>OKSF01000003.1_pt1 | contig 242696 bp, 268 predicted proteins | sample 1606061 | NCBI WGS metagenome assembly OKSF01 (sample SAMEA3541567, study PRJEB24748) | human gut metagenome | biome: human gut; feature: human-associated habitat; material: faeces | place: China | collected 2012
TTCATCATCATTCATCGTTCTAGGTTAGTCAACCGTCCCTCCGAGAAAGTTAATTTCCAGCTTCTTTCTTTATATCCTGAAACAATTTTGGAGGTAAAAATGGAAAACACTTGGCAATATCAAGGTGCCGAACCGATTAAAATTAAAAAGTTTCTTCAATCATTGGGAATGGGACACCGCCTTTTCAATGATTTAAAGAATGGTCAGGGAAAATTTTTGGTTGATCACCGAAAAGTTCGACCAACGACGAAGATATTGCCTAACCAGCCATTAACTATAATTGCTCAACCGGAGTTGCGTGACTTATCGGTAAAATTGAGTGATGCCCCGCTTAATATTGTTTATGAGGACGATAATTGGCTAGTAATTGATAAGCCTGCAGGGGTAACGTCAATTCCTGGCCCTACAGTTGACAATGGAACTGTCCTTAATCGTGCAGTCCACTACTTGGTTGAAGAAAAGTCAGCTGACCAACGACCGCATTTAATTACTCGACTTGATCGTTATACAGGCGGCTTGCTTTTAATTGCTAAGCACCATGTGGCATCAAGCATGATTAGTCAACAGGTTCAGCAGCACCAGATGTTAAAGGAATACACGGCATTTGTATCAGGAATCTTTGATAAGGAGCATGACATTATTGATAAGCCAATTGCTCGTCGTGAAGGACAGGTTCAGCGAGTTATTGCTGAAGATGGTCAACGTGCAGTAACTGAGTATTGGGTAGAAGAGGAAGGTGCAGACTGTACTAAATTGCGAGTTCGTTTGCATACAGGGCGCACCCACCAGATACGAGTTCATCTAGCTTCAATTAATCACCCGTTGATCGGTGATCATCTTTATGGTGGTGATACTTCTAAGTACCAGCACCAAGCACTTTGGGCAACTAAACTATCATTTAAGGATCCTTTTACCTTAAAGCAATTAACATTTTCCCGGGAAATAAATGAAATTCCTGATAAGAAAATAAAATGAGGTTATCTCGCTAAGTGGATAACCAAAAAGAGACCGCCAAAAAAGCAAAACGCTTTTTAGCGGTCTCTTTTACCATTTGTACCTAATTTTTCCTAATTAATTGAGCGAGGAATTCTTGCTCAGCCTGTTGTGATATTTGATGAATCTGTTGAGCATTCATATTTGGTTGCTTTATCATTGCAGCTTTAACCTTCGCAGTTACGAAGCTCTTTGCTTGAACTTGAATCTGTGAGTTATCAGTATTAGTCATCCTTTTTTGAAGACGTTTAGCCTGCGCAGGAGTCAGCTTAACAAATGTGTGTGGGTATTCAATTACGTTAGTCCGTTTGATTAATGTCCCGTTCATTCCTGACCACAGAAAGAGACCCTTGTAAAAGCTGTTCTTAAATTGCCACCGTGTTTCGGTTGTTTTTAATTCTGGCGCAGTTCGATTTGTAAATTTCATTTTACTTGTCGTGTATTCGTTTGCTTGAGTATGAGCAGCATTCTTTTGATTTTGGTGAGTCTTATAAATTAGGACATTTTCTTGGCCGCTAGTTCCAACTGGTTGGTAAATAGCAATTGGAAGGGGACTAGCTGCTGAATAAACAGTTTGGCGGGTCGTCGTTGTTACCTTTTTCATCCCGAAATGCTGACTGTAATTTAACGTCATTAAAGCAGTTGAGCCGACAAAGAGAATCCCGAAAATAAGGGTACCAACGATCCTTGCTAGACGTTGATTAATAAACATCACGCAGGCGAATAGCGCAAGCGCGGAACCAAACATTAAGACAATAATCATTTAGGATCCTCCTTTCCTTGAATATCGTTTGCATCAATTTTTACATGGATTCCTGTACCGCTTGTTACAAAGAAAGTTAAGCAAAGGCCAATCAATGCAAAGGCAATTGCAAACCAAAATGTTGAATGGTATCCCATTAAAGTTGCATCAAACATTTGTGACTTATATTGCAGTGGAGCGGCTTTAAGTAATGAATGATTAGGCTTATTACAGTTCGTAACGTTGGTTAAAACTGAGATCATAATTGCCGTTCCCACAGAAGTAGCGACCTGCCGTAAAGTATTATTTACGGCTGTCCCGTGTGAAATTAAATGGTATGGCAAAGAGTTCATCCCGGCAGTAGTTACCGGCATCATTACCATTGAGATTCCAAACATTCGAACTGCATATAAGAAGACGATGTAAATAATTGGCGTATCACGGGTAATAAAGGCGAACGGAATTGTGCCAACAGAAAGAATGAACATCCCGGTAATCGCTAACCGTCTTGCACCATGGCGATCGAATAGGTTTCCCGTGATTGGGCTCATAACCCCCATGAAAAGGGCACCAAAGAGAAGTGTTAGTCCTGAATGGAAAGCAGACATTCCGTGAATGATTTGAAGGTATAGCGGGATAACCAACTCAACCCCAACCATTGCCATCATTACAATGGAACTCAAGATGGTTGCTAGGGTGAATTCATTACTCTTGAAAACCTTGAACTCTAAAAATGGTTCATCTAGTTTGTTTTGGCGAATAACGAGGAAAACAACTAAAATAATTCCGATAATAATAGTTGTTAAGACAATCGGATCAGTCCAACCATCATTACCAACACTGGAGAAACCGTAAAGCATACTACCAAATCCAGCGGTAGAGATACCGACAGACAACCAGTCAAGGTGAGGCTTCTGATTTGGAATAACGTTTTTAACCAAGAATAAACTGGCAATAATTACAATCGCAGCAATTGGTACAATCATGCCAAAAAGCCACCGCCAGCTAAAGTTATCGATGACCCATCCAGAAAGTGTTGGCCCGATTGCAGGAGCTAAGCCAATAACCAACCCGTTGATTCCCATCGCGGCACCACGCTTTTCAGGTGGATAGATTGTCAGCATAATATTTTGCATTAATGGCATGTTGATTCCTACACCAATTGCTTGAATTAATCTTCCGCTTAAAAGAACAGCGAAGGATGGGGCAAGCCAGGACATAATTGTTCCTAGTTCGAAAATTGACATTGCAATGACAAATAGTCCTTTAGTGTTAAAGCGACTACTTAAGTATGCACTGATTGGGATCATGATCCCGTTAACCATTAAGAAACCAGTGGTTAGCCATTGAACCGTTGACGTACTGATATTAAAAGCCTTCATTAAAGCTGGAAAAGCAGTTGAAAGAATGGTCTGGTTTAAAATAGTACAAAAGGCACCGATTAATAAGACGAGAACCATTAGGCTTCTGTTGTATGGCTTATTGTTAATATCTACTGGAACAGATTGTTGATCCACACTAAATACCTCTTTTCGTTTTTAAATCAATACAAGCTAATATAAAACTATCTAATATCATCGTCAAATTATTTGACAAAAATAACTAACTTTAAGATAATAAACCGTGAATTAAATGGTTGGAGGAATTTGATGGATATTTTACTAGCAGATCGGTTTCGTAAAATGATTAAGCAGAGCAACTTAAGGATTACGATGTCCCAATTAGTGGAAATGACGGGAGTGTCACCGAGTCAAATTCGTTATTGGGAGAAGAAGGGATACATTAACTCAGAGCAAGGGGAAAAGAACCAGAATCACTTATATTCAATTAACATTCTTTATCGGGTTTGTACGATTAAGTTTTTCCTTGATCAGGGATATACGCTTGCTGTAGCGGTTAAGAAAGAGCAGGAACGCCGAGAAGCTGTTAAGCTATTCAGGGAGTTTATCTTTAACCAAAAATTGAGTGTTGAGCAAACTGGTTCAGGCAAGGGTGAAATTATACTGGGAAAGATTGCCGAAAATCCAAATACTGAGGTTTATGCAACCATTGAGGACGGTAAAACTGAGTTACACCTTCGAAAAAGTGAATAACTAACGAATATTAGCGGTTTGTGTTATGGTAGAAATAATGGCTATGTATTCTACGGTAAACTAAGAAAGGAAAGCGATTAGATTGGCAGAAGTAGGATTGCGCTATGATGAGCTAGATAATCAAGCAGCTAAGGAAGCAGCTTTGAAAACATTTATTGCTTTTTATATTCATCAATACCGATTAAAGAGTCTTGAAATTATGGGGACCAAGGCTTCAAATGAGGTTATGGGAACGATAAACCACGTTCTGAAGGAAAATTCCTACCATGGTGCAGAAGAACTTGCTGAAATTAGCGAACGTCTTTGCAAACCCGCATATGAGGAAGTCCTCAGCAAGTTAACCGACGTAAAGTTTAATCAAGAAGGACAACCCATTGTTCCATTAGAAAAGCTTTGGCAAAAGGAAGAACAACAATTGCCAAAGGAGGATTAGGAAAAAAAGAGTGTGAGCCCGTTAAAACCTTCCTGTGGCTAACGATTTCTCCACCGAACGACGTTTCATCGTCGGAGGTGGAGGTCGTTAGCTCGAGGAAGGTTAGGGCGAACACATTTCGACTATGCCGCCTAGAACTTACAGTTAGGGCGAACGCATCTCGACTATGCTGCCCAGAACGCTAACTCTAGCAAGTCCCTTGCGAGCATAATAAAATCAGACATTTAAAGATGATAATAAAATGATCTCCTTATTTGATTTAGGGAGGTCATTTTATATTATTTCTGGGTAATTTTTTTGATTCTTGGATAATAGCAGAAAAAAACAATTTATGTTAAAATATTATTAGTTTTAAGTACGGATATAAAATATAAAACTGAATCACCAATTGATAAAACCGTTCCTTTACCTGAGAAGCGGGTCTTTTGGCTTACAATTTTCCGTTATTGTTTAAATCTAAGTAGAATTTAAGAAAAATAGAAAGGTATAAGAAAGGTATTATGTCAAAATTAGATATCAAGAATAATGAAGTTGCCTTTTATGCAATGGGTGGCTTAGGCGAAATTGGTAAGAACATGTACTGTGTTCAATTCCAAGACGAAATAATTATTATTGACTGTGGTGTGCTTTTCCCTGAAGATGAACTCCTTGGGGTTGACTACGTAATTCAGAATTATGATTACCTAATTGAAAACAAAGATAAGATTAAGGGAATCTTTATCACTCACGGTCACGAAGATCACATTGGTGGCTTGCCATTCTTCTTGCAGAAAGTAAATGCGCCAATCTATGCGGGACCATTTGCAATGTCCTTAATTAAGGGAAAACTTGAAGAAAAGCACCTGTTACGTGATGCAGAGCTTCATGAAATCAACGAATTTGATGAAGTCCATTTCAAAAAATTGTGGGTTAGCTTTTTCCGGACTACTCACTCAATCCCTGATACTTTAGGAGTAGCCGTTCATACACCTCAAGGGACAATCGTTCAAACCGGTGACTTTAAGTTTGATTTAACTCCAGTTGGTCACTTGCCAGGGCCAAACCTTCAACAGATGGCCAAACTTGGTGATGATGGTGTTCTTCTTCTGACATCTGACAGTACTAATGCTGAGCGACCACAATTTACTAAGTCTGAACGGTGGGTCGACATTCATATTCGGCGGATCTTTGAACGGATTAAGGGCCGAATCATCTTTGCTTCATTTGCTTCCAATGTTTATCGGCTACGTGAAGCTTCAGATGCAGCGATCGCCCAAGGACGAAAGATCGCTGTCTTTGGTCGGAGTATGGAAAATGCCATTACAGCTGGTCAAGAACTAGGTTACCTTAATATTCCCAAGGATTCATTAATTGATCAGAATGAAATTAATAATTATCCACCGGAAAAGGTTTTAATTATGTGTACTGGTTCTCAGGGTGAACCAATGGCAGCTCTGAGCCGGATCGCCAACGGTACTCACCGGCAAATCACCATTCAACCCGGTGATACGGTTGTCTTCTCAAGTAACCCAATTCCTGGTAATACTACTAGTGTTAATGCTTTAATTAACAAGCTTGAAGAAGATGGTGCGAACGTTATTCATGGTTACGTTAATAATATCCACACCTCTGGACATGGTGGTCAGATTGACGAAGAGTTTATGTTGCGGTTAATGAAGCCAAAGTTCTTTGCTCCAGTTCACGGTGAATACCGGATGCAGAAGATTCACACCAAGTTAGCAGAAATGACTGGCGTGCCGCAAAAGAATAGTTTTATCTTAGCTAATGGTGATGTTTTAGCATTAACCAAGGATTCTGCACGAATTGCGGATCACATTGATAGTGCTGCTGACGTGTACATTGATGGGCGTGATGCTGGTGATACTGTTGGTAATCCTGAAATTCACGAACGTCGCCTTCTTTCTGAAGAAGGGGTTGTGACTGCTGTTGCGGTTGTTGATTTGAAAGATTACCAAATTGTTGCTGGACCTGATATTGTTTCCCGGGGATTTGTCTACATGCATGAATCTCAAGAACTAATTAAGGCGGCGAACCATGAAGTCTTTTGGGCAATCTTGAATACCTTTAAGAATCATAAGCACGTGGATCGGCGAGCACTTAACCGGACGATTATTAGTCGTTTACAGAAGCTCCTCTATGCGCGAACAGGTCGGCGTCCAGTGATTATTCCAATGGTTACGATTTTAAATGGCGATCGTCATTACGAAAACCATCATTATCGTCAACCAAACAATAATAAAAAGAAAGCTAATCACGAAAAGAATAACAGTAACAACCGGAAGAACCATCAACAACGGAAACATAACGGTCATAAGAAACAAACCGTTAAAAAAGAACCAGTTGCTGCTGGTAAAAACGAATAGGTGAAGAAGAGAACTGAGAGGAATTTTCATCAGTTCTCTTTTATTTTTAAATAAATGCTTAAACTAGTTTGTTTAATTTGGTATGATCGAACGGTATAAGCAATTATTTATTTGGAGGAATCTCGATGACTGGAAGAGACTATTTAAAAATCTGGTATCGAGTTCAAATTGGTGCGACTTTAATTATTTTAATGATGATGATGATTCGTAACTTTGAACTTGGCCGTAATATTTGGCTGCAATTGTTATGGATGGTAATTATTCTCGGAATAGGCCTTTCTGAGGAACTATGGGAGAATGTTCCCCCAATTATCAGTAGGGTTAACTGTTGGCTTCAGGGCCTAGCTCAGCCAATAATTTTAACGTTTGCGTGGGGGGTTATTACCCGGGAAATTATTACGGTACTTCACATGCCATCTCGGGGAGTAGTATCAATCATGATTTTGTATTATTTCGTAATGTACGCGCCCTTTGCTAGTGTTATTGGTGGACAAATGGAATTAAGTATTGAGCGGTTTATTTTTGTGATTTGGATGTTTCAGATTGTGATTGTTCCGTTTACATCTTTACCATTTGATTTAATTGACAATCAAAAACTATCGACCTTACTAGCAACTGGAGCGGTTGGTGCAGTTGCCTACTTTATTTTTGCCACAACGGTGATGCGTGCCTGGCATTTGTCATGGCCTGGGCTAAAGCCAAACTGGAGTGGGGACTTTAATTGGTGGATCCTCTTGTTGATGATCGCAATTTTTGTTGTTCCGTTAGGCAGTAATATGATGGCGATCAATTATTTGCCTAAGGGGGGATTCTTTAAGCTAACATGCCAGGCATTTGAAGCGGGACTAGCGGAAGAAAGCCTATTTCGCTTTGCAATGCTTGGGGTTCTCTTTTACGCATGGCGGAATGTTAAGCAGCGACTGCCGTTAGCACTCCTTACAAGTTCAATCTTATTCGGCTTTGCACACTTGATTAACTTAGGCGGACAAAGAGCTGATTTAACGTTCTATCAAATTGGTGTAGCTTTCCTTCTGGGACTATTTTTAGCAGTTGTCTACGTTTATACAGGACAACTATGGTTAACGATGCTAATGCACTTTAGTCTCGACTGGTTTAGCTTCTTGGCAACGGGAACTACTAAACTTACTGGTGATTTGGTTCCTGGTGATTGGTGGGCACTGTTAATCCTCTTTGTGATTTTTGGTGGCTTTAGCGTTTGGATGATGTTTGGTACTCGTAGAAAAGTTATGGAACGTCATGTTAAACGCTTAACGGGTGAACACCAACATTTTGGTTACTCAATTCAATATTAAGGATAAATAAAAATGATCCAGCTCTTAGCTAAGGGCTGGATCATTTTTATTTATACTGTTACTCTTTTCCTATGCCAGATGCTTATCAAGGTAACGAGCAAGAAGGGACAGAGAGTAACAAACAATAAAGTACAGAACGGCCAAAGCGACAAACATTGGAATGATGTAGTTGGTATTTTGACCATAAATAATTTGAGCATGGTACATCAATTCTGGTAAGACAATAATTGTTGCCAGTGAGGTATCCTTAACCAGTGAAATAAACTGGCTAACAAGTGCCGGAAGCATGTTTTTAATTGCTTGTGGCAGAACGATTAGTCGGAGAGCCTGCCACTTAGTAAGACCGTTGGCAAGTGCTCCTTCAGTTTGGGCATAGTCGATTGAATTGATTCCCGAACGAACAATTTCAGCAACCATTGAGGATTCAAAAACGGTTAGCGCCATAATAGCAGCCGGAATAATTTCGGGCTTAACTCCAATATTTGGTAGGCCAAAGTAAGTAAAGAAGATGATCAGCAGTAGTGGAAGGTTTCGAATTAAGTCAATAATGAAACCAACAATTGCCGAAACGTACTTAATCTTGGCATACCGGATAATTCCTAGCAAAGTTCCGATGATGAAACTACAGATAATTGAGGCAACCGAGATTTCGATGGTAATTCCTAATCCTTGAAGTAAGAAACGAATATTAACCCATGAGTAGGCATCAATAAAGTTTTGCATATTATCCACCTCCCTATGCTAGCTTCTTTTCCAGGTGACGCATATAGTAGCTGAGAGGTAAGGTAATAATCAGGTAAAGGACACCAACAATGAAGTAAGTTGGCATTGTTTGGAGGGTGTCATTTGCAATCAGATTTCCTTCATACATTAAGTCAAAACCGGCTACAAAGGCAAGGACAGAAGAGTTCTTGACCAAGTTAATGAATTGGTTGCCTAGTGGCGGAATAACAACTCTAAATGCCTGCGGAAGGATGATGTAACGCATTGCTTGACCGTGAGTTAGTCCATTGGCAAGGGCACCTTCTAATTGACCACCCTCGACTGAATTGATTCCTGCCCGAACAGTTTCAGCGATGAAGGCGGAAGTATAGAGAGTTAAACCAATTGTTCCGGCAGCAAAACCGCTTATTTTAGTGATGTACATGGGAACAATGAGGAAGAAGCCCATTGCAATTACCAATAAAGGAATATTCCGAAAAACTTCAACATAGATACTCCCGATCAAACGAACAATTCGATACTTAGAAATCTCTAGCAGAGCAAAGAATGTTCCAATTATTAAGCTCCCAACAAGTGCGATTAAACTACAAAGAATGGTGTTCCACAGACCGCTGAGTAGGGGATGCCACTGTGTTGTAATAATATCTAACATTTAACGCTTCATCTCCTGATAATTAAACCCTTTAACGTTACCAAACCATTTTTGAAGAAGCCGGTTATAGGTTCCGTTTTTTTCAAGTCGTTCTAACGCCCAATTCAACTTGTTTCTGAATGGCGCTTGGTTCTTGTTTACCGCGATTCCGTAAGGCTCCTTAGTAAAATTGCCACCAACAACTTCATAACTAGGATTTTCACTTGCCATCCCGTAAAGGATCCCGTTATCTGTGGTTAATGCATCTCCTTGCTTAGACTTTAAGGCCGTCATTGCTTGAGCGTAGTCTGAAAGTTGGAGAACTCGTGCTTTCGGTGCATACTTTGCCACGTTTTTAACTGAATTAGAACCAGAAACCCCTAAGATAACTTTGCCGGGCTGATTTAAATCTTGAATATTTTTAATCGGACTACCCTTTTTTACTAAAAGAGATTGACCGGCATCAAAGTAGGACTTAGTGAAATCAACCTGCTTTTCCCGTTCTGGCGTAATTGTCATCGTTGCCATAATGGTGTCAATATTACCATTCTTTAATAGCGGAACTCGAGTACTGCTAGTAACGGGAACGAAAACGGCCTTTCCGTTAGGCCCGAGGATTTCTTTAGTCATTGCCTTGGCAAGATCGATTTCAAACCCTTCAAGCTTTCCCGTTCGAATATTCTCCAAACCGAAAAGACGAGTATCAGCTTTAACTCCCCAAGTAATTTGCTTATTTTTTTGATCAACCTTGAGAACGTCTTGATTAGCCACAGAACTACAGCCAGAAAGAACAGTGATACTAATAAGGGCAACTGCAGCAATCGTTAATAAGTGCCAAATCTTTTTCATTATTTTGGCCTCCCCCTTAGTGTCCGCTAATCTTACTCATAAATTCGCGGGCCCGTTGAGTAGTTGGTTGATCACCAAAGAACTTTTCGGTGGAGTCATCTTCAATAATTCGACCATCAGCCATAAAGATAACCCGGTCGGCAACGTCCCGAGCAAATCCCATTTCGTGGGTAACCACCAGCATGGTCATGTTAGAATTTTCTGCAATATCCTTCATTACATTAAGAACATCATCAATCATTTCTGGATCGAGTGCACTCGTGGGTTCGTCAAATAGAAGACACTTTGGCTTCATTGCTAGGCTGCGGGCAATTGCAATCCGTTGCTTTTGCCCACCTGATAGTTGTGCAGGCATATTATCAGCCTTATCGGCAAGGCCAACCTTTTCAAGCAGCTGCATTGCGAATTCACGATTTTCCTTTTCCGGTCGTTTAAGAACAATCCGCGGTGCCAGCATGATGTTTTCCAAAACGTTTTTATTGTTGTAAAGGTTAAAATGCTGGAAAACCATTCCAACGTCTTTACGAATCAAGTTAACGTTGGTTTTCTTATCAGCTAGGTCAAACCCGTTAACAATTAATTGACCGTCACGAATTGGATCCAACCCATTAATTGTCCGAATTAGACTACTTTTTCCTGAGCCGGATGGACCGATTAAAACAACCGTTTCACCAGCATCAATTGTTAAGTTAATGTCCTTTAATGCGTGGAATTTACCATAGTATTTTTGGACATCATGAAATTCTATCATTGACATGGTACTTTACTCTCCCCTAAATTTACGATGTTATTAGTAGTCATAAAGACTAAAACAATTAAATTATAGAACTTGTTGGATCGACAGGCAAGAAAGCTCAGACGAATATAAAAATTTAAAAATAATTATCATTTAATATAAAAGAATTTTATTTTAGGCTTACCAAAATAAATATTTACAAATATTTGATAAGTAGTAACATAGTAGGTGAAACTTACTGCGATCGAGATAATCTATTGATCGTCAGGACCACAGAGAGGGGAATAGTTTAATGTTTGAAATTAAGCCAAAGAAGTTCAAGAAGATCCTTGTCGGTGTCGATGATGCACCAGATGCCCGGGCTGCTTTTTCATATGCAGTAGATAAGGCAAAACGTGATGGCTCCGAATTAGGAATTGTTTCTATTTTGGAAACTGGTAACGTTAATGTTTATCAAATTCTTGACAAAGATTATGTTCACAGTTCTGCTGATGAATTACGGAAACGGATTAACGAATACGTAAAGGCTGCCGTTGATTACGGAGTTGATCCAAGCAAGATTACGGGAATTGTTGATCAAGGTGAACGACCAGCGGAACGGATTTGTAACCACGTTATTCCAGCATTTCAACCAGACTTGCTAGTTGTTGGGTCAATTGGTAAATGGGGTAATCGGAAGGCTGTTGGTTCACAAGCATCCTACATGACTAGACATGCAGGTACTTCCGTATTTGTTATTCGGACAACCGCTGTGGAAAGATATGAATAATTATTTCTGATTAGTAATTAGCACTGATTTAAAACCTTAGCTAATCAAGGATAAAGGGACTACGACAACCTGTCGCGGTCCCTTTATCCTTTAAGATGCAATTAATAATCTTTCTAAACTAACGTCAAAAACGCAGAATTATTAGTTGATCTACTTTTAAACAATGTTATAATGATTCTAATTTAAAAAAGAGGAGTCTTTAGAATGGCTAGTAAAAAGATGTCACTAGCACAAAAAGTTAATATTTTGCGTGCTAGTGTAATGGGGGCCAATGACGGCATTATTTCAATTGCCGGAATTGTTATCGGGGTTGCCGCTGCAACTAATAATGCCTATTCTATTTTAATTTCTGGACTATCAGGGACGTTAGCCGGAATGATCTCAATGTGTATGGGTGAGTACGTATCGGTATCTACCCAGAAGGATTCACAAAAAATGGCATTGATTAGTGAACGTCAACGATTAGATGATCAATACCAAGAAGAATTTAATTATGTTCAGCAAAAGTATGAAGATCAGGATATTGATCCCAAACTTGCTAAGCAGGCTACCAAGGAACTGATGGATAAGGATGCCCTGTCAACTGTTGTTCAAGAACGGTATGGGTTTAATCCTAAAGATTTTACCAGTCCATACGCGGCCGCCATTGCATCGTTCATCTCTTTTCCAACCGGTTCTGTCTTACCAATGCTAGCAGTTACGCTGGCACCCGCAGAAAGCAGAATTCTTGCGACTGCAATCGCGGTTTTAATCGCCCTGTTAATAACGGGATACTGCGCTGCGATCCTGAGTAATTCTAACCGGTTGAAGTCAAGTATTCGGAATGCCATTGCTGGATTACTAACTATGGGTGTTACCTATATTATTGGTCAGTTGCTGGCACGCTAAAGGAGGGGTGAGCGATGAAAAAAATTAAGCAACAAAAAAAGCAAACGATGGAAGAAAAGCTGAATACCCTTCGTGCTGGTGTATTAGGTTCGAATGATGGTATCTTAACCGTTGTTGGTGTTCTGGTTTCTGTTGCCGCTGCGACATCTGACCGGTTTACGATCTTTATTGCGGGGCTATCTGATTTGCTTGCATGTGCGTTTTCAATGGCTTCTGGAGAGTATGCTTCAGTTTCAACACAGAAGGATACAGAAGAATCGGCCGTAAGTAAGGAGCAACACCTCTTAAAAACTGATTTTGAAAGTGAAGTTGCTGCTGTTAAGGATTATTACGTCAGCAAGGGTGTTACTCCAGAAACTTCACTCGCAATTGCAAAAGATCTTCTTAGCAAAAAGCCTCTGGAGACCGTTGTTCGGGTTAAGTATGATATTGAGTTAGGACACTACTTGAATCCTTGGGATGCTGCTTTCTCCTCTCTCTTTTCAGCAGCTGCCGGTGGAATCTTTCCCCTTTGTGCGATGACCTTTGCCCCCGCTGCTTATAAGTGGTATGCGGTTATTTTGGCGGTAGTTTTAACTAGTGCGCTAACCGGATATATTAGTTCAAAGCTGGGAAACGGGTTAGTAAAAATCGCAGTTATTCGAAATATTATCATTGCATTGATTACTGTTGCCATCCACTACGGAGTTGGTAAGCTGTTCTAAAAATATTGAAGCTGGGAATTAACTTTCTCGGAGGGACGGTTGACTAACCTAGAACGATGAATGATGATGAAATCATCAGAATCGTTCGTAGCCGAATAGGCTTGCTTCGCTGCGTTAGGCTCGAGTCCCTCAGTTACGATACGAAGTGAGCCTATTTGGATTCCCGCAATTAGACTCTGTAAGTTTGGAGAGCACTAAGTATAAATAACCTAAGACTATTTCTGGCTCTGAACTAATCTTAGGTTATTTGATATCTATTTGCTTTTCACAAATCGTGGCGATGTTTCGGGAGCCCAGAGAAGGCAGATCAGACCACCGATGATTAAAACGATGGTGCAAACGAGCATTGCGAGATGCGCACCACCAATGTTAGTCAATACTGGCAAGAGAAAGGTTCCGCTAGCAGCACCAATCCGACTAATTGTGATACAAGTTCCAACTCCGGTAGCCCGAACTTTAATGTCAAAGAGTTCGGTTGGGTAAGGGTAGTCAAGGGTCAACCCTGAAGAAAGGATGATTGAGAATAGTGCAAAAATCCCAATTTGAAAGCCGAAAGACGACTGAGGGCCAATGATCATGCCGATCAAACTAAGTGCAGATAGGAAGAAGGTTCCAATTAAGAATGCTCGGCGACTGATTCTTTTGAAAATCCATGCACCAATCAATGCTCCCACCATCATGCAACCGTTGTAAATTATTCCTGATAAATTACTATCGCCCATATGCATACTCTTTAATAGAATCGGTAAAAAGATACTGATGCCAAAGAAAGCAAACGCCTGGCAAGCATAAAATAATCCACCGACAAGTGTTCGGCAACGGTACTTTTTACTAAATAAGATCGTCCAGGAAATGTTGTCAACGGGTTTAGTTTTAAGGAGACGGAGAGGAAGACCCCAGCGTTTACCAATATGCTTTTGGATTAACTTCTGGGCCTTTTTATTTTCACCCTGACTAGCAAGCCAGCTAGGAGAAGCAGGGAGCTTGGATACTGAACGAAAGATTCCGGCAATTAATCCAGGAACAGCAGAAGAAGCAAGGATCACTTGCCAATTATGACTGCCAAAACCGCTAATCATAATCCCGGCAATGTAGGAAAGAATAAAGCCGACTGTCCAGTAGATAATTAATTGGCTTTGTTGTTTACCACTTTCTTTTGCTGGCAGCCATTCAACGAGCAGTGAGTTTCCTACAGTGTAGTCAATGGCAATCATTAAGCCAATAAGGAGACGAAGAATAAACAATAAGAACAGGTTAGTAGTTACTAACTGAAGAAGCGAAAAGACCGCAAAAAGATACATGTCAACCAATAGCATTCGACGTCGACCAAACTGATCGGCAATTCGTCCCATTAGTGCGCTTCCCATGAGTCCCAGTAAACTACCAGCACCGATTAAGCCGACCCAAACATCATTGATGGTAATATAATGCTGTGCTTGAGTAAGCCCGGTACCACTAATACCTAGGGCATACCCACAGGCAATTTGACCAAGAATAATCGCAAATAAAACGCGAAAGTGAACGGCTTTTAACGGTGCTTTCTTGTAATTCTTTTTTGTATATTCCATAAATATTAGACAGTCATTTAAGAGTGTCTATTAATTGATTCCTCCTTGAAATTAACAATAAATTTTAAAACAGATTGTTAAAAATACTAACAAACGTGAAACTGGGCTGTCAAATATTTATCAGGGAATAAGAAAGCGGATTAGCTTCTGAAATGGAGCCAATCCGCAGAGCTTTAAATTTAATTTTGTTTGTCGTTTAGTTTACTGTGCCAGTAACCATAAGTGAAGTAGATAATGATTCCCAGTGTAAACCAAATTCCGGCACCAATATAAGTTTCGAGCTGTAACTGGGTCATCATTGCCAGACAAAGCAGTCCGGAAAGAATCGGAATAAATGGGTAAAGGGGAACCTTAAAGCCACCACGATTACCAATATCCTTTCGGCGACGGAGAGGAATAATTCCAAATGAAACCAGTGTAAAGGCAAATAAGGTCCCAATGTTAACTAAACTAGTTAATTGATCAAGTGAAACTAAACCGCCCATGGTAGCGATGATCACGGCCACGATCCAGAGGGCCACTTGTGGAGAGTGACTCTTCTTATCTAGCTTTCCCAGAAATGCTGGGAGTAATCCGTCACGGCCGATCGCGTAAATTAGTCGAGAACTTGAGTAGATCATGGCAACCATCATGGTAAACATTCCAATTAGTGCCCCGATTGAAAGCAGTTCTGCCAGCCAGTTTTGGTGAACTAGCTGAAGAGCGTATGATACCGGGTTAGCGACATCCAGTCGTGTATACTTCACCATCCCTGTAAGAACAATAGCAACCCCCATGTAGAGCAGGGTAACAATTCCTAAAGTCCCGATAATTCCAAGCGGCATGTTGCGCTTTGGATTCTTCACCTCAGCAGCTGAACTAGAAACACAGTCAAAACCTAAGTAAGCAAAGAAACCAATCGTTGCCCCATGAATAACCCCGCTCATGTGGTAAGGCAAGAATGGGTGGTAATTCTTTGGCTTGATGAAGAACAATCCAGCAACAATAAAAATTAGAATAATGGCAACTTTAATCACCACCGCAATGTTGTTAACCCGAACGGAAGATTGCAGACCACGAGATAACATTACGGTGATTAAGAGGACGATGACAACCGCAACGATATTGATATATGTACCGTGTGCGGGATCAAATGGACCAGATAAGGCATGGGGAATCTTTAACCCGAAACTTTCAATAAATGAGTTAAAGTAGGCCGCCCACCCCGTTGAGACTGATGCTACGGCAAGCATATATTCCAAAACCAGCGCCCAACCAAGGAGCCAACCAAAGAATTCGCCGAACACCACGTTACCATAAGAATAAGCACTACCAGCAACGGGTAATGCTGAAGCAAATTCGGCATAACACATTGCAGCAAATGCACAGACAATTGCGGAAAGCAAGAAGGAAAGGGAGACTCCCGGTCCAGCTTGCTTAGCCGCGATGGTACCAGGAAGAATGAAAATCCCAGTCCCAATGACGGTTCCGATCCCGATAGCCATCAGATCACGAGCATTCATCGTCTTAACAAAAAGCTTATCAGCTCCAAGGTAACGATCGAGACTTTCTTTTCGGAAAATGTTTAAGCCCATCTTTAACCCACCTTTGCTATAATAAATTTAGCGACAGAGGACAATTCCTGTCGCGGATACTAAATATAATACATTTGATTAACATTAAAAGTCAATTAGAAACATTAGATTATTTTTAAAGGGAGTCAAGTAACTATGGCAATTGAAATCACTAGTGGTGCTGTTGTTTACCGAAAGAATAATGGTGAAATTGAATACTTACTGTTAGAAAGTCAGAATAAGGGCCATTTTTGGGGATTCCCTAAAGGTCACGTCGAAGGAAACGAAACCCTAGAAGAGACTGCTAAGCGAGAAATTAAAGAAGAAACGCAATTAGTATTGCCAATCGACACTAGTTTTCATGTATATACCGAATATGACTTGCCAAATGGTAATCGGAAGCAGATGACGCTGTATACTGCAGACTTAACGCAGAGCGAAGATATTCATTTACAAGCAGAAGAAATTAAAAACTGCGGTTGGTTTAACTATGCTGATGCTCGGGAACGGTTAACTTATGACAACCTCAAGCAGCTTCTCGATCAAGTTAACGATCATTTAACCAAGTAATATGAATTTCGGGAAAGTATTTGTAATTGCCGGTGCAGCTGGTTCGGGAAAAACAACGGTTGCTAAGTATCTTCATGACCGTTACAAAATGGAACGGGTTATTACCCATACAACGCGAGCATCTCGCCCAAATGAACGGGATGGGGTTGATTACCATTTTGAGACGCCAGCTTCAATGAACAAACTTCATTTATTAGAATCCGTTGAATATGATCACCACCTTTACGGCTCTTCATTGGAAAGCTTGGTTGCGGGATGGCAGACGGGGCATGATAACGTGATTGTGCTGGATACTAAGGGCGCGTTCACCTATTACCAGAAGCTTGGTGATCGCGCGGTAATTATCTTTTTGACGGTGAGTCATATTGCATCGTTAGCTCATCGAATGGTTAAACGGCGAGATGAATTACGGGCAGTTCATTCAAGACTGAAGAGCCCTGAGTATCATCGGGACCTTCATTTGCCAGATGAGCTTAAAGGGATTGCAAACGTTGTTGTTAATGATTCCTGGTCGCAAACAACTAATCAGATTGACCAAATAGTAAGACGAATCAGTTCAGAAAAAGACTGATTTGTGGTAGAATATTTTTCTCATTGGGGAGGTGGCATTAGATGAGTACCCTTGTAGAGCAAGCTCGTAAGGTATTAAAGGATAATGGTTCACGATGGACTAAGCAGCGTCAGCAAATGATTGAGATTTTAGCTGAGCATCCTGATCACTACATTGATTTTACGGATGTTGATCAGCGCTTGCGAAAGGATAATCCGGGACTTAGCCATGGAACTGTATACCGGAACCTAAAGGATTTTGAAAGCTTGGGGATTGTTGAAACGAGACAAGCTGGTGAACGGATGCAGGTTAAGGTTTGTTGTGATTCCAACCATCACCATCATTTTATTTGTGATGTTTGTGGCAGGGTGCAAGAGATCAAAATGCCACCGATTGACTATGCTTTTTTTGCCAAGCAGCTGCCGGGGGCCAAAATTAATGGGCATACGTTTGAACTGCATGGCATTTGTGCTAATTGTCGGGCAAACAAGAAAAAGGCAAAATAATTTCAATTTTCCTTAACATTTATGGAGGAAAAAAGCGAGTATGATAGGTTGTAGAAAAGGAGCATTTATTTATGGCAAATAAAATCCCACCTTTCGTAACTCCCTTTGCGTTGTTTTCAATCGTATTAGCACTGGGAGCTACTAACGTTGTGGTTAATCACGCAACGCATACATCTGAAGGTGCACGAGTAAGTTCTACCTCATCGGTTAGTCGACGAATGGACTCTGATGACAGTAGTTCAGTTAGCCGGTCATCTTCACAACAGGATGAAAGCGAACAGCAATCTTCCAGTACTCGTAGTAATAACAATTCAACTACTCAGGAAAATCAAAATAATACTGGGAACGATACTGAACGCTCATCCTCGACTACTACCCAGAATAAGCAAAATAACGGTGGTAATACTTCAACTGGCAATGAAAACCAGACAGGTCAATCAAATAGTGGTCAAAATACTAATAATCAGACCACGACTGATAATCAATAAGCGGGGTGAACCTAACTAATGTTTAGTTTTCTCGATATGATTAACTCATCGCTAAGTTACTTTAACTTGGACGTTAAATTAAAGAACCGGATTTATATTATTCTGGCAACTCTGGGTGATATTTATTTGGTATACGTGACTTTTCGCTTATTCATTAACCAAGCCTGGTTGCGAGGCTTTTTGTATTGCTTAGCGATGATTGCAATCACATACTTTATTTACGTTAACTTTGTTTTTTACTTTTTAGGAAAGACATCACAATTTGATTTTTTGTCTCCACGGATTGCCAAGATTACGGGGCAAAGATTTGCGGATAATAATCAGTCACAAATGAGACGGGGAGCAAACCGGTATTCAACCGGGCTTGCTAACCAGTCAAACGGCCTTTTTGATGGTGCAGATACTATTCCCGCAACCGTTGAGATTGACCAAGCGGAACAGGAGAACCTCCAAAAAGTGGTTGACCGGCTCTTAACAGAAAAGATCTTTGTCAATGATTTTAACGGGATGAATGAACGGGAGATTATCCGTCAATACCAAGAGACCCATAAACCAGTTCAAGCATTGAATGCGGAGTCAATTCCACCATTTTTTGAACTGGTCCATGATCCGCTTCGTCACCGCCTCGAAATTTATATGGGGATGAACCAAATGGAGCGACGGCCAGTTGGGCATATTTCGAAGATTGGGTTGACCGATGTTCGGGAAGCCCACCAGAAGTACCGAATTTATTTGGCCAACTTGGTCGTGGTTGACGGGCCAAACAAAATTCCCGGCCGAAGCGGCACCACAATCATGACAACTGCCGACTATGGGCTGAAAGCTCAGGTTGCTTATCGTCAACGAACTTCAAATCAAAGAACTACAATTGAATAAAATGTTGGATAGTAAAACTATTGTCCCAACCTTAATGAGACAATAGTTTCTTTTTGTCTTATTTTAGAGCAGACGTGCCGGATTAACTCTGTTGTCTATTTTTGACACGGTTTACAATATTCATTGCAAAATTGACGAAAAGGAGGGGAAAGTTGTGCGAGTCACGAGAACCGTGCGTGATTTTCAAAATGCATTGTTGACGTTGCTTGAAGAGCATTCCTTTGAGCACTTAACCGTTGATCAGATTTGTCAAGAAGCGTTATTACACCGAAGCAGTTTTTACCGCTATTTCCGTGATAAATATGACCTCCTTGAACAAACTTTAGGAACACAAATAAACCGCTTGGTTGATAGTAGTGATTCCGAAGATGATCTAATTAAGCAATTAATTTATTACGTCAATGATCATAAGAGCGTTTTTCGGCACTTAGCATCTGAAAGTGCTCACAGTTCGCTATATGCTGAAATGATGCATATCTTAAGCCAGATCATGTTGGAACGACGATGTGAAAAGAGCAATGATTCTATTATTCAATTATTACAGCAAACCGACGATCCGGAGATGCTGGCTTATGTTTTGAGTGGCGCACTGATCGGCACTTTTTATTGGTGGCAGGAGAAAAACTATGATGTTTCAATTGAGCATGTGATTGAATTTGCCAAACGAACGATGCAGTCGTTATCAATTGGTCGTCAATTGGAACAAAAACGATGAAACTATTAATAAAAATATTTAGGGGATAAGAGGAGAATAGAAATGTGGAATGCGATTAAAGCAGAATTTAAGAATATCCTGCACAATCGACTATTATTGATTTCCACTACTGTTATTTGTATCATCCCATTCCTTTACAGTATCTTTTTCCTGAAGTCTGTTTGGGATCCATATGGGAGTACAGAAAACTTACCAGTAGCGGTTGTCAATAAGGATGTTCCAGTTGAATATCGTGGACAAACGATGGATATTGGACACCGGATGGTTAAAGAATTAAAGAAGAATAAGCAATTAAAGTGGGAAATCGTTTCACCAGAAAAGGCACATTACGGTTTAACCCACCGGAAATATTACACAGTAGTGACGATCCCAAAGGACTTTTCGAAAAACGCCACAACTGTATTGGATAAGCATCCTAAGCAAATGCAGTTGAAGTACGAGACTAATGGTTCTCTTAACTACATTGGTCAAGTAATTAGCCAACTCGGGATGACTAAGCTAAACGAAAGTATTCGGGCGCAAGTTACCCGGGCATACGCTACGGCAATGTTCAAGGCTTTGCATACTGTTGGTAAGGGAATGAGTACTGCTTCTAACGGGGCAAAGCAATTGAGTACTGGAATGGTTACTCTTCAAAGCGGGGTTAACCAATACGTCGCCGGGGTTTCCCAAGTAAACAACGGTGTTCAAACATTACGGGTAAGCGTTGCCCCATTAGCTGCCGGTGCTCAACAATTAGCATCTGGTAGTCAAACGCTTGCTAACGGTATTCGCCAGTATACTGGTGGTGTCGGTCAGCTTGCTGCTGGATTGGGTCAATTGAACGCTAATTCTGGTGCGTTGAACTCTGGTGCGAGCCAGTTGCAAGGCGGCTTGAATACATTGAGCGGTAATTCTGGTCAGTTACGAAGTGGATCTGATCGATTAGCAACTGGTGCAAGTCAGTTAAATAGTACTGTTAATAGTCAGCTAGGCAATATTGACTTTAACGGTATTATGGGGGCAATGAATCAAGCCCAGGACCTTCAAAAGGGATTAACCCAATTACAAGCTGGTTTAACGACTGCTAAGGCTGCTTTAGCTGGTGTTCAAGAAAGTGCGGGTAAGCTTCAACAGGCTTCTGGTGCTCTTGCTGGTGTCAGTCAGGTTAAAGGACAATTAACGAGTGCTGCAAGCGGAGCCGGTAGTGTTGCCAAAAGTGATGCTGAGATCGCTGGTAAATTACAAGAACTTGCAGGTTCAACTAGTGATAATAATATTAAGAGCCAATTAGGTGCATTAGCTGCACAAGCTGGAGCAAATGCTAAAACTGCTGGGGAAAGTGCTAAAACTATTGCCAGTGTGGGTGATACATTAACTAGTTTAAATAGCTTGGGGAGTTCTCTAAGTGATATGCAATCGCAACTTGGTCAGCTTTCTCAAATGTCAACAATTCTTGATAATGCTGATGGCACAATCAAGCAAGCTAATACATTACTAAACACTTTAAATGGTTATAAGGGTACTTTATCGTCAATGCCAGATGCTGTTAATAAATTGAAAGAAGCTACTGGCCAAATTTCTTCTGGTGCCAATACGTTGAACGCTGGTGTCAACCAATACACTAACGGAGTAGATACCGCTGCCGCTGGTGCCGGAACGTTAACTTCTGGGATTGGCCAATACACCGCTGGGGTTGCTCAAGCTGGTGCTGGGGTTGGTCAATTAACTGCTAACTCTGGTCAATTGAATTCTGGTGCTGGTCAACTTGCTGGTGCTCTTGGTCAATTGAATGGTCAGGTTCCTGCATTAACTGCTGGTGTTAACCAATTAGCTGCTGGTACTCAGCAATTAGTTGATAATTCACCTGCACTTGTTCAAGGAATTATCAAGTTGAATGTTGGTGCTGCTAAGCTTTCAACTGCTCTTGGCAAGGGTGCGAAGACAATTAACGGTATTAAGACTTCTAACCGGACTGCTAAGATGATTGCTGAACCTTCAGTTGAAAAGCACTCTAACTACAGTTACGTACCAAACTACGGTCATGCATTGGCACCTTATGTTTTGTCAGTTGCCCTCTATGTTGGTATGTTGGTCTTCAACTTTGTTTACCCAATTCGGCGGGTTGCGGATCCAGATGCTTCTGCAACTGCTTGGTGGTTCAGTAAGGTTGTCGTTGGTGCGGTAGCCGCAATTGCCATGGCCGTTGTTGAATGTGGAATCATGATGATGTGTGGACTAACAATTGACCACGTTCCGTCATTCTTTACCACAACAATCCTCTTTGGACTCGCTTCAATGGCCGTCGTAATGTTCTTGTCGATGACCTTTGATAACCCAGGACGGTTTGTTGCCATGGTTCTTCTGATGTTACAACTTGGTGGTTCCGGTGGGACATTCCCAATGGAAGTTACCATGAAGTTCTACAACGTTATTCACTGGTACTTACCAATGACCTACTCAATTCTTGGTCTTCGTGATTCAATCAGTGGTGGTCTTGGTACTCACTACACATTGTTCTGTAACCTTGTCCTTCTCGGAATCGCAGTTGTCTTTAACTTGTTACTCTTATTAACGATGAAGGGAATTGCATCACACGAATTCCGTGCACCAACTGTCGAAAGCTTAAAAGCTAACGAACACGGTCCAATGGGTAAGGGCGATGGCTTTACATCAAACGGTCAAGATAATAAATAGAATTTAATTATGATTAATAAGAGCTGGAAAAGCATTAACTTTTCCGGCTCTTTTAATAATTTATTATTTAATCGCTTACAACATTAAAGTTCGTGTTTTACTTATTGTTTAATTAAAAATCCTGTGTTATTTTTTAAACACCGAACTAATAGAACTAATTTAAAAATAACGTTCGGGAATAATAGCAAAGGAAGTATCAAGAATGGCAAAGACGAGGAACCGGTATGGAGTTGCAATTGCGGGGGTAATCCTCCACTTAATGATTGGTGGGGTATATGCTTGGAGTGTATTTACCAAGCCAATTTCTGCCTATACTGGTTGGAAGGAAACATCAGTATCATTTGCATTTAGTTTGGCAATCTTCTTTTTAGGAATGTCAGCTGCATTTATGGGACGGTTGGTTGAAAAGTTTGGTCCAACCGTTACTGGAACAATCTCAAGTATTTGTTACGGAAGCGGAATCGCATTAACCGGATTAGCTATCCAATCACACCACTTATGGTTGCTTTACTTAGCGTATGGTGTCATTGGCGGATTAGGGTTAGGTTCTGGCTACGTTACACCAGTATCAACGATTGTTCGTTGGTTCCCTGACAAGCGGGGGTTAGCTACCGGGTTAGCGATTATGGGATTCGGTTTTGCGGCAATGCTTACTGGTCCAGTTGCTCAACACCTGATGGCACTTGTTGGGATTGCTAATACCTTTTACGTTTTAGGAGCATTTTACTTTGTTGTAATGATTGTGGCTGCTCAATTTATTAAAAAGCCACGTCCTCATGAATTACCACAAGCAATCGCTGAGAACGCTCAACGGGTAAGTTTAACCAACCAAGAATTAACTGCCAACCAAGCATTAAAGACCCGGACTTTTGCATTCTTGTGGTTCATGTTCTTTATCAACATCACAACTGGAATTGGACTTGTTTCAGCTGCATCACCAATGGCTCAGAACATGACGACAATGACTGCCAGTGCTGCTGCGGTAATGGTCGGGATCATTGGTTTATTCAACGGTTTCGGTCGACTTGCCTGGGCAACATTATCTGACTTTATCGGTCGGCCACTCACATATAGTTTGATCTTTGTGTTAGATATTTTAATGCTCTTCGTTCTCCTCTTCTTCAAGACACCATTTATCTTTGCATTAGCGCTCTGCTTGTTAATGTCATGCTACGGTGCCGGATTCTCAGTAATTCCAGCATACCTTGGCGATGTCTTTGGAACAAAAGAATTAGGAGCAATTCATGGCTACATCTTGACTGCCTGGGCTGCAGCGGGGATGGTTGGACCAATCCTTCTTTCCTACACTCACCAAGTACTCCACAATTACTATGTAACTTTGATTGTCTTTGTTATTATTGATGCTTTAGCAATGATTGTTTCCGTTTGGATTCAGCGTGATTTTGTCACTCGTCGGGAAACTAAGGCTGCTTAACTTGAAAAATAACTTTCTAATTTAAAAGCTGAAGGCTAGTTAAACTGGTCTCCAGCTTTTTGTTTGTCCTAATAATTTAGTATAATAAAGAATGTAAGCGATTTTTTACACACAAATATGAAAAGGATGGGGTTTCAAATGAAGCTAATTATGTTTGGCGTAGATGATAAGGAAGTACCATACGCTAAGGAATGGGCGACTAAAACTGGCAATGAAGTTAAATTGGTTAGGGAGCAATTAACGACTTCAACCATTGATTTAGTGGAGGGCTTTGATGGAATTTCAGTTCTTCAAACCAGCAAGATTGATGATCCAGCCATCTATACTAAGTTAAAGCAATTTGGGATTAAGCAACTATCAACCCGGACAGCAGGATTTGACATGTTTGATCTTGAGTTAGCAAAGAAAAATGGTCTGAAAATCACAAATGTTTCTATCTACTCTCCACGGGCGATTGCGGAAATGGGGCTAACTCACGCAATGTACCTTTTACGACAGATTGGCGAGTTTAAGGAACGGATGGTAAATGACGCTGACTTCCGCTGGAGCAAGGATCTAGTTAGTAATGAAATCTATAACCAAACCGTTGCGATTGTCGGCCTCGGTCATATTGGCGGTGCAACCGCCCAGATCTATAAGGCGCTAGGTGCACGGGTAATTGCGGTTACACGAGAAACTAGTGTTGTTTATGCACCATATGTTGATGCATTTGTTGACCTTGAAACCGCGTTAAAGGAAGCTGACATTATTACTCTCCACGTTCCGTTGACTTCCAGTACGGAAAACATGTTTGCAGCTCCACAGTTTAAGCAAATGAAGAATAATGCAATTTTGATTAACATGGCACGGGGACAAGTGGTTAATACTAATGATTTGATTGCAGCCCTGAAGAATCATGAAATTGCGGGAGCCGGCCTTGATACGCTTGGTGATGAAACAACCTACTTTAGTAAGAAAGTTTCGCCAGCGGACGTTCCGGCTGACTTCAAGGAATTAGTTGCAATGCCAAACGTGGTAGTGACACCACACGTTGCCTTCATGACGACTACCGCTGTTCGCAATATGGTTCAGGTTAGTTTGAATGATATTGCAGCGATTGTTAAAGGAAAAAATGTTAAGAACGAAATTCGTTTTTAATTCATAATTAATAAGTGAGCAGCCGTTAAAAGACGTGAGAATGCTGGTAAAATAGCATCTTCACGTCTTTTGTTAATTTAAGGAAAAGATAATTAATATTAATACTTTCGTAAGCAAACTGGTAAAGGGTCGCTAATGAAATCGCTTATTGTTATGATCAAACCATCAAAGAAAGTTACTAGCACACAGTCACTCAGATAGAGAAAGGAGCAGACTATGACTAGCAAAAAGAGCATTAAGAACAAGGTTGTCGGTAAGCTGAAACAGGTTGAAGGAAAAATAACTAAGGATAAAGTTCGTGAGGCAGAAGGTAAAGCACAAGAAACTCACGGCAAGGCTCAAGCAAAAGCAGATGAGTTGAAAAAGAAAGCAGATAAGAAAAAAGAAGAATTAGCTGAATAAAAGGAGGGGATGTAAATGCTTCATTGGATTTGGGTATTAATTGTTGGTGGTGTCATTGGATTGATTGCCGGAGCGATTACTCGTCGTGGTGGTTCCATGGGAGTCATCAGCAATATTATTGCCGGACTAGTAGGTTCGTCATTGGGTGAGGCTGTCCTCGGTGCTTGGGGACCACAAGTTGCTGGAATGGCAATTGTCCCTTCGATTATCGGTGCAGTAATTCTGGTATTAATCGTTTCCTGGATTATGGGGATGATTAATCGGCGAGCAGCGTAGTATCACTTATATAAATATAGATAGAGGGTGAGAAAAATAAAAGTTTTTCTCACCCTCTATCTATATTTAGTTATCTCCGAACTTACAGAGTCTAATTGCGGAAATTAACCCGAGCCTTCGAGTCTAACTACGAACGACTCTGATGAATTCATCATCATTCATCGTTCTAGGTTAGCCCACCAGGCTCTTAAATGGGTTAATTCCCAGCTTCCTATTTATTGAATAACGTATTTTTGATACTTGTCGTAATCTTTTTGCGAAAGTTCAACGGTTAGAACAGTTCCGCTGTTTTGGTATTCAGTATTCAAAATGTTGGTATTTTCGTTAAGGTATGAAACAACATTTCCGTCCGCAAACGGGATCAGCATTTTGGCTTCAACATAGTCTTGGAAGAGGTGCTTCCGAATAGCTGAAACGAGGAGATCGAGTGATTCATCGTCCTTAGCAGAAATCACAATTTGATCGTCACCCTCAAGTACTGGATATTCCATGTCGGTCTTATCAGCCTTGTTGAAGACATACAACATTGGAATGTTTTCGATTCCAATCTGCTTTAGAGTTTCTTGAGTGGTTTTCATCATGTCTTCGTAATGTGGGTCTGAAGCGTCAATTACCTGAATCAACAGGTCAGCATTGGCTGCTTCAGCAAGCGTTGACTTGAATGATTCAACAAGGTGGGTTGGCAACTTGCTGACAAAACCAACTGTATCACTAAGCAGGAACCGCTTTTGATCTGGTAGTGTCAATTGACGAACGCTGGTATCCAGAGTGGCGAATAACATATCTTTTTCAAAAACGGTTTTATCTTCACCAGCACCATATTTTTCAACGAGTCCATTCATGATAGTGGACTTACCAGCGTTGGTATAACCGACGAGAGCAGCTGTTGGAATGGCGCTCTTGTCACGTTGCTTTCGTTTGACCTCTTCGGAACGATCAATTACCCGAAGTTCTTTTCGCAGGTGGCTGATTGAATTCTGAATTGTCCGCCGGTTCATTTCCAACTTGGTTTCACCGGATCCCCGGTTAGTGAAGCCGCTACCGCCACCGGTTTGCTGATCAAGTCGTTGGTTAGCACTAGTCTGTAATCGTGGCAGTCGGTATTGTAATTCTGCAATTTGAACTTGGAGTTTGGCTTCCTTGGACTGTGCCCGTTCAGCGAAAATTTCAAGGATCAGTGCAGTACGGTCAAGAACACGACAGCCAAGTTCGTCCTCAAGGTTTCGTAACTGACTAGGAGTTAACTCATCATTAGTGATCACGGTTGAAACATTTTCAGCTAAAACTGCTTCTTTAATTTCATCAACCTTACCACTTCCGAAGTAGGTAGCTGGATTAGGCCGGTCAATTGACTGATCAATCCGGTCGATTACCTTCATGTGATTTGCCTGGGCTAATTCAGCAAGTTCGGTCATGGAATAATCAAAGTCTTCTTGTTCGGTGTTTAACCCAGTGATTAATACTGGCTCTTCAGTTTGTATGTTATCCATTGAAAGATAGTGTTCCCCCTTTTAAGTTCAATTATTTTTATTTATCAGGAATGTGGAGTTGGTTATAAAAGTCCACATGAGTATCAGTATCAGTTAATGTCATTTTCATAATGCTGCCGTTTCGTGGCGAAACATTTTGGTCGACCCCTTCAAGGTAGCGATCAGCAATTGAACGGATCGCAGCACCGTGTGAAACGACAACCGCAACAGAGTTATCTGGCAGGTTACGCAACCGATCAAAGCCCTTATCCATTCGTTGCCAAAAACGTTCGGCATCTTCGGCGTCCCCATATTGATCCGCCTTTGCAATTCGATTTTTGAGTTCATCTGTGCCCCAGCCGGCAGCCATTTGGGAGAATGTATGGTAGCCGTATTTGCCGCCAACGATGTCAGCAACTGCACCACCATTTGCTCCTTCAAAAAAGCCAAAGAAGATTTCCCGAAATGCTGGTTCTTGAATTGGCTCCTTAAGGTCAGTATTCGGATCAGCAGCAAGGAGCAACCGTGCGGTATTAACTGCCCGTGAAAGATCACTACTGAAAATGTAATCAAACTTAACCTTCGATAGTGCTTTCCCTACACGCTTAGCATCTTCAATCCCCTTTTCGGTCAGGGGAGCGTCAGACCAGCCCTGCATCCGATTATAACGGTTGAGGTAGGTTTGACCATGACGAACAAAGTAGACAGTAATTGCCAACTTGATCAGCTCCTTTTTACGTAATAACAATTATCTACTATTTTACCATGCTTTAATGGTAAGTGGGAACCGTGACAGTCTAATGTTACAGCATGTTATTCCGCTTAAGGATCTTTCGCCGAATATGACGAATAAGAGCAAGGGTGGCGATAACCAGCAGAGCGCCAGCAACAAAAATCAGGATAATTAACGAGAAGTGTTCCTTAACGAATGGGATGCTGCCAAAGTAGTAACCAACGACACTGGCAAGGAGAACCCATACTATAACACCAAGAAGGTTGCCGACCATGAACCGGCGAAAATCAAAGTGCATTGTCCCGGCGATTAACGGCACAAACGTCCGGATTAGCGGTACAAAACGACCGAAAGCAATGGTCTTAATCCCGTGTTTTTCCAATAATTGGTGGGCCTTGACCATTCCGGAACCGTTAACTCGTTTTGCCAGCCATTGCCAGCGTGAAAGTGAGCGGCCAATGAAGTAGTTGACCGTATCGCCAATAAAGGCTGCTAAAAAGAAAACGGGAATTACAATTTCCATTTTCAGAACAGGGTGAAATGCAATGAACGAGGCGGTAAGAAAAATCAGTGATTCTCCCGGGAGCCACGGAAAAATGACCAGTCCGGTTTCCATAAAGATAATCATAAAAAGTAGAACGTAACTCCACGGCCCGAGCCATTCAAACATTGGAATGATTACTTCAGCAATGTGAGTCAAAATATAAAGTAAGTTGGCCAATCGACACGGCTCCTTTCTGAATCGAATTATTATACTATTTTACCGTTATTCTGGACTTAAAAGTTAGGGTAGCAGTAATATTTAAAGATAATTTAGCATTCACGATAACAGGGCGATATTGTTTCGGTCACTGCTTCATCAATGATATAATAGTAAGACGATTTCACGAATGGAGGTAGAAAGAGTGACCGAACAGTCAGTACAAGAATTTGAACAGCAGCATTTAGATCACGTTATTGATGAGATCAAACAGGCGAAGGAGAAGGCCGAGGAAAAGATCCACACCGCCCGACATGATATTAAGGGGATCAATAAACAGATCGATGATATTCATCTAAACACGACGACCTATTCTGGGATGATGGATACGGCAATGTCATTCCGTGCCCAGCAGCAGATGCTGGATGAACGGCAAAACAGCTGGCAACATGCTGCAGATCGCCTTTCAACCTTGAAACGCTTAGAAAAGAAACCTTATTTTGCCCGAATTGATTTCCAAGAAAAGGGTGCTGAAAAACCCGAAACCGTTTATATTGGTTTAGCATCATTTAGTGATCAGCCAGATCATTTTCTAGTATATGATTGGCGGGCACCAATTTCTTCAATTTACTATGAGGGAAAGCTAGGGAAGGTTAGTTACGAGACTCCTGTTGGTACTCAGGAAGTTAATATGACCCTCAAACGTCAATTTCAGATTGATGATGGGACGATTGTAACGATCTTTGATACTGATGAGCAGGTCGGTGATCAAATGCTTTTGGAAGCTTTGGGCACCCATTCCAGCACTAAGATGAAGAGTATTGTTACAACGATTCAACGAACCCAAAACGAAATTATTCGGGACACAAAAGACGATCTTCTCTTTGTCCAGGGGGCTGCAGGTTCTGGTAAAACAGCTGCGGTTCTTCAACGGGTTGCATGGCTTCTGTACCGTTACCGAGGTAATCTGAGTTCGTCTCAGGTGGTCCTCTTCTCACCTAACCAATTATTTAATGATTACATTGACCAAGTGCTTCCAGAATTAGGGGAGCATAATATGGTCCAGATGACTTATTACCAGTTTGCTAATCGACGGGTTCCACGGCTTCATGTGGAAACACTAGCTCAACGGTTTGACAGCAGCCAGGATCCGACAACCAAAAAGGCAGTTCAACTAACAACGAGTTTAGCTTACTTTAAGGCAACCGGACGTTACGCTAAGCACCTTGGGAAAGCCAATATGCGTTTTCGCAATTTGATGTTCCGCGGAAAAGTCTTCATTAGCAAAGAGAAGATCAAAGAAATTTATTATTCATTTAATAATAACTACAATCTTGGCAACCGACTTGATGGAACTAAGGAAGCACTAATCAAGTACCTCAATCACCGGGTGAGCGTTGAAATGCGCAGTAAGTGGGCTGAAGAAGCCGTACAAAACCTGAGCAAGGAGCAAATTGATGATTTGATGGACAACCAGCCACGAGAATTTGCGGATGAAAACCAACAATTCAAGTTCTTGGCCCGTCAGATTGTAATGAAGGCTCTTACACCGGTAAAACGGGCGATTGATCACAATTTATGGCTCAATATCAACGCCCAATTCATTCACTTTCTACGGGCAACCCCTAAACTCATAGACCTGGATAAATTTGGCATTAGTACTACTGAATGGGAAGCATACGTTGAAAAAACAAAAGATGATCTTCGTCAAGGAAACATTAGTGCTAACGGGATTACCATTTATCTCTACCTTTACGATTTAATGACCGGAAAGAAGGGTCAACGGGATATTCGGTATGTTTTCATTGATGAAGTTCAGGATTATGATGCTTACCAATTAGCATACCTAAAGTTCCGTTTCCCTAACGCCCGCTTTACTCTTCTTGGCGACTTGAACCAGGCAATTTTTACCCATGAAAATAGTCGTTCGCTCTTACGGCAATTGGGGACGATGTTTGATCCAGAAAAGACCAAGGTTGTTCAATTAACTAAGTCTTATCGGTCAACTAAACAAATTACGGACTTTACAAAGCACTTCCTAACGAATGGGGAGGCAATTGAAGCCTTTGACCGGAATGGTGATTTGCCAACTGTAATTGAAACTGATAGTTATTCTACCGGTGTTGATAGTGTCGTTGAAACGCTAAAGAAGTACCAGCAGGAGCATGATGCAGTGGCAATTATCGGTAAGACGCTTAATGATTGTGAAAAACTTTATGACGAATTAAAGCGACGGAATGTCAAGACAACGCTTATTCGGACAGAAAACCAGCGTTTAGTTGATGGGGTCATTATTGTGCCATCGTTCTTGGCTAAGGGGCTAGAATTTGACGCAGTGATCGCCTGGAACGTTAACGAGCAGGAATACCCTGATGACAGTGAACGCCAATTGCTGTACACGATTGCTTCTCGGGCAATGCACGCGTTAACGATGATTTCCGTGGGTAAGGTGACGCCATTACTCAAGGGTGTACCAGATGACCTGTATTCATTGGTGAAGCGCGGTAAAAATAATTAATAAAAACAAAGACCTGAGTCTCCGCTTGACGAGAACTTAGGTTTTTGTTTTAAATGTAGCTTAATCTTGTACTCTTAGCTTTGAACTGCGGAAATTAAACTGCATAATCACGTTAGCCATAATAATTAGTAAGCCACCAATAACTAATCGTGGTGAAAGCTGGTCGTAGCCGAGAATAACGGAAATGATTGTTGCAAAAAATGATTCGCTCATCAAAATCAAACTGGCAGAAGTGGCATCAGTGTACTTTTGTGCCCTAATCTGGATTCCCCGGGCAGCAAAGGTAATCACCACAGCAATGATTGCCAGTGGGAGAAGTGCTTGAAGCCACTGAATATGGCCAAGGGATGCCCGTTCTGTTGTCAACGCTAATGGGGTGCCGCAAACTACTTGGACAACCCCGATTAACGTAATGATAATCCACGGACTAGATGCTCGGCTCGCATATTTACCGAAAATGATAATTTGCAATGCCCAGAAAAAGGCGGAGAAGAAGGTGATTAAGTCGCCTGATTGAAGAGACCAACTACTTCCTGTAATCCCCGTTAGAATTGCCATTCCAGCGAGTGATAGCGGAATCGCAAAAATGATTTTAAGCTGTGGTCGTTCGTGCCAAAAAATCCATAAAATTAATGGAGTCAAGATAACGTAAGTCACGGTGATGAAGGAACTCTTGGCCGGTGTCGTAGATTGAAGGCCGAGTGTTCTTAGATAATAACCGCAAAAGTTAACCAGGCCAACGATCAAGCCCACTTTGATGTCAAAACGGGTGGCTTGGCTTAATTGACGATGAAAAAGGATGATCCCGCCAGCCACACACATGGCGCCGCGAACTGCATTGATGGTCCCCGATTGCATTCCGGCATTGACCACCATTTTATTGAAAATATAGGTGCTCCCCCAAAGAATGGTTACAAAAACAAGGAGGAGGTTAGCAACTGTTTTGGAAAGCTTCATCAGCGTGCTCCTTTCAACTTCCAGAAAATTCCTGGTTAAAAGATAATTGCAGAGTACCAATTGTTGATCCGAAATGCAATTAATTAGTCCGTTTTAAGAATGGGAGGCGGTGAAGATCAGTTTGCATAATAGCGTTGGCGAGAAGCAGGATTGCTCCACCAATGATTAACGAATGAGTTAAGGAATCGTATCCTAAAATTACTGATAGGACACTGGCAAAGAACGATTCAAGCATCAGAAGCAAACCAGCAGATGTAGCGTCGGTATACTTTTGGGCAGTGATTTGCAGCCCTTGAGCGACAAAAGTAACAAGAATTGCGAGCAGGGCAACCGGAATTAGTGCTTGGATCCAGTGGATGTGGGCAAAAGTCTGCGTTTCAGTAGTAAAGGAGACGCACCAACCAGCGATCCCTTGAATTAACCCAATCATAAAGATGATTATCCAGGGACTTGAAGCTTTAGAGGCAATTTTACCGAAGAAAATTAATTGGAGTGCCCAGAAAATTGAAGAAATAAGTGTTAGAAGATCACCATAATTTAAGGCTAATCCACTAGCCGTAACGTTGGTTAAAATGCCCATCCCGATTAACGCTAGCGGAATAACAAAGTAAGTTTTCCGTCGTGGTCGTTCATGCCAGAAGATCCATAAGAGAAGTGGCGATAGAGCAACGTACATGGTAGTGATAAAAGCATTTTTGGCTGGCGTAGTAAAACGAAGACCGTCAGTTTGCAAATAATAGGCAATAAAGTTTGTGATTCCCATTAACAGTCCAGCTTTGAAATCAAACCGGGTCATTTGACGGATGCTTTTATTGAAAACAATGAGACAGCCAACGACACACATCGATCCACGGACAGCATTAATCATCCCTGACTGCATTCCAGCATTGATTGCCATTCGGACAAAAATATAACTTGCGCCCCAGAGAATGGCGACGGTTAGTAAAAGTAAATTAGCCTTACGTTTTGACATTAAGATTCCTCCCCAAAGTATTTACTATCCTAGTATAGGGTATTTTGTTGCAAATACAACAAAGAAAAAGGGGAGAGTGGGGCAACATAGTAGAAACATGCTTCGCCCGAGTTCCCTAGAGCTAACAACCTCCCTCCCAGATGCTTTCAGCATCCAGTCGGGAGAAATTGTTTCTACTGCAACAGAGCCAAAACGTGCTCGCACTCTACCTCAAACGTGCTTCGCCCGAGTTCCCTAGAGCTAGCAACCTCTCTCCTAGGCGCAAGTCGCCTTCGTCGAGAGAAATTGCTAGCTTTCCGGGAACTCTTTGGGGCGAAGGCACTCTATTTATTATTCAACACAATATCTGATGGCTTTACTTCGCTGCCGAAGTAAGGCTTGAGTTGGCTATTGTAGTCTTTGGTGAAGAAGTCTTCCTTGTTTAACTTGGTGATTTCCTTATTGCTCCAATTGAGGAGGGACTTGTTACCTTTCTTAACGGCTGGGGAAATGTATTGCTTAGGACCGATGCTCTTAATACCAACAGTGTACTTAGGATTATTCTTTACCCAAGCGTAAAGGTATGAGTTATCATCGGCAAGTGCTGCGGCCCGGTTATTCTTCAAGGCATTAAATTGTTGGGTCTTTGAATCGAACTTCAACAGTTGAACACCTGGTTGCTTACTGGTGAAGTAGTTTTCAGCAGTGGTTCCCTTAGTAACGATAACCTTTTTGCCCTTTAACTGACTAACCTTAGTGATGGCCTTCTTCTTTGGTGAAACAACCCCAACGGATACCTTCATGTAAGGCTTGGCAAAGTCAACAACCTTTTTCCGTTCAGGAGTAACGGTGAAGTTAGCCAAAACAATATCAGCCTTATTAGAATTTAAAGTGTCAACCCGGTTGTTAGCGTTAACTTGGATAAACTTCGGCTTAACACCAAGGTCCTTAGCCATCCGCCGTGCTAATTCAACATCGTAACCAACACGCTTACCATCCTTGTTAACCCAACCATATGGCGGCAAATCGCCAAAGACGGCTACTCGCAAAGTTCCCCGCTTCTTAATGGCGGAAACTGAACTGGAATTACTAGCAGCGTTTACGGTTGCTGGCTTAAGATAACTTGAACCAGCAAGCAAGGCAACCGCTCCTGCTACAGCAACGGCACCGGCAATAATCTTTTTCCAATTAATCTTCAACATATCAATTCTCCCTTTCTAAAACTCCATGCTTGATAAGAATTCTTCTGCCCGCGCAGTCTGTGGATGTTCAAAGAACTGCTTTCCTGGTGTCTCCTCTAAAATTCGACCATCTTCCAGGAAGAGAACCCGATCCGCAATCTGCGCTGCAAAGTTCATCTCATGAGTAACAATAATCATCGTCATGTGATCCCGATCAGATAACTCCTTAATAATTTCGAGAACCCCCCGGACCATTTCTGGATCGAGGGAAGCGGTGACTTCATCGAAAAGCATTAATTCAGGATGCATTGCTAGCGCCCGAACAATGGCAATTCGCTGCTTTTGACCACCTGACAACTGCCGAGGATATGAATTTGCTTGGTCTGCCAAGTCAACCCGTTCCAACAGAGCCATTGCTTCCTTCTTAACTTCTTCCCGATTCCGCTTTTGAACCTTCGTCGGTGCTAAGAGGATATTATCCAAGACAGTCAGGTTAGGGAAAAGGTCATAACTTTGAAAGACCATCCCGATCTTTTGGCGCAACTCCTGCCATTTCTTTGGTGAAGGATTAACTTTATTTCCTTTGAAATAGATGCTCCCATCCCGAAACGGTTCCAGTCCATTCAGGGTTCGGATCAACGTACTTTTTCCAGAACCAGAGGGACCGAGGAGCGTAACAACTTCGCCCTTTTTCAATTCAAAATTGATGTCATGCAGGGCTTGCCAATCGCCATAGAATTTATTTAAATGTTCAACTTTAAGAATTTCTTCTGCCATATTACCACCTACCAAAATTAATGCTCTTCTTTTGCAGTGAGATGCTTTGCCCAGAGGGATAATGGATAATCAACAATGAAGTAGAGGATGAAAATCAGACCATATACCCAGAAAATACCAGTCGGGTGCGTTTGGTTATTTGCTTCGATGATCTGTTGACCAACATTGATGACATCCATAACACTAATCATCAGCAAGAGCGAGGTCGTTTTAATCACCCGCGTTGCTAAGTTAATCGTTGCCGGGAGTTCCAACTGGATTGCTTGAGGCAGCAAGACATAACGGAATAGCTGCCATTGATTGAGCCCCAATGCTAACCCTGATTCACGCTGGTGCTTGGGAACTGACTCGAGTGCTCCCCGAACAATATCGCTAAATTCGGCTGCAACCCATAAGGAGAACGCCAGAACCGCCATCCAAGTTGCCGGCAAATTGACATTAAATTGTCGCGGCAAAATGTAGTAAACCAGGAACAAGAGAACTACTGTCGGCACAATCCGGAAGAACTCGAGGTAAAGGAGTAGGATAAAACGGATAATTCGGCTAGGCAGGGTTCTTAAAAGGCCGAAGATGGTTCCTAACAACAAACCAATTGCTAACGAAACAACCGCGATCCAAACAGATGTCCACAATCCGCCCATTAACCGGGCAAAGTTTGTTCCTTCAAATAAAACGCTAATCCCCGAATGAGCCATACCGAACCCTCCTTTCAAGCCAGTCAAGCAGTAAGATTACCGGAATCAAGATAATTGCGTAGGCGATTACCAACACAAACAAGTACTCGTTCGACCGGTAGTACATTCCAATCAGGTCAAGAGCCGTGTTGGTCAGCTCCGGAATTGCAATTACGGAAAAAATTGATGTTTCCTTAATTAGAAAAATAATGTTGGCTGCTAAAGCCGGAACACTTAATGACAATCCCTGCGGCAGAATAACGTACCGCGCAAGCTGATACTGATTCATCCCCAGTGCTTCACCAGCATCAATCTGGGTTTGACTAACCCCATTAAAACCGCCGGTGAATCCTTCAGCCATGTACGCCCCGCCAAGGAATATCAAACCAATAATCCCACAAGTCTCGGCAGTCATCTTAATCCCCATTACCGGAAAGGCATAGTATAAGAAAAATAGCTGAATTAGTAATGGAGTATTTCTGGCAACCTCAACATAAACGTTAAGAATTTGCCGGAGACCCGGAACCCGAAAGTACTGTACTAAACTGGTGATAATTCCAACAATAATTGAGCCGACAATCCCAACTAGTGAAAGCCAAAGAGTTAATTTGAACCCTTGAGCAAAGTTAGGAAGGCTCTGCTGGATAATCGTCCAATCCATATAAAGATCATCCTCTCTTTTCTTTTACCGCGAAGTGAAAAAAGGCTTACAATTCAAATTCAGAATTGTAAGCCTAGTTTATTAGTAATCAGCCTAAAAGTGCTTGATTATCCTTAATTTTTACTAGAATACAAATTACTGAATTTTAATCACGCCAAAAAGCTTGTTACAAACAACGCAACAAGCAGAACAGAATTCGTTTGGCATGACATTATTCAGCATAATTTGTACTCCCTTCGTGATGAATTATCTAAATTTTACCCGATAATAATTAAAAGTCAATAGGATATGCTAACTTATTGTAAGTTATTAATTGAACAAGGTGCCTTTCTAGCTAAAAAATACTTACCAGTGAGGTTAGCAGAACAACAATCAGGATAATCCCCATAATAATCTTGGCCGGACTAAACTTTTCGGGCTTCTTCGCATACGCTTTCCGGTGTTCCTTTTCAACATGGTTCAGCCGTTCAAGGGCATGTTTCTCTACCATTGACTCATCATTATCTTTATCTTGCTTTGCCATTTGTCAACTCTCCAATCACTTCTTTGTACTGTTCAACAGTCGCATCATTAGCATGTTCACGCTGAGTATCGATTAGTTTCTCCATCAATGCTGGCTTAAGCAATGCTGTCAAAATCGTTTGGTCATTTCTTTAGCCTGGTTTTGTTCAAAAATATTTTGTGGTGCAACGAATTGCGGTTCGTGCAGAGTATCCTTAAAGCCAAGAATTAACATGTTTTGTTCAAACGCCGCCCGGACACTATCAAGGATTTCGCTTCCCCGGTTAATATCAAGGTAGATGTCACAATCTTTCAGTAATTGCGAAGCTCGTTGACGGCTAACGTTTGGATAAACCGTTACATTTGGCCACTCACCGAATGCGAGTAGCTTCCCGGACATTTCGGTAACCGCGGCAATGTGGAATTGAATATTTGGCATTGCCCGAACTAGTTTGTCTAAGTGATCAATTTTGTAAAACCTTGTCCAGATCAGCAGATGTACTAATGAGGTGCGCATAGAGCTGGTTTTTCTGTTCAATCCAGTGAACGATCGCTTCAGCCAGGTCACCATCATACTGCCATCCAACACTGACGATCTGGAGCGGTAAGCCATTGAGCATCTTGCCAACTGTTTCCCAGGTTTTCTTCACCCGCTTTGGATCATGCATCACGACAATGTTAACCGGCTGATCAGAATCTGGATTAACCGGCTTGTGGAACCATAAATCATTGTGAACACTACGGGGAAGCTTGGCTGGACAAATTTCAAGTCGTTTAAATTGTAAGCTGGTGCAGCCCGTATTAACGAGGCTTACTTCGTAATGGACGGCACCTTCTGGAAACGTAAATTCCTTTTCAAGGTTATGAAATTCAAGCCGATTAATTTCATCTCCCTGTCCATTAAAGAAGACGATTCGGGTAAAGAAACCCTGTGCCGGTTCAGATGACGCCTTAATTGAAATCCGGTAGCGCTGGTTAATTCGTAACAATGGTAATTGCGGATCGTAGCCTAAGATATGAAGAAAAGTAATCTCCTCTTCCAAGCTTCGCAGCAGCCGAATGTCTTCTTGGTTTTTACGGTGTGAAAGGCCATCTTGATTAAGCCGATAAATATAATCCTCGTCATCCAAATAAACAATCTTGCTTGCCTGCAAGTACGTTTTCCAGGTTGTAAATTCATCGTCAATTTGGGTATCTTCCGGACAGTAAATTTGATTAAAGGCTTCTTGTTGAAAGATTTTCCCCCAGAGAACTGTATAGATCAATTGGAAAAAGTCATTTTTATTAGTGTAAGCAAAGTCAAACCATTCCCGTGGAGTAAAGGTGCGCTGACTGACCTCATGATCCGGCATGTGAACCAGTAATTGACCATTCCCCTTATAGGATTGAAAGTCACTGATAGCGATTTGACTACCAGTTGACTCCAAAGCCGTAATTAATTCCTCCAGGTAATTAGGCATTACATAGTCATCGCTATCCACAAAAGTAATTAAATCTCCAGCAGCAACATCCATTCCATAATTCCGGGCCTTACTTACCCCTTGATTGGCCTGATGAAACATCCTAACTCGTGAATTTTGTTGCTGATAACGAGTACAAATTGCCAGTGAACGGTCCGTTGAGCCATCATCAACTAAAATTAATTCAAGATTGTGGTAAGTTTGTTTCAAAATGCTCTGAATGCATTGATCTAAATATTTTCGGTATTATAAACCGAAACAATAACTAATATTTGTTCTTCTTCCATTATTGTTTGCCTAACATTACTAATCATAAAAAGCCTTAAAGATTGCTTCAGTTAATGCTCGTTTTACAAAGTAGCCCCCACGGATCAGCTTTGCAAAGTCATCAATCGAGTTAACCATTTGATCGTACTCCGTGGTCGTCATTGTTTGAACCCGTTCGATTGCTTCAGGAAGCGAGTCGGCAATAATTCCCAGGTTTTTTTCTCAATAATGTCACGAGCAGGAGTTCCACTATTGACGATGACTGGTAACCCAGCAGCCAGGTAGGTTGAGAGTTTAAATGAACAATTATGCTTCATATATTCAAGCCAATATGGATCACCAGACCAAATTAGGCCAAAACCACCCGTCCGCCGAATATCATTCAGCAAGGCAATATCTGGCATACTGCCAACGAATTCAATGTTACGACCGACTCCCCAGTCCTTTGGCGATGTAAAGACCCGGAGCTTAACGTCAGGGTTAAACCAGGTTCCACCGAAGCCGTATTTCTCTGGATTGGTTGGATCGCCAGCAAAGTTAATAATTGGGGCATAGTGCGGCTTTTCCTTCCCCAGATCGCTGCCAACGATATAATCCCACATTTTTTGAATAACAACTTTTTTAACAGTTAGGCCATGTTGACGCAAAAGATCAACCATGGATTGGGATGGAGCAATGATCACATCAGCCATGTTGTAATATTTAACCCACTTGTCCAGCAAATAGCGATTACTTTCCCACATTAAAGGAATCACGTCATGGATAAAAATAATCCGTTTTAACCCGTCATAAATAAGGGTTCGTTCAAGGAGTGCCGTATCCCATTCAACTGAATTCCAGGATGGCGATTAGAATACGATCACATCGCCCAATTCAACTCCCGCCAGCATCCCATCAAAGCGGGCAATTAATGAACTCTTACTCTCATTTTTATCGTTGTATTGAAAAACCCCAATTTCACGAAAGCCAAGTTCTTTCGTTGCAATGTCCGTTACCATATTCTGGGCCAATCTAGCAACCCCAATCATATGGTGCGTGTTGGTAATGTGTACTCTCAAATCGTCCATCCTTCTTTCTGAATCCAATTATAGCAGACTTAATCTTTTTTATAAAAAAAGCTCCAGCATTTTAAAGTCAAAATGCGTGGAGCTTTGTTCTGATACATGTTTAGTCATTATCTAATATAAAATGAAACGACTATTTTGGAAAAATTTAAGGACGGGTCTTTTCAACAGCTGTAACAAGCTGATCCATCGTCTGACTGCCGAAAATGACAGGTCCACCGTTAATCATTGTTGCAGGGACACTCATGATATTCTTCGCTTTCCGTAATTCAGGGAAGTGTTGCAAGTCAATCATCGTTGCCGTAATCTTTGGATTTAATGCAGCCATCCGTTGGCAAGCAGCGACGACATCAGGACAGAAGTGACAGGTTAGTGAGACACCAATTTTAATGGTTGCTTCGGGAAGAGCTTTAATCCGTTCAACCATTTCTGGTGAAATCGTCTGTCCGGGTCCCGCAACGTTATAGATACCTAAAACAAGTGAATTTAACTCATGACCTGTTGGAATGCCTGCATAGTGAAGTCCGGTGTCATTACCAGTATCATCAAGCAGCCGCAATTGTGGGAGGTACTTAACATTTTGCGGAGCGGCTTGCTTTTCGACCTTCATGTGGTCCGCATCCAATCCTGCAAATTCCGTTACAAAGCCAAGCAACTGGTCACTTAATGGCGTCCCATTAGTTAGGACTTGTAAAGTAACCGTCTTTGTCAAGCGAGCAAAGATTGGTTTCAACTGTTGATCAATATCTGCTGATAGCCAATTACCAGCGTGTGGTGCAACCTCTTCTTCGTTGTCAAGAGAAGAGGTTTGTCCAACTGTCTTGGTTGGCTGTTTGATTTCTGCATGAATTGGAATCCCCAACCGTTGCTTCTGATCAGCAATATACTTTTCAGCAGCCGTCGCGGCTTCGGCACCGTCAGCAGTAGCCGTTACTATTTGCCGAAGTGACTTTTCAATAATGTCACCAGCCGCAAAGACTCCCGGAATGTTTGTTTGCCGTTGACTATCAGTAATAATATAGCCTTGCTGATTAAGCTTAATGACTCCTTCAAGGTTCTTTGTTGCTGGTTGGGTCCCGATATAGATAAAGACACCAAAAGTTTGGTCGCCATCATTAAGGTGGTAGACCGTCTTTTCACCGGTCTTATTATTAACCAGAGTGGCTTCCGTTAAGTAATCGTCACCAGAAACACTTTCTACTTCAGTATTGTACTTAACACTAACCTTTGGATTATCCAATGCTCGAGAGGCGATCAGTGGTGGACAGGTAAAGTGATCACCACGAACCAAAACGGTAACGTGTTTTCCGTAACGGCTCAGGTAGTCAGCTTCTTCCGCAGCAGCATAGCCACCACCAACAACGAAAATTTGCAGGCCAGTAAAAAGCTCACCATCGCAAGTCGAACAGTAGGCAACGCCCCGGCCACGGAACTTTTCTTCACCAGGGAAGCCAACTTTCTTTGGGTTAGCCCCACCAGAAATGATAATGCTCCGTGCCTGATATTGCTGTCCATTAGCATCAGTTACGGTTTTAACGTCAGCGGTTAAATCATCATACTTGGCAACTTCAGCGTGTTTGATTTCAACACCGAAGTCCGCAACCTGCTTTTGCATTTTATTCATCAATTCGGTACCGTCAACTTCTGCTACTCCGGGATAGTTATAAACAACGGATGTGGTCGTTACTTGACCGCCAACACTGTTTCCTTCAAGGATTAGCGTATCAAGGGTTGCACGACCGGCATAAAGACCAGCCGTCAATCCTGCTGGACCGGCACCAACGATGATCAAATCATAGATATGCTCGCTCATCGGTGTTTCCTCCTATAAATTAAAGCTTACCAACAAGGTCAAGGCTTGGCTTAATTGAATCTTGACCTGGCTTCCAGTTTGCAGGGCAGACACGATCACCATGTTCACGAACGAATTGAGCAGCTTGAAGAGTCCGGAGAATTTCATCAGCGCTACGACCGATTCCCATGTTGTTAATTGTGTAAGATTGGATCTTACCGTCGGGATCAACAATGAAGACACCACGGTAAGCTTGACCAGCGTCTTCATCCAAGACATCAAACATCCGTGCAAGCTTACCAGCAGGATCGGCTAACATGTTGTACTTAATCTTGCCAATCTTTTCTGATGCTTCAGCCCATGCCTTGTGGACGAATTCAGTATCTTCGGAAACTGAGTAAATATCAGCATCAGCTTTCTTAAAGTCATCATACTTATCTTGGAGAGCTTCAAGTTCAGTTGGGCAAACAAATGAGAAGTCAGCTGGGTAGAAGAAGAAAATACTCCACTTACCCAAGACATCATTCTTAGTAACTTCCTTGGTCTTACCATCTTGGTATGCGTTTACCTTAAAATCATCAATTTCGTGACCAATAAAATTCATCATAATAACCTCTCCTTAATTTAGAATCATTCTTAACTACACCTTCAGTATAACTAATTTTAATTTAAGATCAAGGCTAAATTAGAATTATTTTAAATCAAATAATTTTTAAACTAAAATGACCCTATCCGAAATCGAATAAGGTCATAATGGTTGTTTATAAAAACAGTTCTCTCAAACCAGTAAAATTACTGATTTAAGAAGACTGTCATACTCTCTATCTAAATTAAATTCTTATTTACTTAACTATTATGCATACCAGTATAGCACATGATCGTGATCATGTTAACAATGGTTTAGGGGAATGCATACTAGGGAACTGAGTAGAAATGGGCGCAGTAGCTGATTGACTTCTTTCATCAACAAGTTGATAGTAAGAAGCCTAATCATCCTTGCGAGGGTCCACAGACGAAAACAAGTTTTTTGGTTCACTCCTTCGCCAGGAACTTGCTAGAGCCAGCAACCTCAGGTTTTCTAATGCAACTGAGTAGAAATGTGCTCGCCCTAACCTTCCTCGAGCTAACGACCTCCGACTCCGACGACAAGACGTCGTTCGTCGGAGAAATCGTTAGCCACCGGAAGGTTTTAACGGGCTTGCACTCTGTTGCCTACCAACTAGCCTTTCTTACACCTGGGATTTGGCCTTTGTGGGCGAGTTCACGGAAAGTTAACCGGGACATGCCAAATTTGCGCATGTAAGCGTGAGGACGGCCATCGTAACGGTCACGGTTGTGTAAACGAACAGCGCTGGAATTACGTGGCAGCTTGGATAATGCAATGTAGTCCCCTTGTGCCTTTAATTGTTTCCGCTTTTCAGCATACTTCTTTACCAGTGCTTCTTGGTGCTTCAACTTAGCAATCTTTGACTTCTTTGCCATAAATTAAAGATCTCCTTTGTATTCATATTATTTGTAAATGAGCTATTAATAACAAATAATCGAAACATTAACAAACTAATGGTTAAGGCCCGTATTAAATTTTTCCGATTAGTTTAGCTAATATTTCAAAGCGACTGTAACAGCGTAACGTGCTCTCATCAGATTGTAGTGAAAATGAGAACCCACATCATTAATCAACATTTGCGAACAATTCATTAAATATAATTATACTAACTTTTTGTAAGACTTACAAGAAAAAAGTCTGACTAATTTTGACCAAGCCGTTTGCAGTAGTCTAAATACTGAGTGGCATAACCATATTTTTGATTCAGCCGGGTTAATTTTTCGGGATCATGCGTATAGGCCCTACCGGTATGCATCATCAAATCGTATAGCTCAACATAGGGAACAGCGGACTGATCCGCAATCGCCTGCTCTGCCTTTCGATCGTAGCCAACATGACGGAAGTTGACGGATGCCATCCCGAGATCATCAACCTCGATTACCAAGTAATGGGCCCGCATGTCTCGGTGCAATTTATCCCAACCGTTAAATGGCTCGCCAACAGCTCCAGGATTCATGACAATTCGCTCGTCACTTGCATACCGCATAATTTCATGGTGGACATGGGCATAGATTGCAACGTCAATTGGCGGGTCAGCTGGGGTAAAGACCTGATCGAAATTCTTAGTTGATTGAGTTGGAAATAGATCCTGTCCCATATTTAACCATGGTAAATTATGGGAAATACCAAAATTCAGGGGGCCAACCTTCTTGGTAACATGGAGAGGCCAGCTAGCGATTTCATCAACCATCCCCCGCGGAGCACTTTGACCGACATATTGGGCTAACCGAGCAAAGTAAATATGAGACGGATACTTAACATCAATCTTTCCCCGGACACCATTAACCACCAGATCATCCCAGTTTCCCCGAACGATCACGCTTGGATTAATGATCTTAAGCAACCGCCAGATTTCGCTAACACTTGGTCCTGGCATCAACAGGTCGCCCACAAACCAATACTGATCAACGTGCTGTTGGCGGCTATCACGGTACATTGCACGCATTGCACTCAGGTTTCCATGAACGTCTGAAAAAACTGCAATCCTCGTTTTCATTAAGTCTGCTCCTTCTCCTAAAATTACACTTCACCAATAATTGTACCAAAGAATTCGTTAAAGAAGCAGTAATTGATTTGACACTCCATGGTAAACTATTTTAGTAACCTTAAAAAGCAAAGGAGTAATAGTGTGAATCAAAATGGAGAAGTAAGCCCACGGGTCCGGAAAATTATTACGATCGTCCTGCTTGGCTCATGTTTTATCAGTTTAGCAAGTCAAACAATGATGGTAACAGCGCTTCCCGTTATTCAGGAAGATCTTCACGTTTCATTGAATGCCGTTCAATGGTTAACAACCGGGTATACCCTGATTATCGGGATTGTGACCCCGCTTTCATCAAACATGTACGAAAAGTTCACTAACCGGCACGTCTTTATTGGAATTATCGGGACCTTTCTTGTCGGGACACTAGTGGGCTGTTTTGCCAATAATTTTGCAAGTCTTTTAATTGCCCGGTTGATCCAGGCATGTGCTAGTGGAATGCTAATGACCTTTCAAATGACGACAATGATTTCAATTTATCCAATCGAAAAGCGCGGATCGATCCTTGGTCTTTCAAGTCTCGTCATTTCTGCCGCTCCGGCCCTCGGTCCTACAATTTCGGGATTAATCCTCGAATTTCTTTCGTGGCGCTGGCTATTCATTCTCGTCCTGCCACTAATGATTCTGGCCTTTATTATCGGCTACTTAAAGCTACCTAACTTCTCCACTCCACGACCGATCAAGATCGATTACATCTCCGTCATCATCTCGTTAGTTGGTTCTGGATTAGCCCTCGGGAGTTTAACAGTTTTCCAGATCAATCTTTGGTACGGCTTAATAATGTTAATCAGCGGTTTCATTGTTATTGGCGGCTTTGTCAAACGGCAGCTTCACCTAAAGAATCCGATGCTTAAAGTCCAAATTTTTGCTTACCCATCGTTCCGCTGGATGACGATTGTTGGTGTATTTACTTTCATGGTCCTGTTAGGAACTGAACAGTTAATTCCAATCTATACGGAAAAAATTATTGGAATGGGGAGTTTCCTTTCTGGATTAATTCTGCTTCCAGGAGCAATCGCTAATGCCATTACCGCATCAATTGTCGGCCGGCTCTATGATCAATACGGTCCGAAATGGCTGATTACGATCGGGGCAGTCATTATGCTGGTTGCTTCGGTTCCGTTGGTTCTCGTTAACCGCCATTCGTCCATTGTCTTCCTTACCTTAACCTACATGCTCCGGATGATTGGGAACGCCTTTGTCTTTAGTCCGGCACTGTCAGAAGCATTTTCTGACCTGAATCAAGAAGAAAATAGTCACGGTACTGCGCTAAACAACACTCTGCGTCAAGTCTTCGGTGCTGTTTCAGTTACCCTCTGCGTAGTTATTGCTAATACACCGGCTTCATTAGTAACCGGGATCCGCTACGGAATGTGGGCAACCGTTATCATGGTTGTTCTCATGATCCTTAGTTTCTACCATTATTTAAGAATCAAAAGCGCTAACCAGAATTAGCTTCTTTACCGTGAACTTGTTATACTCATAGTTACTACGACTAAAAAAGGAGCAAATATTTATATGGATTCTGAGCTATCTCCCCTGTGGCGCAAAACATTCTATTCATTATGGATTGGCTGTTTTATAACCGGGATGGGATTCTCAATGACGATGCCATTCGTTTCACTATTTATCAATGAGCTTGGTAACTTTTCAAAATTTCAACTAAATTTCTACTCAGGATTAGCATTTGGGGCCACCTTTGTCAGCCAGGCAATCGTCTCACCGCTTTGGGGCAGTTTGGCCGATCAAAAGGGACGTAAATTAATGTGTATGCGGGCCTCCGGAGTAATGGCGTGCACAATTTTTATCACTGGTCTTTCACAGTCAGCGTGGATGATTATTGGAATGCGGTTTTTACAAGGGGCCTTTTCTGGGTATATCAACAATGCGGCCGCCTTAATTGCCGGAGAAACTCCCCATAGCAAGTCCGGTTGGGCGATGTCGGCAATTTCAACCGCTGGGATTGCCGGAAACCTTGTTGGTCCGCTACTTGGTGGGGTCCTCTCGGGAGCATTCGGCTACCGGGTTCCATTCTTCATTACTGGTTTCTTGATGTTCTGCCTCTTTCTCAGCACGACATTCCTAGTTAAGGAACGGCATTTCAAACCAATTAAGAAGGAAAAGATGCGGCCAATCAAGGAAGTTATGGCTGAAATTCCAAACCGCAAATTGATTTTCGTTACTTTCCTAACGACGCTTATCGTTATGGCTTCATCGATGTCAATTAGTCCAATCATTAGTCTGTATGTTCGTCAGTTAATGCATAACCACGGTAACATCGCCTTTGTTGCTGGGATCGTTGCTGCAACCCCGGGATTAGGAACCCTCATTGCTGCTTCAAAAGTTGGTCACACGATGGACGAAATTGGCCCGGAAAAAGTCTTGCGAATTGGTTTAATCACCGCATTTATCCTGTTTGTTCCAATGACCTTTACCCATTCACCATGGTCATTAGCTTTTTGGCGCTTCCTTCTCGGTTTAGCCAATGCAGCATTAATGCCTGCCGCCCAGACTGTGTTAACACTGAACGTGCCAACAGAAGCCTTTGGACGGGTCTTCAGCATTAACCAGTCGTTCCAAGCTGGCGGAGCTGTTTTTGGTTCCCTTCTCGGCTCGATTATTTCTGGACTTTCCTCATACCCAATGGTCTTTGCAATTACAGGACTAACACTGTTAATTAATTTTATCTTGATTGTATTAGTGCAACCAAAGAAGCCAGCTACCAACTAGAAAGGTTATCAGTATGACAAAAACAAATCACCTTAAAAATGAATCTGAAGTTAATGAAATGTTTACCAGAGTTGCGCCTAACTATGACAAACTTAACAATATTATTAGCCTTGGGACGCAAAAACTCTGGCGGAAAAAGCTTTTAGCTGGTTTAGAATTCAAGCCAGGAATTAAAGCCCTTGATGTGTGCTGTGGAACCGGTGACCTAGCAATTGCACTGGCTAATCGCTTACCACAAGGACGCGTTACCGGTGTTGATTTCAATGCGGCAATGCTAAAAATTGCTGAACAAAAGGCCAAGACAATTCCGAACCTCATCTTGATTAATGGGGACGCAATGGACTTGCCGTTAGAGGACGAATCATTTGATATTGTTACGATTGGTTTTGGTCTGCGGAATGTTCCAGATGCGGATAAAGCATTAAGCGAAATTTATCGGGTATTGAAACCTGGTGGCCAATTAGGTGTTCTGGAGATGTCACAGCCGACAAATTCACTGATCAGGGTTGGCTGGAAAGCTTACTTTAAGGCATTTCCTTACTTGGCCAAGCTGGCTGGCGGCCATGTCAAAGATTATCAATACCTCAAGAAGACAAGTCAGCAATTTGTTTCCGCTGATCAGTTAGCCAGAATGATGGCTGATGCCGGATTTAAGGCCGTCAATTATTCATCACTTAATTTTGGTGCTGCAGCAATTCATTTTGGGATTAAAGAATAAACAAGCTACGAATTAGACTCAGTAAATTCGGAAATTACTGGCAATAGTTAAGGACCAGAAAGAAACAAATTGTTTCTTCCTGGTCCTTTTCTTCGTTTGTTCACTTATTGAGTTTTAGGGCAACGGGATAGAAAGAAAGGTGCGCAACCTAACGTTCTACTGCTACAGAGCCTAGATCTGCTCGCCACGACCGCCACCCCCAATGCAACATAGCTAAGATCTGCTCGCCCTAACCTTCCTCGAGCTAACGACCTCCGACTCCGACGACAAGACGTCGTTCGTCGGAGAAATCGTTAGCCACCGGAAGGTTTTAACGGGCTCGCACTCTAACTCTATAACACTCCCACCCCATATGTTATTACTTGGGCAAGGGAGCCGACGAGGAGAATTTTAACGGCACAGGGGAAGGTGCGTTTTTTGACTTGTTCGTGGTACAGAAGCTTTGTTTGTTTGACGACGAACGGGATGATTAACAGGGTAAGCAGCATAGTCCAAGGGGCTAGGCGTGCCATAACGGCTGTAATAATTGCTAAAAAGGCGATCACGTTTTTAGTGGTAAAACTATTTAATCCCTGTTGAACACCGATAAAATGAATAATGGTGTGACGATGATTATCCTCATCTTCCTGAGCATCACAAATATTATTAGCAAGCATCAGGTTTGAAATCCATAGTTCACATGGCAAAGCGACTAACCAAATTTTAAGTAGGTTGCTCCAACTCCAATCAAAGCTACCGGTTTTATTGATATAAACCGAAATCAGCATGATCATGAAACCCATCGTAAAGCCAGAAAAGAATTCACCGACCGGTAACCCGTTCATCGGAAATGGTCCTGAAGAATACAAGATCCCCACAGCGAAACAAAAGATTCCCATCCAAAGCAGGGGTAACCCCACTCGGGTAACAAGATAAATTCCAATCCCGGCAGCGATAATGCTAAAAATTAGGATCAAGGTTAAGACAAGACGTGGGGAGATCTTTTCCCGACCAATGATATTGGTATTCTTCTTGTAATCCTCAGTATCAACCGCATGATTATAATCGTTATAATTATCCATCATATCAACGGCCATATTAAAGAGGAGCATTGCAATAAAAAAGAGAATTGAGTTAATAAGGTTAAATGAGTGATAGTAATAAACACTCATGCAGACCCCGAGAAGCATCGGGAGAATACTAGCAGTTTTGGCTTTAATCTCAACTAACTCTAAAAAGACATCTAATGACACATTCATACTTCCCATTCATTTAAAAATATTGTTACAATATGATAGTACACCAATACAAAGGAATTATCATTCAATGGACAAACATTATTTCCGTAGTGACCCACAGCTTAATAACGCACTTGAGGAAGTCAATCACCTGATTAATCAGCGAATAACCGTTAATAATACTGATTTACAAGCAGCACTAAAGCAAATGGCTTCAAAGGGCGGTAAATACCTCCGCCCTGCTTTCTGCCTAACCTTTGCCCGACTAGGTGGCAAGAATAGTTGGAACAGTTCTAAATTAATCAAAATTGCTTCCTCATTGGAAATTCTCCACATGGCAACCCTAATTCATGATGATGTAATTGATGACTCCCCTGAACGACGTGGTGCCCCAAGCATTCAAAAAGCTTTTGGAAAAGACACAGCGGTATATAGTGGCGACTTATTATTTACTGTTTTCTTCGACCTGTTAGTTGAAACCATGGAGAGTTCACCTTACCTAGCAACGAACGCTCAAGCAATGCGTAAAATTCTTACTGGTGAACTTGGACAAATGAATCAACGTTATCAACAACAATCACTTCTCGAATATTATCGGAATATTAACGGTAAAACAGCGACCCTCTTTAGTCTGGCTGCCCAAGAAGGAGCACACTTTGGCGGTGCTGATGCTAGAACTGTTCACCTTGCTAAACATATCGGGCAAAATATCGGAATTACCTTCCAAATTCTAGATGATATGTTGGACTACACCACCAATAAGAAATTAAACAAGCCGATTCTTGAAGACCTCGCTACCGGTGTTTATTCCCTACCACTTCTCCTGGTCTTAAAAGAGCACCATAAAGAACTTGACCCGTACCTCGCTAAAAAGCAGGAAATGACGGTTGAAGATACTCAAGAAGTTCAGCGATTGGTTAATCAATATGGCGGTGTTAAACAAGCACACGAGCTGGCTGGTAAGTTTACTAACAAAGCATTACAATTAATTGATGAATTACCAACAAGTCCTACTCAAAAGCTTCTCAAAAAGGTCACCATCCAACTCTTGGACCGCTCAATGTAAGAATAAGGAAGTTAAGCTAAATTGAAACGTCAAGTATACATTTTATATCTTCTTACCATGGCCCTCTTAGCGGTTATTTCGATTCTATTAATTGCATTTGACTTTGCTCATGAGCTTAATATCAATAACGAGCCATTCAAGACGGTTAATGATGGGATTCTGGTTATCTTTGCAATTGATTACTTTACCCGATTTTATCTTGCCAAGGATAAGAAAAAGTTCTTCAAGCATAATATCTTTGACCTGCTCTCAATTATCCCCGTGAATGGTCTTGCCTGGATCTTCCGGTGGAACCGGGTTAGTCGGGTTTTCACCTTTTTACGAATTGTTCGTCTTATTGGATTAACTGGACGGTTAAACCGGTTTATCGAAAAGGATGGTCTCCTGTACTATCTTTATGTAACCTGCTCAGTCCTTTTGATTTCTGCTTCAATGTACAGCATCTCTGAGGGTACTCATTTTTCCACCGCTCTTTGGTGGGCAATTACTACAGCTTCAACTGTCGGTTATGGTGACATTTCACCTACCACCACGATCGGCCGAATTGCTGGTGTCCTATTAATGCTAGTCGGGATTGGTTTGATCGGGGTCATTACCAGTACAATTACTGACTACTTTTCTCAAGAAGACAATAACCAGATTCAAGATAAATTGGATCAAATTGAGAAGGAAAACCAGGAATTACGAAAAGAACTGCAAGAGTTAAACGAACATTTGAATCACATTACTAAATGCTAAGAAAAAATGTTTTTTCTTAGCCTCTTTCCATATTTAGCGCTCTCCGATGTTACATTGACCATAGTGATTCGGATTATAATTATTAACTAACTGTTTTACTAAGTTGGGAGGCTAACAAAATGAAAGCTGCCGTTGTTCGTATAAATTGTGATGGATACTTTGATGTTAAAGATGTTACTCTTCGTGATTTAAAACCAGGTGAAGCATTAGTAAAAATCGAATATTGTGGTCTATGCCATACTGATTTACACGTTGCTGCTGGTGATTTTGGTAAGGTCCCTGGCAGAATTACCGGCCATGAAGGAGTTGGCCGAGTTGTTAAGGTTGGACCAAATGTAACCAGCCTCAAAATTGGCGATCGGGTATCAGTTGCCTGGTTCTTCTCTGGTTGTGGACACTGTGAATACTGCATTACAGGTAATGAATCACTTTGCCGTCACGTTGAAAATGCTGGTTACACCGGTGATGGAGCAATAGCTGAATACTGTATTGTGAAAGCCAATTACGCCGTTAAAGTTCCAGAAAACTTGGATCCTATTAAAGCTACTTCCGTTACCTGTGCTGGGGTAACCACCTACAAAGCAATTAAGACTAGTCAAATTCGCCCTGGTCAATGGTTAGTAATCTATGGTGCTGGGGGCTTAGGTAATCTGGGCGTTCAATGGGCGAAGAATGTTTTTAAGGCTCACGTAATTGCCGTTGATATTAGTGATGAAAAGCTCCAAGCCGTTAAAGAGGCTGGTGCAGATATGGTTATTAACTCTGCCAAGGTTGATCCTGCAAAGGAGATTCAAGATAAGATTGGCGGCGCACAAGCAGCAGTTGTTACTGCTACTGCAGCAATTTGTTACGATCAGGCACTTGCTTCTGTTCGTGCCGCCGGGAAGGTTGTTGCAATTTCACTGCCAAAAGGAAACATTGACGTCCCAATTGCTAAAACAGTTCTTGATGGGATTGAAATTGTCAGCTCATTAGTTGGTACCCGGCAAGACTTAGCTGAAGCCTTTGAATTGACAGCTGAAGGAGCTATTAATCCAATTGTTCACACACGGAAATTATCCGAAATCAACGATATTGTTGACGAAATGAAGAACGGTAAAATTGTTGGTCGAATGGTTGTTGATTTCACTAATGGTGCCAATTAAACATTAATAAATAATAAAATCACCTTTAACTATACTTCTGGATCAGTTAAAGGTGATTTTATGTCTATAAACATGTTCAAAGCCACAATTTACATTCTTAATTCTGCAAGTGAGCCAATTCCAACCCGGGCCATTGCTTGCGGTAATTGCTCAATAATGTGTGGCATTGCTAAAGCATCATGGAAGTGTGCAGAACCAACCTGAACAGCTGAAGCACCCGCTAAGAAAAATTCAATAACGTCTTCTGCAGAGGAAATTCCCCCTTCACCGATGATCGGAATGTTTACTGCGTGGGAAACCTGATAAATCATCCGAATAGCTAGTGGTTTAATTGCGGTTCCTGAAAGACCACCCATGATATTTCCCAGAACCGGCTTCCGGGTTTTTAGATTAATCTTCATCCCCAGTAAAGTATTAATCATGCTTAAGCCATCAGCGCCCCCTGCTTCAACTGCCTGCGCAATTTCCACAATATCGGTAACGTTAGGAGTTAGTTTAACATAAACCGGGACATCGCCACTAGCAGCCTTAACTGCTTTGGTTAACTTTTCAGCGACCTGCGGATCAGTTCCAAATGCCATCCCGCCATGTTTAACGTTGGGACATGAAATATTCAGCTCTAATGCATCAACTAATCCAGTTGCGGCTAAGCGTTCAGTAACCATTACATAATCCTCAACACTTGCGCCACCAATACTTGCTACTAAAGGAAGGTCAGGATATTGGTGCTTAAGATGAGGAATCTTTTCTCCTGCAACCACATTTACCCCAGGATTAGTTAAGCCGACTGAGTTTAACACTCCATCGTTCAATACAGCAATTTGTGGCTGAGGATTTCCCGTCCGCGCTTGGGGAGTCGTAGTTTTGATTACGATTGCGCCCAGTCGGTTAAGATCATACTTCCGTGCTTGAGGAACATCGCCAAAGCCAAATGTTCCGGACGCTGGCATTACGGGGTTCTTCATTTTTAGGCCAGGCAAATTTACGGCAAGACGAACATCAGTCATTATTCTTCCTCCCCATTTCGTGAATAAGCAACCTTTCCATCAACTAGGGTTAAATCAGTGGTTCCATAAACTCGTTGACCGGTGAATGGGCTGTTAACGCCCTTGGAAAGGTAAGAATCTTCGGTGATTTTCCGCTCTGTATTCAAATCGAAAATTGCAATATCAGCTGGCTTGCCTGGTTCGAGGTGTCCAGCCTGGTCTAAGCCGAATTCTTCTGCCGGAACCGCACTCAGCCAGTTTAATAATTGAGCTAAACTAAAGATTCCCGGACGAACAAACTTAGTGTAAAGCATCTCAAATGCGGTTTCACTACCGGTAATTCCGTTAGCTGCCCCGCGCATGTCATCTTGTGGCTTTTCCTTTCGTGAATGAGGAGCATGGTCGGTCGCAATCATATCAATTGTCCCGTCAAGCAATCCTTCAATAACGGCTTGGCGATCCTCTTCATGCCGTAATGGCGGATTCATCTTAAAGTATGAGTTATTTGCTGGAATGTCTTTGTCAGCAAGCAAGAGGTGGTGGGGTGTCACTTCACAAGTAACGTTAACCCCCTCTTTCTTTGCCAAACGAACAAGTTCAACACTTTCCTTCGTTGACACATGGCAAATATGATAATGAACTCCGGTTGCCTTTGCAAGGACAAGGTCACGCGCTACCTGAGCTGATTCGGAAACACTCGGTGCCCCAGGTAATCCTAATTCCTCAGCCCGCTTTCCGGCAGTCATTACGCCACCAAAAAGAAGTGAATTATCTTCAACGTGAGCTGCTAATGGCAGGCCAACCTTAGCGGCACCTTCCATTGCCCGATACATGGTTCCAGCAGTCTGAATTCCGCTACCGTCATTACTGAAAGCAAAGGCTCCCGCATCCTTCATCGCTTGAAAATCAACCGGCTGATCACCCTGGCGGTTAACCGTGACGCTTGAGTATTGAGCCACGTGAACAACCCCAGTCTGCTGATTATGCTTAATCATTTGCCGCATCTTTTCAGGGGTATCTGGAACCGGATCAACATTTGGCATTGCACCAACAGTAGTAAAACCACCATGGGCAGCGGCCTTACTTCCAGTTTCTACCGTTTCCTTATAGGTAAGGCCCGGATCCCGGAAGTGAACGTGAACATCAACTAAGCCAGGAGCAACTAATTTTCCGCTAGCATCAATTAGCTTGTCAACACTATCTTCAGCAACTAAATTCTTGCCAAGTGCCTGGATCTTACCATCCTTAATCAGGACATCCGTATCTATTAGCCGACCGTCAACAAAACAGCGGCCACCCTTAATTAGCATTCTCATTAGTCTAAGCCACCTAACTTGCGACCGCGAAGAACTGCTTCTAACATTGCCATTCGCATGAAGACACCATTTTGCATTTGTTCATAGAACTTGCAGTTAGGTGCTTCAACCAAACTACCCGCTAATTCAACATCGTGGTTGATCGGACCTGGGTGCATGATGATTGCATTCTTTTTCATCCGGTTGTAACGGGCTTCATTAATTCCGTACTTTTCATGGTAGGATTCAGCAGAGAATTTTGCTTCGTTAGCATCCCCGGCATGACGTTCGTATTGAACCCGGAGAAGCATCAGGACGTCCATTTCACCAACCAAGTCATCAAGTGGCATAAACTTACCGTACTTATCATATGCATGGTCGTACCAGTAGTCTGGACCAGAGAAGTAAACAGACGCACCAAGGCGGTTCAAGATTTCCATGTTACTTCCTGCAACCCGTGAATTAGTAATGTCACCGATAATGCCAACCTTTAAGCCATCAAAATGACCAAAATGTTCATGAATGGTCATCATATCAAGCATACTTTGTGAAGGGTGCTGACCTGAACCATCACCAGCGTTAACAATTCCCATGTTCAAATGAGAACCTGCTTTGGGGTGAATCAATGGTTCATAATAAGCATTGGTTGAGTGACGAATGACTGCTAGGTCAACACCGAGGGCATCCATTACTAACATGGTGTCATACATGGTTTCGCCCTTTTTGACTGAACTGTGTTGAGGGTCAAAGAAAATATCAGTTAAACCAAGGCGCTTTTCTGCAACTTCAAAACTTGTGTGGGTCCGAGTTGAATTTTCAAAGAAGGCGTTGGTAACGTAAACTGGTTTAGTTAGCTTTGGCGCTTCACCACCATCTTTGTAAAATTCAGCACGGTGAATCAATGACAATACTTGTTCAGAAGATAAATCTTCAACAGTTACAAAGTGGGGGAGCTTAACTAATGGTAATTCAGTCATAATTGAATTAACTTCCTTTATCTAAAAATTTGTCCTAAAGAAAAACACCAGGCGTAATGGAGGCCTGGTGTTAACGAAATTTTTTAAAGTTAGTTAATATTACTTTGAAAAAGTCGTCTTTCTAGCCTCACGGGACTAAATTAAAGGACATTGATTGTTGCTAATAATGTACTCTGATTAATACCAAATGTCAAATGAATTTTTAAATTAATTAAGCAAGAAGGAATAATTAAAAGAACAGTCTCCCTAACTTAACGTATAATAAGAATAAGAAGATTATGGGAGGAATAATGGTGAAAAAATTATCAAATAAGCAAAAGCTCTGGTTAATCATCATCATTGCTGCTGTTGCTGTTATTTTACAGTATGCGTGTGGTTACCCGCTTTTTGCACAAATATTAGTAACGGTGGTTGGGGCAATCGTTGCTCTTTCAATGTTTATCGGGATGGTCAAGTCAATTCGTACCGGTGATTACGGTGTTGACCTCCTCGCAATTTTAGCTGTGGTTGCCACCCTAGCCGTGGGTGAATATTGGGCCGCCATGGTAATCCTGGTAATGCTAACGGGTGGAGATGCCCTTGAAGACTATGCGGCCAGGAAAGCTAACACTGAACTGAAATCGTTGCTGGATAATACTCCTCAAATTGCTCATGTCGTGACTGATGGGACAACCAATGATCTTGCGGTAAAGGATGTTCAGGTTGGCGCTGAGGTAATCGTTAAGCCGGGAGAAATTGTTCCGCTAGACGGAAAAGTAATCACTGGTCAAAGTGAGTTAGATGAATCATCCCTTACAGGTGAGTCACGACCAGTAAGTAAAATTCCTGGTGATGAAGTGATGTCAGGAGCAATTAACGGTGCTAACTCAATCACAATCAAGGTAACTAAACTTGCTAAGGATAGTCAGTATCAACAGCTGGTTAAGTTAGTTAAGACTGCCGAAGAATCTCCCGCCCGCTTTGTCAGGTTGGCAGATCGTTACGCAGTGCCATTTACTATTATTGCAATCGTGATCGCCCTGGCCGCTTGGTGGTGGTCTGGAAACCCAGTGCGGATCGCAGAGGTTCTTGTAGTTGCTTCGCCGTGCCCATTAATTTTAGCTGCACCAATTGCCATGGTTTCGGGGATGAGCAGGGCCTCCCGAAACGGGATTGTGGTTAAAACCGGGACCGTCTTAGAAAAGCTCGCTAATGCCAAAACCGGGGCTTTTGATAAAACCGGGACAATTACCAATGGGCAACTAGCCGTTGGGGAGATCATCCCTGCTTCCGATAGCAACTTTTCTCATGACCAGCTCTTACAACTGGTAGCGAGTGCTGAAAGCGAGTCCTCCCATATTCTTGCCCAGTCACTAGTTGACTATGCCAAAAAACAGGCAGTTTCCCTTAGTCCGGTTCAAGATCTCCAAGAAGTTACCGGTAAGGGAATCACGGCTACAGTTGACGGCTATCAAATGAAGATTGGTAAATTATCATTCGTCGATCCTGACGGGAAACAAGCCATTCTCCCTTCAACCGCGGTTTACATTGAAATTAACGGTCAATATGCTGGAGCAGTAACATTTGTTGATCACATTCGCCCAGAAGCACGGCAAACAATGAATGCACTCCGCAAAATGGGAGTTACTAATCTGATGATGTTAACTGGTGATCAGGCTGCTTTTGCAAAGGAAGTCGCTAAACAAGTTGGCATTACAGACGTTAAAACAAACCTACTGCCACAAGGAAAGATTGCAGCACTGAAAGCAATTCCGTTAGATCAGCATCCAGTCTTTATGGTTGGGGATGGTGTCAATGATGCCCCATCGTTCGTAACTGCCGACGTTGGAATTGCCATGGGTGCTCATGGTGCTACGGCTGCTAGTGAGTCTGCCTCAGTGGTGATTATTCGCGATGACCTTTCACGGATTGCCAAAATTGTTGAAATTGCTAAAGACACAATCAAGATCGCCAAACAAGCAGTCTTAATCGGAATTGCAATCTGCATAATTTTAATGTTAGTTGCCTGCACCGGGATTCTTCCTGCCTTTGTAGGGGCAATGTTCCAAGAAGTAATTGATACAGTTTCAATCTTGTGGGCATTGAAGGCACGGAAAGTCAAATTGGATTAGAATGCTTTAGAAAGTACAAATAAGGGTTCCAGAGTTCGGTCTTGCCGAGCACTGGAACCCATTATTTATGTACTGTGTTGTTTTTATTTTGTTGCATACAATTTCTTAACCGCTTGAACATCGGCTGGCTGAATAGTATAGAAAGAACCAGCAGGCTGCATTACGGAAACATGATTTGTGTGATCGAGGCCGATTGCGTGACCGAGTTCATGCTCTGCTGTATTGACTATTCGTTGTTGATCATAACCGTAGTCAGGATCAAGAAGGTATCGTTGGTTTAAATAAACATTGGCGTGAACAAAGTGGTTATTAATTGAATTCGATGAAGTTTTAGTCAGACCAGCTGCATTAGTACTATCGTTATTCATTGCACTCACAACAATTTCTGCTTGTTGACGGTTATTAACTTGACGAAATGTAAATGCTCCAGTTTGATTCCACTGTTGGATTGCCGATTGGGCTGCTGAATCAAGGGTTTGATTGCCAGTATTAACATAAATTGTTGCGGTATTGCTTGCCCAGCGTCCATTAGTGGGAATCGTTGTTGAATCTGTTTGTTGCTGACCCGTTTGCTGGTTCTTTTGAGAATCCGAATCACTCAGATTAAGGTTCTGGGTAGTCGAACCATCCCCATGACCAATCAGATTGACAATTCGTTGCCGAAAGTTCCAAATCATTGCGGTTGATGCCGCTTGGATTCGTGAATTGTTAAAGTAAAGCCAGCCGCCACCGATAATTAGCGTCAAAACGACCAATCGTTTAAAAAGACGAAAGATCCTGATCTTGGCCACCTTCTTTCTCAATGACTAACATTCTAACCATCAATATTTACTAAATTGTGACCAAGTTATTAATTTTTTATTAATCATGACTTTAGAGATCAATATCTAATTCAATCGGTGTATGGTCACGGCGTTCACCAGAATCAATCATCGTTGAATTCTTAATCTTATCGGCAAGCCGATCACTAACGAGCCAGTAATCAATTCTCCAGCCGGAATTGTTTTGCTTACTAGTGATTACCCGTTGTGCCCACCAAGAATAGGCGCCTGTTTTTTCTGGATTAAGGTGACGGAAACTATCGGTAAATCCAGCCGCAAGCAATTTAGTAAAGTGTTCCCGCTCCTCATCTGTAAAGCCGGCAGAATGGTGGTTATTTTCTGGATGAGCTAGATCAATTGACTCGTGAGCTACATTAAAATCACCACTCGCGATCACTGGCTTTTGCTGATCGAGCTTCTGTAAATATTCACGATAGCAATCGTCCCAAACTTGGCGATCAGCTAACCGCTTCAACCCGCTCCCGGAATTGGGTGTATAAACTTCGGTAACGAAAAAGTCGGGGAACTCAAGGGTAATGATTCGTCCCTCATCATCCATGGTTTCTGGCGCACCAATTTGGGGATAAGTAACTGTTGGTTCATATTCCTTTAGGTAGAGGTACATTGTTCCAGCATACCCCTTTCGTGCAGGCTCTACCGAACTTCGCCAGGCAACCTGGTAGTCAGGAAACAATTCCTGCAAAACCGCAAGATGCTTTTTTGTTGGCCCATTTTTGGATAATTTAGTTTCTTGAATTGCAATTACATCCGGATGCTTACCTGCGATCTTATGGAGAACGCTTCTCGTTTCTTCAGCCCTTGTTGATGTCCCGGTTAAAGCCGCGTTAATTGAATCAATATTCCATGAAATTAACTTCATAAATAACTTCCTCCTAATTTTTCTTTTCAAGATCGCTTTGCTTAATGAAAACACCGGCAGAAGTAGTTTCACCCTGACGATCCGCAATTTCCCGATAAGCAGCTGTTAATGCTTTCTTATGGTCAACGCCAACTAGCTGGCTAAAAATTAATAAAGCAATTTGAAGATCACCAATACTATCAACCAAGCGCTCGTGATTTTGTTTATTATAGGCAGCGGATAATTCCCCAAGTTCCTCAGCCATCTTCATAAATTCAACCCGTGGATCCGCCTGATCAATCTTTCGTTGGTGCGCCCAATCATGGATCCTATTAATTAGTTCTTCATACTCCACCACGATATTCCTCCTCAGTCGATCATATTCTTCTTGTCTATTTTACATTATTTCTTACTAAAATATTATGCTCCCATATAGTTATGCATTAAGTCATCTGATACAGTCTTTAAGGTCAGATAATCGATGTTGTTAGAGAAAAACATTATCATTTTCTTGGTCTTGTAATTAGCGATAACGCAAGCATTGTAACCTGGAATACTACCGTTAGCACGGATAATGTCACCATCAAAATATACCCCGCCAAAATAAGCAACTTCCTGTTTTTGCGATTCTTGATAGAATTCGGTGATCATCTTTGGATCCTTTAAAACATAATTGTAAATAAATTTCCAGTAATTATTTGGTGAGATAAAAAGGTTCCCTGCCCCAAAATCTGAAGAGGTCGTAACAGTTACCTGATGCCAATCAACAGCGGGATCCATTGGTTGCGGAACTTCCTTTTTGGCAACTTCAGAGAAATCCTTAATTTGGTGTAGGTGAAGCGGCTTAGCAAAGTTTCTATGAATATAAGCATTATAACTAGAATGAGATTGCTTACTGATAATCGCAGCTAATAGTTCATAATCAACGTCCTGGTAATCCCAGGTATGAACGTGATCGTTTCTCATGTGTTCAAGCATATAAGCAATTTGCTGTTTTTGCCCTTTTAAAGGAACTGCCGGGCGATCATTGTTAACGAGGCCACTGGTATGGTTCATTAATTCACGAATCGTGATATCTTCGCTTCCATCAATCTGCGGAAAATAAGTGTTTAGGGACGTGTCCCATCCCAATTGCTTTTTCTGTGTTAGTTGATAAATTGCCGTCCCGGTCACAATTTTCTGAAGTGAAGCAGTTGGAAATAGTCGGTTGGCCTTAACAATCTGCTTCTTATTAGTAGTTTCATTGTTTGCAATGGTAACCGCTTGGCTTCCCTTACCATTAACCAATATTACACCATTAATATGATGCGATTTTAAATAATCATGAAGTTGTGTTTGCGTCTGCTTATCTACTGCAGCCGCATTAGCTTGTTGCTGAGTTGATACCAAGAATAACCCAAAGGAACAAAACATTAAAAATATAAATAAATTCAATTTTTTCATAATCATACCCCAGATAATAAAAGCCAAATAGTATAATTTTATTTTAGTCTTATTTAATAATCCGGGCAAGAAAAGGAGAGCTTTAGGATATGAATAAGCTTCTATTCAGTTTTTTTTAAAACAAAAAAAGAACCCTTGATACACAAGGGCTCCAAGCTACTACTTGTCGCGACGCTTTTCAGCGATACGAGTAGCCTTACCAGTACGTTCACGTAAGTAGTACAACTTAGCACGACGTACACGACCATGACGAAGAACGTCAATCTTAGCAACACGTGGTGAGTGAACTGGGAAAGTCCGTTCAACACCAACACCGTTACTGATCTTACGAACAGTGTAGGTAGCACTGATACCAGCACCGTGACGCTTGATAACGATACCTTCAAACATCTGAACACGTTCACGTGAACCTTCAACTATGAGGGCGTGAACCCGAACAGTATCACCGGCACGGAAATCTGGAATATCATCCCGTAATTGACTTGCAGTAATCTTTTCGATTAACTTGTTTTGACGCATAAAAAATTCTTTCCTTTCGCCGACATTCATGTCCGATGTGGGCAGCGGAATACCGTTTCTTATGGCTAAACAGCCATCTATTACTATACTAGCTTTTCATTTCCCTTTCAAGGGTTATTTTGATTGATGTTCCTGATTAATAATCGAATGACGAATACCATAGGCAAAGTAAATAATTAAGCCAATAAGGAACCAAAGAACCATCATAATCTTAGCATCGGCATTCAATCCCCAGAAAATCACTGCAGAAAATAAAGCCGAGATTGTTGGCAATACCGGATAACCGGGCATTTTAAACTGAGCTTCAGGAAGATCTTTCCCTTCTCGAGGACGAAGAGCATAGATTCCTAGTGAAACAAAGATAAATGCCACAAGGGTTCCCGCAGATACTAGTGTTGCCAAGAACGTGAACGGAAAAACGGAGCCCAGGATCATTGCCAAAAACGTAATCATCCATAATGCCCGATTAGGCACATGCTTACGATCGATATGACCCAAGCTTCGGGGAAGAAGACCATCTCTACCAAAAGCATAGATCAGCCGTGATGAGGCTAATAGAATCGCAATTAATGCCGAAAAGATTCCAACAATAGCAACAATTGATAACAAATTAGCAGTAAGGTAATGACCCGACTGGCGGAGTGCCCAAGCGGCTGGTTCTGCGTTATTTGCATAACGACTGTATTTAAACATCCCCACAAGGACGAGAGACACTGCAATGAAAAAGCCAGTTCCTAAAACCAGCGTCCCAATTAATCCTCGCGGCATTGTTTTTTGGGGATTAATTGTTTCAGCCGTATTAGCCGCAATTGCATCAAAGCCAACGTAAGCAATAAAAATTTGTGCTGTTCCGGCAAGGATCCCCTGCCAGCCACCAAATGTTGTTCCAGCGACATGAGGCGGAATAAATGGCGAATAGTTTTGCGGATGAATAGCCGTCATACCGACAACAATAAACATTAAAATGACCAGGAGCTTAACACTGACAATAATATTCTCAATCCGACTCACCTGGTGAACTCCACGAGAAATTAAAATTCCCACGGCTAAAATAGCAATTGCAGCTAAAATATCAACATATGAACCCCGCTGCGGATTGAAGCCCCCCGTTAATGCTGTGGGCAATTTAATACCAAAGCTAGCGAGAAACCCCTGCATATAGGCTGACCAGCCTGACGCAACGAAAGCAACTGAAATAAAATACTCAGCCAAAAGTGCCCAGCCAGCAATCCAACCAAAAAACTCGCCAAAAAGAACATTAATCCATGAAAAGGCTGAACCAGCAAACGGCAGTACAGATGAAGTCTCTGCATACGCTAGCGCTGATAATCCGGCCCCAATCGCGGCAACGATAAATGCCAATGGCACTGCTGGCCCCGTATGTTCAGCAGCGACAATTCCTGGCAGGGTAAAGATTGCTGTCCCGACAACCATTCCGGTCCCCAGGCCAACTAAATCAATTGTCCGCAAACTGGGGGTTAGTTTGGCATCCTTACTGCGATAAAGGGCAGGATCCTGCTTCCATAGTAATCGTTGAATAAACTTTTTCATTTGAACCCCTTTCTAGTCTGGAACATCCGGATCTTGATCGAGTTTCAAATCTTCAAGCATCAACTGTTGCTCACGAGTCAGTTTGGCCGTCTTTAACAAATCGGGGCGACGTTCAAGTGTCCGTCGTAATGCCTCACGTTGACGCCATTCTTTAATTTTCTGATGATTACCACTGGTTAAAACCTCAGGAACCTTCATCCCCCGAAAGTCTGCAGGTCGAGTATATTGCGGATACTCTAGCAGGCCATTACTAAAGGAGTCGCCCATTGGTGAAGACATATTCCCTAAGACGCCAGGAACAAAGCGCACGGTAGCGTCGATCATCACCATTGCAGCTAGTTCACCACCAGTAAGGACATAATCACCTAATGATGCTTCATCTGTCACTAAGCTCCGAATTCGCTCATCATACCCCTCGTAGTGACCACAGATAAATGTAAGGTGTTCCTCTTGTGATAATTCTTGGGCATAGTCCTGATCAAACCTTCGCCCAGCGGGATCCATCAAAATTACCCTTCCTTTGGGATAACGATCTTTTGTTTCCTCATCAATTGCTGCCATGGCATCGAAAATTGGTTGCGCTTGGAGGAGCATTCCGGCACCACCGCCAAATGGGGTATCATCAACCCGGTTATGTTTATTATCAGTGTAATCACGAAAATCTGTTACTTTAATGTCGAGGAAGCCATTATCTTGAGCCTTCCCAACGATTGATTCACCGAGAGTTGCCTGAAACATATCAGGAAATAGGCTTAAAATATCAATTCGCATTATTCAAGTCCCTCCAATAGTTCCACCTCAACTACGCCATTATCCAGATCAACCTTCTTTACCACATCATCAATCTTGGGTAGCAATAAGTCGGCTTGATGCGGTCGTTGGACAACCCAAACATCATTGGCACCAGGGGAAAGGATCTCCTTAATTTTTCCTAATTCACGACCATCAATTGTCTTAACAGTCAAGCCAATAATTTGATGATAATAATAACTACCTTCTTCGAGTGGCTGTTGATCCTCTTCACTAACCCTCAACTCACGATTGCGAAAGTTCTCGACATCATTAATATTGTCATATCCAACAAACTTAACAAGAATTGAACCCTTGTGTGGGCGTGATGATTCAATTGTTAACTCCAGTGGTTCTCCCTGTTGATTAGCCAAATATAACTTAGCGTCCTTGGCAAACCGTTCATCAACAAAGTCGGTAGTGGGAATCACCCGAACTTCACCACGGATCCCGTGAGTATTTACTATTTTTCCAACATTATAAAATTTCATTCAAATTCTCCTAAAATTGACAAAAACTCCCACAGATTAGTGTGGGAGTTTTTATTTTAGTGACGGTGGTCATTTATTAGTAACCGGACCTTTTTTGAATTGGAGCGTCGTGGACGTGCTCCTTCAACGACCGTACGCAATGCTGAAGCAATATGTCCCTGCCGCCCAATTAAGCGGCCAACGTCTTGAGGATGAACATCAACGACGTACCGTTGAAAGCGATCATCTTCAGACTTGGTAATTGTTAGAGCATCCGGATGTTCTAACAATGGAGTTACTAAACTACGAACCAGCCCTTCAATATTTGTCTCAGTCATGACTAAACATCACTACTTCTTAGCATACTTTGATTCGTGGAACTTCTTCATAACTCCAGCCTTTTGAAGCATGTTACGAACAGTGTCAGAAGGTTGAGCACCCTTTTGTAACCAATCCATAATGGCATCTTCGTCAAACTTGATTTCCTTAGGAGTGGTTAATGGGTTGTAAGTACCTAAAGAAGTAATGAAACGACCATCACGTGGTGCACGTGAGTCAGCTACAACAATACGGTAGAATGGACGCTTCTTTGAACCCATACGCTTTAAACGAATTTTAACGGACATTCTTTGCACCTCCCTATAAATTTCTTAACAGGTAATAATATACCAGTCTTCCAAAAGAATGTAAAGTATTTTTTCTTGACAGCTTAAATATTTTTCTTTTCCTCATTCCAAGGCCGAAACTAGTCAATAAGCTAGCAATACCAAGAGCCATTAATCCCTTAGCTTGTTCTGATCCGGTTTGCGGTAGTTGCCGACTTTCATTTTGTACTAGCTGTGACTCGGCTTGAGGCTCAACTAACCCTTCAGACTTAGAAGAAGGATTACTTGTTCCTGGTTGTGGCGCTGACTTTGGTGTCAGTTGAGGCTGAAGTTCTGGTGCCGGATTTGGAGTTGACGTTGACTGTGGTTTAGGAGCTGGTGTTGGCGTTGGTGTAGATGTTGGCTGTGGTGCTGGAGTCGGTGTTGGTGTTGGCGTAGTCGTTGGCTGCGGCTCTGGGGTTGGTGTTGGCTCTGGAGTTGGGGTCGAGTTCTTAGTATAAATAACAGTTTTTTCAATATTGTTATCTTCTGGAGCTATCTTGATTTCATTAACTGTCTTTATATTGGGAGTATAGTCCTTAATTTCAGGTGATACTACTTCATTAAATGTTCCTTCTGCAGGTATCCAATCATTCCAAGTAGTACTCTTGGATGTCTTAGAACCAGTTCGTGTAAAGGTGATTTGTTGTGTTTCATCATTTGCCGCTTTGGTTCCATCTTGATAAACATAATGAATTGTTTCAGTAACTGTTCTGCTATCTTTTACTGGTTCCGGCTGCGGAGTTGAATCACTATTCTTAACATACACAACATATTCAATAAAATCAGAATGAGGATACGTAAATTTACCTTCATCACCAATCTGAGTAATCTTTTCTCCGCTGTAAGTTATATTCTTACCATCAGTCGACTTTTGGCCTCGATAAGTTGAGTAATCCTTTACCGAAGGAATGTTGGTATCGCTAAAGTAGCTATCTGTCTTAAAGGAACCCTCTTCCCCAGTATCACTAGTAAAGGTCACTTGACGAGGTGTATCAGGAATCGGTTTACCATTATTGTCCAGCATCTGATTACCATGTACATCAACATAATGGATCGTTTGGTTAACGAAACCATAATATGTTAAGTCGACATATGCTTTATTGGTTGGCTTTGCATTTGTACTTGCGCCAATCCAATAGCCATAATCTGAATCGTATTCAGGCTTAGAATTACCTTGACTTCTTACAGTAACATGCCAAGGATGACTATTCATATAGTCGAATACTGCCTTACTCTGAATCTGATAGCCGTTAAGCCACTTATTGTTATGATAAGAAACTTTTTGATAATCTTCATTAAAATTATTAATTCCTTTACCTGGCATTAGTGCAACTTGGTCAGTGGGTTTCCATGTGATTAAGGTTATTGCTGAAGTTTCATCTTTTGAAGTTGCTCTAAATCCCTCATAATCTCCCTCAATTGTTACATGATAAGTTAATTGGTTATCACCAGTGTTTGAAACAACAACATTTATTTGGGGCGTTGTGTAGGCAAATTGATCCGAGAGGTAAAAGTCCTCGTTAGCGATTTGATCACTAAGGTATGATGAGTCATTATTACCAACCGGAACAATGTTCTTTTGTAATTGCTTTTTCAGGTCTTTTGCACTTACAAAACTAGTTTTAACATTCTCGTTACTAGCTGGTTTCGTTACGGTTATTGTAAAGTCCCTTCCTAAATTTTTTAGTGAGATTCCCACGCTCTGAGTTGGGTCGACAATTTGAAGATACTCTCTATCCCCAATTTTCATCCATGTGTGAGCCTGAATACTACCAGTTTGCGAATTTTGAACGATCTTATCTGCAACCGGGATTTCACTAGTCCCCTGCTTTTTAGGGACAACACTTAAAATAATACCACTAGAAAATGTCTGATTACCAATCTTCAAGTCATCGCTTGGCGTATACTTCGAGGATGATTGATTATTACCATAAAGAGAAATCATCTCACTGGGTTTATAGACACTTCTTTCACCATTACCACTCGGATTGTACCAAGTTAGGTTCGCACTAATCGTTAACTTCTTATTCTTACCGGGATTCCTTTTTACATATTCGCTTAGGGCATTATTAAAAACGATTTGGTAATAACCATTGCTTCCAAGATTTGCAAGTTCTTCACTATTGTCATTATCAATAACATTCCAATTAGGATTAGCCGACCCTGAATATTGAGGAACTGATTGCTTATAACTTTCTGTATTTCCTGCAGGAACTAGATATCCAACAATCATTCCTTGATAATAAATTAGCGTCTGATTATCTTTATTTACCGCACCATAGCTAAAAACATAAGTATGATTATCAACTGTGGTATAAGGAAGGCCTAAACTAATATCAAGATAATCACCATTCTTAATCTTACTAATCTCGTCAGCAGCCACGGACAATTCTAAATCAAGGTCAGTTGTCCCCCGTTATCCTGTTGCCTTATTTCCAGTAGTTTCAGTAACGTCATGAGTAACAACATTAATTGTTCTGCCAACCTGATCATTAATGGAAGTGGTTGGGGTAACGGTTGCTTGAACGGTCTGCTGAGAATCATTATCCAAAGCAGTCGATTTTGCTGGTGTCTGATCCTGTTTTTGTGTTGTCGAAGTTTCAGTCGGTGCTTGATTATCTTTCAGGGTAACTGAATTAGTCGAGCCTTTTACTGAAGATTTAGTAGTTTGACCAATCTCCTGATTAGCTTCTCCGTCAACAGTATCAGCCTGAGCTTTTGTGGCCATCCCCATTAAAATTGACGTTGATAACAAAACAGAAGCAACCCCTACACTTAACTTCCGCAATCCATAATGCGGAATTAACCGTTCCTGTTTTGTCATTAAGTACTTTTTATTTCTCTTTGAAACCATGTTAATCACTCCACCTATCGGCTAGTTTTCTCTATGTAGTTTTGGAAAAGGCTTATCATAGCTTTACCAAATCACCGTAATTTTAGCCCTTTAAGTTTTTGATAGCAAGATGTCTAATTTTAAATCAATCAAGTGATAATTGGATAAATTGAAAAATTACGATTAAAGGTCTTAATTAATTTTTCATAATTATAATTAATGTCTATTTAAGTGTGTTCTAACTTGCAGTTCAAACGAATTATTCTCTTTATAATAATTTTAAAAATAATAACCAGTTAGCTAATCACTTATCGCCCTTAACTAACCGGTTATTGTTTATTATTTAGTGTTTTTTCCGTAGTTTACGTAACTTCTTAATCCGCTTTTGCTTATCCTTTTTCATCTTCCGTGCCATGTGACTCATCGCCATTTGTCCCATTCGACCACCTGGCATTCCCGGCATTTGACCACCAAACATATTCTGCATTCCATTAAAATTACCATTAGTAACTTGTTTCATCATCTTCCGCATCTGATTAAATTGCTTAATCATTCGGTTAACTTCCACAATTGGCCGGCCAGCCCCAGCAGCTAACCGCCGACGCCGACTTGGGTTCATCAAGTCAGGATTTTCCCGTTCCTTTGGAGTCATGGAGTAAATAATGGCTCGAATGTGATCTAATTGCTTTGGATCAAGGTTCAAATTCTTTAATGCAGGGTTATTGGCCATCCCCGGCATCATTTTAATGATGTTTTCTAATGGACCCATCTTCGTTACTTGGTCCATCTGTGATAAGAAGTCGTTGAAATCAAAAGTATTTTCACGCATCTTATCCATTGTGGCCTGAGCTTGCTCTTCATCGAAATCTTTCTGGGCCTTTTCGATTAGGGTCATCATGTCCCCCATCCCCAGAATTCGTGAAGCCATCCGGTCTGGGTGGAAGACATCAAGATCTTCCATCTTTTCCCCTTCACCGACAAATTTAATTGGCTTTCCGGTAACAGCACGGATTGACATGGCAGCACCACCACGGGTATCACCATCGAGCTTGGTTAATACCACACCAGTAATATCAAGCTTATCATCAAATCCCTGAGCCGTATTGACGGCATTTTGCCCCGTCATGGAGTCAATTACCAGCAAAATTTCATCAGGGTTCACAAGTTGTTTAATGTTTGCCAACTCATCCATCAATTGTTCATCAATTTGCAGACGACCAGCAGTATCAATAATTACATAGTCATTATGATTTTGCTTGGCAACTTCCATCCCTTGGCGAACAATTTCAACCGGATCAACATCAGTTCCCTTTTCAAAAACCGGAACATCAATCTGGTCAGCAACCTGCTTTAACTGAGTAATTGCGGCTGGCCGGTAGACATCGGCAGCGATGAACAGTGGTCGTGCCTTGTCTTCATTCTTCAAGCGTAAGGCTAATTTACCAGCAGTGGTCGTTTTACCGGCCCCTTGAAGACCAACCATCATGATAACAGTCGGAATATGGGCAGACTTATTAAGCGGAACTGCTTCTTCACCCATTAATTCAGTTAATTCATCGTTAACAATTTTAACAATTTGTTGAGCTGGATTTAATCCCTTAAGGACTTCCGCACCAGCAGCCTTTTCCCGAACTTTTTTAACGAAATTCTTTACAACGGCAAAGTTAACATCGGCTTCCAATAATGCTAGCCGAATTTCCCGCATTGTTTCACGAAGGTCGGCTTCGGTAACTTTGGGCTTCCGTCGTAGCTTTTCCATCGCCTTTTGAAGACGATCTGTTAATCCTTCAAATGCCATCTTTTATTCTTCCTCCAAATTTTCCAAACGTCCCACAAGGTTGTTTAACTGCCGATCGTTTGGATAATGTTGTTTAACATATTGCTGAATTTCATCAGCTTGCTTATTCCGTGCTTGAAACTCAGCATCTAAATGCAGCTTGGCTTCATATGCTTCTAAGATCTTTTCGGTCCGCTTAATATTATCATACACTGCTTGGCGACTTACGTTGAAATTTTCAGCAATCTCACCAAGTGAAAAATCATCAGCATAGTAAAACTCAAGATACTGGTTTTGTTTCTCTGTTAAGAGCGGTTGATAAAACTCAAATAGCGAATTAATCCGCTCGTTTTTTTCAATTTCCATCAGCAACTCCTCAACTAATTAACTTCAACCAAATCCTTAAACAGGCCATAAACGAATTCACTAGCATCGAACTTCTGCAGGTCATTAACTTTTTCACCCAAACCAACATACTTCACTGGAAGGTGGAGTTCATTTCGGATGGCTAAGACAATTCCCCCGCGGGCAGTCCCATCAAGCTTAGTTAGGACAATCCCCGTCACATCCGTGCTTTCCTTAAATAATTTAGCCTGGTTCAAAGCATTCTGACCAGTTGTCGCATCCAATACAAGGAGAACTTCATGCGGGGCATCAGGAATTTCACGAGTTAGGATCCGCTTCATCTTGGCTAATTCTTTCATCAAATTAACCTTATTCTGTAACCGTCCCGCAGTATCAACGAATAAGATGTCATAATCCTCTTTTTTTGCCTTTTGGACAGCATCGAATACAACTGCAGCCGGATCACCGTTCTCCGGGCCAGTAACAATATCAACGCCATCACGTTTAGCCCAGACATCAAGTTGCTCGGTAGCCCCTGCACGGAAAGTATCAGCTGCCGCCAAAAGGACTTTCTTCCCCTGGCTCTTAAACAATGCAGCCATCTTCCCAATGGTAGTTGTCTTCCCAGCACCATTAACACCAACAAACATGATCACGGTTGGTCCTTCCTTAGCGAAGTTCAGGTCAGACTTTTCATCTTTTCCTGCCTCGTCATACAGCTCAACCATTTTTTCAATAATAACGTTAGAAACGTCCTGCTTGCTCTTAGCATTCTGGAGTTTGACTTCTTCACGAAGCTCATCGCTAAGTTTCATTGCCATATCGTAACCAACATCGGACTCAATCAGTAAATCTTCAAGATCATCAAAGAAGTCCTCATCAACATGACGGAAATTAGCTAAGAAGCGATTAAGCCGAGCACCAAATCCTGTCCGTGACTTTTCTAGTCCCTGGTCATACTTTGCTGCTGTGCTTTCCTCATCAACCGTTTCGTCAGTATTTACATCTGTTGATTCTTCTGTTTCTTCCTTAACTTCACTTTCCGGTGCAGGAGTTTGCTCTTCAGCTACTTGAGAATTGCTTTCTGTCGTTGAAGTTTCTTCTGGTTCATCATTTTGGCTTGTGACCATTTCCTCCTCAACAGAACTCTCTGCTTCAACATTTTGCTCAGCGGGAGCCGAAGATACTGGAGTTGAACTTTCGGGAACAGCTTCACTTTGAGGTTGCGATTCTACAGTGGCAGAGGAATCCTGCTCAGCATCAGTAGCTGCTTCCTGCACTGCAGATTCACTACTAGCACTTTCTGAAGCTGCTGGTACCTCACTACCGTTCTCTAGCTCCTTAGTTTGCTTTTCTTGACTATCCTCGTGCTTCTTATGCCGACGAAAAATATCAAATAATCCCATAAATTACGCCTTCTTCCTAGTCGTTTGAACTTTCTAAGGTATCAATAACATCAACGGAAACCATCCTGGATACTCCTGACTCCTGCATCGTTACCCCATAAAGGACATTAGCATTCATCATTGTTCCCTTACGGTGAGTAATCACAATGAATTGTGGACCGTCATTTCCAAAATGACTCAGGTAGTTAGCAAAGCGCTGCACATTAACTTCATCAAGTGCTGCCTCAGGTTCATCAAGAATTGCAAATGGTACCGGCCGGACTTTTAGGATTGCAAATAATAGAGTAATTGCGGTCAATGCCTTCTCCCCACCTGAAAGAAGACTCATTCGCTGATTTTTCTTCCCAGGTGGCTGGGCCATAATATCAATTCCCGTTGTTAAAATATCGTGGGGATCCGTTAAGACTAACCGGGCATGACCACCAGCAAATATCTGCTGGAACGTCTGGTCAAATGCAGTTGAAACCTTATTAAACGTTTCGCTAAATCTTGCTTTAACCTGCTCGTCCATTTCAGCCATTGTTTCATTTAATTGATCACGCGAAGCCAATAAATCTGCTTGTTGTGTTGATAAGAAATCGTACCGTTCCTTAACTCGCTTATATTCAGCAATCGCTCCAGTATTGACTTCACCAAGATCAGCTAATCCCCGTTTTAACAACTTCAATTTAATCTTCAGTTGATCATCCGGAAGGTCGCTAACTTTATCTTTTGCCTCACCAATAGTCATTGAATACTGCGAACTCAAATGATTCAGGTAACTATCCAACTGTGATTCATGGCGAATCCGTTGAGCATCAAGCTGGTTTCGTTCATTTGTTGCTGCTGCTAATAAATCACGTAATCGGTTATGACTGTCTTCAGCATTAGCAACCTGCTTACTAAGCGAGTTCAGTTTCTCTTTAGTAGTAACTAACTGTTGTTTAACAGTCGTTAACTGCTGAGTAGCATCCTGCAAAGCTGTTTCATTTGACTCATCGTCTGCATGATCATTATTAATTTGTAAATTAAGCCGATGAATTTGTTGTTCAAGGTGATCAGCATTAATTTGAAGTGAATTTTTCTCCTGTTGCAGAGCATGCCGGCTACTCTTAAGCTGTTGCAACCGTTCCTGAGCAACTGCAATCCACTGCTCCATCTGATGAAGATGCTGGCTTTGTGCTGACTCGTCACTTTGCAACTGCTTAATTTGTTCCTGGAGTTCACCAGTTCGGTGCTTATTAGCGTCAAACTGCTGTTGAGCATCTTTCAGCTGTTGAGTATTTTGCTGTACTTTTTGCTCATAATCAGCGTGCTGATCATCCTGTTGACCAGATTGAAACTTAAGAGCAGATACCTGACGTTCAATTGTTTGGCGCTGACTTTGCAACACTTGCTGCTGCCCCGTAGCTGAATGAAGTTGTTCGCTTGCTTGGTGCAACTGAGTCTGGAGATCAGTTAACTGCTCATCAATTTTCTTTTGGGTCCCCTGCAATTGGGCAACCCGTTTTTCTAATCGCTTTGCAGTAACCTGCTCTTTATTAAGCGCATTTTGCAACTGATTAGCTAATTGTTTTTGACTAAGCAGACCAATTCGTTGGTGACGATTGGCACCCCCGGTCATTGATCCGCTTGCATTAATTAACTGGCCGTCGAGCGTTACAATCCTGACATAGTGATGACCATACCGAGAAATTTCTGTTGCATGATCAAGATTATCAGCGATAACCGTATTCCCTAGAAGATGTTGCGCAACCACATCGTACTTAGAATCATAATTGATTAATTCGGTTGCCCGACCAACATACCCAGGTAGCGACTGTAACTGGTTAAAAATCGGTGAAGTCTGATGATGCTTTAACGTATCAAGGGGCAAGATGGTTACGCGTCCCGCACGATGACGAACCAAATAATTAATGATCTGCTTAGCAGTTGACTGGTGATCAACTACTAGTTGTTGCAATTGGCTGCCAAGGACTGTCTCAATCGCCGTTGTATATTTTTCTGGAACATCTAACAACTCGTTCACGGCGCCGTCAAGACCCGAAAACTGTTGCCGTTGCTTCAAAACATTTTGAACTCCCTGATAGTATCCAGAGTATTCTTCCTGCATTGAATGATAATTTTTCAGACGTGATTGAAGCGAATGAACATCCCCAAGTGATTGGTACCAAGAACGCTGGGCTTCTTGATGCTGTCGCTGTATGCGTTCCTGCTTCTCCTGCTGGCCTTTTAACTGACCTTGGAGATCGGTAACGTGAACTTGCTGGGCTGTTGCTTCTTGTTTAGCCGTTGCTTCTTGAACTTTAATTTTAGCTAACCGCTCCCGAGCAGCCTGCAGTTCAGCATTGCTTTGCTGCTGCGCGTTGATGGTTTGCTCGTGATTACTCTTCAGAAAAGCTTGCTGGTTTTGCAGAGTTGTAATTTGCTGCATTAAATCAACTTGATTTCCCCGCAATTTTTCTAATTCTTCATTAACATGCTGAATCCGTTGACTACTAGTCATTTGCTTGGCAGCAGTTAATTCTTCCTGGTGGTTAGCAATTTCCTTTTTTTGTGACTGAACCTGCTCATTAGCCTGCGTTAATTTTTTGTCAATCTCTGTTTGCTGCTGTTTCAACTTCTGCAGTTGATCAGCTAATCGTTCCCGTTCCTGCAGCTGCTGCTCACGCTTAATTGAGGACACCGATTGCTGATTTTGCAATTTACCAATCATTTCGGTAGTCGTAAGAATTTTTGCCTGTAGTTGGTCTTTGTTCGTCTGTAGGTTACCTTGTTGTTGCTTTAACTGATTTAATTCTGTAGTTGATTTGGCAAGCTGAGCCGAATAATCACTGACCAGCTTTTGATCATTTGCTAGCTTAGTTTTCAGCTCCGTTAATTCCTTACTAGTTTGCTCATAAAGCCGTACTGTCTGGGTACGATCAAGAAGATCATATTGCCCCTTCTGCTCTAAATAGTCCTCAGCAAGGGCACTTTCGTCAGCCAAAGGTTCAAGCTGGCTCGTTAACTCAGCAATGATATCGTTAACCCGGTTAAGGTTGTCCATAGTTGAGCTGAGCCGTTTTTCGGCAGTATCCTTATTCTTCTTGTATTTTGCAACCCCAGTCACCGCCTCAATAATTGAACGCCGATCAGCTGGTTTACCGTTAAAGATTGCCTCAATTTGTCCCTGAGAAATAATGGAGAAGGATTCCCGACCTAACCCAGAATCAATGAAGAGGTCGGTAATATCTTTTAAGCGAACCTCTTGACCATTAACCAAATACTCACTATCACCATTTCGGTATAATTTCCGGGTAATTGTTAATTCAGTAAAGTCACTAGCAAGGTAATGATCACTATTATCAAAAGTAATTGATACAAGCGCCCGATTAAGCGGCTTCCGGTCACTAGAACCGTTAAAAATAACATCAGCCATTTTATCACCACGAAGCTGATGAGCAGATTGTTCACCCATTACCCAGCGAATTGCTTCGATAATATTACTCTTTCCGCTTCCGTTTGGCCCAACAATTCCTGTCATTCCTGGTTCAAACTTGATTGTTGTCTTCTGAGCAAAGGACTTAAAGCCATCCAATGTTAGAGATAATAACTGCATAGTGCCTACTTACCTTCTTGACGTAGCTTATTAAGTGCTTGACTTGCAGCCTGCATTTCAGCGTGTTTCTTGGAGGAACCAGTCCCCTCACCGATTACCTTTCCATCAGCTGAAACGTTCACTTTGAATTCTGGATCGTTCTCCGTTCCCGATTCCTGAAGAAGGTGATATTCAATATCAACATCACCATCACGCTGTAAGAACTCCTGAAGGCTTGTCTTTGCATCAACTGCATGGTCAAACCAGCCCAGATCAAGCTTAGGAAAGATTACTCGCCGAACAAACTTTTCAACGGCAGGGCGTCCCTGATCCAAGTAAAGAGCTCCAATAAATGATTCAAAAATATCACAAAGCAATCCTGGACGCTGACGAGCACCCGCCATTTCTTCGCCGTGACCCAAACGGATATATTGATCAAAATGACATTCCTTAGCAAATTTAGAGAAACTGTCTTCGCAAACCATCGCAGCCCGCAAACGGGTCAATTTCCCCTGCGGCAGCTCTGGAAAACGCTTATAGATGTATTCAGAAACAATCAATTCCAACACAGCATCGCCAAGAAATTCAATCCGCTCATAAAATTTAAGTCCTTGATGAGGGTGCTCGTTTACGTATGAAGCCTGAGTAAATGCTTCTGCAAGCAAATCGGGATTAGTAAAATGAATATCAAATTCCTTGGCCAGGTAGTCTTGTAAATCCTTAATAGTAAAAACTTCCTTTCTTTTCGTTAAAGATGTGAAAAAAGCCGCGATAAAGTACAAGCCTTCATCGCGGACCTCAAAGAATTATTAATCAGCGGTATGTTCGGCAATGTAGTCAACTACTTCACCAATCGTACTTAACTTTTCAGCATCTTCATCATCAATTTCTTCACCAAACGTATCCTCAAGTTCAAGGACAAATTCAACAAAGTCAATTGAATCAGCGTCTAAATCTGTTTTTAAATTTAATTCATCGGTAATTTTTGCCCGATCAACATCAAAGTGATCAGCCACGATTTCTGAAACCTTATTAAAGATTTCTTGCTTTTTATCTTCAGCCATTGACTGTTACCTCTCTTTATTAGTTCGCTACTATTTTAGGCGTTTTTTGTCTTCTTGTCTACTCATTGTTTTGGTTAAAAAATTTAACGGTTTCATTAATGACACCAGTTCTTAGCATTGTCCGAATCTGACTAATGGTATTTTTAACGGCTGTCGCATCTGATGAACCATGCGTCTTAACTACAGGTGCTTTTAAGCCAAGAAGGACAGCACCCCCATAAGTTGAAGCACTCATTTTTTGACCAATCCGGTGAAAGACCGGCTTCAGCATTAGGTAGCCTAACTTAGCACGGATACCACCATTTAGGATACCATCCTTAATCAACGTTAGCATCATTTTAGCGGTTCCTTCAGTGGCCTTCAATGCGGCATTAGCTGTCCAGCCATCGCTGACGATAACATCAGCCTTACCGAATAAGAGGTCACCAGATTCAACATTGCCGATAAAGTTAAGTTCATCTTCTGCATTAAGCAACTGCCAAACATCTTTATGGAGCTTATCGCCCTTATCCTCTTCAGCACCATTATTAAGCAGTGCAATCCGTGGATTAGCAACCCCGAGAACTTTTTCTGCGTAAAATTTACCAAGGTAAGCAAACTGAACAAGATTTTTTTCTTTGCTTTCAGCGTTAGCACCAGTATCAAGGTAAACAAAATTTTGGCGTTTTGATCCCGGCTTAGCAATTGGGAGAATACTGGTTAATCCGGGACGATCGATTCCATGAATTCGTCCAACAATAAAGATTCCCGCAGCCAAAACTGCTCCTGTATTACCAGCAGAAAAGAATGCATCTGCATCCCCTTCTTTAACTGCTTTAGCCGCCCGAACAATTGATGAATCCTTCTTCTTGCGGATTGCCCGAACTGGCTCTTCACCCATCGAAATTTCTTCAGTAGTTTCAATGATATTCAAACGATCCTGGTTAGTAATCACCGCTTTAATTTTAGCTGGATCACCATAGAGATCAAAGGTCAAATCGGGATACAAGTCCCGAGCTTCTTCGACCCCTTCAATAATTGCTTTAGGGGCATTATCACCGCCCATTGCATCTACAGCAATTTTCATTATATAAACCCTCCTAGTCAAAGTGCGTTTCAAGTTGGTTTCGTTTTAAGTAAAGAACTAGTGGCTGATTATCATCCACCTGATCCCAATGGGGTGTTGCTAATAGGTTTGCTGCATCTTCCTTAGCAATTTGTAAAATTTTCAAATCGCCAATCGGGTCGCCAACCTTAAAGTCAGGAAGCCCTGATTGCTTTGCCCCAAGGACATCACCTGCTCCCCGAAGTTCAAGATCCCGTTGTGCAACCTTAAAACCATCAGTTGTGGCAACCATTGTTTTCATTCGTGCCGTCCCTTCATCTGTTTTGGGATCAGCAATTAGCAAACAATAACTTTGCCGTTCACCACGCCCTACTCTACCGCGCAGTTGGTGCAACTGAGCAAGGCCAAAGCGATCAGCGTTATAAATAATCATCACGGTCGCATTAGGATTATCAACACCGACCTCAACAACCGTCGTCGAAACAAGAACCTGGATTTTACCGTCTTGAAAATCTTTCATTACGGCATCTTTTTTTTCCCCATTTAGGCGGCCATGTAAAAGGCCAACCTGATAATCTGGTTGGAAGTAATTAGCTAATCGTTCATAAAGGTCAGTCGCATTTTGAACATCCAATGCTTCTGACTCTTCAATCAGCGGACTGACAACGTAAGCCTGTGCTCCACTAGCTAATTGCTGACGAAGAAACTTTAATGCGTCATTGCTTTGCTTATCTTTTAGCCAGCGTGTTTCAATCGGTTTTCTTCCCGCTGGTAATTTGTCAATTACTGACACATCCATTTCACCATATGAAGTAATCGCTAATGTCCGTGGAATTGGCGTTGCTGTCATGGCAAGGACATCCGGGTGTTCACCCTTTTCCCGTAATTGTTGACGTTGGTTAACACCAAACCGGTGCTGTTCATCCGTGATTACTAAGCCAAGATTAGCATACTCTACGTCCGATTGAATCAATGCATGCGTTCCAATTATTAAGTTGATGTCGCCCTTTTTTATCGCGCCAACTAATTCACGATGTTGTTTAGCGGTCAGTGAACCAGTAAGTAAGCCAACATGAACATGAGTCCCCGCAAAGACTTTGGCTAATTTTTCTGCATGCTGGGTTGCCAAAATTTCAGTTGGCGCCATTAGAGCTGCCTGATAGCCTGCACTGATTGTCGCATAAATGGCAATTGCAGCAACAATCGTCTTTCCAGAACCGACATCTCCCTGAAGAAGGCGATTCATCTGAATTGGTTGTCGTAAATCACGACAGATTTCATTGACGACCTTCTTTTGCGCATTTGTAAGTTCAAACGGGAGCTGAGAAATAAATTCTTTTAATTCGTCATTATGGTACAAGATTCGTGTACCATCTTCTTGACGGTGTGCTCGTCTGATCGCTTGCAGACGCAATTGAAATAAGAAGAACTCCTCATATGTCGCAGTTCGTCGTGCTGCTTTAGCAATCATTTGACTTCCTGGGAAGTGAAGATCCTTAATCATTTCACGGCGATCTAACAAACGATATTTTTGGCGAAGAAAGGTGGGGAGTAATGTTGGGATAACCCGCTGATAATCTTCATACGCTTGACGGATTAACGATCTCAAGGTACTTTGCCGAAGATGTTTATTTGTGGGATAGATGGCGCCAAATTCATTCTCTGGAGTCCCCGTTGCCGTTACTAATTTAGTCCCGGTTACCTGTTGACGACTAGCATCCCACTTTCCCATTACGGTTACCTGTCGATCTAACTCTACTTGCTTTTTCAGATATGGTTGGTTAAAAAACGTGGCCATGACAACTTGTTGACCCACTTGCAACCGAAAACTTAGCCGATTTCGACGGTAACCAAACCGGCTAAATAAGGGTTCAGAAACAATCTTTCCCTTAATAGTTACCCGTTGCTTGTCCTTAACCGTACTTAAATCGTTTGGTGTAAAGTCATCATACCTTGTCGGGTAGTATGTCAATAAATCTTCAATCGTATCGATATTTAAAGTTGCTAAATCAGCCACCCGTTTAGGGCCAACTCCTTTTAATACCGAAACTGGATCCTGAAGACTTTTCATCATCCTCCCTCCTCACTGTAAAAAGAGTTGGATGGACATCAGTTGACTGGTGTTCTGCATCCAACTCCTTAACTTATATTATTCAACGGAAATCAAATATGGATATACTGGTTGGCCACCTTCATAAATTTCGGTTTCCAACTCATCGTCCATTTCTTCAACAGCTGCCTTAATTTCTTCAGCCGTCTTTTTATCGCCGTCTTGACCATACAGAATTGTCACAATTTCACTGTCTTCATCAAGCATTTGTTTAACCATCTTGATAGCAGCTTCCTTAAGGTCTGGATCGGTATCAACAATCTTCCCATCAACAATTCCCATAAAGTCATCTTTTTTTATTGTTTGCCCATCAATTTCGGTATCCCGAATAGCATTAGTAACCTCACCACTCTTAACTGTGGAAAGGTTGGCTTCCATGTTTGATTGGTTATCTTCTAATGATGCTTCTGGATTATATTCAAGAAGTGCGGTCATTGCTTGTGGAATTGTCTTACTGTGAACCACAACAGTTGGAATATCTGCAATGTCAGCAGCCTGTTCTGCTGCCATAAAGATATTGCCGTTATTTGGCAAAACAATTGCTTGCTTGGCACCACTATTATTGATTGCATCCGCAATATCTTGAATGCTTGGATTCATTGTTTGACCGCCCTTAATAACGTGGGTTACTCCAAGGCTCTTTAACAATTTAGCAATTCCATCACCAGACGTAACCGCAATCACAGCAGTTTCTGGCTTAGGCTTAGATGCTTCACGAGCTTTGTCAATTGGTGTTTCTGAGCGTTCCGCTTCTTCTTCATCGTGTTCCATAATCTCTTCTTGTTGCCAAACCATGTTATGAATTTCGATGGTTTGAAGATCACCAAACTGTTGACCCCATGATAAAACTTCACCAGGGTGTTCAGTATGAACATGGACCCGAACAACAGAATCATCGTTTAAGACAAGGAGACTGTCACCTATTTTGGCAAGGTAATTATAAAAAGTATCATAATCGAACTTTTGCTTAACCTGTTTTCCTTTACCAATCCGCACAAGCATTTGCGTACAATAAGTGTATTGAATGTCTTCTGGATTCAGTTTCCCCTGGACGCTCTTGTGGTCCATTGCCTTAACCATTTCGTCAACTTCGGCGTTATCGGGCTTATAGCTGTCATCCTTATCAACCTTACCACTTAAGGCTTCATCAAAAGCCTGAAGGACAAAAACAAGCCCCTGACCACCGGAATCAACAACCCCGACCTGCTTAAGAACGGGCAGTAATTCAGGGGTCTTCTTAAGAGCAACCGTTGATGCTTCATAAATTACATGCATAACCTCAATAATATCGTCGGTTTGCTTAGCTTTCTCTAATCCAGCCTGTGCTGATTCACGGACAACGGTTAAAATTGTCCCTTCAGTTGGCTTCATGACAGCTTTATACGCAACCTTAGCACCATTGCCGTAAGCCTCAGCAAAATCATGAGCATCAAGAACTGTTTTTCCTTCTGCCCCTTTAGCAAAGCCACGGAAAATTTGTGAAAGGATCACTCCGGAATTCCCACGGGCACCCATTAACAATCCCTTAGCTAAGGCAGCAGCTAAATCGCCAACCTTCGTGCTGTTTGCGTTGCGCTCGTACTTAGCACCACTAGCCATTGAAGATGTCATGTTTGTCCCCGTATCACCGTCAGGAACAGGGAAAACATTCAGTGAATTGATAAATTCGGCATTCTTGCTCAGCTTACTAGCAGCAGCTTGAACCATTTTGCCAAATTCAAGATTCGTAATTTCAGTTACAGCCAATTATCTTTCCTCCTAGTAACGCAAATTAATCATCAAGTGAGCGAACACCTTGAACACAAACATTAACTGAGTTTGCTGTAATGCCAAGCATTGATTCAAGGTTGTACTTTACCTTTGATTGAACACTCTTTGATACTTCTGAGATCTTAGTACCATAACCGACGATGATATTCACATCAATGGCAACACCGTTATCTTGTTGACGAACAACAACCCCGCGACTAAAGTTTTCGCGACGCAGGATTTGGTTAACACCATCGCGAAGTGGATTGCGCGATGCCATTCCCACTACACCATAGTTATCAGTAGCAGCGCCACCAACAACTGCTGAAATTACGTCATTATCGATATCGATCATTCCAGATTGTGTTTTAATTTTAACCGCCATCATATGGCCTCCTTATATTGGTCAATCAATGCCCTATTATATAAGACAAGCATTGATTAGCAATCATACTGTGTAAAAACTCATACTAATAATACCATAGCAGACGAAATGAAAAAAGTCGTCTGCCAAAAATGATTAATGGCATATACTATTTTTAAAATAAAAAATAAGTCGCTCATCACTGAACGACCATATTTTCTGATTTAATTAAACCCGAGTCACTTTACCGGACTTCAGTGTACGTGCTGAAACGTAAACCTTCTTAGGCTTGCCGTTAACCAAAATGGTTACCTTTTGCAAGTTAGGCTTCCAGCTACGACGACTTGAGTTAAGGGCGTGAGAACGCTTGTTACCAAAGCGTGTCCGTTTACCGTTGATAAAATCTTTAGCCATTGGTGGTACCCTCCTCTTCTCATCTATGTTTTTTCGTTTTTACGCATCTGCGCTATAACTCACTTAAACAATTTACCATAGGCTGAGTAACAATGCAATAGTTTTCTTTCAAGTAATTTTCCTTGACAGGCTTACTTAATTATTAAATCACGGGACTTAATAACAGCAACAACCCCTGATTGAAAGCTGAAATGGTTTACTTCCCCATTGAATTCATTGCTTGACCAACAAAAGGGAGTAGACGAATTCCAGTTAGTTAACGGGTATTTTTCATCAACCAATGTTAATCCAGTTACTGGCGTTAAATTAACAAAAGCAAGGTACTTAAAGCCCGCCTCAGCCTTAATCTCATATTCTCCCGGCAAATAATAATCAACAATATTCTGCTTATCTATAAGTTGGATTTTTTCTAAGTAACCCTTGAATTCTTTTTCTAATGGCAAAAAGAGATTGCTCAAATATTGATCTAGCCGCCCGCCAGTTGCACCAAAAATCGTAATCTGATCCGGCTTGTAAAGTTCGATTGCATTTTTCACGCCAAGCTGCGTATCAGTATAATCCTTTACAGGAGGAAAAAGGTGAATATCATCAATCGCTCCTTTTACCCGGTTAAATTGTTGAGCATTTGTTGAATCAAAATCTCCAACTGCGACCGCTGGCGTTATCCCTTCATTGAGCAAGCGAGTTGCACCAATGTCAACTCCTACCCATTTTTCGTTTTGACGTGCGTGGACTACTGATAATGGAATTAATGAATCAGGTCCACCCACCATAATATTTACCCGCATTAACTTCTCCTTATAAAGAAAAGGGACTGTGACATAAGTACTTTTACCAAGTTCAAATACGAACAGCGCGGTACGCAAATGGGTTCCAGTGTCCGGTATAACCGAACTCTGGAACCCTATTTGCGCTCGCGGGGGCGTGAAAACGAAGTCATAAATGACTTCTGTCACGCTCCCTTTTCTACTAATTATTTAGTTGCATCCCTTAACGCTTGGATCCGCTTAGCAGGATCATCGACGTTGTATACATATGAGCCGGCAACAGCAACGGTTGCACCAGCTTTATAACAGTCCACAACGGTTTGATTGTTAACACCGCCATCAACTTCGATGTCAAAGTCATAGCCTTTATTCTTCTTAATTTGGTTAAGCTGAGCAATCTTTTCGACGGTTTCAGGAAGAAACTTTTGACCACCAAAGCCCGGATTAACGGTCATTACTAATACTTGATCAACCATGTGAAGAACTGGTTCAATCATGGCAACTGGTGTACCAGGATTAATAACTACTTCTGCCTTTACTCCGCCATTTTTTATAATTTGGAGTGCCCGGTGAATATGTTGAGTAGCCTCAACTTGAACACCAATGATATCAGCACCAGCATCAATAAATGCAGGTAAAATGTGTTCAGGATTTTGAACCATTAAGTGACAATCAAGAACCATCTTCGTAATTGGACGAATTGCCTTTACGAATCCTGGGCCATAAGAAATACTTGGTACGAATGAACCATCCATCACATCAATGTGAAGATATTCGGCACCCGCCTTATCTACTTTTTCAATGTCCCGTTGCAAGTTAACATAATCAGCACTGAGAATCGAAGGTGCTACTTTAATCATTTTATCAATCCCTCATTTCTTATTCTTACCATAGTCTGGTTTTTGGTTAGCAATTAGGTTATGAAATTGAACATAATCATCATACCGACTTTTCATGATTATACCATTTTTTACCGCATCTTTAACTGCACATTGGGGTTCTTTTAGGTGAAGACATCCCCGAAATTTACAATTAGGTGCTAACTCTTTCATTTCCGGAAAGAAATTTGGTAATTCTTCAACGGTCATGTCAAAAGTTTCATACGATGAAAAACCAGGGGTATCTGCAATCCAGGCACATGCAACGTTTAACAAACTAACCTTGCGTGTTGTGTGCCGTCCCCGCTTTAATGCAGTTGAAATTTCACCAGTTGCTAAGTCTAATCCTGGCGCAAAGTGATTTAAAAGCGTTGATTTCCCAGCACCCGTTTGTCCCATCATTGTAACAATTTGGTCCTTTAAAAGTTCTTTTAATTGATGCAGCTGATCTTCGGCGAATGCTTCCCGACTAAAGAAAATCTGATAGCCAATTTTACGGTAACCATCAACAATTTCCGCAAGTTTTGCATATTCGTCATCATCAAGGAGATCCGTTTTTGAAAAGTAAATCACCGGAATAATTTTTTGTGCTTCAAGGGCGATCAACTGGCGATCTAACAAATTTGTCGAGAATGTTGGCTTCTTAGCTGCCGTTACAACAACAGCAATATCAACATTAGCCACTGGCGGACGAACTAATTCGTTTTTTCGTGGCAAAACGTGAAGAAGGTAACCATTCTCAAATTCAACCCGATCACCGACAATTGGTTTAATTTTTCGAGCACGAAAATTACCCCGTGCCCTTGTCCGATAGATTTCACCATCAGCCAAAATATCATAAAAACCACTTAAAGATTGTTGTATTATTCCCTGTTTCACCTTTACCCTCCTTAAGCGGTAATGTTAGTCGCACTCATAATCGTTCGCCCATTCCGAACAACCCGGTAAGCACCCATCTCACCTTGTCGAAGGGTAAACGGAACGTTAATTGTTGTTTCCTGGTTAATCGTAATGTCTTGGTATTGCATTGTTAAATTATGCTGAGCATCTTTAATGTAAACCTGAACACGATTTTCACGTTGACCACCATTACCATCAAATGGAATATTAATCTGGATATTAGTAGTCTTGGTTTCATTCCCTGAGTTTGCAACGGTCACCGTTAACGTATCGTCACGACTCAAGGTCGAACCAGCCTTTGGCGTCTGTGCAATTACGTGGTTTGTTGCGACCGTCTTGGATGTTTTTTCTTGGGTTGTTAACTGCAAGTGGTGTTCATTAGCAAATTTCTGAACAACACTAACATCCTGGTTCTTAAAGTCAGGAATCTTAATCTGCGTCTTGCCTGCACTGACCTTAAAACGAATAGTGTGGGATGCTGTAGCAACGGTCTTCCCCTTTGCGTAATTTTGTTTCATGATTTGTCCAGGATCAACAGTCTCTGAATGGACCTTGACCTGTTCAACACGAAATCCCTTAGCACGCAGATTGCTTGCAACGTCACTATAATCAGAGCCAACATAATCAGCCATTGTCATTTGTTTAACACCCTGGCTAACCTTAAGATTAACGTAACTGTTAACCCGTGTCTTATCGCTTCCATTTGGTGAGCTGCTGACTACATGATTCTTAGGGATGCTTGAATTATATACCCGTGTAATGTTGCCAACTCGCAGGTTATGCTTATGTAACGTTTGTTCCGCTTTTACCGCACTTTGTCCATCAACATCAGGTGTCACTACACTCCGACCGAAAAACCACCAACCGCCAGAGCCAGCCAAAATTAAAGCCACTATTGCAATTCCTGACCAAATATATTTTTTATAGCGGTGCCAAACAGTTTCTTGCTTTTTTTGCGGCTGCTTCTTCTCATCTTGTTGTGGCTGCTTTTCGTGGTAACTTGGTAATTCAATTACCTTGGTTTCACCGTCATCGTCATCATTAAATTCCAGTCGCGGTTCATTTTTTCTTGCCGGATCCAGAGACGTTCTCAAGTCTGCGGCCATCGCTGCTGCTGATTTGTAACGATCACTCGGATCCTTAGCAGTCGCTTTGATAACAACATTTTCTAGTGCTTGAGGAATATCCCTATTAAAATCACGAACTGACGGAATATTTTCCTTGAAATGCTTTAGGGCGATTGAGACAGCTGTTTCACCCTCAAACGGAACCTTTCCGGTTAATAATTCATAAAGAATAATCCCTAAAGAATAGATATCAGACTGCTTGGTTGCGATACTTCCTCGTGCTTGTTCAGGAGATAGATAATGAACAGAACCCATCAACGTATTTGTTTGGGTTAGTGAGTCCTGATACGCGGCAACTGCTATCCCGAAATCAGTGATCTTAATATTTTTATTTTCATCAATTAGAATATTTTGTGGTTTTAAATCACGGTGAATAATCCCGTGGTCATGAGCAGCTTGAACGGCAGACAAAACCTGCTCCATAATGTCTACCACTTGCGGCAATGGTATCGGGAAATTTTTCTTAATATAGGCCTTTAAGTCCGTCCCTTCCACATACTGCATTACCATAAACTGCATTCCGTGATCCTCACCAATATCATAAACACCAACAATGTGAGGATCATTTAATTGTGTTGCTGCCATCGCTTCACGTTCAAAGCGACGTTGAGTATTTGGGTCATCACGTAAATCTAAGCGAAGAAGCTTAACCGAAACTTTGCGGTCAAGCACTTCATCATATGCTAAATAAACATTCGCCATTCCGCCTTCACCAAGCGTGCGAATAATCCTGTATCGTTTACCGATTTTATATCCAGGATTCATTTACTACCCCTCCTGGTCTTCTGCTAACCCAATCAGGACAGTGATATTATCAGGTCCACCAGCCTCGTTTGCCATTTTTATTAATTGCGAGCACTTCTCTGTTAATGAGAGATCTGATTCGAGTACTCCCATCATCTGTTCTCGAGTAATCATTTTTGATAAACCGTCAGAACACAGCAAAATTTGGTCACCAGCACCCAGATCAAAGCGATTAACCTCAATTCTGGCATCAGCTGATACACCAATAGCACGAGTAATAATATTATTTTGTGGATAATTACGAGCTTCTTCTTCTGTAATGTCACCATGTTTGACCAGCTCATTAACTAATGAATGGTCGATTGTTACCTGTGTTAACAGGTTATCATGGAGAACATATCCCCGACTATCACCGATATTAGCAACTACCATTGCCTGATCAAAAATAATTGCGGCAACTAAAGTAGTGCCCATCCCCTGATATTTTGGGTTTTCCGTTGATTTTTGTAAGATTTCGTCATTGATTAATTGGACCTCACGTGCGAACCACCGGATTGCTTCCAATGATGAGTTTGGTGAGGCCGCTTGGAATTGACGACCAAGATGATCAACAGTAATTTGGGCAGCAACATCGCCACTTCGACTACCGCCGATTCCATCGGTAACGACCACCAAAAGGGTTCCATCAGGGGCAGTAAACTTGGCTACCCGATCCTGATTTTCCTTTCTTTGATGACCAATATCTGTTTGATAAGCAACTTTCATAAATAATGCTTTTCCCTTCTACAGATTTCGCTTAAGGCAACTAATAAAGAAGCCATCGGAACCGTAATCACTCGGCAGAATTGTTAAAGTTGCCGAATCTCGATCGTCCTTAAGAGCACGTTTTGTAACTGTTCGCTCCAGCGTAAAGTCTGGATGTGCCTGAAGGAATTCTTGAACGGTGTGTTCATTTTCTTCAGTTAAAATTGTGCACGTGCTAAAAATTATTATACCGCCTTTTTTCAGTTTTGGGGCAACCGCATTTAAAATTGCTAATTGAATTTGATGTAACTGCTGACTATCATGAGCAGTTTTCGTATAACGAATTTCCGGTTTGCGTCGTAATAATCCCATTCCGCTACATGGCGCATCAACTAAAATTCGATCGAATTCTTCATCAGCAAATTTGTCGTTAACCTTCCGGGCATCAAGCGCTATCGGTTTCACAACGCCTTCTACCCCCATTCGTTGAGCATTTTTCTCAATTAGACGAACTTTGTGTTGGTGAATATCTAGAGCAACAACTTTACCACCCTGATCAGATGAAAGCTGCTCAGCTATTTGAACGGTTTTGCCGCCTGGCGCTGCACATGCATCAAGCACCTTAAATTGTGGATGAAGATCCATACTTTCAACTGCTAGCATGGCACTTTCATCCTGAATCGTAATAACTCCATCCTTCAACAATGGGGAATTAACGACATTGCCTGATGTTACGACCAAAGCATTGACCGCAACTTGGCTTTCAGCCGTTTCAATACCTTCATCTAGTAACTGCTGCTTTACTGTTTCTAAACTACTCTTTTTAGTATTAACTCGAATGGAAACATGAGCAGGTTCATTAATCGCTTGTAGAATTTTCTTTGTCGTCTGCACGCCATTTTCTTCAATAAACTTTTCAACTAACCATTGAGGAACGCTCGCTTCAATTGATAATCGTTTTGCAATTGGCTTAATTGTCGAAAAATCAGGAACACCCTTTCGTAATGCAGAATGAAGGACTCCCGTAACAAACTTCCTAATTCCCGGATTCCCACGACGCTTAGCAATTTTAATTGTTTCATCGGTCACTGCCCAATTAGGAACTCGATCTAAATAGTTATATTGGTAAAACGCTGTTAGTAAGAGCGTTTCAACCCACGGATCCAGCTGTTTGCCTGGTGTCAACGATTTTAGCCAATATTCTAGGGTAAGCTGGTGTTGAAGCGTTCCGTAGACAATTGTCGTTACCAAACGTTGATCTGCGGGTTTTAGTTCATGCCGACGAAGCGTTTCGTCTACTTGAAGATTTGAATATGCCTTTGTTTTACGAACTCGCTCTAAAGAAGCAAAAGCTAATTCCCGCGCATTTTGTGGGGTGAATTTAGTCATCGGTTACCACTTGCATCCCTTCCTTAATGTTTTGGTGACCATTTAAGTAAGCCGTAATGTTCATTTTTTGCTTACCGGCAGGCTTTAACTCATTAATTTGATATGTAGTTCCCTTACCAGCAGCGATAACCAGGTGGTGTTTATCAATCCGAACGACTTTACCTGGTTCCAATTCAGTTTTTTCAGTCAATGGTGTCACATCATAAATCTTAGTTCGAAGCCCATCAATCTTCATGTTACCAATTGGGGCAGGACGCAACCCGCGAACCTTATCATCAATTTGCTGTGCTGACATTGTATAGTCAATTTTCTCTTGTTCACTTGAAATATTTGGTGAGAAAGTTACCTTTTCCGGATCTTGTTTTTGTGGTTTAACATTTCCACTAATCAAGTCAGGTAGCGTATCTAACAAGAGATCCCGACCAAGGATACTCAACTTCTTAAACATTGTACCGTTATCATCATCAGGTTCAATTGGAATGGCTCGCTGAGAAATCATATCACCAGCATCCATTTTCTTAACCATGTACATAATCGTAACCCCGGTTTCCCGATCACCATTGATAATGGAATATTGAACTGGTGCACCACCACGATACTTAGGCAATAGTGAACCATGGACATTAATTGCAGCGATCTGTGCAGCATCTAATAGCTTTGTTGGCAAGAACTGACCATAAGCAGCAGTAATCAGCAAATCAGGATGCAGTTCGATAATCTCTGTCATCTCTTGACTACCACTAAGCTTAGCTGGTTGTAAAACCTTAATTTGGTTTTCTACGGCAAGTTTTTTCACTGGGGATGGGGTTAAAACATGTTTACGGCCAACACGGTGGTCAGGCTGGGTTAAAACAGCTTTAACGTCATATTCAGGCGCGTCAATAAGACTTTGAAGAATTGGAACTGCAAATTCAGGAGTTCCCATAAATACGATTGATGTTGACATAAGTAAGTCATCCTTTCATTACATAAAATATTGCGGATCGGGATCAATTGAAATTTGAACATCATTTTTTCCCTTACTCTGCGTTTCTTGAAGAATCTTTTGTAAGATCGAATGCAAATGTTGATCCTGCTTGTATTTGATTACAATTTGGTAGTAATATCGTCGTTTCATTCGCGCAATTGCCCGTGGCGTCGGTCCAAGAATAATTGTTGAGGGCATCAGACTTTTAGTTAACTGTTCTTTAATTTGCGCCATTGCGCGTGCAGCGACTGCTTCATCTTCATGACTCGCCATTAATCGAACAGTAAAATAATATGGAGGATAGCTAGCTTGGTGGCGCAATGCCATCTCCCGCTTAAAGAACCCTTCATAATCATTTCTTTGGGCAAATTGGATGGCATAGTGGTCGGGATTATAGGTTTGAATTATTACCTCACCTTTTTTATCAGCTCGCCCAGCACGTCCGCTAACCTGGCTCAGTAAGTCAAACGTTCGCTCGCTTGACCGAAAGTCAGGAAGCCCCAATCCGGTATCCGCGTTCAACACTCCCACTAGGGTAACATTAGGAAAATCGAGTCCCTTAGCAATCATTTGGGTTCCCAAGAGAATGTCAGCCTGATGGTGGCCAAATTGCCGTAAAAGTTTTTCGTGCATTCCTTTTCGTCTGGTGGTATCAACGTCCATCCGAATGATGCGCGCTTGGGGAATCAAACTGTTCAGTTCTCGCTCAACCTTTTCCGTTCCCGTCCCATAGTAGCGGATCTCGCGACTGCCACAATGAGGGCAAAAACGGGGAATCGGCTCCTCATGACCACAATAATGACATTTCATCGTGTGACTATCCATATGCAGTGTCAAAGAAATATCACAGTTGGGGCATTTAAGGACTTCACCACAATCACGACACATCATAAACGATGAAAAGCCCCTTCGATTAAGCATTAAAATACTCTGTTCATTTTTTGCCAAACGATCGGTTAGCTTAGTCAACAGCTCCCGAGAGAAGTTACTTTCTCCCCGTTCCTTAATCTCTGGACGCATATCCAACACTTTAATGGGTGGCAAGGGACGTTTATTTACCCGGTGCTTTAATTGAAGAAGTTGATAAACCCCTTTCATTGCTCGTGCCCGACTTTCTAAACTTGGAGTAGCAGAGCCAAGAACAACCGGGGCATCATTATACTCTCCTCGCCACTTTGCGACTTCGCGGGCATGATAGCGCGGAGCCTCATCTTGTTTATAGCTTGATTCATGTTCTTCATCTAAAATAATCACACCAATATTAGTTAGCGGAGCAAATATCGCAGATCGCGCACCAACAACAACCTGAGCTTCACCACGATTAATCCGCCGCCACTCATCAAAACGTTCCCCATCGGAAAGACCACTATGGAGGACCGCAACCTTTGAACCAAAGCGACGACGAACCCGGTTCACAATTTGCGGGGTTAAGGAGATTTCTGGAACAAGCATTAATGCTGTTTTATGATTTTGGAGTGCTTTAGCGATCGATTGGAGATAAACCTCGGTTTTCCCGCTACCCGTCACTCCTTCAAGAAGAAAAACGCGACTCTGAGAATCATCAATTGCCTGCTCGATCTTATCAGCAGCCGCTCGTTGTTCATCGTTCAAAGTTAACGGCTTGGCAAGATGGTGATCATCCGGCAACGATTCTTGTCCAAGTGGTGTTCGATAAACTTCAATCGGTACCTTCGTTAACCAGCCCTTTTGAACACCAATATTAAAAGTTGCTGCTTTTATTCCGCTAACCTTTTCAGCATCCACCTGCTTGACCGTTTTACCAACAATACTTTGTAAATAAGAGAGAAGACGATTTTGTGCATGAGCATTAGCATGAAGGGAAGTTCGTGCTTCTTCAAGTTCTTCAAAATTTAACTGAGGACGGATTCCTACCGTTGTTTTGGTCTTTGCCTTATCTGCCACCACGTACTCAAAGCGAACCTTTCCCTGCCTTTGTAATTTGAGTAGCAAACTAACTATCTGAGGATTTGATTGGACTGTCGCAAAATCCAATTCATCTTTTCCGTGAAAAACATCGAAGGCAACCTGTTCATCAACCTCATCAATAATTTTAACGACTCGTGTTGACTTAGCTTTGAGCATATTAGGCAACATTGTATAAATACTGGAAATCCAAAAAGCGTATGTTTGATCCGCAAGCCATTTACTAAGACTTAATAATTCGTCCCCAATTACCGGTTGTAAATCCATTAAAGCGTCAATTGCTTTTAATTGACCGCTATACTTTGTTGGCTGATCAAGGCCAACAACAAATCCTTGTACCTGCCGCTTACCATTGCCAAACGGGACGACTACCCGCATTCCTAATTGAACCTGATTTTCGAGTCGAGTTGGCACTTGGTATGTATAGGGCCGATTTGTTTGCATTGTAGGAACATCAACAATTACCTGTGCTAACTGTGCCACGCTCTCACTCACCTTACTTTATCTTGGTAGCAAGTAACTGAATTAGTTTTATTGCCACTTCTGTCTTGGTCATTCTTGACCATTGAACCGGCTCAGTCCCTAATTGAAGAATTGTTACTTGGTTTAGGTCACTGCCAAATGCACCATTGTTGCCAGCAACACTGTTAGCAATGATCATATCAGCATTCTTACTTTTTAACTTCTTATTAGCATTTTGTACTAAATCAGCGGTTTCCGCAGCAAAACCAACTACGAACTGATCTGCACGTTTCTTTTCCGCAACCGTTTTTAAAATATCCGTTGTTTTCACTAATTGAAGTTCTAACTGTTCTTGATCATCCTGCTTCTTTATCTTTTGATTGGCAACCCGTGCAGGACGAAAATCAGCAACTGCAGCTGCCATGATTAAAATATCAGCTGCCGGAAAGAGTTCCGTGACTTTCTTCTGCATTTCCTCCGTACTTCCAACCTGGTAAATGCTAATTTGCGGGTTTACTGGCTGAGCAATCGAAATCTGACCAAGAACCAGTTCAACAGTAGCACCTGCATCTGCGGCCGCTTTTGCAATTGCAATCCCCATCTTGCCTGAAGAGCGATTACCAATAAAACGAACGGGGTCGATTGCCTCGCGAGTTCCACCGGCAGTAATTAATACTTTTTTCCCACGAAGAATTCCGGTAATTGAATCCTTAATTATCGACCGCAGCTGACTGATAATTTCAGCAGGTTCCGGTAAACGTCCTTTCCCCCGGTAACCTTCAGCAAGCATTCCAACTGCTGGTTCAATAATTGTTACTCCATCTTGCCTTAGTTGAGCCACGTTCCGTTGAACTGCTGGATTATTCCACATGTTGGTATTCATTGCTGGAACAACAATTTTAGGAGCTGCCGTGGCCAAAAGGGTTGTGGATACCGCATCGTCAGCAATTCCGTTCGCCATTTTACCGATAATATTAGCAGTTGCTGGTAACACGATTGCATAATCGGACCAATCTGCAAGTTCAATGTGAGGAACCGGGGAATTATTATAATTCCATAGGGTCGTCATTACAGGATGGTGCGTTAGTGCATGTAACGTTGAAGGGGTTACTAGTTTCGTTGCGGACTCAGTCATTGCCACGCGAACCTGGTGTCCATCCCTTTCTAAAGAACGAATTACCTCAATTCCCTTATAAAGAGCAATTCCTCCCGTCATATATATCGCTATTTTTGCCATCTAGCACCCTCCAATCGTTTAACTCCAAATTTGATTATATCATTCTCACTCGGTTTTTCCGTGACTTCCACAATAATTATTTAATAGAAAAAGGCATTCGCAACCCCGGTGAATTAATCATTCAGAAATTACGAATGCCTCAATATAATAATGCCCACTTAGAAGTTAGTCTTGTAAGTCTTCAAAGTGATCTGGATCAATTGTTACCTTGTCGGCTTCAATTTCTTCTAGAGCCTTTCCAACTGGCTTACTTGAGTAGTAGTGATCAAGAAGTGGTGCGGATCCACGTTCCAATTCATGTGCCCGCTTACTTGCAAGCATAACTAAAGAGTAACGCGAATCAATTCGTTTTAACAATTCATCAACTGATGGAAAAAGAATCATTGTGCTGAATCTCCTAACATTTCAAGATAGCGTGGCATTACCCGATTAACCCGGAGCCGTTCCGTACGAATAATGTCCTTAATTTTAGCAACAGCATTTGGTACCTTGTCATTAACAACCGCGTAATCATAATTTTGCATCATTCGAATCTCATCAAAAGCCTTTCGAATTCGCTTGTTAATAACATCCATACTATCAGTACCACGGTGAATTAATCGTTGCTTCAGTTCATCCAAATCGGGTGGCGTTAAGAAAATAAAAACACCATCTGGACACTTTGAACGAACTTGCATTGCACCGTTAACTTCGATCTCAAGAAAAACATCTTTCCCTGAATCTAAGGTCTCATTAACATATTTTAATGGGGTCCCATAATAATTGTCAACATACTTTGCATATTCAAGCATTCCACCCGTTTGAATTTCGTGTTCGAATTCTTCCTTTGAAACAAAGTAGTAGTCAACCCCGTTCTTTTCACCAGGACGTGGTTGCCGTGTTGTCATCGAGATAGAATATTGAAAGTCATTGTCATTGGAATCAAAAATTGCTTTACGTACAGTACCCTTACCTACACCAGAAGGGCCAGAAAGTACAATTAACATTCCCCTTTTTGCCATGCTAATTCTCCTATTCAAATATAACGTATTATTACTATAATGCACTAAATAAGCGATAAAATCAACTATTGGAATTGGTATTTTTTCTAAATTTGGGCTTGCTTTTTTGAACGTCTGTTCGTATACTATAACTACAAACAAATGTTCGGAGATGTGTGAAATGCAAATGGAACAGTCTTTATTTAAATCAGCATCAACTATCATTAATGGTAAATTACAGCAGTTACTGAATAACGATTTTTCGTTTCACGAAGAGCCAATTCAATTATTAACTCCCCAACCAGCAAAGCAACGGCTTTCTTTCCTCAACAAAACTATCAACAACGGTTTGCAGGTGTTGATTCAACTAATGCCCATTAATAATGATGGTTACCCTGTTAATGTCCGTGGGACTGTTAAGAAATTAGATAACAAACGATACCTAATCCAAAATCAAAATGTCAGTTACGTAGTTAATTTTAACCAAATTCGCTATATCGCAAATTTTTGATTTCTGCTAAATTAATAGCAAGCAAAAGAACGAGCGGGGCTGTGACATAAGGTATATTACCTAGGAAAAATACAAACGACGCAGTACACAAATGGGTTTCAGTGCTCGGAAAATCCGAACGCTGAAACCCTATTTGTGCTTGCGGGGGTTCGAAAACGAACTAGCGAGCTAGTTCTGTCTCACTCCCTCGTTCTTTTTATTCTCAATTAAACTCATTCCATATTGTCTGTGTTGCTTACTCTTGTGCCATCTTTAATAATTCTTCCGCATGTTCTTTGGTTAATTTCGTTACCTTTTCACCCGACAACATTCGTGCCAATTCGTTAACCCGTTCTTTATCACTAAGGATTGTCACCATTGTGGTTGTCCGCTCGTCTTTAACATGTTTCTGAATTAAAAAGTGGTGTTGCGCTACAGCAGCAACTTGTGGCAAGTGAGTAATACAAAGGACCTGTGACTTATTTGCAATTACCTTAATTTTATCTGCAATTGCTTGAGCAACACGTCCACTAACCCCAGTATCTACCTCATCAAAGATAATACTCGTAACGCCTTCATTTTGCGCAAAGATTGTTTTAAGGGCAAGCATTACCCGTGAAAGTTCACCACCAGAAGCAATCCGTGCTAATGGTCCCATCGTTTCCCCGGGATTAGTCTGGATATAAAATTCAACATCGTCAATTCCATCAGGAGTAAAGTGAACTCGTGACTGCTTTGCAAAGTGAACTTCAAAAACTGCTTTATCCATATAAAGTTCTTTTAACTGCTGATGAACTAATTTGGTTAACCGGTGCGCTGCCTGTTGACGAATCTGACTTAACTGCTGTCCAGTCTTAACTAACTTTTCTTCAGCAGTTGACAGACGCTCTTCTAAATCACTGTTTGAATCTGCAGCTTCTTCCATCGAATCCAGTTCTTGCTTAATTTGATCATAGTATTTAAGAACATCCTTAACACTATCGCCATACTTATGCTCCAAGTCGCCAATCATAGTTAATCGTTGGTCAATCTCACTAAGCCGGTTATCATCAAACTCCAGCAGGTCTAGCTGCTGACTAGCTTCTGTGGCAACATCTTGAAGTGCGTAGTAGGCATCATTTAACGATTTACTTAGCGAATCATATGCGCCATCAAATTCTGCAATTTCATTAATTGAATTCATAACAGTCGCAATTTGGTCAAGAACCGCTCCCTGATCGCCACCGTTGAATACCGTCACTGCCTGTTGAAGCGCATTGTTAATCTGCTGAAAATGTTCTAAGCGGTCCCGCTCACTCGTTAACTGCTCTTCTTCATCAGCTTTTAAATTAGCCTCCGCAATCTCATTAACTTGGTAGCGAAGCATATCTAAGCGTTGGGCCCATTGTTGTTCATTATTTTGTTTTTTGCTAACCGCTGCCTTTAATTTTACATAATTCTGATATTCATCTTGGTAACGAGTCAATAATTTATGAACCTCGTTATGAGCAAATTGGTCCAACATTCCCAGATGCATCTCCGGTTGTAATAATAATTGGTGCTCATTTTGCCCCTGAATATCTACCAATCGCGAACCAATTTGACGTAATGTTGCAGTATTAATTAATTGACCATTAACCCGGATAACATTTCGACCACGACGATAAATTTCCCGTGAAATAATCAGGATCCCGTCTTCATGATCAATCCCTAATGAATCCAATAGATGATTAAATTCTGGGTCTTGCGGAAGAGCAAACTGTCCTTGAAGAGATAGCTTATCAGCGCCACGACGAATGTATTCTTGAGAGCCACGGCCACCCGCTAGCAATCCCACGGCATCAATAATGATGGACTTTCCGGCACCAGTTTCCCCCGTTAGAACTGTCATTTGATCAGAGAAATCTAACGAAAGATGCTTGATGATTGCCAGATTATCAATTGTTAATTCCTGTAACATTTAGTCACCCTGATTCATCAAATTTTGAAACATCTCTTCAACATTAACTGCCGCATCTGCTGATCGACAAACAACCAAGACTCCAGCATCATCACCAATTACTGAAAAGACGTCATCAATTTCTAATTGTCGGATTAAGCTTGCCATCACTGGCCCATTTCCCGGACGCATGACAATTGACAAGAATTCTGTTTGACGTTCTAAAGAAAGCATGTTGTTAGATAATTCGGTACTTAATCTGGTTTGGTTATCAATATTCCCTTGTGCAGGCAGGGCGTAGCGGTACCCACCATCATTAGAGGGAACCTTAACCAGTTGTAATTCTTTAATATCGCGTGAAATTGTCGCCTGAGTTGCGCGAACACCACGATCCTTCAATGCAGCAACTAAATCATCTTGCCGTTCAATTTGACTTTTAGTAATAATTTCCCGAATTAACTGTTGGCGCTCAACCTTCCTCATCATTTTTCACTCCTTATGGTTAAGTTCTTCATCAGCATGAGCCAATACTTGATCAATATTAACCTGTTCCGCAACTTTGCCAGGCTGTCCTGTTAATTTTAAATGAACAAGAAATTCAATATTTCCTTGGCCACCCTTAATTGGTGAAAAATCCAAATTAAGAATATCAAAGCCATCTTCCCGCGCAAAGGAAAGGACCTCTTCAAGGACCTCCCTATGAACAGCATGATCCTTAATAATTCCATGTTTGCCTACTTTTTCTTTTCCTGCCTCAAATTGTGGCTTAATTAATGCTACCACTTCACCACCAGGAATAAGGATTTTTGCTAATGGCGGTAGGATTAAGCGCAAAGAAATAAATGAGACATCAATCGAAGCAAACTCAGGCTGTCCATGGTCGAAATCGGCTAACTTGCTATAGCGAAAATTAGTTTGTTCCATAACAACCACTCGTGGATCCTCACGAAGCTGCCATACTAGTTGATTGGTTCCAACATCAAGCGCATAACTTAGCTTTGCCCCATTTTGCAACATTACATCGGTAAAACCACCCGTTGAAGAACCAATATCTAAAACCGTCTTATCCTTAACACTAATATCAAAGACCTTTAGTGCTTTGGCCAGTTTTAACCCGCCACGACTAACATATGGCATCTTATGGCCCTTCATATGCAGCGTTGTGGTTACCGGGATCTTTTCTCCTGGTTTATCTAAACGTTCATTATTCTTTCCTAGAATTTCACCAGCCATCACAGCTCGCTTTGCCTGTTCACGAGAGTCAAAAAGTCCCTGTTTTACAAGCAAAATATCAACACGTTGTTTTTCCATCGTTACCCTCACAATTTAAAATATGCTAAAAACTGATCATAAGCACTGAAATCATGACCGGTTTTATCAACCAGTTTTTTTTGAGTCTTCTTAGCCTGTTTCAATGCTAAATGGAGTTGTTCCTCTGCTCCTTGAATACCTAGCAGTCCCGGATAGGTATTCTTATGTTCGCTAGCATCCTTATGAACAGCTTTTCCCATCTGTTTTGCCGTACCAACAACGTCCATTAAGTCATCATAGATTTGGAAAGCGAGACCAAATTGAGCACCAAAATCAGCAAGAAGATTTTTGGTAGTCGAATCCTGTTTTGTAATGATTCCACCAGCCAAAACAGCATAACTTAAAAGGTCCCCTGTCTTTTGACGATGAAGGTAGCGCAATTGTTCAAGGGTTAAGTTTTGGTGTTCTCCCTCAATATCTCGAGCTTGGCCGGCAACCATTCCCGCAGGACCGGCTGCCTTAGCAAGTGCTAGCGTTAATTCTGCTTGTGTCTCCGTTGGCAATTGGTTATCTGTTAACCATTGAAATGCCATGGTCAGCAAGCCATCACCTGCGAGCGTTGCCATTCCTGCCCCAAACTTTTTATGGTTAGTCGGCTTACCGCGACGCAGGTCATCATTATCCATTGCCGGCAAATCGTCATGAATTAATGAATATGTATGAAGCAATTCAATAGCAGTTGATGCCTTCATTACATTCTGGTTAAGCTGCCCGCCAAATATCTGGACAGTCGTCAATGTTAATGCTGGACGCAATCTTTTTCCACCAGCATTAACAGAATATTCCATTGATGATGCCAAAGTTGGCTGATCAATATCAGACGGCATCTGCTGCTCCAAGAATTGATCAATTTGTTCTTTTAATTCTTTCAGTTCAAGCATCAGATTACTCCTCTAGCGGTTTCTCATCACTACCGTAGCCACGATTGCCACCGCCATTATTACTTGGATCATCTGTTGCTTTTTCGTACTGTTTCTCATTACCTTCGTCATCAATTAGACTACCTAATGTCTTTTCAGCACTGGTTAGCTTCTTTTGAAGTGCCCGCGCTAATTCAATCCCGTCTTTATACTGAGTAAGTGCCTCTTCCAACGGGACATTCCCCTGTTCCAAGTGACTAACAATTTGTTGAAGTTGGCTTAGCTGTTCTTCAAATGTTGCTTTTTTCTCTGCCATTTTAGTTCTCCTTTGTGCCAATAATCTTGGCAGTTGCTTTTCCATCATTAAAATGAAGGCTTACCTGCTGACCGCTTTTCAATTCTTTAACCGTATTAACAACTGAATTACGGTAAGTAACGTACGAATATCCACGTCCCATAATCTTCAATGGACTTAAAGAATCTAATTGCTGGATCAAGCTCGTTACTTGCTGATGACGTTGTTGTTGACTATTTTTAGCACTGCTTAGCAACCGGTTCTGAAGCTGAGTAACCGTTTCTTGTGCCCGTTCAATTGTATGTTGGGGAGAGTTAATTTGTAACCTTCCTTGCAGCTGCTGAACACGGTTTAAACGGTCTTTAACAAGATTACTAACGTTGTTTTCTAAAGTTTGAGTTAATTGATCGAGCTTCTGAGCATAATTTTCATATAGCCTGCTTGGCTGCTGAAAAATATAACTTTGCAATTGCTTTTGTAATTGTTTTCGGTCAAAATCAATCAACTTTTTCATCGTGTTATTTAAACGGACTTGATCATCCTGGATAGTCATTAAAACATCTGCAAGGCGGTTTGGTGTTGCCAATTCTGCCGCTGCAGTTGGCGTAGCTGCCCGTTGATCGGCCACCAAATCAGCAATAGTGGTATCAGTCTCATGACCAACTGACGAAATTACCGGAATATGGCTGTCAGCGATTGCCCGTGCAACGATTTCCTCATTAAAAGGCCATAAATCTTCCAACGATCCACCACCACGACCAATAATCATCGTGTCAAAATTTCCGATCTGGTTCGCCCGGTTAATTTGACGAGCAATATCAGTGGCAGCCTTGTCTCCCTGAACAACAGTCGGAAATAAAACGACCTGCGCAATTGGGTAGCGTCGACGAACCGTCGTGTTAATATCACGAATTACCGCACCATCTAAACTGGTTACAACAGCAATTCTTTTAGGAAATTGCGGAATTGGTCGTGGGATTTGATCAAAGAGTCCCTCAGCGCCTAACTTCTTTTTTAACTGTTCAAATTGGAGATAAAGGGCACCAAGCCCATCCGGCTCCATTCGGTCAACGTAAATCTGGTAGCGACCGCTTTTTTCATAGAGACCAATATGACCAACAACTAAAATCTTCATCCCAGTTTCAGGACGAAAATTCACCTGACGAAATTGGCGTTCAAACATTACAGCATCAATAACCGCATTTTCATCTTTAATACTAAAATATTGGTGACGTTGCCGAAGACGAAAATTTGAAAGCTCACCAGTTAAATAAACGGTTTTTAAATAAGGATCACGATCAAATTTTTGTTTTAAATAACTTGTTAATTCACTAACTGTTAAGTATTGACTTCTATCCATTATGACTCCACTCCGTAAGATCAACGGTTTGTTCCATTAGTGTTGCAATCGTCATTGGGCCAACACCGCCCGGAACAGGAGTAATCATTTTAGCAATAGGAGCAACACTTTCAAAATCGACATCCCCCGTTAGTGTTTTATCTTCCAAACGATGGATACCAACGTCAATTACAGTTGCACCCTTTTTAACCATTTCACCAGTAATCAGGTGCTTAACTCCTGCCGCAACAACAAGAACATCAGCTTGTCTAGTTATTTCACTAAGGTTTCTAGTATGACGATTAGCAATCGTAACTGTCGCATTAGCATTTTCAAGTAATGCTGCCATCGGTTTGCCAACAAGAATACTCCTCCCGACAACAACCGCACGCGCTCCCTCCAGCTTAACCTGATAATGCTTCAAGAGACTCATGATTCCTTTAGGCGTACAACTAACTGGATAGTTTTCATTAGCATTACTGTATAAAAGACCAACATTATACGGGTGGAAGCCATCAACGTCTTTATGCGGATCAATAGCATTGAGAAGCTCATTCCCATCTAAATGGTCAGGTAACGGCTCCTGAATAAGGATCCCATTAATCATCTTATCTTCATTAAATTGACGAATATCGTGCAAGAGTTCCTCCTGACGAACATCATCTGGATAAACCGAAAGGACAGAATGGATTCCTAATTTTTTGGCCTTCTTATCCTTCATTCGGGTATAAATTTTACTAGCCGGATCCTCACCAACTAATATTACTGCCAAGCCGGGAATAATCCCTTCATTGGCTAAGCGGGTTACTCGTTCTGCGGTATTTTCATTAATTTCTTTTGCCACTGCACGGCCGTCAATTAGTATCGCCATTCTGCCATTCCCCTTTTCCAGTTTAACTAAAAATATTTTACCATATCAATACCAAAAGAAGTTTAAAGCAAAAGAGAGTTTGCACTTTTACTGCATCCTCTCCTTAACCCAATATTTAGTTACTTTCTAATTGGCGTTCGAACTTGCCTAATGCACCATTGATAAACTTACGGGACTTATCGTTACTGTAGGTTTTAGCCAATTCCAGTGCCTCATTAATTGCAACAACAGTTGGTACTTCATCTACGAATTGGATTTCGTACAAAGCTAACCGCAAAATTACCAGATCCGTTTGGGCAAGACGATTAATTTCCCAACCACTAGCCAGTAATTGTGTAATTTGCTCATCAAGTTTTTCTTGATGTTCACTAACTCCCTCAACCAACGTTTGTAAGTATGCAGGAATCTTATCAGCATGACTTGGCAATGATTCATAAATATCAGTTAATGTTGCGTCTGGATTTGACTGCTTAGCAAATAAAATTTGAAAGGCTTCTTCACGAATTGCGTGTCGATTCGGCATCATTACTTTTCACCAGCCTTATCATCTTCGTGTTCTCCAAAAATATCATCTGGATCCACTGTTTGTTCTTCCTTCTTTTGAACAATTCCCTTAACGTGGATATTGACCTCACTGACATTCAGATCAGTCATCAAGGTTACTTGTTGTTTTACCCGGTCTTGAATCTTTGCAGCAAGCTTAGGAACTGAAACACCATAATCAATATAAACATCAATATCGATAGTTAAATTCTCATTTTGGTTAGTTAGCTTAACCCCGCGACGCTGATCAGACCGTCCTAATAATTCGCCAAAACTATTGGCAAGTGAACCGTACATTTTTGAAACACCGTCAATTTCACTTGCAGCAACGCCAGCAATAATCTCAACAACACGAGGTGCTACTTCAATCGTGCCGAGGGACTGATCTTCACTGCTTAAGATGATCTTTGAATCTTCTGCCATTGTAAGTCCTCCATTTATAGTATTTCAGTATATTAACTACTAATTATTTTTAGTAGCTTTACAATAATCTTCATCGAAGTATCTCAGTATTATTTTGCACTATCTATTAGAAAAAAGCAACAATCCAATCAAGTGGTTTTGAGCGAGAATCGTTCTATCAGGTGTGGCTGACGATTGTACCAATCATGAATCACTAAATCAACCTCGCTAGCTTGAAAGTCACCGAGTTCAACATTATGAAAATTATTAATTTCATTTAAAAATTCTTGCGGGTGAATAAGCTTCTTTTTAAATCTCGCCACTGTTGCATGGCCAGAAAAGGTTGCGTAACGTTCATCCAATAACAATCCATTCTTAAGCAGGCTCGCCCTTAACCCATTACGAAGTTGTTGCAATTCTGAAGAATAAAAGCCCTTAACAAGAATTGCTCCCGGACTACAAATCAGCCCAGCCAAATGCCAATTAATTGCATTAACATTCTCAATCTTTTCCTGGATGACTTGCCGATAGTTAATTAATTTTTCTTTAGACATATGAAAGTCAGGAACAGCACGACGAATATCCATCACAGTAATATGGATGGTATTAGCTGTGTAATAATATTGAAACGGTTCTAGTTTTTTAAGGTCATTTAGTACAAAACTAATATTCCTGGTAACGTGAGCCGGTAGCTTAACCAGCAGTGTCAGTCCTTGGCGGGAATCAGCTTTTAAATTTTGTAAATTAGGATCAACCTGTTCTTGGTGATTACTAATTGCCTGGATCCCCTGTTGCGCAATCCGAGTATAAAGTTGCTTCAGTTTTTCCATTGCTAGTCCTCAACAACGATCAATTCTGTTGGTGCAGTTGTAATTACTTCTGCACCACCGTGAGTCACAATAATATCATCTTCAATTCGCACCCCACCAATTTCAGGAATGTAGATCCCTGGTTCAACCGTAATCACTTCATTATTTTTCAGTTTGACCCTTTTTGTTCCTGGCGCATACGTTGCAGGCAGCTCATGAACCGCTAAACCAATACCATGCCCCATTCCGTGATTAAATTCATCACCGTAGCCAGCTTCTTCGATTAATGCCCGGCCATATGCATCCAGTTCATTGCCACGAATACCAACCTTAGCATGATCGATCACCAACTGACGAGCTTCATTCACAATTTTATAAATATCACGGAGTTCAGGATCAATTGAGCCGACCGCAAATGTTCTAGTCATATCTGCAGTGTAGCCATCAAGATAGTAGCCAAAATCTAATGTCACAACATCCCCATCAGCAATCGGCTTACTTGAAGCGGTTGCGTGCGGCTTTGCAGAATTAGCTCCACTAGCAACAATTGTTGGGAAAGATGGTCCTGAAGCGCCCTGCATCTTCATCCAATAATCAAGTTTTATTGCTAATTCACGTTCTGTTATCCCGGGATGAACAATCGAAAGGAAATAATCGTACCCTGCTGATTGTAATTCAGCTGCAGCACGAAGCTTGTTGATCTCAGTGCTATCCTTAACTAACCGCATCTTTTCAATCAAATGGTGGAACGGGACAATATCAGACGTCATTAGTTCATCAAAAGCATCAAAAAGATGATATGAAATAGTGTCTTCATAGCCAAGAACCGTTAAGTTGAGTCCTTCACAAATCTTATTAACAGAACCATAATAGTCTCGACTAATTGTTGCAACAACCTCATCAGATTCAAATTCTTCTAAGGCTAACTGATAGCGCTCATCAGTAATAATAATTGCGTTCTGCGGCGTTACTAATAAGCATCCATCTCCCTGAAGGAGGTTAAATCCTGTTAAATAATAAATATTTTTTTGATCAGTCACCAAAAAAGCATCAATGTATAATTGTTCAAACTTCTGTTGTAACCTACTGATTCTTGACATTAGCTAATCCCCCATTTTTGGTTTAATTCTATTATAGGTAATTTTTACAATTAATGCTGAGGGGTAATATTTAAAAAATAAAAAGGACCGAACCATTAAAGGTGCAGTCCATTATATTATTATTCGGCAACTGGGTAAACAGAAACCTTCCGCTTGTCACGGCCAAGACGTTCAAACTTAACCCGACCAGCAACCTTAGCGTAAAGGGTATCGTCACCACCACGGCCAACGTTTTCACCAGGGTTAATGTGAGTACCACGTTGACGGTAAATAATTGAACCAGCTGTAACGATAGAACCATCAGCAGCCTTGGTACCAAGACGACGACCAGCTGAGTTCCGACCGTTGGCAGTGGAACCGCCCCCTTTGTGGTGAGAGAAGAATTGCAAATTCATAATCATAATTGTTCACCTCCAGCAAATATTTTTAATTTTCAAACATTTTGATTTCAATGTTTTGAGGATAGCTTTCCGCAATATCATTCATTCCATTGAAGAATGTCTGCATAATAACTTGCGCATCATGAGCTAAGCTAATATCAGTAACATTGAGAAAGCCACCATTATCATCGTCACTATCAACATTGGGCTTGGTCTTAGCGACCTGTGTCAAACCATTAATAGTTGAAATTGATAAAGCAGATGCAGCAGCACAAACAATATCTTGACCATAAGGACCAGCATCGGCATGCCCTGCCATCTGAAAAGCGGTAATTAGGTGATCCGAATTTAATTTAAAAGTTACCCGAATCATTATTTACCTCCGCATTAAGCATTGATCTTGTTAACAGTAACCTTAGTGTATGGTTGACGGTGACCTTGCTTAGTGTGGGTGTGCTTCTTAGGCTTGTACTTGAAGGTAACAACCTTCTTTTCCTTACCTTGCTTGTCAACAGTAGCTTCAACTGATGCACCATCAACTAATGGAGTACCAATCTTAGTGCTGTCGCCACCAACAAAGACTACTTGATCAAAAGTAACCTTGTCGCCTTCCTTAGCATCAAGCTTTTCAACGTAGATGGATGAACCTTCTTCTACCTTGTATTGCTTACCGCCAGTTACGATAATTGCGTACATAAATTTGTGCACCTCCTTAATTTCTAAGACTCGCCGAACCAAGCAGCAAATGCTTTAAACTTGGCAGCGTGCGGTTGTAGTTGTTGGGTCACAAATACAACAGTTGCATAATATCAAAAATCAACTAATTAGTCAACCATAACTTTTATAGAGTTCAAAAAAGAGTGTCAGCTGACTACTTGTCAATCTGACGCTCCCTAAATTGGGATTCATTGAATATCCTGTAATGCCGGCTCAGTTTCGTGACTAAAGAAGTCAAGCAAGAGGATATTGTTAGAATCCAACTGATCAAGCATCTTCCCCACGCTTTGGGTCATGTACCGTGATGTATAAATCATACCATCTTTTAGCCAATGACTTATTAAGCCAAGAAGTGCTGAATCAATGAAGGAAATCTGCAAATTCAAGGGAACTTTTGGTTGCTCATCTGATTCAGCCATTACAGTGTAGAACCTTGATAGCTGTTCAGATAACCGATCATAAAGTTGTTCATAAAAGAAGTCATTTCGTTCGTTGTTCAGTAATACATCAAAAATATCAGCTTCACTTTCAATGTACTGAAACGCCTTCTGGAGTGAGAACACCTGCACCGTTTGCCCTTTAGAAAAACTAAGGTCCTCACTCTCTACCATCACTTGATCAAAGAATTCATCAAGGATCTCATTAATTGCGGATCTGATGAAGTCCTTTTTATCTTTATAGTGAAGATAGAAAGTTCCCCGGGTGATGTTGGCGGTTTCAGTAATTTTTTGAACACTGATGTCTTCTAATTTTTCTCTTCGCATCAGATAGACTAATGCTTTACGAAGACTATTACGTGTCTTCACTACACGTGGATCCGTCTTATTACCTGCCATAAATCATCATCCCTTCGATTTCAGCTTAAGTTCCCCTCGCTTTCGTACTTCTACTAATTTAAAGTATAGGTTTTGAAAGCGTTTCAGTCAAACGATCAAAGTAATCATTATATAAAAAATGCAATATATAATCAAACTACATTGACAATTATAGATGTAAAATTATATACTATAATCTGTCTGAAACGGTAGCTCAACTGGATAGAGCATCGGTCTTCTAAACCGAGGGTTGAGGGTTCAAGTCCCTCTCGTTTCATTAAATAGTACGTTAGAAGTCTGTTATATCAGGCTTCTTTTTTTATTCTGTGTGCAGGTAGTGTGCAGAGTAAAAAATATTTTCAATATATGATTAATTTATCAATCTATTAGCTATCATTTCAATTAATTAAGCGTTAAATAAATAATCTTCTCACAAATATGCATCTTTCAATAATTTAATAATAATCTCTCGATAACCCAAAAAATACAAAATCAGTCATAATTAGACCTTTTATATTAAATCTTTTAAAATTGATAATATTTTAAACATTTAATAAAGATTAGGTCAGTTTATTAATTATTAATTGCAAAATAATGAAAAAGTCTAATAATAAAAAACAGAGAATGCTTTTTGAGGTGATTTATCATGTTACCATTCTTTGTTATTATAATAATTTTAATTGGTTCAGTTGTTGGTCAAATTATGTTTGGTAACAAAGCCGATAATGATGATCAAGCAGCTGGCAAACATGTTGCTTCTCGTAACAGTTATAATAGTCGGAAAGCATGATCGTTTTCGATTCAACAAATAAGGGACTGGCGTTTTGGCCAGTCCCTTTTTTTGCTATTAACGGGTTTAATCTTTTACCCAATGAGCTCGTTGTTGCTCAATTAATTCTTTATACTTAGTAGTAATTTCTTCGCTACTAAATCCTAAATCAACCATTCCCCATTTTATTAGGAGATGCCAAGCATGTCGAAAACTTTCTTGACGATGATTGTAGTAAGCATCATTAAGGAAGTGTTTAATTGCTAAGTACTGCTTATTAAGATCGGCAAGTTTTGTTGTTGGTTTAGTTCGTTTAATTAAATCCCATTGTTTTTGGTCCATAACAATCAAATGTGTCCACTGCTGCTTAGCACTGAATAGCAACAATAATTCAAGTGATTTCAAGTAGTGCTCAAAGGCTTTTGGGGCATCTTCCGTCGGCTGGTCAAGAACATTAAACCAACCATTGCTATTGGCAAGCTTTGCTAATTCTACATCCAACGCAACAAAGATCGTTTGCTTCCGTGCTTCTGGACCGATCGTCAGCTCCTTTGCCTCGTCCACATCGAGTTCCAAATCGATTACTTGATGAAGTAATGTTGTCCAATTAATCATTTTGCTCATCATCCTCAAGAACTGGCTCATCAGTTATTGTCTCACCCTGTTCAACTTGCTCATCATCGGCAAACATTAACGGATCCGACTTAACTGCTAATTCATCACGATTACTTAAGTACCAATCACGAATCAACTGGTAATGAAGCAATAAATCGAAAAACGAAACCTGGGCGTCAGGATCTTGAACAGAGAAGAACCATTGTTGACTATAGTCATCAGGATCAAACGAAAGATCAAGGTTAACCTGACGTTCAAGCCGCAATTCAGCACCATTATTCTTTGGCAAATTAAATAGCATGTAATCAGTTTCAGCCGTAGCAACAAACAACCGATCGATTACAGTTAATGATAGTTCAGGCTGCGCTAAATCATAGTGCTGTTGGTTACTTGTACCGAGGATCCCCCGATCAATTACAAAGTTCAAATCGTCGTGAAGTGCCTGAGCGAAAAGTAACAACGGTTTAATTGCCGAACGCAAGTCAAGATCAGAATACTTTTTCAACCCATTAATAATAAAGTAGTTTACAAGTGCCTTATTATTAAACCGCAGCATTTGATGCTTGAGGTTTAAAGAAAAAATTGGTTCATTATCATTGACATCCGTAAAAGCAGCATTTCCTTCCGCATCCTTAATAAAATGAAAGAGAACCTTTTCACCTAATGCAGAAATTGTTGCGTAAAAACGGTGACTCGTTGGATCTTCAGTAATTTTGAATTCCGCATTAGAGTGCATTTCTAGCAATCGTCCCATTAACAGCAAATAATAATCAGCAACCTGATAGTGCTGAGGAAACTTAACAAACGCATCCTCTAAATCTAGATTTACTAAATCATTTGTTGCGGTGAGGAGATCATGAGCGTCATCTGTTTGAGCTAGTTTAGTTAAAAGTTTAACGTAATGTTGACCAATTTCTAGACCGTGATCAAAAGAATGGGCCAAGGCATTTAACTGTTCAGATGGTTGATTTAACATTTGTTTATTGTTCATCATCTGTCACCTGCTTTTCTTGGTCATCAGATAAGCTCTTAATGTAGTTAGCATATAAATTGCGATTGGCTAACTCAAAGTCTTCAAAGGAACCAAACGTGTCTAAAATACTCTTTTGCTCATAGCTCAAAATCGTATTTTCTTTTGAAAGCGACAAAACTACCTGCTCATTATCCTTGATTGTTTGAGCAGCTGTTCGTGATTCTTCCTCTTCATCTTCTAATTTTTGAAGAGCATCAATCAGACTTTGTCGACTTTCCTTATTCTTAGTACTTTCCCAAATTCCTGAACGTGAGCTAACATCCTTTAGTTGTTCTTGTAACTTTGTCCGCTGCTCTTCACGTTCACGCTGATGATCGATTAAGTCTTGTAGCCGATCGTTCTCAGCAGAAATCTTATCAATTTTATCACTATTGTACCGCTTATTATCACGGGACAATTCAAATGTCTTCTTCAACTTATCATATTCATCATCATTAAATAGGAAGCGAACATTGAGAACGTCCAATTCACCAAATTCACGGCGATCCCACCAATTACCAAAATAGATCCGGTAATGGCCAGTCTCGTATTCCTCATAATAAAAGAATGGGTATTTCTTTCCTAAATAATCAATTAATTTAATGCTTAAGAAGTTGCTTAAGTAATTAGTAATATCATCAACTAAGCTCATTACGCTTTGGTTATTGGGTTGTTGTTCCCGATGTTCAATCTCCTTAGCATAACGTTGATTATCCAATAACTGATAAATTTTTTTATCATGGTGATCTTTTACTGCTTCATCAACCTGGCGCAGGAAGGAAACCTTTTCAGCGATTCGCTGATTAATAATTCCGCTTACGTCATGAGCAGCCTGTTCGTGTCCTGAAATTGCCATTATGCACCGCTCCTCACTTTAATAACTAGTTTTTATCTTAATCGACTTGCTGTAAGATTTAAAGAACTTCATAAATTATTGAAGAGTTTCTTTACATTTACCCACCGATCGTTGAATTTAAAATAAAATAGGTTATAATTATTGTATAGATATAACACATTTGTGTACTATCTATGTTGTTGAAGCGTTTCGGAAAGAGGCGAAGTTAGATGGCACTTAGTAAGCAAGAACGTAAGGAAATGGCACGTAAAGCCATGGAAAAGCGTAGCAACAAGAAGCCAGATGGTTCTGGTTTTGCAAAGATTGATGCTGACGCCAAGAAGCTGAGCGATTAACTTTTTTTGAAGCAATTCACTCTTTATTCAAGAGGCTTACTCCAGAGCCTCTTGAATTCTTTTAAACTATAGAAAAGATCCTAAAACGGCCCATGGTACTTGAGTAACATCAAATACTATGAGTCGTTTTTTGAATTAAATATTACTGACGTGCCTGATTAACGTATTGCTCTAAGCGATCCATTCCCTCTTTAATTTGGTCCATACTAGTTGCATAGCTAAACCGTAAGTAGCCATTGCCACCCTTGCCAAAGTAAGAACCTGCTGTAATCGCAACCCGCGCATTCTTAACAAGATCATAAACAAGCTTAGTATCATCTTGCTCTAAGAAGTCAGGAATTTTAGCAAAAATATAGAATGCTCCCATCGGTCGGCTGCAATCAAACCCCAATGCTGCCAACCGTTTCTTCATATAATCACGCCGTTGAATATATTTTTCGTCCATTTTCTTAGTTGCCGCCGTACCACCCTTTAAGGCCGCTTCAGCAGCATCCTGAGTAAAGGTTGCAACGTCCGTCATTACAAACGAGTGAACCTTAAAAATTTCATTAGTAATTGCTTCTGGTGCACAAAGGTAACCAATCCGCCAACCAGTCATTGCGTATGATTTGGAAAGACCATTTGTTAAAATTGTCTGCTCAGGTAACGCCCGCGCCATCGAAGCATACCCGCCATCATAAATTAGTTCACTATAAATCTCATCACTAATTGCAAAAATTGGTTTACCCTTAATTAATTTAGCAAGAGCATCCAGTTCTTCTTGAGTATAAGCTATTCCGGTTGGGTTTGATGGATTAACGAAAACAACCCCTTTAACTCGGTCACCATACTTATCCAAATAGGACTTCAATAATTCGGGAGTTAATTTAAAATCCGTCTTTGAGGTATCAACCTCAACAGCGGTCCCGCCAGCAATCACCGCATCAGGACTATAGATCGAAAAAGTTGGTGTTGGAACTAAAATTACATCACCGGGATTAGTGATTGCAGTAATTGCTGAATAGACTCCCTCAGTTACCCCGTTAGTAATTAAAATCTCGGTTTGGGGATTATAATGCAAATCATAGTTTTGAGCTAAGAAATTTGCAACCGCTTTTAGAAGGCCTGCAGTCCCTCGTTGCGGTGCATAGTGAGTTCGATTATTCTTAATGCTCTTAATTGCTGCATCTTTAATATATTCTGGCGTTTTAAAATCTGGTTCGCCAATTGTAAATTTAATCACATTGTCAAATTGTGAGGCATAATTACTAAATTCAAAAATTTTTAGCTTAGGAACATCATTTAATGATTTCCGCATGTATTGCTTCATCTCAACCATCTTTAACAACCTCGTTTTTAAATTTTATCGTCATTTACTAGGTTACGTCTTTTGTTCAGTAATGGTCAAGTTTCTTAGTTAAGTTTTAAAAATAAAATAGAAGAAGCTATAGTATAGTCTCTCTTAGACCCTACTCATAGTTTCTTCTATCATTTATATTTTAAGATTAAGCTTGAAGTGCCTTGATCATCCGGTCAAGCAATTCAATATCTGTATCACGAGAATAGATATCCATAATCTCATAAATTTGTGGAGCAGAAGTTGAACCAGTAAATGCTAAATTAAGTGGGAAGTACAAACCACGTCCCTTAACACCAGTAGCTTTACCGACTTCCTTAATTGCTTGACTGTAGTCATCCGCACCGTTTTCAAGTTTTTCTTTCAATCCAGTTAAGACAGCTAAAACATCATCATTATTGAAGTCTTCATTGTCCTTAATTAGATCGTAATTGAAGTTTTCATCAAGAACGTTGTAGTAGGACCAAACATATTCAATCACTTCGAGCAACTTATTAACATCACGTTGATGAACATGGATTGTCTTCATAATCAAGTTCTTTAACTGTTCTTCTGGGATTGATTGAAGGCGCTTAGCTTCTTCAGTCTCGCCTTCCTTAACCAATTCCATAGTCCGGTCAGTCAATTCCTCAACAGACATACTCTTAATGTATTGGGCATTCATCCAATCAAGCTTCTTTTGGTCAAAGTAAGCTGGTGCCTTAGACATCCGCTTAGGATCATAAACCTTGATCAATTCGTCCTTGGAGTAGATTTCGCGTTCGCCAACTGGTGACCAACCCAAGAATGCAATGAAGTTAAAGATTGCTTCATGAAGGTAACCGTGCTTCTTGTATTCGCTAATGAATTGCAAAGTATCCTTGTCACGCTTACTCAACTTCTTCCGTGTCTTTGGGTTAAAGATCAATGGAATATGGCAGAAAGTTGGGTGTTCCCAGCCTAATGCTTCATAAATTGCAATTTGCTTTGGTGTGTTTGAAATATGATCAGCACCACGTAATACGTGAGTAATGTCCATCGTGTGATCATCAACAACAACCGCGAAATTGTAAGTAGGCATTCCGTCACTCTTTTCAATGATGAAATCTCCACCAAGATTATCAGAATTGAATGAAACGTGTCCCCGAGCAATATCATTCCATTCGTATTCGTGGTCCTTAGGTAAGTGGAAACGAATAGTTGGCTTTAAGCCCTTTGCTTCGGCAGCCTTTTGTTCTTCTTTACTCTTGCCATACCAACGGCCATCATAATGAGGTGCTTCATTGTTAGCGCGTTGCCGTTCACGCATTTCAGCAAGCTCTTCTTCAGTTGAGTAGTCTTTGTAGGCTAAACCCTTATCAAGAAGTTCTTGAATGTATTTATGGTAAATTCCCTTCTTGTTCCGTTCACTTTGACGGTATGGGGCATACTTTGGATTAGGCTTGTTAGGACCTTCATCCCAATCAATTCCTAACCAATGCAAGTTTTCCCGTTGACTTTCTTCTCCGTCTTTAACGTTTCGCTTGGTATCAGTATCTTCAATCCGTAACACCATTGTGCCGTTAAAGTGACGAGCAAATAAATAATTAAAAAGGGCTGACTGCGCATTACCAATGTGTAAGAAACCTGTTGGACTAGGTGCGTAGCGAACTCTGACCTTCTTGTCATCCATGTTTGCGATTCTCCTTTATATCTGTTTCACGAACGAATTCGTGACTGCAACATGTTTAATTGTATCGGAATGTTGCCATTTGTCAATTTCATTCAAGCACAGATAATGAGGGACCGCAAGCACTATCACTCAGTCCCTCATTATTTGCTATTTTATTATGGCGCGAAACTATTAATACTGTTCCATGTAGCGTTGCCGTTCCCAATCAGAAACATGAGCACGGTAAGCGTCATATTCACGGGTCTTAGCCTCTTCAAAGCTTTGGTATAGGTGTTCACCCATTGAGCCCTTAATCACTTCATCATCAGCTAAGTCCTTTAATGCACTGTGTAAGGTATCAGGTAAGTTAACAATTCCCTTGCTCTTCCGTTCCTTAACAGTCATGTCATAGATATTTTCATCAACATTGTGAACCGGTGGCAAGTTGTTCCGCAGGCCATCAAGTCCCGCTTCAAGAACTGCAGCAATTGCTAAGTATGGGTTAGCTGCAGGATCAGCTGACCGCAATTCAAGCCGTGTTCCCATTCCCCGGTCATTTGGAATCCGGACTAATGGTGAACGATTAGAGGTTGACCAAGCAACATAAACCGGTGCTTCATAACCTGGAACTAACCGCTTATAAGAGTTAACAATTGGGTTGACAATTGCGGTATAACTCCGTGCGTGCTTCATCAAGCCGCCTAAGAAATGGTAAGCAGTTTCTGATAATTGGTCCTTATCGTTTTCGTCATAGAATGCATTCTTGCCATCTTGAGTAAAGAGTGACATGTTAAGGTGCATTCCTGAGCCATTAATTCCAGACAATGGTTTTGGCATAAACGTTGCGTGTAAGCCGTACTTCTTGGCAATTGTCTTAACAACCAGCTTGAATGTTTGAATATTATCAGCCGCTTCAAGTGCATTAGAGTACTTGAAATCAACTTCATGCTGACCAGGAGCAACTTCATGGTGCGCTGCTTCAACATCAAAGCCCATCTTTTCTAATGCCAGGACAATATCACGCCGGCAATCTTCACCAATATCTGCTGGTTCCATATCAAAGTAATTTTCAGAATCGTTTACCTTAGTAGTTGGGTTACCGTTATCATCCGTCTTAAAAAGGAAGAATTCTGGTTCAGGACCAATATTGAATGACTTGAAGCCCATCTTTTGCATTTCTTTTACAACTCGTTTGAGGTTGTTCCGTGGATCACCTGAGAATGGCGTACCATCTGTCATGTGAACACTGCAAATCACCCGAGCAACCTTTCCGTGATCAGCTCCCCAAGGGAAGACTAACCAAGTTGACATATCAGGGTAAAGGTACATGTCACTTTCCTCAATCCGCACAAAACCATCGATTGAAGAACCATCAAACATGATTTTATTATCCATTAACTTATCAAGTTGGCTAACCGGTAAGTCAACACTCTTAATTGTTCCTAACAAATCAGTGAACATCACCCGTAAGAAGCGAATATCCTCATCTTTAACCATTTGACGTATTTCATCTTTGGTATATAAATGTCTAGCCATAAATTCATTCCCTTTCTTGAAGACACCTTGACCAAGTCACTTAATAAAAGAAAGTAAATAATAATTTTGCTGGCCAGTTTCAATTTAAAATTTAGACTAGACCAATCTAAATTAAATAACTTGTTTTCATTAAGCAACCCTGTTTCCTTAGTACTGCTTAAGGATACCAATTGAAAATCATTAAGTCAATTTACTGAAAACGTTTTAACCTGATTATAACCAAATCAGCACAAAAACTTTAATTTTTTAACCATGAAGAAATAAATTGTTTAATTTCGTTAGTATTATTTTGACCGCTTACCAGATCAAACCAGTGAACATCCATCTTATTTCTAAACCAAGTCAGTTGCCGTTTAGCATAATGACGTGAATCTTGTTTAATTTTATTAACAGCATCATCAAGAGAACACTTACCAGCAAAGTAAGGAAATAACTCATGATAGCCAATTCCCTTCCCAGCTGGTAATTCAATTCCGCCCTTATCATATAACCATTTAGCTTCATCAATTAATCCAGATTTCATCATCAGGTCAACCCGGTGATTAATACGGTCATACAATACTGGCCGAGCTGTGGTAAGGCCAATCAGTAGGAAATCATCCATTGATTGTGCCTGATGCTGTTGAGAGAATAGCCGACCACTGGTTTCGATTACTTCCAGTGCGCGAATCACCCTCCGTGAATTATTTTCAGGGATTGCCATTGCTGCCTGGCGGTCCTTCTTTTCCAGTTGTTGCCAGAGGTAATGAGCACCATTTGCTTCTAAAATTTTTTGCCAATGTTGGCGGATTATTGCCGAACGATCATTATCCTGGTGACCACCTAATGAAAGGTTATTCGTTAATGACTGCAAATAAAATCCGGTTCCGCCAACGATTAGTGGTAACCGTTTATCGTTACTGATCTTTTCAATCCAGGAATTGGCTTCCTGTTTAAACTTAGCAACTGAATATTGCTGTTCAACATCACAAATATCAATCAGGTGATGAGGAATTCCTGCCATTTCTTCAGTCGTTACCTTAGCTGTACCAATATCCAAGTGCTTATACACTTGCATTGAATCACCTGATATTACTTCACCATTAAGGGCGGTTGCTATTTCGATTGATAGGGCAGTTTTACCTACCGCTGTAGGGCCAACAATTGCCACAACTTTAGACATTTTTTATCTCCTTAATATAAATTTTGATCCTTCTGACTGGTAAAAAGGCGCTAAGTCTTGCATAATAGAGGTAACATAGTAACAAGAGGAGGCTATATTATGAAAAACTTTGCTAAGGGTGTCTTAATTGGAACTTTCGGTACTCTCGCCGCAATTGCTAGCGGAGTATTCACCTTCCACAAGACCGTTGTTAAACCAATTGAAGATCAAGAAGAAAAATTTGATGAAAACCGGAAAGCTGCCACTCGAAAGAGTCGTTCAGCTCACCAAGCTTAATCAATTCTATTATAAAAAAGAGGCCGGAAAAAACGAAACGTTTTTTCCGGCCTCTCTCTGTAACTAATAGTTTCCGAACTTAGCGAGCCTAACTCCGAAAACATTAATCTTGAGTTTCTTCTTAGTACTTAGACTTCTTGGTCTTCCCTTTCCAACCATTATAGCCACCCTTAAGGATGTATAGTTGGTGGTAACCATGTTTAGCAAGAAATGCAGCAGCTTGGGTGCTAATTGCAATTCCTTGATCATACATATATACAGGAAGATCAGGACGCAATTCACCATATTGTTGTTTCAGGTAAATATATGGCAAATTCCGTGCCCCTAAGATATGGCCCTTTTTAAAGTCATTGGGCTGCCGAAGGTCGATTACTTGCGCTTTACGCATCCCCTCATGAAAGGCATCTTGATCCAAGACCGTTGCATACTTCTTTCGACGGTAGTATTGGAAAAGCCAAGTAAGACCCCAAGCAATCAAAAGGACAATAATAACAATATTAAAGGTTAACAAACCATTACTAACTCCAAGAATCACGTTAACGCTCCTCATCTTTTACATGAATTGCCGAGCCAAAGAAGCAGCACCGATAACCCCGGCATCATTACCAAGTTCAGCCAACTTTAATTGAGTTGATGTCCGAACAGTTGGGAAAGCAAACTTCTTGAAGTTCTCATTAACCCGCTTCAAAAGGAAGTCACCAGCAGCTGAAACCCCACCACCAATAACAAGGTATTCAGGGTTAAGTGCATTACTTAAGTTAGTAGCAGCTAATCCCAAGTAAAATGCAACTTCATCAACAACTGTGTTTGCTAAATAATCGTTTTGCTTAGCTAAATCAAAGACAATCTTAGCAGTAATTTCGTCACCATTATCAATCATTGCCTTCAGACGACTGTCACCTTCGTATTCTTCAGCCTTATCTTGAGCAATGTGAACAATCCCCGTAGCGGAAGCGTATTGTTCAAGGCAACCACGATTACCACAAGTACAAAGGTAACCATTAGGCTTTACGATCATATGACCAACTTCACCACCGGCACCAACCATACCATGAACTAACTTACCGTTGGAGATTAATCCACCACCAACACCAGTACCAAGAGTAATAAAGGCAACATCATCACCTTCATTACCAGCACCCTTCCAGCGTTCACCAAGGGCAGCAACGTTGGCGTCGTTATCAAGGGAGAACTTCATGCCGGTTCCCTCTTCAATTTGTTCCTTAACCTTTTGAGTAGTCTTCCAGTTAAGGTTATAGGCACCGACAACAGTTCCCTTATCACGGTCAATTGTCCCTGGGGTTCCCATTCCGATACCAACAAATTGATCACGATCCATCTTGTACAAGTCAAGGTGGTGGTTGATTGAATCAATAATATCAGGAACAATATGCGAACCTTCATCTAAAATATTAGTCCGCAAAGACCACTTTTGTTGAATTTCACCATTTTCAGTTAAGATCGCAAACTTAATAGTAGTTCCACCAAGATCAACACCAATTAATTTTTTAGCCATTTTTTCATTTCCTTTCTTATAACAGCTTAAATAGCTGTTCCATTTTTTTCACGTAGTTCTTCTTCACGATGTTCTTTCCGAAGAACGATTTTTGCCTTCATGTAGGTCGCGTTATCAACAACCCCAGCTTGATATAAGTGATCTAGCTCGATCGCAATTAACTCAATATCATATAACCGTTTACCAACATAAACATAAACATTAAATTCTTTTAGTAACTGTTGAACATCATATAGGGTTCGATATTCTCGCGGTCGTGTCACCTTAAATCACCTGCCAATTGCAATTATCATAGCAATAATACCAAAGAACAATACGAGACTGCCAATCATCCGTTTATAAAGACGAACATGCCCAACAAACGGTGCACCAACAACATACGATATTAGGAATCCACCGAGAAGACCACCAATATGGCCAGCAAGATCCACTCCAGGAAGGAAGAAATCCATCACGATATTAATTCCTACTAAAATCAAAAATTGTCGGCTTAAATCCTGAATCAATTCGTTATCGTGAAATGATTCCCCCAACATTAAGAATGCACCAAACAAGCCGAAAAGTGCCGTACTCGCACCAGCTGAAATTGTGTTAGGCAAGAAATAGGCACTTGCCAGGTTACCGGTAAAGGCACTCACTAAATAAATCACTAGCATTCGCCAATGACTAAATAATTCTTCGATATACATTCCCAAGAAATAAAGGGTAATACTATTAATAATTAGGTGGGCAATTCCGATATGGAGAAATACCGGTGTTATCAACCGCCACCACTGACCTTCATGGATCAATGACGTAACCCGTGCACCACACTCTATTAGAACACTAAAATTCGTTGAACCACCTAATAGTGTCATTATGATAAACGCAACTATTTGAATAATCAAGAGGACAACGGTTACTGGTGCTCTTCGCCAAATTTGATCCCTCATTAATCAGTCTCCGGTAAAGAAAGCACTTTATTAACGTATCTATCGTATTGGTCGCTTTGCCACTCATTTTCATTTGCCAGCTGGGTAGTAAAGGATAGTGAGACCGTATCACCATTATATTTGTCTAAGTAACGATCATAGTAACCCCCGCCAAAACCAATCCGACGACCAGATAGAGTAAATACAACCCCAGGGACAATCATCAGATCAATCTCATCGGGTTGGTACACTCGACCATCTTTCGGCTCTAAGATACCAAAAGTTGTTTCCACAAATTCGGTATCTTCATTTAACGCCACAAACTCCATTTGACGATCTGGCAAGGTTCGCGGGACAACAATTTGACGGTTTTCATGACGAGCATGAAGTATGATTGGAGAAGTATCCAATTCTAAGGACTGACTTAATGTTGTTGCGATAACCTTAGCATTCATCCACTCAGGTTGGTCAAATAGCAATGAAGTTAATCTTTTTTCTTCATGTAAACGCGTATTAAGATCAAGTTGTTGCAGTCGTGCGATATATGCTTGACGCAACTCCTTCTTTGAATACGTCATTATCCTACAATCTCTCCTTTTAAACGTTTTCAATCTATAATTATCACAGCTCATGACTATTTATGCAAGCGTTTTTTCACTAAGTAATAAAAAAGGCACCTAAAAAGGTGCTTTTTTTATTACTTAGTTTCACGGTGTAAAGTAACCTTACGTTCCCGAGGGCAGTACTTGTTTAATTCAAGACGGTCGGGATTGTGACGACGGTTCTTACTAGTTAAGTAAGTCCGTTCGTGGCATGATGTGCATTCAAGGATAATGTTGACACGCATTGTCATGACCTCCTATTTTTTATTATTTAACGTGGTTATTAACCCTAACTCGTACAACTATATCATTAATTAACTAGTTTGACCAGTCTTTTGTGATAATTGTTAAGGAAAAATACTTGACAGATAATCTAGTAGCTAGTCATTGCTGGTACTCTTAGAATCCTGAACCATCTTCCAGTAAGCACTGAATATTTGCTTAGCCATGTTCAAGTTAGCACCACCATTTTCATTAGTTACCCCTGGAATTGCAAGAGCAACAACAACTTGCGGGTTCTTTGATGGCGAGTAACCAGCAAAACTAATTGTTGAAGTCTGATGACCATTAGTAACAGTTTCAGCAGTCCCCGTTTTCCCTGAGATTGATGGTTTAGCAGTTCCCAAGGACTTGGCAGTTACATAAGAACTTGTTCCGTGAGTAACCAGATATAGCCCCTGACGTACTAGATCAAAGTCTTCCTTTGAAGCAGGAATTGTAAACTGAACTTGTGGTTGGGTTGTGTATTCAACTCTTCCCAACTTACCATTAGACTTACTGCCACGGATCTCTTTAACTACATACGGCCGCATCCGGTTTCCACCGTTAGCAATCGTTGACATATATTGAGCCAACTGAATAACCGTATAACCATCATAGTTACCATAAGATAAGTCAAGTGCTGATCCAATATGCTTCTGAGTAGATGGCCCATTATAACCAGCCGTTTCTCCGGGAAGATCAATCCCAGTCTTTTGCCCCAAACCAAACATGTTAAAGTACTGACGTTCCTTAGCAAAGATGCTTGGCTTCAATGTTAACTGAGCACCTGATTTATAATTCATTCCACCCTCCTTCATGATTAACTGCATCATGTAAGAGTTTGATGAAACTTCCAGTGCCATTGGAGCACTTAAAGCCATGTTGGCAGAACCGGTTTTGTTAAACCATGAACTCTTCGATGAAGTTCCTGCAACCTTAATCGGCTGATCGGTTAAGGTATTATTGGTTGGTGTAATAACACCACTCATTAAACCACCCATGATAGTGGCACCCTTAACAACGGACCCCATTGTAATTGGGTGGTTAATCGCACCAATTTCATCGACAGTTTGCTTACCGGTCTTAATATTCCGGTCGATTCCAGCCATAGCATAAATTGCCCCGGTATGTGGATTCATAACTACCGCATAAACACCCGATGAATATGAAATTCCTGCAGAAGAATAATTCTGTTTCAAAATTTCCTGAACACGCTTTTGGAACTTAGAATTAATCGTTAAGACAAGGTTATCCCCCTTCTTACCAGGATACTTAACTACCTCATCAGTTACCTTATTTCCACTAGTAGTTACCTGTGTTTGTGACTTAGAACCAGCTAAAGTTCCCTGGAACATCTTTTCCAAGTAACTTTGACCAACACTATCACTTCTGGAATAACCCTGAGAAAGCAAACTATTAATCTGGTCACTCGGCAACCCAGTTGTTGAAACAGTCCCAGTTAGTGATTGAAAATCCTTCCCTTGTGGATAGTTTCTTGTCCAAGCCGTTCCAATTTTGACACCAGGCATTTGGTTTAGGTGCTCACCAACTTCGGCAAGCTCTTTACTAGTAACTCCGGATTTTTTGATGTAAGTTGTTGATAGTGAATATGCCCCGGTCATCGCAGCATATATCCGGGCATTGCTCTTTTCGTGATCTGACAACCGCAATTCATTCGGATGACTCTTTAAATACTTTAGTGCAGCATTATATTGGTCGTCATCACTAGCATCTTTAGAGAGGTTTAGCTTTTTAGTAATCCGCTTAAGATTATCCTTATTTGCTAAGTAGTAATCTTCTTCATTCCGGACTGTTAACCGCGTATCACTGTTACTTACGGTAATGTATTTTCCTAAGCGATTGGCAATCTGATAAAGCTGAGCCGTCGTTACGTCAGAACTCTTAGTATAGGTAATTGCTTGGTGAGTCTGGTTACCAACTATTACCTTACCGCGACTATCGTAAATCATTCCCCGTTGAACATTATTTGTTTGAATCGTAGTATCCGATCGTTTAACCTCTGCCTTATAGGATGACCCGTTAAGGACTTGCAAGTAAAACAAACGACCAGCAAGCATTAATAGCAAAATTCCGACAATCCAAAGCAACAAGTTCAACCGTGAGGGGATTATAGATTGAGCATTCTTATGTTTTCCTTTGTTTGAACTAAAATAGTTCGTAATTCGATCAAAAAACTTCACAGTATTAAACTTCTCCTTTTACCGTGATGAATTCTATTGTAGCAAATTTTACTTCATTTGACAGTTAAAGCTGACTTACCAAAACGAAATCATACACTTTATTGATACAAAAATGAATACGTAAATCGGCAAATCACGGAAACTTAACAGAACCTTCATATTCATTGGGGATTAATTCGGTATATAATGACAAGGATATTTTATTTAGGAGGACATTTTGTGCAATTTCGTTCTCAATTTAAAAAACAGCATATTTTATTAATCAGTTTTCTCCTTCCCGTAATTATAATGGGGAGCTATTTTGCCTATCGCTCAATGGCGCCTTTTGGGCAAAACAGTTTGCTAACCGTCGACCTTGGGCAGCAATATATTGATTTTTTCTCGTACTTTCGACGAACCTTGCTGCATCACCCAAGTGAGTTTATCTATTCATTTAGCAAGGGGCTCGGTGGAGAGATGTGGGGGACAAACGCTTACTATCTTTGGAGCCCTTTAAACCTAATTCTCATTTTCTTCCCGGCCGCCCATCTTTCTAGTGGCGTCTTGGTGTTAACCCTATTAAAGTATGGTCTCTCCGGTCTTGCATTTGCTTGGCTGCTAACAAAGACTAAACTGCAAACCGGAATTCGTATTCTTGCATTTAGTACCGCCTATGCTCTCAATGGTTGGATCGTTGCTAATCAGCTAAACTTACTCTGGCTTGATGCAATGATCATTTTACCGCTAGTTGTCTGGGGACTTCACCAGGTTATTTTTGCCCGTAAATTTGCTTGTTATATTTGCTGGCTTACCGTGATGATGCTCGATAACTACTATATGGCTTGGATGATCTGCATCTTTACAATTCTTCTTTTTATCTGGCAGCTTCCATTAATTAATAATTGGCAGGAGCGGTTGTGGGCTTTTAGTCGTTACATAATTGCTTCATTAATCGCTACAGGCATCAGTTGCATTGTCTTATTGCCAACCATCTATACCCTTCTTCAAAGCAAGGGAACTTATACTAACAACCATATTCGAAACCGCTTCGAATATAATCCGCTAAAACTGCTTGCTAAGCTTGTTCCCGGATCATTTAATTTCAATCAAATGCCTAGTGGTCAAGCAAATATTTATGTGGGAATGCTAATGATGTTTGGCTTGGGATTATACGTTTTAAACCACCATATCAACTTGCGTCAGCGAATTCTCGCTCTGCTCATTACGATCTTTTTCATTCTTTCATTCTGTTATGAACCGCTTGATCTTCTTTGGCATATCGGCCAATTTCCTGTATGGTACCCTTCACGATTTTCATTTATCTTTTGTTTTTGGACGATTCTTCTTGCTGCTACTTGTCTGCAAAAAGATTTTCAACCAGAAAAATGGCAACTTGCAACCTTACTGATAATCACGTTAGCAATTTTTGCATATGTTGAAACCCTAACTGTTTCTTATATTAATAACAGTCAGAAATTGATCGGACTGGGTATCGCGATTATCAGTATTATCTTTTTGGCGATCCCTCACGCGGCTTCCCCCAACCTAAACAACCTTTTACTAGTGCTGATCACGGTTTGTGATGTTTCAACCAGCACCTATACTGCCCTCAACCAAATATCATACGTTAGTCAAACCGAATTTGGGCAATATACCACGGCACTTAATAACGCTACTACAAAAATCAAAAATAGTGATCATGGCTTTTATCGGATTGCTAAAACCTTCATGCGAACTAAAGATGACCCAATGCAAAGCGGCTTTAACGGTGGTGACCACTTCGGCTCAACGATTGTTCCTAGTCTTCCAACGTTTATGGGAGCAATTGGACAACCGGCCGGCGATGGTTTCGTATCATACGATAATGGCACTCAAGTAACGGATTCGTTATTAGGTTTCCGCTATACAATGGCGGTTATTGATCCAAATCGTTCAACGCCATTTCTCCCCTTATCAGGGTATCGTCCTGATTGGAATACTCAGGTTCCTGTAGCGGTAACTAATAATATTGGAATACGAAAGAACAAGGATACCTTACCAATTGCGTTTGGTGCTAATTCACGAATTCTCAGCTTAAGTCATGATACTTATGACCCTGTGGCTTATCAGTCTGAAATTTTCCAAGACTTAGCTAACTCTCCACAACCACTATTTGAAATTCAGAACTTTAACCAAGTCGATTTTCAAAACGTTCAAAGCGCAAAACAAATTACCGGAACCGTTTTTCAAAAAGAGCAAAAATCTGCCGGAGCGACCGTCAAATTAGAATTCACCCCTAACAGTAATGATTCATACTATTTAACCGTTGGGCCGAATGTTAAGGATGATGCGTCAATCACGGTAAATAACCGGCACTTTAGCCAATATCAAACTTATCGGGATACAATCGTTATGAACGTTGCCCATCACCAAAAAGGGCAAAAAGTTGTAATTACCTTCCATTTGAAACACGCGGAATTATGGATGCAAAATGTGAGTCTATATCGCCTTAACCAGCAAGCATTTAATCACGATCTCAAAACGTTGCAACGATCGCCATTAAAGCTCAGTCATGCTAGTACAACAACCCTTAAAGGAAAAGTTAATATTAAAAAGGATCAAGGAGTACTGATGACAACGATTCCTTATGATCGCGGCTGGCATGCTAAAATTGATGGTCATCCGGTAAAATGTCAAAAAGCTATTAGTACATTCCTAGCACTGAAGATTAAACCAGGAACCCATCAGGTAACCCTTCATTACCGACCACCATACTTAATTACCGGAATGATTATTAGTGCGCTAAGCTTATTAGCAGCATTTTTCTTGATTAAATTTAACGTTCGCCATCAATAAAAGAAAAAAGCAGAGACGTAAATCAGAGGCTAAATTAACCTCTGTAATCGTTTCTGCTTTTTCTTCACCTTAAATTATTTATTTCCATTGTGCAGAAGCACCAGTCGAAGCATCAGCCTTACTATCCGCATGATCATCAGAATCTTTATCTAACCCAGCAACATCAGGCGTTGAGTCACCGTCTTCATGCTTGAAATGAAAAACTGGGCCATCAGACTTTTTATCATAATCAACAGTCATTATTAATCCCTTGAAAAACCATTCATCAAGGTTATCAATATGATAATTAACGTTTCCCTTTTTTACTTCCAGGATTGGTGAAACCGGAACATCCTCACGCGTAAAACCCTGTGAAAATCCGTGGTGAACTTCTGTTGAGCCATAAGTCTTTCCGTAGAATTTTACTCCACCACCATTTTCCAAGCCTAGGTTAGTTCTAAACCAATTATCTGCAGCATCGGTTATAATCATCTTCATTAACTTCACATCCCTTCGATTACTATACTTTATGATAGCACTTTCATTAGGGAGAAAGATATGATTTTCGGTTAATAAAGCTAAAACTTAATAGATTAGACAATTGATCATAAAAGGTCCAAACTCCACTTGCGGAATTTGGACCTTTAATCATACTGAGATTAGTTTGATTATTCTACACTCAAAATTTTAACCTTCATCGTACCATTAGGGATTTCAATCTCGACTTCTTCGCCGACCTTGTGTCCAAGGAGACCCTTTGCCATTGGTGACTCATTAGAAATCTTACCGTTAAATGGATCAGATTCTGATTCCCCAACGATTTGGTAACTTTCAGGTTCTTCATCGGGAAGTTCCTTGATCGTTACTTTTCGTCCCATTGATACTTCATCTTTGTCAACATCATCATTATCAATGATTTCAGCATATTGAAGCATATTTTCAATTTGTGAAATTCGTCCTTCAACAAAGGCTTGTTCATCCTTTGCTGACTCATATTCAGAGTTTTCAGAAAGGTCACCATAGCTTCGCGCAATTTTAATTCGCTTGATAACTTCTGGACGACGCTTCATTTTAAGGTCTTCAAGTTCTTGTTCAAGTTTTTGTTTTCCTTCCAGCGTCATTGGAAAAGTTTTTTCTTCAGCCATTCAATTACACACTCCTATCTTATATCCATTGGTAAATTACCATTTGTTTAGATAAATGTAAATAATTATTCTAAAAATATTTTTAATGACTTTCACGGGATTCTTGCAAAAGACTAACAATCTGCGGTGTCGAGTACGAAGCTTTTAGTTTAAATGTTCCGGCCTTTACTCCCGATTCCTTATGAGTTTGTAAATAGTAATCACAGACGAAACTACTCCGCACTAATCGTTTTCTTTTTAAAATCACACCCACTTGATGATCAGTCGCACTCTGCGGTATTTTAACGCTTATTACTTGATTTGCTGAAGAATCAACTGGTCTTAAAGCATAGTTAAAATATTGGTGAATCCCTAAGCCACAACAAATTAAAAGAATTAGGATAATCAGAACAACCCGATTTTGCCGACGTAATTTTTCGTTAGTCATTATTAACGAATCTCAGCATTTAATTGTTCTTGAAGGTGTTTTGTTACCTTATCAAATGCCTGGTTAACCTGATCCTCAGTCAAGGTTGCATTGGTATCCTGGTAAGTTAATGTGTATGCCAATGACTTCTTTCCAGAAGAAAGGTGGGCACCGCTATAAACATCAAACAAGTGGACATCTTTCAAGAAGGCACCCCCGCGCTTCTTAATTAAATCAACAATCTCTTCATTTGTAACGTTGGTATCAACTAATAGAGCAATATCACGCGTGATTGTTGGGAACTTGCTAATTGGCGTGTATTCATTTTCGATCTTCTTAGCCTTCATTAGCTGTTCAAGGTTTAATTCAAAGACGTAGGTTTCGGGAACCTTATATTCTTTTGCTGTTTGTGGATGAACCTGACCAACAAAACCGACTAACTCGCCATCAATTAGGATATTAGCTGTCCGTCCAGGATGCATCTCTTCTCGAGAATGATCAGCAACGTATTCAATCTTCCCTGCAATTCCCATGTTGTGAAGATAGCGTTCCACCATTCCTTTTACTTGGAAGAAATCAACAGGCTGATCAGTAATGTGCCAGCTATTATTCAATAATTGACCAGTGATTGCTCCTGCGACGTGTTCCTGCTCTTCTGGCCGTTCTCCACCACGCGGAATAAATACTCGGCCCTCTTCATAAAGGGCAACATTATTAACGTTACGAGCAACATTATAAGCAATATCAATCAATAAGCCACTAATAATGCTCATCCGCGTTGCTACATGATCAGAACTCATTGGGAAGTCTAGTTTCATTGGTTCAGCTACTGGATCAATTTGGAATTGCTTAGCCTTGTCAACAGTGGTCAATGAATAACTGATGGCTTGGTTCAACCCCATCCCCTCAAAATCATGTCGAGTGGCCCGAATAAATCGTTGCCGAGGAGATAAACCACCATGATTACGAGTCATTACCGGTAAACTTTCGGGTAAATTGTCATAGCCATAGATCCGGGCAACTTCTTCATAAAGGTCGGCTGGTAAGCTGATGTCCCAACGCCGAGCAGGAACCGTAACTAGAACCGTATCATTGCTAGTTAACTTGTTAGGAAAGGCTAACTGATCAAAAACACTAGTAACATCTTCCATCTTCAGATTAGTTCCTAAAACGTGGTTGATCTTCGTTAATGAGAGCTCGATATCCTTAGATTCTGCTGGTTTTTCACTGCCAGTAACGATTCCCTTGGTAACTGTTCCACCTGCTAATTGAGAAATTAATTGGGCAGCTTCATTAAGAGCAGTTTCAACAGTTGCCGGATTAATTCCCCGTTCAAAGCGCATTGAGGATTCGCTATGAAGATCGAGGCGACGAGCTTGTTTCCGTACCATTACCGAATCAAAAATTGCTGCTTCAAGTGCCACGGTAGTAGTATTCTCTGATACAGCAGTAGCTTGACCACCCATTGTTCCGGCAAGGGCAACTGGTTGATCACCACTTACAACGACAATATCATTTGCGTTTAGTGTTTGTTCTTCATCATCAAGAGTAACGAATTTTTCGTCTGCTCGAGCGTGGCGGACGCTAATATCATGACTTGGCAGCTTATCGTAGTCATAGCTGTGTAGTGGTTGACCATACTTGAGCAGAACATAGTTAGTAACATCCACAACATTATTAATTGGACGAATACCAGAATTCCATAGGCGGATTTGGAGCCACAATGGACTATCTTCAATCTTAACGCCCTTAATTACCCGCAACTTATATGTTGGTGCAATCTTTTTATCACTAATTTCAGCGTTAATGAGATCAGCAGTTGCCTGATCATCATTTTCTTCTACTGCAACTTCTTTAAAGTGCGGCTTCAGGTTATAGAATGCGGCAATGTCATTAACATTGCCATAGATACTCAACATATCACCACGGTTAGGAGTAACATCGGTATCAATAATCGTGTCATCCATTCCCAGGTAGCTGAATACTGATTCACCCGGTTTAGCATCATCAGGCAGAATGTAAATGCCGTCTTCATAAGCCTTTGGAGCAATGCGGTCACTGAAACCAATCTCCTGTAAGGCACAAAGCATCCCGTTGGATTCAACTCCGCGAATCTTGCCACGCTTGATTTTTTGATTATTTGCAATCCGGGCGCCATTTAAAGCAACGATTACTTTTTGCCCGGCCGCAACATTGGGTGCTCCACAAACAATTTGAAGTGGTTCTTCTTCGCCAACATTTACGGAACATACATGCAAATGATCCGAATCAGGATGAGGTTCACAAGTTTCTACTTCCCCCACCACTAACTTTTTCAAGCCATCACTTAATGAATAAACATCATTAATATCAACAGACGTCCGCGCAATCTTTTCGGCAAGATCGCGTGGTTCAACGTCAAGGTCTAAATATTCATTTAACCAATCGTATGAAACTTTCATTGCCGTTATCCTTTCCGATCAAATTGAGTTAAGAAACGAACATCATTTTGGTAGAAGTTCCGAATATCGGTAACCCCGTACTTCAACATTGCAAATCGGTCGGGTCCTAATCCAAAGGCAAAGCCACCAAACTTCTCTGGATCAACACCAGACATCCGCAAGACGTTTGGATGAACCATTCCGGCACCAAGGACTTCAATCCAGCCGGTATGCTTACAGATGGAACAGCCCTTTCCCATACAATTAAAACATGTAATATCAGCTTCTACTGATGGTTCAGTAAATGGGAAGTAACTTGGCCGTAAACGAACATCTAACTTATCACCAAAAAGTGATTGAGCAATGACCTTCAATGTTCCCTTTAGATCAGCCATTGTGATGTGTTTACCGACAACCATTCCTTCAATTTGATTAAATTGATGACTATGGGTAGCATCATCCGTATCACGCCGATAAACTTTTCCTGGCGAAATCATCTTCAATGGCCCCTGGCTAAAGTCATGCTTCTCTAACATCCGTGCCTGCATTGGGGAAGTTTGGGTCCGCATTAAGACAGACGGCGTAACGTAGAAAGTATCCTGCATATCCCGCGCTGGGTGATCCTTTGGCAGGTTTAATTTTTCAAAGTTATAAACTTCTTGTTCTACCTCATCACCAACAGCGACCTCATATCCCATTGAAACAAATAGGTCAACCACTTGGTCAATAATTTGTTGGATAACGTGTGGTTCACCCTGAGCCACTGGTGTTCCAGGCAAAGTAACATCAACTGTTTCTGCCTCTAGTTCTGCATTCATTGCAGCTTGTTCTAGTTCTGCTCGTTTGCTTTCAATTGCAGCGGTAAGTTCATCACGGACCTTGTTTGCAAATTGACCAACTTTTGGCCGTTCTTCAGCGCTTAAGTCACGCATCCCACGAAGGACATTGGTAATTGGGCCCTTCTTTCCGAGCATTTTTACCCGAACTTGATTAATCTTTTTCAGGTCTTCAGATTCCCTGATTTCTTGCAATCCTTCTTCACGAAGTTCAGCAAGTCGTTCTTTTAATCCCATAATTTCACTCCTTTTAGTAAACAAAAAAGCCCCGTCCGGTTAGGGACGAGGCTTCGCGGTACCACCCTAGTTTGCAAAAAATGCACACTCAAAATCAATAACGGCGATCAACCGGAATATCATTACATATCGGCTCCGGAAATGAAATTCCCCGAATATTACTGACCGTTAATTACAGAATTATAACAGCTCTCTGACAATAAGAATCCAGGTACTAGTTTCCATCAACACTTTTAATATCACAGACTATTGTAGCTAAGCACCGTTAGCAGGTCAAGGAAAAAATTAATTCCACTTGTCACTCCACCGGTGAACGGTACTCATAACTTCCCGAAGTTCTTGTCCTCGTTCCGTTAATGAGTAATCAATCCGATTCTCACCTTCGTAGGTATTCCGGACAACAATGTGCTCGTCTTCCAGTTCCTTAAGACGTTCACATAAAACCCGATCACTACATCCATTAATACTTGCTGAAAGATCCTTAAAACGCATCGTATCCTTAACTAAAAGGGCTTCGATGATTAAGCCATTCCATTTTTTGCCAAGGATCGAAAAGGTATGAGTGAATTTCGGACAAAGTTTACAGCCACCAGCATTAGCCGACTTCTCAGCTAATTGTTGCATAGTAACAACTCCCTTCCACAAACTACCATACAGACTTCATACGACGCTTACGGATCTTCCGTGCCAACTTAGCCCGAAGCGGGGTAAAGAATTCATGTTCAGCTTCAAAGTCATCCACAAGGGAAACAATCCAGCTCTCACGATACTTCGGCAACGCTAATGTTGCACCAAACATATGCTTAAGGATAATATCTTTTTCCTTTGCATTCAATTTTGTTAATTTTTCAGCATTACGCAAAGCTACCCGTGGATGAATAAACGCATGTGTCCCCAAGTCAAATTTGGTAGTTCGCCAATCATAATAAAAGAGATCATGTAATAAGCCAGCGCGGGCAACACTCCGATAATCAAGATGCATCCGTTTGGCAATCCTGTAACTATCGAATGAAACCGCAATCGAATGTTGGAGACGGTTCGAGTGATGGTGTTGTGTATACTGAGCTAACTTCTGAACAGCTGGCTGAGCTAATAAATCACTAACAATAGAAACATACTCCGAATCGGTTCGCCATTCATTAATTGACTTCATATAATCCCCCTTTTCAATTCTTAAGGATATTTTACAAGATCTATCCCAACAAATAAATCATTAAGCATTATAAATTTTTATTTAACTGAAACATAAGAATTCCCGCAGAAACAGCAACGTTCAGTGACTCTGCCTGCCCCCGCATTGGAATGTAAAGGTTGGCTGTTGTTTGACTGAGAAGCTGGTCGCTCATCCCTTGACCTTCATTCCCCATAATTAAAGCAAAGGTTTTTCCTGGTTCAGCATCACGAAAACTTTTTGCCTGCGGATTAAGCTGAGTCCCGTAAATCGGTGCATTAACCGTCTTAAAATCTTCAATCCACTTTGCTAGATCGCCTTCGTACAGCTTCAAATGAAATTGAGACCCTTGCATTGACCGAATCACTTTCGGGCTGAAAATATCTGCTGAGCGGTGACTAACCACTACACCAGCAAATCCAGCAGCATCAGCAGTTCGTACCATTGTACCAACATTGCCTGGATCCTGAACACGATCAAGAAATAACCAGCCACCATGAAGGCTTTCCATATCTGGAACCTTGTGTGCATCTGGCAACGGAACCACCGCTGCAATTCCCTGTGGAGTAACCGTATCAGTAATATGCTGCATTACCTCTTCAGTAACTTCATATACCTCATCAGTAAGCGAATTTAAATCTGGGTGAGCAGCAAGCTGTTCACTTGTTCCAATTAATTGCAAAATTTGAACACCTGATTGAACCGCTTCATTCACCAAGTGCCAGCCGTCAAGTAAGTACGTCCCCGTTTGTCGACGGTATTTCTTTGTTTGAAGTTTTTTCCAATTTTTTACGTGTTGATTATGAATCGACGTAAGTTTTTCCATTTAATTATCGACTCCTCTTTTGATTAATTATACCATGGTTATAGCGTACAATGATGTTAATAATTTCTATGATTTTATTAAGGGAAGGAGTGACCTAAATGGGACTTCAATGTTTAAAGATAATTGTCCATGGTCAGGTTCAAGGGGTCGGCTTTCGTTACGGGACACTGCAAATTGCTAATCGTCTCACCATTACGGGAACTGTCCAGAATTTATCAGACGGAACAGTCAAAATCATCGCTGAAGGTAACCACTCAAGTTTGGAAAAATTTATTCACCTAATTAAAACTGGGCCAACCCCATTTGCCCGGGTTGCCGACCTGCAAATTGAGGAGCTACCACCCTATCATTATCAGCTTTTTATGATTAAATAGCGTTAAATCAGTAGAATTGCTAATGGATTTAATGTTAATATATGTACTGTTTTATACTATTTAACAACTATACTTAACTACACTAAGGGAGAATATTGATGAAACGAAAACGACTTTCGGTTGCGGGACTATTAACCGTTGCCCTACTACTCCTGACTGGTTGTGTACGAACGACAAAGTCAGGAAAGCCATACGGACTAACATATACGTACCTTGCAAAACCAATGCAGCATTTAATGGAATGGCTTGCTAGTCATTTAGGCAATAATTACGGTTGGGCAATTATCGTAATTGTTGTTGTTGTCCGGACAATCTTGCTACCAGTGATGTTTTCACAAATGAAGAAATCGACCATCATGCAAGAAAAAATGGCTAAAATCCAGCCATTGCTTAAAGACCTCCAAAAAAAGCAACGAGAAGCGAAAACTCCAGAAGAGCAAGCTGCCGTTGGTGCACAAATGATGGCTGTTTACCGGGAAAATAATGTTAGCCTGACTGGGGGAATCGGCTGTTTACCACTACTAATTCAGTTCCCAGTTTTTGCTGCCCTCTATGCAGCAATCCGTTATTCCCCAGACCTTTATCATGCAACTTTCATGGGAATTGCACTAGGAAAGCCAAGCATTCTTTTCGCAATTCTTTCCTTCGTTGCATATGCTGTACAAAGCTATCTTGGATTAGTGGGAGTGCCGGAAGAACAAAAGAAGCAAATGAAAATGGCAATTTGGATGAGTCCATTTATGACCTTCTTTATCTCATTAACCTCATCAGCCGGACTAGGACTTTACTTCTTTATTGGTGGGCTATTCGCCATTCTTCAAACCTTAATGATTAATGCATATCGGCCACGGATTCGCAGACAAATTGCAGAAGAAAACAAGAAAAATCCAGTTAAGGTTCCTGATGCTTTGACAACAAATAATTCAGCATCTAAAGCAACCGATAATGTTTCTGCAACGATTGATCAATTAAAGGAATCTGCTGCACCGGTTTCTTCAGCTACACCAAAGCCAAGTAATCGTCAGCGAAATGCTGGTAAGCAGCACCATCATAAAAACAATAATTAAAAAACTAGGACTATGGGAATCACTATAGCCCTTTTATTTTAGGAGACAGGATAATGATTAAACCAATTAACCACGATCAAATACTTTTACAACAACGTGCCATCCCCGCAACAAGACAAGATCTTAATGTTGGTATTGATCTCAAAGACACCTTAAATGCACACCATGCAGAATGCATTGGGATGGCAGCAAATATGATTGGCATCAACAAGGCAATTATTATTGCAAGTCTTGGACCAATTAACATGGTAATGTACAATCCCCAAATAACCCAAAAGCAAGAGCCATATCAAACCGCTGAAGGCTGTCTTTCACTTCCCGGAAAAAGAACGGTTACGCGTTATCGTCAAATTAAGGTTACCTTCCGTGACCAAAATTGGCATTTACAAACCTTACAACTTTCGGATATAGCTGCAGAGATCGTCCAACACGAGATCGACCACCTTAATGGAATTCTGATTTAAGGTTCGCCTCTTTTACCGCTGCATTTGATTTGCTAAGATAAGGTTAATGAAATAAGAGCCACAAAATCGCCGGGTTTTGTTTATAAATTATCTTTACTTTCCAAACAGGCGTCCAAATTTCTGGAGGATGGGAAGCTAATCTGGAGGTTTTATCTTGCCAATCACTAAAGAAGTTTTTCATTATGTTAGTCGAAACATTGTTGCCATGCTTGGAACATCAATTTATGTTTTGATTGATACCCTCTTCATTTCGATTGCCGCTGGCGCATTAGGGCTAACTGCCCTCAACCTTGCTCTTCCCATCTTTAATCTCTTTAACGCCCTTGGGTTATTACTCGGTGTTGGTGGGGCAACAATCTTTTCACTAAATAAGATTCTCCACCCTGAGCGAATTGAATCACTGTATAGCTCGTTAATGATCTCCGCAGCAATTCTGGGAATCACACTTGCAATTCTGATTGATATCTTTTCAGTCGGAATTGTGGACTTTCTTGGCGCAAATAATGCTACGCGGGCTCTCGCAATTACCTATGTACGAATAGTGGCATGGTGCGGTCCATTTGTAATGTGTAATTATGTCAGCATCAACTTTATTCGTAATGATGGCAACCCAACCCTAACCATGTTGGCAACCGTTATTGAAACATCATCAGTAATTATTATTGACTGGTTCTTCATTTTTGGTCTCGGTTTAAAAATGGAAGGAGCAGCGTTGGCAGTAATCTTTTCACCAGCAATCAGTCTGGTAGTTTTATCATTTCACCGTCAGTTTAAGAATCGGCGGCTTCATTTTCACCTTGTCCGCCCCTCCTTTAAGCCGCTTATTGAGTCAGCACGATTAGGCTCTGCAGCAGCACTAAATGAACTAAGCAGCGGCATTAGCGTATTCTTCTTTAACCATGTTCTTTTAATACTAGCAAATAACTATGCCGTTGCTGCTTATGGTGTAATTTCAAACATTGCAATCGTGGTTTTAGCAATTGCTAACGGGGTTGCCCTCGGGGTTCAGCCAGTTGCTAGTCGTGAATATGGTGAGCATCATTTTAATAACGTATCTCACGCATTAAGAGTTGGGAGCATCATTACGCTTGCGTTAGCACTTACTGAATTTATCATCTTAACTACATTTAAGTACCCAATCATCAGTCTTTTTAATACTCAGAACTCACTTCAGCTCGTTCATTACGCTGCTGTGGGATTGCCGATTTACTTCACGAGTGCTTTCTTTAGTGCCTTAAATTACCTCTTCATTTTGTTCTTGACGGCAACTAATTCAGCCCGTGCATCGTTCGCCCTATCACTTCTCCGCGGTTACCTAGTTCTCCTGCCATTAATATTTATCCTGCCATTTTTCTTTGGTCTTGAGGGAGTCTGGGCAGCGGTTCCGTTAACTGAATTTATTGTTACGGGAATTGGATTCATCTTAATTCATCAACGGATTAATCAATATAATAATATTTAAAATTAAAACAACCTAAGATTAGTTCAGAACGAAAATAATCTTAGGTTGTTTTTAGTTATGCTCGGGCGTGCTTAGAAGCATAATCATAAAGCACCCACGCAACGATTCCGAAGAAGATTGGTCCAATGGCTGTCCAAAAGGCTGTTTGATAATCATGATCCAAAATTGGTTGGATACAAGTAAAGATGATTCCTAAACAAACAATAATTTCAACAAACCATACCAGAACCATAGTCCAAAACCGGTTCTTAAATGCTATAAATTCACGTGGAATATCTTTTCGCTGGAATGCCGGAAATGCTCCAACTAAGAAAATATATGGCGCACAAGTAGAAACATTCCCCATGTCAGTTAAGATTTGGTAAAAGCTGGCAGCTGCAGAACCACCAAAGGCTACTAAGAAGATAATTACCGAAACGATAACTGCTTGAACCCACATTGCAAAGGCAGGCATTCCATGTCGATTCAACTTAGTAACTCGTGCTGGCCATAAGTCAGGGTTTGATCCTATAATAAAGGACTTAATTGGGGTATAAACAAGGATAAACATTGCACCAAGCATCCCCATTAAACCGGCAAGAGCAATCAAGCGGGTAAATAAATCACCTAAGAAAAGATTTACTCCGTGACTTAACCCCAGGGAAACTCCCATCATGTAACCTAAACGGTGGAAAACAACATACGTTACATTCCCCAGGTTAACACTTAATTTAGCAATTACTTGGTTATAATTTACGCTAAATCCAGTCATAACAATCATTAATACGTAACTACCAATGGTTAAGACAGCACCGATAGTCAACCCTTTAGGAAAAGTCTTTGAAGGGTTCTTCATACTGTCAGTAACCCCACCAAGGTTTTCCATTCCTGCATATGCAAAGATCGCATAAACAACAAATGAAATAATTGCAATCGGCGTTTGAAATGATGGATTAGGTGATACAAAGAATGTCTTAATTCCGTCAATTGGCTGTGCCGGAACACCATGATTTGCAACAATCGTAATTAGGCTGGCAAAAATAAAGATAAAGTTCATTATGATCATGAACGCACCACCAAATGAGCTAATCTTGGTAATCCCATTAATTCCCCGCGAGCTTAACCAGGTAACAACGATCACAAAAATAATTGCCAAAATACCAATTAATTGCGTCGAACCCAAAGAACCAATGTGCCAACTTTGAGTAGTGTCGCGCCCAAAGAGTAACGCTGATAATGTAATCCAAAGACGTGAAGCACTTGAAACAATCCAGAGAACCCAACTAGCAAGCCAGATAAACGTCCCAATGAATGCTAGCTTTTCACCAATTGAACCTGCTAACCAGGAATAAATTCCCCCCTTTGCTTCGTTAAATGCTGAACCATATTCGGCCATCATTAAACAACACGGGAAGAAGAAACAAATTCCTCCGATAATATACCAAAACATTCCTGCATACGACATCTGAGCATAGGCAATAGAAACATTTCCAAACCCATAGATGGTTGAAATGATCATCAAGACCAGCGTTGGTGTCGTGATTAATTTTTTCTTTTCCGTCGCCACGGATCTTCAACTCCTTATTCCAATTCCTTAAAAATATTAAGTTATCCGCTTACATTATAAGCCTAATTTAGTCACTTTTGTACAGGTGACATTAATTTTGTAAATTGTTGAACAATAATTCGAAAGATAACGGCAAATAGTCTTTTAATAATCATTCCTAGTTAACGATTACTATGACAAAAGCACCAAATACTGAATGAAATTCAGATATTTGGTGCCTACCATCTAATTATTATCTTGTTGATCAGTTTTTGCTTGGTCGTCTTCTATATCGTCATCTTCAACGATTGGTAAGATTATCCGAAAGATCGAGCCAGCCCCCAACGAACTTTCAAGGGTAATTGAACCGTGATAGCCTTCAATCAATCGCTTGGCAATAGAAAGTCCTAAACCATTACCACCCTTTTTGCGACTGCGAGCCTTATCAACCCGGTAGAAGCGGTCAAAGACCTTCTTAATATCTTCTGGAGCAATCCCCTCACCAAAGTCCTGAACACCAATTTCAACAGTGTTCATTCCGCGAGAAAGCGAAATATGGATCTCTTTCCGATCCTGCGAATACTTAATCGCGTTATCGCAGAGAATTACTAGCACTTGTTCAAGATGATCACGGTAAACGTCGCTAATAACTGGCGAATGAAGATCGTCATCCAAAGTAAAAGTAAACTCTGGATACAGCATTTTAAAGTTATTAAATACTTGATGAACCACATCATTAACAACCGTTCGTTGGTTACGGAAATTAATTTCAACCTGTTCCGCACGACTCAGATCGAGCATCTCTTGAACCAGGTTCTTCATCCTCTTTGTTTCAGCAAGAGAAGCATTTAATGACTCTGCCAACACTTGAGGATCATCCTTTCCCCAACGTTGAAGCATTTCTAGGTGCCCCTGGATAATTGCTACCGGTGTTCGTAACTCATGGCTCACATCGCCAACAAATTGCGATTGCTGATCGATATACCGTTGCATTCGGTCCAGCATTTCATTAAACATTGCAGTCAATTCTGCTAACTCATCATTTCTTCCCGTTACGGGTACCCGAATATTCTTTGTTGGGTCCTTACTAATTTCTTTTACCGTATCGTGAATGTCACCTAATGGTTGAAGAAGGAAGTAGGATAAGAAATAACCTAGTAACCCACTTGTTAAGATCACCAGTAACATTGCAAAGAAGCAAACTAATTTGAACTGATTATAGCTCTTATAGTAAGCATTTAAACTATTTTCTACTTTCAAGTAACCAATTAACTTGTGACCCCTATTAGAGTATATTGCCTGTGTTCCAGCAAGAACATTATGTTCAGGACCAGAAACCTCTCTAATCCGTTTACTCTGTGAGACTTGAGCGTGACTTAGCGGTTTTCCGGTACTAAAGATATTCTGCTTATTAGGAGTATAGATATTAACAATCAGATGCGAGTCACTTAATTCTTGAATGATTGGCCGTCGATAACGCTGACCATTGACAAAATCATCTCGTTCATGTTCAGGGATAATAGTGTTATTAATCCCCGTCTTGTTTAAAGTTGTATTACTGCGTCCTAACTGCTGACTGATCACGTTCATTCCTGAATTCAGCAACTCACGCTCAGAATTTAAGAGGTTTTGGGTAAAAGCGCTAAACAGCGACATCGCTACCATACAAAAAATCAAGAAAGAACCAATAGAAGTTCCTAGCGCCCATTTTAATTTTAGCGAGAAAAATTTCTTTTGTTTTTGTGATTTTTCCATCAGTCAATCCTAGGAACGAATAACGTATCCTGTACCCCGAACCGTTTGAATGTAGCTCTTTTCACCAGGTCGGTCAATTTTATTCCGTAAATAACGAATATAAACATCAACCACGTTAGTTTCAACCTTAGAATCGTAGCCCCAAACTTTACTCAGTAGTTCTTTCCGTGACATTACAACATTAATGTTTTCCATTAGGATCAGAAGAAGTTCATATTCTCGCTTAGTAAGGTTGATTACCTCATCGCCACGACGAACAACCCGATTCTCCTTTTCAATTGTTAAATCCTTATATTGGACAGTCGTCTGGTGTTCCTTGTTGCTGCTATCTTCAATATTGATTCGCCGTAACAAAGCACGAACACGGGCCAAAAGTTCTTCGATTGCAAATGGCTTTACAATGTAATCATCTGCACCATGGTCAAAGCCAGATACCCGATCGATCACGGAGTCCCGAGCAGTCATGATAATAATTGGTGTATTCTTTAATTCACGAACCCGTCGAGCAACTTCTATCCCGTTTAACTCTGGCAACATTAAATCAAGTAAAATTAGATCAAAGTCCTGGTTGAGAGCTGCTTGTAGTCCTGCACGACCGTCTAATTCAACATCAGTCTCATAACCTTCGTGCTTAAGCTCCATTTCAACAAACTTTGCTAAGTTTTCTTCATCCTCAATAATTAAAATTCGACTCATTGCTTTCACCTACACAATTAATTCTTATTTCGTACATTAATAAAACACAATAATTTTATCACAATTCTCTAATAAACCCCAGCCTTAATATGATGATGTTTGAAGTAATTCTCACGTAATAAATTAAATTTTAAAAATAAAAAAGACCCTTTCAGGTCCGGCGCCTAGAAAAGGATCTTTCTTAATATTGATGTTAGTTGTTAGTATCAACAACTTGCTTGCCATCGTAGTAGCCACAATTTGGACATACCATGTGTGACTTGCGAAGTTCACCGCAGTTTGGGCAAGGTGCAAGACCAGGTACACTCAACTTAATGTGACCCCGACGCATACGCTTCTTAGTCTTTGAAGTCTTCCGTGCTGGAACAGCCATGTTTGACACCTCCTAAGAAATTAATTATCCACAAATGGTTGTTAACCGTCCGCTACTTTTTTTCATCCTGATCAGGAAATAGTTTTTTCAACTTAGCGAGACGTGGATCAACTTTTTTAGCATTCTGCTGATTAGCTTTATAGTCATCTTCAGTGATAACTTCCCAGCCTTTCCCGTTTGGTAATGACTTACCATCACGTTCATCATCAGAAAGAACTCGTAGCGGGATCTGCTCAACAATGTTTTCGGCCACGGCTTCATCAAAATCAATCTTTTCACCGTGCTTTAAGACAAAGACAATCGCATCATTATCCTCATCATCTTCATAACGAGAAAGGTGTGCAGGATCATCTACATATGTCTCAGTAAACGAAAAATCAAGCGGCAATGCTACGGGTGTTAATGATCGACTAGAAGGCACAGTTACCGTTGTCTGTACATGAGTACTAATGGTAACATCCCCCTGATCATAACTAACATATCCATCAACCTTAACTGGTTGAACAGCCAAGATGGTGTCCGGAAATGATGTTGTTAAGATCTGGTTTAAATCGAGGGTTGTCTGAATGTGTAGCGGTTCATCTGAATAACGATGTAACTCTGCTATTGACCATTTCATCGTATTAACCTCCTAATGCAACAAGCACAATTATACTAGTCACAAATTTGCTTGTCAATGTTTTATCCTTGACACTTTTAATTCCCTTTACGAACAATAATTGGTGCATGTTTAACGTCTTGTTCCACGTCCGTAAACATTTGATATAGTTTTCCTGCCCGGTAGTCTAAATTAACTAAACCATCATGTTCGTCCTGTCCAATCTTAGTTAACAAAGGATACTCCACCTGCTTTTTAACCTGGTGTAAGTATTCTTGTCCTCGTTCTGTAAATCCCAAAACATGAAGATATGGATGAACATTGGCCTGAGCTATTTGAGAATTTGTAATTTCCATCACAGCATATAAGCATACACGGAGTAACCGTGAATAAGTATATCGTTTTGTTTTTACGTGATGAATAAAACCTGAGAATGTTAATTCCCGTTCTGCAGCCTCACGATAACGATATTCTAATCCTTCAGCCATTTGATAAATCTGGTGAAGACTTTCTACTGGAGTTTGGATTAGAAAATTTCTTAATAACGGGTATAGTTGCTCCCAGTTTGGCAGTTTCCTTAATTTGGCTAGTGCAGTCACAGTTGCTGCAGGCGCAACCTGATCAATTGCCTCATGAAGTTCAACTGCTCTGCGAATTGCACTCGCACTAGCAATTGTGCCAGTGATTCTTTGATCATGATACTGACTCCCTAAACGATTAATTGGGTGAAGGGCAATCGGGTAACTATTTTCAAGTGCCGCTTTGTAATAAGCAAATGCCAGAATATCATTTGGATCTGTCAACTGATGCCCTGTTAATTCATTTAATTGTTGGTTAAATTGCGTTGCATAGGTTGCGTTAAATTGCTCAAAGGACTCCTCATTAAAGTGTTGTTCTGCCATGACCAGTTTTGAAAAATCCCACGATGGGTGTTCTGCACCAAAAACCACATCGGGTACCTGTAAATCATTTAGTAATTGTAGTGCTCCCGCTGCAAAACGGTGAGAAGGCTGAACAGCCATAAAAATAGGCAATTCTACTACTAGATCAACCCCATTTTTCAACGCTGCTCGTGTTCGCTGCCATTTATCAAGAATTGCCGGCTCTCCACGTTGAGTAAAATTACCACTCATCACCGCAATTACTACATCAGCATTCGTAATTTTTTTTGCCTGCTCAATATGGTAAATGTGCCCATTGTGAAACGGGTTATACTCGGTAACCAACCCCACTGCATGCATCTTAGTTCTTATTTCTGACATCTAAAGAACCACCGCTCATCCTTATCAGTTACTTTATTTTGCCCAAAGTTACTGTAAACTTCAACCTGTTTAAAACCAGCCTGATCTAACGCTGTTTTCAATTCTGCCAACTGGTAAGCTCGTTCAAAGTGAGTTTCTCCAACTCGTTGATACTCACCATTACTTAATTGATTGAAGAAAGCTAACTCATGAATTACCCCATGATTAACCTCATCATCCATAAAACTTCGCCACATAAATGCATGGCGGTGATCCTCGTCTTCATAGTTATACATATAGCCAGGATAGACAACATCAGTTTTATAGGGGCTTATCATATCAAATAAAAACATACCATCAGTGGTTAAATGCTCATAAACTTGTCGAAAAGTCATCTGTACATCAGTTAAGTCATCTAGGTAATTCAGCGAATCAGCATAGCATGTTACCAAATTATACTGCGGTAAATTAGTGAGGTCCCGCATGTCAGCCTCAATAATTTTCAAATTAACTCCTGCCTCATCAGCATGTTGACTTGCAAGACTTAACATTTCAGAAGAAAAATCGGCAACCGTAACATCATAGTGACGTTGAGCTAACATTACAGCAAGGCGACCAGCGCCACCAGCAAGCTCTAAGCACTTACTTCCCGTAGCAGCTCGTCCGTAATTCAAGGTAAAATCAAGCCAGCGCTTATACAGCTCCTGGTCAAATAATTGATCGTAAAGTTGGGCAAAGCTCTGGTAAATCATTAATCATTAACCCATTTGCTAATATTAACCATTGGTGCATCTGACCATAACTTCTCAAGGTTATAAAAAGCCCGCGTTTCTTCACGGAAAACGTGAACAACCACGTCACCAAGATCAATTAGTACCCATTGAGCATGATTTTTTCCTTCGACGCTTCCAATATTAACTTTTTCTTCATGAGCTTTTTCGATAATCGCGTTGGCAATTGCTTGTACTTGACGGTCAGAGCCACCAGTCATAATCACAAAGTAATCTGCCATTGGACTAATTTGGTCGACTTTCAAAGCAACAATATCCTCAGCCCGACGACCGTCACCGGCTTTAACTGCCATTTCTAATAGTTGTTTACTATCCATCTAGTTTATCTTCCTTTCATATTTTGGTACCCAAGCATTATAGGTTTCAATTGTCTTTGGGTAAACGGGTTTATTATTTGCAATCAAATATTGAAGAGTATGTTTAGTCTGATATGCAACCCCAGCACCAAGATCATCAGCAGTAATTTTTCGTGCTGTTTGAACTCCATCAAAATCACGTGCTGGTTCAATATAGTCTGCCATATAAATTACTTGTTCTAGCTTACTCATTATTGCAGCCCCAGTAGTATGATGCCGAACCGCATTTAGAATATCCTCATCCCAAATACCGAGCTCATCTTTTAACAACTCAGCCCCAACAACACCGTGCCAAATTGCATTCCCGTAGTTTAATAATTCTGGTGACATTTTTTTATCCTTAATTACTTGGATAAAAACATCATCCGGGCGTTGCTTTGCATAATCATGACAGAGTCCAGCAATACTTGCCTTTTCTGGATCAACACCATTAGTCTTTGCCAATTTAATTGCTGTTTTCTCAACTCGCAGCACATGATTAAATCGTTTAGGACGCAATGCCAAGTGCAGGCGTTCTACTAATTCATCCCGAGTTAATGGAATATAGTGTTTTTGATATTTAATTTGCTCTTCACTCATGATAAAGTTGGTGCTCCTTTATATATTGTGCAACCTTTTCTGGAACCATGTACCTAATTGACTGCCCCGTCGAAATTCGATGACGAATATCAGTTGAACTAAAAGCAACTAGCGGGACATCAACCCAAATTACCGGATAGTTGGTTTCATTTTTTGCCCCCTGGCGACGAACCCCCACAAAATGAAAGCGGGGTAGCTTTACCAGGTCATTAATTCGGTGCCATTTTGGCAAGTAATCCACCATATCGCCACCAATGATAAAGTAATATTCCGTTAGCGGGTTCTGTTCTAACAATTGTTTCATTGTGTCATAAGTATAACTGACTCCGCCACGTTTTAGCTCTGCCATTTCAATCCCAAAACGACTATTATCACTAGTTGCTAACTTTAGCATAGCAACCCGATCTTGAGCATCAATAGCACCTTTATGATCAATATGCGGAGGAATAAAATCCGGCATAAAATCAACCCGGTTTAAACACAATAAAATTTGAACCTGATCCGCCACTAGTAAATGAGCATTATGAACTGGATTAAACGTTCCGCCATATAGCCCGATCCGTTGACGCTTCTGATTAGGGGCAAGTTGGGGTTGCGGTTTAGTAATTGTTTTCGTACTTGTTAAAACTCCACACTGTTGCAAAAAGCTTCACCTCAACTAGATCTTCTTTACCCGTGATGATAATTCCCGAGCATCCTTGTTTGCAGATACCTTAAAAAGAACTAGTACCCGACCAATTATTTGGACAACTTGAATTTCCGTTTGACTTTCAATGAAATGCTGAACCTCTTTAGGCGTCACATCAGAGTTTTGAAGAATATTAACCTTGATTAATTCTCGACGATCTAATGCCCCATCCAATTGATCAACCCAATTTTGAGTCAATCCTTCCTTACCAACCGCAAAAATTGGTTGAAGATGATTAGCTTGTGCTCTTAAAAAACGTTTTTGCTTTCCTCTTAATTTCATTCTGTACCTCTTCTTAAATCATTGCTCGCCGTACTAAACTTGAAACACCTTTTGGAACCCAGGCAGCAACAGTGGTCCCTGCTGGAACGGTAATCCAACCCAAGCCTTCAAAAACAACATCACTCTTCTCAGATAAGTGAAACTCTTGACGCTCTAACGGTGGAAATTCCTTTAATTCGTCCTTCGTTGGTGGTGTTAATAATTCACCAAGATGCTTTTCATAAAAACGATCAGCATTGCCTAGCTTAGTTCGATGAAGGGGAAGGTTATTGTCAAAGTAAGCAATGATTCCTGCGTGATGCCCTGTTAAGTAATCAAAACGCGCTACGCCACCAATAAAGATTGTCTGCTCCGGATCCAATTGGTAAGTCCGTGGCTTAATTTCTTTTTGTGGTGAAACGTACTTTAGATCCTTAGCTGATAAAACATGAGCCATTTGATGCTGGTGAATAATTCCTGGGGTATCGATTAACTGATGACCATCATCAAGCGGAATTTCAATTTTATCTAAGGTTGTTCCCGGAAATTTAGACGTTGTGATAAGTTCTTTAATCCCTGTTTGCCGTTTAATTATTTGGTTAACCAGCGTTGATTTACCAACGTTAGTTACCCCAACAAAATAGACATCTCGTCCCTGACGATACTTATCAATTACTTCTAACAAGTAATCAATTTGATGGTTCTTTTTTGCAGATACAAGAATCGTATCAATTGGCCGTAACCCAGCTAAGTTAGCCTGTTGGCGTAACCAATCACGGAGTTTTGAACGTCTTAACGAACGGGGTAACAAGTCTTCTTTATTACCGACTAGCAAAACTGGATTTGAACCAACAAAACGATGCAATCCCGGAATTATGCTACCGTTAAAGTCAAAAATATCAACAACATAAACGATTAGCGCATCATCATTCCGAATTTGACTAAGAAGACGAAGAAAATCATCATCACTTAAGGAAACTGGAGCAATTTCATTATAATGGCGGAGTCTAAAACACCGTTGACAATATAGTTCATTGTTCTTCAATCCCTTTTCAAGCGCCGATTGAGGAGTATAGCCAGGTTCTTTGGGATCAGTCGTTTGAATCTTTGCTCCACAACCAATACATCTTAAATCATCACGATTTTGTTGTTCTTCAGTCATTCAAATCCTCCTGCCATTTTAAATTCGGGTAATGCCGACGCAGTTCACGCCAGACATACTTTTCTATCAACCGATTCATTCTGGTGGTCCACTTATCAGTTTGAAGGATTGGCTTAACCAGGATGCTGCGAACCCCAGCTTGGTGGGCAGCTAGCATATCCGTCATTAGCTGATCCCCAACCATTACCACCTCATTTTTAGCTAAGCCTAGCTTTTTACGTGCCCGGGTAATCCCAAAACTTAGCGGTTTTAAGGAACGTGACATGAATTGTAGTTTTAAATTAGCAACAGCTTTGGCAACCCGTTTCTTGTTATTATTGGAAATAACGATTAACGGAATCCCTGCTTCCTTTAGTTCTGCCATCCATTGATGTAATTCCGGTGTTCCCTCCGGATTATTCCAAGCGATCAAAGTATTGTCTAAATCACTAAAAACAGCACGAATGCCATGAGCCTTTAATTGTTCAGGAGAAACTGAATAAATACTCTTTACCATCCATGTTGGTTTAAACTCTTCTAACAAAGTTATACCTCTCAAATAATTACTATTATTCTAATTATAACGATTGTTGCTTCCAACCGCTACTCTTAACGGTCTAATTAATCTGGGAAAATAAAAAAGCAACGATCCACTGGCTGCTCACCAATGACCGTTGCTTCATTTAAGGACTCTTAGTTAAGAGCCTTCTTTGCTTCGTCAACGATAGCCTTGAATGCTTCAGCATCGTTAACAGCCAAGTCAGCTAACATCTTCCGGTTAATGTCAATGTTAGCTAACTTCAAGCCATGCATTAACTTGCTGTAGCTAATATCGTTCATGCGTGCAGCAGCGTTAATCCGGGCAATCCAAAGTTCACGGAACTTACGCTTATTAACCTTCCGGTCACGGAAAGCATAAGTGTAGCTCTTCATTACTTGATCCTTAGCAGTCTTAAAAAGACGGTGCTTTGAACCACGGTAACCCTTTGCTAATTTCATAATGCGCTTACGACGTGCGCGCGTAACAGTTCCACCTTTAACTCGCATGTTGAATTCCTCCTACGTGTTTTTCTTATTTCGAACGAAGTTTACTTAAATGGGAGTAACTTCTTGTAACGTTTTACGTTGGACTTGTCCATCATGCTCAAGCCACGTAATTGTCGACGTTGCTTCTTGGTCTTACCGTGGAAACGGTGACTGGTGAATGAATTACCACTCTTGAATCCACCATTAGCAGTACGCTTAAAACGCTTTGCAGCGGCACGGTTAGTCTTCATCTTTGGCATAAGAAAAATTCCCTACTTTCTTAAATTAGTTTTTTGCTTTATCAGCAGCTGGGGCAAGAGTTAAGAAAATACTCCGCCCTTCCATCTTTGGTCGTTGTACAACTGTTGCAATGTCCTCAGTTTCTTTGGCCATTCTTTCAATCATGTCACGACCGATATCCTTATGGGTGATAGCACGACCACGGAATCGTAAGGAAACGCGAACTTTATCGCCCTTTTCAATAAATTTACGAACACGCTTTAGTTTGACATTAAAGTCATTCGTATCGATTGAAGGACTCAACCGAATTTCCTTAACCGTTACAGTCTTTTGCTTCTTTCGAGCTTCACGCTCTTTCTTTTGCATTTCGTAACGGTACTTTCCGTAATCCATGATCCGGGCAACAGCTGGTCGAGCCTTTGGGGCAACCAGAACCAAATCAAGGTTAGCATCTTCAGCTAATTGTAACGCCTCGCGCTTTGACTTAATTCCTAACTGTTCGCCATCTTGACCAATTAGCCGTACTTCACGAGCACGAATACCGTTATTGACAATCATATCTTGAGCTATGGCAACGCACCTCCAATTTTATTAGCGAAAGATCAAGCAAAAAGCGGGGTGTATTCCACACCCCGCTAATAATAAACAATACTATTATTGTTCTTATTTAACTCGTCAGCCCGGCAATCCTTATCACCTAGGCGAGAAGCGGGTGCTCCTGCTTTTTCTTTCAACGTTATCTAGGATACTAGAGCGATCATTCAATGTCAAGGGAAAGCATTAAATATTTCTATCCTTTATCACGAAGATTGGCACCGGCCATTTCATATTGACGAGAAAGAAACTTGATCCGTTCCATAATTCGACTTGCCTTAACCGGCTCCTCTTCTCCCTTTACATTTACCGTCAAGTGACCTTGAAGCTCGTCCATTGAGAAGTTGGAACTAAAGAATGTTGGAAGCTCTTCTTGCATTCGGTATTCCAAGATAACACCTAGAATATCATCTCTGGCCCAAGTGGTCATCGCATCAGCACCAATATCATCAAGTACTAATACTGGGGTCTTCTTTACCGCATCAAGTTTTGAGCCTATATTATTCGTCTTAATCGAATTACGCATCTCAACAACAAAGCTTGGGAAGTGCATCATCGTTGTTGCAACACCCTTTTGTTGGGCTAATTCATTGGCAATTGCTCCCAAAAGATAAGTCTTTCCAACACCAAATCGACCGTAAAAATATAATCCGGGATGAAATTCATTTGGAGAGTATTGATCAACAAAATCAAGCGCTGCATTTAAAGCAATATTTCGTGTTTCTGTTTGGTACGGTTCTTCAGTATAAAAATGGTCAAAGGAGGCGCCATGAATAAACTTAGGCATATTAATTGAAGAAACCAGTTGCTTAATATGTGCTTGCCGTTGTTGCTCAATCAGTTTTTTGGTTGGCACATAAGTTACGTCAATTTGTCCCGCATTAACAATTAATTGCGGAGAATAGCCTGGTGCTACCGTAGCCGTTCCCTTACTGATTAATTGCTTTTCATGAAAGTATTCATAAAGCTTAGCTTCGCCTCGCTCAATTGCTTGTGGTGAAAGTTTTTGAGCATTATTCTTCAGGAAGGCGGCAACTTCCGGATCATTCAGGACCTGATTAATCATTTGCTCATAAGCAGAACCAAAATTTTGGCTTTTCATAATCTCTTTCATTGTTTTACTCAATGATTTCATTTACTTTCATCCCCTTCAGAACCGACCGATTTCTTTCGCCTTGCTAACCGCTGACGAAGCCGATCTAATTGTTCTGGTGTTGACTTCTTGATTTGCTGTTCATCCTCATTAGCCCATGCTGGCATCTTTTCACGAACAGTGGTGGTTCGCTGGCGGTAATAGTTTGCGTGGCGACTAGTACGTTTCTGGGCTTTTTTATCGTTAAACTCATGGATATGGGCAAGCGCTTCTTCAGCGGTCGCCACTCCTGCACGCATCCAGTTATTAGCAATAGCATTCACATAATTTGCTTGCAGTGTTGGCCGTTTAAGCGAAGCAATCACATACCATGAAAGAATATTAACAACTCCAGCATCTAGTTGCTGTTCCTGAATTAGGCTCCGAATAATTGCCCGTTCTCCTGAAGTCACGAAGCCACCCATCTGTTGTTTTAACTGTTGAAGAAATGTAACCGGTGCATAGTACTTACATGTTTCAATTAACTGCTGTTCTTCCTGCGAAAGTGTAGTTTTACTTTTTTCTTCACTAACTTTTTCTTTGACAGGTTGTTTAGCATCTACCCGGTATTTCCCAGCTATAATTTGTTTAAGTCGCTGTGGACGAATTTTACTTGTTGTCAAATCAGTTGATTGAGTAATCAGTCGGGCCATTGTTGGCTCATCAATCCCATAAAGCTGGTGCTCAACTTCTATTAAGTCACGGTTACTACTCAGATCTTTTTCGGTGATGGGCTGATTTTTCAAGAATTGCACTAGCGTCGGCCAGTCAAAATCAATATTAACTAACTCTCCTTTTGCCTTCTTCTCACTAACTATTTTTTCACGAGTAGTGGTAATTTCTGTCGGCAAACGTGTAATCCGCTGATCATCAACATGAAAAGCATCAAAGAAGTTATGGGTAATTTCTTTGAGTGCTGCTGGGTGACCTACTAAGGTAAAACGATTAGCAAACTCACCAAGCTCCTTAAAGCGCGCCTCACCAACAGCCTCTAACAACAGAATACTAAGGAGATTATCATCGATAAACTCAGCTGGTGTAAGCGTTGGCTGAAGTTCATAAACGAATAAATCACCAAGCTGATCAGTTTGGGTAAAAGTCCGCAGCATTCCCGTGGCTTCCAATCGTTGAATACCTTCTTCAGCTGTCTGCTGTCCCGCATTAAGCTGAACTAGCAATTGAGACTGGAGGCGCCGGTCACTAATTGCTGGTTTTTCGTTTAATTGCGTTCTCAAGGCATGAAACATCGCAAATGCAGCGGTTCCTAATATTGGTTGATAAAAAAGTTCAAAAACATCTTCATTGAAATTCGACCATTGGTGGCTAGCAGTAACAATATATCCAGCCCCTGGATCAAATATTGATTTGCTTTTAGTCATTATGGCCTCGTTCCCCTTTACTTCTTATTATTTTTCATCATGGATTCCAACTCGTTCATAAACGCATCAACATCCTTGAATTGACGGTAAACACTTGCAAAACGAATGTAGGCAATTTCGTCAACATCTTTTAATTCTTGCATGACAAATTTACCGATTACCTGACTGGAAACCTCATTTTCGCCAAGGCTACGAACCTCTTTTTCAATTTTATCAGTTACTTTTGTTAGCCGTTCCATGCTAACAGGACGTTTTTCCGCTGATCTAACAATCCCGTTTAAAATCTTTTGACGACTAAATTCTTGTCGTGTTCCGTCTTTCTTTATCACTAATAATGGAGTTTCTTCATACCGTTCAAAAGTGGTAAAACGGAAACCACAGTGAATGCATTCCCGACGTCGTCTAATAAAAGTGCCATCTTCACTTGGCCGACTATCAACAACACGCGAACCGTTTTTATGACAGTGTGGACAACGCATCTGGCCTTCCTCCTTGCTTACTATTAAATAGTTTTCATTTTATCATAACCTATTATTATGCATCTGATCAATTAATCCAGCAACTTGGCGCTTTAATTCTTCCTTACTCCCGTTATTATCAATTACAATATCAGCCAATCGTTTTTTCTCTGCTAATGGCATCTGAGAGTCAATACGCTGCTCTGCCTCAGCTTGCGAATAACCATTTCGTTTCATCAGCCGTTGAACCTGAATTTGATGATCAGTAGCAACAACTACAACCAGGTCGCATTCATCAGCATAGTTTTCCTCAAACAGGAGCGGGGCATCTAAAATGACATACGGGATTTGTTGCTTTTGGTAGTTCTTTACCTGTCGCCAAATCTCATCACGAATCAGTGGCTGCATTACCATATTCAACTTAGCTAGTTTAGTTTGATCACTGAAGACAAGGGAACCCAGTGCCTGTCGATTTAACGTCTGGTCAGCATTCAGAATTCCACTACCAAACACTGCTGTCAACCGTTCTAATCCTTTTGAATGTGCCGTTTGCAGCTGACGAACAAGTTGATCCGCGTCAATTACCGGATACCCGCTCAGCCTTAGCAAAGTACTAACGGTTGATTTACCAGTTGCAATTCCACCGGTTAGTCCAATTAACTTAGTCATTTTCACTCTCCAATAGCGGTTGGCAATGTGGACAAAATGTGGTTCCCCGTTGATTAACTTTTATTTTCACCATTTTGGTACCACATCGCGGACAGTGATCGCCACCATGACCATATGCGTTTAACTGCTCCTGAAATGCTCCAGCATCGCCAAACGCATTCTTAAAGGTATGAACAGTTGTCCCTTTGTATTCAATTGCCCTTGATAATTCTTGAATAATGTTGTCATGCAGAGTTTGAATCTGCTTATCAGTAAGGGTATTAGCCGGTTGTTCAGGATTAATTTTGCTCATCCAAAGGACTTCATCAACATAAATATTTCCTAAACCAGCAACGTGTCGCTGATTAAGTAAAAAAGGTTTTATTTTCCCGCGGCTCCGTTGCAAAATTCTCTTAAAATAATCAATCTTAAAATCAGCCGCAGTCGGCTCGGGACCAATTGTCTTTAACCCGCCAACAGTCATCTCATCCCCTGTTTTTACCAGTGTCATCCGGCCGAATTTTCGGGTATCACGATAGCAGAGTTCTGTGCCGTCAGTAAATTTAAAAACAACGTGGGTATGCTTATCAATTGGAGCATCGACTGGCTGTGTGTAATAGCTGCCCTCCATTCGCAAATGTGAAACCATTGTTAAGTGATTGCTAAAACGAAAAAGAAGGTATTTGCCACGACGGTCAACAGTTTCGATCGTCTGACCAATCAACGACTGCCGAAATTGTTCAACATCATTAGTGATTGTCTTACCATAGTGAACATCAATCCCATTGATCTTCCGCCCTGCAGCGATCTTTAATAATCCACGACGAACCGTTTCAACTTCTGGTAATTCTGGCATTTGAGTTTCCTCCCCAAATTATTTCTTCAAATCATACCACGTGTCGCCATATTTACTATCGACCTTTAACGGAACAGACAGCTTAACCGCTGAATCCATTACATCAGGAACCAGTTTACTCAATACTGGAATCTCTTCTTTTGGCGCTTCAAAAACCAATTCGTCATGAATTTGGAGAAGCATCTTAGCCTTTAACTGACGCTTTTCTAATTCATCCTGCATCTTAATCATTGCAATTTTAATGATATCTGCTGCACTTCCCTGAATTGGCGTATTCATAGCAGTTCGTTCAGCAAATGAACGCCGACTAAAGCTCTTTGAGTTAATATCCGGCAAGTAGCGGCGACGATGAGTTATCGTTTCAACATAACCATTCTGCCGTGCAAATTCGATCGTGTCATGGATATAATCTTTGACCTTTGGAAATTCCTTAAAGTAATTTTGAATAAATTCGTGAGCTTGACTTCGGCTAACGTGAATTCGTTGGGCTAACCCATAGTCACTAATTCCATAAACAATTCCAAAATTAACCGCTTTTGCCCGACGACGCATATTACGGTCGATTTCTTGGTCCGGCTTCAAATGGAAAATCCGACGAGCCGTGCTGGCATGAATATCTTCACCGTTCTTAAAATCTTCTTGAAGGTTATGATCACCTGTAATATGAGCAAGAACCCGCAATTCAACCTGTGAATAATCAGAAGAGAATATCTGCCAGCCCTCATGACTCGGAACAAACGCCTGGCGAATAAGCCGTCCTTCTGGTAATCGTACTGGGATATTCTGTAAATTAGGATCAACCGATGACAAGCGTCCTGTTTGAGTTAACGTTTGTAGGTAACGGGTATGAATCTTTTGATCACTCGAATGAATAACCTTTAGTAGCCCCTTAATATACGTCGATTGAAGCTTTGAGATCTGGCGATATTGAAGAATGTTTTCAACGATCGGTGCCTGAGGGGCTAATTTTTCGAGAACATCAACAGCTGTTGAATACCCCGTCTTCGTTTTCTTAATAACAGGCAACTTTAGCTTTTCAAAGAGAATTTTACCAAGCTGTTTAGTGGAATTAATATTAAACTCTTCACCAGCTTCTTGATAAATCTGTTCCTCAATCTCCGTTAACCGTTCAGTTAACTTGCTCCCCATATTTTTTAACGTTTGTGCGTCAACATGAACACCAGTAATTTCCATTTTGGCTAAAACATGAGTTAATGGTAATTCAATATCGGTATAAAGAGGTAACTGTTCATTTTTTTCTAACTGCTCAAATAGCTGGGGACGTAATTGCTCAATTGCCCGTGCTTTATTGGCAAGGTGCTGGAAGAATAGCTGATCGTCATCAGGAATTGTCCTCTTAGCTCCCTTTCCATAAACCTCTTCATCCGTTTGCACATCGTCATACCCATGCTCATGAGCTAATTTTCCCAGATCATTGCTATTATCATTGGTATTTAAAAGATAGGATGCCAAAAGAAGATCAAAATCAATTCCGTCAAGGGAAATTCCTAATCGATTTAAGCCAACAATCTGCGCTTTAGCATTAAAAACATCCTTTTTAATCTTAGAATTAGTTAGCCAGTTTTGGACTTCAGGCGCCTTCAGTAACTCAGGATCACGACTTACTAGCCATTGCTCATCATTACCCAAAGCAAAGCCGGCAAATGGCGAGGTATGGTAGTTAGGATCTGGCATCTCTAAATAAAAGCTTCCCCGATCACCTAATTTAGCAATAAGATCCAGGTTGTCAGCAGTTAATTCCGTATACTTAATCGGCGCAATTTCGGGTTCCTGATCATCTGGCGAAACAGCCATTTTCTTCAAGAATGACTGAAAGTCCATCTTCTGGTAGAAATCAATTAACTTTTCTGTTTGTGGGCCATGATATTCAAGATCGGCTAGCTTAACTTCAATTGGTGCATCACGCAGAATCGTAGCTAACGTCTTGCATTGCCGGGCAATCTCCTCCTCTTCTACTAGATGTTCCTTCATCTTGCTCTTTTTCAATTCATCAATATTTTCATAAATACCTTCGACAGAGCCAAATTGTTTTACCAGCTTAATGGCAGTCTTTTCCCCGATTTTAGTAACCCCAGGATAATTATCAGAGGTATCACCCATCAAGGCCTTCATATCGATAATTTGAGCCGGTGTGATCCCAAGTTTTTCTTGAACATGTTCTGGCGTATAATGTTCAGTGTCGGTAACTCCCTTGTGGGTAACTGCTACCGTAGTGTGCTCACTGGCGAGTTGAGTTAAATCACGATCACCTGTAACAATCAATGTCTCATAGCCAGCGGCATCGCCTTCTTTAGCAAGAGTTCCAATAATATCGTCAGCTTCATAACCCTTTAATTCATAACTATGTAGTCCAGAATCTTTTACTAGTTCACGAACATACGGAAGTTGCTCGGTTAATTCTTCGGGAGTCTTGCTTCGACCACCCTTGTAGTCACCGTACATTTTAGTTCGAAAAGTAACCTTACCAGCATCAAAAGCTACTAATGCTGCATCCGGATGAAAGTTTTCTAAAACATGATCAAGCATCAATTTGAAGCCATAAATAGCTGCCGTATGTAAGCCATCTTTGTTAGTGAACTTATCAATCTGGTTGTGCATCGCAAAAAATGCCCGAAAAACAATGCTGTTACCATCAATTAATAATAGTTGCTTTGCCATTTAATTACCGCTCCTTCTCTTATTCTTAATAATTGTACCAAAGATTGGAAGGCTCCGTTAGTTTCCTGTTCACGAATTTAATGAGATCGTTAGAGGTTTATCATCAGTTAAAGAAGGGATCTTTTGAACAAATTACTTACTACCCATCACGTCGAAGAAGCACGGCTGTTTGCCATCGTCATGACTTTTTGCGGTGGCTTTCTCGATGCATTTACCTATATTCAATGTGGTCATACGCTTGCCGCAGCACAAACTGGAAATATCGTGTTTCTCGCCGCAGCATTAGTTAATCATAACGTTATTGGAATTATTGACCGGTGTGGCGCAATCATCCTCTACGTTCTTGGTATTATCGTTGCCATTACCTTCCAGGCTCATATCAAATACTGGCGAATCTTCTGTCTTTTCCCAATCCTAATCATTGGCGGATTTGTGGGCGCTATGCCTGAAAACTTTCCTACATATCTTTCAGTTGGTCTGGTTTCCTTTGGGCTTGCTTTACTAAATACCGCCTTCAGTAAAATTGAGGGGCTCGGTTATAGCAGTGTTTTTACTACCGGTAACATTAAAAAATCAGTGGTTTTCGGTACTGAATACATCTACCATCATCGTCAACAAGACTTAAAAATTGCCGTCAATTACTTCATCGTAGTTTTAGCATTTACTCTTGGTGCAATTTCATCAGCAATCATTCATCCGTTCTTCCAGATGAAAACAATTTGGGTTGCAGTCGCAATTATTCTTTTAACTGATATATTTTATTATTATCAAAAAGTCCATGAATCTAATTAAAATAACTACTAAAAAAGGAAGTCAGGAAAAAGCAAATTGCTTTTTCCTGACTTCCTTTTGCTTAATTTCGATCACTCATTCCGAAAATTTGAAGAAGTGAAATGAAGAGGTTAACAAAGTCTAAGTACAATTGAAGTGCACCTAAAACTGCTAATCCAGTCACTGAAACTTGATCACCATGATTAACATAAATCTGCTTCATTTTCTGTGCATCCCAGCCAGTTAACACTGTAAAAATAATTACTGCGATGAAAGAGAAAATGTAAGCAATCGCAGGACTTTGCAGGAACATGTTAATAATGTAAGCAATGATCAAAGCAATTAGTGCTGCCATTGCATGTGATCCAAACTTAGTTAAGTCCCGTTTAGTTACGGTCCCGTAAATTGCCATTACAATAAAGATTACTGATGATGAAACAAAAGCTGAAGCAATGCTTGCACCAGTATAAACACCGGCAATCAATGCAAACTCAACACCATAAATGATTGATATCAGCATCAGCATTACAAAAGCACCAACAGGATTTCTGGTAGCACTGAAACTAATTCCCATTGATAAGGCAATTGGCAACAGTAAGATAAGCCAGATCATTGCTGGATGGGCGCCAAAGTAACCGAAAACTTCACGACGAAATGTGTTCATCGTTAAATAGGCGGAGAATGCAGAAACCAAAATTGCAACCACCATGTTACCGTACATCCGCGTCAAGAACCGATTCAATCCAGCAGAATCGGTAACAATCCGGCGATTCGGTTGTTCAGAAAAGTTATTCATTTATATCATTCCTTTTAATTTGACTTTCTCTGACCTTTACAAAATAATAACAAATCTAATAGCAGTCTTCAACTTTCCAACTACTTGTTCAGTAGCTCTTTATACTTATCTTCATATTTTTCAATATCTCCGGCACCCATGAAGACAATCACAGCATCATGATAATGAAGGAGTTTAGTCATCGTATCCATATCAATTCCTTCACTATCAGGAATCTTTGCTTCAAGGTCTTCACTTGAAACATGGCCAGCTTGCTCACGAATAGAACCAAAGATTGGCGTAACAAAAACCTTATCTGCCTTTCTTAATGATTCTGCAAAGCCATCAATATAAGCTGCTAAACGTGAGTAAGTATGTGGTTGGAAAACAGCGATCACTTGGCGATCCGGATACTTTTGCCGAGCTGCATCAATGGTTGCCTTAATTTCGCTTGGGTGGTGAGCATAGTCATCAATCAATGTTTCGTCGGCAATGTCGGTCTCGCTAAACCGCCGCTTAACACCAGTAAAGTTTGCCAATTCACGTTTAATATCAGCCATATCGACATGTTCCATGTAAGCAACGGCAATTACTGCTAAGCTGTTAAGAACGCTATGTTCACCATAAAGATGAATGGTAAACGTTCCTAATTTTTGGTCTTTAAAGTAAGCATCATAGGTCGAACCAGCTGGTGTTCGTTGAATATTTTCTGCACGGAAATCGTCCTTGTCATTTGTTCCGTAGTAGTATACAGGAACATCAACATCGAGCTTCCGAAGATTCTCATCATCACCCCAAGCAAAGATCGCTTTTTTAACTTGCTTTCCGTACGTTTCAAAGGAATTGCGAACATCATCAATATCCTTAAAAAAGTCAGGGTGATCAAAATCAATATTCGTCATGATGGCATAGTCAGGATGATATGCTAAGAAGTGGTCACGGTATTCATCCGCTTCAAATACAAAGAACCGGTCCTTAGCATTTCCCTTACCAACACCATCACCTATTAAGTAGCTAGTAGGTTCAACACCGTCAAGAACATGAGCCAAGAGGGCTGTTGTACTGGTCTTACCGTGCGCACCAGCAATCCCAATACTGGTATGGCTAGCGACTTCGTTTTCTACCGCTTCAGGGTAGCTCATAACCGTTAAGCCAAGCTCATGAGCCTTCTTTACTTCTGGATGATCTTCACCAAAAGCATTTCCTTGAATAACAATCATCCCCGGCTTCAAGTTGGCCGGATCAAACGGTAAAATCTTAATACCATTCTTCAATAATGGTCCCTGAGTAAAGGTTTCTTTTTCGATGTCTGAACCTAAAACATCATTTCCCTTATCATGAAGAATTCGGGCGAGTGATGCCATCCCTGTTCCTTTAATTCCAATAAAATAGTAAGTTTTCTTATCCATCAGTCTGGTTCCTTTCACAAATAATTGTCAAATTAGCAGTCTAGTTTTGGGCTGGGAAGTAAGTATTGGCCCGTTCAAAGTCAACTGCCTCACCAGTTTCCTGCCAATCATCAGGAATTATCCATAGCCCTTTCTTATCAGGAGCATTTTTTAAACGAAGCTCGCGAAAACCGCAAAGCATCCCTTCACTTTTGACTCCCATTAATTCACCAGGCCAGATAATTTTACCGCTCGGCATCATTGCACCAGGACGTGCTGCAACAACTTTAATATGCTCTTTAACGTTAGGGGATCCACAAACAATTTGAACAGTCTTGCCGTCTTCTACTCGTGTTTGGGTAATTTTAAGGTGATCTGACTTAGGATGATCCTCAATTTTTTCAACATAACCAACAACAAACTTAGGTGTATGGTCAGCCGTTAATTCATCAGTAAAACCTGCTTGAGTCAATACCTTATTTAACTTAGCAACCTGTTCATCGCTTAAAAATACTTGTCCCCGTTCACTCTTCAACTCTGGCAACACTTCACTCGCATTAAAGAAGTTATAGCCAAGAAGGCTTCCATCTTTAGCGGCAGTAATTTGTGTAACGTTGCCCTTAGAATTTACAGTCTGGTCAGCTACATCAGGGCCAGTAATAACAACTAAAACATCACCCATCTCTTGAGGGTTATAACTAGAAATTAACATCAGATTTTCCTTTCTCCATCAAAATAACAATGAAGGGAATCGTGATTAACAATTCACCGACCCCTTCATTCTTTTTACCGTTTACCATTTTACTTCAAATCATTTAAAAAATCTTCTACTTGTTGCTTAGTTTTTCGATCTTTGTTTACAAAGCGACCAATTTCCTTGCCATCACTGTAAACGACAAAGCTAGGAATACCAAAAATATTTAATTCAGCAGCAAGGTCGATGTTCTCATCACGATCGACCTCAATGAAGGTGTATTCTGGAAAATCTTTTTCAATCTCTGGCATTGCCGGCTTAATAAAATGACAGTCGGGACACCACCCAGCATCAAAAAACAGGACGTATTTTCCCTTACTAATCTTTTCTAATAACTGATCTTCTTGCATTTGCGGTAATTTTTCCATGTTTTTACCTCCATGATAAATCTGAAGTAATTATATCATTATGCTATCACATTAGCTCTTAATTAGCTTTTTCTATCCGTTAATGTTAAAATTAACATTATTAATTTTGATACTAACTGACAAAGGAAGCAATTAATTAAATGAATGATTCTAATAATTCACTCAATCCTTGGTTATTACCAGTAACACTCGGTGCATCTGGGGTGGTTGGGTTCCTTGCTGGAAAGTTGTTTGGTCAACGACGAATTTCAGCTGACCAAATTCTCAAAATGATTCGCGATGATTTCAAGCGTGAGGGAGAAGTTACCGGTAGTTGGATTAACCAACGGCGGATCCCCTATCAACGTTTCGCAGTTAAAACCGAAGCCTACGAAGGCGGTGTTACCCGTTTAGAAGATGATCAGCCAGTTGATTATCAATTTATTGCTGACGCAAAAACAGGGAGTCTTCTTTCATTAAAACGGGTTGAGCGATCATTGAACAACTAAAAAAACTATCATAAATAGAAAAAATATAGGGTTCCATAGTTCGGTATTTCCGAGCGTTGGAACCCTATATTTATCTGCTTTATTATTCCCAATAATCTTCAAATTTGCTTGAAGCTCCAGTAGTAGCATCAACATTTTCACCAGTAAAGTTATCAGCAGTTACTGTTTGCCCATTTTCTTCCCGTTGAAAGAAGAAAACAGGCCACTGATCATTATTCCGATAGTCAATTAACGTTACTAGACCCGAGAAAAACCAGCTATCGTTAAAATTAATATGATAGTTAATTCCGTCCTTCTTCTCGACTACCGTTGCCTTTGATAAATCCTTTTCTGGGGTGAATCCCTGCCTTAGGCCATGGTGAACATTTCGTGGTTGAACGGTTTTCCCGTAAATTCTAACCCCATCCCCAGGTTTAAGGACATAATTATTTTGAAACCATTTACTGGCACTGTTCGTAATAATTAATTTCACTCAATCATCCCTATAGCTTATCTTTTTTAGGCATAGTTGCAGTTAGCTTATAAATTGGCTGACCCTTCGAAGAAAACTTATGTTCATATTCAGTTTCGACATTATGTTCATTTTCATCACTATTATGAAGATCAAGCCAAAGTCCCGCAAACTTCATCCCAAAATTATTCATACTAACAACGGAAAATTCAAAGAATCCCATGTTATCAGTTTTTAGTTCAACTTGTCCTTGTGACTGCAAAATTAATTGATATTCACTTAAAAAGGTGTGATAAGTTAACCGTCGTTTTGCGTGCCGTTTCTTTGGCCATGGATCTGAGAAGTTCAAGTAAAGTTTTTCAACTTCACCGGGTTCAAAATATTCAGTTAACTCCTCACCTTCACCACAAATCAACTGCAAGTTAGGTAGCTTTTCAGGAAGGGCCTTCTTTAAGGCAATCGCAGCAACGGTCCGCTGAATTTCCAAACCAATAAAGTTAGTCTCCGGATGTGCCTTTGCCATTCCAATAATAAACTGGCCCTTTCCCATTCCGACTTCAAGATGAAGAGGCTGTTTCTTAGGGAAACGTGATTGCCACTTTCCTTTAAACTTTGCTGCATCGTCAACCAATAATTCAGGGTGTTCCGCCATTAACGGGTCCGCCCACTTCTTATGTTTTACACGCATAATATTCCTCACTTTGTTATTTTTTTAATTCGACTTTGAAAATAAAATTTAGTTAAAAGGTAGCTTTCTGCAATCCCTAAAACTAAGTTCAGTCCTAACCGTTGCCAATTAAGATCCCGCCCAATACTTGCGATCACTATCAACAACATTTCAATAATAATTACCCTATTCAATAACCGCTGAAAGTCCTTAACCTGAACTTCATGAGTAACCGGATAAATATGAGTAAAGACGTTATTTTGGTACTGCTCGTAAAATGGCATTAGCTGGGTAGCAACAAGGTAGATAAATAGCAGAGCAATAACGGTATTCAACCAATTGACCGGGATAAAGAAGACAACTAGCATCCCAACAATCGTTAATCGGGTTACTAACCCACTTACCTCGGTATTTCGAACAAAACCATGCGCATATAAATATGCCCAAGGATGATTATCATTTTCGAGTATTTTGATTAAACCAGTTGCCCATCTTCGGCGCTTAATATTTCCCTGAACACTTGGAACGTCAGTGAAGAGGTTAAAGAATCGATAAATACTAAACATCCGATCTTGCTCTGCACGAACAGCCAGTCGCCAATCAATCGCAACATTTCTATAATAAGTAGTCATTGCAATTAATAAGATTACGGATACCAGCAGGCCCCAAATAGGCCCCACAAGCCACGTCACTAGCCAGACGATCAATGGATTTATCCAGTATTCAGCAACCGTCCTTCTCCGTTGCGCTCCCCAGCGAATACTGATCGCTTTTCTGGCTGTCCAATGCCACGTTACCTTAGTAATCAGCGCGGTGATTAAAATTAAACTAATATCAAGTCTTGTTAACCGCTCTGTTGTTAAAGCAAACGGCAGTGCAATTGCCGCAAGGGTAAGCATCATGAGCACGCCTAAAACCATACTATAAATAGTTGCTTGTTTCAGATAACGGCTAATAGATTTTACCTGGGGAAGAAGAAAGACAGGATCAGGGCGTTTAAGCAGCGTTGCCAGCCGTCCAACTTGAGTAATTAACACAAACCAAAGGACTAGCAACCATCGTGACCACCAAAGATGATTATTTAATTGCGGCAACCACTGTGAATAACCATAAGCCAGTGCACCAAAGAGGAAGAATAAAGCAATGACAAAGTGATCATTAAATACCAACCGCCAATACTTTAGCAACTCCATAAAATGCCTTTGCCGGCGTTGACTAAATAAATTATTCATTTTGATCATCCCTTGCTAGGCTGAGGTAAATATCATCGAGTGACTCATCAGGCTTATCTGCTTTTTGCCGTAATTCGTCTAATGTTCCCCGAGCACGAACCTTACCGTTAGCTAACAGAACAAAGCGATCACAGTAGCGTTGAGCAGTATCAAGGACGTGGGTTGACATCAAAACTGCAGTACCGGCTTTCTTCCGTTCTTCAATCAATTCCAATAAATCATGGACCGCCAACGGATCAAGACCATAGAAAGGCTCATCGACAATTAATAATTTAGCATTGGTCATTAGGGCACAGCAAATCATTACTTTCTGTTTCATTCCTTTTGAAAAGTTAGCTGGAAACCAGTCAAGCTTATTATCTAACCGAAATGTTTTTAATAATTTCCGGGCCCTTATCCATGCCTCCTCAGTATTTAAGGAGTACGCCTTAATTGTTAACTCAATATGTTCCCGAAGAGTTAGCTCATCGTACAAGATTGGTGTTTCGGGAACATAGGCGATTTGCTTTTTATAGTCAACGGGATCCTGCTGAATATTAATCCCGTTTAAGGTAATTTCGCCTGAAAATGGTCTTAGTAACCCAATTACATGATTAATTGTTGTTGACTTACCAGCACCATTTAGACCAATTAGGCCAACAAGTTCACCAGGTTTAACCTGAAAACTAATCCCCTTTAATACTGGGATTCGGGAATATCCCCCAATCAAATTTTTTATTTCAAGTGCCATTATTTTCCCTCTTTTTATTGACTTATCTAGCGTTGATTATATCATAGGTCACTTATTGACAGCTCTTTTTCAGACTACTTTTGGTATACTTATGGTAACAATAAATTTTTTCAAAGGAGCGATCACTAATGGATGACTGTATTTTCTGTAAAATAGTAAAGGGTGAAATCCCTAGTTATACGGTATACGAAGATGATGTAGTAAAAGCGTTTCTTGATATTTCTCAAGGAACACCTGGGCATACCTTGGTCATTCCCAAGAAGCACGTTCCAGATCTCTTCGCATATGACGAGAAATTAGCCGCTGCTGTCTTTTCACGCCTGCCAAAAATTGCACGAGCAGTTAAAGCATCAAACCCTAAAATTAAGGGTCTAAATGTCTTGAATAATAACGGTAAAGTTGCCTACCAATCCGTTTTCCATTCACACATTCACTTAGTTCCTCGTTACTCCGATCATGACGACTTTAAGATGATTTTTAAGGATAATTCAGGTGAATACAATGACGCTAAATACAAAGAAATTCAAGAATCAATTAAGCGACAATTTGATAACACCAATAACTAATCATTTCCAAGAAGACTTAACTGATATTAAGTTTCTCCTCCGCTCACTTAAGCAACTATCCACCAGCACCCAGGAATTACAAAATGCTGCCAAAGGACTTGAGAAGTACGCTGACGGTGTTAACCGTCTTCGTGAACAGTGGCAATTTAAGAGTCAACCTCATCTTGAAAAGATTCAGCAAATTATTGACAAACTAAAAGAATAGCAAAGGAAGCTCATCGTATTCGGATTAACCGGATACCAAGAGCTTCCCTTTATTTTAGCTAAGATAATTTTAGTTATTAGTTAGGGATGATCCACTGTTTGATTTAGTGGTGCTTGCATTACTATTCAAGTAATCATCCATAATGTTCTTTAGATCGTTATCCTTAATTGAAACGTTCCCCTTCTTAAGGACGTTCGAAACAACCTTATGCAAGAACTTAGAATCATTCATCTTTTCTTGAACGATTTGTGTCTTCAAGTCATTAATGTGTTGACTCTTCTTCCCCTTTGCCGGGTGTTCAATCATGTAGATCACAACATAGCCGTCATCCGTCTTAACTGGCTCAGTAGTATATTCACCAGTCTTCAACTTAAATGCAGCCTTTTTGTATGCTGAGTCAACGGAGGTTGAAGTATTGTCAAATGCAGCTACCTTACCACCAGCATTCTTGGTTGAGGCATCAGTTGACTTAGACTTAACTAACTTCTTGAAAGTCTTGTAAGGGTGATCTGAGTTATTCAGCTGATCAATGATACTTTGAGCATCGTCCTTACTCCCAACAAGGATTTCAGCAGTTTGGACCTTTGGCTCGTACTTCTTCCACTGCTTATTAATTTGAGCATTAGTAATATGAGTATAACTCCGTACAGCAGCTTCCAAGCAGAGATTAGAACGAATTTGTTGCTTTAACTTTTTCTCGGTCAACCCTTGCTGTTGTAACACTGCACTAAATTGTGAACCATATTGATTCTTGTACGTGTTGTATTGGGCATTAACTTGCTTATCAGAAACCTGCTTCCCGTATTCCTTCTCTAAGACCTTATCCAAGATCATTTGTTGAAGAACTTGCTTCCCGTTAGTGGTGGTTTTCATTTCGTTATAGTACTCTTCTTGAGTAATCTTTCCTCCACTAGTAGTTGCAACGGCCTTACTTCCACAAGCTGCTAATGGAAGGACCAGAGTTGCACAGGCAATCATAGCAATTAACTTCTTAGATTTCACAAAAACACTTCCTCAATTAAATTTAATTCTCACAAAAACTTACCAATCTAATATACCACACTCAAAAAGTGATACCATGCCTTGATCCAGAATGTTTAAACGATTTTCAAACTTTATTCTTATTTAGCTGATCAAGATCGACAACTGGTGACCCCAGCTTTTTGATTTGATCGTTAGCAGTAAAGTAAATCACCTGGTTTTCCTCAGCCATCTGGTTTAGCAATTTTAACATCCGTCCCCGACGAACATTATCAAAATTAACAAAACCATCATCCACCATAACCGGTAACTTAATCTGATCACTAATTACCGTGATGAATCCCAAACGGAGAGAAATAAATAATTGTTCTGCTGTCCCAAGCGATAATTCAGCGACCTGGAAGATTTGCTGTTCACGATTTAATACATTAATTCCGTTATCATCAACGACAATTTTCTGGTAACGATCAGCGGTTAAAATTGCAAAAAACTTTTCTGCTTGCTGAAGGATCTTGGGGTAACGATCTTGAGAAGCTAATTTTAACGCCCCATTAATCCACCGAATAGCAAGCTGACTACTTAGCCATTGTTTAGTTTCATTCCAAATTACCGTCTGCAGATTTGTTAATTTCTGGTTTAATTCACTAAATGAGCCCTCTTGTACCAAGGCATTAATTTGAACATTGATTTGGGCTAATGCCGTTTCAAGCTCCGTTTGTTTTTGTTCATTAGCTGCTAAGTTCTGATGGACAAGAGAAACCTTAGTATCAAGTAAATGCTTGCTATCGTAGTGGGCTAACTGTTGACGATCACTAGTCGTTAGTTGCTGACCATAAGCTGAAGCCGTGACCTTCCTAGTTTGGTCAGCTACTTTTTGGGCCTGAAGTTGTTTGAACTCATTATCATTTTTAATTCCAAGCGACTTATATTCGGTCTCCTTAGCTTGACGACACTCGATCAACTGTTGCGTTAATTGATCATTCCGTCTTTGAATTCGGGTTAACTCCTGCTCTACATTATTCAATCGTTGTAATTGATCCTGCATCTCAACAAGCCATCGCTGATAACTGTTAATTAATTCATTAAGAGAATCGGCTGTTAAGCTAACCGGTAATTGTTGCTTAATTAACTCTAGCTGGTGATCAAAATTAGTTTTGCGCTTATCTGCTTGCTCTAGTTGAGCTCTTAAATCATGATAACGATGAAGATCCCCCTGCATCATTAACCATTTACTTGTTGGAAAAGCCGTTAAATTATGGTTCTTTCCAAATGATTGAAGTGTGGAGTTTCGTTCTTCCGTTAACTGTTTTTCGCGTTGTTGCTGTTTAAACCATAATACCCCTGCACCACCAAGAGCAATAATTCCGCAAATCCAAACCAGAGGCTGACGAAGAATCAATCCCAATATAAAAAGGACAATCCCAATTCCAGGAATAAATAAGTTTTGGCTATTGTTAGTTTGAGAGTTAGCCCTAAGTAGTCCCTCCAGTTCGCTCACTGCTCGTTCAGAAAGCGGCTCTGGTAGATTAACACTTCCGTAACGCTCCGCTAGCTGCTTAAGTTCGGTATACCATTGTTCCTGCTGATTAACTGTTTGACCATTTTTCTGAATTTGTAAGGCCAACAACTGATCTTTTAATTGCTGATAATGTGCTTTGCGTGACCGATAATCATTTACTTCAGGATCACTCAGCTTTTTGACGACTGCTTGTTGTTCAAGCTGCTGTTGGTTAAACGACCTTAATTGAGTATTAAGTTCCCGTTCCCTACTTTGCAGTTCTTGAACCTTAATAATCTCATCATCCGTTAACCGCTCTGTAAGGGATTCCTTCTGGTGGTTTTGCCACTGGTCGTAAATTGGCCATAATCGTTGCAGCCGTTCTTCCTTTTCAACCTGATGTTTGAGTTGTGGCTGTTCCCGCTTTAGTTGTTCTAACTCAGATTGCTTTTCAACTTGTTCCTCAACTAAACGGTGGTAATCACTACTCTGCGATTGGGCTTGGTTAACCCGTTCACGAAGTTCATCATATTCCTTCAAATGACGATTTAAACTTAACTTCCGTCCACGAGGTTTATATAGGGAATCTGCTGCTTTTTCTAAGCGAGCAATTTGTTGGAGCCACTCCTGACTTCCAACCGCTCCTAATCGCTGTAAATGCTGTTCTAATTGTTCCCGATCCAATTCATCATTTAAAATATTATTTTGATTAAAACTATAAATAGCTTGATAAAGTTCACGATCTAAGGGACCAAGCAATTTAGCAAGGAAATCCTGCTTTTCCTTTTTTCCTTTTTCATTGGTAACTGTGACTTTTCCACCATTTTTCCCCTTTACGCGTTTAATAACATACTGGTGCTGATCAGCAATTACTGTTAAAGAGCCGCCATAACTCGAACCATCTTTAGGAATATATTGCTGGTATTTATTTTTTCCTCGACCATCCGCAAATCCAAATAGGATACTCAGGATAAACGCAGCTAAAGTGGTTTTTCCAGCTTCATTGGCTCCGTAGATCAGGACCGGATTGTTGGTAAAACTAAAATCCTGATCATGCCATTTTCCAAAGCCGTCAATGTGGACCTGTTTAATTTTCATCGTGATCCCCCTCACCTAATTTTTGGCTTGCTTCATAACGTAATTGTTCAACCAGTGAAGGATCTGCAAGCTGATCTGCAATAAAGCCATACTTAGCCAACTTATCAGTCAGATCAATAACAGCATCTTGATTAAAGACATCTTGAGCAGACTGGTCCCAATATTCTTGATCTAAATCGGTCATTTTCGGTAAGGCGGTCCCTTTTAAAAGATTAAGCTGGTATGGCCACCACTGATAATCGCCCTTTTCACTCAAATTTTCCTGAAGTCGTTCCAAAATTGTCCCATTAGCTAGCAATTTTTTAGTTAAAGCATTCACCTGATCAGTCAAATGAACATTAAAAGCAATCATCTTAAAACCATCTTCTGCCTCTCCCTTATGAAGAAGCATTTCAATTAATGAATCAACCGTTTGATCGTGGGTTAAATGAGCGTCAATTTCACACCATTCAATTGGTGCCACTGGCTTAAACTCTGCCGTTAACTTATCAGAATTACTTTGAACAAGATAATAGCCATGCTGACCATCCTCATTTTTATGGCGTCCCTGCGGATTACCCGGATAAACAACCAGTGGTTCCTCATTCAGGACCTGGTGCTTGTGAATATGTCCTAACGCCCAATAATCATACCTTTTCTGTAGCAGTTTAGGTAGTGTGAAGGGAGCATAGTGATCCTGATCTGGATTATTCTGTGAGATAGCACCATGAAGCATCCCAATTTGCCAATCAGCGGTTTCCTTTTCAGGAAATTTACTGACCTGGTCTTCAACCAACCAACGTTTCCCGTAACTAAATCCCGTGATTGCTACCGTCTGGTCATCAGCAAGTGTTAATGTTTTGGTTTCAACCTGGTTACCAAATACATGAACATTGTTCGGCAAGGAATCTATTTGTTCCGTTACTGGCTGATAGTCATGATTGCCATAACTCAGATAAACAGGAATCTGCTGTTTTGCTAACCGTTGACACTGGCGGACAAAGAAATCTTCTGCTTCAGCACTATGGTGATCACGATCATAAATATCACCAACAATTAAAATAAAATCAACTTGCTGATTAATTGCAGCATCAACAATCCTTTCAAATGCCGTAAACGTTGACTGATGGACCCGTTGCCAAATTTGTGCTGGCATTTCATCCAGTCCCCGAAACGGACTATCTAAATGTAAATCTGCAGTATGAATAAACTTCATTTTTTCACCCTTTGAATGGAAAAACGGGAAGAGCACTCAGACACGACCGTCATCATTCTTCTTCCCGTTATCATCTTTATAACTAAATTAACAGTTACTTGTCAGTTGGTTGTGGACCTTGTGGCATAACATCCTTGTAAATATCTTGAATAGGACTAGTGATTGTCCGGTTAAGTTGTTGAAGCATGTTGTCAACAGCTCGTTCTTGGTTCATTAAGGTTTGTACTTCAGGCTTAGAACTCATTTCCTTAGCAATGGTTTGGATTGCATTAATTTCGTCTTGAGTAAGCTTTTGACCAGTCATTTGCTTTTGTTGAGCATTTGCTTGCATTTGTTGGAACTTCTTAAAAGTTTCGAAAGTATCCTTTTGGGCCTTTAAGCTATCAAAAGCCTTCTTTAAGCCTTGATATTCTTGGGTTTCTTTTAATTGATTACTAAGTTCATTAGCGGTGTCATAAATATTAACCATTTTTGTAACCTCTTTTCATTTATTCAACAATTCGATTGTATCATACTATCAGTTAATCATCATTCTTTCAGAATAAAGAACGGACATTATTCCATAGCTGACCAGCACGATTGCCAAAGTCATTTACTGATTGATTAAACCGGTTCATCAGGTCGCCACCATTTTTCAGCAGCGATCCCCAGCCCTTACTACTCTTCCCGCTATTTGCGGTTGCTCGTGTTTGGGCATCTTGAACATTAAATTTAGTATTTGGCGTATTCTTCAAGATCCCGCTCATTTCAGCTTTATAAAGGCTATTAACATTCTTCATTGAAATATCCTGAAGGGCATGGGATGAATTAGTATCATCGTAGCCTTCCCAGGTAGCAACCACAACATCAGGAGTATAACCAACAATCCACTTATCACGATCATCAGCACTATCACTTTTAACCGCTGATTCCGTTGTCCCTGTCTTCCCGGCCAACGTGTAACCAGAAGGCCGCGCAGATTGACCAGTTCCATGTTCAAAGACACCAATTAGCATACTCGTCATGTTTTTAGCAGTATTGGCAGTGACAACCCGCTTAGGTTTAGCCGTCTTAGCAGTAACAATCGTCTTTCCAGAAGCATCCTTGATCTTTGTAATGTAGTGGGTATCAGGCATCTTTCCCTCATTAGCAAAGGTGGCATAAGCACGAGCAATTTGTTCAGGAGAAACTCCCTTAGTCATTCCTCCTAAAGCCAGGGCAAGATTCTTATCCCCCTTTTCCACTGGTAAGCCAAATTTCTGTGCCATCCTATACCCAGTATTAACCCCAATCTTATTTAATAACCATACTGCTGGCGCATTCAGGCTTTCGTAGACTGCCTTATACATCGGAACACTTCCAGCATAAGTATCATCATAGTTTTTTGGTGTATAGTCATTGGTCCCATACGATTGTTTCTTATCCTGTAACGTAGAGTCATAGAAATAACCATGTTCTAAGGCTGGAGCATAAACAACCAGTGGTTTAATCGTTGAACCTGGTTGCCGACGCATTTGCGTTCCCCGATTGAAGCCCCGGAAAACATGCTTCCCTCGACCACCAACAATTGCGGTAACACCACCCGTCTTCGGATTCATCGCAACTGAAGCCGACTGTACCTTAGTCCCATCAACAGAATTACTAGGGAAGTTATCGTCATCTTCGTAAGTTTGTTGCATTGAGCGTTGCTGATCCTGATCCAAGGTCGTATAAATCTTATAACCATTATTCATAATTTCCTTTTCCGAAAGATGATATTTATTAATTGCCTCAGAAATTACGGCATCGAAATAGTATGGATAACGATAAGTATCCGGTGCAACATACCCGTTAGTAACTTCTAACGGCACCTTTTTATACTGATCAGCCGCCGTTTGACTTAATTGATGATTTTCAACCATTAGCTGGAGGACTAAGTTACGGCGTTGCTTGGTTGCATTTGGATGAGTAACTGGATCATAAATTCCAGGCGATGTTAACATTCCTGCCAATGTCGCAGCCTGAGGAACAGTCAGATCAGCTGCATCACAATCAAAGTATCTCTTTGCAGCATCCTGAACCCCCCAAACACCATTACCAAAATAGGCATTATTAAGATACATCGTCAGAATTTGCTTTTTACTATATTGATTTTCAACTTCAACCGCGATAAAAATTTCTCGTGCCTTCCGCGAGAATGTTTGCTGTTGGGTTAAGAAAGCATTCTTAACTAACTGTTGAGTCAAGGTACTTCCCCCACCAGAAATATAATCACGATGTAACAGCTTATTCTTGATCAACAAAAAGCCAGCCCGGCCAAGTCCCTTAACCGAAAAGCCGTGTTCATGATAGAAGTTCCGGTCTTCTGTTGAGATCACCGCTGCTGGAACATTAGCTGAAATCTTATTGAGTGATACGTATGTCCCTTTTTGTGAATATAAACTGCCGGCAGATTGATTATCATGGTCATAGATCATTGTCGGTCGCTGTAAACGATGCTCTAAGTTTTTAACATCCGCTGTCTTCGCAACAAATGTCAGGTAGGTACTAGTTACCAAAAACAATCCTAAAAAAATTACAATTAGCCACCGTGTCAGTTGATACCGGTGCCAAAATTGCTTTAACCAACGAATAAACTGCTGCCAAAGTTCATTAACAACCTCTTTTACCCGTTGCCAAAGCTGCTTTAGCCAGGCAAGCAACCGTTCCTGAAAAGGCGGCTTTTCTTCTGGTTCTCTTCTCATTTATTAATCCCCATATTTAGTAACATTAAGTCTCAATCATTTTACCATAGGAGAATTTTCCGTAGCCGATTTTCGGCCAGCATAACTAAAATTTAAAATAATAAAAGGAAGCCGAGAAATTCTCGATTTCCTTTTACAAAAAGCTTCTCTCTTACATTTCGTCTGGAGCCTTAACATCAAGAAGAGCCAATGCAGACTTCAAAACATGACTAACAGCTTGAGTTAATGCTAACCGAGCTGGTTGTTGCGGATCATCATTTAAAATCCGGTTATGTGCATAGTATTGGTTAAACTTCTTAGCAAGTTCCAATGCATACTTTGCAACTACTGATGGGTCGTAGTTCAGTGCAGCCCGCTTTACTGCTTCACCGTATTGGCTTAAGAAGCTAATCAATTCCCAAGCACCATCGCCAACTTGAGTTAAGTCAACATCGCTAAAGTCACGAATGCCGCCCTTCCGCAGAATACTCTCAGCCCGTGCTCGTGCATATTGAACGTAAGGACCAGTTTCACCTTCAAACTTAACAACGTCTTCAAGCTTAAAGTTAACTGCATTCCGCCGGTAATTCTTCAAGTCATGGAAAATTACGGCCCCAATACCAACTTGCTTAGCAACCTCGTCAGCATTCTTTAGATCAGGGTTCTTTTCTGCAATTTGCTTCCGGGCAAGATCAACGGAATCGTTAAGAACATCTTCAAGAGAAACAACATTTCCCTTCCGTGTTGACATCTTTTGGCCATTTAAGTTCATTAAGCCAAAGGAAATATGTTCAATTTGATCCCACCAGTTAAAACCAAGTTCCTTTAATACCATCCGCAATTGCTTGAAGTAAACTTCTTGTTCAGCACCAACAACATAAAGTGACTTTGCGTGACCATACATCCGCTTCCGGAATAATGCAGTAGCTAAATCACGGGTAATGTAGGTAGTAGTTCCGTTACTCTTAATAATCAGCAATGGTGGTAAGTTGAATTGTTCAAGATCAACAATCTCAGCACCACGACTCTTCTTTAACAATCCCTTATCACGAAGAAGTTGAATTGGTTCTTCCATCTTTTGTGCTGAGAATGCTTCACCATTAAATGAGTCAAACTTGACATCTAACATGTCGTAAACCCGTTGGAACCGTTCCAAAGAGATTTCCCGGAACCAGTGCCAGAGACGCCAAGCTTCTTCATCACCGTGTTCCAGCTTAGCAAACCATTCCCGACCTGCATCAGTATATTCTGGATGTTCATCTGCTTCGGTGTTAATCCGAACGTAAAGTTGAAGCAGCGTATTAATAGGATCACTCTTCAAACCGTCCTGAACTTCTTGACTATCGCCCCACATTTTGTAGGCAGCCATCATCTTACCGAATTGAGTTCCCCAATCACCAAGGTAGTCAATCCGAATTAAGTTGTAGTTAACTTTTTCAAGGATCCGCGCAATAGCTTCACCAATCATGGTTGAACGAAGGTGACCCATCCCCATTGGCTTAGCAATATTAGGTGATGAATAATCAATTGTTACATTAGCCTTGTGACCAAGATCGCTTTCACCATAGTGCTCTGGATCATTTAAAATTGTCTCTAGCACGCCAGCACCAACATTGGCTTTATCAAGGAAAAAGTTAATGTATGGACCGGCTACAACAACCTTATCAAAACCAGTTTGGTCAATCTTTTCAATTAATTCACTAGCAATCATTTGCGGTGCTTTATGTAAACTCTTAGCTAAGAAGAATGTTGGAAAGGCATAATCACCATTGTTTGAATCTTTTGGCCGTTCAATCTTTTCTTCAATTTCGTTTAATTCTAAATCTGGCAATGCAACAGCTAAGGCATTCGCTACTTGTAATTTTTCATCCATAAATTAATTCCTCCTATACAAAAAGTCTCTAGTAAACAACAAGGATTTACTAGAGACGAGATTTACCCGCGGTACCACTCTAATTGAATTAGAATTCCACTCATTTATTAAGTTTTACCTATGGGGCACGCCTTCATAAGGGTAAGCTTCCTGACTTCCACCATCACAGGATCGCTAATTAGCCGCACCTTATTACTACTCCTCAATCATCGGTTTCTCGTCTAGTTTATCATATTCCACTTATTTGTAAACAAGATTTTTAGATTTGCTTTATCATCTTCCCCCCACTTTTCCTTTAGTATTTCGTTTTTAATAGGATTTTTATTGAATCATTATTAATCCTTTATGTTACAATTTTCCCAACACGTTAAAGAAAGGTTGCTGATAGACATGATTAATCAACAAGTACAAGCAGTAACAATTGCCGGTCATGACTCAGACGGTAGTGCAGGAATGCCAGCTGATCTCCACGCATTTTTTGTAGATGGTGTTTATGGCCACGGACTCCTTACCGCTGCCGTTTCCGGTAATTCTTATGGAATTGACGCGGCGCAAGTAATGCCAAAAGATTATATTGAACAGCAATTCAAAACATTATCCACTGATTTCAAGATTTCTGCTGCAAAAACGGGAATGCTTGCTAACGATGATGTAATTAATGTCGTGGCTGATCAGTATGCTAAGGTTGATTTTGGCCCATTAGTTGTCGATCCAGTAATTATTACTAAACACGGGGCAATGCTTCTTGAACAGTCAGCATACGAATTATTCCGTGAACGAATTGTTCCCTTAGCAACTGTGATTACACCCAACTTTTACGAGGCACAAAAATTAACCGGACTACAGCTGAAAGATACCCAGGAGATGTTCGATGCAGCAGTCAAACTTCATGAAATGGGAGCCAAAAACGTTGTAATTAAAGGTGAACACAATGATCCAACTCAAAAGGAAGTAGTTGATGTGGTTCTGCTGGAAGACGGCTCACGGTTTGAACTAACTAAGCCATTCTTCGATACGACCCACGTTAACGGGACTGGAGATACTTTTTCGGCTATCATCGCTGCTGAATTAGCTAAGGGCACGGACGTGAAGAATGCCGTTATTCGTGCTAAAGATGCGGTTTATGCTGCTATTTCTCATCCACTTGAGGTTGGTCATAAATTTGGCCCAATTAACCATTGGGCAGCAGAACGTGAATTAAAGAAGAAGGAATTATAATGATTAATCACTATCGTCATAAAGTAGTCTTAGTTGGGGATGGTGCAGTTGGTTCTGCATTCGCCTTTTCCCTTCTCCAATCAAATCGTGAAGTTGATGAACTAGTTATCGTAACTCGTCAACATGATAAGGCAGTTGGCGATGCCCTTGACCTTGCTGATATTACCCCGTTAACTGGGCCCACAGACGTCTTTGCCGGCAACTATGAAGATGCTCATGATGCTGATGTCGTGGTTATTACCGCTGGTGTACCGCGAAAGCCTGGCGAGAGTCGTCTAGATCTTATTCATAAAAACGTTAAGATCCTCAAGGAGATTATTAACCCGATCGTTGCTAGTGGCTTTAATGGAGTTTTTGTAATCTCTAGTAATCCAGTTGATCTTTTAACTACCTTAACCCAGCAAATTTCTGGTTTTCCAAAAGAGCGGGTAATTGGTACGGGAACTTCACTTGACACAATGCGGTTACGGTTAATTCTTAGTCAGCGATTAAATATTTCAGTTAATGCGGTCGATGTCCAAGTTCTTGGCGAACATGGTGATTCTTCATTCGTCACTTTCGATGAGGCAATGATTAATGGACAACCATTAGATAAAATTATTCAATTCACGCCGGAAGAAAAGAATGAAATTGAGGAACAGGTTCGTCGAGCTGGTGCAAAAATTATCCAGCATAAGGGAGCAACCTTCTACGGTGTTGCTAAGTGTTTATCATCAATTGTCTGTGCAATTATCGAAAACCAAAATACTGTAATTCCTGTCTCAGCTCCCCTCACTGGCCAATATGGAATTAATGATCTTTACCTTGGCTCACCTGCAATTATTAATCGCCAGGGAATCGGTCAAGTAATTGAATATCAGTTATCACCAACTGAATTAGCTAAAATGCATACCTCTGCAGAACAGCTCTCCACAGTTCTGAAAGAAATTTAGGCGGAATGAAAAAAGCAAGGAAACAAAATGTTTTCCTTGCTTTTTCTATAAGCGGGTAACGAGAATCGAACTCGCGACGCAACCTTGGGAAGGTTAAGTTTTACCACTAAACTATACCCGCATAAACTAAGTAATAGCAATTACTTAGTAAGTATATCGCTAATCCAACTATTTGTCAGCCTTTTTTGATGATTTTTTTGTTGCCTTTGAATCAGCAGATGACTTGGAAGACTTTTCGTCATCATCTTCGTCTTCATCGTCAGCTTTTTCAGTACGTGGAACAGCCTTAATCATCTTGGCTTCACTTTGCCGAATAACAGCACGACTGTTTAATTCATTAACACCATTCTTATCGCTAGGATCAAAGTCCTGAATCGAAATCATAATAGAATTGTTGTAGACTTTTTCAACGATTCCGGTAAAGTCATGATCCATCGGGCCAAATTTCTTTGCCTTAACAAGATCACCAATTTCAAAATCAGCCACAGGCTATCACCCCTTCATTTTTCTAGTAAACACAATAATGTACAATACACTTTTTCCAGCATTTTTTCAAGTAAAGTGTCTCTCTTAAAGCCCATAAATTCTTATCAGTGATAAAATCAGATCCTGAAAGGAGTTTCCCGATGCTAAATCTTCTAATTTTATTTGCAATTGTTATTTTATTCATTTCTTCCACTGCTGGTCTCCATGCCAAAATGGAGAAGCACGTTAGTAATTGGCTAATCATTACCCGTTGTTTTTTCTTTATTCTCCTAACCTACCAGATAATTCAACTATTCCTTACATGGAAGACTAGCCTTCTTGCTAATCTTATTTGGCTTGTCATTTCTATTGTTCTCTTTATTCTTACCGCGAATGCCTTCCGTGAAAAAATTGTAACGTTTGGCAATCCTCGTCATTCACGACTGGTTTTTGCGGGGATGATTATTAACCTTGGTCTAGCATTGATCACGATTTTCTTTTAAGAATCTAATTAGTTTTTCAGCAGCCCGTGCCCGTGTTAAGTACGGATAGCTTTCATTAAATGTCATCTGGGCTAATGTTTTAGTTGAATCACGTGGAATGAGAATTCGACTAAATCCTTCGCCATTAATTCCACGTTCAGTGCTTGCAATTTGTCCCTTTAATGTGCCATCAACCACTTTAATAATTTTTCCTTGATGAGCACACGCAATACTGGTCTGCATGATAAACGTGCGGTTCTTTCCTTGAACAAGACGAATAATGTGCTGTGCATACTGATGGGGCGTGGGATAATCTGTAAGATCACGTGCTGTCCTCACTCCAAGAATTTCGGGCCTAGCTGTAAGCAGTAGCCCTGAATCATCTGCAATAACTAATCTATCAGGAAGAAGTTTACTAATAAAGAGTGCTTTATCACTCGCATTTTTTTCATATGACCGGTTCCCCTCTGGAGGGAATTTTATTTTAGGGAGCAAGTCCGTATATGGAATTACTTCATTATTACAAACACGAAAGCTCCGTTGAAGTTCTTCAATTTTATCGTGATTATGACTAGCAACAACAAACTGCAATTGAATCTCCTCCTAATAACGAAGCGGTGCAATTACTTTGTTAATCCATTCCATTGCCGCCTTACTATGAATATTTGTAAATGGGGCCCGTTCAATCAGATGATCATCAACATTAAATAATCGCAATTGCCCCTTAACTTTAATTGGCTTAATCCAATACGATCCATTTTTCGCAAACGGAGCGATCTTCCAAGCATAATAAGAGCCACCCTGGTCTTGCCGTTGCTCAATGCCAACAATTTTAGCAACACAGAGGGCATATCCAGGCACAAAGCCACGAATCTTTTTGGCAGTGTTGCATATCAACAGGTCTCCCCGATACTTAGTTGACCATGAACGGTATTCTTCAGTTTTTGTCCCATTCATAATATCAGCAGCGTAATCCGACCGAATCGATAAGGCTTTCATACTGACACTCCTTCCTAAAATGGCACCACCAATCCTGAAATAGTAGGATTCATAATGTCATTTATTTAACCTAAAATATGATTAACAAACAGTAATCCCAGAATGAACACTATCCAGCGGATCACCGTTTTCACATTTTTACGCCGATTGAAACGTTTCTTATAGTCTTCAGCTGACTTAACTAACTCTGGCGAAACTTCCAAATGTTCTTCGGTGTACCCACTGATATCAAGGCTCTGTTGATGATTAAAGTCTTCTCCATTCAGGTGGAAGTGGGCACCATAAACGATGTTATAAATCTTCCACTGCGCACTTCCTTGTTTTCGTCCAAAGACAACATAATCTGTCCACTGTTGCCGTTTAAATGACGAATTAAAATCAGAGAGAACATTCACTTCACTATCAATCCCACTTACTTGGACCTTTGCAATAATTAGGTCAGGTGAAATTTTCTGAGCTGACACAACTTTTCCATGGTTAACCAGCACATCATCAATGATCCCGTTCGATGCCTTGGCAATAATTTCATCATGCATTGTTGACAGGGAAACCCGTCCCAGTTGTGATTTCAACTGATCCAAATAATTACTGCTGTCAGCAAAGCACCGACGAATCGACTGGCCATAAACAAATTGTGCCCAAGCATATGTTTCGACTAAGCTCTGTGCTAATTGATTATCAACAGCATCATTTTCTAAGCGGATCTTAGCTCTCTTGAGTCCTTGTTTAAAGTCCTTAATCTTCATATTAGGAATTAACATCCATTTGGACAAACCATTAACTTCCGTGATGTCACGAGTTCTCCGATAAAGTCGTACCACCATTTTGCTGACAGAGCTAAGAATATATAACCCACAGAAAAACAGGACGAACAAGAATGCCCTAAAACTATCTCCAGATTTATCATTTCCACTGCTTATAATACTGCTGCTTGATGAGCTTCCACCACCGCTTGATGAACCGCCCCCTCCACCAGTTGACCCCATTGAGGCAAAAGCTGCATGAAAGGTCAGCAATTTAGTAATGATAACCACCAGAGCAATTTTCCAACGTTTAAAAAAGTTGGCACGTTTCATTTTTTCCTCGCTTTGTTAATCACGCTATAATATTACTCACGGTATTGTATCATAATCTTAGAGTGATGGCCCAATCATTTTAAAGCCAAAATTTGAAATAATAATCTATCAGCAGATTAACGTCAAAAAGTAAGATTCTCTTCAACTGATAGTCTTCTTTCTGTTCATTATTAAATTTGAAAACTAGCTGTAGTAATACAGAAGTGCCCTCATAGTTGCACTATATCCAGTAAAGTATACTCTTACCTAGTAATATCAAAATAAAGCTGAGGAGCAGATTGAAAAACACCTTAAATATATAAAAAAGAGCCTTGAATATACAAAAGATGTACATTCAAGGCTTCAATCGTTAATATAACAATGATTGTAGACTATACAAAATGCCCCAAACAGGCAGTGATATACGTTTATATTCATTGATATATCAACGTATTTGATTGTAAGTGGGACCCAAACGGGACCCATCGTTAAATTTAAATCAGTATAGCATACTTTTATCGGTACAATTTAACTTAAGTAAGGAGTGTTAACCTTTTACCTTTTCGGTTAAAAAATGTAAAGTTATAAGTTAACTCTTGATATATAGGCGTTTCTACATCAATGCAACTAAACTACAATATTTCTTGCATCTTGCAACCAACGCAAAAAATCCCTAGTAGCAATTGCATTACGCAACTACCACTAGGGATTGATTTCTATAATTGAATTGTTTGACCGACAAAAATCATGTTCGGGTTCGCAATGTTATTCTTGCTTGCTAATGCTTGCCAAGTTGTACCGTGAGATGAAGCGATTCCTGATAAGGTGTCGCCACTTTGTACAGTATAGGCATTAGATTGCCCCTTTAACCGCATCTGTGTATTGTGGCATTGTCTATCCTTCTTACTTTTGTGCTTCTAGTTGTGCTTTAACCTCCGCCTTGATGAATGGCTTCAAGTCGTTTTCAATTGCCTCTTTGTCAGCTTCTGAAAGCTTAGATTCGCCTTCACTAGTTTTAGGTGTTGTTGGCTTCGGCTTTTCTTCTTTCTTTGGTTCAGTGCTTTCTAAAGCACCACTGTCTGCAAAGACATAATCAACACCATCAATGGTTTGCTTACCAGTGACCATCCAAGCATTGTCTGGGTCAAAGTAATACTTCTTACCATTAATGGTTTGCCAACCAGTCAGACACCAAGCATTATTCAAATCCATGTAGTACCAATGATTATTAATCTGGTGCCAATCAGTTAAGGCAGCACCAAACGTACCATCATGTTGATCATTAAAGTAGTACCAGTGACCATTGATTTGTTGCCAACTAATCTGCGCTTTGCCACTGTTATCAAAGTGGTACCACTTATCGTCAATTTTTCGCCAATCGTTTTTAACAGCTTGACCATTTTCGTAGTAGTACCAATCATTACCGGAGCCTTGCCAACCGTCTTTTGTACCACTAGGATTAGCAATCTTCATCCAGGCTTCCTTAGTCAGGTAGAAAATACTCCGGTCCATATCACCACCGGTAAATTGCCAACCGGTTAGGGCACCAAAGGAACCAGCGCTGACGCTCATGTTTGGTAACGTCCAACTGTTCCAAGTCATTGATGCATACTTAGCTACCCAGACACCGCAGTATTGAGCACAGTTAGCAACCTGCCATAACGCAGATTCCTGTACATAAATTAAAGGCCATACTCCAGTAAGTCGATGTACTTCTGTAACGAAGCGCAACGACCATGAAACATCGCCCCAAGATGAGTTTTGGTATGATTCCCAATCCAGGATTAGGATTCCTTGACCGACGTAATTCTTGATGTTGTTGATGAAGTATTTTGCTTCACTTTCGGGGTTGCCACCACCAGCATAGTGGTATAATCCGCGCAACTTACCAAGTTGACCGGCTAGGTCCCACTGATGATTACAGCGAGGATTAACATAGCTAGTGCCTTGGGTGGCTTTAACAATAACCCCATCAGCGTGTGAATCCCGAATAATACTATCGGAACTTCCAGAATAAACATCAACTGTATACAATGCCATTGCTAATTATCCTCCTTTGTTAAATCATTAGCCCGGTTAGGTGCAGTCTGAATAGCAACCTTTACGGGGTCAGTAGTATCGTTACCAGTTAAGTCTGACTTTTCATAAGCTGATTGCACCGCTGATTCAATCGACTTCACATCAACGTTAGTAAATCCCTGTTTAGCAAGTGCATCTTGAACGATTGCCGTTGCTTGAGCGAACTTAGCATCACCAGTAATGTCCTTACTTACTAAGGAGTTGACTGCCGTATTAGCAACCTGTTCAATGAAGCTCCACAGCTCTTTTGATTGAGTAGTTTTGGCATGTTGAACCTTGCTGTGTAGTAAGTTCTTCCCTGCATTCATGAGATAAAAAATAGCGGTAGAAACAACCGCTGTAATTACATATTCCGGAATTGCATTAATAATTTCATTCATTATTTGTCACCCTTCTTAAATACTTCATGCTCTAAATTGACAATCCTTGTGTTCCGCACCTTAGCTTCACCAATATGTTCTTCAAAGCGATTCTCCAACGTATCCACTCGATCAGCTGTCCGATTTGCCGTTGATTCAATTGAGTTCATCGTATGACTTAGATTATCAATCTTAACGATTAAATCTTTAACGACATTTGATAATTTTTCGGTTCCATTCTTAATAGCTAGGTTAAGCAAATAGATTAAAAATCCACCAACAATAGAAATAATTGTCACGATTGCTAACAACTCGTCCCACGAATACCCTGCTATACTATGCATCTGCCCACCTCCTAATTTCAGGTAATAAAAAAGCGCCAACCGAAGTTAGCGCTGAATAGTTATCTAAAGGGATTTAAACAACCATTTAATTAACTTTTTTACGTGCTTACTAGGCACAACGATAATTATTAGGCACAATTGCCACATTGGAGTTTCCTCCTTTCTGGCACTAGTCAGGCTTTCTACACCTGCTCAAATGTGCAACTAACATTGTATCATAGCCAGAACGTGTTATAATATATTTACGATAATTATTAGGCCGTGTGCAGTGAGTGCTTTCTAGCTCACAAGCCGGTATGGGTGGATGCCTTCTTGGCACCCGCCTTTTTCTTTTTAAACTTTTATTTGGCCATCAACTAAGGTAAACTATACTTGTCTTATTCTTAAGACACACCATTTATTGGCCCTAGAGGTCGCATAGTTATCCTTCCCAAAGGTAACTAGAAACATATAGAAAGTGCTAATCCACCGATTCAGATTAGCGCTTTTTCTTTTTAAAAGCCGCCCATAATAAAAGCCCTGGAGTTTAGCACTTTCAAAATGCCAAATTCAGGGCTTATTTATGTACTGTGGGTTTCTTCGGCGACTATGTGTTAGCTATATCTAGCTATCTAATTTACTATCTAGGCAACCGTAGCTGGTGCTACGTAATCTTTGCCGGTAATTTGCTTGTATTGGTCGGCGTTAATTACCAAACCAACATATCCACGAACGTCACAGCCGAGTTGAAACATAGTAGTAATAAATTGAATCCAATCCATGATTAGTTACCTCCGTTAGTAGTCTTAGTGTCTTGCATCTTAGCAATTTGCAATCCCAATGCATTAACCGTTTGGCTCAATGATTGGTTTTGCTTGGTCAAATTAGCGATTTGAATTCCCATCGTGTTCATGACTTTTGCATCAGCACTTTGTTCAACCGGCTTTTGTGGGTGTTTTGCTTCCCACTCTTCCTTGGTAATCCCTTTCCAAGTTTGCGCTTGTTCATCAAAACATGGTTCATATAAGCCGTTAGGACATACAATCGTTGTCCCGTTATCAGGCATTTCTTGACCATCTTTGATTACAGTTGCATACATCAAAGCGTTACCGTTTTTACGGTCAAAAAGATAGACCGTTTGTGATTCTGCCATTTTAATTCCTCCTCTTACTTAGACCAGATAAACGACTTATCTACTCGCAAGTTAACTTCTTGGTCTTTAGTAAAGTGATTACTAAAGGCATTCCCAGTTAAGGTTTCAACTTGAATTTTGCTGTTTAAAAACAAGACGTTAGTCATTGCACCAGAAACCCAATCTCCCGCTGTTGCCATGCCACCGTTATAGACTGATGAGACGATTGGGTCAGTACCTATTTCCATATATGATTGAAAATCAACTCCAGCTGGCTTTTTAATATTGAATGAAACAACAATCAACTTTAGTTGATCGTTTTCTGCTTTCATAAAAGCGTTTTTAGCATCAGTGGTCCAACCATTTTCCGTAACCAGTTGATAGTATTGAATATCAAACTTGTGTTGATCCCCCGCTGTTGCGAGTGCTTCATTCACTAAATCAAAGTTATTTTGAATAGCTTCAGGGCCAGCATTCATTCCAGTAAAAATCTTAGTTAAATCTGCCATCAACATTCATCCTTTCATTTCATTATTTCAAATAAAGAGCCTTGTAGTCTTGAAATACTGCAAAGCTCCCATCTACTAATTGTTTCATTGTTAAATCGTCATTCATCAGGTTAAAGCTGTTGGTTATCTCCAGCACACTCGTGCTACCCGAACTGCTGATCACCTTAGCTGGCACCGTCTGACGATTGCCACCACCGAACATTCCAGCGGGCTCAGTACCGATCGGCACAAGCCCCAGCGCGTACTCCTCGTAGGTGAGGTTGTACGTGGCGTTCATCGGCAGTTGTGTTGGCACGGTGACATGCAGACCACGTGTGTGCACTGTGATGCTTTTCTGCGGGCCCTCTCGGAGCCCGTTAAAGGGTGCTACCGTAAAAGTGTAAGAAGTATTTGGAGTTAGTCTAGGCATTAATTGATCAGTACCATTTGATTGTGGATACAAGGTGTTCATTCTGAGAGCATGTTTTCGATCCGAGATACCATAATCACTAGGATTAGGAGCCCAAGTTCCATCGGTTGCACCTTTTTGTAAGCAATACGAGCCAACCCATACTTGACCAGATCCTTGATCAAGTTCTGGACGAATAGCTAAATTACCTGCTGTTGTGACTTGAAATGTTTTGACAACATGAGTCCATTTATGAGGATTACCGCTTAACGTTCCTATTGATGAATCAATCTTAGCAGTCCCATTATATTGCGCATCACCTGCATAAAATGTTAGGTAATCTTCACTTTTTGACGGTGTAAACCATACATAACAAGAAAAGGTATATGTTCCCTTATCGACATAAACTGTTTGACCTAATCCATTCCATGCCTGATTACTATAAGTCCAAACATAGTGTCCCAAAGGATCAATCCAAGAAGGTTCTCGATTCCAATTATCATGTGCATGAAACCAGTTACCACTAAAATCAGCGCTTCCAGAATAAAGGTTCCCGTCACCAATCGTTGCTAAAAGAGTGTCACCATTTCTGATTCGATACTGCATTCACTATCAGTCCCAACTTAAATCAAGCGAATTTGATGTTACGTTGCTAGCGGATAGATTAGTCACGTTCACTAAGGCTTCGTAAACGGTCAAGCTAATCATGTTGGAAGTCTTTTCACCAATTTTCGCGGTAATGGTTGCCGTACCGGGAGCAACTGCTTTGACATTACCAGCACCATCAATCGTTGCCACTTGTGGGTTTGATGAAGTCAATACTGCTGCCCCGTCGGTTTCATTAGCTGGGGTAATCGTAACGGTAACCTTAGCTGTTCCACCAACTTCAAGTGCCGTCTTATCAATTGCCAAGGTAATACTTTGAACCGGAATAACACTGGTCTTAACCGTGATCACGTTAGACTTAGCACTTTCTCGTAAGCCGTTGTAAGAACTAACAGCAAACCGATAGGTTGAGTTAGCCGTTAAACCAGTAACGGTGTATTCTTTCTTGTTCTCAACTTCGGCAACCTTCTTCAGTTCACCGTCCGTTCCTATTCCTTGATAAATATAGAATTTCATTAACTAATCCCTCCATAGTAACCGTTGCGTGTGTTCATCAATGTAAACCGCCCGCAAGTCCGTTGGACTAGTTGGCTTCGAGAAGTAGCCTGACCCAGCAGATAAGTAAGACTTACCTTGACCATCGCTTGCTTGGGCTTTGGTATCATCAACTGAGCCAAGATCAATCTTAATTGACTTGTTACCAGTGTTGATGTACCAAGCGCCAAATTTGTAGTTAGGTGCGTCTTGCATGTAGAAGTTACGAGGAATCCGCACAACGATCGTGTTAGCGTCTGGATAATCAGCTTCACACGGAATATAACGGGTATTATCTTGCCCAAATCCATGTGAGCCGTTACCAAGTCCGTTAGCTTCAGTACCAATAGCATCTTCATAGTAGAAAATGTGTGGTACTGGATATCCTTCTTGTCCGTGAACGATCTTAATTGAATAACCGTACATCAGATCTTCCAGACTATCCGCACTGACCAACGATGAGTTACGTTCAGCTACCATACCGTTGTCTAACGAGATAACGTTACTTTCGTCTGGAGTTTCATCTTTGTGCTTAACCCGAATATTCCAGTAAGTACCGTGACCATCATCGTAGTTGTCCCAGCCTTGTGTGATAACTACATCTCCAGCCATTAGTGGCGCGTATGCTTTCATATCCGCTACCGTCTTTAATTGGAATGGTCGGTCATGAAATTGTGCTTGCTTTAATGTTTCTTGAATCTGCTTAGTCATATCAAGCAGTTGAGAGTAACGTATTAAGAGGCCGTCCTTAGGATCATTGACTTCCGCCATTGCATCGTTAAGAGCTTGCTTATACTTATTCAACCAGTCGGTAAAGTCATTCTTAGTTGAGTCACCGAGATTATCTAAGTCCGCCTTTAACTGTACAACTTTGTCATTTGCTTCCTTCGAGTCTTCATCGACCAGCTTTGACAGCTTATCAACCAGTTCCTGAAATTCTTCAATTACTGACTTCGCATGGACACCCATTCGGGCATAGATGCCATTGTCCATAACTTCCAAGATAACATTGACGGTTGATACAACGTTGCCGTTTGGATCAATAAAACTGAAAAAGGCTTGCTCCCATTGTCCTTCTGTTTGGAAAATGTTCGCATCGAAATAGCAAGTAACCCTTCCAATCCTGATGTTATCCATTTTTTGATCATCAGCGAAGTTGAGATATGTGCGGAAGTCGTTGTGTTCGGGATCGATCCCTTGAAACATGATTCGCCAACCGTCCAAGTCTTGAACCATACCGTTAGAGTAAATCCAAAGTTTGATGTAGCTATTGACGTCCCCAACGCGTCCTTTGAAATTATCAGTAATATCAATGGTTTCGTCTTGGCTTCGGAGCAAGTCCATGGGGATATATGATTTTAATTTTGGCAATGTTTGCATCATGTCACCTCCTTAAATTAATCATAAGTTCTTTAAGTCATCGTCAGTTAGGCCAAGCGCCTTTTGGAGTTTCTCAGTTATCGATTCAACACGGCTTAAAGTGGATTCAATCTGTTCAAAATTATTTTCAATCACTTTTCGTGTTTCTCTATCAGGCACTGGTAGTTTTGTTTCTAACTCCATTTACTCACCGACTTTCTTAGAATTGAGTTTTCCATCATCATCAACCGTAATCTCATATACGGTCCCACCAGGTGAGCGCAATTTAATTGCATCGTGAACCAAATTCCCCACCTGGTTGATTGTCTCCTTATCATGGCCGTCAACGTACGCGTGGATCTGCTGATAGTTCTGTTGTGACTCGGTGGCAACCTTCTTCAAACCACGTGCTAAATTATCAATCCAATTCCAAACGTTCATCACATCACCCCGCATATTCTTTCAGCCACGTAAAAAGCTGCTTGTCTCCGCCAACCTGATTCACTTGATTGGCAGTTCCAATGTTTTCCTTCTTAACAGATTCAATCGCGTCACTCAACGCCACTTGTCGTGAGTGCTGGTAGTCCAAGATGTTCTGCTCACTACTGTTCAACGTCACGGAAGTTGGGTTGGACGAACTATACGGGTACCAATTAAAGCCAACAACCGCTTCATTCGTGCAAATCGACTGTTCCTTTACCATGATATGAATCATGTCACCAGCAATTGGTTTGAAGTGGCTGTAAGTCGTAACTTCAACCGATAGTACTGGTTGCGGTTGAATTTTTGCCTTAGCGGCTTCGATCATTGCGTTCTTATCGCTGAAGCGGCCGTCCTCAAACGGCTCAGCCGGATATTCACCGTACTTCTTAATTGACTCCTCATCACGATACATGAATGGAGCAAAGTAGTAATATTCACTAGACGTTGAAGACGAACTCTCCGATGTGGGGTCACCCCCACCGGAGCTGTTGCCAGCCACAATGGAAGCCATCTGGTCATTACGCTCCCACCAAGTTGGTGGATAAGAGTCAATGGACTGAGTCATACATGACTGACCAGGTGCCGGCTCATAAATCATTGTGCTGTTATTTAGCGCCATACAGATGTGATATGAACCACCGTGTGAGCCATAGAAGCCCATGTCCCCGGTCTGTACCTGTGAACGGCTAATCTCATGACCATATGGCTCCATTGCTACCGTGTAAGCAGGAATGTTGATCCCCATGTCTTTGTAAACCTGACTGACAAATGAGGAGCAATCCATACCATTGTAAGGGTTACCGCCACGAGCACCACCGGCGACGCCCCACACATACGGCACACCGAGGTACTGCTTAGCATCATTCACCACTTTATCGGCACCAGCGCCGCCAGAGCCATGACTATCATCCCCAGAAGTCGAAGTATCAACTTCCGTCTCGATGGAATACTTACCACCGATGCACATGACTTCGTTCGTCAGGCTTGTGGAATCGTAGGTCCACTTAAATTCAGTCGTATTGTACTCATAATCGAGTCGATTGCCATAGTCCTTGTAGAACTGATCCTGCGCATAAACTCGGATGTTTCGGTTATCAGGATAGATCACCGCATTCGGCCACGCCTCAGTGATTTTACTCAACATATCCGTTCCACTACCATCAGCAAGCTCTTCAAGTTGAGCGGTTGGAAAATCGCCAATAACTTGGTAGGAAAATCCAAACTGGTTCCCATCAAGCCAGTGCTTCAGTACATCCTCAATGTGATACTCGATCTGATTCTCGTCCGAATCTTCCTTAGTTTCATCGGTCTTGGTGACGGTCGTCTTGGTCGTAGTGTTCCCGTTAGTTGTAGAAGTTACAGTCTTTTGAGCATTTGGATCATCATCGTTCCCACTATCATCCCCGCCACTGCTATCATCATCCTGCTGGGTACTTCCATAGACCTTGACGTCGGTTTGCTTGTCAGCATCGGCTGGATCAATATATGTCTTGTACTTACGGATCCGTGATAGTTCGAAATAGACGTGAGTGGCCACGACATCAATCGTGTTGACCTTGCCGCTATAATCGGGCTCGGCTTGCTTGATGATGTACTCCTGACCGTCGAAGAACAACGATGCCTGCGCATCCAACATTGAATAAGCAAACGACTTATCATCGTGTGCTGTAAATTGGATGCTCCAAGCGGAGTTGATCTCCCAATCGACATAGAAGCTGTCAGGGTCAATGCAGTTCAGAGGCTCGGTTTCGGTGCGCCCAACGCCCCTGACCTTGATCTTGGGATCAGTCGCCATCAGATATAGACAAACGGGAAGCTGAAGGTGATATCCACACTGTCCGCACCGTCGACAGTGAAGTTGTTCCATTCAGTTGCAAGGCTAATCGTTCCATAGTCGGAATTGGCGCTCGCTGGGTTTCCGTTGAGTGTTGTAAAGATTCCGTCCAGAATAATCGTGTCCTGACCATTTGATGGTTTGCTATATGTCCACTCGGTATTAGTCGTTGTGTTGGTCAGTTTCAATGAACTGCCACTAAACTTCACAATGATTCGGAGATCAGACTTATACTTCCATGGATCGAGTGGGATATCACTGGCATTAAAAACCTTAAATTGTTTCGTGGTGAAATGATAATTGTACTGATCCTCATTATTGTGGAGATTCATGCCGAACTGCACCCCGTCGTCATCGTGATCATAGGTTCCATCGCTACGGTAAAGCGAGTAGCGGAAGCCAGTCGGGTTATCAAAATTCATGCTGAACGTAGCATAGTGAGAACCGTTCTGGTCCGGCTTAATCTCTGGAAGATTGGGGTAAACAAAACGGACGATCGCAGATTCAACGTCCGTCCGCATCCTAATCTGTTGTCGTGATGTAAAGAGTCGATAAAACTGGTGTTTAGCCAACTTGTAGTCCTGCCAGTCCCTAAAGAAGAGACAGAAGTTTGCAACTACCTGATACCGTGAGAAGGTCGTGTACTGAAGCTTGCTTCCGTCTATCCCCGGAATCTCCTGGTAAGTGTTGGCGAGTGCCGGAGTTGAATCATCCCCAAGGAAGGTCAGCCCCTGCACCTTATCTTCAATGTTGAACTCATCCTGATCACCAATCTTCAGATATAGTTCTGGGTTGCTTACACTCAAGTTTGATCACCTCCTAATAGCTCATATAATTACTGACTCGCTGATCTTTTCCCATTGCATTATAGAGAGTAGATCGTGTGGACTTTAAGCCTAGTTTATTGCCAGAATTAATCGTGGCATCGATCTGTTGCTGACCAACTTGGACGAGTTGCTGGACACCGCCAATCAGCTGATCCAGTTTCGATTCTAACGACCTGAATTCCTTCCGGCTGATGGACTGGTCGTCTTGTGTTGGCTGAGCGGGTCCATCTTCGTGCTTAAATTGGGTCATAACCTCAGACAATAGCTGATAAGCACGGCCACGCTTGGAAGCGGTCAGTGGAATGATCATCTCTGGATTATTATGTTCGGCAACTTCATATAGACCATGTTGAAATACCTTTCCACCATTGGCCCAACCACGTCCGGGAATACCAAAGGCTCCCCAGCCACCTTCACCACCATGTTGCAGTGCGTTGAAAGCAGCGAGAATTTGATCAAACCCATTCATAATATTTCCATGGCCATGCCAAACCCACGTACGGAATGTTCCAGGCTTAAATTGAAGTAGTCCAGTGGCGTGCCCATCTGACAATCCATCGGTTCCACCAATAGCTCTGGGATTACCGCCGGACTCAGTATTAATTTGGGTGAGCATCTTGCGCATCATAGTAGGCGTTAGATTGATACCTTCCATTTTAGCTGCTCGCTCAATGTAAGGTCGCCAACGGTCGACACCAGCACCACCTGGATTATCTAATTCAGCAAACTGCTTCTTAACCCATTCTGCCATCTGCTTAGCAATATAAATTGGAACGTGTGTGATCATTGACTGGGCAAACTTGATCCCACTACTCAATCCACCGAGTTTTTCAGCAAACGCATGTTCCATAAACTCAACTGGATGTGCCATGATCTTCTCAGCGTTGTCCATCCAGTCTTCAGCATCGTCCTTTAATCCACTGAAGAAATCACCAATCCCATTAGCAAACTTTGGCAGACCAATTGTGGACATCAGCTTATGACTGTCCTCGCCGTTCAGGATTGACATCCCCTTCGGCAGGAACGTGATGAAATTCCGTTTGTTAGGAAATGCCCCAACCTGGCCCTTGTAGGAATACAGCTCACGCCAGTGTGAACCAGCTCCATCGTTGACCATACCGATCGTGGCCTTCTTCAAGCCGTCACGATTACCAGCAGTACCAGTGGCAAAGGTAGGAATGGCAGCAGACCAGGAACCACCAAGCTTGCTAGCTCCGATTTTGTCCAGAACCCAGTTGATACCACCCTGGATATCATCAATCAAGGTCTTGAACGGTTTCAGGACGCCATTCGCCAGGTCAGCCATTGCGGCGCCAGCTTTCTTCTTACCGGCGGAAATAGCATCCCCAATCTGGGACATATGATCCTTCCAGGAATCCACAACCTTGCCGAGCCAGCCACCAGTCTTCTTATTGATGGCGCTATACATATCCTCAAAGATACCCTTATTGGCCCGCGACTGATCCCTGGCCATACGACCGGTATCATCCTTTAACCGAGACCAATGACCAGTTGTTACATCATGCCAGGTTTTGGTCCCATCCTGGATCACCTTGTACATATTCCCAAAGGTACGCGGGTGTTTCTTGGCCATGTTCTGAACAGCGCGGCCGGTTGATCGACTCATGTTGGTATACCATTTGCCAACGCGTTTTACTCCGTTAGAAGCACTCCGCTCCATTGACTTCCAGCCTCTGGCAGCATTGCGCTTAATCGCATTCCAGGCTTGCTGATCCTGTTTACGACGCTGGGCTTGGTACCGGGCCTCTTGCTTCTGCTGAGCGCGTTGCTTGCGTGCCTGTTCTTTCCAGTAGTTATTCCAGCCACGAGATAGTTTCTTGTGCAGATTCCCAACACTTTTGAGAATGCCTTTACCGATATTAACAAAGAATTTACCAAGCTTCTTTAGGTCACGACCAATTCCATTCACAAAGGCTCGAAACTTCTTGTTGTGCTGGTACAGATGCACCAGTGCAACTATCAAGGCTGCAATTGCAGAAGCCACCAAAATAAAGACGTTAGCCTTCATTACTAGGTTTAACGCTTTTTGCGAATTTGCTACCGTCTTAATTGCTCCAGAAAGAGTCTTGAAGGTGGTAATAACAGTTGCCACGCTTCGCAACGCTTTTAACGTACCGACTAAACCTAGGAAAGCAGCACCTACCCCAATGACCACCTTTTGATGCCGGGCTAAGATAGCTAACGCTTTAGCAGCATTGACCGCTAATTTTGCAAAACCAGAAGCTAAGATAACCAATCCCCGTTGGGTATCTTTATTTTCCAGCGCTTTACTTAGCTGGTTCAGGCCAGTAGCTTCAACCTTAACCAGTGGCTTAGCCAGTGCTGCTTGAGTATTTGACCATTCAGCTCGTAGCTTATGCTGAGCACCTGCTGCTGACTTGCTAAACGCCGCTGAGTTCTTGTTATAGTTCTTGGCGGCCGTTTTTAGATAACCGTTAAATTGATCGGTTGTCATTTTACCAGAGTCAACTAGCTCTTTGAACTTTTGCTGACTCATTCCGGAAGCCTTGGCCATCGCCGCCGTTAATCCAGGCGCTTGTTTCTCTAACCGCCCTAATGAACTACTGGTTACTTTGCCAGATGATTCAATCCGACTTAGGCCACCGGCAAAGGCGTTCGCTTGCTTATCTGATAGCTTCAGCTGATCAGTTAAACTTGCTACCCCTTTAGTCAGGATTTGCGTCTGTTTGACACTATGCGTCATGCCATAAAAACGTGACTGCAAAGCGTTAACAGATTGAGCAGTTAAGTTAGTGTTTGCTTTCAACTGGGCAACTTGGTCGCTTAACTGTTTGATGCCAGTGGCGCTCACTCCAATGTTTTTCCAGCGATTCTGCATAGCCATGCCTGCTTGAGCGGCTTTCATACCAGTTGTGGTTATCTGTTGCAGTTCATTCTGTAAGCTAGGAAGAACCGAAGCCGTCAGATTGCCCAGAAAAGCTCCACTAAAAACACCTTTAATACGTTGGGCGTGTTGAGCAGCTTGCTTTTCTGCCCCGTCTACATCTAGGATCTTACGTTTGAATAAATCCCAGCCAGATGTTCGTGGTGGGTTCAAAGAATGAGATAATTCTGACGCTTGTTTTTTTGTCCGCATCATTGCCGCACTGACTTTGTTGTAATCAGTGATCCGACGACGATAAAGGTTAGAATTTTTACCTTCAGACTTGGCAGCTTCATCTGCTAATTTCTTAGTAGCACTCTGCTGTTTAGCCAGATTTGCCAGCGACTGCTTTAGACCAGCCAGCTTGACCTTCTGAACTTCTGCCGTATTTCCCTCAGCTTTAAGCTTCTCAATGTGAGAGTCAATTGCTCGGTTATTGGTGTAATACTCATTGCGAAGCTCTTTCAGTCCAGAACTAACATACTCAAATGAGCGCTTAGCACGCATCTGCTGATTAGATAGACTGGTCAGTTTATTAGTAGCACTGGTCAGGCTTCTATCTAGCTGATTTAATTCATCAGTCTGCTCTTTAGTGATAGTGGCACTAGAGCGCATTTCGTTTTGCATTGCTTCGCGTTCACGTTGCAACGCTTGCACACGTTGCTTTTGTACCTCAAGAGTTTGTGACAGCCCTTCATAGCGTGCTTTTGCCGCCGCAACAGTGTCACCACTAGCCTTCGCAACGGATTCTTCAGCCTTCCACTGTGCAGTCAGGTCTTTGAATTTATGAGTTAAGTTTTCAACTTCATCGGCCGCTTGTTGCTGGTCAACCTCAATTTTGGTCGACATAGTTGCCTGAATATCACTCGCCGACATTTATTTACCTCCTTTCTTCGATAATCTTCTTAGTTTGGTATGAGCCGCATATGAAGATAACGGTCGATCTTCACGATTCCGAGCCTTAGTAATTCGGAACAAATCATAGATATTTTCATTCTCAATCTGTGACGGTAGAACCCCGCCATCTTGAAGCAACCGTTTCTCCATGTACGCAACGTCTTCGATATCGTTATTGACATCATCAATTGCTTGTAGGCAATCACCAACTATTTTTTTGGGTCTGATTCCTTTTGCGCAACCGATGCTTTCTTGTCTTCTAAGGAGATTTCCTCATCAGACTGGCCCTTGATACGCCGAATAACATAACTCAGATAGTTCGCTAAAACGTTAGAATCAGGGATCGATTCTTCCAAGTGTTCAACTTGCTTTTCATTAAGTTTGAAAAGATCAACAAGGAATTTAATACCGTCTTCCATTAATTTATCTTCGTCCTCAACCGACTTGATGACAAATTCAGTGTAATGCGGATCATCCACGTCAACAGCATTTAACCGATTGGCTGATGCTGACATCTTTAAAACTTCAATCAGCATCTTGTTAGCCTTGGTATAAGTCTTAACCGTTGGCTTGATGTTAAATCCCTTATTGAAGCCAACCTTCTTACCATTAATATGCATTGCTTATCTCTCCTTAATAGCCGCGTGGCAAGCCATACTGTGCATTTCTAACGCGACTTTTTTACTTATCGACTAAGCCGGTGTTGTATTAGATGGGCTGCTGACTACCGTACCAGTAGTGCCAGCGCCTTTAATCCGGTTAATGATTGTGTTATTGCTATCCTTGAAGCCACCAAAAACTTCAGCAAGCATAGCAGCTGCATCAAAGTTAGGATCGCCGGATGAATACTCCTTATAGGACTGTTGAGTACCGGTTGTTGGATCAACGAACACATCGTTCTTAATTGGGGACAGTGATTGATAAGTGTAGGTTGAGTTGTAATCTGCCTCGTTCTTGTTGTTGGTAGCGTGGTTGTGAGATGGTTCAATAACCTCACCGTTAGCGAAGCAATCCAAGACAGCATTGCCCCAGTAGTCAGAAGAACAGATCATCAGAGCCACATTTGGCTTCCGGCCGGCAGTTAAAACCCAACCCCCTTTGCCATCGGTAACGTATCCCTTGATCTTCGCGCCAATATCAAACGGCATATCCAACATAGTTAAGGCGACCTGTGGGGTTGGTGTCCCGTGTGTAATTCGCTTAACTTTATCGTCAGCATATTGCTGTTGACCAGCTTCTTCCAAACCAGTGATGTTAGCAGTAGTGGCACCTTGACCATCGCCATCAACTAATACAACGCCATCCGTGGATAGCCCCTTCTTTTCATCGGCAACAATCAACCCAGTAGTAGGGTCAACAATGCCGAGGGCCACCCAGCGGATACCCTTAAATGAAGTACCTTGTGCCATAAATTAATTCCTCTTTTCTAAAATTGGTTCTTGTTTCTCAACATAAATTGTCTTAGTCAGCTGCCCAGTGTCGGGATCGTAAACGTGTTCACGAGAGATTGCTACCTGCCAACCGTTGGCAATAAAAAAGCGCTGAAATTCAATCTCAGCGCTTGCTATATCAAAGTTGACCTTTGTCTTGTAAAAAATCTGAATCTCACAACCAACCTGCATAAACTTAAATGTCGCGTTTGCATAGTATCCCGGCTGGAAATCTGATTCAGTAACTAAAACAACCGTCTTGCTAGTATCATTAACAAATTCCGGTTCAACATTTGTTGTCGAGAGATGATCGATCCACTGAAAATGACAACTAGCAATTAAATCTCTTACTTGAATTACTGGCATTTTCATGGCTCAACATCCTTTCGATATTTTTCAGCAATGGCTGAAAAGACTTCCTTAGCGTTATCTTCACGGGTGTGTTCAACAAAGTGATCGCCACGCATCTTCTTAGTGCCGTCGTTGATGAAGCGTGCTATTCTCGCATGGTTAACTCCGGATTCTTGGACGCCTTGAAAACCAACTAAAGAGCTACCGTCAATCTCGCCATTAATGTTCTTATCATCCGAAGCAATCGAATCGGCAAGGTGCTTAATGTTTCGACCTCGGTATTTCTTGGGGATGTAATGTTTCTCATCATAGTGTTTGCGACGTGTTTCTTGTTGCAAACGATCACGAAGAACATCTGCCCCTTCTTTAGTCATTTTCCGCTGGGCATCCTTATCTGGAACTAGCTTCTTTACTCGATGGAGAAAATCCATTACCTGATCATCAAAATCAGCCATTGCCACCCAGCTCCTTTACGTTTTGCAAAGTCAAGAAATCATAGGTCATATAATTAGCTGAATCATCAGAGCTAATATTTAAGATCTTATATTCCTCACCCTTGTACTTAACACGCAGTTGGTCATTGAGCCTGTTATTGTGTCGTACCACTAACGTAATAGCGTTGACATAATTAGTGCCAAGTGATCGGTACTGCATATCAAGCGTTCGCTTCTGCGGATAGACGTGCAGACTGAATGATTTAACAAAGCTCGGTTCATTAACACCACTGTACGGATTGGTGACTGTCTCAGTAACGCCAAAGTCGGCAATTTCGTTAAACAAATAAGGAGAATACTCAACTGTTTTGGGCATTACCATTGCTGTCACCACCCTCGTTTAGATATTTAGCTTGTAATTGAACCAGCATCATCTGGACACCCAGTGAGAAGTTGTTCTGTAGAGTGCGATCGTAAAAAAGCTGAGTAGTCAACGCGTCCAATGCACCTAAGAAAAGGTCGTCATTCATGTAAACCTTCAGGTCAACGTTTGAATTGATCGCGCCAACCAGAACCGCCCGTGCCTGCTTCATCAGACTATTTATCGTAGCTTTAGTTTCGTCCACGTCATCTAAATTCAGCTCAGCCAATAGACGGGTAGTAAAGTCATCATCAGTCATTGCTACTCATCTCCCTTAGTTACTTGCCAGCAGGAGCAGCAGGTGCAGAAGCAGCACTAGCAGTAGTCTTGCTGGAAGTGATCAACGTAATTAAGTCATTACGTGCTTGAACAACATCTTCACGAAGGTAAATGCCTAAGATCTTATACCAAACATCGTATGAGTCAATGAATTGTCCAGTAATTTCGTTGTTTTGGAAATTGATAACAGCCTTTTGAAGTGGTGCGATAACAATGTTCGCATCCCCAGCCTTGGCCGCTGGGAAGAGCAGATCGTCAACTACAACGACCGTCTTACCTAGAATAGACTGACCAGTTGCCTTAGTAACGTCTGGTTGTACCAGTGGTCGGCCTTCCTTGTCAGTCATTTGGTCAAGCTCATTAAAAGCAGATTGACTAAGCACGATCGAAGCGGCTTGAGAGTCTTGAGGCTTCAAATTAACGTTGAGGGCTGTCTTAATGTCTGAAATTAAATCAGTTGCCGTCTTAGTAGTTACACCATTAGTCAGTGCGTTAATGATCAGATCATCGTTGGTGTTGTCCTTCAATTCTTGCAGGCGAGAGGACAATTCACTTTGCCAGTCGTAACTGGAATCAGAAATTAAATCTTGTGAAAAAGCATAGTTACCGGTGTAGGTATTCAAATCCCAGTTAATTGGCTTAATTTCTGGAGCGGCATGCCGTTCTGATGGCTGGAATTCAGTGTGAACAGATAGCTTATCAGAGCTAGTTTGGAACACAGGCAACTTACCAGTAGTGGTTGACACCTTAACCGTCCGTACTAATGATCCCAAACGTGGGAATTGGTGTTGTTCATGTTCTGGAGTCAAAATTGTTTCTGGAATAATAACAGAACCAGAATTAAGACCAATATTGTTATCGGCACGTGAGATAGAATCAGCAACTTGACCAGTCTTTAAGAAGTTAGCAAAGTCACGGGTGATAGATTCTTTTGGATCGTTCAACTTAGTTGACATTTTAATATCATCTCCATTTTCATCATTTTTCTTGTTTTCATTTACAGCTACAACAGGTTCAGCTGAACGTGTAACATCACTTGCTAGTTCGGCTGCCCGACTAGTGTTCTTGTTAGACGTTGGATCACCGGGATTAGTCACAGCTGTTGAAGCACTCTTAGCTGATGAAGTCGGGTCACCCGGATTAGCAGGTGCACTGGCCCGATCAACTTCGTCAGAGTCTGCTTCTTCAACGTTGTCGTCGCGCTTAGCCGTACTATTTGCCGGCTGAGCACTATTCAATAATTCATTCACTTTATTCGTTAAGGTGGCAATTTGCTTAGCTAAGTCAGCACTAGAAGCAGAGCTTGGCTTAGCAGAAGCCGCACTGCTTGAAGCAGGAGCTTGTGATTGTGCTGCTGCGCTAGAATCAGTTTTCATATTGTTTAAGACCTCCTTGTAGTCTCGTGCTACTTGAACCGAAGTTTCGGTATAGGCTGGGATTGGCGTTAAGCTAATTTCAGCTAAGTTGGCAAAGTGATTAATAGTATGAATCACCACACCGTCAGCGCCTTCTTCCCACGTGTCGCCGTTGTTCGGATCAATCTGAGCATTAAAAGATAAGCCTTTAATATTTCCGTTTTCAACATTGGTATAAACATCATTACCTAAGGTAGTGTCAGGAATATCGGCAATAAAAAAGAGGCCCTTATCATCAGTCTTAAGTGATAAAGTCCCCGAATCTACACGAGCCAAAATGTTATTAAAATCATGAGCGTAAAGTAACCGTACTTGCGAAAAGTCCACGTTATCAAAAGCATGTGGACTGATATATTCTGTAAACGGGAGTGGCTGAGAAGGCTGGTTAAAAGCCACAGCATAGCCTGACAACTGCCGAGTACCACTTTCAACATCTCGCCTAATTGTTAGATGATTAGCCGTAAACGTCCGTACATCACGGTTGGTTGTTTTGATTGTCATTTGCATTCTCACCTCCTTTCGTCGTGTTCTTCTTATTCAACAGGTTAATGTCTGAGTCTTCAACCGTCAGGCCCGGCATAATGTCGTTAGCCAACATCAAACCAAACGCTTGACGTGGTGAAAGAAGGTTAGCCTTTGACAGCGAAACAATGTTGTTAAGCTCGTTCTGGTGATCAACGTCAATTGCACTGGTAACATCCAGCTTAACTGGTGCTCCCAGCTTATAAGATAATTCTGATTCAATCGGCCGAATATACATTGTTAAGGCGTTTTGGTATAGTGACCGGATCATTTCAATTGATGATTGTTGATCACCTTGACCATTTAGATAACTGTCTGGGATACCAAACGCCTTAGCAATCTGAGTTTGCGAAAATGTCGCGTTATCTAACAACTTAGCCACGTTGGGCGTAACGTCGATTGTTTCCAGTTTTGCACCAGCATCCATAATCATGACACGTCCAGCATTATCCCCGGTATTGGCCTTTTCAAAGGCTTCACGGATCTTATCCTTAGCTCCCGGTTCAGTAATAGCGTTCGGTGTTGTATAGATATTAGTTGGTGCTAACGCATGGATAAGTGATGTCAAGGTCAACTTCTTGCTGTTATCTTGAATTCCCAATTCAGGAACGAGTGCCATTAGCGGGCTAACCCCTGTATACTGGTTTACATCCATCCCCGGTGTAACCAGCTTAAAATGCAAAACATCAGCGCTAAGATAATCCTTGTCTGCTCGCTCATCAGTATAGTGAACATGGTAAATAATATCAGTAGCATTGTCTTGTAGGGTCAGGCTTACATCATCGGAGGGCACTGGTTCTAGCCACGAAGCCTTCTGCTGTTTATCCCGATGAATAACAACATAAGAATTGCCATTCAGTAGAAGCTGAATAAGTACTTCTTGCCACCCGGCGTAAGGATTCATTAAATGAAATGGATCGTCTAATAAGGCTTGATATTGTTGCCCGTTATAGCGGCAAGCGGCAATGTCGGAGCTGATCCGCTCGACGACTGTAAAGACATCCGAGTTCTTAAAGGCTTGATTAACATCAATTGAAGATTGAGTTTGGATCTTGCCTCCGGAGAACACCATCAACGGTCCCGTGCCATTAGCTAACGTCCGTGAACGAAAGATGCCTTTAAAAGGATTCCATACACCCATTGCTAATCACCTCCTATCGCGTTACTAAAAGAACTGCCAATAAAATATAAGGTTACACCCAGCATTACGAAGCCCAGCCACTTTGCCAGCAGGAAGAAGCCAGCTACAAAGGCAGCCAGCCCACACATAATTATGATTAAACTGATTATTGATAAAACGTTTTTCATTTTTGCACCTCAGAATGAGAAATTATCCCAGTACGTTTTGCGCTCGCTAGGGGTCATATTGGCAAACGGATCTTTTTGCTCCTTATCCAAACTAACATCATCAAAGTCATACTGGGCACGGAAAAAAGCATCGATTGTCGCATCGACAATATCAATCTTTGCCGTGCGACTATCTTTATCGACTTTAACCCCATTATTATCATTACGTAGAACGGCATTACTGAAACTGTACTTCATCAGTGGATCATCAAGCCATCTAATCTGGTCAGAGGCAATTGCCCGGCGAAAAGCTAACGTTGGCTTGTTCAGTGTTAGAGATCCTTGGCGTACCGGAATAGTCAGCCAGTCCGTCTTCTGATCAATCCACATGGTGACAGGCTCATCTGCATGCCAAGCATCAAAGCAGAAGGCTTTAACGGACAAATGGTGCTGTTTTACAAAATCCAAAATGTAATTAAAAACCACACCATCATCAATGAAGCCATAAGCATCTTTAGTAACATCACAGAAGCCCAGTTGTTCCGCATTGCGGTAGTTGATACCATCTTGCTTTTCCTTCAGGTCAATTGAGCCTTGAGCAAACGCCAGCGGAATGAAACTATGCTGTAAGACGAACCATTTACCAACATTGTTCTCAACATACGGGAAGATAAAACTGACCGCCGTATCATCAGCATATTGGGACTTATCAAAGCCGATCGTTACTTCATGGCCATCAATGTTAAATGGTGCCTGTTCGGCAACCGACTTCTCAATATCGTTAAGGGTCAGATAAGTATTGGACTTGGTTTTAAGCCAGATGTTCATGTTCTTATTCTGGAACTCAGCAATATTGCCGGCCATCATATGAGTATTCCGCTCATTCATAAGTCGACTGATCATCTGCTGCTTTTTCTTTTCGTTCAAAGTCAGCAATGGGTTCGATTTTTCCCAGGTTTCTGGTTTCTCAGTTTCTTTGACACTATCCTGCTCCCAAACGAGACAAAGGTAATTATCTAAAGAGCGACTAGCATCATCGCGCATTGCCCGTTCCATCATTCGCTCATCCTTGTAGAAGTACGAAGTCGGATTAGGATAAGCGGTCGAGATCTGGAACATGGACCCACCGGTCTGCATCATCCCAGATGAAACCTGACCAACGTTACGGGCGATCTGTGCAATGGCCGTAGGTGAACCCTTAGCACCATCGGATCCAGATTCATCCAGAACTGCCATGACAAAGTGCCGGCTATCAAACCGCCCTGATTCATGGCTCAAACGAAGGATTGTATTCTGGCTGTTCTTGGCAATGATGTTGTCATTAAGAACATTAGTGTTAGTTTGCTTGAACAACTTATGAAAAGCGGCAATCTGGTCGAGCGCGTTGAAGGTAGTTTTCAGGTAACTAAACCCCTTCTGCGACTGACTGGTAACGGGGGCAACGTATGCCATATCTTGGTTTGACTTACCCAGTGATTCCACAATAAACGAGTAAGTAAGAATGATTGCTGAGAGGTAAGTCTTACCGTTTGTCCGGGCTACTGAAACCAGGACACGATCATATCGTTTGTCGTCAAGGCTGTCCCGCCAGCCAAACATTAGAGCAAGGATTGCTTTTTGCCATAGCATTAGTGGGACCGGCTTACCAGTATCCACATCCGGCACTAACTTAGCGAAGTTAAGAATCCGGTTAATGTGATCCTTATCGTAGTGGAACGAAAATGAACTGTCCTCATTGATCCGCCGTAAATCCTGTAATTGGCGAAACGCTGCCAGCTTCATCATCGTGCTGGACAGATACTTCTTATCAAGGATTTCTCGTGCATACCGTGTTCCCGGATCATCGTACTTTGCAAAAACATCCTCATAATTGCCAGATCGTTTTTCAGTTTGATAAGCCCTGATGACATCCCCTGCCACGTCTTCTGAATGGGAAAAATCATACTTATGCACTATGATCACCTTTTCCATTTAGCATCTTAGCAATACTGTCAACTACATCGCCGCTGTCATCATCATCGCTGTTAAGGTTAAGCAAAGTAGCTCGTGACTGTGGCGTTAGACCTAATTCAGCACTTAGCTGTTTAATCTTAGCAGTTGAGTCGCTTAATGTTGTAACAGCAGGATTCTTTTTGAAGCCGGCAAAATTATGAGCATCAATTACTTCACCAGTTGGTGAAACCACCGGCTTATATATAGCCGATTGGATGCCGTGCTTTTGAATATCTTTATATGCTTGGCGAAAAATATCGACTTGTACACAGAGTGCGGCAACTACCGTCAAATCTGGCTGTTTAACAATCTCAGATTTCATTAAAGCCGGTAAAATTGCTCGATAGGCATTCTTAGCTATCTTCGATAGATACCACGGAGGAGATGACTGCAACGGCTTCCACGATTCTGTGTCCTGCTTTAGCTGTTTTGTCCGTTCTCGCTGGTACTTCTCAGCCTTAGGATCAGTAGTAATTTTATTTTTCCGTGCCATACAATTCCTCCTTTCGTAAGAGTGTGCTAATTCCTGCTCAATAGCGAACGCTGACGATCATTTTCAACGCATCGCAATGCGTTATACCCCCCTATCGTCAGAGACAAAATAACTCGGATTTTTGCGAAAGTGCATTGTTCTATGTGATGCGCTCATTTTGGTTCCTAGGGGGCGGGGGATGCTTGCTAATTTCAACAATGTTTTTCAGCTTTTGGCTTCTTTTCGTTTAACCAACGCTTCCAAATTCCCCTGCTGATATGCTTTAACTTATTAACGCCATTGGGCTTAGTTTCGATAGCTTGCTCAATTTGCGTCTTGCGGTTGTGCTGGCGTCGGCTCAGCAGCCAAAGGTTGTCCGCATCATAAGGATCGTGACAGTAACGACGTGGGACGATATGGTCCACAATGTAATCATGGTCACTCAATGCTCTACCAGTTGATCCATCGATCATCAGGTCACGACGCTTAACGTAATCACGAACCTTGGTCCACTGTGCCGAATGATAGAACTTGTTAGCAATAGGATCACGTTCGTTATGGTTGTACTCCCGTTGCCACTGCTTGTGATATTGCTGGTACTGTTCGGCCTGGTGATACTCATGCAGTCGTTCTAGTTGTTCTTGCTTATGTTCCTGTTCATGCTTACTACAATAGTCATGACCAGGTTCACATAACCTATGACAACTTTGATGCCAGCATTCATGAGTACGCATATCACCACATCTCCGTTCACTGCATAGTTACTAATACTCGGTTCAAATAATCTCGTAGTCTTTCAGCAACGTCTTTAGATAGCTTGAATATCGCCTGCTGGTTTTTTACAACTTTGTCTGGATAGTAAAAATTGCTTATCAGTACATCGATATGATCATTAACGTGGTCGTGCTGCTTTAAGAAACTAATCTCTGTTTTACTATCTGTCCATTTATCGAACCGCTCTCTATAAGACACATCGTACAGGCCAGCGTCCAAAGAATGAATAGTAGGGCATTTGAATCCTTCTTTACTCATGGTATATCACCACACCACCTTTCATTTATTTCCTATGCGCAATCCCGGAATCGAACCGGAACGGCTGCCCATACTGACATTAAGGTTTGACCCACCGGAATACCAAACTTGCGCAAACTAAAAGACGGTAGCTAATGCTATCGCCTTAATTGCTTTTAATTTTGCTTCGCTAGTTAAGTGAAATTAGAGTTGAAATTTATTTATTTTTACGTACTTTAAAAGCTGGCAAGCGTTGACCTGTCAGCTTTTTCTTTTGCTTCATATGTTTCTCAGCTCGGCACAGCATCATGTACTCTTGCTTCGACGCTACCAAGCCGAATCGTTTAGTCTGATACATTTTTCCTCCAAACAAAAAAGCCAGCCGTTAAGCTGACTTAATTACGCATAAAAAATATTTGTAGTTCCTATCTGGCTAGCTTTTTGACTTATAAAAAGCTGATCTTTTGTTTTCCTAGAGATAACTATATTATCGTTTGAAAATGTATAAACATGATAACCTAAAATTATCAAGATAACATTAAAATACAATGCATTATTTGATATGTAATATATTCCTTCTATTACTACTAATATTAGATTCATAACAATAGAAGGGGCAGATTCCGGTTTCAATGATAATATTGGTATTATAAAGGTAACAAAGAAATTTAGAACCTCAGAATCGTATTTTCTCAAATCTTCCAACTTATATTTCTGTTTAGCAGTATCCGTGGCTTCAGCTTTCAATATTTTAATCCAAATAAATAAAATAATTAGGGTAATAACCGAAAGTATAATCATTGATAACCATAAACCAGGATTTTGATTCCATGCTTTTTTAATTGAGCTATTTGAAAATGAATCTAAATTATTAAGAAAAATCATTATAAAGATAGGAATATATGACGAAAAGAAAAGAATTGTTTTAAAAATTAGTCCCAACATATCTATCACCTTTTCTCATCTATACCGTTCTGATTGCCAATTAATGTCTTGTAATATGAGTCCTGCATCAAATTGACAAAATTTCCTATTTGTGTTTCATCTCTGTAAATTAATTGTCCTTTATTTACCTCTATATCTAAATTAAATTGATCAATTACGCTCTTCGTCCTATCTATTTTTTCAAGGAATGCTGTAATTCCATCGTTTTTATATAGTTTAGCCAATCTTTTTACGTAATTACCATTTTCTAATGCTCTTTTTTTGAGTTCATCAAAATTTTTTATTTTCTCAGCAAATTCATCATTTGACAAAACATCTTTTGCCTTATCTTTAAACTGATCATTAAGCTTGAGAACTCTTTCTAGAGAAATATGATGAAAGATAAAAATTTTATCATCAATAACAATGAAGTCAATTGCGTTATCAATACCCAAAAGTTTAGAACTTTTAATTTTGGTAAAGCTTCCATTTGCTATCTCGCCCAATATTCCCTTTTTTAAGGCTTTCATTCTATTAATTTTCCTAAATACATATATTGGCTTACCATTTGTACTTTTAAATTCATATGTAAAGAAATCGAAACTATTAGGATCAATATCGTTAAGTACCATAGGCTGCTTTAACGAGCTAAATATTTCGTTTAATTTATTAATGTAATCATTGGAATTAGCATATTCAACTGTATCATCAATTGATCCAACAATATCATATTGCTTTAAGTTCTGATTATCGTAATAGCTAATCTGTTTTTCTATAAGGTCGATTATTTCTTGCTGAACATTTTTATTAATAGTTGGAGTAACACTAAATAAATCGCCGTTATATTTTCTTCCTGTTAAATGAAGCATTAAACTATTTCTACTAAGATTACTCAATAACTTTGCTGAATCAAATTTTTGTGTATTCATAATTACTAACACTTCCTAATATTATTCCATTGTTATTCTATCAAAAAAGAGAGCAATTAAGCTCTCTTTAATGAAATAATATTAGGAGTAGTTTAACGTCATTTCGGACAATGCTAGAGGGTGGAGTCGAACCACCGCTGTGCGCAAGTAGGTTGAATCGTAACTAAAAACTACCTGTGCCCTGCCGAGGACCATAGCACGAAGCACTGTTAAACATTAAAAGAGGAGGCTTAACATCTCCTTTAATTGATTGTGCTTCAATATGGAAGGCATAAGACAAGTGAGGTGCTAGCTTCACCTCCAGATATATATTGCCTTCCAAAGTGAACACTGGGAACTGCCCCCACAAGCGTTGTCGCTTGGTGTCTAACTTCACGTATCCACATAATCAGAACTAATTAACTCCCGCACCCGGTCGTAGTTTTCCGCCTACTCCTGTAACGGACGTTAGTGTTCTGAATAATTGTAATCTTCTAGCCGTTGAGTTAGATTACGCACTCTTCTGCTGATAACAGCACGGCTACCGTGAGACTAGCAGAGCCGGTATAACACAGGGAGTATTTATGAAATCGTATCAGTACATTACATGTAAAAATTGGATTAATTAATACCTAGTCTCAACGTGGATTATGGAATTTGCATCCATCACCGGCTTGGTTACCGTTCCACACCTATATAAATCATTCAAAGAGATGAACACTTTTGTGGCTGTTCAGGCCATGTCTTAATCTTTTGACACTACCATTTAATCATTGATATTCGTTCCAAACACGCCAACCTTGCGCCACTTTTGCGCCAAAAGTACGCCAGATTTACGCCAAAACACGAACCGAAGGATCATGGATAATCTTCACGGCTTCCCACAAAGCCCGTCGTTGTAAGCGGTCAAGGGTCCTGCTCGAAAGGTGAAGCTTGATTCCTACTTCAACCTTAGTCCATCGATGATAAACAAAACGCATTGCCAGAATATCAGCATAAGTTTCATATTCGTCACCCCACGAGTTCATTTCATCAATCACCCATTCGCGAGATTTCCACTCGTATTGAGCATTGACATAGTTAACCATTGCGCTATCAGGATCAACACGATCACCTTTAGGCATACCATCCAGACTGGGAGAACCAAGTCGTGGCTTTAGCTGACGTGCTTTAGCTTTCCAATCGTGATATTGCAAAAGATACTGTTTAGCCCGTTTAATAGACTCATCTTGATTTAAGTTTCCATAAACGCTCTGCACGTCCACACGCTCCCTTGTGATATAATTAATATTGTTAAATTATTTTGGAAGCGCTCTGTGTACAGGGCGCTTTTTTATTTTTAGCGGTCGTACTCATCGACTTCGCCATATTTAACATTGGGGTGATTAACTCCATCAACTTCAATCGTTAAAGTATGATTTAAATCATTCATTGCGACTACATGACCACGCTGATTTTTATATAAGACTGGTCCACCCAGAGTGAATTTATTTGATAGTTGTTTGTAACTTAACATCGCTTACTTCCTTAATCTTTCATGTGTTTCATCAACCTTTATCGTCGTAATTACTCCAGCAATATACGAGATAGCAGCAACCAAGATGATAATAAGTAAATCATATACAGTCATTAGTCGTCCTCCAAATCTTCAGGTTTCACTCCATAATGAACAATGAAAAGTCCATAGTAGCCATCTTTTCGCTCACCAAGCGTTAAATTGCCTTTGCTACTCACATTCCACACTTCATAGGTCTTGCCATGATATATAACTTTTCTCACGAGTTACCACCCCTCACGTATTCTCCCAGCAATGAATGCCAAGATAATTACTAGCGATACAGGTAGAAGCACCCAACCACCGGCAAATTTCATCGTTACCAATTTCATGAGCGCAATCGCAAACCAGATAAACGCATATACTACTGAATCCATTACTTTTCCTCACTCCTTTGCCACTCAGCTATCAGTTCTTGTGCTCTCACTAACTGGTCATGTTCGTAATCACTGTTAACACTCATTCGTACTAGTTTTACGTATTCTCGTTGGTTTCCTAGTAATTCACACTCACCAGCAAATCCATCACTAACGAAGCGCATCTTGTAGTTATTTAACTGGGTAACCATCACGCCGAGATTAGTTAGTGTCATCTTTAATCCTTTAAAATTCATTCAAGTTCACCTCCATAATCTTTAAATCCATATCCCACTAAACCATCGCTAACAATTTTCACCGCATCTTCAGCTGAACGTGCAATTCCATGAATAACATTTCGCTGAGTTAACATCTGGTGAAATTTAATCTGGTCTTTCCTTGGCCGGCCTTTTTCATTTTTGACTTCTATATAAAACACTTTTCCATCTAACCAGCGGAAGCCGTATAAGTCCGGATGTCCTTTCGGCAGTCCAGTATCAAACCAGCGCCCGTCAGCGGTTTTAACCTTGCCCACGTTTGCACGGAATACTGTGCATTGGTGCTGTGATACGGCCACCATAATGGCTGACTGAATACTATGTTCACTGGTCATTAGTAACTCATTTCTACTTCTTCAATACTGTCGAGCGCTTTTAATGGAATAATCACTCGACAGTTGTTGCGGTTTTTACCAATCAGAAAATTACAACTAACATCATGTAATGCTCGTTGAATGTCCTGATAGCTACCTTTGTAGTTATAGGTATTGCCACCAATTGTATGAATTTTAATCATTGCTTACCTCCATTAACGGGCATCCCACCCATTCGGTGTTTTAAGTGTACTGACTTCGGGTGACGGTAGGTGAACGGTTGGTGACGGTAAATTTTAGTTAGCGTCACCGCCAGTATTGCTGTTGTATCAATATTTTTGTTAACTTTGGTGACGCTATTTCTCATTTTTTTGCCAAAAACTTTTTCGGCGCTTTCTCTGTATATACCTACTACATATATTATTTTTTAGTAAATATACTGTCATAGCGTCACCTAAACGGCTACAAGTATTGATACAACAGCATTTATTGAGGTGACGGTAGAGTAATTTTACTGTCACCTAGCGTCACTTATCGTCACCCTTTTCATATCCTCTTTTAGTTTCACCATTAATTTTTCGACGTATTTTTCTAAAGCCAAAACGATTAACCATGATGTTCGAGACTTGATTACCAATCTTTCGATTTTTTACTAAGTCAATTCCAGGTGCTACGGCCAGTGACAAAGCTTCATTAGTAATGAAATCTTGACCCTTAAACTGGTTATTCAGTGCTTCATCAATCTTGTCTTCCAGCTCGTCGGTGTACATGAAGTTTTGACGATGTTCGTCTAATTCTTCTTCCTGCTCGTTGGTTAAGGCGAAACTGAAGCCGTCCTTGTACAATTGCATAGCTTCACCCCAGCACTGTTTGACATAATCATCGGTTAAATCCGTTACTGGATGATATTTCTGCCGGGCTTTGCTAACGTGAAGCGGCAAGAATCGTCGTTCACCGGTTTTATCCTTCAAGTAGTACAGCTCGTTAGTTGTCCGGGCCATAACAAAGTTCTTTGCGAACCGTTCCGCTTGGTGACCATATGGCTTCCGGTATTCAAATTCCTGTAAGGTAATAAACTTTTTCAGAATTTCAAAACTCGCATTATTCGTGGCCGTCATTTCATCGTCGTTAATAATTAACGCCCGTCGCATCACCGCATAATCATCTTTGTTATCAAAAGTTGAGAATTGGTCCGTGTAATAACCTAATGGCGCTATTTTTTGTAAGAAGGTGGTCTTTCCGGCCCCTTGACCACCGACTAAATCTAAGACGAAATCAAACTTAGTCTTTGGATTGTGAGCCTTAGCCACTGCTCCAACAAAAAATAATTTAGTAATTAACTGTGTAACAGTGTTTTCTTCAACTCCCAGATAATCGCCCATGATATGGTTTAATCTTTGCTTGTGGTCCCAGTTCTTATAAGCATCATCAAAGTAATCAAGAACTGGATTGTAACGATGACGCATCGCAACCACTGTAATGGCACTACGAATCTTTTTGTTATCAAATAACACCCCATAATCGGCATTATCTTCAATGTATGAAGCAATCTGGTCAACGTAAGCATCGACTAACTGACCAGTTTTAAACATTAATTTGCTGTTAGACTTCACGACATCAATTTCAGTCGTGAACTCATTGAATTGGAAAGTATCTTTTAGAATCGGATCTCTTTCCAAAATGATTTCGATGTTCACTAGACTGTTACTCTTTGGTCGACCGTACTTGTCTACCTTGAAGCCCCAGTTATTTTCTTCTTTACTGGTCAACTTGCTAAGTTTTTCCGCGTTCTTTTTATCAAATGGCACTACCTTGTCATTTTTTTCACTCAACCGTTTCACCTCTTCTCCTGATTTCCTTTTTGATCATGCTGTTAACCGTTGTGACCACTTCGTTATCTGTCAGACTATATTCAGTCCGACTGTTAGCAATTCTGGCTAATTCTAAGACTGTTTCTGGTTCAACATTCCGAAATAATAATCCACCAGCAAAAGAAGCTAAGGCATTATTACGACCACCGGTTGGGCCTAAGCCATTAGCAATCTGACTAAACAATTCAGAAGTTTGGGTTTTACCTTTCGGGTGGTAGCGTTCAATTTTCTTATCGCTGATTGCCGGCTTACCTTTTTCTTCAATTAACTGGATTAGTTCTTCAGCCGGTTCAATTATTGGCTTATGGTTAAGCCATTTGTAGGCTTTTTCATCAATGATTGATGGTGCCACCACCACGTAATTGTTTGGATGAGCCTTAATATCTACCCCAGGCAGGAAACCAATGTTTTGTGTAATTCGTTCAGCGGGCTTCTTGAAGAAAAATTGATAACCATTATGAGCAGTCTTTTGGCACAAAGTATTGAACCAATCATCATGGCTTAATTCTTTGATTGACTTTGTGCCATCATCCCCATCTTCGTGACGGTCAACATCAATCACGAAAAATTTATCTGTTTTAAGGGCAATATTGGCATAAGGATGAGTTCGCCAAAATTTAGTAATTTCATCAGGGGTCAATGGTTCACGGTCAGCAAACTTTACTAACGGACGTTTTTCAATTGTCGGGATAACACTGAATCCGTGTTCGGCATATTGTTTAGCAAAGTTAATTAAGCTTTGCATACAACTCACGTCCTTTTAGAATGGTAAATCACTATCTTCAACCGTTGGTGCATCATCGGTTGCTAATGGTTCTTCTTTAGCTTGAGGCTCTTCAACTTTAATTCCAGGTCCAAAGTCATAGTTACGGTATGGATTGTCCGGGTCCTTCTTGTTTGGTGAAACGGTAATAGTCATTTCAAGGGTCTTACCTTCATATGGTTGGAAAGCTGCCATCAACTTTTCATAAGCATCGGTTTCATTATCTGGGAACATTTCTGGTGTTACTTGTAGGCCAACCATTGCAGCAATTTTAGAAATAGTCCGAATATTTCGACTAACAACAAAATCAGGCATTGGTTTACCTTTAGTTGTCTTAGTTGCCAGACTGATTCGTAATTGTTCTTTACGACTAGCATACTTACCTTTAATAATTTGCATGGAGAATCGTAAGCAATCCCAACCAGACTTATATACTGGATGGTCAACCTTATCTAGCATTACTTGGTAAGTGCCTGCCGGAATTAAATCCGATTGGTTAGCACTATCTGTCTTTGCGTTCCAGTCCTTAGTAGCTTTGTTAAATGCATCTTGTAAACCCATAATTAAATTCCTCCTAAAATTCCATTCTGTAACAATTCTTTCTGTAATTTCTTAATGAGTGCTTTCTTTACCTTTGTTACTGCGTTTTTTGAAACATTTCGATTAGTAGCGATTTCTACTTGCTTTAACCCGATGCAAAGATCGTGATAAGTTGCCAACTGTTTACTTGTTAAGTCTGATAGAAATGGTTTTATTAAACGTTGCTTTTCAGCCATATTTTCTAATGGGCTGTTTGGTAACTTAAACATCATCCAAACATAATCTTCATCGGAAAAATGAATTTCGTTTCTAAACCAGCGATGATACATGTTGTAATCTTGCCGGTTCATATTGAAGAGAATGCTATACCAATAAGGGCTAATTTCATATTTCTTGCCTTTATTACCAACCAAATAACATTTATCATTTTCCGTCTTGGTTGAGCTATAAGCATCTTTCCACATAGCGTTGAGATAGCTATAAGGCTGGTGTGTATGGTCAAGTATTCTCTTGGGTGGTGGCCCGGGCGTCCAGTTGCGCTTGTAATAGTATTCCCTTGTCATTTTTCAAACATGCCATCGCATGATTCTAGTAATTGCTTGATTCGTGGGTCAGTAATGTTCTTAGCTTCATACTTAGTCCGGCGGTCAGTGATTGTCCGGGTGTAAGTATCTTTACCGAATTTCTGTGTATGAATTACTAGGTCACAGTTTCCGTTAACAATGTTGTAGTATTTTGCCTTCAGTGACGGCATTGGCTCTGGTGTTGAACCGTCATCCCCACCGACTGAAATTTCTCGACTAATGTAAATGATGTTCATTGGCAATGCCTTTAAGTCCATCACAAACTGTTGAAGAACGGTATTAAAAATGGCATAGCCTTTTCCGTATGGAATATCTGATAAGGCCTGTACACCGTTATCAATGCAGATTGCTTGTTCAAGCATTACGCAAATATCATCAATTACATCAACGACTAGGGTTTGGAAGGTGTTCTTTTGTGATAATGCAGTAATCACATCGTCTAGCTGTTGAATTGCAGATTGCTTCAACTTGCCATCTTCATCACGAATATTTCTGATTTGAATACTTGGTGCTGTCCCTTGTTCACTATTCCCATCGGTATTTAGAACTAATGGGTGTGGAAAGAAACTAGCAAAGTATGATTTTCCGCTCATCGTCTTACCCCAAATAAAGAAGTTCCTTGGTTGGGATCTCGGGTGTTGTGGTTTGTCGTCTGGTAATTGAAACATTTAATTTATCCCCTTTCATATTTCCATTTATAGCCATAAGCTATTTCTTTTGTTCCTAAACAAACATTAGCTACATTTCCAAAGCCGAAGCCGGCTTTACTAACAGAAATCAAAGATGGAAACCTTTGAATTACATTTCCGGATAAATCCATTTGTATTACCGGCTTTGATAATCGTGATGAAATTTTTAATCCACGACTGCCGTAATTACAATTAGTAAAATGTGACATCCACTCAAGATTATTTATGCAATTATTGGTTTTATCCTCATCAATGTGGTTTACATCGCTTAACTCATCTGGATTGGGAATGAATGCTTCTGCAGCCAACCTATGAACATATAGATTTTTCTTAATTCCGTTAACATGTAATGTAACTTCTAAATATCCATTTTTCTTTTTCCATTGAGAAATTTTCTTGTTGGTAACTATATTTTTGACATTTCCTAGATTAGAAATTTGATAATTGGGAAATGATTTTATCTTTCGCCATACCTCAGTTACCATTTCTTTTTCCTCCTGTTATTAAATTGGTGCCATGCCCAACCTGCTGAATAGTTATGCAGCTTGGCGTAGGCTTGTAACTCTTTAAGGGTGTGTAATTGCCCTGGTGATTTATCGGCAACGTTTGCCATCACTTGGTCATTAAGAATTTGTTGAATCATTTTCTTGCGATGTTCTACCGCTTGATTTTCTTTGATTTCTTGTAAATCGACGTTAACGATTTTGTAGTCTTTGTTCTCTTCCCTGAGTTCATGACCACACAACGGGCAACAATTATCCTTCGCTTGATCTCGATAGAACGTACCGAAGCAGTAATTACATTGTGCAATTGCTGGTCCATTATCAGTGCTAGTCTTAGCTTTACGTTTATCTTTTGTGACAATCGCTTCAGACCAATCCCGATCGTTATTAGGCAATCCAAACGTTAAAAAGTTATCAACGTGGTCAATAATGATTGCCGTTTTTCCTTTACGAGGATTAAGGCAACGCATTGAAAATTGTAAGTACAAAGCTAAAGAACTTGTCGGTCTTGCCATAATCACGCAATCAACATTAGGTAAATCCACCCCTTCAGTAAATAGATTTACATTAGCTAGGATGGTTAACCGTTGGTCACGAAACTTTTGTACTAATTCATCACGAACTTGAGAATCAGTATTACCATCTATTTCAGCTGCTGAAATTCCTACTTGAGCAAACTGTTCAGTAACTTTTTTCGCACTTTCAATTGAGTGACAATAAACTACTGCTTGCTTACCGTTTGCTAATCGTTGGTACTGTTGAACAATATGCCCATAAATCTGGTGACTAATTGCTTCATCCATACTTTGGCTTGAATAATCACCATTTGATTTACGTAATTTAGAACGGTCAATATCACCTAAGCCGTAATAATGAAATGGTGCTAGAAAATGATGTTCGGTTAACCACTTGATTGATTTACCGACAATAATATCGTCTGCAATCTGATCTAATTGGTCGTGACCAGTTCGAATCGGTGTGGCTGTGAAGTATAAAATATAAGCATTAGGGAAAGTATCAATAATTCGCCGATAGCTTTGTGCTAAAGCATGGTGGGCCTCATCAATCAAGATTAGCTGTGGTGCTTTTAATTGTTTCACTCGTCTGGTTAATGTTTGGACCATTCCCATTGTTGCTAAGCTCATATTTACTTCTTGCTGTTCGAACGTGCTAATAGCTTGTTCTAAGACTTCCTTGCGGTGAATAATAAACATCACTCGATTGTTTTTATCAGTAGTCCTTCTAGCTATTTCGGACATGATTACGGTTTTTCCGGTTCGTGGCGGCTGCTGAACAATGATTCGATGGTGACCAGTTCGCATTGATTGATAGACCTTATCAATCGTTTCTTGCTGATAATCACGTAATTTAAACATTACTTAATCACCGTATTCCGGTTATTCTTCAAGTGTGCTCCCGGTACTTCTTGACCAGCTTTAATTGCTTTGTAAATAGCAGCCTTATCCGGACTAGAAACTGTCTTAGTTTCAACAAAGGTTTCTGGTAACTTCTTCTCATCATCAATTACAGTGGACGCTTTAAAGTTTCGGACACTTAGTAAATGATTTTCTGTATCAAATCGTTTAATCCCGGCATCATCAAGAACATCAGTCATATATTGCTTAATCCATTGCAATTTATTCTTGCGGTAAGATAGTTCATCACGCCATGTTCGTTGTTTATCTTCAATGAAGTTAATTTCAGATTTCAATTGGTCAGCCCAAGTAGCAAGGTTTTCTAACTTATCCTTTCGGGTGTCGTCAATGGCATCAAGAGTATCTTTCATTACTGTTGGGTCTAAATCGTCACGTTGGGATAATTCCCGAAATTGGTCATTAAGTTCAAATAAACTACTCATGATGGTCACTCCCGTAAATGTTCTTAGTGTCAGTTCCTAGTCGTTCAGTAATTACTCTTAAAGCGTTAGTGTGATTCTGCATCTGAATCGCACACCACATTAATTCTTCTGGTGTTGACGCTTTGTCATATTGCCGACTTAAATTACTAATTACGGTTGCTTTATCGGCAATCATGTTGTTAAACTTATTTAAATGATTACTTTCCATGTGTTATACTTCTCCTTGAAAATTTAATTGTTTTCTTTGTTGCTATCGGTGTCTCCAGCACCGGTAGCTTTTTTAGTTGGGCATGGTGTGATGGCTTCTGCCAAATCATGAGCAATGAATGGCAGCCAGATCATAAACGTCCAACTCATCGCTACCTCCATCCCCTCACGGTAGAAGATTGTCATTAAGCAACCACATCCAGCATAGAAAAGTCCTTTAATAAACTGCATTATGTTTCCTCCTCACGGTAATGGTTTATTCCAATCAATTTCATTTACATGTCCTTCAATCCACTTCCTAGCAACTGGTAAATTAACCTTGATTGAACGTCCTTTACCAGGATGTGGACTAGTCGACCACTTTCTTGTTTCTGGGTAAGCGTCCAGAATGTACAGCTGAATCCATGCTTTAGATTTTTTACCTGGAACATACCGACGTAGTTCTTCAAGATTGACCCACTTTTCAGTAGGTGGTTCTTTAGTCACTAGATACGGCTTCAGATATTCTGCAACTGCCTGCCTATCCTCAGGCGGTGTTTCTTTAACGAGTTCAAGTAATGCACTACTCATCTTAATCAGCTTCTTTCTTGAAATGATCATCCTCAAATGCATCAAACCAACATTGGATATGTTCGATTCTTAATGCCAGTTGAGCTACTTCATTCCATGCATCGGCAGTTCCTAGTGGACAGCCATCCTCAATAACCAAGCTTTCAGCTTTGGCTGTTTCAACAGCCTCATCAAATTTCTTGAGCAAGTGGGACATTTCTTTATCTTTCTTATCAAAATTACTCATTTCATCACCTCCTGGTTAGCTATGTTCAAATAAATGATATCTTCGTTCTCTTTTGGGAACGTTATGAGCAAAAAAATATAGACATATTTCTAGTATCATACCCAAGCGCCCGTAAAATGTTAGCAAACTCTTCAACACTAATGTTGACTTTTCCGCTTTCACGTTTGGCATATGCTTCTCTAGACATATGTAGCTTATTAGCAAATTGGGCCTGGGTATACCCTCTAGCAACCCTTTCTGCTTTTAACCGGTTTAAATTAAAAGCCATAAATCTATCTCCTTTCCGTTCGCTTTATCGAACGATTTTAGAATACAATATATGTTCTCTTGTGTCAACAAAAAATATCGTATTTTTCTAAAAATGTTTCTTTTCTCGAACAAATAAACTATAATATAGTCACTGACACTTGAGAAAGGAAAAACTAGAGCAATGAGAAATAGCAAACAAGTAATAGATTATCTTGATACTCTTCGCCATCAACAGAAAGTTTCAATAAGTGAATTAGCGCGTAGAGTTAACATGTCAAAATCTACTGTTTCTCTCTATTTCAATAAGTCTAGAGAGTTTCCAGTAAATAGGCTTGATGAATTTGCATCGGCTTTACATACCACCCCTGAAGACGTTTTAGGGGTATCAAATACTCAAAACAAAACTAACCCTTCTAACATCATTTATCCCGCTGGCTTGGAACGTCGTTCTATTCCGCTGATTGGTGAGATTGCTTGTGGTGACCCGATTACCGCCGAAGAAAACCTCGATGGTTATATCGAAGAGACCTTTGAAAAGCCAGTACCAAGTGGTACGTTATTTGCTCTCCGTTGTAAGGGACACAGTATGGAGCCTACTATTCCTGATAAAGCAATCGTGGTTATCCATGAGCAACCGGAAGTCGAAGATGGTGAAATAGCCGCTGTTCAGGTTAATCATGACACTGAAGCAACGCTAAAGCGTGTGAAGCATCAAGGCGATATGATTTTACTGTTGCCTGATAATAAAAATTATGACCCAATTATCTTAAGCAAAGATAATCCAGGTCGCATTATTGGTAAAGCTATCAAGTATTCAGCGCCATTGTAAGTATTTGTCCAAACACTGAAGACGTTAAAAGCTGAATTAATTGGAGAGATAATAATGTATTATTTTTTAACATTTATTTTTTGCGTTGTTGGAGTTCTAGTATTTATAGATAAAAAACATAACTATAACAAGCTTTTCAAAAGAATAGTTGGGATTGCCTTCGTTTTAATTGGATTGTGCTTTTTATCTTTAGGATTATCTTCTAACGATTGGAGTGCTGAGTCAGATAATTGGAACAATATTAATAAATTTGAAGGCCATGTTACTGAAGAAGATGCTGATATTAAAAAAGTATATAGTTATCATGGATATTTGGTTATGAAAGTAGATGGATTAAATTTTAGAAACAAAGATATGTATGCGGCTAATCAGTCATTAGAAAGTATGTTTCAGTTTGCTAATAAAACTAAATTATCAAATAAGGGTTTAATTGTTTATCAAGGAGCAAAGGATAATAACCAATTTGCAATTTTATATAACAAAAAAGCACTTAAAAATTATCCCAGCCACGATCAATTGGACGACAATATGGATTTACTCCTAGATGAAGCAACAGCTTATAGAATGTCTGGCGGTGCATTTAATAGTTCTAAATTTACAACTGATATTCCTATAAATAGCAAAAATCAGCCTAAAGTTTTTTCAAAATTCTGTGATTCAAAAGGATTATACGTATTCAATTACAATAATTAACAACTAATAAAAAAGCCCTGCTAGTGAGGCAACACTAACAGGACTATGGGTTGAATTTATGTGGATAACAGATTCAACCCTTCTATTTTACACATTTATATATTTATTTGTAAATGGAGGGATATACTATGGCAACGTATTTTAAACGTGGTAAAACCTGGTCTACAAAAGTCCGCTGGTATGATGATGACGGTAAACGTCATTCTAAGTCCAAGTCGGGCTTTTCTACTAAGCTCCTTGCTAAGCAATGGGCGATAGACCAAGAAAGTAAACTAAATAAAGGCGTGCAAATCGCTAAAGAAATTAGTCTGGTCGATTATTACAATAACTGGGTTAATACTTACAAGAAAGATAAACTATCAACAATTACACTTGACCGTTATAAGTACACTGGTGATGCTCTCAGAAATTTCTTTCATGACGAAAAGATAAAATCAATTACTCGTGTGAAGTATCAAAATTTTATCAATCACTATGGCTCCACTCACGCTCCTACTACAGTCAAAAAAGTTAATTCAATAATTCGTGCCTGTGTTAAATCAGCAATCTTAGATGATTACCTATACAAAGATTTCACTCAACGAGTAGAGCTAACTGCTAATAAAGATAAAGTCGTAAAAGTAGACTATTTGAATCTCAAAGAAATTCACCAATTACTAACCGCTGCTACTGATAAGATTGAACATCGCCCTGGCTTTACTAGTCGTTTTATGATTGTCACCGCTATTTACACCGGTATGCGGTTAGCTGAGATTCAAGCTTTAACCTGGAATGACATTGATTGGTTACACCAGACAATAAACATCAACAAATCGTGGGATATGAAAACTCATGATTTCAAACCAACGAAGACTGAATCAAGTAATCGAAAAATCAAAGTTAACCCTGAGTTGCTTAATTACTTAAAGATTCTTCGAGACCACCGTCGATCTAATCTTGTTTTCATGAATCAATATGGAACAATCCCTACTTCAAATGCAGTCAATAAGACGCTCAGGGAGCTTCTGAGCAGTCTTAAGATTAAACGGGAAGGTTTCCACTTCCACAGTCTTAGACACAGCCATGTGGCGCTCTTATTGGCAAATGGAATAGATTTATATGCAATCAGTAAACGATTAGGTCACAGTAATATTTCTATAACTGCTAACACCTACGCATACCTGATTGATGAGTACCAAAGTAAAACTAATAAGCAAATCATCACTGCTCTATCAAGGATTTAAATGGGACCCATTTGGGACCCAAAGTCATTATTTCTTGTGTTTTCTCATAACTTCTTTAAAATCAAAAAATCACCGCTAATCCTTTAATATCAAGGGTTAACGGTGATTTTCTTATTCTTCATAATTCTTCAATTTTCTTCAAAAGTGCCCCAAACAGGATTCGAACCTGTACATGGAAACCCATACAACGACCTGAACGTTGCGCGTCTGCCAATTCCGCCACTGGGGCATCGTTATTAATGAAATAACAACAATCTTATTATACTGGAATTTTATTGAATTACAAGTCCTATTTATTTTTAATAAATTGAATCATTGTCCCATAACCAGTTAAAACTAGGAACTTGGGGGCAACCTGAACGTTAGCTACATTGGTATTAAAACGAACCCCGACAATTCCATCAGCTTTCTTTTCAGCTGCTCGTTCGCGTAATTTCTGCTGAACCTCGCTAAATAGCTGATCCAAAGATTCAAATGAGTCAATCGCATCACTTGGCAGCATTAAATGAGCTGTCGCATTAACAACTCCCAGGACTTTATGTGCCTGTGGATAATCTTCTGTTGAAAGGAACACTTCATTCACCTCCTTATTCATTATACCAAACTAACAAAAAGGCTTTAACGCTCAGCAATTCTAAACGTTAAAGCCACATTTGTGTTTATGAGGGGTCCAACCTATTAGTTCCTGTTGGCCGCTTCCTCATAATATCTACGGAAGGAATCTTGCCACTTTGCACTGGAACTTTATTACTAAATACAAACTTTTGATTCTCATCTTCCGCAAAGTCGCTTTTATTCGTTACCGTTCAAATAGTGCACCCTGGTAACCACAATTTAAATCAAGATCTTTCCGGTTACTCTTACGTTGCTTCTAGTCTACTCCTTAACTTCCTTCGACTCTATTAGAACGGGAGACTTAATGTTTTAACATCGTCTCTTTATCCTTCCTCACCAATAATATACCACCTTTAGTAACCGCTTTCAAGGATTAATTAAATACTTGTGATAGCATTAATAATATTGCGACTAAATTATTTAAACCGTGTAATAGCATTGAGTTTCGAATATCCTCACTTTCCCGGTAAATGTATGCTAAAGTCATCCCCAACATACAATACAAGAGGAAACTAATAATATTCGTGCTAACATGTCCAGCCGAAAAAACAATCCCAGATAAAATTACTTTTGGCCAGAAAGTATTGGGCTTAAAGAAAAGATTCATTAATACCCCACGAAAAATCAGCTCTTCCGCTATCGGAGTCAAAACCACCGCTGAAATTGCAAATACAATTGTTACTAATGGGTTATGGCCCAATATCGCCATTAGACTTTGATTATTCGCTGTTTCTGTCTGGTGGTAGATTAATACGTTCAGCACACCAAGAATAAATTCCCCTATTAAAATAAACAGGTACCCACCAAGGATTAACTTCCAGTTAATTCTCTTTCTAATTGGTAACTGGTTATAGCGGTGGTATGTTTGTCGAGCCCATATGATAATAAAACCGAATAATAGAAGAAAAAGGAGAACTAACCCAATGGTCTTAATGGTTACCCTGTTGCTTCGATTAGCAATTTGCATTGCAATCGGTGGTAATTCTATACACAAGAAAAAGGCTGCCATTAAACAGCAACGCTTAATAAGAGAAAAAATTTCACTCATTTTTGTTGCCCCTTTTTTGTTCTTGAAGGCGCTTTTGTTTTCGTCGTTGGTAACTCCATTTTGCGGTTACCTTCGTTACCATCAAGTTTGCAACCACAAATCCTAAAATCCATAAAATATACATCGACCAGCCAGAAATTACTTTACTAATCGTTAATGCTACTAAAATTGCAAAAATAATTAATGGGGGTAATACTACTTTTAAGATTAATTCTGCTTTCACTCTTTAAATCCTCCATCATCTTGTTCAAAAAGTATCTCTCAGTTACATTGCATCCTAATCCTGATGGAAAACATCTTCCAAAATTTGCTTGGTTGTTGCCATTTGCGTTCCGCGAGAACGGACATAATCGATCTGTGAGATAAGAATATCATAACTCCACATTGAAGACAGATCTTTCTCGTTAAAATAGTGGAGATTTAACGTAATCTCATTTAAATCGTGGATCATTCCCGAAAAGTCGTCCATCCCTTGGTATTGTTTTGTTCCAATAACCACCGGCAATTCGTTGTCAGCAGAGTCTTTTAATATGTTCATGAGGATGTTCCCGCTTGTTATTTCTGGATGTTCATCAATAAACTGTTGCACTTGCCAAATATCGAAATAGTGGTGTTCATGAGCTACCTTAGTTTTTTCAGAAACAGTTGTTAAGTAGTCGGTTTGATCATTGACAGTAATAATACTATCAAGGCGAATTGCAATCAAACCGTTAATTTTTCCATCCCAATCAATACTAATCATCAAGCAAAAATGATTATCAATGCCCACTACAAAACCAACGTTAAAATAATCATCATTTTTGATATTATGTACTTCAATCAATTTTCCCTGCTGTTTAGCAATGGTTAATTGAATTTTAACATCCTGCTTATCTGATTCTCTCAAGTATTTGCCTCCTAATTGTCGTTTGATTAATCAAATAAAAATTTACAAAAAATAGTCTACCAAGAATCATAAGGAAAATTCAATTCTTAAGTAGGTATAAACCGATAAGTAGTTATCTCTTCATACAAAATATATCAAAAATTAAATAGGAATCCACAATATTTTGTAGTAAGATAGTGCTTGTGTTTAAAATTATAGTAAAGAGGGGCCATTATGGTGATAATTACTGCAGGAATGATTGGGGTCGGCAAAACTACCTTAACTGGTAAAATTGCAGAACATTTAAATACAAAAGCTTACTATGAACCAGTTGGTGAAAATCCAGTATTACCACTTTATTATGCAAATCCAAAACAATACGGATTCTTATTGCAAATCTACTTTCTTAACAAGCGATTTTCAATGATCAAACAAGCATTATCCGATGATAACAATGTTTTAGATCGTTCCATCTATGAAGATGCATTATTTACTCGCGAGAATAATGCAGAAGGAAACATTAGCGATACAGAATTAGAGGTCTACCTTAAATTATTAGATAACATGATGGCTGATCTTAATCGGCTACCAAAAAAAGCTCCTGACTTAATGGTTTATTCTGAAACAGATTTTGAAACAATTCTTTATCGCATTAAGAAGCGTGGTCGGGATTACGAACAAGTTGATAAGAACCCTGAGTTAAAGGATTACTATTACAAGATGTGGAATGCTTATAAGGATTGGTATCGTGATTATGATGCCAGTCCAAAGATGAAAATCGATCTAGAAAAGTACGATCTAGAGGATCCACAAAATGTCAAAACTGTTCTTAGTATGATTGATGACCGATTAAAAGATATTCGCAACTAATAAAAGCTTTATTAATCAGTATAGCGATAGCTTAGCTAAAGTTGATCCATTCAGTGAATTAACTTGGGTTAAGCTATTTTTGTATCTAATGTTTACTGGAATAATGAATAACATCCTGTAAATTGGACATTCTCAACTCCCCCTTCTCTAACTCACAAGAAGCTTCTTTAAACCAGTAAGCGCTCCAGCCGATGCGGCACCACCAACAACTGAAACAACTGGTGAAAACTTTTTGTGTTTTGGAGATGTTTGTTGGTGAAGTTCTCTCAAATGAGATCTTCGTGGCATTTTATATTGCCAACTATTTATAATTTGACTTTGAGTATTTCCATCTTTTTTCGGGTCGTCATACCTTGTTAGTTGATAACTATCAATAATCTGATTCAGCTTCTTATCATAATCAGGATCTGTCGCATAACGGCCGACAAGGGCATGGGTTGCTTCACGGTAGCTTTTTACCACCGAACGATGTACTTCCCTATATAAGGGTTGCTGGAGCGTTTTAGCATAGTCCTGTAAGGATTGCTTGGTACTAGTATACGAACGAAAAATGTCCTGAACCTGCGTTGATTGAGAACCAACAAATTCTGTCGTTGGCTTTAATACGCCACGCCCATTATATTTTCCTTTTACACCAAATAAATTATGGTGCGGTGCTAGACTAAGATCGCTCGTTCCCCAATTGCTCTCTAATGCTGCTTGGGCAATGATAATGGATGGGTATAGATCATAATTTTTACCAATTTGTCGTGCATCATCAGCAATCTGATTAATAAAGCGTGCTTGGTTTGGTAATGGCTGCTTCGGTAAATACCTTTTTTGATCAACTAATTGGTCAGAGAAGGTATTTTCTTTTGCTCCCGTTTTTTCCTGAGTCTGTGCTTTTGCCTTTTCAATTCCTCGTTGGTAAGCAGCTTGTTCTACGTGATCACCAAACGCATGGGTTCTTCCCTCCTCCTGATCCGCTATTCCTAACTGAAATGCTTGACGATATTTCTGTGTTGCATTATGGAACTGAAGTAAGAATTCACGTGTATACTCATCACCGTGACTTCGTAGCACTTGTGCGTCTACCACTTCTTGGTTAATCACTGCAACTTCAGCAGCATTTCGTGCGTCATCCTGTTGACTGGCAAGAGCAGGTAACGCTGTATTAAGTGAAACTAGCATTACAACTGTTCCTAAAATCACATTATCATTCATTTCTTATGTCACTCCCGTATTAGTCCTCTAAATAATCAATACGGAATAAATTTAACTTTACATTTTTAAATTCAGAAGTTATTTGAGCACATATAAATCTCCATTAAATAATAAAGGATTAGTAATGTTTCTTTATCGAACATCACTAATCCTTTATATCCTCATACTAGTAAATTATTACTGGTTCATTAACTTCAAGGCTATTATATGCCCCAGCAGCGTCGCTTGGATGCATATTAGCACAACCATTTGAACCGTCATTTAGGTAAGCCGTTTTAGACCAATTATGCCGCCATGAAGCATCATGGAAGCCACAACCACTATCGGTAAATTGAGCCCAGTATTGAACCTTACTGCTGTATTTAGAACCATTATCGCTCGTCCCCTTTAGAACTGAAGGAGATTGCTTATACATGATATACCAGACTCCCTTAGGTGTTTGGTCAGCCTTATTACTCATCTTTCCAGTAACAACGTCTACATCGTCTACACACTTACCATTTTTGTAGAACCAGGCATGCTGATCGGCAATTGAAATAACAGCATAGGTATTACCAATACCACCATTTTCTGTTACCCCATAACCAGTCCCGCGACGATTATAGCCAATTCCATAAATATCTGCCTTAGCATCTACAGAAGATTTGCCAGTTGCAATTGCGTTAGCTAAAGATTTGCCGGCACGCTCAGCACTTATCTTCCATCCGTAACTACCATCCCTTGTAGTAGTTATCTCCTTACCATCAGGAGTCTTGAATTTAAATGCTTTACCTAACGTTGCTTGCTTTTTATTAATCTGCTTAATCTTCTTATCTATAACAGACGTATTAAAGTGATATTGGCCATCTTTATAGGTAGCACTCGTAATCACGTCACCCGTTGTTAAGTGATAAGTCTGCTTTTCAACTTTATAGCTAACCTTTTTTCCGATTAACTTTTGCAATTGTTTCTTTTCGTTTTGCACAGTTTTGCTATCTGGTGAAAGTGGTTGTTGTTGCTTAGCGGTAAGATAAATCTTACTGTTGGTTGCTTGAGAACTTAATTGGTGAAGAATCCGTTGCTCATCAATCTTTGTTCCCTTTTGTCCCTTATGAACTGTCACCTTGTCGTCACGAAGTTCAGCGTAAGCATCTACTGGCGCCTGTCTGCCTCGATTTTCTCGTTGAAGAATTGACTGGACAGTTGCTTTCTTTGTTTCGTACTGACTGAGATCCTGCTTGCCGGGCTTTAACTCTAGAGAGTAGGGCTTTCGAGAAGGGAAGAATGTAAACTGTTTGTGAAAGACATTCTTTACCTTAGCTTCATCTGCTGATGTAAATACATAATCAGTATCGGATCCGTCATAAATTAAATGACCATTTAGGTAAACCTGATTACTATTTTTCGTTGTCTTAACCTTTTCCAGGGCTTGCTTAGTAGTCAGACCACCAACGTTAATTCCATTAATAGTAACATTCTTGTTAAAGTGGTGTGCCTGATGCCACCAATTAATTCCAAGAACAATGACTAATAACGCAATAATCACTAATAACCAGTGCTTTAATTGAAAACGCATTGAAAATACTCCTCACGTCGAATCAGTAATAGCAAAGTATCGACTGTCATATTTTACCACGATCTAGTAAAATTAGCATATTTTATCGAACATACGTTACTAAATTATTACTTTTACTATAAAAGAAAAGCCCTTGAATTTGGGTAACTCCAAACTTCAAGAACTTTTTAATCAATAATTAAATTTCAGGATAGCTGCTTTCCTTAATATCTAATTTCTGATTGTTTAAGTCGGTTTTAACTACCGTCACATCACAAGGGGCAATCCGAACAGTGTAGGCTGCAGTCGAACCAACAATCAATCGGCCAATTGCGTTTAAGCCGGTGGCACCAATTACAATTAAATCAATCTCGTTGTCCTTTGGGTACTTTTCAGCTAATTCTACCTTAGCATTACCAATTTCAACATCGGTATGAACTTCTTTTACCCCAGCATCCTCAGCCTTTTGCTTATTTTCAGCTAACCGTTTGTTCATCTCTTGAATAGCAGAATCATAAATGCTCTTATCAACAAAGCCAAACCCACTTGGACTTGTTGTTGGATAGCGTTCACCATTAATTACACTAAGTAAGTACAATGCTGCATCGTTTTGCTTTGCAATATCAACAGCCTTTGAAAAGGCCATTTCTGATTGCTTTGAACCGTCAATTCCGACAAGGATCTTTTGATAACTCATATTGACACCTCCAGAAATTCTTCTACCTTTAACCTTATTTTACCATATTGCTTTAGTGGCGATTAATCTGTTACCAGGTTATTAATTGCTTGCATGTAAATTGCCATTGAAGTAATTAAATCGTTAACAGGCTGAAATTCATTTGCTTGATGCATTGTATTTGGTGTATTAGGCATAAGAGCACCAAAAGCAACGCCACGCTTCATTAGCCGGCCATAAGTTCCGCCACCAACTACTTCAGGCTTAGCATTTTGGTCACCACTAATATCAATATATGCTTCCATTAATGTCTTAACAATTGGATCATCAGGATCAACATAGTGTGGTAGTTGGCCGTCACCTTGATTAACAGTGATGGCTAGTGACTTGGTTATCTTTTCAACCTTGGCTTGAATTTCATCTGGAGTAATTCCCTTTGGATAGCGGAAATTCATGTTAATTTTACCGCCATTCTCTTCATCATAATTTAAAATTCCAGCGTTCATCGTTAATTCACCCATTACATCATCGGTAAATGAACAGTCAAACTTCTCCATTCTCGTATCAAGGTGAAGATACTTAGCAAGAAAACTAATGAAACTAGCAGCACCACCAGAAAAATCATACTTATTCAGGAAGGTAGCCAGATATGTCCCAGCATTAATTCCCTTTTCCGGCTCCATCCCATGAGCGGCCTTACCAATCACAGTCAATTTTAAGCCATCCATTGTTTCCTCGACCTTGCCAGTTACTGGATTGTTTTCGATAAACTGTCCAAATTCGCTTGTTACCTGTTCCTTATCTGGTACTGTAATTTCAGCAACTGCTTCACGAGGAACCATGTTGAACCGCAAGCCAGATTGGAAACTCTTAAGTTGAGCTTTGCCGCTATTACCTGCTGGAACGTCAAGGAGCAACGAGAATTGACCCTTTTCACCGTTAATTACTGGAAATTCTGCATCCGGTGAGAAGCCCATTGTCGGTGCCGGTTCAACTTCAAAGTAGCGGTGCATCCCCGTCCAATTACTTTCCTCGTCCGTTCCCACAATAAAGCGGACCTTCTTATTAAACTTAACTCCCTGATCTTTCAAATATTTAAGAGCGTAGTAGCAAGCCATTCCAGGCCCCTTATCGTCAGAAGCGCCCCGAGCATATAAATTACCGTCCTTAATAACGGGATCAAACGGATCAGTATCCCAACCCTTTCCAGCAGGCATCACATCAAGGTGAGCCAGAATTGCTAAGGTTTCATCACCCTCACCCCATTCTGCATATCCTACAAGATTATCAATATTCTTCGTTCGGAAGCCATCTTGCTTTGCCATCTTCAAAAATTCTTGCAGGGCTTTTGCTGGCATCGGTCCTAATGGATATTCATCCGTAGCTGCACTATCATCACGAACACTTGGAATCTTCAACAGGTTAGTTAAATCCTTAAGGTAACTTTTTTCCTGACTTTGTGCTGCTTTCATCCAATCCGTCATTTTATCAACCTCCGTTAATCTTTTCGTTAAAATAATGATACCATGAAAGTAGTAGTTTTCAGCTTGAAAGTACTTGATACAAAGGAGCATTAAAATGAAAAAATTAACTGATCAAATTCTTTTTGATGTTATTAAGCCACGTCCTAACGATAGTTTTAAGGGAACATACGGAAAGGTAACCCTAGTTGGTGGTAACCGCAACTTTGGTGGGGCAATTATTATGGCATCCACTGCCGCTGTTTGCTCGGGTGCTGGATTAGTTACGACTGCTACTGATCCAAGTAATTCAGGAGCCCTCCATTCGCAACTTCCCGAAGCGATGTTTGCTGATTTTAATAATGCTGATCAACTAGCATCCTTAGTTGAACCTGCTACAACGGTGGTCGTTGGTCCAGGTCTTGGGGATGACCAAACTAGTCTAGCCATTCTTAAAAATGTTTTTGAACACACTAACGAAAAGCAAAACGTTGTTATTGACGGTTCAGCAATTACCCTAATGGCCCGAGAAGACCTCGCTCAACCAAAGGGTAATATTATTTACACTCCACACCAAATGGAATGGCAGCGCCTTTCAGGAATTAAAATTGCTGATCAAAGTGAAGAACGAAATCGGGAAGCACAAGCAAAGTTAAATGCTACCGTTGTTCTTAAAAAGCACCATACAGAGATTTACACTAACGATGATGTCTACCAATTAACAATTGGCACTCCTGCTCAAGCCGTTGGCGGAATGGGTGATACGCTTGCCGGAATGGTTGGTGGCTTCACTGCTGAATTCTCTAAGACTCCATTAAAGGCAGTTTTGGCAGCCGTCTACGCTCATAGCGCAGTTGCAGAACAGATTGCCAAAAATCAATACATTGTTCTTCCGCATCAAATCAGTCGGTCCCTACCATCATTTATGAAAAAAATGGAAAGCGGCCAAACCGAGCACCAAATTGGTTTCCTGAACTAATCGCTTTTACAATTGAATTTAAAAACTGAAGAGGGTGAGAAAAAAGCTAAACTTTTTTCTCACCCTCTTCAGTTTTAGATTAATTCATATGGAATATTTGTCGTAATCTTTGTGCTCGACCGCCAAGCAACTTATCTGCAAGACGGAAATGGAGTGATAGGTAACCATAGACACCTGCACCAACAATAACGCCAATTACTAGAATGAAGAAGGCAGTATAACGCCCATAAGGACTAATAAATAAGCCTAGCAAAAGCATTATACCCTTAGTAATCACTAACATAACAAGTGAATATGCCAAAATTTGGTTGGTTGGCAATGCCATTTGTTCAAAGTTTAACCGGAATTCCTGGTTAAATGAATGAATAATAAGGTAATTAATAACCATCATCGCAATCCCTGTAGACAACAGTGGCCCTAATCCCTGAGCGATCCAAATACATGGGAATTGAATTAGCAGTTTGATTATTAATCCAATCCCCAAATACTTCATCATTCGGCGGTTCTCAGAAATTCCCTGCATCATTGCAGCTGCCACCGTATAAAGTCCAAGGGGAATTGCCATAAATGCTGCAAACTCAAGAACGATTACCCCAGCATGATTGTAACGGTAAAAGACCGTGTATACCTGCTGAGCAACTGCATACAAACCAAGAACTGCCGGGATCATGACAAAATAGAAGAGCATCAGAACGTTCTCAATTTGGTTTCTCATCCCTGTTTGATCATTTTTTGCCCGGGCCATTGCCAACAACGGAATTGCAGTAACCGCTAAAGCATTCGCTAAAGCAATAATAATCATATAAAGCTTATTAGCATTAAATGCGAACAAGGCATACAAAACATCAATCTGGTACTTGGTAAAATGCCCTACCAATGGCATCATTCGTTTAAAGCTGTACTGATCAATTAATTGGAAAAGGTTAATTCCTGATTCAATAATGATAAATGGGATTGATTGGTAAACAATCTTCAGAATTAATTCAGTTGTCGAGACTTCCGTAACTGGCTGTTCAATCGTCCCCGTTCCCTGCATAACTCCTCGATACTTTAGCCATGCTAAAAAGAGAACAACACAGGCCCCAATCGCTCCAATAAATGCCGCAAAAGTTGATTGGCTGACGGCACTGACCCAACTATCCTTTTGGATTTTCATGATCAGGTAAGTAGCCCCTAACATGTAAATTATCCGAAAAAGTTGTTCCACAAACTGTGAAATTGCAGATGGTGCCATCATGCTGTAACCCTGGAAAATCCCGCGACTAATTGCCATTAACGGAATAATAAAGATTGCCCAGGCTAACGACCGTAATACCGGGATTAAATTAGTATCGCCATTATAAACGATCGGCCATGAAGCGATATACATCATGACGGTTCCACAAATAACTCCCGACGCAAGCGCCATATACAGCGCAGAACGATTCAACTTCTGGCTAACCCCGTACTCGTTTAACCCATTATAGTGAGCAACAAGTTTCGAGATCGCCGAGGGAATCCCTGCAGTTGAAATGGTAATAAAGAGACTATAGATATTATATCCTTGAGCATACAAGGCATTGGCCTCATCACTATAAGCCCCTAGCCAGGTAACCCAGGGAATAATATAAATAGCCCCAAGAATGCGCGAAGTAATATTCCCCGCCGTCATCCATGCTGAGCCATTCAGCATTTTTGAACGAGCAGTATCTTTTTGCTGTCCTTCACTCATAACTCTTAAATCCTACCTTTTACTTTTTAAAATCAATACTAATCATTCTATCCTTAATAGAGCATCGTCGCAAATTATTTTAAAAAATCTTTGCTAGTATTGCTCCAAATCAACCGTTACCATTTTTACCACTGCTCCTGGATGCGCTGCTTGTACCTCGGCTAATTCACTAACTTGCGGAGCCTTTTCAAAATGGCCTAACTTATCGTTTAACGTAATAGCTAATCCTAGCTTAGCAAATTCCATTGCTGTTTCCATATTCTTCCCTTGAGTAAATGCTTCGGGAAGATCCGGAAAATCAACTTCAATCTGGTTATTTTTTTGTTGAAAAATTGCGGGATAACTAACAATTTCCATTTTAATTCCTCACTTTTTCTTTTTGAAACAACCAATATTTTACCACGAGCGAAAAAGATGAGACCGGAAAGTTAACTTTCCGGTCTCATCCTTTATGATTTTCTACTTAGCAACGATATTTACGATCTTGTTTGGAACAACAATAACCTTCTTAATATCCTTGCCATCCGTAAACTTTTGAACATGTTCATCAGCAAGTGCTAATTTTTGTGCTTCTTCACGGTCAATATCCTTTGCCATCTTAATCTTTGAACGAAGCTTTCCGTTAACCTGAACGATTATTTCAACTTCGTCTTCTTCTAATGCCTTTGGATCATATGTTGGCCATGGTTGGTAAGCAATCGTGTCACTGACATTAAAGTGACTCCATAATTCTTCAGCAACGTGAGGAATTACCGGTGAAATCATCTTAACGAACCCTTCCATGTACTCAACAGGAAGATCGTCAGCCTTAAATGCTTCGTTAACGAAGACCATTAATTGGGAAATAGCAGTATTGAAGTGCATCCGTTCATAATCTTTAGTAACCTTCTTAACAGTTTGGTTGTAAACCTTAGTTAACTTCCCGTCATTGAAGGTTGAAACCCGATCACGAAGGTGGTTATTTTCATCCATCAACAAGCGCCATACACGTTGAATCCACTTGTATGAACCATGAAGTCCTTCCTCATCCCACGGAACAGATTCAGTTAATGGTCCCATGAACATTTCGTAAAGCCGAAGAGTATCCGCACCGTACTTCTCAACAATATCATCTGGATTAACGACATTTCCTTTAGACTTGGACATCTTTTCGTGGTTAGCACCAAGAATCATCCCCTGGTTAACCAACTTCATAAATGGTTCCTTAGTAGGGACAAGTCCTAAGTCATAAAGGACCTTATGCCAGAACCGAGCATAGAGAAGGTGAAGAACAGCGTGTTCCGCACCACCAACATACAGATCTACTGGAGACCAGTAATCTAATGCTTCTTTTGAGGCAAATTCCTTATTGTTGTGTGGATCAGTATACCGGAGCCAGTACCATGATGAACCAGCCCATTGTGGCATTGTGTTAGTTTCACGAAGGCCATGCCGACCTTGATCATCATAAACATTGACCCAGTCCTTAACGTTAGCCAATGGACTTTCACCAGTACCAGATGGTTCAATGTTATCAGTATCAGGCAGCTTCAATGGCAATTCGTCTTCTGGAACTAAGGTAGTCCGACCATCATCCCAGTGAATTACTGGGATCGGTTCACCCCAATAACGTTGCCGACTAAAGATCCAATCACGAAGACGGTAATTGACCTTCTTGTGACCTGCATTATGTTCGTCAAGCCATTCAATCATCTTCTTTTTGGCATCAGCAATATTCAAGCCATCCAAGAAACCAGAATTAATGTGCTTACCATCACCGTCAAAGGCACCTTCTGAAAGATCAGCACCTTCTATAATTGGCTTAATTGGTAAATCAAACTTTTTGGCAAAGTCATAGTCACGTTGATCACCAGATGGAACTGCCATTACAGCACCTGTACCGTATGATGCTAGGACATAGTCACTAATCCAAATTGGTAACTTTTCACCATTAACCGGGTTGATAACGTATGAACCAGTAAATACCCCAGTCTTATCCTTATTCAGATCGGTCCGTTCAAGGTCAGAACGCCGGGAAGCTTCTTCTTGATACTTCTTAACAGCTTCCTTATTTTCAGGAGTAGTTAATTGATCAACTAACTCTTGTTCAGGAGCAAGCACAACGTAAGATGCACCAAATAACGTGTCCGCACGAGTAGTAAAGACTTCAATCTTAGTATCTTCGTCTCCCGCAACTGGGAAGTAAACAGAAGCCCCTTCTGAACGCCCAATCCAATTACGTTGCATCTCCTTAACGCTTTCTGGCCAGTCGACAAGATCCAGATCATCAATTAAACGGTCTGCATAGGCAGTGATTTTCAAGACCCACTGCTTCATTGGCTTCCGGTAAACCGGGTAGCCACCACGCTTTGTCTTACCGTCTTCAACTTCTTCGTTAGCGACAACGGTTCCACCCATAAAGTCAGGTGCCCAGTTAACCATGATCTCGCTTTCGTAAGCTAAGCCCTTCTTATAGAGCTGCTCAAAGATCCATTGAGTCCACTTGTAGTATTCTGGATCAGTCGTATTAACTTCCCGATCCCAATCATATGAGAAACCAAGTGATTGGATTTGGTTGCGGAAATGATCAATGTTTTGGTTAGTAAAACTCTTAGGATTATGACCAGTCTTCAATGCGTATTGCTCTGCAGGAAGACCGAAAGCATCCCAGCCCATTGGGTGTAAAACATTGTATCCCTGCATCCGCTTCATTCGTGACATCACATCAGTCGCGGTATAACCTTCTGGGTGACCAACGTGAAGTCCCTGGCCAGATGGGTAAGGGAACATATCCAAGGCATAGTATTTCTTTTGATCCTTGTTTAAGTTAGCCTTAAATGTCTCATTCTTTTTCCAGAATCGTTGCCACTTATTTTCAATGGCAGTGTGATCATAAGCCATATCTTTCTCTCCTTTATATTTGCATAGTTCTTCTGTTTGATCGTAATAAAAAAGCCCCGTAGAAACCTGTTCTACGAGACGAATTTACTCCGCGGTACCACCCGAATTTCCATGGTTAAGTCCATGACACTTCACGCCATAACGCGGCAGACGTTATTACCTACTAAATTTCAGCAATAATCTTTTTGGACGAGTTCATTGTTAGTAACCCTCGTGTTTACAGCACCACACGATCTCTGAAGAATTAACTAACAGTTACTATTTCCAATTCGATCAAATATTTAATAAATATTCTAACAACCAGCATTCGTAAATGCAAGCACCAAACTAGCCAAGAACCTTCTTTAGTTCTTCAACCTTATCCAGTTGTTCCCATGGTAGTTCAACATCAGTCCGGCCAAAATGACCATAAGCTGCAGTTGGTTCGTAGATTGGTCGCTTAAGGTTAAGCATCTTAATAATTCCCGCAGGACGAAGGTCAAATACCTTACGAACCGCAGCAATTAAGTCTGCTTCAATTCGGGTACCAGTACCATAAGTATCAATTGAAATTGAAACTGGCTCAGCGACCCCAATGGCGTAGGCAACTTGAATTTCAAGTTTTTTTGCATAGCCGGCAGCTACTAAGTTCTTAGCAATGTAACGGGCAGCATAACTAGCTGACCGGTCAACCTTAGTAGCATCCTTACCGGAGAATGCACCGCCACCGTGATGGGCAGCACCACCATAAGTATCAACAATAATCTTTCGACCAGTTAAGCCGGCATCCCCTTGAGGACCACCGATAACAAAACGACCAGTTGGGTTGATAAAGTACTTGGTTTGGTCATCAAGGTATTTTGCAGGAATAACCGCCTTAATAACCTGTTCCATAACATCCTTCTTAATTTGGTCAAGTGATACTTCTGGATCATGTTGCGTACTTAACACAACAGTATCAACCCGTAAAGGCTTGTCGTTTTCGTCATATTCAACGGTAACTTCAGCCTTTGCATCTGGACGGAGATAAGGAATAGTATTATCCTTACGAAGCTTAGCAATCCGTTGCATCAACTTATGACTAAGCATCAAAGTTAACGGCATGTATTCTGGTGTCTCATCAGTTGCGTAACCAAACATTAATCCTTGGTCACCGGCACCAATTTGATCAAGCGGATCAACTTCCCCTTCACGAGTTTCAAGAGAATCGTCAACCCCTTGAGCAATATCAGGTGATTGTTCATCAATTGCGGTAATTACTGCACAGTTGTCAGCATCAAAGCCATACTTACCATCTGTGTAACCGATCCGCCGAATTGTATCACGAACAACCTTTTGAATATTAACGTATGCCTTAGTTGAAACTTCTCCAAAAACCAATACGAGTCCGGTCGTAACGGAAGTCTCAACAGCGACCCGTGAATCAGGATCTTGTTCAAGCATTGCGTCTAAAATCGCATCACTGATTTGATCAGCAATCTTATCAGGATGTCCCTCAGAAACAGATTCTGAAGTAAATAAATGTTTTTCTACCATGTGTGTTAATTCCCCCATATGCAAGTTACAATTGAAACATTTAGTGGTTACAAGGCATCTTCACAGTAAAGTGAATCCTATCGGGAATTTGCTTTATAACGAGACCCATCTTAGCATAATTTGCTGACCATATTCAAACATAAATTGACTAATCCTCACGAGCATTAACCATCCCAACCGCAGTCATAAACGAATAAGCAGTCGTTGGTCCAACAAATTGAAAACCATCCGCCTTCATTTTTCGGGCCATCTTTTTCGATTCACTTGTTTGTGACGGTAGCCGCTTTCCGTTTAACTGTAACCGCTGAGGCTTAAAGTTAACGAATGACCATACATAGTTATTTAATGTTTCACCATCTGCTAATAGTTCTTGAATTACCTTAGCATTGTTGATCGTCGCCATGATTTTCCGCCGATTACGAATAATTGTTGAATCGTTCATCAAGCGCTTAAAGTCTTCCTGATCAAATACTGCCACCTTAGCTGCATCAAAATTAGCAAACGCCTTTTCAAAGGCAGCCTCGCGTTTCCAAATTGTTGACCATGACAGTCCAGACTGAAATAACTCTAGTGTCAGCATCTTAAATAATTCGCGATCATCATGTTCGGGAACCCCCCATTTTGTATCATAATAATTACGCATTAATTCAGATGTTTCCGCCCACAGTGGTCGTTTTGTTGTCATTTAATCACCTCATTAAATCTCTCTATATATTCAAAACGAGATAATTAAGCTTTTGCATCTTTTTTAACAGTATTCTTTAGCGCAAGAGCCAAAAGCAAACCAATAATTTCCACGAATAGCATTGTTAAGAAGACATAATGGTAACCACCAAGAGCGGCACTGAGGTTTCCCATTCCGTGGCTGAGGTTATGACTAGTTACGGTTGTCAAAATAATTGTTGATACAGCCACTCCGGTAGAACCAAGGACTTGCCGTACCGTTGTTATAACGGCTGTCCCATGGGGAACCAATTCATTAGGCAGAGAATTAGCCCCTAAAGTAACGGCAGGCATCATCACAAAGGCATTTCCACCCTCAATTACCATTGCACAGAGAATCATGATCCATAAACTCATTTGGTTAATTAAGAAGAGACCCACAAACCAGCCAGCAACTATCATTGCCATTCCGACAAGCATTGTTGGTTTAAAGCCAATTTTATCGGCCAGTTTCCCCGTTAACGGATTTAGAATACTTAGCAAGGCCGCCCCAGGAACAAGCGACATCCCCGAAACAAACGGACTGACTTTAAGCACTCCTTGGTAATACAACGGAAAAATAATTGTCGTAACAATTAAAGCAATGTAAGAGATTGAAGTTAGTAGAATTGCTAAATCGTAATTAAAGGTTTTCATTACCCGAAGTTCCAATAGCGGATTCTGGAGCTTTAATTGCCGAATGCAGAACCAAATAATTGCTAAAATACTTACAAGCAAGATTGTGCCACTGATTGTCCAGTTAATCTTAGTTTTACCGATTTGGTTGATTACGTACATTACACCAATCAAACCAATAGACAAGAAAACTGAAAGCCAGTCAAGGCTACTTTCGTGTCTCTGCATAACGTCCCGGATAAGTCCCGAGCCAGCCATAATAATGATCACAGTAATGATGATCATAAAGAAAACAAACAGACTCTTCCAAGTAAAGAATTTTAGAATAATCCCAGAAACAATTGGGCCACAAGCTAATGCCGAACCCATTACTAAGCCGGCAATTCCCATCGTTGTTCCCCGGGCTTCTCGCGGTGTTATCTCAAGAAGGACTGATTGATACGATGGGAAGAGGACGCCCACAGCAAAGGCCTCCATTGCTCGACCGATCATCATAAACCAGAAGCCAGATACTCCCCAACTAGCAGGTGTCAAAATAATCATCAATGAACCAATATCAAACAGAGCTAACGCACCAATAAACATGGTCTTAAAATTAAGGTTATTCAACATCCACGGACTAATTGGCATGCTGACACACATGACTAACATAAAACCGGTTGTTAGCCACTGCACTGTCGAAGCAGAAATTCCAAAGGCTCGCATTAACGTTGGATAAGCTGTCGACAAGGATGATTGACTAATCGACATCGTAAAGGTTCCAATTAATAGTGTAAAAATAAACCAGAACCGACTATATGGTCGGCCATTTTGATCAATTGACTCTCTCATGAAATCCCCTTCTTTAGAATTATTATTAATAATCAAATTGTATTATAAAGTTTAAAACCACAATTGTAAATGTTATACTTAACATAAATTAAAGCTCTTAAACTAGTGAGGTGAGTAAATTGGCTGAAGCAGAATTTGATCGAGCAATTGAACAACTTAGAGAAAATCACGTTAGGGTTACTCCTCAACGAAAAACGATTCTAAACTACCTAATTTCTCATCATACTCATCCTAGCGTGGAAATGATCTATGAGGATTTGAAAGGTAGCGTTGATAACATTAGCATGGCTACGGTCTATAATACGTTAAAGCTTTTCGTCGATTATAACCTTGTCATCGAATTGAAGAATGGTGATGGCAGCACTCATTATGACTACTTTGGTCATCCTCACTACCACGTTATTTGTGATAATTGTGGCCAAATTACCGATGTGTTTGACCCTCACTTTACAGAAATCAATAAGGATCTAGCCGCCATGACCAGGGAAAAAACTGGTTATCTCGTCACTGGTAATAATATTGAAGTCCATGGTATTTGCCCTAACTGCCAACGAAAATTACATTTGAATAGATAAATTAAAAAAGAGTGGAACCCAACAGAGAACTTATCATAGTAAGTCTTGTTGAGTTCCACTTTATTTTTGTTTTCGTGGCTGAGATAATGACGCAACTGCTAAAATTGCAAACCAGATCAAGGTAAAGATTAATGCTCCCAGCGTTTGTTTATCAAGACACAGGACAACCAAAACAAAGGCTAAAAAAGCTAATACTAAGTAATCAGTATACGGTGCCCCAGGAACCTTAAAAGGCCGTTCTTGTGGTTTTGATTGAAGGTACTTTAGGTGAGTCACAATGATTGTGGCCCAAATAAAAAGAAAACTGGTTGTGGCAATACTAGAAATTACCTTAAAGACTCCACCAGGCATTATCAAGTTTAAGACCGCTGCAATGGCAATCACCCCAGCAGAAATAATAACTGCCAGTGCCGGAACAGAATTTCGTGATAATTTACTTACTAACCTAATTCCTGGTCGATGCGACGTTGATGTTAACTCCGCAAGCATCCGCCCCGTTGTATAAAGCGAACTATTACATGCAGAAGCTGCCGCGGTGACAACGACAAAGTTAATTAAGCTGGCTGCTCCGCGTAAACCAATATCATTAAAGACCATTACAAAGGGACTTTTTGATGGTGCTAACCGATCCCAAGGATAGATACACATGATAACTGCCAGTGCAGCAACATAAAATAGCAAGATTTGAAACGGAATGGCATTTATTGCCCGGGGAATAACGTGACGTGGATTTTCCGCTTCGGCTGCTGTCATCCCAACCATCTCAATACCAACAAAGGCAAAAACCACCATTTGAAATGAAAGGATAAATCCTTTTGTACCAGCTGCAAAGAATCCACCATTATTAAATAAGTTCTCTGGTGAAGCAACATAACCACTGGTACTCTTAAAGCTAACTAGCATCATTCCTACCCCAACAAGAACCAGCAATGCAATTGCCAAAATTTTAATTAACGCAAACCAAAATTGTAACTCACCAAATGCACTGACAGTGATTAAATTAATGCATAGAAGGACAATTAACGTTAACAATCCTGGTATCCATTGAGGAACATGAGGAAGCCATAGCTGAAAATACATCCCAATTGCAGTGATTTCAGCCATCGCCAGTGCAATCCAACAAGCCCAATATGCCCAGCCTGTAATAAAGCTTACCCGTGGTCCAAGATAAACACGAATCGCATCAACAAATGAACGGTAATTAAGATCCGCCATTAAGAGCTCGCCAAGTGCCCGCATAATCCAAAAGCAGACAATTCCGGTAATAATATAAGCAAGTAAAATTGCGGGCCCTGCAGAGTGGATTGCTTGACCAGACCCTAAGAATAACCCGGTCCCGATTGTGCCCCCAAGCGCCATTAGTTGAATATGGCGGCTTTTTAGGCTACGCTTCATTTTATTTTGTGCCAATATAGTTCAATTCTCCTTAAATTTAATTTCTCATAAAAGCCATTAATAAACTATCGCTTTTTAGATTGTTTTATTTAATAATGGTAAATAGTTTATCCGAATTTTTATTGTATACCTTTTTCATGAAAGGAGGGAATGAATTTGTTACACTGGTTTCCATTTTGCGGCTACTTTGTTATCGCACTCGTTTTAACAATCAATGCTTTTTCACGTTATCAGCAGTTTAGTAAACGATTAACGATTTTTGCTTTTCTCTGCTATTTTGTTATTATCCTTCGTCTTTGTTTAACTCCAGTTACTTTCAGCTTTATTACCGCTAATCGAAATTTACGCTACTTTCACGGGGTGCCATACAATCTTCTTCCCTTTCAACAGTTAGATTTAGAATGGTTCTTAAATGTTATAATGACAATTCCTTTAGGTGTTTTATTATATCTGGTCGGCCGAAAAAGTTCTTTTATTACTGTTCTTGCTTTAAGCTTTCTGTTCACATTTTTTATTGAAGGAAATCAATTTGTCTGCGACTTTCTTTTTCACATTGGTCGAGTAGCAGATATTGATGATATTATTACCAATACTATTGGTGGAGTAATAGGGTTTTACGGGATAAAATTGGTAGATCGAGGATTTATTGATAAAATAATTCATCCTTTTTTCCTATCATAAAAAAGTTTGGTACACTATTATTGATGAGGTGATTATAAATGATTTCAAACGAACAACGGGCCCATGACATTGCTATTGCCTTAGTTCAAGCAAATGGTAAAGACATGAAGCCAATCGAAGCTTATCACGAATATATCAACTACCTTCTACCAATTCTCAAAGAAATCGACAAGGATTTTAAGAACGGTATCAAGGAGCACATTTAAGAATCAGAAAAGCTGGAAGTTAATTTTCTCGGAGGCCAGGAAAAGTTTTTTTCTGACCTCCTTTTTTAGTACAACCATTATTTTCTTTTTTGCGGTATGATTAACTTGTCAGAGAAAGGAGCTATGCGCTATGAATAATGTTTCGCATCGGCGGTTCGACTGGTTTAGTTTACTGATTGGAATTCTTTTTATTCTTGGAGGATTTCTTTCGTTCTCACGACCAGATAAAACCTTACATTTATTGTCTGTTATTATTGGGGTTGTCTTTCTTTTTGATGGAATCTTTGAACTAACAATTCGGCGTCGCTTTCTTCGTTCACTTGGTGAGGGTACTGGCTGGATTGTAGTTCTTGGTATATTGAACATCATCTTAGGGATCATCTTTATCTTCCACCCCGGCTTCGGCACATTATACATTGCAATTATTTTTGCTATCTGGTTTATTTTGGATTCCATTATGGAATTTTCCGTTGGTCGTCTCTTCAAGGGTGTCAGTGGTGGTTACTACTGGTTAACTATTATCTTTAGTATTTTAGGAATTGTTCTAGGAGTAATCCTTCTCTTTAGTCCTGTTGTTTCAGCCTTAACAGTTGTTTGGATTATTTCTGTGTTCCTAATTATCTTCGGTGTCCTGAAGATTGTTCAAGCTTTTAATTAAACGAAAAAGATCCTAGCATTCAGTTTTTGAACGCTAGGACCTTTTTCGTTAGTCATCAATTAATCAATTTCAATCCGCGTATCGTCATCACTTTCAGCCTGCTTCTTTGGTAAAACAAGTGAAAGAACACCATTTTCATAATGAGCAGTAATGTTCTTCCGTTCAACATCTGGCAAACGGTATTGCCGACTCATTTGACCATAACGCCGTTCGCTATGAAGAATGTGACCATTCTTATCTGACTCGTCATCAATAGTGTCACGGTGACCAGTAATGGTTAAAATATTATTTGTGTAACTAATATGAATGTCTTTCTTGTCAAAGCCTGGCATATCAATCTTTACTTGATACTGCTTATCATTTTCTTCAATGTCAGTCTTCATGTGATCTTCAACTGGCGTAAAGTCAGAGAAGAAATCATCATTCATTAAGTTCCGCATGTTCATCATGTTATCCAAAAAGTTATTCCGACGTGTTAAATCGTTAGCCATAATAAAGCTTCCTTTCCGTTAACTTGATCTTGATTACATTACCTATCTTAATCACTAGAAGAGAAAGCGCAACTATTTTTAGCACTTTAAGCCAAGGAGTGCTAAAAATAGTTTTACCTTTATTGACCAATCCCTATATGACAAGTTTTAAGGGATTACTATTTCCACACAAAAATATAAATTTTAATTTAAATATATGAAACAATAATCATATGTTGTTCGGATGTATTTATAGAAAAAGAATGGTAGGATCAAATCGTAGTTAATTTAAGGAGGAATTTGATGATCACAGTACAACTAGGTCAGACAACTGTACCAGCAATTGGCGTTGGTACGTGGAATATTGGTGAAGAACCAGCAAAACACGCCGAAGAGGTAAAAGCAATTCAAACAGCAATTGATGCAGGAGCAACCGTCATTGATACTGCCGAAATGTATGGTCAAGGACGTTCAGAAAAACTTACCAGTGAAGCAATTAAGCCATTTGACCGGTCAAAACTTTATCTCATCGACAAGGTACTACCCCAGAATGCCGGTCATCAACGATTGGAAAAAAGTCTTGATCGGAGTCTTAAGCTAATGCAAACTGATTATTTCGATCTTTACTTACTCCACTGGCGAGGCGGAATCCCCCTTGCAGAAACGGTAGATGAACTAGTTAAGATGCAAACTAAGGGAAAGATTCGTCACTGGGGCGTCTCTAATTTTGATGTTGCTGATTTAAAAGAATTATGGGCACTTCCTCATGGTCGAGAATGCGTTGCTAACGAAGATCTGTATAACCTTAATCGCCGGGGAATTGAATATGATCTTCTCCCTCTGATGCGGGATAATAACTTACCATTAATTGCTTATTCACCGCTTTCTCAAGGGGATCGATTAAGCGGCAATTTAGCAGCCAATCCCCTACTAAAAGAATTAGCTGCTAATCACCAAGCAACTGTCTACCAAATAATGTTAGCCTGGGTAATTCGTGATCAGCATACCTTAGCAATTCCCAAGGCTGCTAGTCCGAAACATGCTCGTGAAAATATTGAGGCCTTAAACATCACATTTAGTCATGATGAGTTAGCTGCCTTAGCAAAAGCTTTTCCTAAGCCAACCCACAAAGAACCATTAAGCGTAATTTAAAATAATTTCACTAAAAATGGCTTTAGAAGTCCACGATTTTGGTCTTCTAAAGTCATTCTGTATTTATTCTTTTTCACTTAAAAATGAACTCCTAGTGCCATCCGGGCAAAGCGACTCATCTTATCTGGCCCCCATGCTGGCTCCCAGACGAGGTTAATTTCACATTCCGTGATCTCCGCTACCTGGAGAACGGCCTCCTTAATCATTTTATAAAGCAAATCACTGATCGGACAGCCCATTGTCGTTAAGGTCATCGTAATTTTACATTGTTGATCATTAACCTCAATGCCGTAAATAAGGCCCAAATTGACTAAATCAATCCCCAACTCCGGATCAATCACGGTTTGCAATTGCTTAAGGACCTCCTGCTCAACAGGGCTTAATTTCTCTTTATCTAACATAATAGCCCTCCTTAGCCAATCGAACCTTCCATTTCAAAACTGATCAGTCGATTTAGCTCAACTGCATACTCCATCGGTAATTTTTTCGTAAAGGGTTCTACAAAGCCCATGATAATCATTTCCGTCGCTTTTCTTTCGCTAATTCCCCGACTCATCAAGTAGTAAAGTTTCTCTTCGGAGATTTTCGAGACCTTGGCCTCATGTTCCATCGTGACATCCGAATTATTAATTTCATTAATTGGAATCGTATCGGAAGATGACTGGTCATCCATAATAATCGTGTCACATTCAACATGGGCCTTTGAACCGTTAGCTTTTTCGGTAAAGCGGATATTGCCCCGATAATCCGTTGAGCCACCCGTCCGTGCGATCGACTTGGAAACGATTGAACTAGAGGTGTTCGGGGCATTGTGGATCATCCGCGCTCCTGAGTCTTGATGAATGTGATCACTAGCCACTGCAATCGAAAGCATTGTTCCACGAGCTCCCTTGCCATTAAGGTAGACACTCGGGTACTTCATGGTAACTTTTGAACCGAGGTTTCCATCAACCCATTCCATTGTGGCGTTCTCGGCTGCAGCTGCCCGCTTCGTCTCCAAACTATAAACATTCTTTGACCAATTTTGAATCGTCGTGTAACGGCAATAAGCGTCTTTTAGAACATTCACTTCAACTACTGCGGCATGCAGACTATCAGACGAATAATTTGGCGCAGTACAGCCCTCAACGTAATCAACACTAGCACCTTCATCAACAATAATCAGTGTCCGCTCAAACTGCCCCGTATTCTCCGCATTCAACCTGAAATAAGCCTGGACTGGCGTCTTAACCTTGACGCCCTTAGGAACATAAATAAAGGATCCCCCAGACCAAACGGCACCGTTCAACGCAGCAAATTTATTATCAGCTGGTTTGACTAACTTTCCGAACCACTTTTTGAATAGGTCTGGGTACTTTTGTAAGGCAGTGTCAGTATCAGTGAAGATAATCCCTTGTTTAGCAAACTGTTGCTTCATGTTATGATAAACAACTTCTGACTCATACTGGGCAGCTGAACCAGCTAAATATTTTCGTTCTGCCTCTGGCACCCCAAGACGATCAAAAGTTCGTTTCAGTTCTTCAGGAACATCCTTCCAATCCCGGTACTTCTTATCGGTCATTTTCTGGTAATACAACATATTCTCCAAGTTCAAACCAGATAGATCTGGGCCAAATTTAGGCATCGCCATTTTTTGATAAGTATGAAATGATTCTAAGCGATAATCCAGCATCCACTGCGGCTCATGCTTTTCTGCCGAAATCTTCCGGACTGTTGCTTCAGTTAATCCGCGTCCCGTTGAATAAAGCGGCTTCACGTCATCATGAAAGCCATACTGATAATCTTGATTACCGAGGACATTATTTACATCTGTCACGATTACTTGTCTCCTTTTGCATTCTTGAGCAAGGCTTCTTGCAGAGCCCACCAGGCTAAAGTTGCGCACTTGATCCGGGCAGGAAACTCCATGATTTGGGTTAGCACCTGGGCATCCCCTAATTTTTTCAATTCATCTCTAGAGTGCTTTTCACCAATTGCTTCATCGGAAAAAATTTTAGCGATTGCTAGAGCTTCTTCCGTTGTTTTACCCATCATTACATCGGTTAGCATACTTGCTGAAGCCTGACTAATCGTGCACCCCTGACCAGTAAAACCAATATCAGTTATTTTGTTATCGGCATCCAGGTGAAGACTTAGGTTTATTGTGTCACCACAGGTTGTATTATGGAGCGTCTTTTTATTAGTAGCATTTGGCACAGCATAGTGGTGATGGGGGTTAGCTACATGTTCTAAAATTACTGCTCGGTATAATTGATTTAATTTATCTAAGCTCACCCTTAAAGAACTCCTTTGTTTCTTTGATTGCATTAATTAACTGGTCACAGTCAGCTTGATAATTATAAAATGCCAAGCTAGCGCGAACGGTCGAATTAGTTCCAAGTGAATGGACGAGTGGTTCAGCACAATGATGGCCTGCACGAACAGCTACTCCTTCCATATCTAGTGCTGTTGCGACGTCATGGGGGTGAAGAGTACCGAGATTGAACGAAACAACCCCAACATGCTGCTGAGGATTCTGGGAACCGTAAATTTTAACTCCAGGAATTGCCATTAACTTAGGCAATAAATAAGCCATCAATTCTGCATCTCGTGCCTTTACCTGCGCCATTCCAACTTGCTCTAAATACTTAACTGCCGTTGCTAATCCGATAGCCCCTGCAATATTAGGCGTGCCCGCTTCAAACTTATGCGGGATCTGATCCCACTTACTGTTGTCGAGCTGAACATCCTCGATCATTTCACCGCCAAACTGGTAAGGCGGCATTTGTTCAAGGAGTTTTTGCTTCCCATATAGAACACCAATTCCGGTTGGTCCCAACATCTTATGCCCCGAAAAAGCATAGAAATCAGCTGCTAATTCTTGCACGTCTACCGGAAGATGGCAGACTGCTTGAGCACCGTCGACAACAATAATTGCTCCATTCTGGTGAGCCAACTCCGCTAGTTTCCTGATTGGACTAACATTACCGAGAACATTACCAACGTGGGTCACCGCAACAATTTTCGTTTTAGCGGTAATCTTTTGTTTGGCATCGGCTAGATCAATTTCACCCGTTGAGGTTAAATTAATGTATTTTAAGGTTGCCTTTTTTCTGAGAGCTAACTGTTGCCAAGGAATCAAATTACTATGATGCTCTGCAAGTGAAATTACAATTTCGTCCCCCGGCTCGATATTCTGTTCGCCGTAAGTACTAGCAATTAAATTAATACCTTCTGTTGTTCCCCGAGTAAAAATAATTTCACGGGCAGCCGCAGCATTAATGAAGTGCTGAATAACTTTACGAGCATCCTCATACTGTTCAGTTGCCTTGAATGATAGCTGGTATGTTCCCCGGTGGACATTAGCATTTTCTTGTTGGTAAAAGCTTAATAACCGCTCAATAACGGATTTCGGTTTTAAGCTCGTCGCTGCATTATCAAGATAAGCAAGCCGTTCACCGTTCATTGTTTGACGTAATTCAGAGAAATCTTGACGAACAAGCTCCCAATTAGGCATTTTCCAGTAACTTCCTTTCCAAAATATCAACCATTTCTTGGCGGACGTTTTTATCAGGGACGGCAGTAATTACCGCACTCAAGAAGCCCCGGATTACCATTCGTTGTGCTTGATGCAGGGGGATTCCCCGACTTAATAGGTAGTAGAGCTGATCCTGATTAATCTTGCCGACACTCGCTGCATGCCCTGCTTCAACGTCATTTTCATCAATCAACAAAATGGGGTTGGCATCACCAGTTGCGTGTGGTGACATCATCAATAACCGATTTTGCTGTTCAGCTTCAGAACCATGTGCCCCGTGAACAATTTGACCAATTCCGTTAAAAATCAGCCGTGAATTACCAAGGGCGACCCCACGCTGATTAATTAATCCCTGTGAATGAGGGCTGCGATTTGTTACTCGATTATTAATCCCAAGTTGTTGGTCGTTTGCGGTTAAGGCAATCAGCTGGGAATTAGCATACGCTCCTTGACCAACTAATTCTGAATCAATTTCACCGACAGTGTTACATTCGTTCATTAGGCCAATTGCCCAGTCGACTTTAGCATAATTTTTTATAGCTGCCCGGTATTGATAATAGCTGGGACTTTGTTGTGCTAAGTGATCAAGTGAGGAAAAATGGACCTCACTATTTTCTTCAGCCATGATTTCCACAAAATTGGTTAACGGATTAGTTTGCTGACGAGAGGAAACCAAGTGATCAATAATCTGGAAACGACTATTTTTCCCCGCAACAATTAGCAGGTGAAAATTAATTGTCCCTTTGACAGTCTGATTAAAGTTAATCGTCAGGTGAATTGGCTTTTTCAATTCAACGTTACGGGGAACATATACAAAAAGGCCCTGATTAATAAAGGCAGTATGGTAAGCTGCAAGAAGATTTTCATCCGGTCGAATTACCGTTGCTAAGTACTTAGTTAGAATTTCAGGATGGGTCTTAATTGCTGAACCTAGCTCACTAATAATAACCCCCTGTTCCTTTAATGAATTAGGGAGCACAACCGTTACTTCCTCTGAACTCGCTTTTACTGTAACTTGATCAGGGTCCGTTAGCTGTTCAATCACTTTAGGAAACTGAAGAGGTGAAGACTGCTCAGAAATAAGCGGCCAATCTTGAAAATTAAATTTTGTTACTTTGGGCAACTGTGCAGTGGTTACATTCTGAAATGCCCTTTGGCGCAACTGAGTCAGCTCTTCTGGCTCCTTATTTGCTGCATACTGTTGAAGTTGAGACTTAAGGTGTGAATAATTAAAATTCATAATATCTATACCCCTACTCATCTTCATCAACTAAGTCAACTTTTAAGCCAAGCTCATCACGTAAGCCAGCATACCCCTCAGCTTCTAGTTTCTTTGCTAACTCAGGGCCACCATCTTTAACAATTCGACCGCCCATCATTACATGAACCGTATCGGGGACAATATAGTTTAACAGGCGTTGGTAGTGGGTAATAATTAGTGAGCCAAAATTAGCACCTCGCATGGAATTAACTCCCCGGGAAACGACTTTTAGAGCATCAATATCTAATCCTGAATCAATTTCATCTAAGATCGCAAAGCTTGGTTTAATCATCAATAGTTGAAGAATTTCATTCCGCTTTTTTTCACCACCCGAAAAGCCTTCGTTAAGGTAGCGTTCCGTCATTGATTCTTTCATGTCTAACAATGCAAGCTTTTGGTCAAGTTCCTTGAGAAAATCCATAATTGAAATCTGATCATCCTTTGGTCGTCGCGCATTCATTGCTGCTCGCAAAAATTCTGCATTGGTTACCCCTTGGATTTCAGCTGGATACTGCATTGCTAAAAACAATCCTTTTCGGGCACGTTCATCAACGGGCATCTCAAGGATACTCTCACCATTTATTAAAATATCACCTTGCGTAACGTGATAATTAGGTTGTCCCATAATTGTCTGGGATAAAGTTGACTTTCCCGTCCCATTTGGACCCATGATTGCATGAATTTCCCCGGTTTGCATTTTAAGATTAACGCCTTTGAGAATTTCCTTTTGTTGATGAGTTTCCTCATCTTCAACCGCAACGTGAAGATCCTTTACCTGTAAAATAGCCATATTTAGTGTTCACTCCCTAATAAAACACAATATCATGATGTCAATTACCTATTTTACCAGTTTCTCTTGGGGATGAATAACTAGATTAAGAAAAAGAAGTTTGATTCTTGTAATTAGACCCAATAAGTTCGAAATCATTAAGTGGTTGTTGGAGGATCAAAAAAAGCTAACTAGTGATGGACACTAATTAGCTTCTTCACTGTTATATAGCTAAGATCTGTTCCTCAGGAACTTGCTAGAGCTAGCAACCTCCTTCCTAGGCGCAAGTCGCCTTCGTCAGGAGAAATTGC
>OKSF01000004.1_pt1 | contig 225344 bp, 212 predicted proteins | sample 1606061 | NCBI WGS metagenome assembly OKSF01 (sample SAMEA3541567, study PRJEB24748) | human gut metagenome | biome: human gut; feature: human-associated habitat; material: faeces | place: China | collected 2012
CACAACGGCAAGCCACTAAAGATGCTGGTAAGATTGCTGGCTTAGATGTTAAGCGGATTATCAACGAACCAACTGCTTCATCATTAGCTTATGGTCTTGATAAGAAGGACAAAGATGAAAAGATTCTTGTTTACGACCTTGGTGGTGGAACATTTGATGTTTCTATCCTTGAATTAGGTGATGGTGTCTTCCAAGTACTTTCCACTAATGGTGATACTCATTTAGGTGGGGATGACTTCGACCAAAAGATTATGGACTGGTTAATTGCTGGTTTCAAAGAAGAACACGGTGTTGACCTATCTCAAGATAAGATGGCTCTTCAACGATTAAAGGATGCTGCTGAAAAGGCTAAGAAAGACTTGTCAGGTGTTCAGGAAGCTCAAATTAGCTTACCATTTATCTCTGCTGGTGAAAATGGCCCATTACACTTGGAGAAGACCTTAAGCCGGGCACAATTTAACCAATTAACTAATGACTTAGTTGAACGAACAAAACAACCAGTACTAAATGCTTTGAAGGATGCAGACCTTACTTTTGATGACATTGATGAAGTTATCTTAAATGGTGGTTCTACTCGTATTCCTGCTGTTCAAGAAATGGTTAAGGAATTAACGGGCAAGGAACCTAACCACTCAATTAACCCTGATGAAGCCGTTGCCCTAGGTGCTGCCATTCAAGGTGGTGTCCTTACTGGTGACGTTAAGGATGTTGTTTTACTTGATGTTACGCCACTTTCACTTGGTATTGAAACTATGGGTGGTGTATTCACTAAATTAATTGATCGTAATACAACTATTCCTACTTCAAAGAGCCAAATCTTCTCAACTGCCGCTGATAACCAACCAGCTGTTGATATTCATGTTCTTCAAGGTGAACGTCCAATGGCAGCAGATAATAAGACGTTGGGTAACTTCCAATTAACAGACATTCCTGCTGCTCCTCGTGGTGTTCCTCAAATTAAGGTTACATTTGATATCGATAAAAACGGTATTGTAAATGTTTCAGCCGAAGACCAAGGAACTCATAAGAAGCAAAACATTACTATTAAGTCTAACTCCGGCTTAAGTGATGAAGAAATTGAGCGAATGAAGAAAGATGCCGAGGAACATGCTGAAGCTGATAAGAAGAAGAAAGAAGAAGTCGACTTAAAGAACGAAGTAGATCAAGAACTCTTCCAAGTTGATAAGACTTTGAAAGAAGTTAAGGGCAAGGTTCCTGAAGATGACATTAAAAAGGCTGAAAGTGCTCGTGATGAATTAAAGAAGGCTAAAGAAAGCGGTAACCTTGATGAGATGAAGGCGAAGAAAGATGCCTTAAATAAGGTTATTCAAGATCTTAGTGTAAAGCTTTATCAACAAGCTCAAGGTGCCCAAGGTGGTGCTACTAATGGTCAGCCTGGTGGTAATAACCAACAAAATGGTAACAACAATGGTAATGATGATAATACTGTTGATGGTGATTTTAAGGACGTTACACCAGACGACAAGAAATAGCCTGCGGTAAACAGTCTTAAAATGTTAGTGTAAAAGCCAAAGGCCAGAAAAAAGGACTTTGGCTTTTACTTTCGTTTGCTGGCTGTGGTATAACTAAACAAGCAATAAAATAATGAGGTATTTATATGGCAGAACAAGATTATTATGACATTTTAGGTGTCTCTAAGGATGCATCCGAAAAAGACATCAAGCGTGCATATCGCCGGCTTGCGGCAAAATACCACCCAGATGTTAACCACGAGCCTGGTGCAGAAGAAAAATTCAAAAAGATTAACGAGGCCTATGAGACACTGAGCGATAGTCAAAAGCGTGCTCAATACGACCAGTTTGGATCGGCTGGCCCTCAAGGCGGTGGTCAAGGCTTCGGCGGCTTTGGCGGTGGTCAAGCATATTCTAACTTTGGTGGCGGCTTTGATGATATCTTTAGCCAATTCTTCGGTGGCGGTGGCCGTTCTCGTCGTGACCCGACTGCCCCACGTCAGGGACGCGATTTACAATATGCAATGACACTTGATTTTATGGATGCGGTTTTTGGTAAAACTACAACTATTAAGTATGATCGTGATGCAGAATGTAAAACTTGTCATGGTACTGGTGCTAAGCCAGGCAAATCGCCGGTAACTTGTCCTCGTTGTCACGGTGCTGGAGTAATTACCAGTGTTCGGCAAACGCCACTTGGTAATATGCAAACTCAAACAACTTGTCCAGAGTGTAACGGATCTGGAAAGATTATCAAACCAGGAGATCGTTGTGATACTTGTCATGGTGCTGGCCATGTTCATGAACGGCATGAACTCGAAGTAAAAGTTCCTGCTGGAGTTGATGATGGGCAACAAATGCGTCTTCAACACCAGGGTGATGCGGGTGAAAATGGCGGTCCTGCTGGAGACTTATACATTGTTTTCCGAGTAACACCAAGTCGAGAATTCCGTCGTGATGGTTCCACAATTTATGTTGATCGTGATATTTCGTTTGCCCAGGCTGCGTTGGGGGACGAGGTAAAAGTTAAAACTGTTCACGGAGATGTAGACCTTAAGATTCCGGCTGGTACACAGTCAGAAACTAATTTCCGATTACGTGGCAAAGGGGTTCCTCATCTTAACGGTAATGGCAATGGTGATGAACATGTTACCGTCCATGTTAAAACCCCTAAGAGCCTTAACAAGCGCCAACGTGAAGCCATGTTAGCTTTTGCAGCTGCCAGTGGTGAAAATGTTAAGGGTGTTAAGAAGACGGTTCTTGATAAACTACGTGATGCATTTGAGGATAAATAAATACTTTTATGAAGCAGGGAAGGATTAATTTTTTCTCTGCTTCTTGTATTTCCTACTTATGTTATCTAATAGAAGTTTTTCCATTGTAAACGGGGATTTGGTATACTAGATAAAGAATATTCGTTGAAAGTGAGTCTTTTTAAATGAACCTAGAAGAAATGAAAGAACGTCAAAAACACATTCGAAATTTCTCGATTGTTGCCCATATCGATCATGGAAAATCAACGCTTGCTGATCGAATTTTGGAAATGACTGATTCAATTAGCAAACGTGAGATGAAAAACCAGATTCTTGATGATATGCCATTAGAACGGGAACGAGGAATCACAATCAAATTAAATGCGGTGGCATTAACGTACCATGCTAAAGATGGTGAGGACTATATTTTCCATTTAATCGATACGCCAGGACATGTAGACTTCTCTTATGAGGTGTCACGCTCGCTTGCTGCCTGTGAAGGAGCGGTCTTAGTAGTTGATGCTACCCAGGGAGTGGAGGCACAAACACTCGCAAATGTTTATTTAGCTCTTGATAATGACCTCGAAATCCTGCCAGTTATCAACAAAATTGATTTACCGTCTGCGGATCCTGAGGGGACTAAAAAACAAATTGAAGATGAGATTGGTCTCGATACAGATGAGGCAGTTGATATTAGTGCAAAAACTGGAATGGGCGTTGATGAAGTCCTTGAGAAAATTGTAAAGGATGTTCCAGCTCCAACTGGTGACTTAACTGCACCACTAAAAGCCCTTATTTTTGACTCTAAATATGATGATTATCGCGGGGTAGTACTTAGTGTCCGGGTAGTAGAAGGAACGGTTAAGAAAGGCGATCGGATTAAATTAATGAACGGGGGCACTGAATATGAAGTTGCTGAAGTTGGTATTAATTCGCCTAAACCACTGGCTCGTGATGTCTTAATGGCTGGAGATGTTGGTTATATTACTGCCGCAATAAAGGATATTAAGGATACCCGAGTTGGTGACACCGTTACTAGTGCAGATAATCCGACTGAAAAACCTTTAGAAGGTTATCGTCAAATGACACCAATGGTATATGCAGGTCTTTACCCAACAGATAATGCTAAATTTAATGATTTGCGTGATGCGTTAGAAAAACTTCAGCTTAATGATGCGGCGTTAACATTTGAACCAGAATCATCACAGGCACTTGGTTTTGGTTTCCGTTGTGGTTTCTTGGGATTGCTTCACATGGATGTCATTCAAGAACGATTGGAACGGGAATTTAATCTTGATTTAATTACTACCGCGCCATCTGTTACCTACCATGTTGAATTAGCGGATGGAACGACCAAGGAAGTTGAAAATCCAGCTGAGATGCCTGATGCTTCTTCAATTAAGGCAATAAAGGAACCGTATGTCCGTGCATCAATCATGGTACCAAATGATTATGTTGGGCCAGTGATGGAATTATGCCAACGCAAACGCGGGGACTTTGATACAATGGAATACCTAAGCGATACGCGGGTAAACGTTATTTATCATATTCCTTTATCAGAAATTATTTTTGACTTTTTTGATAAACTAAAGAGTTCTACTCGTGGATATGCTTCTTTGGACTATGAAATTGATGGTTATCGACCAAGTAGCCTAGTTAAGATCGACATTTTGCTTAATGGAGATAAGGTTGATGCATTAAGCTTCATTGCCCACCGTGATTTTGCGGCTGAACGTGGTCGTGAAATTACAGCTAAATTAAAGAAGATTATCCCACGGCAAAACTTTGAAATACCAATTCAAGCTGCAATTGGTTCTAAGATTATTGCGCGGACTAATATTAAAGCTTATCGAAAAGATGTTACTGCACGAATCCATACTGGTGATCCAGACCGGCGTGCTAAATTATTAGACAAACAAAAGCGAGGAAAGAAACGAATGAAGGCTGTTGGAAAAGTTGATATTCCTCAAGCCGCCTTTATGGCCGTTTTGAAGACCGATGAGCAATTGGACGAGAAGTAAGCGTTGATGTAATAGGATTTAACATCTTTAAAAATCACAAAGTAGACCAATCTTTTAACATTTTTCCTTAATTTCCCCTTATGTGGGATTTTAAGGGGAAGCCAGAAGATTAGTCTACTTTTTCTTTAAGCTAAATAATGGGAGACCTTTCTTATTTATTTTTATGCAACCCTAAATCAAATGGCGTATTATAGATAATGTAATCGCTATTATGTAATTGGGAGGAATGCATTATGCAAAACAAAGATGCTTGTACATCAATTATGGTAGGTAAAAGGGCATCGCTTGATGGGACGGCATTTATCGCAAGAAATGAAGATCGTGTTAAAGCAATTGAACCCAAGCGTTTCTTAGTTAAACCAGCTGTAAAAGACCGTCATGAAACCTATGTCTCGCCATATAATAAGGTAACTGTGACATTGCCAGAAAGCGGAATGCGTTATACTTCAACTCCAAGTTTAGACCAAACTACTGGTCCTAATGAAGAAGATGGGATTAATGAGGCAAATGTAGCCGCTTCATTTACTGAGAGTGTCTATGCAAATGATCGGGTCTTGGCTTATGACCCCTATGTAAGGAATGGACTAGCAGAGGATTCTTTATGTACTTTGGTATTGCCATATATTCATTCTGCTCGTGAGGGTGTTGAATATACTGGAAAACTAATTGCAAAATTTGGTTCCGCCGAAGGAAATGGGATGCAGTTTGCGGACGCTGATAATATCTGGTATATGGAAGTAGTAACGGGTCACCAGTGGGTTGCTGTTCGAATTCCGGATGACTGCTATGCGGTAACACCTAACCAGGTTGCGATTGAAGATATTAATTTTGTCGATCCTGATAATTATATGTGGGCGGATGGCATTCAAAAATTTGTTGAAGAACACCAACTAAATCCGGATCATGATCGGTGGAATTTCCGTCATATTTTTGGTACAAGTACGCAAAAAGACCGGCACTATAATACGCCACGAACCTGGTTTGCGCAACGATACCTTAGTCCTAAGGCTTCACAAGGTCAAATGCCTGAAGATTCTGAAATGCCCTTTATTCGTAAAGCTGAATTTAAGATTGCCAACGAAGATATTCAGTATGTTTTAAAGTCTCATTTTAACGAAACGCCCTATGATCCGATGGGAGATGCTCCTGAACGAAAGACGTACCGAGCAATCTCATTATCGCGGACAGCCCAATCTCACATTTTACAAGTACGTGATCTGAATAAGTATAAGACAAGCATTCATTGGATTGAATTAGGTGTTCCGGCATTTAATCCATATGTTCCATTTTTTGCTAATGCTGATGATACAGATGAATCTTATCGGAATGTTCCTGAAAAGATGGATTTGAAATCTGCATTTTGGTTAAATGAAGCGCTAGCAGAAGTTGTTGAAAGCCATTATCAAGAATTTATCGAAAAAGATGAAGATTATCAAAAAGAATTAAATGAATGGGCACGCCGAAAGATTGCGCAAGTTGATAAAGAAACGCTGAATCTTGAAGGACAAGCGCTAACTGACTACTTAACAGAACAAAATCATGAAGTGGCAGCTCATTATAATAAACGAACAACAGAACTATTTTATGAATTGCTAACAGAGGGCTGCGAGCTTTCTCGAATGTCGTTTAAAATGGATCCTAACCTTTAAGCGTTACTCGCTCATTGACATTTCTCTCGCTAACATTAAAATATAATTAATATAGAATGAGAGAAGGATAAAGATGAGAATTAAAGAAAGTGCTGAACGACAATATTTGGAAGAAGTCTTTTCAAAGTTAAATTTTGATCAACATGCTAGCCAATTATTAGCTGATACTTTAGTGGACGCTGATTTACGAGGAATATCCTCTCACGGAATTCAGCGATTGGCTTGGTATTGTCGAATGATTAAAGAAGGGACAATTATTCCGCAAAATAAAGCTAAAGTTATTCGGGAACGTCCAGGGACCATTCTTGTTGACGCAAATCAAAATATGGGGCAGTTAGCAACTATTTTAGCCACTCATAAGATTATTGAAAAAGCAAAGAAAACTGGTGTAGCAATTGCCGTGATTCGGAATTCAAATCATTTTGGAACGGCTGGCTACTATACAAGACTAGCATTAAAAGCGGGCTTAGTAGGGATTGCACTTACTAATACGCGTCCACTTGTTGTGCCAACTAATGCAACTCAAGCCTTTTTAGGTTCTAATGCGTTTGCATTTGCTTTTCCTGCAACTCCGCACCCCTTTATGTTTGATGGGGCAACATGTGTAGTATCTGGTGGGAAAATCCAAGTTCATGATAAGAAAAATGAGCCATTACCTGGAGAATGGGCAGTCGATAAAAACCGTGAAGTAGTAACTGATGCGCAAGAAGCTGAAGATATTCTTGCAACAGCTGCATTTACAGAAGGAGAACAAAAGGGTGGCGGTGTGCTCACTCTTGGTGGAAATAGCGCGGTAAATTCAAATTATAAGGGAATGGGTAATTCGATTGTGATTGAATTACTAACCGGTATTTTAGCGCAAGGTTCAATTTCTGCAGATACCGTTAGTGGGAAGCATGATTTTAGTCAATTTGTAATGGTGTTTGACCCAGCATTCTTTGGCGATCCGGAAATGCTTAAGCAAGATGCAACGTCAATGTTAAATCGAATCCGTCAGCTTAAGCATATCCCTGGTAAAGAAATTTGGATACCTGGAGATCGTGAATACCGCTTCTTAGCGGAAAATAAAGAAAAAGGCGTTTCAATTGATGAGAAGACTTACCAAGAAATGAAAGAAATTGGTACTGAATTGAATATCCGTGTTCCTGAATAGAATATATTATTGTTTTTTGCGACGGTAATACCGATAAACTGTAAAAAAGGAGCAAAAAATGGAAAATCGTGAATTAGTAATGTTTTGGCTCGCGGGTGACCACCACTTAGCAATCAAAAATGGGTTAACCCCTGCAATCTTAGCAGATGAGCTTAAGAAAAAAGGGTATAAGGATCACCTAATAAAGGAATTTCTTAATGATTTTGCCCGCAATTTAGAGAATGATAAGTAAAGTAAAAAAGGCTCTCAACGTTTAATGCCAAACGCTGAGAGCCTTTTAATAGCCCAATATTTATTCAATAATATGGCTTAGTTATTACCTTGTAATTTTGCCATACCGTTCTTGGCAACTTCTTCTAATTGCTTAGCAGAGTCTGCCATGGCCTTCTTTTCACGGTCATTAAGTGGAACTTCGATAACCTTAGCAACACCAGAACCGTTAACAACAGCTGGAGTACCAATGTAAAGGTCGTTAAGTCCGTATTCACCGTTCATTGGGGCACCGATTGGGAGAACAGAATTTTCATCACGAAGAATAGCCTTTGAAATCCGCATTAAGGCAGTAGCAACACCGTAGAATGTAGCACCCTTACGATTAATGATTTCGTAAGCCTTGTTACGAACGTCATCTTCAATCTTAAGTAATTCGTCTTCAGAAATGCCTTCATCCTTAGCGATATCAAGTAATGGCTTACCACCAACAGTAGCACTTGAGTAGGCAGCAAATTCTGAATCACCGTGTTCACCCATGATGTTGGCAATAACATCGCGTGGGTCAACATGAAGCTTCTTACTAAGAGCAACACGAAGACGAGCGGAGTCAAGTGAAGTACCTGAACCTACAACCTTGTTCTTTGGGAAGCCAGAAAGCTTTTGAACAGCGTAAGTAAGGATATCAACCGGGTTAGCAGCAACCAAGAAGATACCATCGAAACCTGACTTAACAATTGGTTCTACAACAGACTTGATAATCTTCAAGTTCTTGTCAACTAATTGAAGACGAGTTTCACCTGGCTTTTGTGGGGCACCAGCAGTGATAACAACTAAGTCAGCATCCTTGCAAGTGTCGTAATCTGCTGAGTAGATGTTCTTAGGAGCAGTGAAGGCAGTGGCATCTTCAAGGTCCATTGCGTCCCCTTCAGTCCGTTCCTTAATAATATCAACAATAGCAAATTCTTCAGCAATTCCTTGTTGAGCCATTGCGAAGGCATAACTTGAACCTACAGCACCGTCACCAACAAGAACAACTTTTTGATGGTTCTTAGACATAATAAACAGTCTCCCTTTCATCCTATGTATACATTATTTGAGATTTCTCTCACATTAATGATTATAACATTCCGCGAGAAAATTACTATAAAATTTAATAAAGTCTTCTTTATAAATTAATTAGTAAACAAGCCGGCACCTAATATTAGGATAGCCAGAATAATGGCTGGCCATAATAGGACGTGAACTAATGTACCAATTAAAAGAATCAGAAGAATTAAGCCGATAAACTTAACTGTTAAGATCCCGATTTTCCATAGCAGCCAACAGATAAGAATAGCAATTAGTAAACTCAATAAAGTAATCACCTTTCATTAAAGAATTGTGAATTAAGTATAGCATTTTTCATGAAAATTAAAGTTTAAACATAGATTAAACTTTGGAACAATGGCGACCTGTGCTAAAATATATCTATCTAGGAAGATTAATTCAATTGATCAGGAATAATAATAGAGGAGGTGGCTACCATTCTGAATCGAACTAAGCAGTTTATGCGCGATAATGATTTAATGTATAAAAAAGAGTACATTCGGCCAATGATGACACCCCAACACGTATATGTGTTCCGTTTCGGCAAACACAGGTTAAATAATCGGGTAATTGTTCGTTACTCCCATACTTGGACCGGACGATTAAAAATTAACGAGATTGACGTCCGCTTGCATCATCAGCATCATCCCCGTATTTTCTTGACTGAATCGGACTTAATTGATTATTTAGTCCATCATCTTGAAAAAGAAAAAAAACGCGAACAAGAACGTCCACGTATTAATAAAGCCAGCGAGGATAAAGAATAAGGCTTTATTAGACATAATTTAGTAAATGGGAAAAATTACCTATTATCTAAATGTACGTATCAGCAAGGGGGCTGAGAAAAAACAGAGGTGTTTTTTCCCAGCCTCTTTAGTATTTAAGGAGGGTATTAAATGGATTGGACAGCAATAAAGGTGATCACTTCTAGTGAAGCCGTTGAAGCGGTAAGCTATATTTTGACGGACGAGGGAGCTGAAGGGGTACAAATTGAAGATGCCGCTGATTTTAAAAATCTCCATAAAGGAAGATACGGGAATCATGGTGAATTTATTGATCCGGCTTCAATTCCTCATCGTCAAAGCGGCGCAGCAGTGTCGGGGTACTTCCCGCAAAACGTTTTTGTGCCGGAATTATTACCAACAATTCGGCAGCGAGTAGCAAAGCTTAAAGAGTATGGCTTAAACCCGGGTGAAAATAAGGTGTCGGCTGCTTCAGTTGATAATCAGCAATGGGCAACGGTTTGGCAAAAATATTACCACCCGCTAAGAGTAACGAACCAGTTAACGATTGTTCCGCAATGGGAAAACTACCGCCCAGAGGATCCTCAGGAAAAGTTGATTCTTCTTGATCCGGGGATGGCTTTTGGAACCGGAACTCATCCGACAACCCGCCTAATGCTTGAAGCACTGGAAAAGACTATTACTGGTAATGAATATGTGATTGATGTTGGGACCGGATCAGGAGTGTTAAGCATTGCAGCTAAGCATCTTGGTGCCGGGAAAGTCGACGCCTATGATATTGATGAAGTCGCTGTTAATTCTGCTAAAAAGAACTTAGCGCTTAATCCAGTTGCTAAAGATGTTAATGTCGGTGTTAACAGCTTGCTCGACGGTATTCACACACAGGCTGATTTGATTGTTGCAAATATGCTTGCTGAAGTCATTGTTCCGCTTATTCCGCAAGCATATGAGAATCTGAAGCCGGGCGGAAAATTCCTTGTGTCAGGAATTATTGATGATAAGGCACCTTTAATTCGTCAAAAATTACAGGAGCAGGGCTTTATCATTGATGACGAGCAGCAAATGAAAGATTGGCATGGAATGATTGCTCATAAACCGGCTGAGGTGAAATAAATGCAACGATATTTTGTAGATGTTGATCCTAGTGATGAAATTACATTACCATCAGAAGCAGCGCACCATTTATTAAAAGTAATGCGTGCTGGTATCGGAACTAAAGTAGAATTGGTTTTAGCTGATCATTGTGTATATTTAGCGACAGTTAATGTGACTGAGCCAGCTGCTAAATTAAAAATTATGCAAAAATTACCTTCTAATAGTGAATTACCGGTATCTGTTACTCTTGCATGCGGGATTCCAAAGACAAAGGAAAAGCCAGAATTAATTGTGCAAAAGTCGACAGAACTAGGTGCCGATAAAATTATCTTTTTTGAGGCAGCGCGGTCAATTAGTCATTGGCAGGGAAACAAGCAAAAAAGAAAAATCGAACGGTTACAAAAAATAGCAGAATCAGCTGCTGAACAATCACACCGAAATAAAATACCGCTTGTTGAATATTGTAAAAGCCTTGATGATTTAATAAGTGATTACCCTGCTACAAAGCGTGTAGTAGCGTGGGAAGAATCAGCTAAGCAGGGTGAGACAAGTGCGCTAGCTCATCAATTTAATGGTCTACAGGCTGGTGACTCAATGCTTGCCATTTTTGGTCCAGAAGGTGGTTTAACAGAAACGGAAATTACCAAAATGAACAATGCTGGTATTGAAGCGGTAGGGCTTGGACCGCGGATTCTCCGTACTGAAACGGCTCCCTTATATTTTATGGCAGCAATTTCGTATGCAATGGAATTGTCATAATGAGTATGCCCTACTTATGGTAAAATAAGGGACAGCTTTAATCGGTGATTTAAAAACTGAATATAGGTGTTGAGAGAGAATGGATTTTATGAAAAAAGCGTGGGCGCGTTTAGATAAAAAATTATGGATATCAAGCATTCTAGTTGGAATTGTATTGACTTTAGTAGTAGATAAGCTGCCGTTTGTTACCCGTGTGGCAATGGTGGAACTTGTTTTAATTTTAATCAACGGGCTTTTTAGTATTTGGACAGGATATTGGATTTATAAACATCAACGGAATTGGGGCGAATTATTTATTTTTCCAATTCTATACTTTATAACTGCATACCTTTTTATGCCTCGCTATACTTATTATTTTGCACTTGCATATCTAGCACTTGCATATTTATCGTGGGCAATGCACCAGCAAAAGTAGTTGAAAGGAGGTTTTTTGATGTCACAACAAAAGGAATTAACACATGAAGATGTGCAAAAAATCGTTGGATCATACATGAATGAAGAACATGTTGCCTTAGTAGAAAAGGCATATCATTTTGCAGAGGTGGCTCATCACGACCAGCGGCGCAAGTCTGGCGAACCGTATATTATTCACCCGATTCAGGTCGCGGGTATCTTAGCTAATTTACATATGGATCCTGAAACGGTTTGTGCGGGCTACCTGCATGATATTGTTGAGGATACTGGGGCAACGTTGGACGATATTAAGGAGCTTTTCGGACCAACAATTGCGATGATCGTTGATGGTGATACAAAACTTGGTAAGATTCGCTATAAATCAAATAAAGAACAAATGGCGGCGACGCACCGAAAACTATTATTAGCGATGTCAAAAGATATTCGGGTAATGATTGTTAAACTTGCAGACCGTCTCCATAATATGCGAACCCTTAATCATCTGCGTCCAGACAAGCAACGACGTATTTCAAATGAAACGCTTGAAATTTATGCCCCGATTGCGGATCGTTTGGGGATTAGTACGATTAAATGGGAATTAGAGGACCTTTCTTTACGATATTTAAACCCGCAACAATATTACCGGATCGTTCACCTGATGAATTCACGACGGGATCAGCGGGTCGATTATATTGATGATTCAATTAAGCTAATAAAAAAGGCAATTGCTGACCTTAATTTAGGACCTAATGTTGAAATATACGGCCGACCAAAGCATATCTATTCTGTATATCGTAAAATGGTGACACAGCACAAGCAATTTAGTCAGATTTATGATTTGCTTGCAGTGCGGATTGTTGTTGATTCAATTCGTGATTGTTATGCTGCATTAGGGGCTATTCATACCAATTGGAAACCGATGCCAGGCCGTTTTAAGGATTACATTGCAATGCCTAAAGCAAATGGCTATCAATCGCTGCATACGACAATTATTGGCCCAGAAGGACGACCGTTAGAAGTGCAGATTCGTACCCATAAGATGCATGAAATCGCTGAATATGGGGTTGCGGCACACTGGGCATATAAAGAAGGAAAAACAAACGGAATTCGTCAAAACCAAGATAGCCAAAAATTAAATGTGGTAAAAGAAATTCTTGAGTTGCGGAGCGAGAGTCAAGGCACCGATGAATTTATGCAAGGGATTCAAAGCGATATCTTTACTGATAAGGTTTATGCATTTACCCCTAAAGGAGACGTAATTGAAATGCCTAAGGGATCTGGCCCGCTTGATATGGCTTACCAGATTCATACTGAGGTTGGTAACCATACAACTGGTGCAAAGGTAAATGGTCGCATTGTTCCTCTTGATTATGAGATTAAGAATGGTGATATTGTTGACATTCTTACCTCTTCTTCATCTGCAGGGCCAAGCCGTGATTGGTTCGATCTTGTTTCTACTCGACGGGCAAGAAATAAGATTCGGCAGTTCTTCCGTGCACATAATCGTGAAGAGAACATTGAGCAAGGAAAACAATTACTCGAAAATGAACTGCGTGAAGCCGGATACTCACCATCAGAGCTAATGACTGATGAAAAGTGCGAAGAGGTTGCTAAAGAAGCTCATTACAATAGTAGTGATGATATGTTTGCTGCGTTAGGATTTGGTGATTTAGCACCGGTTGGGATTAGGAATCGCTTTACGGCTGATATTCGTCAACAAGCAGAGAGCGACCGTCAACAGGCTGCCGAAAAAGCAGTTCTGGAAGACCACCAGACACTTGAAAAGCCTAATGAACGTGAGCGACAAAAGCAAGCTAAAGCGTCAAGCGAGGGCGTTGTTGTTGAAGGCGTAGATAACCTGCTTGTCCGCTTAAGCCATTGTTGCAGCCCGATCCCAGGGGATGCTATTACTGGTTATATTACTAAAGGCCGTGGAGTATCTGTCCATCGTGATGATTGTCCTAACATTAAGGCTGCTCGTAAAAATGGTGAACGGATCGTTAGTGTATATTGGGCAAACCCAAATGGCGATAAGACTAATTATAATGCAGACCTTGAAGTACAGGGCTATAATCGGAACGGCTTATTGAATGATGTCCTTAGATCAGTTAATAACAGTACACGTTTCTTAAATTCAGTTAATGGTAAAGTTGACCACAATAAGATGGTAACGATTAGCTTAACCATTGGGGTTCGAAATTTACGGCAGTTACAACTTATCATGGATGGTCTAAAAAATATTCCTGATGTTTATGTTGTTAAACGTATTATTCGCTAGGAGGATTTAAAGTGCGCATTGTCTTACAAAAAGTAAATCGTGCAGCAGTTTCGATTGATGATGAAGTTGTTGGTAAAATAAAGCAGGGTTATTTACTATTAGTTGGCATTGCTCCCGACGATACGGAAGAAAAGCTAGATTATCTAGTACATAAGATTACTAATTTACGTATCTTTGAAGATGAGAATGGTAAAATGAATAAAGGACTTCGTGATGTTAACGGAGCAATTTTATCAGTCTCACAATTTACTCTTTATGCGGATACAAAACATGGTAACCGTCCTGGATTTTCACAAGCAGCACGTCCTGAGATTGCAGAACCTTTATATAATCTGTTTAATCAAAAGTTAGCTGCTACTGGTATCCCGGTTGAAACTGGTCATTTTGGGGCAATGATGAAAATTGATTTAGAAAATGACGGTCCAACGACGATTATCTATGAGCGCTAAATAACTGTGAAAAGTTTTTCGACGTTATTAAATTAACCGATAAAAAATGAGGTTTGATTTACACTAATTGTAAATGAAACCTCATTCGCAGTTTAAAATCAATTATTCTCTTAGAACTGCCTTAAAATTTGATCAACTGCGCCACCATAGCTTTCGCCAAATAAAACTAAATGCATGCACAAATAGTAAAAACGATACCACGATAGACGCTCATCTAGTTCGTCATCAAATGGGAAAATACTGCTATAAGCTTGATAAAAACTATTATCAAAACCACCGAAAACAGTTGTCATTGCTAAGTCAAACTCACGATCACCAAATAAGGCATCCGGATCAATTAAAAAAGGCTCATGATTACCAGCAAATAAGAAATTTCCCGCCCATAAGTCGCCATGGAGTAAACTAGGAATGACCTCATGTTTTTGATAATAATCAGCGAATTTATTAACCATTCGTTGATAATGCTCCTGACGCCACTTGTTCCAACGACCACGCTGGTTTGCTACGGCCACTTCCGGCTCTAACCGTTGATGAATGTAAAAGTCAACCCAGCTTGAATTCCAAGAATTATCTTTGACGAGCGCTTTTGTTTGGTGGTTATCCATAAAGCCAAACTTATCATTATGTTGCTGATGCATCTTAGCTACTGCAAGACCGAGATCTTCTTGATTACCCCATGTTTCATCAAGCCAGTTTAAGATTAAGTATGCATTTCCATCAATTTCTCCGTGATAAATTGGTGTGGGTGTATTAATGATTTTGCCGATAGCTTTAAGCCCATTAATTTCATGATTAAAGTAAGTTTGAGAATGATTGGGCTGAACCTTGATAAAATATTTTTTATCATCATCAGTCGTAGCTTGATAGGCTAAATTAATATCGCCGCCACTAACGGGTTTAATTGTTGTAATTTTTTCTAAGGGAAGTTGTTTAAACCATGCAGAATTAGGATTTTTCAAGGATAATCCCTCCTTTATTAAATTACTCTATTTATACCATTTTTGTGTGATAATTGTTAAATGAAGTTGATTGGTAAGACACTGGATAAGCTTAGTATTGACATTTATTAAGCTATCGAGTAAGGTAAAAATGTAAATTAAAGAATATTAATAGCTATTGATAAAGAATGCTCGAGTACTTGGAATTGTCAGCGATTGGAGAAGGGTGTAAGCTCCAAATCTTTCAAGCTCGATTGACACTTTTGAAGCTGAGCATTATGCTCCGCCGTTTTGGCGTTATTTATGAGTGATACCAAGGTGGTACCGTGCATTTGCACCCTTGTAATTTCAAGGGTGTTTTTTATTTAAATTGTTATTAAAGTATTGAAAGAGGGAAACGGAGAATGAAAAGAACAAATTATGCTGGAGATACAAATGAACAGCAAGTTGGTCAAGAAGTTGTCTTAAAAGGTTGGGTTGCAAAACGCCGAAACCTTGGTGGACTCATTTTTATTGATTTATGGGATCGTGAGGGCATTGTTCAGCTTGTATTTAATGAAAAAGAAAATCCTGAAACATTTAAAGCAGCAAATGCTGTTCGAAACCAATATGTTCTTGAGGTTCAAGGTAAGGTTCAACTGCGGGCTGAAAAAGAAATTAACCCAGATATGAAGACTGGAAAAGTTGAAGTAGCAGTTGATAAGATCAAAGTATTAGCTAAGTCGGAAACTACGCCATTTGATATTGCTGATAATGTTGATGCATCTGAAGATTTACGGATGAAGTACCGTTATCTTGACTTACGTCGGCCAGAAATGATGCGGAACTTAAAACTTCGGAGCAAGGTTGCTTCTATTGTCCATAATTACTATGATAACGAAGGATTTATGGACGTGGAAACGCCTGATTTGACTCGTTCAACTCCTGAAGGGGCTCGTGACTACATTGTACCGTCACGGGTTTATCCAGGACATTTCTATGCCTTACCGCAGTCACCACAGCTCTTTAAACAGTTATTAATGGCTGCTGGTGTTGATAAGTATTACCAATTAGCACGTTGCTTCCGGGACGAAGACTTACGTGGTGACCGTCAACCAGAATTTACCCAAATTGATACTGAAATGAGTTTTGCTACTCCTGAGGATATTCAAACTGTTACAGAGGGCTTGATTAAACGAGTAATGAAAGAAATTGTGGGTGTCGATGTTAAGACTCCATTTCCACGAATGGAATGGCAAGAAGCTATGGACAAATATGGTTCTGATAAGCCAGACACCCGGTTTGGAATGCTGATTCATGACCTTTCTGAAATTGTTAAAAATAGTTCATTTAAGGTTTTTGCTAATACAGTTGCGGACGGTAATTACGTACGGGCCATTCGTGTTCCGGGTGGTGCTGATAAATATTCACGTAAGGATATTTCTAAGTATGAAGAATATATCAAGCGTTTTGGTGCTAAGGGACTTGCCTGGGTCAAGGTGACACCAGATGGATATAATGGTCCGGTAGCTAAATTCTTAAATGACCAAGCTGAACAAATTAATGCAGAAATGGATGCCCAAGATGGTGACTTAATTCTTTTTGTTGCTGGAAGTTTCCATGTTGTGTCAGATTCACTTGGTTACCTTCGCCGGGCAATTGCTGAAGAATTAGATATGATTAAACCAGACCAGTGGAACTACTTATGGGTTGTTAACTGGCCAATGTTTGAATATGATGAAGGATTTGGTAAGTGGATTGCTGCCCACCACCCATTTACGATGCTAAACGAAGAGGACTTGCACTATCTTGAAGACGGCGAAGATCCTCATAAAGCACATGCTCAGAGTTACGATATTATTTTAAATGGTAACGAAATTGGTGGAGGTTCTATCCGTATTCATGATCCGAAAGTGCAAGAAAAAGTGCTAAAAGCTCTTGGCTATACGAAAGAACGCGCAGAAGCCCGCTTTGGGTTCTTGCTTAAGGCTTTAACAATGGGAATGCCGCCAGAAGGAGGACTAGCATTTGGGTTAGACCGTTGGGTAATGTTACTAGCTCAAGCTGATAACATTCGGGACGTTATTCCATTCCCTAAGAACTCAAAGGCAGTGGAACCATTAACAGCCGCTCCTGGTAAGGTTAGTGAGCAACAGCTTGATGACCTTAAGATCGAATTCGATGAAAAAGTCGATTATAAGCAAGACCAGGATCCTGACGAAAAATAGATATAGTAAAAAACATCCCGCAAATAAGGATAATTCTTCCTTGTTTGCAGGATGCTTTTTTACTTAAGAACCTTTTTTAAGAAATCTTGGGCTCGAGGACTGGATGGGTGACTAAAGAATTCTTCTGGCTCACCAGTTTCTTGAATATAACCGTCTGCCATGAACCAAATTTGATCGGCGACTTCACGGGCAAATCCCATTTCATGTGTAACTACGACCATCGTCATTCCTGATTCTGCTAAATCACGCATTACTTTTAGTACTTCATCGACCATTTCAGGGTCAAGGGCACTTGTTGGTTCGTCAAATAGCATTACTTCTGGACTCATTGCTAAAGCTCGGGCAATCGCAACCCGTTGTTTTTGACCACCGGATAATTGATCAGGGTATTGCTGGGCTTTATCGGCTAAACCGACTTTTGTTAATAAATTCATTGCTGTTTTTGATGCTTGTTCTTCATCAATATTTTTTACTTTAACTGGCGCAATAGTAATGTTTTTGAGAACAGTCATATTAGGAAAGAGGTTAAAGCCTTGGAAAACCATTCCCATCTTTTCCCGTAATTGATCAAGCTTTTTATCGTTCAGACCAATTAAATTTTGTCCCTCAAAAAGGACCTGGCCACCTGTTGGCTGTTCAAGAGCATTTAGGCAGCGAAGGAAAGTACTTTTACCTGCTCCTGAAGGACCGATTACACAAATAACTTGTCCTTTGTCAACGTGTTCTGAAATGTCTTTTAAGACAATGTTATTCTTAAATTTCTTTTGAAGATTTTTGATTTCAATCATTTTAGTGGGCATGTTTCATTCTCCCTTCAAAGTAAAGTAGGACTCTGGATAATGTAAATGTAAGAATAAAGTAGATAATCATCGTAATGAATAGTGGCAGGACCCCTTTATAAGTTGCAGATTGAACCAGTTGTGTTTGGTACATTAATTCAGAAACACCGATAACAGAAACTAATGAACTATCTTTTAACAGAGTGATAAGTTCGTTTCCTAATGCTGGCCAAATATTTTTAAGTGCTTGTGGCATGATTACGTAGCGGAATGTTTCATTCTTGCTCATTCCAAGACTCCGTGCGGCTTCAGTCTGACCAAGCGGAATTGATTGAATCCCGGAACGAATTATTTCAGCAACATATGCACCAGAGTTTAATGAAACAGCAATAATCCCAGCAAGAAGGGCAGGTAACGATTGAATAATAGCACCAATTCCAAAGTAGACAAACATGATTTGAACCATCATTGGGGTTCCACGTAGAAATTCAATGTAACAAACAGCGATTGAGTGTAAGAATTTGTTCTTTGACAGACGCATTAAAGCAAAGAGAGTTCCTAATAGAAAACCGCAAATAACAGAGACTACAGTTATGATTAAGGTGTACTTAATCCCCTTAGCGAAGTAACGCCAGTAGCTAAGAACCGTATTTTGCTTTTTATAGCTCTTCATGTATTGGGATGCTTGCGGAATCCATTCTTTATTAATCAACTGTTCTTTATTAACTTTTTTGATTGTCTGATTAGCAGCATTTACTAATGAAGTATCACCTTTAGGGAATGCCATCGCTATTCCGCCGGCTGTATTTGGCAGCTTTGAATTAAAGGCATATAGGTTTGAATTATTGGCTGCATAGGCTTTAGCAGTAGCGGCATCCATTAAAACCCCATCATATTTATGAGATTGAAGTCCAATAACTAAAGAAGAGAGTTTAGCAAGTCCCTTTCCAGTTGCTTTGGGCATTTCTTTAGAGATTAGAGTAGATTGGAGAGTCCCGTTTTGAGCACCAACAGTCTTTCCGTTAAAGCTTTTTGCGCTAACTAATTTATCCTTATCTCCCTTGTTAATTAAGAAATAACTATCACCTGAGTAATAGGTATTAGAGAAATCAACACTCTTTTTCCGTTCATTTGTAACATTCATTCCAGAAATAATGGCATCAATTTTACCAGTCTCCAAGGCTACCAGTAAGGAGTCAAAGTCCATGTTTTTAATGACTAAACGAACGCCAATATCTTTAGCAAATTGCTTAGCAAGAGAAACTTCAAAACCAACATACTTAGTTTTCCCATTCTCTTTAGTTGTAAATTCATATGGAGGATAGTCAGCACTCATCCCAACAACTAAAGTACCTTTTTGTTTAATCTTTTGTAGAGAGTCGTCACTAGCAACTTGTGATGAATTTGTTGCTGACGAACTAGTTGAACTACTCTCGTTTGCGGCTAATGCAGTAATAGGGGTGCATAACATAGGAAATGCAATTATTATCAGCATTAATAAATGTTTAAAACCTTTCATAATTAATAACTCCTTTTCAGAATAGCAAAATTAAATTGTTATAAATATACACTTAAATACTTATTTATGCAATATAAAATATAAAAATAGTATAAATATACATTTACCTGTATAAATAGAAAAGCGCTTTCTTGGTTTATAGAATGGGTAAATTGCCGAATGATAATAAATTTAAATTTTTATTTAAAAGTAATGTTGACAGGGTAGGTCATGTTGGGTAAAATGTTTTTTGTAGTGAAAGGGAAGCAGTATGTCTGCGACCTCGATACGTAACTTTAAGCTCGGAGGGAGGGATCAACATGTCAAAAACAGTCGTTCGTAAGAATGAATCTTTAGACGACGCTCTTCGACGCTTTAAACGTTCAGTTTCACGTAACGGAACATTGCAAGAATATCGTAAACGTGAATTTTACGAAAAGCCAAGTGTAAAACGCAAGTTGAAATCTGAAGCGGCACGGAAGCGTAAGAACAAGCGCAGTCGTCGTTACTAAAAATGTATGCTCTCACCTGTTGCTCGGTGGGAGCTTTTTTCTATGAAAGAAGGATAAAAATGAGCTTACTACAACAATTAACATCAGATATGGTTACAGCAATGAAAAAACGTGATAAGGAGACCTTGAACGTTGTACGAATGCTAAAGGCAACTGTTCAAAATGAACAAATTGAACTTGGTCATGATTTGAATTCCAATGAAGAAATTGCGGTAATGGCACAGGAATATAAGCAACGCAAGGAATCTCTTGAAGAGTTTGAAAAAGCTGGACGTGAAGATCTGATTAGTCAAGCTAAGAAGGAATTGGCTATTGTTGAAAGTTATATGCCAAAGCAATTATCCAAAGACGAAGTTACCAATATCGTTGAAGGAGTAATTAATGAACTTAACGCATCTAGTATGAAGGACTTTGGGAAGGTAATGAAATCTGTTATGCCAAAAGTTCAAGGCCAGGCAGATGGAAAATTAGTTAACCAGGTTGTAAAAGAACAGTTAAACAAATAATAGAAAGTGCAATCAAATTGATAGCAAATACCTTGCTATGCATTTGACTGCACTTTTTTATAGTTATAACTTAAAATTAAGTTGTATATGACTGGAAAGGGGCCTTTTTTATGTGTACATCAATTATCTATACTGCGGGTGACTATTATTTTGGCCGTAACCTTGATTTGGAGGTGGATTTAGGACAGAAAATAGTAATTACTCCCCGCAATAAAACTTTAGAATTTCGTGAAATTCCCAATCTTGAACATCATTATGCAATTATTGGGATGTCAATTATTCGTGATGACTACCCGCTATACTTTGATGGGATAAATGAAAAGGGTGTAGGCATGGCAGGCCTTAATTTTAATGGCCCTGCTCACTACTTTCCGGTTCAACAAGGGAAGGATAACATTGCCTCTTTTGAATTAGTTCCATATATTCTCGCAAGTGCATCATCAGTAAATGAGGCAAAAAAGTTGCTTGCTAATGCAAATATTGCAAATCTTAATTTCTCGGATAAATTACAAGCTGCACCGCTTCACTGGATTGTCGCGGATAAGACTGGTGCATCAATTACTGTTGAATCAACCATTGAGGGTTTAAAAGTATATGATAATCCAGTTGGTGTTTTAACAAATAATCCAGAATTCCCGCGTCAATTGGTAAATCTTAGCAATTATCGCGGTATTTCGCCAACAGCTCCAGAGAATACGATTGCGCCGGAAGTTGATTTGCCAGTTTATAGTCGCGGATTTGGTAGTCATTTTCTGCCTGGCGGAATGGATTCAGAAAGCCGGTTTGTGAAAGCTACATTTGCAAAGATGCACACACCGGTTGGCAATTCTGAAGTGGAAAATATTACTAATTATTTCCATATTCTTCAATCTGTAGAACAGCAAAAAGGCTTAGATGAGATTGCGCCAAATACCTATGAGTACACAATTTATTCTGATGGTTCAAATCTATCAAAGGGAATCTTTTATTATCGGACTTATGAAAATAGTCAGATTAGTTCTGTAGATATGCATAAAGAAAATCTTGAAACGTCAGAACTAATTACTTATCGTGTTCAAAACCAGCAAGAAATTAATTATCAAAACTAGTTTTATCTTTTACTCTATTTATGCAATTATATGTTTATTTTTTGCATAAATAGAGTTTTTTTGAAAAAATATGCTAAAACTATTGATTTTTATTCATGAACCTTGTATATTTATAAACAATCAATTTCTAAATGATATGGAGGACGAGATTATGTCGAAAGAAAAAATTGTTTTAGCTTATTCTGGTGGTTTGGATACTTCAGTAGCAATTGCATGGCTCAAAAATAAGGGCTATGATGTAATTGCATGTTGTATCGACGTTGGTGAAGGTAAAGACTTAGAGGCAATTAAAGAAAAAGGTCTCCAAGTTGGTGCATGGAAATCAGTAGTGATTGATGCTAAGCGCGACTTTGCTGAACAATTTGTATTACCTGCACTTCAAGCCCATGCGATGTATGAACAAAAGTACCCATTAGTTTCAGCACTTTCTCGTCCATTAATCGTGCAAAAACTAGTAGCAGTTGCTAATCAATACGGTGCGACTGCAATTGCCCATGGTTGTACTGGAAAGGGAAATGATCAAGTGCGGTTTGAAGCTGGAATTCATGCTTTAGCCCCTGATATGAAGATTGAAGATCCTATCCGGGATTGGCACTGGTCACGGGAAGAAGAAATTCAGTACGCTAAAGATAATGGGATTCCGGTACCGATTACTAAAGCTAGTCCTTATTCAATTGATGAAAACTTATGGGGACGTGCAAATGAATGTGGAATTTTGGAAGATCCATGGGCTGCTGCTCCGGCTGACGCCTATGATCGGACAGTTTCGATTGAAGAAGCACCAGATACGCCAACTACTATCGAAATAACATTTAATGAGGGTGTACCAACTGCCATTGATGGAGAAGAGATGCCTTTAGACCAGCTAATTATGAAGCTTGATAAATTGGCAGGCAGTCATGGTATTGGCCGGATTGATCATGTTGAAAATCGGCTTGTCGGTATTAAGTCGCGGGAAATTTATGAGTGTCCAGCTGCTACTGTTTTATTAGCAGCTCATAAGGACTTGGAAGACTTGACTCAAGAACGGGAAGTTGCCCATTTCAAACCATTGATTGAACAAAAAATGAGTGAAATCATTTACAACGGCCTTTGGTATTCACCATTGATGAAGTCCTTAGTAGCCTTTATTGATAAATCCCAAGAAGTTGTTAACGGTGTTGTAAGGGTTAAATTATTTAAGGGTAATGTCATTTGTGAAGGACGGAAATCACCAAACTCACTTTATGATAAGAACCTAGCTACTTACACATCAGCTGACGAATTTGATCAAGAAGCAGCAACTGGATTTATCAAATTGTGGGAATTACCAGATAAAGTTTATGCTCAAGTACAAAATAAGAATAAACAAGATGTAAAGGAGAAGACAAGCGATGCCCATTAAGAGAATGTGGGGTGGCCGGTTTGAAGAAGCTGGTGACCAACTAGTTAACCAATTTAACGCATCAATTAACTTTGATCAGGAGATGGCAGCAGAAGACATTGAAGGTTCACTGGCTCATGTGAAAATGCTAAAAGAGACTAAGATTTTATCCGCAGCTGACGCAGATAAAATTATCGCTGGACTTGAAAAGCTGCGCGAACGATTAACTAGCGAAGGACTCCCATTTTCAATAGATAATGAAGACATTCATATGAATATTGAAGCATTACTAACAGAAGAAATTGGTCCTGTTGCTGGTAAGCTTCATACAGGGCGGAGCAGGAATGACCAGGTTGCAACTGATCTTCACCTATATGTAAAAAAACGGTTACCGATTATTATTCGTGAATTAAAGAAACTGCAAGGCGAATTAGTCGATAAGGCAGAGGAAAATGTTGAAACAATTATGCCCGGTTACACTCATATGCAGCACGCTCAGCCGATCTCTTATGGTCATTATTTGATGGCTTATTTCCAGATGTTTCAACGGGATGTTGAGCGATTTGAGTTCAATCAACAACATACCGATTTATCACCTCTAGGGGCGGCAGCATTAGCGGGTACTACTTTTCCAATTGACCGTCAACTGAGTGCAAAATATTTAGGCTTTGCTGAACCTTACCATAATTCTTTAGACGCTGTTTCTGACCGTGATTTTGCGCTGGAATTTTTGAGTAATGCTAGTATTTTGATGATGCATTTATCACGTTTATGTGAAGAACTAATTTATTGGTGCAGCTATGAATTTGGCTACCTAGAATTAGCAGACTCCTATTCGACTGGTAGTTCAATTATGCCGCAAAAGAAAAATCCGGATATGGCTGAACTAATTCGTGGAAAAGCTGGTCGTGTTTACGGTGACCTATTTGGTTTGCTGACTACAATGAAGGGGTTGCCGCTTGCTTATAATAAGGATATGCAAGAAGATAAGGAAGGTTTATTTGACGCCATAAAGACGATTTTGCCAAGCATTAAAATTATGACTGGGATGATTGCAACCTTACAAGTGAAGAAGGATGCGATGGAACATGCAACTCATCATGATTTCTCAAATGCAACAGAATTAGCGGATTACCTTGCAACAAAAGGCATTCCTTTTAGAAAAGCACATGAAATTGTCGGTGAGTTAGTATTAAAAGGGCTTAAAACCGGAACAAATCTTGTTGATATTCCATTAGAAGAGTATCGAAAAATCTCTCCTAAAATTAATGAAGATGTATATACCGTTTTACAGCCTAAAGTAGCAGTAGAGCGTCGGAATTCATATGGCGGTACAGGGTTTGAACAAGTTCGTCAACAAATTAAAATCGCTAAAGACATCTTGAAAAGTGATAAGTAATCAAAACTAAATACAAATGACGGGAGAGGGAGAAACTTAACCAGTTTTCTCAGTCTCTCTTTTTTATTGTAATTATTCTTATGCTATAATTAACGTTAAATAAAATCTGCTAAATTAAAGGAGATTGTATAGTTGGGAGAACAAAAACAGAAGATTGAACAAACTTTTCAAATTGAAAGCCCTGAAATTGAAGTTGGTTTATTAGGAACGCAAGATAAATTTGTGAGCTTAATTGAACAAGGAATGGACGTCGAAATTCGGCCCTTTGGTGAAAATTTAAAAGTAACCGGGTTGGAGGAAGATGTAAAACTTACCATTGATGTATTTCAAGCCTTAATTTCTTTACTTAATCAGGGAATTCGAATTCATAGTACTGATATTGTTAGCGCAATGAAGATGGCCCATCGTGGTACTTTAGAATATTTTGCCGACTTATACAGTGAAACTATTATAAAAGATCGACGTGGAAGATCAATTCGCGTCAAAAATTTTGGTCAGCGACAGTATGTTAATGCAATAAAGCATAATGATATTACATTTGGAATTGGCCCTGCTGGAACGGGTAAGACATATTTAGCTGTTGCAATGGCGGTAGCAGCACTGAAGAGAGGCGAAGTCGAGAGAATTATCTTAACTCGGCCAGCTGTTGAAGCAGGAGAGAGTCTAGGATTCCTGCCTGGTGATCTTCGAGAAAAAGTTGACCCCTACTTGCGACCAATCTATGATGCCCTAAATGATATTTTTGGTGCGGATCATACTCAGCGTTTAATTGACCGAGGCGTTATTGAAATTGCACCGCTTGCTTATATGCGTGGACGAACTCTTGATAGTGCATTTGTAATTTTAGATGAAGCTCAAAATACAACTAATGCACAAATGAAGATGTTTTTGACTCGTCTTGGCTTTGGGTCAAAGATGGTTGTTAATGGTGATGTTTCGCAAATTGATTTGCCCCACGGAACGCGTAGTGGTCTCATTAATGCAGAACGAATTTTGACTAATATTAAATCAATTAAGTTTGTTAAGTTTAGCGCGGAAGATGTAGTTCGTCACCCAGTAGTAGCACGCATTATTACTGCTTATGAAGATGAGACATCAAAGCGATTAGCGCAGAAAGATAAAGAGGAAAAGTAATGGACTTGGAACTTTTTGACCATACAGCAGACCACATTTCAAGTGAGCAGCAAAAAATGGTAATTGATTTATTACAGTTTGCAGCTGCTGAGTTAGGACTCGCTGAAAACACTGAAATGTCTTTAACGTTTGTCAATAATCCAGAGATAAAAAAATTAAATGCACAATATCGTAATGTTGATCGTGCAACTGATGTTTTAAGTTTTGCTGCAGAAGAATCAGGGGAAGAAACGCCGATTATTATGGATCCTGAAATGGCTGCGGAAATCCCTGCTAATTTAGGCGACCTATTCATCTCGATTGATAAAGTTGGTGAACAAGCAAAATTTTTGGGACATTCCGTTGATCGTGAATTAGGTTTTTTAGCTGTTCATGGTTTTCTTCATTTAAATGGGTATGATCATGAAGACCCTGCTGATGAAGAAAAAATGTTTGGTTTACAACGGGAGATATTAGATGACTATGGCCTCACGCGATAAACACCAGACTGAGAAAAATTATCATTTGATACAGGCAATGCGCCATGCAATCGATGGAATTATACAAGTGCTTCGTGAAGAACGAAATATGCGTTATCATCTTTTAGCAGCGTGCTGCGCTATTTTGCTTGCTGCTTTATTACGAATATCTGCAATGGAGTGGCTATGGATTTTATTAGCAATTTTTGTCGTTTTTACGGCTGAATTTCTTAATACCGTTACAGAAGCAGTTACTGATTTGATTGTTGATCATCATTACGAATTGAATGTAAAAAAAGCCAAAGACGTTGCTGCTGGTGGTGTGCTTATATCAGCAGTCTTTTCTGTTTTAGTGGGATTGATTATTTTTATCCCTCGTTTGTTAATAATTTTTAGATAGGAAGTTTTTAGTATGGATAATCCAAACTATAAGTCAGGTTTCGTTGCCATAATTGGTCGTCCTAACGTTGGTAAGTCGACGCTATTAAATTACGTTGTGGGTCAAAAAGTCGCAATTATGAGTAACGTTGCGCAAACAACTCGTAACAAGATTCAGGGAATTTATACTAGTCCTGAAGCGCAAATTGTTTTTATTGATACTCCAGGGATACATAAACCATCAACCAAATTGGGCGATTTTATGGAGAAATCAGCAATGTCAGCATTGGATGAAGTAGATGCTGTCTTATTTGTAGTTAGCGCGACTGAGAAGCGAGGCCCTGGTGATGATTTTATTATTGAACGACTAAAGAAAGTCAGTCAACCGATCTTTTTGGTCGTTAATAAAATTGATCAAGTTAATCCTAATGATCTCCCAGAAATAGTCAACCAGTATAAAGATACCCTTTCATTTAAGGATATTGTTCCGATTTCTGCGCTTCAAGGAAATAATGTCAACAATCTAATTAATGATTTAATTGAAATCCTGCCAAATGGACCGCAATATTACCCAGCCGATCAGGTTAGCGACCATCCCGAACGATTTGTTATCGCTGAAATGATCCGTGAAAAGGTGTTTTTGCTTACTCGTCAAGAAGTTCCTCATTCAGTGGCTGTTGATGTGACTTCAGTAAAACGGGAGGATGAAAATCATCTTCATATTTCCGCTAACATTATTGTTGAGCGGCCTGGTCAAAAGGGCATTATTATTGGTAAAGGCGGGAAAATGCTAAAGAAGATCGGCACAATGGCCCGCCAGGATATCGAAAGGCTACTAGGAGATAAAGTTTTCCTTCAATTGTGGGTAAAGGTTGTTCCGGATTGGCGGGATAAGTCAGCTATGCTAAAAGACTACGGTTATCGGAATAAAGATTACTAAAGGGATGATAGTTCCATGGCACGCGTAATCACGCAGTTTACCGGGATAATTATGTACCGCCAGGATTACCGCGAACGAGATTTATTAATAAAAATGCTTACTGACAAAATTGGCCCGGCAATGTTTTTTATGAAAAATGCAAAAAAACGTGGCTTTCGAATGACAGCTGACATTCTGCCGTTTACCCATGGAACGTATATCGGTTCTCTTGATGAAAATGGGCTGAGCTTTATTAACACGGCAAGTGATACAGCACAATACCACAACATTGCAAGTGATATTAATAAAAATGCGTATGTTACCTATATTCTTGCATTAGTCGATAGTGCATTTAGTGATGGTCGAAGTATTGGGGCATGGTTTAATCAGGTTGCTGCGGCCCTAGACTTAATTGAAAAAGGATTAGATGAGCAGGTAATCACGAATATAATTGAAACCCAATTATTAGTAGCATTTGGTGTTGCCCCTGTTTGGGATCGCTGCGTTGTATGCGGTCGTAATGATCTTATGCTGGATTTCTCCGAACAATATGGTGGAATGCTATGTCAAAATCATTGGCCGCTTGATGATCATCGAATGCATTTAGATCGAAAGACAGTGTATTATTTACAGCAATTTGCGACAATTAATTTACAAAAATTAAATTCGATTCGTATTAATTCAGCAACTAAACAACGGTTACAGTTAGTGTTAGATACATTGTATGATAACCAAGTAGGGTTAAATTTGAAGTCAAAGCGGTTTATTAAACAAATGAACAAATGGGAACAAAATATTGGAAAGTTGTCAATGAATGATTGACATTTACTAAATATTTTTCTATGATAAGAACGTATTTAATAGAATATCGGCAATGACAGAGATTATCGGATAGATAACCCAGCGAGCAAGGGACAGTGAAAGCCTTGTAGATGTTTATCCTTGGCACTCTAACAGCCATTGAGAAACTAAGCTGTTTTACAGAAATGTAAAAAAGTAGGGTGGAACCGCGATTAATTTCGTCCCTACAGTATCCGTTGTGATACTGTAGGGACTTTTTCATTGAAAGGGGAAGTCAAGACTATGACAAATAAATTAACTGTGCAAGACATAATCTTCACACTAGAACAATATTGGGCTGATCAAGGTTGTATGTTAATGCAGGCTTATGATAATGAAAAGGGTGCGGGGACAATGAGTCCTTATACTTTTCTTCGTGCTATTGGGCCTGAACCCTGGAATGTAGCCTACGTTGAGCCATCACGCCGACCAGCAGATGGACGTTATGGTGAAAATCCCAATCGTCTTTACCAGCATCACCAATTTCAAGTATTGATGAAGCCTTCTCCTGATAATATTCAAGAATTATATTTAGGCAGCTTAAAGGAACTTGGTATTGACCCATTAGAACATGACATTCGGTTTGTTGAAGATAACTGGGAAAACCCTTCAATGGGATGTGCCGGCGTTGGTTGGGAAGTTTGGCTTGATGGGATGGAAGTTACCCAATTTACTTACTTCCAAGTTGTTGGTGAATTACCAATGAGTCCGGTCGCAGCTGAAGTTACCTATGGCCTTGAGCGGTTAGCTGAGTACATCCAGAATGTTGATTCAGTTTATGATTTGGAATGGGCTGACGGTGTTCTATATGGTGATATCTTCCAAGAGCCTGAATATGAACACTCCAAGTATGCGTTTGAAGAAAGTAATCAGGATATGCTCCTTCAAGATTTTAATGATTATGAAAAGGAAGCAAAACGCTTGATTAAACTTGGCCTTGTTCACCCAGCATATGATTATGTATTAAAGTGCAGCCATACATTTAACCTGTTAGATGCTCGTGGCGCTGTTTCTGTTACTGAACGAGCAGGTTATTTACACCGGATTCGTATTATGGCAAAGTCAATTGCCAAAGCCTTTGTTGAAGAACGAAGAAAGCGTGGATTCCCACTAATTCATGACGAAGCAGTTCGGCAAAAGACAGTTGAAGAATATACGGAAAAAGCCGAAAAAGCAAAAGAACGAGCAGCAAAGAAAGCCGCTAAGAAAGCTCAAAAGGAGGATAAGTAGAATGGCAAACACATATTTACTAGAAGTCGGTGTTGAAGAAATGCCTGCCCATGTTGTAACTCCTAGCATCAAGCAGTTACATCAACGAGTAGCAAATTACCTTAAGGAACAACGAATTACTTTTGATGATATTCAGGAGTTTGCAACGCCACGGCGAATGGCATTGTTGATTCATGGATTAAGTGATAAGCAGCCAGATGTTGATGAGTCAGTTAAGGGGCCTGCTAAAAAAATTGCTCAAGATGCAGATGGTAATTGGACAAAGGCTGCGATTGGTTTTACCCGTGGCCAAGGCGCTACTGTTGAAGATATTGAATTCAAAAACGTAAAAGGCGTTGAATATGTTTTCGTAGAGAAGCATATTGCTGGTAAAAACGTCGCTGAAGTTCTTCAGGGGTTGCCAACAGTAATTACTTCAATGACTTTCCCAACACTTATGAAATGGGGCTATAATAATTTACAATTTATTCGTCCAATTCGGTGGCTGGTATCCTTATTGAATCAAGAAGTCGTTCCATTTAAGATTCTTGATGTTGAAGCTGGTCGAGAAACGCAGGGTCACCGTTTCTTAGGCCACCCGGTAGAAATTGCCAAAGCAGATGACTATGAAGAGTTACTAAATAATGATTTTGTTATTGCGGACCAGGCAAAGCGGAAGAAATTAATTAAGAACCAAATCGAAAAGATTGTTAATGAAAACGATTGGCAAGTTGATTGGGATGAAGATTTATTAGAAGAAGTAAATAACTTAGTTGAATGGCCGACTGCCTTTGCGGGATCATTTGATAAAAAGTATTTAGCGCTACCTGATGCTGTTTTGATCACTTCAATGAAAGATAATCAACGGTTCTTCTGTGTTCGTGACCATGACGGAAAATTATTGTCACACTTTATCTCCGTTCGAAATGGAAATACTGATTATCTTGATAATGTTATCAAAGGTAATGAACGGGTGCTTGTTCCACGGTTGGAAGACGCACAATTCTTCTATCAAGAGGATCAGAAGTTAACGATTGATGAGTATGTTGAACGACTAAAGAAAGTAAGTTTCCATGATAAAATCAGTTCAATGTACGATAAGATGCAACGGGTAGCAGTAATCGCTAATGTTCTTGGCAAGCAATTAAACTTAACAGATACGGAATTAGCTGACCTTAATCGAGCAGCTCATATTTACAAGTTTGACCTTACAACGCAGATGGTTGGTGAATTCGCTGAATTGCAAGGAATTATGGGTGAAATCTATGCAAAATTATTTGGTGAAAAAGATGATGTTGCTACGGCTATTCGGGAACACTACATGCCAATTTCTGCTGAAGGCGAATTACCACAAACTAAGATTGGGGCAATTTTAGCAATTGCTGATAAACTTGATAGTATTATGAGCTTCTTTGCTGTCGATATGATTCCAAGCGGTTCTAATGATCCATATGCTTTACGGCGCCAAGCTTTTGGAATTGTTCGGATTATTGCGGACCGTGGCTGGCACCTTCCGCTCTTAAATATTCAAACAGAGATTATTCCAGCCTTTGAAGCTGCTAACATCGAAACTAACTTTGATCTAAATAGAAATAGTGCGGAGGTTCGTACATTCTTCCTAGATCGGATTAAACAGCTTTTCCATGGTCGAAAGATCCGTCATGATGTTATTGATGCTGCTACTGATACACGTCAGGATGATGTTGCTAATATCCTCGATGCAGTGCAAACTATTGATGAGCATAAAGACGATGAAAGCTTTAAAGAAGATATTGAAGCGCTTACTCGTGTGTTGCGAATTGCTAAGAAAGATAAGCGTCCAGTTAGTGAGCTTTCTGTAAATCCTGATTTATTTGAAAACCCATCTGAAGCGAAGATGTACACCGCTGTTTCAGAGCTACCTGAAGAAGGACAGCAGACAGTAAGTGAAGCATTTGCCGCATTGCGAACATTAGCGCCAGTAATTAGTGAGTACTTTGATGAAAATATGATTATGGATAAAAACGAGGATATTCGCAATAACCGTTTAGCACAGTTAAGTATTTTGGCTAACCAAACTGCTTTAATTGGTAATTTAGACAATTTAATTGTGAAATAAGGCGTTTTGATTGTTTTGTCGAAAACTTGTGTTATCATATATACTAGTGAAATAGGGATATAGTTGGAGGTCGCATTCCGTTAGGTTGCGACCTTTCGTTGCTGTTCGCTTACTAAGTGGGGTGAATCAATGGCAAAGATACCGCGTAACGTAATTGATGAGGTACGGAATTCAGTAGATATTGGTGACGTAATTGGTCGCTACGTCCAATTACACCAAGCTGGGAAAAATTTGATTGGGTTATGTCCATTCCATGATGAAAAGACACCATCTTTTTCTGTAAATGAAGAAAAGCAGTTTTTCTATTGTTTTGGTTGTCATCGGAGCGGAAATGTATTTCAGTTTTTAATGGAACTGAAACATATTGACTTTGTTGATGCAGTTAAGGAAATAGCAAACGATAGTAACATTGAAATTCCTGAACAATATGTCAATACATCTCCAAAACCATTAAATAATGAGACGCAACAGCTTCTTAAGCTTCACGATAAGGCTGCCAAACTTTATCATCATATTCTGATTAATACTCCTGCTGGACAATCAGCACTTAATTATTTAAGAAAACGGGGAATGAGCGATGAACTCATTGATCAATTTGGGTTAGGATATGCACCTGATCAGCGAATCTTAAAGCCGTTTTTTGAGCAACAAAAGATTGATTACCAGCTTTTAAGGAAAAGCGGTCTTTTTAGTGAAAATCAACAAGGTGAATTACGTGATCGTTTTGTTGAAAGAGTTATGTATCCGATAAAAAATGGTCAGGGGCAGGTTATTGCCTTTTCGGGAAGACTATTGACTAATGAAACGGATTTGCCCAAGTATTTAAATAGTCCGGAAACGCCTATTTTCAATAAGCGGCGAACGTTATTTAATTTTGATATTGCGCGGAAGAGTGCGCGAAAAAATGGGAAATTATATTTATTTGAAGGATTTATGGATGTAATTTCTGCTTTTGGGGCTGGAGTCACAAATGGAATTGCTTCGATGGGGACAAGTTTTACTGAAGAACAGGTAGCCATTATTGGACGTGCGACTTCTCAATTAGATATTTGCTATGACGGAGATGAGCCGGGCCAAAATGCAATTGATCGTGCTATCAGTCTTGTAAATGATCATCGGTCTAAACAATTACAAGTTAAAGTTGTGCAATTGCCAGCAGGAATTGATCCTGATGAATATGTTCAAAAGTATGGTGCTAAACAATTCAGTGCGTATCTTGTCAATAAAGAAGAAACAACAGTAGAATTTTATTTACGTTTCTTGAAGAACGGAAAAAACCTGGATAATCAAAACGAATTGATGAGTTACTTAAACCAGGCGTTGAAGGTAATTGCTCAAGTTGATGCACCCCTAGAAGAAGATATGTACCTGCAACAGTTAGCAAGTGAGTTTAACTTGGACCGGCAGACTTTACGAACTCAAATTAACCAGCTCCGCCAACAGCTTGGTTTTAACCAGCGTCAACAGGTTACGCGACAGGTACCGACGCAGACGCAAGAATATCGACAACCTGTACAAGGCGAGCTCAAGTTAAGTCGCACTGAACTAGCTGAGCAGCTTTTATTAAGATATATGCTTTATGACCGTGAAGTTTGGATGCATGTTACTGCGGATAGTGATTTTCATTTTGCTCATGAAAAGTATCAGACATTATATTTGTTAGCAGCAAGTTATTTTTCTGAAAATGGAGCGTATTCTACTGCTGACTTCCTTGATTACTTAGATAAAAGCGATTTGCAAGGGACGCTTGGTCAGATTGAACATTTAAATGTTGATCAACAAGTTGACATGCGGGCAATAGATGATTGTATTAATATAATTACAGAGCAGACGCCACTAGCTGCTCAAATTGCAGATAAGCAAGCTCAATTAAAAGAGGCTAATTCTTTGCATAATACAGAATTAGCTACGCAATTAACGATTGAACTGGTAAAATTATTAAAGCAGCAACAACGTTTAAAAACGGAGGAGACTAACTAATATGGCAAAGAGTAAGAAAAAAGATGTTGTTATTTCTAACAGTGCCGACTTTGACCAACAAGAATATGACACAGCAGTTGGTAAGTTAATTCGTAATTATAAGAAACAAAAAGAAATTGAATATGATGAATTAACAACTAAGATTGCTAAGCCGTTTGAATTGAACGCTGAGGGAATTGATAACCTGCTTCAAAATATTGAAGATGCTGGAATCAGTGTTGTTGACGAAAATGGTGACCCAGATCCGCGCGCATTGAAAGCAACGGAAAAGTTATCGCAATCAGCAATGAAGGATACATCAGCTCCTACTGGTGTTAAAATTAATGATCCTGTCCGGATGTACTTAAAAGAAATTGGTCGTGTAAATCTGTTAACTGCTGATGAGGAAGTCCAACTTGCATTGCGGATTGAAAAAGGTGATGAAGTTGCCAAGCAGGAACTAGCGGAAGCCAACCTACGTCTTGTTGTTTCAATTGCTAAGCGTTATGTTGGACGGGGAATGCAATTCCTTGATTTGATTCAAGAAGGTAATATGGGATTGATGAAGGCCGTTGAAAAGTTTGATTATCGGCGTGGATTTAAGTTTTCTACTTATGCTACTTGGTGGATTCGTCAAGCAATTACCCGGGCAATCGCTGACCAGGCACGGACGATCCGTATACCGGTTCATATGGTTGAAACAATTAATAAGTTGATTCGAATCCAACGTCAGCTACTACAGGATCTTGGTCGTGAACCTTTACCAGAAGAAATTGGTGCAGAAATGGATATGCCGACTGAAAAGGTACGGAATATTCTTAAGATTGCACAAGAACCGGTTTCACTAGAAACACCGATTGGTGAAGAAGATGATTCGCACTTGGGAGACTTTATTGAAGACCAAGATGCAACTAGCCCAGCAGATCATGCTGCTTACGAAATGATGAAGAAGCAACTTGAAAATGTGTTGGATACATTAACTGATCGTGAAGAAAATGTTTTGCGGCTTCGGTTTGGTCTAGATGATGGGCGAACACGCACACTTGAAGAAGTGGGGAAAGTATTTGGTGTTACCCGTGAACGGATTCGGCAAATTGAAGCAAAAGCATTACGAAAACTACGTCACCCATCACGTTCAAAACAATTGAAGGATTTCTTGGAATAAAGTGCTTCATTATTATATATACGTAAAATAATCGAAATTACACTAAAAATCAGTTTAAGATATAATTATTTAATTATCTTAAGCTGATTTTTAATTTTATTTAATGTAAATGAGAAAAAACTTATTTTTCTATTGAAATAGTAGCATTGTTCGGGTAAAATTTTTATAAAGCGTTTTTGAAATATATTATTAAATTAAATTGAGGAGAGATCGAACAATGCCAGAATTATCTGCTGATTTATATGGAACTGTTAGTCATAAATTAGACGCGTTAAAGCCATCGGGAATTCGTGAATTCAATAAAGAAGTATCGAAAATTCCAGGAATTATTAAATTAACATTAGGAGAACCTGATATGGCTACTCCAGAACATGTTAAGCAAGCGGCTATTAAAAGTATTGAAGAAGATGACTCACACTACGCTCCGCAAATGGGGAAACCTGAATTACTTGAAGCAATTAGTAACTATATTCAAAAAACTCGGGATGTATACTACGATCCGGAGAGTGAGATCATTGCTACTGTTGGGGCGACGGAAGCCTTAGATGCAGCCCTATTCTCACTTCTTAATACAGGTGATAAAGTTATCGTTCCAACACCGGTCTTTTCGTTGTACTTTCCGTTGATTGCGATGACCGGTGCAACTGTGGTTCAGGTTGATACTTCAGCAGATAATTTTGTTTTAACTCCAGAACGACTTGAAAAAGTTATCGAAGAAGAAGGCAAGGGAGTAAAAGCTGTTATCCTTAACTATCCAAGCAATCCTACTGGACGTGAATATCCTAAGGAAGTATTAGAAGGGTTGGCAGAAGTGATTAAAAAACATCACTTGTACGCAATTGCTGATGAAATTTATAGTGAGTTAGTATATGGGGTAGAACATTACTCTATTGCAACGTTAATTCCAGAACGGACAATTTTTATTTCTGGATTATCAAAGTCGCATGCAATGACTGGCTACCGTTTGGGGTATGTTGCGGCACCGGCCAAGATCATGACTAATATCTCAAAGATGCACGCATTTTTAGTCACAACAGTCACAAACAGTGTTCAAATGGCTGCTGCTGAGGCTTTGACAAATGGGCTAAATGATCCGGTTGAATTTCGCAAGATTTATCAACATCGGCGTGATTTGTTAGTCAAGGGTCTTAAAGAACTTGGTTTTGAAATGTTAACGCCGGAAGGAGCATTTTATCTGTTTGCTAAAATTCCTGCTCAGTTTGGTAAAGATGATGTTACATTTGCAAAGCGTCTTGCTAAAGAGGCAAAAGTTGGTGTAACTCCAGGTAGCGCATTTGGTAAGGGTGGCGATGGCTATGTTCGTCTTTCCTATGCTTCCTCTGATGAAAACTTAAAAGAAGCTATCAAACGAATTGGTGAATTCTTAAATAGCCTATCTTAAGAAAATAGAAAGTGACGATAGAAATCCAAAGCGATATCTACCGCACTTTCTATTTTTGTTATAATTGACATATTAAATAGATAAAGGAATGATTTTTGTGGATGAAAAGCACTTATCAGCAAGGCTAGCTTGTGTGGCTTCACTTGTACCAGCGGGCGCACGAGTTGCTGATATTGGTTCAGATCATGCATACTTGCCGGCTGCATTGGTATTAGACGGTAAAATTAACTTTGCAATTGCTGGTGAAGTTGTGAAGGGACCTTATGAAAATGCTGTTCATGAGATAAAGGCCCACCAACTTGAAAATAAAATTGTCCCTCGTTTAGCTGATGGTCTAGCAGCCATTAGAACTGCTGATAATATCGATACGATAACAATCGCCGGAATGGGCGGGAGTTTAATTGCTTCAATTTTAGAAAAAGGTAAGGATAAGCTAAAAGGGGTTAAAAGACTAGTTCTCCAGCCTAATGTGGGGGAAAGTCAATTACGGAAATGGTTAATGGATAACCGTTATCAAATAATGACGGAAAAAATAATTGAAGAAGATAATCATATCTATGAAATAATTGTTGCTGAACCATCAATTGTTCCATTTCGGTATAGCCAGTATGAACTTGATTTTGGCCCATTCCTTTTAGAAAATAAGGGCCCGGTTTTCAAGAAAAAATGGCAAGAATATATTCAGCGGGAAACACATGTTATTAAACAGATGCAACAGGCACAACAACCGCCAGTTCAAAAAATTAATGAGCTGAACCAGGTTTTATTAGAAGTGAAGGAAGCGATTGCAGATGACGACCGGTAATCAATTAATTGAACGTTTTGAAAAATATGCTAATCCGCAGCTAGCAGAAAAATGGGATCATGTTGGGCTACAGGTGGGTAATCCTGAACTGCCCATTACCCGTTTGATGACAACGCTAGATGTTCGGCCTGAAGTAGTTAACGAAGCGATTAGCCGAAAAGTTGATTTTATTTTTGCTCATCATCCAATTATGTTTCACCCAGCAAAAGACTTGGATACACGTAATCCTCAAAATAGAATGTATGCTGACTTACTAGCAAATAATATCACCGTCTATGCTGCCCATACTAACTTGGATACTGCTAATGGCGGAATGAATGATTGGTTAGCTGCTCAATTGCATTTGGAAAAATTATCCCCGTTAGTGCCAGCTGGTAATGATCCTGTTAGTGGTGATGAAGTTGGCATGGGGCGTGTTGGTGAATTGACGAATGAGATGACACCACGTGAATTTGCTCAGTACTGCATGGATATGTTTCAGGTAAAGGGATTACGTTTAATAGTTAATCCTCTTGATCAGGGTAAGCAACTTAAACGGGTGGCTATTCTTGGCGGCTCAGGGCAGGATTTTTACCAGCAAGCACTTGCTATGAATGCTGACGCCTATGTAACAGGGGATGTTAGTTATCATTTCGCCCATGATATGATTGCTAACCACTTAACGGTAGTCGATCCTGGACATCACATTGAAGTAATTGCCGCCCATCAGCTGGCTGCCTTAATTTCACAATGGCGTGACCAAAATAACTGGCAGTTTGATGTAATAGAGAGTAAAGTTAATACTGAACCGTTTACATTTATTGTGAATGAATAATATAAGGAGATGCTAGTTATGAGTGAGGAAAAATATGAAGGATTATTACCTCGGTTCCTAAAATATGTTAAAACTGAAACCAGGTCAAACCCTGATTCAGAAACTATTCCTTCTGACCCTAAAGAGACGGCATTTTTAAACGAATTAAAGGATGAGCTAGTTGCTTTAGGATTAAGTGATGTTCATATCAATCCACAGAGTTCATATTTGGTGGCAACTATTCCTAGTAATATTGACAAGAAGGTTCCAACAGTTGGTTTTATTGCGCACGTGGATACTGCTGATTTTAATGCTCATAATGTTAACCCGCAAATTGTGGAGAATTATGATGGAGCATCAGATATTAAACTTGATGAACAGGGTCAGTATACCCTAACAACTGCTGAATTTCCGTCATTAAAGAAATATCAAGGAAACACCTTAATTACTACTGATGGCTCAACCTTACTTGGAGCAGACGATAAATCAGGAGTTGCTGAAATAATAACAATGGCTGCTTATTTAATGGCGCATCCTGAAATCAAACATGGAACGATAAAGATTGGTTTAGGACCTGACGAAGAGATTGGTACTGGTGCTGACCATTTTGACGTTACTGATTTTGGTGCTGATTTTGCATATACTGTTGATGGGGGACCACTTGGCGAACTTGAATATGAAACATTCAATGCTGCTCAAGCTGAAATAGAGATTCAAGGAAAAGACGTTCATACAGGGGTTGCTAAGGGTACCATGATCAATGCTATCCAAGTTGCCATTGATTTACAAAATAGTCTACCAGCTCATGATCGGGCGGAACGGACTGATGGTCGTCAAGGGTTCTATCACCTGTATAAGTTTAATGGGACTGTTGACCATGCATCTATGACTTACCTAATTCGCGATCATGATAAAGAAACTTTTGTTGAACGAAAACATCTACTGGAGCGGATTGTAGCTGGCTTGAATGATGAACTTGGAGCTGACCGCGTAACAATGAACCTGTATGACCAGTACTATAATTTGAAAGATGCGCTAAAGGATCATATGGAAGTTGTTGAGATTGCAAAACATGCAATGGAAAACTTAGGCATTAAACCTGATATTTATCCAGTTCGTGGCGGAACAGATGGTTCAACAATTTCATATAAGGGATTACCAACACCAAATCTTTTTGCTGGTGGTGAAAATATGCATTCACGGTATGAATACGTTTCCTTGCAGACCATGGAAAAAGCGTTAGATACCCTTCTTGAGATTGTCCGGTTGACCGCCAAAGAAAATTAATTGTTTTAGGACAAAATAAAAAGGATCGAGTCTACAAAAAACTCAATCCTTTTTATTTAGTTATTCTTTTCACTGGGATTTGCATCTGCAGTAATCTTATCAACGCAATTAATAACAATCAATCCCATGATTACGGAACACCAGCCGACAAGGGTATAATCTGGTGTCATGGATTCTAGTTGACCTGTGATGTAAGCTAGGACCTCTCCCAGAATAAGTGCCCAAATACCGGCAACAATATTCTTTGATAAAAAGTTCATGTTGGTCATCCCCTTTGAAGTCATACCATATTCTAGCATATTTATTATTGTTTTTGAAAGGGCCACCTTAATTTCTCTATTTATAAACTGATTTGATATAATTTTATTGAGAGGTGAAACGAAGTGGATTTTACGCCCTTAGATGTTAAGAGTAGTTATAGTTTATTAAAAAGTCCGACACGAATTACAGATTTAGTTGCAGCAGCCAAGGAGCGTGGCTATAAGGCATTAGCATTAACAGATGAGAACGTCTTATACGGTGCGGTAGAATTTTATAATGAAGCTAAAAAAGCCGGTATAAAGCCAATTATCGGTCTTCGGATGGTTATCGCATTAAATGATATCGATGGGACCAAGCTAAGTCTAATATTCTTGGCAAAAAACCAACAAGGATATCAGCATTTAATGGATCTATCAACGCTTTATCAAACGAGAAAAAATAAAAAATTAGCCTTAACAATCAAGCAAATTCAGCCTTTGATGGGGGATTTATTTATTATTGTTCCTGTGCAGAGTACCGTTTTTAGTGTTATTACACAACCAACTTCAATTTTGACGGAATTATCTAAGGTAGCAGATGAAAATAGTCTGTTGCTGGGAATAAATCCACAATTAGATAATGTTCAGCTTGTTACACTGCAACAATTATCAAAAAAAATGTCATTGCCCTTGGTAGGGACTTCGCCAGTTGAATATTTAAATGCGAATGATCTCTTTGCTAGTCATGTCTTGCAAGCAATCGGTGCTGGTGCAGAATTGAAAGATCCGGCCGTAGATGCTGGTAGGTTAGGTGAAGATTATCTACAAGCACAGGAAAAAATAATCCAAGCATACCAAGAGGAAGGTATTATTAATGCGGCACAAAAAACGGTCGAGGTTGCTGATCAATGTAATGTTGAATTGCAATTTAAATCCCCGGTTTTACCACATTTTAAAACTCCTGATGGCATATCCTCCCAACAATACTTACGCTCTTTGTGCATTGCGGGACTAAGGCGACGACGAGTAGCGCAAGGAAAAACAATTCGTCAATATCAAGAACGATTAGCGATGGAATTGAGAGTAATTCATGAGATGGGGTTTGATGATTATTTTTTAATTGTGTGGGATGTAATGAATTTTGCCCATGAACATAAAATTACTACTGACCCTGGGAGGGGTTCTGCAGCTGGTTCTTTGGTGGCTTATGCTCTTGCGATTACTGAAGTTGATCCTTTGCAGTATGATTTATTGTTTGAACGTTTCCTTAATCCTGAACGAGCACAGATGCCAGATATTGACTTAGACCTTCCCGACAATCGGCGTGACGAAGTATTAAAATATGTTCATCAAAAATATGGACATGGACGAGTAGCACAGATTATTACCTTTGGAACGCTTGCGGCAAAGCAGGTTGTACGTGACGTAAGCCGTGTGTTTGGCCTTCCTCGTTATGATATGCAAAGATTGATTGATGCCTTGCCACATGGTAGTCATATGACATTGGCGACAGCTATAAAAGAATCCCAACGTTTAAAAAACTTATTAGATGACAGTCCTAAGATGCGCTTGCTAATTAAAGTCGCACAACAGCTAGAAGGATTACCGCGCCATTACTCGATTCACGCAGCGGGAATTGTACTTTCAGAACAGCCATTGCATGAGATAGTACCTCTTCAAGAAGGTAGCGACGGCTTATTAATGACTCAGTTTCCTAAAGATACTGTGGAAGCTCTCGGGCTACTAAAGATGGACTTTTTAGGATTAAAGAATTTATCAATCATGGACAACACCATGCAAATGATCAGGGAAAAAGACCCATCATTTAGTCTTCAACAAATTAATTTTAATGATTCATTAACTCTTGAACTGTTTCAACGTGGTGATACAGGAGGAATTTTCCAGTTCGAATCTAATGGGATTAGAAACGTATTAGTTAGTTTACACCCAACAAATTTTGAGGACATTGTAGCAGTAAATGCTCTTTATCGTCCTGGCCCAATGGAAAATATTTCCCACTTTACTGCTCGAAAAATGGGAAGAGAGAAGATTGGTTTTCCAGCACCGTCACTTGAAAAAATATTAGGTCCGACCTATGGAATCTTAGTCTACCAAGAACAGGTAATGCAACTAGCTTCTGCAATGGCAGGCTTTTCATTAGGGGAAGCCGACTTGCTAAGACGAGCAATGAGTAAAAAGAAGAAAGCAACGATGGATGAGATGCAGACTAAGTTCATTGCTGGTGCAGAAGAAAGGGGATATCCATCGCGGGTCGCTCAGCAGGTTTTTGAATATATAGATCGTTTTGCTAATTACGGGTTCAATCGTTCTCATGCGGTTGCATATTCAATGATGGCCTTCGAGATGGCTTACTTAAAGGTTCATTATCCTGCTGCCTTCTTTACAGCTTTAATGAATGCTGAAACTAATATTGAAAAATTAAAGCGTCATGTAAGTGATGCAAAGAAATTTGGCGTTCGAATCAGCGGTCCACGGATTAACATAAGTCAGAGCGGCTTTTTACTTTATGATGACGTGGTTTATTTTGGCCTTGCATCAATTAAGGGGGTAAGGCGCGATTTCATTGCTTCAATTATAAGGGAACGACAAGAGAATGGTAATTTCACTGATTTGCACAATTTTATTGCCCGCTTGCCTGAACAATGGCAAAAGCAAGAATTGATTGAACCATTAATTTATAGCGGAGCCTTTGATAATCTTGGCTATAATCGTGCTGAAATGATTGAAGCACTCCCTAAGTTAATCTCGGGAATTGAATTATTTGCAGGTTTTGCAGACTTTAGTGATGATCCTGCGTTACAAACAGCAATTCCGCGACGTAATGAATTTTCACTATTGACGCGCTTAACTAAAGAGAATGAATACTTGGGTGTTTACCTATCTGGGCATCCAGTTACCCAATATTATCAACTAGGTCAACAACTGGGAGCTGCCAAAATTAGTAATTTGTCCCCGAACAATGAAGTAACTCTTATAGTATTGACAAATAATATTAAAACTATATATACAAAACGCGAGCACCGCGAAATGGCTTTTGTCAATGCTACTGATGAAACCGGCTCAATTGATATTACTGTCTTCCCAAAACAGTATCAGCAATTTAAGGATCAGCTATCACAAAATAAAATATTAATTATTCGCGGAAAAACAGAACAACGCGAGGGACGAGGACTACAAATAATCGCTAATCAAATTTTAGATATAAAAGATGTTCAGCGCCACCAACCGAATAAACGATGGGTTCTAAGGATTCCCGAGCCTTTAGATACGAATTTGATTCACCAGAAATTAAATCAAATTTTTAATCAATATAGGGGGAATATTCCAGTTATTTTGTTTTATCCAGCAACTGATAGAAAAAGAATTCTTGCACGGCAGCAATGGTTAAAAGATTCTCAGAAAGTAAAAGAGGTTCTTATTGCGGTGCTGGGGCAAGAAAACGTTGTCTTGCAAGAGTTGAAAAGCAGATAATGATAATCTAAAAATTAGATAATAATTAGAAAAAATAGCTAATTTTAAAATGATAGCGCTTTTTTGCTACCTTTTGCACAAAAAATAAAGACACGTTATTTGAAAAGTGCTATCATAACAGTGTGCAAATGAGGCATACAATTACAGATGATAATTGATGCTATAGATGCAAAAGGAGAGATTCATTTATGAAGAAAACCAAGATTGTAAGTACACTTGGTCCTGCAAGTACTGATGTTGATACGATTGTTAAGTTGATCAACGCGGGAGCTAATATTTTCCGTTTCAACTTCTCACACGGTGACCACCCAGAACACTTGGGCCGAATGGAAAATGTACACAAGGCCGAAGAAATTACTGGTAAGCATGTTGGTATCATGCTTGATACTAAGGGTGCTGAAATTCGGACTACTGTTCAAAAAGAAGGTAAGATTAACTTCGAAATTGGTGACAAGGTTCGTATTTCAATGGATCCTTCAATTGAAGGTACCCATGATAAGATTGCTGTTACCTACCCAGGCTTATACGATGACACTCATGTTGGCGGTCATGTTCTTTTTGATGATGGTTTGATTGACATGGTCATTGATGAAAAAGACGATGCAAACAAAGAACTTGTCTGCCACGTATTAAACCATGGTGTTCTTGGTTCTCGTAAGGGTGTTAATGCTCCTGGTGTGTCAATCAACTTGCCAGGTATTACTGAAAAGGATAGTAGTGATATTCGTTTCGGTTTGGAAAACAAGATCAACTACATCTCAGCTTCATTCGTTCGTAAGGCTCAAGATGTTCTTGACATTCGTGAACTTCTTAAAGAAAAGAACATGGAAGACGTTCAAATCTTCCCTAAGATTGAATCTCAAGAAGGTATCGACAACTTCGAAGAAATCATTGAAGTATCTGATGGTTTAATGGTTCCTCGTGGTGACATGGGTGTTGAAATTCCTGCTCAAAATGTGCCTATCGTTCAAAAGCACATGATCAAGCGTTGTAATGAATTAGGTAAGCCAGTTATTACTGCTACTCAAATGCTTGACTCAATGCAAGAAAACCCTCGTCCAACCCGTGCCGAAGTATCAGATGTTGCTAACGCTGTATTTGATGGTACTGATGCTACTATGCTTTCTGGTGAAAGTGCTAACGGTGACTACCCAGTAGAATCTGTTGCAATGATGAACAACATTGACATCAAGGCTGAAAACCACCTTTGGGAATTCGGAACTGAAAAGTTTGATTGGGACAAGTCAGATGTAACCGAAACTATTGGTTCAGCTGTTGCTAATGCTGCTAAGGACTTAGATATTCATACTATTGTTGCTTACACTGCTTCTGGTTACACAGCTAAGATGATTTCTAAGTACCGTCCAAATGCTGATATCGTTGCCTTAACTCCAAATGAACGTGTAGAACGCGGCCTTATGATTAACTGGGGTGTTCAACCATACGTTGTTGATGAAATGAAGAACACTGATAAGATGTTCGACTTAGCTGCTAAGAAAGCGGTAGAACTTGGCTTTGCTAAGAAGGGCGACAAGATCATCATTGTTGCTGGTGTTCCTTTGGGTGTTCCAGGTGCAACCAACATGATGCGTGTTAAGACTATCGACTAATATTTAATAAATTAGTAAGACAATTTTAAAGACTTGGGAGAATTATTCTTCCAAGTTTTTTTGTTGAAAAAATTGGCTTTTACTTAGTCTGCATAAAGGTTAAATCAATTGATCCTACTAGTAAAATAATCTCCCACCGTGTAAAATCGATATAGAATAAAAAAGGATAAGTGATGTAAAATGAATTCAGCATTAGGAAAAGTTGTTACCGCGGTAATGATTGATGAGAACGATACGGATTATTTTGTTCAACCCGATCGTAACGGACAAACATACCGGTTGCCTAAAAAAGAAAGTCCGCAAATATTGCATATTGGTGGACAAGTTCGTGGCTTTGTCTATGAAAATGAAAAGCATCAATTGCAGATGACTTGTGAACATATTCCAACAATTCAAGTAGACCACTATGACTACGGGACTGTCGTCAATGTCCGACGTGATCTAGGGGTTTTTGTTGATATTGGATTGCCCAATAAGGATATCGTTGTTTCTTTAGATGATTTACCCAGTTTAAAACATCTATGGCCACAGCCAGGCGATCGTTTGCTAATGTCATTGCAAGTTGATGATAAGGATCGCCTTTGGGGGAAACTAGCGGATGATCAAATTTATCAGACAATATCGGCTGCTCCTGATAAACGCTTACTTAATCATGATACATATGCAACCGTGTATCGATTAAAAATGAGTGGGACTTTTGCAATCACTGATGATTATCATTTAGGATTTATTCATCCAAGTGAGCGGGATCAAGAGCCACGTTTAGGACAACGAGTAAAGGCACGGGTTATTGGTCTTTCATCTCATGGAAGCCTTAATTTATCACTAAAGCCACGGGCATATGAAGCAATTAGCGAAGATGCGCAGATGATTTTAACGATGCTAGAACACGATATCAATCATCGGTTACCGTATACGGATAAGACAGATCCATCAATTATTCGAAGTGTGTTTGGCATTAGCAAAGGACAATTTAAGCGAGCAGTTGGTCATTTGCTTAAAGAAAAAATTGTAGAACAACGTGATGGCCAATTAATTCTAATAAAAGAGAATCAAGATTAATGGATGATAATGTAGCTGAATTTTTAGCCTTTTTAAGAGAAGACCGCCACTTAAGCAATAACACTATTATGAGTTATCAGCGTGATCTAGGGCAGACAATGACCTATCTCCAGAATCACGGAATTTCGCAGTGGCAGCAGGTTGATCAGTATATGCTGATTGAAGTTTTAAATGAGTTTCGCCAACAAAACAAAGCCAATTCAACAATTAATCGTGTAATTTCGAGTTTACGCCAATTTTATAAGTATATGATTCGTCATCATTATCTAACGGTTAACCCAATGGAGATGATTGACCATCAATATACTTTTGATCAGCCTGCAACACCGGTAATTTTAACTGAAAAAGAAATTGAGCAATTACTTCAAGTACCAGATGTATCCACTCCTTTAGGCATTCGAGATCGTGCCCTCCTAGAAGTGATGGATGCAACAGGGATGCGGGTTAGTGAAATTATTGCATTAAATATTGTAGATCTCCACCTTGATGTTAAATTATTACAGATTACAGGTAAGAATAATCAAGAGCGAATAATTCCTCTGAGTCAACCAGCAGTAGAATGGATAGAAAAATATTTAAAAGATAGTCGTCCGCAATTAATAAAGAATAAACAAGAGACGATTGTTTTTGTAAATGCTCACGGATGCCCATTAACTCGACAGGGGATTTGGAAAAAAATGAAGGAATGGGTTACGGAAGCAAAAATAAAAAAAGAAGTTACCCCGCAAACAATGCGTTATTCATTTGCCGTTCATTTAATTGAAAACGGCGCTGATATCCAATTAATTCAGGAAATCTTAGGTTACAATGCGATGAAAGCTATTCAGCCATATTTGAAGGTATCACCGCAACAATTATCTGCTAATTATATGAAATATCATCCACGAGCATAGAAAGGAATATATAATGTTAGTTCGCTACCGAAAAGATTACCAAAAAATAGCTCTTGGGTTACTATCTCTAGTGACAGACTTGCGAAAAGATAATCGATTCATGGAAGAAATGGACTGGGCAATTGCCAGTGACTGGCCGATTTTCTTATGGAGAGACATGGATGATAGTCATTTTATCGGGATTGTTATTTTAGAAATTGGCGACTATTACGTATTGGTTCGCCGGTTATCCTTTACACCTAGTGAACGATCTGGTCATAATATATTTTCATTGTTAGACGGCGTTCATGACCAATATCCTGATAAGCGCCTTTTAGGGACTTTAGCAACCCAACCAATAATTAGTATGTGGGAGAGAAATAATGAGTGAGCAAGTGCAACCGCAAAAACCATTCCAACCAGTGATTAAGGTTCATGATTTTGAGGGGCCGCTAGATTTGTTATTACACTTAATAAAACAATCTGAAATGGATATTTATGATATTCAAATTTCGCAAATTACAAGTCAATACCTCGAATATCTACATCAGATGCAAAATCATCAATTAGAAGTTGCGGGGGAATATTTTGTAATGGCCGCCACCTTGATGGATATTAAAAGTCAGATGCTTTTACCCTCGCCACCACCAATTGATATGGAGCCAGAAATAGAAGAAGTTGATCCGCGTCAGGAATTAGTTGACCAATTACTTGAATATCAGCGGTATAAAAAGGCAGCCGATCACCTTAAAGATAAAGAGAGTTTACGACAACAGGAATATACCCGGCCAGCAATGCAAGTGCCAGCTGATATGATAAAAGCACATGTTGAACCAGGAATAAACTTGGAAGATCTACAGCAGGCGTTTACTAATGTTTTACGCCGGCAGCAATTAGCAACGCCTCTAGTTGAGACAGTGGCTGCAGAAAAGATAAGTGTAGGTCAGCGGATGAAACAAGTTTTTAAGTTTATTCAAGAAGGACCAGCACGATTCGATGATCTTTTTAGTGATATGTATACTCGTGATGGACTAGTAACTACTTTTTTAGCAATCCTTGAATTAGCAAAACACCAAGCAATTGTAATCAACCAAACAGGTTTGTTTGAACCGATAATTTTAGTGGAGGGACCTAAGAGTGGCGAATATGAAACTAACCAATCAAGCGCAGATTGAAGGATTATTATTTATCAGTGGAGATGAAGGAATTACTCTTAGTGATTTAGCAAAAATATCTGGTTTTATGAAGCCGGCAATTTTAGCAATTCTTCAAGAACTGAAAATAAAATATGAGAATGATCGGACATCTGCTTTTGTTTTATTGGAAAGCAACCAAACGTATCGTTTAGCAACTAAGCCACAACTAGCTAATGTAATCAAGCATTATTTTGAAGTGCCGCTGACTGTTCCGCTTACTAAAGCATTGTTAGAGGTGTTAGCAATTGTTGCTTATCGTCAACCAATTACACGATTAGAAATTGATGACATTCGAGGGGTTAAAAGCTCCGGGTCCCTGCAAAAATTAATGGTACGAGGATTAATTGATACTCATGGACGGTTAGACGCTCCTGGTCGACCGTTCTTATATTCAACAACTCCAGCATTCTTGAACTATTTTGGCTTAAGTAATTTAGATGAATTGCCACCGCTTCCAGATCAAGATGAATTAGATGTTAGTGATATAAATGGTGATATTTTCCTTGAAGCATTACAAACCCGCGAAAAAGGAAAGGAAGATAATTAAATGGAAAGATTACAAAAAGCAATGGCTGAGGCAGGAGTAGCGTCACGACGCGCTTCAGAAAAACTAATTCTTCAAGGGAAAGTTGCTGTTAACGGTACGATAGTAAAAGAGCTAGGGACTAAAGTAGGTACGCATGATGAGATAGTTGTAAATGGTGTACCTATCCAGCGTGAGCAGCATGTTTATTATCTATTAAATAAACCACGGGGAGTAATCTCTAGTGCTCATGATGATAAAGGGCGACGAACGGTAGTTGATATTATTCATGATGAAGATATTGATGAGCGGATTTATCCAGTTGGCCGCTTGGACTACGATACGACAGGAATTTTACTATTAACTAATGATGGGGCATTAGCCAATAAGTTAATGCATCCTAAATATGAAGTTGAAAAAACATACATTGCAAAAGTTGAGGGTATTATCAAAAACGATGAATTAAAGCAGCTGCGGTTGGGTGTTATTGTTGATGGTCGAAAAACTAAACCAGCAAAGTCCAAACTGATTAATGTTGATCGGGCAAAAAAGACCAGTCTTGTTCAGCTAACAATTCATGAGGGCAGAAACCATCAAGTAAAGAACATGTTTAAAGTAGTTGGTCATCCAGTTATTAAGTTACATCGAGAAACTTATGGTCCGCTTAATTTATACGGGTTACAACCGGGTGAATTTCGGGCGCTAAAACCTGAAGAAATTCAAATGTTGAAAAAATAAAAATTTAATATATTAGCAATAGGCTAAGTTTTATGGAATAAATGATAAGAAAAAGCCGTAAGCGTTGACATAATTAACGAAGCACATTAAAATAGTAAGTGTAAAATATTATAAACGTTTGTCTTCAAGGCGTGGTGTAATTCCCGACCGGCGGTAATAGTCCGCAACCCGCTGCATAGTGTAGTGGTTGAGCTGGTGTAATTCCAGAACCGACAGTATAGTCTGGTATAAAGAAGATTTCTGTATTAAATAATCTTTAAATGATTTATTTGCGTTGCTGACAAACTTATTAAGTCAGTAGCGCTTTTTTAATGCAGGATGCCAAATGGAGGCAATCTCAAATGGAGGTTGTTAATAATGACAATGACGCATCAACGTATTCAACGGTTAGTAGGAATAGCATGTTTAAGTGCTTTAGCATTTATTTTAATGTTTTTTGAATTTCCTGTGTTACCCATGGCTCCCTATCTAAAATTAGATTTTTCAGATGTTCCGGTTTTAATAGGGGGATATATATATGGTCCGGTAGGCGGTATTGCAATTGCTGCAATAAAATGTTTGATTCATGGAATGGTTCATGGCTTTTCACCTGCGGAATTAATTGGGGTTACGAGTGATTTTATTTCTTCATTAGCGCTTCTTCTCCCATTTTCGTGGGTATGGCGTCATCATAGTTGGACTAAGAAGAAACAAGCACTGGTGGGGATTGTTTTAAGTACAGTGATTTTGACTGTTCTAATGTCCCTTTTAAACCTGTGGGTGCTTACGCCGCTTTATATGGCTGTTTGGAATTGGAAGCCAACTTTACCAGTAGCACAGTTGGTGGCCATTGGGGTATTGCCATTTAATATTATCAAGGGTTTAGTTGTAACAATTGTATATGTAATTGTTGCAGGACGGTTAGGCTCATGGTTAGATCAGCATCGGACAATTTAAGATCAAGATTAAAAGGGCATCTAGAGTTCAGTTTTACCGGGCTTTAGATGCCATTTATGTACCGCGCTGTTTACTTTTTTATCAATCAGGGGAGTTATTTAGATAAATTGGTAATTTATTGAATTTAATACTAGTATTTTTAAATAAATTACGTATATAAATAATAGGGAGGTGAGAATGGTGACCAAGTTATTGCGTTTTTTTAGTTATCATCAGCCACGAAGAATTCGCGTAATAGAAAATACTTTAAAAAGCCGGCGGACAGTTGCAACTTTATTTTGGGCACGTCAATACAGAATCTTAGAATGGCTCGGAGCATATCGCTCTTTGACAAGGCAGGACTATGACCAAACAATTAATGGCCTTGTAAATGATGGTTTATTAATGATTGATGATCAATTACAGGCAAAATTAACGGAAAAGGGAGCTAGTCAGTTAAAAAAGGAAGAGAGCAATTTATATACTCCATCTTTCTATGATTGGTACTGGCTGGCAAATACACAGCGGATAATGCAGCGGTTATTTTTAGCTATTCAAGTTGTATCTGAATATTCATATGGACAAAGAAAGTATGTTCCATTAGCAATATCTTATGGTGAGATGCTGGCTGTAAAGCAGTGGTTTCGCCAAAACTTTCGTCAGAACATTGTTAATGAGCTTTATTCCGATTTACACCGATTAGGAAGTGCTTTAGAAAATGAAGATCCACGGTTGGCAACTGATCTCTTTAACGTGATGATTGGTCACAATTATTCTGGCTGGACAGTTAATCAAGCAAGTGCTGATTTAAATATAGGACTTGATGATGTTCAATTTTTACGGCATGATGAGATGTTGGCTATTAGTGCATATGCCCGTAACTTTCCGGGACCATTACAGCAATTATTTTTGCCATTATTCAATGAAAGCCCATTAAATCGTAGTGCACAGATAACGTTTGATTTATACGTTAAGGGACTATCGATTGAACAAATTGCACAACAGCGCCGACTAAAGCAGAATACGATTAAAGAGCATTTATTGGAGGCAGCTGTTCTAATTCCGAATAAGTTAAATTGGGATGCTTTACTGCCAGCAGATAAAAGAGTAGCACTTGGTAAATTTTATCAAGGGGATCCTACGAGCTGGGAGTTTAACGAAGATAAAGCTACTTTTTATGAATATCGCTTATATCAGATATATCAAGGAATAACTGATGGAAAATAATGAAAAAATATTACAAATATTAAAGAAGCGTTTTGGCTTTGATAAATTTCGTCCAGGTCAGAAAGAAACAATAGATGCGTTATTGGCTGGGAAAGATGCCTTAACAGTCTTACCAACAGGGGCCGGGAAATCCCTTTTATATCAGCTTCCGGCATATTTGATTTCTGGAACGGTTGTTATCGTTTCACCGCTGCTTTCATTGATGCAAGACCAAGTTGATAGGTTACATCGGCAAGGCGAAAAAAGAGTAATAATGCTGAGTGGACAAATTATTGGTCGCGAGCGGGCTAATATATTGCGTAATCTGAAATCGTTTAAATTTGTGTTTGCCTCTCCAGAAATGCTTGATAACCAAAATGTTTTAGAAGCGCTCAAAAACATTAATGTCGATTTGTTAGTAATTGATGAAGCTCACTGCATCTCACAATGGGGCCCTGATTTTCGCCCAGAATATTTACTTTTAAAGAACATTCGGCAACAACTAGGGAAACCGGCTACTTTAATGTTAACGGCAACTGCTACTCCTCGCATTCGTCAGGATATTTTGGCAAAGCTGGGAATAATAACCGCACAACAAATAATAAGACCTGTTGACCGTCCCAATATATTTTTAGCAGTACAGCAGAAGACAACGCAGAAAGAAAAAGATGAAGAACTATTGCAACTAGTCCGGAAGTTTGACGGCCCAGGAATAATATATTTTGCTAGTCGAAAATTAGCGTCTCAGATGGCAGAATGGCTTAGCTCACAGACTGATTTAAATGTTGCGGCATATCATGCAGGAGTTGCAACGATTGAACGATTTCGGATTCAAAACCAGTTTATGAATAATGAGTTACAGGTTATTTGTGCAACAAGTGCATTTGGAATGGGAATTGATAAAAACGATGTTCGTTATGTAATTCATTATCATTTACCTAGTAATTTAGAAAATTATCTACAAGAAATAGGACGAGCTGGCCGAGATGGGAAACAAAGCCTTGCCGTCCTTCTATATGCCAATGGGGATGAAATGATTCAGCGACAATTAACGAGTATTGATATTCCTCCAGCTAGTCTTTTACAACAAATAAAAGATGATAAAATTTCATCAACGATTCTTGGTGACCAGGGAGCGTTGTTTGAATTTTATTTAAATCATCAATCGACCCCTGAACAAATAATTACAATGTTTAATCAACGAAAAAGTCAAACAGAAGAAGAATTACAGAGAATGCTTGGATATATTAAAGCGGATAGTTGCAGGCGTAAGTATCTACTAAACTATTTTGGTGAAACAGAAAAGAAACAGGAAAGTATTTGTTGCGATAATGAGATGCCAGAGTGGAAGCATAAGGTTTTTTTACCAGCTCGTGCAGAGAAAACCATAACCCAAAAGCTTGACTGGCATGAGCGGCTAAAACAATTATTAAATATTACTGAAAATTAAAGTTTAGTGTAGTTGCTAGACAAGTATTAAATGATTGCGATACAATCAGAATGTTAATTCTCAAAAAGGAGGCATGATTACTTTGAGTGAGGAACGAAAAGAGAGCCGGCGGGCAAATGATGAGTTATGGGATAAAAAATTTGCTGACAATGAAGACCTTGATCGCGATGGTCACTTGTCACGGACAGAGCACCGAAAGCAGCGATCGCATAATTCGATGATCACGACGATTTTAATTGTATTAATTATTGTCCTTGCTGCTACTCCGCTTATTTACTGGATCAATAATAAGCAATCATTCAATCATCCTGTAAGAACTGAACAAGTAGCTACCAGCTCTGAAAATAGTAAAAAAAAAGTATCTCACAGTTCAAGTACCTCTAGCAAAAAATCCCCCAAGAGTAGTAGTGTGAGCGATGAAAGTTCAGTTTCTTCGTCAAGTACTGAATCAAGTTCAACCCAGCCTAGCCAGAGCTATAGCAGTACTCCGCAAAGCAGCAGTAGTTATTATCGCTATAGTAGCAGTAACCGTTATAATAATGGTTATTACCAAAATCGCAATACTCAAAATCGTTATAGCAATTATCAGCAAACACCTCGACGCTATAATAACGGTGAGACATATAATCGGTATAATAATTCAGGAAGTACAAATCATTATAATTATCGATAATCTTAAACAATCCTAGTTAGTATTAGGTTAAAATTTAGAGGAGTGAATAACAAAGAATGAACAAAGGGTTACAAGTCGCTATTGATGGTCCGGCCTCGGCAGGAAAAAGTACAGTCGCAAAATTAGTAGCAAAAAAATTTAATTATGTTTATTGTGATACGGGGGCAATGTACCGAGCAGTTACGCTGGAAGTATTAAATCAGGGAATTGACCCCAATGATGAAAAAGCTATCGCTGAAATTGCACACCAAGTAAAAATTGATTTTGAGCCGGGAGAGTCAGAACAGCGAGTATTTTTAAATGGTGAAGAAGTAACCCATGCTATTCGGTTGCCGAAAGTTGCTGAAAATGTGTCAGCTATTGCAGCTGTTCCTGAAGTTCGTGCGGAAATGACAAAGCAACAGCGCCAAATTGCTGAAAAAGGCGGTATTGTAATGGACGGACGCGATATTGGAACAACTGTTTTACCTAATGCACCAGTAAAGATTTTTATGGTAGCTAGTGCTTATGAACGTGCACGTCGTCGTTATGTTGAAAATAAGGCAAAAGGGATTGATACTACTTCCTTAGAAGATTTACAAAAGGCAATTGAATTAAGAGATAAAAAAGATTCCACAAGGAAAGTGTCACCACTGACTCAGGCAGCAGATGCGGTAAGATTAGATACAACGAATTTAACAATTGACGAAGTTGTAGATAAAATTAGTCAAATAATCAAAAAAACACAAGATGAATTAGCCTAAATACTGGAAATGTGAAACAAATTTTAGTAAAATATCATTTAGAGTTGATTGTTGCAAGGAGGATTTTTTTTAATGGCTGAAAACAACGAAAACAAAAACGATATGTTAGAAGCTCTTGATAGCATTGAAACTGTAAAAGTGGGTGATGTTGTTAAGGGTGAAGTATTGGCAATTGATGATGATCGCCAAGCTATCGTTGGTATTAAAGATGCAGGGGTTGAAGGTGTCGTCCCTGCTAAGGAATTATCAACCAAGCCAGTTGAAGACATCAATGATGCTGTAAAAGTAGGTGACGAATTAGACTTAGTTGTCATTTCCAAGATCGGTAACGACAAGGAAAATGGTAGCTACCTTCTTTCTCACCGTCGTCTTGAAGCCCGTAAGGTATGGGATGACATTCAAAAGAAGTTTGATGAAGGTGAACACATCACCGCAAAAGTCACTCAAGCTGTTAAGGGTGGATTAGTCGTTGATGCTGGAGTTCGTGGCTTCGTCCCTGCTTCAATGATTACGGATCACTATGTTGAAGACCTTAACCAATTTAAGGGTCAAGAACTAGAATTTAAGATTGTAGAGATTGAACCAAGTGAAAACCGTTTGATTCTTTCCCACAAGGAAATTATTCAAGCTCAACACGAAAAGGCAGCAGAAAAGGTATTTTCTGAATTACAACCAGGTGATGTTGTTGAAGGTAAAGTTGCTCGTATGGCTAACTTCGGTGCTTTCATTGACCTTGGTGGTGTTGATGGATTAGTTCACGTTTCTGAAATTTCATATGATCACGTTGACAAGCCTTCTGATGTTTTGACTGCTGGTCAAGATGTTAAGGTTAAGGTATTGAGCGTTGATCCTGAACGTGAACGGATTTCATTATCTATTAAGCAGACCTTACCTGGACCATGGGATGACATTGAAGAAAAGGCTCCAGTTGATAGTGTATTAACTGGTACTGTTAAGCGCTTGACTAGTTTTGGTGCTTTTGTTGAAGTGTTCCCTGGTGTTGAAGGTTTAGTTCACATTTCACAAATTTCACATAAGCACATTGCTACACCTGCTGATGTTCTTAAGCCAGGTCAAGAAGTTCAAGTTAAGGTAATCAATGTTGATCCTGAACACCAACGTCTTGGTTTGTCAATGAAGGCTCTTGAAGAACGTCCAAAGGAAGACGAAAACAACAATAACAACGGTGAAAACTACCGTGGTCGTCGTCGTTCACGTCGTAACAATAACAACCGGAGCTTCATGAACAATGCTCCAGAAGAAGAAAGTGGCTTCTCAATGGGTGACTTAATTGGTGACAAGCTTAAGGACCTACGGAACTAGTTTCTTAAATTAATTATCTTTTAAGGGGGAAGTGACAGTATTGTTACTTCCTCTTTAATCATTTAAAAAACAAAGAAAGAAGGTGGAAAGATTGGCTAATCCAATCGTAGCAGTCGTTGGTCGTCCGAATGTTGGTAAATCAACGCTGTTTAATCGTATTGCAGGAGAACGAATTTCAATTGTAGAGGATACTCCAGGTGTTACGCGTGATCGTATTTACGCTCATGCCGAGTGGTTAGGTAAATACTTTAGTATGATTGACACTGGTGGAATTGAAATTTCAGATCAACCATTATTAACCCAAATTCGTCAACAAGCTGAAATCGCTATTGATGAAGCTGATGTTATTATTTTTGTTGTTGATGTAGAGAACGGGGTAACTGATGCCGATGAACAGGTAGCGCGGATTCTATATCGATCTGATAAGCCGGTTGTTCTTGCTGTTAATAAAGTTGATAATCCTGAACGGCGTAGTGATATTTATGATTACTATTCACTTGGCCTAGGTGAACCATATGCTGTTTCAAGTGTTCACGGTATTGGAATGGGTGATCTTTTAGATGCGGTTGTTAAACAGTTCCCAGATAATGCCGCAAATGATAAGGATGAAAGCATTCACTTTAGTTTTATTGGTCGTCCAAATGTTGGTAAATCCTCATTAGTAAATGCAATTTTAGGAGAAAACCGGGTAATTGTATCTAATGTGGCCGGAACGACGCGGGATGCAATTAATACTCAGTTTACGACAACAGATGGGCAAAAATTCACGATGGTCGATACTGCTGGTATTCGTAAAAAGGGAAAAATATATGAAAACACTGAACGTTATTCATTGATGCGTTCTATGCGGGCAATTGATGGCAGTGATGTTGTCTTAGTGGTGCTAAATGCTGAAGAAGGTATTCGGGAATTAGATAAACATATTGCAGGGAATGCTCATGAAGCTGGTTGTGGTGTCATTATCGTTGTCAATAAGTGGGATACTCTGAAAGAAAAAGATCACCGCACGATGACCGATTTTACTAACTTGATTCGGCAAGAATTCCAGTACCTTAGCTACGCACCAATTATTTTTGTTTCTGCTAAGACAAAGCAACGGTTAAATCAATTACCATCTTTAATTGAAGAAGTATATGACCACCATCGTCAACGTATTCAATCGGCTGTATTGAATGATGTTTTAATGGATGCGATTGCGGCAAACCCTACTCCGACGCAAAATGGTCGTCGCCTACGTGTTTACTATGGTACTCAAGTAGCAACGGAACCGCCGACATTTGTTATTTTTGTGAATGATCCCGACCTAATGCACTTTTCTTACGAGCGTTATTTAGAGAACCAAATTCGAAAAGCGTTTGATTTTTCTGGAACGCCAATCCACTTAATTAAGCGTCAGCGGCAGTAAAGGTTAGAGAATTCTCAATAAAATGAAAAAACATTAAAAATGCGCATAGAACTTAAGAAAACCGCTTGCCAGCAGGCTTTCTCTATGCTAATCTTAACAATGAAATGATACGAACTTCTCGTAGTTATTTCGTTAATTTTGGACCACTCAAAATTAACATTCACTGACGCGAGTTTAATACTCTCGTTGATTGTGGGAGGTGAAACAACATGGCAAACAAAGCAGAATTAGTAAGCAATGTTGCTACTGCAACTGGCTTAACCAAGAAGGATGCTACTGCAGCTGTAGATGCTGTTTTTAGTTCAATTCAAGCATCTTTAGCTAAGGGTGAAAAGGTTCAATTGATTGGCTTCGGTAACTTCGAAGTACGTCAACGTGCTGCACGTAAGGGCCGCAACCCACAAACTGGAGAAGAAATCAACATTCCTGCAAGCAAGGTACCAGCATTCAAGCCTGGTAAAGCTTTAAAGGATGCTGTTAAGTAATTTAACAGCTAAATGTTAAAGAGACTGGTAAAGAACGAAAGTTTTTTACCAGTCTCTTATTTATTCCAAGCTTTTTCAAAAAATCTGCAATCTAAATAAGCGGGCGTGTTCAATGCGTAGGCTTAGTGACTGTGATATATTTAGAAGTGATAGTAAAAAAGGAGGGCAAAAAATGACCTACTCAGAACAAATGGTTGATCAATTAGAAGCAGGTAAGTTAAAAGAAGCCCAGAATTCATTCAAACTTGCACTTATTAATGATGATGATGACATGTTATTTAGTCTCGCTGAAGAATTATATGCATTGGGCTTTTTACAACAAGTGCGAACAATTTACCTGAAATTATTAGATCGTTATCCTGATGAAGATGAATTAAAAACTAGTTTAGCAACAATTGCAATTGATGAAGGGCATAATGATGAAGCTTTATCTTATCTTGCACAAATAAAGCCGGATTCACCAGCGTATGTTCAAGCTTTATTAGTTGCTGCTGATTTATATCAAACTGAGGAGGAGTTTGAGGTTACAGAAGGCAAGCTTAAAGAAGCTTACTCAATAGCTCCGAATGAACCGGCAGTTGAATTTGCTCTTGGCGAATTTTACTTTATGGTGGGCCAATACGCAGATGCGATTCAATATTACTTTCAATTGATTAAAAATGGGTATACAGACTTTGCGAAGGTTGATATTGCGGGAAGATTGGGAATTTGTTATGCACAGAGCGGTCAGTTTAAGAAGGCACTGGGGTATTTTAAACAAGTTAAGCCCGAGTACCAGACTAGTGATATCCGTTTTCAAAAGGGATTGACTCAACTGCAATTAGGCGATAATGATGAGGCAATTACAACGTTAGAGGATTTGATTAATGATGATGACCAGTATGCATCTGCTTATCCTGAACTAGCAAAAGCTTATGAGAAAGAGAATAAATATCAGCAAGCTTTGCGAGTTGTTCAAGAAGGATTAGGTGTTGACCAGTATAATGAATACTTATATTCACTAGCTGCCGAAATCACGAGTCACCTTGGAAATCAAAAACTAATGAAGAAGTATCTTGTTAAGGCTCATGAACTTGCTCCAGATAATATGACCATTACCCTTCAATACAGTAACTTCTTATTGCATCAACATGATGACGCGGCAAATATCGAATTGTTACGTCCATTGATCAAAGAGGATGAGACTGATCCGCAGTTATACTGGAACTTGGCGCGGTCTTATCAACGGACAGACCAGCTTGATTTAGCCGGTAAATACTATGAAGCGGCGTTACCTGCTTATAATGAAAATCCAACTTTCTTAAAAGAATTAATTAATTATTATCGTGAAGCTGGGGAAACAGATAAACTCATGGACGAACTAGAACATTATTTACGCTTAGTTCCAACTGATATGGAAATGCAGGATTTATATGACCAATATGAAGACTATAAATAAATTGCAATTTTAAGGAAGACAGGAAAGATTAGGGAATTAACCGTCCACAATCTTTCCTGTCTCTTTTTAGACTTAAATTTATTTGTTATAATCAATTTTGATTATCGAAATGAGGACATGATTAAATGAAAATTAAACAGTTACCGGCTATATTTGAACCCGCACGACCAGTCTTGCAAAAGATTGAGGCTGCTGGCTATGAGGCTTACTTTGTTGGCGGTTGTGTCCGTGACACTATCTTGCATGATGAAATTCATGATATAGATATTGCTACGAGCGCTTATCCTAGTGAAATTAAGGCCATTTTTAATCACACTGTTGATACAGGAATTGAACACGGCACGGTGATGATTCTTGATCATGGAACAGGTTATGAGACCACAACTTTTAGAACTGAGTCAGGGTATCAAGATTTTCGCCGTCCAGATAAAGTAACATTTGTGCGATCCTTAAATGAGGATTTGCAACGCCGTGATTTTACGATAAATGCGTTAGCGTTACGTGAAGATGGTGAGGTTATTGATTTATTTAACGGGCTTGCGGACCTTCAAAAACGCCTTATTAGGGCTGTAGGTGACCCTAATGAGCGATTCCATGAAGACGCTCTGCGAATGATGAGGGCGGTTCGTTTTGCAAGTAAGCTTGATTTTGTAATCGATGTACCAACGTTAAAGGGGATCAAGGAAAATGCTCCATTGTTGGCAAAGATTGCTGTCGAACGGATTAGAGTTGAGCTTGAAAAGTTATTTTTAGGGCAAAATCCAGTCGCTGGGTTAAAAGATTTCATTGCTACTGGTCTATATCAGTATTGTCCTGGTTTAGCTAATACGAAAGATCAGTTAGCTACATTATTAGTATTAAATCAATGGCATTTAGAAAATGAGGCTCAAGTGTGGGCTGTCCTTGGTTTGCAACTGCAGTTAGATCAAAGCGAGATTGCTAAATTCTTAAAGAAATGGAAAACTGCTAACGATTTAATTGCTCAAGTAAAAAAGATTATCCCAGCAGTTAATGCAATTCATCAACGAAACTTAACACCATCCCTAATGTTTAGAACAGGAGATAGTGCCCTCCATGATGCTAACCAAGTTGCTAAATTATATGGTTGGGCGATTGAGGATTCGGAATTGCAAAAAGCCTATCAACGTTTACCAATTAAAAGTGCTAAAGATTTGGCAATTGATGGGAAAATGTTAATTACTAAGGCAGGGATAAAACCGGGACCAGTAATGGGGAAAATCATTCAACAGTTGACATTATTAGTGCTTAATGATGAAGTAGCTAATGATACTACAACCCTATTGAATAAAGCGCAAGAACTAGTGAAAGAGGGATAATATGCAGACAATGCGTGCTGAAGGGCTTACGAGTACCTATGGGGAAAAGACATTATTTGACAATATCTCATTTATTATTAACGAAAATGATCGAATAGGATTAATTGGTGTTAACGGGAGCGGGAAAACAAGCCTGTTAAATGTAATTAGCGGTGAAATAAATCCAGAAGGCGGCGGTCAAATTACTAAGCCAAATGACTATTCGATTGGCTACTTAAAACAACAACCCGAATTAGATGAAAGTAAAACAATAATGGAAGCTGTTTTTGAAGGCAAGCAGCCGGTTTTTGAAACAATTCGGCAATATGAATTAGCACTTGACCGTTTTACAAAGCATCCAGAAGATTCACAGACAATTGACCGTTATACAAAAATGCAGGCAAAAATGGATCAAGAAGACGCATGGGAAGCAGATAGTCGGGTAAAAACGATTCTTACCCAGTTAAAAATAAAGGATGTTAGTCAAAAAATTTCTCAACTTTCAGGAGGACAGAAAAAAAGGGTTGGATTGGCACAGGTATTAATTCAGCAACCTGACTTATTACTGCTTGATGAGCCAACTAACCACCTTGATCTTGATTCTGTAGTTTGGTTGCAAGACTTTTTGCGTAGTTATAAAGGCGCAGTTCTTGTTGTAACTCATGACCGTTATTTTCTTGACCAGATTACAAATCATATTTGGGAATTATCGTTTGGTAAGCTTTATCATTATGAAGGTAATTATCAAGATTTTGTTGAGAAAAAGGCTGAACGAGTTGAGTTAGCTAAAGATACTGAAAGAAAAAATCAACAGCTTTATAAAAAAGAACTGGCGTGGATGCGGACAGGTGCAAAGGCACGATCGACTAAGCAAAAGGGACGAATTAATCGTTTTCATGAACTAGAAGGCAAAATTGGTAACCTTAAGACTGATGAAGATATTGCAATCAACCTTGGGTCCCAACGATTGGGGAAAGATGTTATTCAGTTTAAAGATGCTAATTTAAAATTTGATGATCACCAAATTTTGCGGGACTTTGACTGGTTAGTACAAGCTGGTGACAGAATCGGAATTACTGGTGAAAATGGTGCTGGAAAAACAAGTTTATTAAATGTGATTGCACAGCGGGTTCCATTGGATAGCGGGATTCTAAAAATTGGTGAAACTGTTAAACTGGGTTACTATACTCAGCAAACGGAAGGAATTGATAATGACAAGCGGATGATTAGCTTTTTATCTGAAATTGCAGATAATGTTACCGATAAAGACGGTAATAAACTTAGTGTTACGCAATTGCTAGAGCGGTTTTTATTCCCTCGTTTTATGCATGGAACATTAATTAGAAAGCTTTCCGGGGGTGAAAAACGTCGATTATATCTTTTGAAGATTTTAATGCAACAACCTAATGTCTTATTACTAGACGAACCGACAAATGACCTAGACATTGGCACCTTAACTGTTTTAGAAGATTACTTAGATAACTTTGCTGGAACTGTCATTACGGTTTCTCATGATCGTTACTTTTTGGATAAAGTTGCAGATGATTTATTGGTCTTTCATGGGAATGGTGATATAGAACGTTATACCGGTCGTTTTACGGATTATTTAGCGGCCAAAAGCGATCAAGCAGCACAGGCTAAAGAAGATAAAAAAGGCCAAAAAATAACTGCTAAGAAGCAAACCGTAAAGCAAAAACCGGCAAAAAAAGAAAAGACAAAACTTACTTATGCTGAGCAGCTTGAATGGGATCATATTGACGAAGAGTTAGATAAACTCGATCAAGAACATCAGCAATTAGAAAGTAAAATGGCTGAAGCAGCAAGTGATTATACTAAACTAGCAAAATTACAAAAACAATTAAATGAAGTTCAGAAAAAAATTGATGATAAGACTGCTCGTTGGGAATACTTGAGTACATACGTTGACGAGTAGAGGAAAAGGAGAATCGGGAATGGCAGCAAATGTGAATGAACAACAGTATTTAGACCTTATCCGCTACGTTCTTGCTAATGGACATCAAAAAGATGATCGTACAGGAACAGGTACTAAGTCTATTTTTGGTTACCAAATGCGCTTTGATTTAACTAAAGGATTTCCAATCTTAACTACAAAAAAAGTGCCATTTGGTTTAATTAAGAGTGAACTTTTATGGTTCTTACGGGGAGATACCAATATTCGTTTCTTACTTCAACATAAAAACCACATTTGGGATGAATGGGCGTTTAAGAAATGGGTGGAAAGTGATGAATACCAAGGAACAGATATGACTGATTTTGGTCATCGCTGGCTTCAGGATCCAGAATTTAAAAAGGTTTATCTTCAGGAAAAAAAGGACTTTTGTCAGCGCATTTTAGAAGATGATAAATTTGCCCAAAAATATGGTGACCTCGGACTTGTTTATGGAAGTCAATGGCGCAAATGGAAGACCAGTCAAGGTGGTACAGTTGACCAGATTGCTAATGTTATTCACCAAATAAAAACGACGCCTGATTCACGGCGAATGATTGTTTCTGCCTGGAATCCAGAAGATGTCCCATCAATGGCGCTCCCACCATGTCACACGATGTTTCAATTTTATGTAAATGACGGCAAATTAAGCTGTCAATTATATCAACGAAGCGCTGATATCTTTTTAGGGGTACCGTTTAATATTGCAAGTTATGCTTTACTGACACATATGATCGCGCATCAATGCGGGTTGGAACCTGGTGAATTTGTTCATACGCTTGGGGATGCTCATATTTACCTAAACCACCTTGATCAGGTTAAAGAACAGTTAACGAGGACACCGCATGAGGCACCTAAGTTAATCTTACCTGCTGAACCCAAGCCAATTGATCAATATGAAATGAGTGATATAAAATTAGAAGGATATACTCATGAACCGGCGATCAAAGCTCCGGTAGCAGTTTAAGAGGATACGATGATGACAGAATTAAATTTAATTTGGGCTGAAGATTTAAATGGTTGGATTGGAAAAAATAATACAATTCCATGGCATGTTTCGGCTGATATGAAACATTTTCGTAAGCAGACGATGGGTCATCCAATTATAATGGGGCGGAAAACATTTGCGTCTTTAGGGAATAAGCCCTTACCGAAACGGAAAAATATCGTTATTACTAGTCAGAAAATAAATATTCCTGATGTTATTGTTATTCATTCTTTAGACGAATTAAAAAAATATTTAATGGAATATCCAGCTGAATATTTTGTGATTGGAGGCGCAACTATCTATCAGCAATTATTGCCGTTAGCAACTAAATTGACGCGGACGGTCATAAATGCTGATATTGCTGGTGATACAAAAATGCCAACGATCGATTATGACCGTTGGCACTTAGTTGACGAGAATGAGCATGTTGAAGAAGGACAAGTTATTTGTCGTTTTGAGAAATGGCATTTAAACGTAGAGAAGGATTGAAAAGTACATTAATATTGTTCCAATTAAAACAAATATATGCCAGATTAAGTGGGTATATGGTGTAGGGCGACTATAAAATAGTGCACCTACAGTAAATGCTAATCCCCCAAGTAATAGCAGCCCAAATCCAACTGGTCCCAGAGAATGCCATAATGGTGCAAATGCTACTAAGCATAGCCACCCCATTAAAATATAAATAATAGTTGAATATTTGCTTTTGTGCTTAAGCCAGATAGCTTTGTAGACGATTCCGATAATTGATAATCCCCAAATGACTCCAAAGATTGTCCAGCCTAACCAACCACGGATACTTACTAAACAATAAGGAGTATATGTAGCAGCAATAAGGACAAATATCATCGAGTGGTCTAAAATCTGAAAAACATGCTTGGCACGGGTAAATATCAATGCATGGAATAGAGTTGAGGAGAGGTAGAACAGAATTAGCGCACTTCCATAGATTGTAAAAGTTACAATTCGCATTGGGCTGCCGGTATGAACTGCCCGAACGATTAATAGTATTAAACCGGCAATGGATAAGCCAGCTCCGATTCCATGTGTAATAGCATTACCAATTTCAATAAGCAGAGTACGATGATCCTTTACTTTATTTTGTGTATTCATCAAAAGACCCCTTTCTAAAGACCAATGAATTCTTAAATTATTTTTGGTATACTATATGAATAGTAATTAATCCTACAAAATTAAATAAAATCTAGTATAATAGTACTTGAAATGAATTATCTAGTTTTGAATACTAGATAATTATAGCACAAATTGTTCAGGAAGAGTGGTAAGTTTCATGTCAAAGATAAAAATTGTTTGTGATTCATCAGCAGGTTTAACTGATGAAGAAATTAAAAAATATAACATTACAATTGTACCATTAAGTGTAATGATTGACGGGACGGTATATGTTGAGCGTGAAACGATTACAAATGACCAGTTCCCTGCAATGATGAAAAATGCTAACTCGCTGCCTAAGACATCCCAACCACCAATTGGTAAGTTTGTCGATGCATTCGATAAACTAGGCGAAGATGGCAGTGAAGTATTGTGTGTTACAATGATGGAATCGATTAGCGGGACAGTCCATGCGGCAGAACAGGCTGCTGGGATGACTAAAACTAAAGTTACCGTATATGATTCACAAACAACGGATCAGGGGATGGCCTTTCAGATTGTTGAAGCTGCTAAAGTGATTGAAGATGGCGGCAGTGTTGAGGATGCAATTTCAAAGATGAAAGACGTCCTTGCAAAATCAAAGTTGTATTTAGCAATTGATAATCTTGATAATTTAGTTGCTGGTGGGCGAATTAGTAAATTTGCCGGTGCGGTTTCTAATTTACTTAACATCAAGGTGATGCTACAAGTATATGGGGGACAAATCCATATTGAAGCTAAGGGACGCGGTCTTAAGTCGATCCATAAAGAATGGGGAAAGATTTTAGACGAAATGGCGCGCGGACCTAAAGTAAAACGGATTGGTATTTCACATGTTGACGCGGGTAAAGAAGTGGACCGCTTATTAGCAAACTTAAAAGAACTTTATCCTAACATTAATGTTGTTGTTCGCGAGACTGTACCAATTATTGCAACTCATACGGGAATGGGTGCTTGCTGTTTACTGTATTATACAGAATAAGTTAAAAAAGATTATCTTGAAAAATAAAGTGGAGGCTGAGAAAAAATGAAAATTTTTTCCCAGCCTCCGTCTCTTAAATATGAAATAAAGGAGTAAAAATAGATGAAAAAATGGATCAAGTGGCTCCTTTTGATTTTGGTAATTATTGGTATTGGCGGAGGTGGCTGGTATGCTATTCATGCGCCAAAGTCGTCTAATAGTTCTGAAATTAAGACGCCAAAGTATGTTGAAAAGAAGAATGTTAAAGTAGTTGCGTTAGGTGATTCCCTTACTCATGGTGAAGGTGATGAAACTAATAATGGTGGTTATGTTGGCATTATCAAAAATAAAATCGAACATCGGTATCGACAAACCCAAGTCACTACCGTCAATTATGGAGTAACAGGTGATCGTTCAGACCAGATTCTTGATCGTTTAACTCAGCAGACACAATTACGAAAGGATTTACAGGACGCTGATGTAATTACAATGACAGTTGGTGGAAATGATTTGATGCAAATCCTTGAAAAAAATGTCATGGGTTCTGAAAATCAAGTAACGAATAGTGTTGAACGTGGTGAAAAAGTTTATCAGCAAAAACTTAATAAGCTATTCGGGGCGGTACGAAAAGAAAATCCGCGAGCACCGATTTTCGTAATGAGTATTTATAACCCGTTTTACACATATTTTCCTGACGTGACAATTATTAACCAATCAATTAACAAATGGAATCAAACGACAAAATCTGCAATGAATAATTATAAATATATGTATTTTGTAAATATCAATAAGATAATGTCGTATGGTCAATATCAAACGAAAGGTCAACAACAACAGCTAATAAAAGAAGAGGGGAAGGCAAACCAAGGTCAAGTAAGTCAAAAACGTGTTATCGCAATCATGAATCACAAAGACAAGAATTTAAATAAATATATTTCAACTGAAGACAATTTTCATCCAAACCATGCTGGATATGTAAAAATTGCGGATCAGTTATTTAAGTCCATGGAAAAACATGATAGTTGGGAATTTACACGGAGGTAACAATGAAAAAAGTTAATGGCAAAAATATTAATTGGTGGAAATGGGCATTCTTTTGTTTAGTAGCAGTAATAGTAGTTAGCTGTGGGGTGGTGTTAAATAAAGCAACCGCACCGACACCTGAGGCAGAGGTTACTAAACCAATTAAACCCAGCGACTCATCTGTTACTGTTGAGCTAAATCGAAAACAGGTTAATGCTCTTGCAGCAAATTATTTAAATGAATTCTTGAAGGGGCAGAAAGTTCGTTATGATTTCATTGTTGGAGATAAGTATGCTACTCTGACAGGGAATACCAAATTTCTTGGTGCTAGTGTTCGTTTTGCAATTAATTTTATTCCAGAACGTTTGTCAGATGGGAATGTCTTATTACGTGCTAAGGGATTGTCAGTTGGGCAATTAAACATTCCGATAAAATTTGTGATGGGCTATATTGCTAAAAATTATGATATTCCTAAATGGGTAAAGATCAATCCACAAAAGAAGACTGTTCTATTAGATCTTAATCGTTATAGCAAGCATCGTTCCTTGAAGTATTCGGCCCAAGAGATAGATATGAAAGAAGGACAATTCAAGTTCTTGATCACTGTACCAACTAATAATAAATGAGGATAGGAGGAAATTTTAATGCGGATGAGTTTTTACCAGTTCTTGATGACGCAAAGAAATCCAAATAGTGCTGATGAAGTTCAACAATTTGCTAATAACGCATTTTTTGATACTGCTTTTCCTAAACACTCAACGGATTTCGACGAGATTTCACAATATTTAGAAGAAAATGCTGATTATTTGCCATCAATGACAATTTTTGATGAGGCATGGCAAAGGTACCTCGATGTCGTAGCTAATTAGGGAGGAATTTTAAATGGCAACAATACAATGGTTTCCAGGACACATGGCCAAAGCTTTGCGTCAAATTCGCGAGCAAATGCCGTTAGTTGATATTTTATTTGAATTAGTTGATGCACGGGTCCCTTACTCATCACAAAACCCCGAAGTAGCATTAGCAGCAGGAGATAAACCAAAGCTCCTGATTATGACTAAAACCGACTTAGCTGATCGCCAGCGGTTAAATGAATGGATTGAATATTTTAAGAATCATGATCAGCCAGTCTTAGCTTTAGATTCGCGTCAAAATAATGTTGCAAAAATTGTGACAGCAAAAAGCAAAGAAATTTTGCAGGATAAACTAGCAGAAGAACAAGCTAAGGGGATGAAGAAAAGGCCAATTCGTGCGATGTGTGTAGGTGTCCCAAATGTTGGAAAATCAACGCTGTTAAATCATTTAGTAAAGAAAAATGTGGCCGCTACTGGTAACCGTCCAGGAGTAACTACCGGACAGCAATGGCTTCGTTCTTCAGCAGAATTGGAGTTGCTAGATACACCAGGAGTATTATGGCATAAATTTGCTACTCCTAAGCAAGGAACTATGCTAGCTTTAACAGGGGCAATTAAGGACAGTTTATACGCTAAGGATGATGTGGCATTATTTGCTCTTGATTATTTACGTCAGCATCAGCCAGAAATGCTAAAACAGCGTTATCATTTAACAGATGATGATTTGGATAAAAATATTTCAAATCCAGATTTACTTTTAACAATTACAACTAAAATGGGCTTTCGTGATGATTATGATCGCGCTAGTGAACGCTTAATTTTCGATTTACGAAAAAATAAACTTGGTCCGATTACACTTGAAGTGCCTGCTGACCTTAATGAGGATGGGCTAAATGAGTAAAGAAACGATTAGTCAGATTAAAGAACATCTACAAAAAATTAGTCAGCTTGATGATCCATATATTCAGTTAATAAGCACTGACTCACGAAAAGGCGTCCAAACGGCAATTGGACAATTTAAACGCCGCATAATACGGCAACAAGAGGCTCAAGCAGCTTTTAAAAACCGTTTTAAATATGAAAATCATTATTGGCAAAGTGGCTGTAAATATGTGGCAGGGATGGATGAAGTCGGTCGTGGTCCTTTAGCTGGCCCTGTTGTAACCTGTGCAGTAATTTTGAATGCCGATTTTAACTTAGTAGGGGTTACGGATTCAAAACAATTAACGCGTCATGAACGTGAAAATTTATATTTAAAGATCGTTGATGAAGCTGAAGAGGTAAGCATCGCGGTCAATGATGCTCCGGTGATTGATAAGTTAAATATTTATGCAGCAACCCAGGACGCGATGATTCGAGCAGTTAACCAGCTTCACCACCGTCCGGATCATTTAATTGTTGATGCTGTCCCGCTTAAAATCAATATTCCACAAACCACCCTAATTAAAGGTGATCAAAAAAGTATTAGCGTTGCAGCCGCAAGTATTGTTGCTAAAGAATATCGTGATCATTTAATGCGTGACTATGATTATGTTTATCCTGGATATGGTTTTGCCCAAAACATGGGATATGGGACAAAAGAACATTTAATGGGGCTTAAAAACTTAGGTGCAACACCGATTCACCGTCGTTCATTCAATCCTGTTCCGAAGTACTTAAAATAAAAAGTGCATTTTCAAAAAGCTTCCGTATATAAATAATAGGAGGCTTTTTTATGTTACAGGTAAGAGATTTTTTATTGCGACTGAGTTTGTGTCGCGGCGTTGGCTTAGTTTCAAAGTATCGCTTGTGGGAGTGTGCACGGCAAACACGGTGCTTTAATAATATAGACTATTTAATTGATCATGCTAATGTGAGTTTGCGGAGTGCTACAGCTTTGAAAAATAATTGGGGAAGTGCAGAGCTTGACGATGTGGTTGCAGCCAATGGTCAAATAGCGTTTATTACGATTGCTGATCCTTTGAATCCATTGGGGTTAAAAGAGACATATTGTCCGCCGTTAGTCCTTTTTTATCGTGGTAATTTGGGCTTACTCCATCAACCATCAATTGGGGTCGTTGGGACAAGGCAAATTACAAATTATGGACAGAGTGCTCTTCGTGGATTGCTCCCGCCATTGATTAAACATCAAATTGTAATTGTAAGTGGGTTAGCCCAGGGCGTTGATGGTTTTAGTCACGAACTAGCATTAAAGTATCGTGGACAGACCATTGGGGTGATTGGTTGTGGGATTGATCAGGTATATCCTAAAAGTCACTATTCCCTGCAAGAAGAAGTGGCTAAGTGCGGACTTTTACTTTCGGAATACGGTCTAGGTGAAACACCGTTGCCCTACCACTTCCCAGAGCGAAATAGGATTATTGCTGGGTTGAGTGAGGTTGTTTTAGTCGTAGAAGCAAAAAAGAGAAGCGGTAGCCTAATCACGGCAAATATTGGTTTAGATGAAAATCGAACAGTATGTGCGGTACCAGGTCGAATAGACGCGCCATTATCAGTTGGTTGTAATAGTCTAATTGCTGCAGGTGCTAAGCCAATCCTTAGTGCGCAGGATTTACTAGACGAATTTCAGTTGCATAACTAGGGCTTGATTTCTATCCTAAAGTTGATTAAAATATTTTGTTCAGTTAGAGATTATATTTGACATATGATGGTCAAATGGATTAATAATATTATTGAGTGAAATTTAATAAAAACGTTAGGAGCCTACCAAAATGGCAACCAAAACAACAAAATCAACGGCGAAGAAGACTACTCGCCGTCGTTCAAAAATAAAAAAGAACTTGGTGATTGTTGAGTCACCTTCAAAAGCAAAAACAATTGGGAAGTTTCTCGGTCGGTCTTACAAGGTCGTTGCTAGCTTAGGACATATTCGTGATTTGCCTAAAAGCCGGATGGGGGTAGACATTGAGAACGATTATACGCCTGATTATATTTCTATTCGTGGAAAGGGCGATGTGATTAAAGAACTACGTAAAGATGCTAAAAATGCGAAGGCTGTTTATCTTGCATCTGACCCTGACCGTGAAGGTGAAGCAATTGCGTGGCACGTTTCAAATATTCTGAAACTTGATGATAATCAGAAAAATCGTGTTACATTTAATGAAATTACAAAAGATGCGGTAAAAGAAGCATTCAAGGAACCACGAGAGATTAATATGGATCTCGTTGATGCCCAGCAAGCGCGACGGGTATTAGACCGATTGGTGGGATATTCAATCAGTCCGATTCTATGGAAAAAAGTAAAAAAGGGTTTAAGTGCCGGTCGAGTTCAATCGGTTGCACTTTACCTTATTATTCAACGCGAAAATGAAATAAAAAACTTTAAGCCTGAAGAATACTGGACGATTGATGCTGACTTTAAAAAAGGTAAAGAAGAATTTAAAGCTAGCTTTTATGGCGAAAATGGTAAAAAAGTTGCGTTAAAAAATAATGATGATGTCCAGACAATATTATCTAAAATTGATAAGAAAAAAGATTTTGAAGTTACAAAGGTTACAAGAAAAGAACGTCGTCGGCAGCCTCAACCGCCATATACTACTTCGACCATGCAACAAGATGCTAACCGTCGCTTAAATTTCCGAACACGAAAAACAATGATGGCGGCGCAAATGCTCTATGAAGGAATTGATATAAAAGAAGGGGCACCGGTTGGTCTAATTACATATATGCGGACAGATTCAACCCGAATTGCCTCAATTGCCAAGCACGAGGCATCTAACTATATTCACGAAAACTATGGTGGCGAATATGCAGCAGTTAAGCCAGTTAAAGGTAAGCTGCCAGAAGGGGCGCAGGATGCTCACGAAGCTATTCGGCCAACTTCTGTATATCGGACGCCAGCGAAGATGAAGCAATATTTGACACCCGACCAATATAAACTTTATAGCTTGATTTGGTCACGCTTTGTTGCAAGTCAAATGACAGCAGAAGTAATTGATACAATGAATGTTAACCTTCAGCAAAATGGGGTTGACTTTCGGGCAAACGGATCAAAAGTTAAATTCCCTGGTTTTACAAAAGTCTATAAACGTGGGACTGAAAAGGATAACTTATTGCCAGAACTTGCTGAAGGTGATAAGGCAAAAATGATTAAAGATGATCCAGCGCAACATTTTACCCAGCCACCAGCACGATACACTGAAGCTGCATTAATTAAAACTTTAGAGGAGAATGTTGTTGGACGTCCATCAACATATGCGCCAACTCTAGATACTATCCAACGCCGCTACTATGTTCGTTTAGTATCACGGCACTTTGAGCCAACTGAACTGGGGGAGATTGTTAATCGGATCATCGAAAAACAATTCCCAGATATTGTAAATGTTCAATTTACTGCTGACATTGAAGGAAAATTGGATGAAATTGAAGAAGGAAAGCAGAATTGGATTAATGTTGTTGATAAATTCTATCAACCGTTCTCAAAAGAAGTGGATGCTGCTGAAGAAGAAGTCGACAAGATTGAGATGAAAGATGAGTTAGCAGGGACGGATTGTGAGATTTGTGGGGCACCGATGGTTATCAAGATGGGGCGCTATGGCAAATTTTACGCTTGCTCTCGTTTCCCTAAATGTCGAAATACAAAAGCAATTGTAAAGGATATCGGAATTACATGTCCAAAATGTGGTGAAGGAACTGTTGTTGAACGAAAATCTAAAAAGAACCGTACCTTCTATGGCTGCTCTCGATATCCAGACTGTGATTTTGTCTCATGGGATAAACCAATTGGTCGTAATTGTCCCAAAGATGGGCACTTCCTTGTTGAAAAGAAGGTTAAGGGCGGAAAGCAAGTTATCTGTCCAAATGGTGATTATAAAGAAGAAGTTCAAAAGTAAAATTATAGATATACTTTTACTTATTTTTACTGAATCTTCATTGAAAAAGCTTCCAAAATCTGCTATTGTGCGTTTGGAAGCTTTTTTATATACTTAATGTTAAACGATTATCAATTGAAGGGATCGATAACAGATGGTTACTTTACAAAACCAACAATTAACTGTTCAAATTGACAAATTAGGAGCGCAATTACATAGCATTAAACGACAAGACAATGGTATTGAATACTTATGGCAGGGTGATCCTTCTTCTTGGAAACGCCAAGCTCCAATCCTGTTTCCATTTGTCGGTCGCTTAAAGGATGATCAGTACCGTTACAATGATCAAGTTTATCATCAAACGCAGCATGGCTTTGCGCGGGATCGGGAGTTTCAAGCTATCGAGCAGACACCGACGATGGTAGTAATGGAACAGCATGATGACGATAAAACACGGCAAGTATATCCATTTTCATTTAGCCTTCAAGTAAAATACTTGTTAGAAGAAGATAGTATCAAAATTAGTTATATTGTAAAAAATCCTAGTAAAAATGAGGCGCTCATCTATGCAATTGGTGCGCATCCGGGTTTTAATATGCCGTTAACAACGAAGGGAAAATTTGATCAAGTAGAACTAAGTGTACGTCCAGCTGCGAAGTATTCACGGATTGTTCTAGATGGGGCCTATAATGATTCAGCGCACCCACAAGTGATAGACATGACTGATTCGTTGCCGTTGAATCATGAGCTTTTTAATCGTGATGCGATTATTTTTAAGACTGACGGCAGTCATTTTACAGCTAAATTAACTGATAAGGATGCTAACCATGGTGTTGAAGTTGATACCTTTGCGACTGAATATGTCGGTGTTTGGTCGCAGTATCCTGCTACTGCTCCATTTGTATGTGTTGAACCATGGTGGGGGATTGCTGATAATGTAAATGCTGATGGACAATTATTGCATAAACAGGGAATGCATCGTCTTGCTCCTAATGAAATTGATAATTACAATTTTAGTATCAAACCATTTTAAAATTAGGCGAACCGTGGTATAGATTTCAAATAAAATTAAGAACGGCACAGCACAAGAATAGGGCTCCAGTGATCGGTAAATCCGAACGCTGGAACCCTATTTATACATTCATTTATTTTGCTTCTTTTGTCGGAGATAATAGCCTAACCCAAAGTTAACCATTGATTCTTTGCCTGCTAAAATTCGTCTGATATTTGATATATGGCGGTAAAGGACAATAGCTGTTAATATTCCTGCGACAATTGCTAATATCCAATCACGAATAAAGAGGGCAATCAGGAAAATGGCGGTTATTGCAGTTATGCTTGCGGCACTAACCATGCTTGTTAAGCACATAATGCCAATGAAAATTAAACAAGCGATAAGGAAAAGAAATGGATTATATGCAAGTAAGATACCGGCGCTAGTTGCCACAGCCTTGCCACCATGGAAATTATCAAAAATAGATACTGTATGACCCAGACTGGCGAATAACCCAATCAGCAGAGGATTAACGGTACCCGAAATTCCAAGAAAGTATGGCTGGCTGGCCGCCAATGTTCCCTTTAATACGTCAAAGATAAGCACCACTACACCTGCTTTAAATCCTAACGTTCGAAAAGTATTTGTCGTTCCAATGTTTCCGCTTCCTAGTTTCCGAATATCCTTGTGGTAAATATATTTACCGATCCATAAACCGGTAGGAATAGAGCCAAGTAGGTAGGCAATAATGATCATTCCAATAATTTCAAAAATCATAGAAATAGCTCCTTAATAATAGCTTTTACAGCTTTTAAGCATAGCATGAATACTAAATTTTAACCACTATGAAAAAACACCATTTGCTAAAATGCCAAGTTTTGAGTATCATTCATTATGAATTGAAATTGTACAATTTTTATCTTTACAATGAATAAATGTAAATGGTACAATAGCTTTCCGAACATACGTTTTAATATAAATTTGGCAATGGGAGGTCATTTTGTGGCCAAAGAAAAAGTAAAATATGATGCCTCGTCCATTCAAGTATTAAAGGGACTTGAGGCAGTTAGAAAAAGACCCGGAATGTACATCGGATCGACTGATGCACGCGGGTTACATCACTTAGTATATGAAATTGTTGATAATGCTGTAGACGAAGCTTTATCTGGTTATGGTGACGAGATAAACGTTACGATTGAGGCTGATAATGCGATTACGGTTCAAGATCACGGTCGCGGGATGCCTGTTGGGATGCATGCTTCCGGTAAACCGACACCGGAAGTTATTATGACGGTCCTTCATGCTGGTGGAAAATTTGGTCAGTCTGATGGTTATAAGACGTCTGGTGGATTACACGGGGTTGGTGCATCAGTTGTCAACGCACTATCAACGCACTTAACGCTAACAATTGTTCGTGATAATGTCCGGTATCAAGAAATATTTAAGGACGGCGGAAAACCAGTCGGAACATTAAAAAAATTAGGAAAAACTAAAGAGAGTAATGGGACGACTGTTTCTTTTAAGCCTGATCCTAAGATTTTTTCAACAACCGTCTATGACTACAACACCTTGGCTAATCGTCTTCGTGAATCTGCCTTTTTATTAAAGGGAATAAAGATAACCCTTACTGATAAACGGGCAGGACAAGAAAAACAGGATGTCTTTCAATTTAATGACGGTATCCAAGAATTCGTATCTTACCTCAATGAAGGCAAAGATGTGTTAGGAAAAATCCTATACTTTGACGGTAAGCAAGATGGCGTTGAAGTTGAAGTAGCTGCGCAATATAATGACGGATACTCTGAAAGCTTGTTATCATTTGTCAATAATGTCCGCACACCAGATGGCGGTACTCATGAGGCAGGCTTTAGAAGTGCTTGGACAAAGACTTTTAATGAGTATGCAAAAAAAGTTGGCCTGTTAAAAACTAATGATAAGAACCTAGAAGGTAGCGACGTTCGTGAAGGTTTGACGGCTGTAATATCAGTCCGCATTCCAGAGCGGTTACTTCAGTTTGAAGGGCAAACAAAAGATAAATTAGGTACTCCTGAAGCTCGTAAAATCGTTGATGCCATTGTAAGTGAGCAATTAAATTACACTTTAATGGAAAACGGTGACTTTGCTCAAACATTGATTCGTAAAGCATTAAAGGCTCGTGAGGCTCGTGAAGCTGCTCGTAAGGCCCGAAATCAAGCACGTGGCGGTAAACGAAAAGGCAAAAAGGAACGAAACCTTTCTGGTAAATTAACACCAGCCCAATCAAAAAATGCAAAGAAAAATGAACTATTCTTAGTCGAGGGAGACTCAGCTGGCGGTTCCGCAAAGCAAGGCCGTGACCGTAAGTTTCAAGCTATTTTGCCGTTGCGAGGGAAAGTCCTTAATACGGAAAAAGCAAAGTTAGACGACGTATTAAAAAATGAAGAATTAAATACGATTATTTATACGGTAGGTGCAGGAGCAGGTTCAGAATTCAATGTTGAAGATTCTAACTATGATAAGATCATTATAATGACCGATGCCGACGATGACGGTGCCCATATCCAAATTCTTCTTCTTACCTTTTTCTATAAATACATGCGGCCGATGATTGAAGCAGGGAAGGTATATATTGCATTGCCGCCGTTATACCGTCTACAGCGAGGCCGCGGCGCTAAAACAAATATTACGTATGCCTGGACAAATGATGAATTAACCAAACTAACTAAGAGAATGGGCAAAGGTACCCAATTGCAACGTTTTAAGGGTCTTGGTGAAATGAACGCTGATCAGTTATGGGAGACGACAATGAATCCTGAAACGCGGACATTGATTCAAGTACGAATTGAAGATGCTGAATTAGCAGAAAGACGGGTTACCACATTGATGGGTAATAAAGTTGAGCCTCGCCGAGAGTGGATTGAAGAAAACGTTCAATTTACGTTAAGTGATGATCAGGAATCTGATAAGTTAGTAGAGAATAAGGGACAATTGCCACCATCAAAAGAACCAACGATTAATACATGGAATTAATAGAGAAGGGAATCAAGCTTTGTGAGAAACGGTAAAATTGAACATATGACGCTTGAACAGATCATGGGCGATCGTTTTGGGCGCTATTCAAAATCAATTATTCAAGAACGGGCCTTACCTGATATTCGAGATGGCTTAAAACCAGTTCAGCGTCGAATACTATTTGCAATGAACAAAGACGGCAATACTTATGATAAGGGATTTCGGAAATCTGCTAAATCAGTCGGTAATGTCATGGGTAATTTTCACCCGCATGGGGATAGTTCCATCTATGAAGCATTAGTACGGTTGAGCCAAGACTGGAAACTTCGAGAGCCATTGATTGAAATGCATGGTAATAATGGATCGATGGACGGGGACCCTCCAGCTGCAATGCGTTATACAGAAGCACGGCTGAGTAAAATTGCCGGATTAATGCTTCAGGATATCGATAAAGATACTGTTGAAATGACGCTAAACTTCGATGATACAGAGAAGGAGCCAACAGTTTTACCAGCCCGGATTCCTAATTTACTCGTTAATGGAGCTACGGGAATTTCTGCTGGGTATGCAACCGAGATACCTACTCATAATCTTAGTGAAGTTCTTGATGCATTGATTTATTTAATCAAACATCCAACTGCTTCTCTTGATAAGCTAATGGAATTTATTCCGGGACCTGATTTTCCAACTGGGGGAATTATTCAAGGAATTGACGGAATCCGTAAAGCCTATCAAACAGGTCGCGGACGAGTAGTGGTTCGGGCTAAAACCGAAATTGAAACTTTACGTGGTGGTCGTCAGCAGATTAACGTGACTGAGATTCCTTATGAAGTAAATAAGGCACAGCTAGTTAAGCGGATTAATGATTTGCGGCTTGCCAAGAAGGTAGAGGGAATCGCTGAAGCTCGTGACGAAACTGACCGAAGCGGGTTACGGATTGCAATTGAATTAAAACGTGGTGCTAATGCTAATGGTATCCTTAATTACCTTTTAAAAAATACTGATTTGCAGATCAACTATAATTTTAATATGGTAGCAATTGATGATCAGCGACCGATGCGGGTTGGCTTAAAGCGAATCCTAACATCATATCTGGAGTTCCAGAGAGAAATTATTCGACGTCGAACACAGTATAATTTAACTAAAGCACAGCACCGCCTTCATATTGTTGAAGGATTAATTAAGGCTTTATCTATCCTTGATAAGGTTATTAAGACCATCCGGGCAAGTAAAAATCGAAAGGATGCTAAGGAAAATTTAGTTAAAGAATATGATTTTACTGCTGAACAAGCTGAAGCAATTGTTACGTTGCAACTATATCGCTTAACGAATACCGATGTAACTGAATTAAAAGATGAGCAGGACCAATTAAACTCACAAATTAATGAATACCAGTTAATTTTGACAGATGAGAAAGAATTAGATAAGGTTCTTGCAAAAGAAATTCGTGCGATAAAAAAACAATTTGGTAATCCACGCCGAACTAAGATTGAAGACCAAGTTGAAAAATTGGAAATTGATACTAAGGTTACAGTTGCTAATGAAGATGTTGTAGTATTAGTTTCACATGCTGGATATATTAAACGAAGCAGTATTCGATCATTCAAAGCATCTGAAGCCGATGAAAATGGACTGCGTGAGGATGACTATCCATTACTTATTCAGCAAACCAATACATTGTCGCACCTATTTATGTTTACTAATCTTGGTCATATTATTTACCGCCCTGTTCATGAAATAGCTGATGCACGGTGGAAAGATACAGGAGAACATATTTCACAAACAATTGGGCTGGCTGATAATGAGGAAATTATTAAGGCCATGATTTTTGATAAGCTAGCACAACCAGGAACGATTATCATGGGAACAAGTGATGGTCAAGTAAAACAGACATCGTTCACGGATTATAAGCCTGGTTCGCGCTATAAGAGTCATGCTAGTGCTGCAATCAAGTTGAGACCTCATGCACGTGTGGTAAGCGTTGACTACTATGAACCATCAAATGAGAGCCAATCAATCCTAACAATTAGTCGTCAAGGATATGCAGTGCGATATGATGTAGCAGATGTGCCTGTAACTGGTATTCGAACTGCAGGTGTGCGGGCAATTAACTTAAAAGATGATGACCAAGTAGCTGATCAGGTCCTAGTTACAGAAGGCCAGTCAATTGCCGTGATTACACAACGGGGTGCATTTAAGGAGATGCCTGTTGATGAAATCGAGATAGGTGCACGTGCGCGACGTGGTGAATTAGTACTTCGCCGTCTTAAATCTAACCCTCATGAAATAGCAGATTTCCTTTCTTATGATAGTGATTACAAGGGCGCGTTTGAAATAATCACTAAGCGACCAGCTTTTCAGGATGTAATGGCTACAGATCACCATCTTAGTTCAATCAAATCGAATGGGACGTTTGTAATTGATACTGATACTCAAGGAGAACCAGTAAAACTACGGATAAAACAGACAAATATTTTAGATGAAGAGCCGGTTTCGCAAAGTTAAAAGAAGGTGTAATGCGATGGCCTATATTAAAGATATTAGAGCATTGGTTGGACATCAGCCATTAATTATGACCAGCGCTTCTGGTGCATTATTAAATGAATCAAGAGAGGTGCTTTTGCAAGAACGAGCTGATACCGGTGATTGGTGCTTTCCAGGTGGCTATATGGAATTTGGTGAATCTTTTGATCAGACTGTTAAACGCGAATTTAAAGAGGATGCGGGAATTGAAGTAGTTCCGATAAAACAATTAGCGATACTAGATCAAAATTTTTACACTTATCCAAATGGAGATAAAGTTCAGCCAATTAATGCTTTTTACTTAGTTAAAGAAGAAGGTTCAAAGCGTTCTCAGCCTAAGCCAAGCGAAACAACAACTACTAAGTATTTCTCACTATTAAAGGAGCCGCCGAAGTTGTTTAATGACCAGCATCAGCAAATGTGGCTAATTTTAAAAGAGTTTATTCAAAATAAGTGAGATATTTAATAATTATTCTTTAATCTGCTAACTTCCATGATAGAATAGGAATGTAGATCGGTTCACGTCTTGGAAATAATTATGATTAAAGTAGTGAACAAACAGGAGGAATTAATATGAGCAAAGAATTAGTGTTCGGACACCAAAAACCTGATACAGATGCGATTACTGCTGCAATGGCATTTTCATACTTCCAGAATCAATTAGGATATGAAACTGAAGCAGTTGCTCTTGGTGAACCGAATGATGAGACTAAGTTTGCATTAAAGACTTTCGGAATGAAAGCTCCACGAGTAATTGAAACGGCTGCAAACGAAGTAGACAAGGTAATGCTTGTTGACCATAATGAACCACAACAAAGTGTCAGTGATATTGATAAGGTTACTGTTACTCACTTGGTTGATCATCACCGAATTGCTGGTTTTGAAACTGCTCAACCACTTTGGGCAACAGTACGTCCTTACGGTTGTGTAAGTACTATTATTACTGAATTATTCCAAGAAAAGCACATTAATATTCCTGCTAACTTAGCTGGAATGATGCTTTCTGCAATTATTTCTGATACTTTACTTTTGAAGTCACCAACTACAACTGACCATGATCGTGAAGCAGTTAAATACCTAGCAAAAGTTGCTGGTGTTGAAGATTACGAAAAGTATGGTATTGAAATGCTTAAGGCAGGTACAAACCTTGGTGCCAAGTCTGATGCTGATATCGTTGACGGCGATGCTAAGACTTTTGAACTTGGCGGGAAGAAAGTTCGTATTGGCCAAGTTAATACTGTTGACTTAGATGACGTTTTTGCACGTCAGGCCGACTTAGAAAGTCAAATGCAAAGCTTAATGAATGATAATGGCTACGATTTATTCCTATTGATTGCCACTAACATTTTAAACAGTGACTCTGAATTGTTAGTAATTGGGGATCCTGCTGAAAAGGTTGAAACTGCTTTTGGCAAGAAACTAAACGAAAAGAATCGGATGAACTTACCAGGTGTTGTATCACGGAAGAAACAAGTTGTTCCTCCTTTGACAGATGCCTTTGAAGGTTAATATACAAATAAGAGATCGGGAAAACTTCTCGATCTTTTTTAATATCAATTGTGAGCTTTAAATTTAAAATTTTATTTTTGATTGGTTAAAATATAGGTATTGATTTCAAGAAATGAGGTTGAGATTAATGGATATTACATTTACTAATCAGGCAATTGAACGCTTACAACGTTATAACCCATCAGCCAAGAAGATGCTTCTCGATTTTGATGATGGGGTTGGTCCATTTTCTGCAGTTGGGAGTTGCAGCTTAGACGGCGGTTATCGATTAATCTTTGTCAAAAAAGACTTAGCTACCCCAGACTATGATAAAAAACTTACATCTAATTTGGGCGACGTTTTCATAAAAGAACATACGGCTGTTCAGTTTGACCAAGAGATGGAAGTAAGGTTTAATCCCCAATACTTTACGATGCCCCTTGTTAGCCCTAAGCGTGTTCTAACGAGTAATCTTGAAGTTTTAGATCTTAGTGATACAGAATTAAATTCTCAAATTAACAAGGCTCACGATTGCTAGTAATATCAGTAATTTAAGATTAGTTCAGAACGAAAAATTGTTCTGAGCTTTTTTGTTATTTTACTGAACATAAGAAAAAACGATAAGGATAAGACTTTAATCTATCCTTACCGTTTATTGCAGAACCTCTTTAAAGAATAATTCTAAAAATAAAAGTTATAATGATTGCAAGAATTCCAACAGCTGTTGCATAGGAAAAATGCTTACGGTGGCTTACTTTAATAAAAGCTTGTCTTCCCACGAGAATAGTAAATATGGCCCAGCAAAAAGTTGCGATGATTAAAATATACAATTTCCAACTGGTTGGCAGGTGATGATAGAAATCGCCATAGAATACCATCATTCCTATAAACATTACGAAGGCATAAGCATAATTGTCTCGGCGAAAATTAAAATTAAAGAGATAGGTAAAAATACAAAATAGTAGAATGCTAATAATATCATTTAAGACCATACACTTCACGCTCCCTTATACCCTTTATTATAGCTACTAGCAGGTTAAAGATAAAATATATAAGAAGTAATGTCGGATAATATGATATGATTATCTTGATAGACTTAGTGAAGGTGGTGCTAGCAGTGAAGAAAAAAGCTATGCGACAAGAGATAAAATTATTAACAGAAGAAAACCAACAATTACGCCAATATACCCTATTAGCATTCACGGGAATTATATTAAGTATGATGATAGGATTGGTACGACTAGTGCAAAAACATTAGCTTTTAGGGAAAATTATGAATTTAATATACGAAAAAGCTGCAATAGAAGATCTACCACGAATTGTTGAAATTTATAATCAAATTATCCCATCGCGAATAGCCACTGCGGACCTCAAGCCGGTAACTGTTGACGAACGTAAGAAATGGTTTGCGTCTTTTGACAAAAACCATCCAATATGGGTAATTAAAGATAAAAACGAGATCATTGGTTGGGTTGCGCTTGAACACTTTTATGGTCGGCCGGCTTATAACCATACCAGTGAAATTGCAATCTATCTTGATCAACATTTCCAAAAACAAGGAGTTGGGAAGAACACGTTGCGATTTGTTATTAACCAATTGCCTAATTTAAATATTGAAACAATTGTGGCATATATCTTTGGTCATAACCATCCTAGTTTAAATTTATTTAAATCATTTGGCTTCACTCAATGGGGGCTTTTACCACAGGTGGCAGAGCTTGATAATATTAAGCGTGATTTAGTGATTTTAGGACGACGGTTTAAATAATTACTGGATGACTAAAAATACTAACCACCGTGTTTGACCAACCTAGTTATTTTTAGGAAAGTACAAAATAAACGACCAGAATTAGCTGTTAGCCAATTTTGGTCGTTTGTTCTTATGCTTGATAATTTATAGTGTAGCTGTCTCGAAAATAATCTATTGTGCTTCTTTTTCTACTTCTTCTCTTGTTTTTACGTCATTAATATGCAATTCAAATTTAACTAAATTTAAGCCAGTCATCTTACTGATTGCACGCTCTACCTCGGAGCAAACAGCCTTAAAAATTTCTGGAGCACTTTTTCCGTATTCAATTGTTGCGTCCATTTTTAGCGCCACTTGTTTCTCACCAACATCAGCGCTGATTCCTTTAGTAGGATTACTACCAGAAGTTACCTTGTCTGCTAACTCACTAAACATATTTCCGTCAAGTGAAAGGATACCTGGTACTTTACTAGCGGTAATGCCAGCGATTTTCTCGATTACTTGGTCATCAAAAGTTAATTGCTCGTCGATCGTTTTAGTGTTTGTAGTTGTTGTCATGTTAATTCCTCCTCAGAATTAGTTGGCAAGTTTATCTAACATTTTAGTTGCAAGCTTATTCAATGAATAGCCTTTTGCATCAAGAAAATAGCCGATTCCACCTAGGATAGTTATAGCTACTAGAATTCCAATCATTGGGAGAAATCCCCATATGATCCAACTAACGCTAATAATTAGTCCTAAGATAACACCGATTGTAGCAAGTTTCATGGGGCACCTCCTTAGACAACGACAACTGATTTTTTATCCGTATATGGACTTAACTTAACATGTAATTTATTAAGATCAATGTCGAAATCTTGCTTAAGGTTCTCTTTAATCGTCTGAAGAAGTACAGTGTGAATTAATTTAGGATTGGTTCTGTTTGATAACATTCCATGGACTGTAACGTCTGCTTTACGATTATTTCGGTGCATTTTAAGTTTAATAACCGGGTTATAAAGATCATATTTAGCAATTGAAGTACCTAAGCTATGTTCAACTGCTTGCTGATCAATTTGTACCTTATTAGCACCTTCCTTAGCGATTACCATTTGTTTAGTTGTTGTTGGACGAAAAATAGCAACTGCCATTACGGTTAGGGCAACGATGATTAAGAACATCGCAACACCTGCTGAGAAACTTTGTCCAGTTGAACTATGAAGCCAATCGTTAACTGGGATAGTCCAAGCTTGGTCACGGTAAAACCATAATGACACTACAACAATTCCGACAATTATCTGAAGCAACATTGCAAATGAAATCCACCATTTTTTCCAGGCGGCCATTACAACCACATCCTTTCTATTAACATTTCCTTGCTATGAGGTAATCATAACATGGTAGAAAACGCTTTACCCTAATTAGTAAAACACTAAAGGTAATATTAAGGATGTGTTAACAGAATAGTCATAAACAAGAAAACCATCTTACAATAAGACGATTATTGCAAGATGGTTTTATGCTACTTATTTTGCCGTTCTTGAAGATTTGCTATTTCAGAATAGGCTGGGGAAAGCATTTCTTCTACTTGTTTGAAAAGGGGAGTGTAGCGCTGATATACCTTTACGGCTGCTGGATCTGGTTGATAGGAACTAACATTGCCGATTAATTGTTTAGGTATCTCAAGACTATCAATCATTCCAAGGCTTTTCATTCCCATAATCGCTGCCCCTAGACACCCAGATTCAAATGAGTCTGGAATATTAACCGGACAATTGAGAATGTCTGCTAACATTTGCCGCCAGACTTCAGAACGGGCGAATCCTCCGGTGGCAGTTACACTTGCTGGTTCACCGACAAGCGCACGGACAGCTTGGAAAACAGTTGCGATGTTCATGCTAATTCCTTCCATAACGGCCCGTAACATATCAGCACGTGTATGGATCTGTGACAAACCAAAGAAACTACCGCGAGCTTTTGCATTCCATAATGGAGCTCGTTCTCCTCCAAGAAATGGATGGAAGAGGAGACCGTGAGCTCCAGCGGGAACGCCTTCGATTACGTGATTAGCTAAAGTGTAGGGATCAACATTTTCATTTTTAACGGCACTACTATCAACCAAGTGCTCAACTGCCCACTGATATACATCGCCACCGTTGTTAAGGGGCCCGCCGACTACCCACTGGCCTTTACTAATTGCATAGCAGAACAAACGTCTTTCTGGGTCGATTACCGGATGATCTGTAACAACCCGCACGGCAGCTGAAGTACCGATAGTAATGGCAACTGTATTTTGTTTAGTCGCCCCGACACCAATATTTGAAAGAGCGCCATCGTATGCACCATAAACGAATGGCGTATCAGCTGGTATACCTAATTTTTCCTGTGCTTCTGGAACTAAACCATGTGCTTGGGTAATTCCGTCAACTATTTCTGGAAGCTGGTCTTTGGTAACGCCTGCTAGGGTAAGTGCTTGATCGTCCCACTGGCAAGTTTTAAGATTCATCAAGCCAGTACTGGAGGCGATTGACATATCTACTTTGAATTCGTTGAATAAGCGGTAGAAAAGATATGCTTTAATATCAGCAAAGTATGCTGTGCGGCTAAATAATTCTGGTTCATCTTTTTTTAGCCAGAGAAGTTTAGTCAGCGTTGACATTGGGTGAACGGGAGTCCCGGTCTTCATGTATAGCTGCTGGCCTTCAGTCATCATTTTAAGGTTATCAGCTGCTCGTTGGGCCCGACTATCAGCCCATGTGATTAGACGGGAAATAGGCTTTTTATTTTTATCTAATAAGAGGAGACTCTGGTTTGCACTTGAAATTGAAACCGCAAGTAATTTTCCTTTACTAAGATTAGCCTTAGCAGCGACATCATGGATAGCTTGTTCAGCTGCGTTGATTATTTCTTCAGGCTCTTGTTCAGCCATTCCAGCAGCATTACGATGAAGTTCGTATCCATAGTTAGCCTGGTCAATTACACGGGCATCCTGGTCGTATAATACGGCTTTTGTGCTCGAAGTTCCAATATCAACACCAATTAAATAGTTCATTTATTGTTCTCCTTTAAGTAAGTAATTTAATTCTCTTTGTAATATTATATGCTAAAGTGACTGGCGTGCAACGATTTCAACTGGTAAAAGAGTAGTTGAACTAACAGTACTTGCCCGGTTAATCTGTGTCAATAGTTTATTGGCTGCCAAATTACCCATTAACTCCATGTCCTGCTTTAATAAAAATATCCCATTTGCGACGTACTGCGACCATTCCCAGTCATCGAAGCTAACTAAACCGATGTCCTCTGGGAAAGAAAGGTTCAGTTCCTTGAAAATCGCTAATAAGTCGAATAATATCGGGCCCATTAATGAAACTACGGCTGTCTTTCCTTTAAGCTCATTTAACTGTTGCAGGAATGCTTTTGTAAGCCAATTACGATCATGTCCGCGAGTTTCAATATTATGGTAGCTAAGGCCGTTGTCAGCAGCAGCAACCTTTAACCCAGCAATTCGGGGGATTTGACCTGATGCTTCCGCAAAACGAGCACTAACAGTTAATATGTTTTGATAATTTTTTTGATAAAGAATTTTGCCGAGATTGTAGCAAGCATCACGATTCGCAGAAGTTACTTTACCAACAGTAGAAGGCTGATCGTCAACTTCACGGTCAACAATAACTAGTGGAATATCATGATGGATAGCAGAAGAAAATTGATTGAAGTATCGTGAGTTAGGCTGAACAATGATTCCATCAACCCTTTGCTGGTAAAGACGTTGGAGTGCCCGGCTTTCGTTCTCACGAGAATTATTCGTATTCATGAGTAAAATGTCGTAGCCTGCTTGCTGCAGAACGTCGTCAATCCCTTTGGCGAGTAAAGATGAAAAGGGGTTAGAGATATCACCAACGAGGATTCCGACAACATGACTATGATTTTGTCGGAGTAGGCGGGCAGAAGCAGTTGGAACAAAGTGAAGGTCATTAATCGCCTTTTCCACTCGTTTCCGTGTTGCCGGCCGCATTTTATCGTAATGGCCGTTAAGGATACGTGAAACGGTGGTAGCAGAAACGCCAGCTGCTTTAGCAACGTCGGCGATAGTAGTATGTTGCGTCATTTGTTTATTCATCATCCTTATTAGTTCTACTATTAAGAATACCAAACCATGCAAAAAGCGTCACTAGCTAATTCGCTAGGACGCTTGAATTATAGCTTAAACAAATAGTGAGATGGCATAAACTGCGCCTAATCCTGCAAGAGCTAAGACGGAGGTTAGGGTTGTCCATGAAAGCAATGTTTCTTTTAGCGAAAGGCCAAAGTACTCCTTGATCATCCAGAATCCGGCATCATTAACGTGACCGCAGAAGACAGAACCAGCACCGATAGATAGAACCATCAATGTTGCCATGACGGAATTGCCACCAAATTGATGCGCCATTGGAACGACAAGTCCGGCAGCAGTCATGGCCGCAACCGTTGATGAACCAAGTGACATTCGTAGTAGCGCGGTGATTAACCAGGCAGCTAGGATCGGCGAGATATTAGTTTGAGCGAATAGCCCAGAAATATACTTAGAAATTCCGCCATCAACAAGGACCTGTTTGAAGGCCCCGCCACCACCGATAATTAAAAGCATAACGGAAATTTGTTTAATTGAGTCGGCGAGAGAAGTTGAAATTTCTTCCATCTTCTTGTTGCGTCGTAAGCCCATGGTAAAAATTGCGAAAATTAATGAAAGGAGCATCGCAAGGTCAGGAGCACCAATAAATTGAATAAACTCGTTGACCGGGTTATTTTTAGGGAAAATAAATGAACAGATAGTAGCAACAGCAATTAAGATAACTGGCATCATGGCAGTTAAAACAGAAATACCAAATTTAGGTGTTTCTTCAAGCTTAAATTCTTTATATTCACCAAGAACGGAGATATCGATATTTTTCCGGTAAACACGCGGATATACTTTTTGTAATACCCAGTTATAAACAGGTCCTGCAATGATAATCGTTGGAATAGCAGCTAAAATACCGAGGAGCAAAACATGACCAAGGTTAGCACCAAGAATGTCGGTGATTGCTGTTGGTGCAGGGTGTGGGGGTAGGAAAGCGTGAGTAACGTTTAACGTGGCAGCCATTGGAATACCGAGGTACATTAATGGCATGTCAAGTTCACGCGCGATAATGAAAATAATTGGTAAAACGACAACCAGTCCGACTTCAAAGAATAATGCTAATCCGATAATGAAGGAAGCGAGGATAACGGCCAATTGAATCCAGCGCCGGCCAAATTTATTAATAAGGGTAGTTGCAATTCGGTATCCGCCACCAGCATCGGAAACTAATTTACCAAGCATTGAACCAAATCCAAAGATAATTGCAAGGTGTCCAAGCTGGCCGCCGATACCTGACTCAATTGTTTGGGGGATCTTTGTAAGTGGTAATCCAAGCAATAGACCAACGATGAAAGATGTGATTACTAAACCAACAAAAGTATTCATTTTGAGTTTAACAATCATAAAAATAAGAATAATAACTCCAATTAAAACGATAAGTAAAGGCATAGTAGGTAACCTCCTAGTGAGTGGATTGTTGTTGCAGTTTTGCAATTGTTGAGTAGGCTGGTGTTAATAGCCCTTCAACCTGTTGGAAAAGCGGTAAGTAGTTTTGATAAATATTAACCGCCTCTTGATTTGGCTGATATGAACTGATATCGCCAATAAATGTTTGAATAATTTCGTAGTTTTCAATCATTTCCAAACTTTTCATTGCCATCGTGACTGCACCGAGACAGCCGGATTCAAATGAGTTGGGAATGTTGACTGGACAATTTAAGACATCGGCTAACATTTGGCGCCAGACTTCCGCGCGGGCAAAGCCACCAGTTGCGGGTACGCTTGCGGGTTCACCAACAAGATCTCGTACAGCTTGGAAAACAGTTGCAATGTTCATACAGATACCTTCCATTACGGCCCGGAGCATATCAGCCCGTGTATGCATATGAGAAAGACCGAAGAAACTGCCACGGGCATTAGCATCCCATAACGGGGCACGTTCACCACCGAGGAATGGGTGGAAAAGCAATCCGTGTGCTCCAGCAGGTACGCCTTCAATAACTTGATTAGCGAGCGTATACGGATCAATATTTTCGTTCTTAACTGCACTTGCATCAACTAAGTGTTCGACAGCCCATTGATAGACATCGCCACCATTGTTAAGCGGACCACCGATTACCCACAATCCTTTATCTACGGCATAACAGAAGAGTCGTTGTTGGGGGTCGATTACAGGATGGTCAGTCACAACCCGAACTCCAGCTGAGGTCCCAATTGTAATTGCAACGGTATTTTGCTTAATTGCACCAACGCCCAAGTTAGATAAAGCGCCGTCAAATGCACCGTAAACAAATGGCGTATCAGCTGGAATACCCATTTTTGCTTGTGCTTCTGCCGTTAGCCCAATCGCTTGAGTTGTTCCGTTGACAATTTCTGGTAATTGGTTACGGTTCACCTTTGCAAGTTCTAGTGCCTGTTCATCCCAGTTACAAGTGTTGACGTTCATCATTCCCGTACACGAAGCGATGGAAACATCAACCTTAAATGTATTGAAAAACCGATAGAAGAGGTACGACTTGATATCTCCAAAATATGCTGCTTTTGCAATCTTGTCGGCTTGGGTTTTATTGAGCCACATGATTTTTGTTAATGGGGACATCGGGTGAATCGGTGTACCGGTTTTAGCATAGATTTGCTGCCCAGCAGGACTATGTTTTAACTCATTAGCGACATCACGTGCACGGGTATCAGCCCAGGTAATTACGCGAGAAAGAGGGGTGAAGTTCTTATCAAGCATGATTACGCTTTGATTAGCACTAGAAAATGATACCGCTAACAATTTTCCGTTTGTTAACTTTGCTTTTTCAGCAGCGTCATGAATAACTTTTTCCACTGCTTCAACAATTGCCGCCGGATCTTGCTCAGCCATTCCATTAGCATCGCGGTAAAGAGAATAACCTTGACTAAATTGATCTAAAACAGCTGCGTTTTGGTCGTATAAAACTGCTTTGGTAGAAGTAGTTCCAACATCGACACCGATAAAATAATTCATAGCAAATTCTCCCTCTATTTATTCTTTGAAAACGTTTTAGTTTATCGATACACCTAATAATATAATATTTTATGTAAGCGTTGTCAACACATTATTGAATATCAGTTTATCGATTTCCTAAAAAGCTAAATAAAAAGTAATTGCATATGCATATTAAGGTGTGATACTATTAGTTGCTTAATTTGTTATATTTTAGTTGTAAGCAATGATTTTACGGGGAGGGATTACAATGAAAATCCGAAAAGCAACAATGGCAGATTTAAATGTAGTAGTAGATATTTTACGTGATGGCCGTAACCAGTTGGCTGAACGAGGCGTTGATCAATGGCAGGGAGACTATCCTAACGTCACTCATGTAAGAGAAGATATTGAAAATGGCTATGCTTATCTCGTAAAGGCGGATGATGGACAAACGGTCGGTACACTAGCAATCGTTGAGGCACCGGATCATTTTTATGATAAGCTTAATGGGGAATGGCTAATTAATACTGAAAATTATGTTGTAATCCATCGTGTAGCAATTCATTCACGTCATGCGGGAAAAGGCTATGCGTCAAAATTATTTTTAAGTTTGATTGAATATCTAGAAACAGAACGTCCTGATATTAAGTCAATTCGTTTAAGCACAAATGAAAATAATGCCGCAATGCAACGAATCGCAATAAAAAGCGGTTTTAAAAAGGTGGGGACTTTACATGGGGCGTTCCGACCAAATGAACTTTCGTATGTTTACGAATTGTTAACTAAGGTACGGGTTGCTTAGGAGGAATACAGTGAAAAAGAAATATTGCCCTCAATGCGGAACACAACAGCCAGCTGATGCAAAATTCTGTTCAAAGTGTGGTTATGATTTCGGAAATCTTTTGTCGCGCCGATCACAACGAAGACAAGATAATAAGTGGCGCAAACGGATAATTTTAATTAGTATTATTGTCGTTATTTTAGTGATTAGCGGGGTGATTATTGGTCAACGCAACAATCATTATGCAAGTCATGATGTATCTGAAGCATCAAGTTCGATGACTAGCGGCAGCACTGACCAGGCAACTTCAGCAAGTGAGGATAACGAGACAAATACGCAATCACAACCGCAATCATCTGGTAACGCACTTTCACCTAATATTGGTCCTAAAGTGAGCGCGGCGGCAATTACTTATTACGCGGTAAAGACTAATACTCCTTGGCAAGATTTTTTAACTTTTGATAAAAATGAAGGGATAACAGTCCGTCTTTCAACTGACAGAGACTTGTTGGATAAGTTAACCGAAAAGGGACAGGGGATGGCTTACGAAGTTTTTGGCAATCACGATGCTGATGAAGATAGTGATCCTGAATTTGTTTATACAATTGATAAAGACGACGATATTAATATTTATTATTTATCTCATCGTAGCGATGCTGACAGTTACGATCCTGTTACGACCGTGTCCAGACAAGAGATTGTTGATTACTTAAACACCCATCATTATGCTAATGCAACCCAGCAACTAGGCGAAAAAGTTATTATTGAAAAATAAATGCCAAACACAGCCATGATTGACTGGATTTGACATTTACTGTTATTTTTGATTAATTTGTTTAGCATATTCACGAGCATTGTAAAGTTCATAGACTACCCATGTTTCGATAAGAGTGATAATACAGATAAGAACGGCTGTATACATATCTGGCAATACGAATAAGAGAAGCAAAAAGATCCACGAGATCCATGACCATTGCGTTTCAATAGTAATAATACGTTGAACTCGTTTAGTAGGCTCGATTCGACCTGATTGGTTAAAAATTGTACGAATTTGGTAAAAATAGCGAACTTCAAAAATGCTTTCGATAATAAAAATAACGGTTAAGATGATTAATAAAACATTCATCATAATAAGGACCCCTTATCCTTTAATTTACCTATAATTCTAGAACTATTGGAATGGGGAAGCAATTTAATCGCGTCAAAGAATAAAAAATAGGCTTTTATCAAACATTGATTGAATGATAAAAACCTATTTTTTCAATTCTACATATCAAGAAATTAGACATTCATTGTCTTGCCATATTCATTATTAATGGTGTCAACAACGTCCTTGGCATGCATATCGTCTTCAACAACTGTTTCACCATCACGAAGAGTGTACTTTACACTCTCGTCCAAGTTATCAAAGTCTACATCATTACCATCTGCATCCACAAAATTGAACTTCGAGTTTTGGAAGTTCTTAAGAGCATCTGCATTAATTTCCATGATTATGCTTCCTTTCGCCATTATAGTAACACCAAATTAGCAAAAGGTACAGGGGAGTGCTAAAAGAATTGAAAAATATTATGGGAAACGAACAGTAAGATTAGTTCAGTCGATAAAGAGCTGCACGTATACCCGTTTTTGATGCATGAAATACTTAATGAAACTAGTCGGAAATGGGAAATCTTTGACGAAATTTTGCGGTGGATTAATAAACATCGGTACTAATTAAAGTGAAAGAGCCATTGCTAACGTGATGACTCTTTTTTGCTGGCCATCTATAATAACGTTTAAGAAAAGAAAAATGTAAAAAGTTTATTTAATTTACACCTTTAACTAATGGTGTTCAGAACATATAATAAGAGGTAGGAAGAGAAGATTGTATCTTGATAGGAGGAAAACGAAATGTCTTTAATGCAAAATACCTCAGAAATTAATAAAACTGATAAGCAAGTTTACTTGGTTACTTTAATTCGGCGGAGTACAAATATGCCACAATATATTGATCATATGGTTTATGAAACTGCTGAAGGCGGCCAAAAGTTTATGGCACGTTTGGTTGAAGCATTTTCACGAGCTGGGTATCGGCAACAGAAGATCAGTGATGATAAGTATGATCTTGATAATGGGCTTGATAAAATCACATTGCGGGGTACTACTCAACCGATCTACAAGGATTAATAGAATAAATAACTTTTAATTAGAAAAAACTGATGCTGTATGAAAAATACAACACCAGCTTTTTTAGTCTTTGTTCTGCAATGACGGAATTTTAACGTCATCAGTATAATTTGGACTCCACCAACCATGCTGACTAATGTAGCCAGATGGTAAGCAGCACAGTACTATTTCAATTACGTCAAGGACAAATGATAGTGACACTAAGAAACTATTGTCACCACTACTTAAAACGATTGAAATTAGCCAAAAAGCTAAAACTGCCCACCCGGATAAGCCAGCATCACGGAAGCGGCGAACACTAATGGCGATTGATGGGAAAATATTGGCAATAGCAAAAATTCCAGTAAGAATCATCAACACCATTGCAAAACCGCCAGCGTTAGCATAACCATCTAATAGGTTAGTCACGGCGGAACCAACTGCCATTACAATTAGCAAGGTTAAGATTAAGAAAATAATGGTGGTGACAAGAACGGGCCACCAGAAGTCCGCCCGCGTTGACCGGGCCTTGTACTTGAAAGCGTTTTGCCAGTAGTACTTGTAAGCTTTAAACATAAAATCTACTCCTCCAAAATAATGTCGGACTTGATTATAACATAAAAAGACCAACCAACTAGTGCGCTGATTGATCTCTAATTTATTAAGATGCTAATTTTTATTGGGCAGTGTAGCCACCGTCAGCGACAAATTCAGAGCCGGTGCTAAAGCTTGATTCGTCAGAGGCAAGGTAGAGAGCAAGGTTAGCAATCTCAACTGGCTTTCCTAAGCGGCCCATTGGGTGCAGGCTGATAAGGTGTTCCTTAACCTTAGGATCAGTTTCCATTAAGTGTTCAACTAATGGGGTCACAACATAGCCGGGGTGGATTGAGTTGACCTGAATATCGTAGCCTTTTCGAGCACAGTCAAGGGCAGCAGACTTAGTCATGAGCCGGACACCACCTTTAGAAGCGTTGTAAGCAAAGAGGTCAGGATCACCAATTAGACCTTCAATTGATGAAAGGTTGATGATGGAGTTCTTTTCACCATTATCCTTCATCGCCTTAATACCGAGCTTAATACCCCACATGGTCCCAGTTAGGTTGATGCCGATGGTCTTGTCCCAGTTATCATCGTCCATTTGTTCAACGTCAGCGTAAACACCAATCCCAGCGTTGTTAACGATGATATTAACCTTGCCAAAGTGGTCAATGGTTTCCTTAATTACCTTTTCCCATTCAGCTTTCTTTGAGACATCTTGTTGAATGAAGAGGGCATTTTCACCAAGCTTGTTAGCCAGAGCTTCACCTTCCTCAGTGTGACGGGCAGTAATAACGACCTTAGCGCCTTCCTCAACAAAACGTTCGGCAATTGCTTCACCGATTCCCTTTGAACCACCGGTAACAATCGCAACCTTATTTTCTAAACGTCCCATGACATGCATCTCCTTGAAAATTTGTTATTTTGTTAACGGTTACATTATAACATTGTTTTATGAGATGAGTTGATAAAATTTAGTAAAAATAGGCAGATATTTTACTTATTTTAATTTAGGTTAGTTAGGCCATTTGTATAGCGTACGGTTACAATTAACAGCGCAATTTTCTAAATTATAATAGAATAATTTAGAGGAGAAATAAAAAACTGATATTAGCATAAAAAGTAATATTTTTATACCAACACCAGATATTGTAGCAACCTATTTTTAGTCTTTGCCCTGTAGTGACGGAATTTTAACGTCGTTTGTATAATTTGGACTCCACCAACCATGCTTGTTAATATAACCGGATGGCAAGCAGAGTAATACTAGCATGATGATTTCGAGGATGGCTAATAATGAATTAAGAATGCTGCTATTATTGCTTGAGAAAAGAATTGAGAGTAACCAGTAAACTAGTACTGTCCAACCAGTTAGACCGGTATCACGCAGGCGGCGGACACAAATTGCAATAGCAGGCAAGATATTAGCAACAGCAAATGCCGCAATGATAAATAATAAGAAAACAACAACAAAGCCACCGCTGTTATATCCATGCATGATTGCACTAACAGTTGTATAACCGGCAATTGCTAGTAAGAAATATAGAATAACTAAAATAATAAAATTAACTAATACAGGCCACCAAAAGTCAGCACGGGAAGAAACTGCACGATACTTAAAAGCGTTTTGCCAGTAATATTTGTAAGCTTCAAACATAATTAACTCCTCCTTAAATCTTATTTATTTAAATTATAACATTATTAATAGTGGAGGGTATTAAAAGCTAACATAAAAGGCTGATCTATAATAGTCAGCCTCATTAAAGCTATTCTTTGTTAGTGTTCTGTTGATTGAAATTGATGGGAAAATGTTGGCAATTCCAAAGACGATAGTGATTATCATAAACATTACTAAATTTATTGTTAACTAGTTATAGTAGTTTTTGAAGTTTAGTTATGATATGATAAATAAAATATAGAAGACCAACCGACGCATTTATTACGCTGATTGGTCTTTTGTAATTTAGGGAACAGAATAATTATAAATTTTACTGAAGGTATTTATCTGCTTCTTTATCAGACAAGTCATAGTTTTCTTTTAACTTTGCCTTAATATCTTCATCAGAAACTTTGACATCTCTTAGTGATTTAACGAGGATAGCAATAGCTTTCTCACGTTCTTCGTATTTTGCATCTGCAAGTAGTGTTTGAAACTTCATATAGCCACGCCTCCGCTCTGGATTTTCCTTGATATTTGCTATCTCTGTTTGGATTTGCCTAATAAACTTACTTTTATTGTCTACTTGATTATTCATTAATGCAAGAAAACTTTTGATTAGAATATCACTTTTTGAAAATTCTTTTGCTGTTGCATTAAAGATTATAATAGTCCTTTTGTCACCAAATTTAAGTTCTAATTTATTAGTGCAACGCATTTCAAATTCATAGCGTGCTAGGCCAAGATTGTAATAATCAAAATTGCAAAACATTATTACATTAAGTAGGGTACTTTGCAAGTACTCGATAATCATCATTAGGCTTTAGCAATTCTTGATCAATTTGCCCTAGGTAATATCGTAAACGAAAAGGGAGATTTTTCCGATCTGTAACCTGCATTTCAATAATAAAAATTCTATTATCTTTTATCAAGAACGTAAACATCGTAACGGACCTTCTTTGCAGCAACGTTTCCCACATCCTTTTGTGTTTCGATATTTACTATTTCTTTTAATTGAAGATGGGGAAGTGCTCGCTGGATTAGTTGGATACATATTTCTTTATTTTCTATTACCATTCCAAACATCGGGTCGCTGGTTATAGTCATTTCATTCCATTGTTGTTCATATTTTGCTACTTCATCTAAACTATGATGCACGATAATAACCTTCTCATATATTATCTATATTTGGAATTAAACTTCCTAAAGTATATATACGTAAAAATCTATAGTTTGCATTTTTTATTTTCGTTCGTTGCAAGCGAGTGATATTTTTTCTTATAATAAGTAATAGTAACTTTAATGAATAAATAACAGAGTAGGGATTTCTTAATGACAGTTGAATATAATGAATTAGAGTTTGAGAACAACTTAATCAATCACCTTGTTAATCTTGGTGGTAGTAAACAATGGGAATATTTACCGCAAGTTAAAACTACTGATCAGTTATGGGATAACTTCAAGCACATTCTTGAACAACATAATCAAGACCGGCTAGATCAACCATTATCAATGACAGAATTTAATCAGGTAAAGGCAGAAATTCAAAAGCAAACAAAAACTCCTTATGACGCCGGCCAATTTCTTTATGGAACTAATGGAATTTCACAAATTGAGATTGATCGTGATGACGGAAAGCATGTTTATTTAACTGTCTTTGATCAAGACCAAATTGGCGCTGGGAATACTGTTTATCAGATTGTTAATCAAATTGAGCGTCCAGCGATTATTCCTGGTCGTAAAGATCGTCGTTTTGATACGACATTATTGATTAATGGATTGCCAATTATTCAAATTGAAGAAAAAGCAGATGGGCGTGATGCCAAAGAAGCGCTAAATCAGATGCATCAGTATATTGAAGAAGAACAATATACTGATATTTTTGGCACTGTTCAAATCCTTGTAGCGTTAACGCCTCACGATGCCCGTTATATGGCTAATACAACTGCCGAAAAATTTAACACTGATTTTGCTTTTCAATGGCAACGGGCAGAAGATAATAAACCTGTATTAGATGCAATGCAATTTGCGGATCTTATGCTATCAATTCCAATGGCACACCAAATGGCTACAAATTATATGATTCTTGATGGTACACCTAAACATAAAATGATAAAAATTATGCGACCATATCAAGTTTATGCTACTAAGCGTGTTATTAGTAAGATTCGTAATCATACGTTTGGGATGGATGATCAACGGATTGGTTACGTATGGCATACAACTGGTTCAGGTAAGACAATCAGTTCTTTCAAAGCAGCATGGTTAGCATCTAGGTTACCTAATGTTGACAAGGTAGTATTCATGGTCGATCGGATCGCTTTAACGAACCAAACTGTTGATGAATATAAAGCTTATGATCCCGAAAACACAGAAGATAGTAATAGTGGAGTGGTTACTGAAACAGCAAATCGATGGGCATTAGCTAATAAGCTTAAACGCAAAGGTAATGGTATCATCGTTACTTCTACTCAAAAAATGGACGCGATGGTTAGAAGTAATGAATTTAAAGCTGTTAATAAAAATATTGTTTTTATTGTTGATGAAGCACATCGGTCTACTTCCGGTGATATGTTACAACGTATAAAACAAGCTTTTCCTAAATCAGCTTGGGTCGGTTATACTGGGACACCAGTATTTCCAGCAGAGAATGGGAAGTCAAAGACTCCGACAACAAGGGATATATTTGGAGATGTAATCCATACCTATACGATTCAGGACGCTATTAAAGATGGAAATGTTCTTGGTTTTAAAGTTGATTTTGAAACCACACTTACAGAAACTGTATTACGTGAACAATACCTACCGGAATATTTTAAGGCCCGTTATCCTAAAATGACAGATGAAGAGATTCAAGAACGAATTGTTAACATGACTGAAGATGACATGGACGACAAAGTAGAGCCGAGTGTCTATGATGAAAATCCTAAACATGTTGAGCTAGTGGTAAAAGATATTTTAAAAAACTGGAATAAGCGATCAGTTAATGGAAAATATAATGCAATTTTAACTACTCACGTTGGTGGCGGCAAAGCATCAACACCAATGGCAATGCAATACTATGAAGAATTTAAAAAGCAAAATGCTAAACGTGAGCAACCACTTAGAATAGGAATTACTTTTAGTCAAGATACATCTAATGGGGATAATCAGTTAAATACTAATAACTCATTACGTAAAGCAATGGCTGACTATAATGAAATGTTTGGAACTAGTTTCGATGATAAACAGGTCAAAGAGTATACCGAACAGGTTGTGTCACGATTAAATCGGACAATTGATGATGGTAAATATTTTGACATTGTAATTGTTGTTGACCAGCTTTTGACTGGGTTTAATGCGCCACAATTAAATACTTTATATGTTGACCGAACATTAAAAGGAGCAGCTTTAATCCAGGCTTATAGTCGAACCAACCGGGTTTATGACATGCAGACAAAACCGTTCGGAAGAATTGTTAATTATCGTTGGCCTAACCATACTGAATTACTAATGAAAAAGGCTCTAGCCAAATATGCTAATAGAGATTCAGCAAGTGTCCAAACTTCATTATTTAATGGTAGTGGTGAAAATGAAGGCGTTATTGCTCCAACTTATGATGAAGTGAAGAAAAAGCTTCATAAAGTAGTAAACAGTTTAGCCAGTTTTTCAGATGATTTTACTGATATACCAGCAAGTGAAGCTGCACAAGAACAAATGTATAAAGATCTGCGACAATATAATCATTTAATGGCAATCGCTAAACAAGATGATAACTATGATGATAAGCATCCAGAAAAGTTATTAACTTCATTGGGAATGTCAGAAGATAATGAAGAAATCTTAACAACAACTTTGGCAAACAAACTAAAGACAAAAATAGCACAAAAACACCATCTTGATCTTTCACAAGTTGACTTACAAATGGAGCACGTCAAGGAAATTAAAGTTAATTGGGACTATCTTGAAGGTTTAATTGCTGAAGTTATGAATAAATACCATGATAATGATATCGAGGGCGCCAAGAAGTCAGCAGAAGAAGTAGAAAAAATCTCAGATAAATTGGAAGACCGAAGCTATGCAGCTAAGATTCTTCGTTTCATTGAAGATATTTTTAACGGAAAGGTAAAGGCTAACGAATATCCGGTCTTGCAAAAGCATATTAAGGGCTTGATTGATAATAATAATGACGATCAACAACGAACCGCTATTTTCAATTATAAGAAGCGCTGGGGATTAGCTGATATTCAAGATTCACATCTAATTAACGAAATTTTAGATAGACATGTCATCGGTGCTGATGATCTTAATGGTAATGGGGAATTAGATAATATCGTTAGAGAAGGTCAAGCTGTTTATAAGACTGATGCAGAAGATGATGAAGTAAAGGGCTTGAGTAAGATTAAGTATCGAACACATTTGCGACGCGACATTAATAAGTTTGCGGATAAATTAAAAAAAGAATATTAGGAGTTTTTTGAATGAGTAAAGCTAAAGAGATAACAAGTCAATTATGGGAAATGGCAAACCGCCTTCGAAGCAATATGGATGCTAGTGAATACCGAAACTATATCTTAGGCTTCATGTTCTACCGTTATTTATCTGAACACCAAGAACAAGCTCTTATAAAAAACGGTGTAATTGATGTCACTGAAGGTCAAAGTATTAATGAAGCATATAAAGAGCAAGCGAACGGTGATGATCTAGAAGATTATTTAGAAGAAATTGCTTCTTCATTAGGATATGCAATTGCTCCTCAATACACTTGGGCAACGATTGTTGATAAAGTGGACAATAACACTATTGCTCCATCAGATTATCAGGATATGCTCGATAGTTTTAACCATAATTTGAACCTTAATCATAATGCTAAAATGGATTTTCATGGTATTTTTGATGATATGAACCTTGGAAATTCACGACTAGGTAATTCAACTTCCGCACGAGCTAAAGCGCTAACAGATATTGTTGTTTTGGTAGATCAAATTGAATATAAAGATGAGAATGGTAAGGATATTTTAGGCGATATTTATACTTATTTGATTGATAAGTTTGCAAGTAATTCTGGGAAAAAAGCTGGAGAATTCTATACTCCAGAGCAAGTATCTGTAGTATTAGCTAAATTAGTTGCTTCAAATTTAGACCCTGAGTTAGAAGCTCCAGAAGTATATGATTTTGCTTGTGGAAGTGGATCATTACTGTTAACTGTAAGAAAACAACTTGAAAACAAAATTGCTCGAAAAAAGTTAAAGTATGCGGGGCAAGAACTAAATACGACAACCTATAATTTAGCACGAATGAACCTTATGATGCATGATGTTCGTTATCAAAATATGACGTTAAAAAATGCTGACACTCTAGAAATGGACTGGCCTGATGGGGTAGACGAACATGGCGTTGATCATCCGCATAATTTTGACATGGTCGTTGCTAATCCGCCGTACTCAGCTCGCTGGGATAATAATGACAATAAGTTGAAAGATCCACGTTTCAAAGAATATGGAGCATTGGCACCAAAGACAAAAGCGGACTATGCTTTCTTACTTCACGGTTTGTATCACTTGAAACAAGATGGAACAATGGCGATTGTCCTTCCGCATGGGGTATTATTCCGTGGTGCCAAAGAAGCTAAAATTCGTCAGGCGTTATTAGAGAAAAATCAAATTGATGCCATTATTGGATTACCAGCCAACCTATTTTATTCAACAGGTATTCCAACGGTTGTTCTTGTATTAAAGAAAAATAAGGAAAATAAAGATGTTTTGTTTATTGATGCAAGCAAGGGCTTTGAAAAGGGGAAGAACCAAAATATCTTACGTAAAGAGGATATTGATAAGATTATTAATACCTATAAAGAACGTAAAGATGTTGATAAGTATGCCCATGTAGCATCAATCGATGAAATTAAGGAAAATGATTATAATCTTAATATTCCACGTTATGTTGATACTTTTGAACCAGAGCCACCGGTTGATCTAGGTAAGTTAACTAAAGAGATGGAAGAAACACAAAAAGAGATTGAAAAGACCCAAAGTGAACTTTTGGGAATGATGAAAGAGCTAACTTCAAAAGACGAAAAGACCCAAAACGACTTAAACGATTTTATCAAAATGTTAGAAAACGAGGTAAAGCGTAATGGATAAAAAGCCTAAAAGAATGGTGCCTGAGGTTCGTTTTAAAGGCTTCACTGATGATTGGGAGCAGCGTAAGTTAGGAGAAGTGGCGAAAATTATTGGAGGAGGAACACCAAACACTAAAAATCCAGAATACTGGAATGGAAAAATAAATTGGTATACTCCTGCTGAAATTGGAAATAATATCTATGCTACTTCTAGTGAAAGAAAAATAACCGAAGAAGGATTGAAACATAGTTCAGCTAAAGTACTACCAATTGAAACTATTCTTTTTACTTCTCGTGCTGGAATTGGTAAAACAGCAATTTTGACAGAATCAGCTGCTACTAATCAGGGATTTCAATCTATTGTTCCTAATAGGCAAGTAATAGATAGTTATTTTCTATATTCGCTTTCTAACTCCCTTAGAAAATATGGTGAAACACATGGAGCAGGTTCTACTTTTGTCGAAATTTCAGGACGTGAATTAGCAAAAGCTAATATAAAACTACCAAAACTTTGGGAGCAAAAATTAGTTTCAAAATTAGTTAAGAGTATCGATAAGCTACTTTCTCTCCAGCAACGAAAATTGAAACAACTAAAACAAGTAAGAAAGGCGATGTTAAGGCAATTATTGGGCCCCAAAAAAGATAAATCAATTCCTAATATTCGTTTTAAGAATTTTACTGAAGCTTGGGAACAGCGGAAGTTGGGAGAAGTGGCAACTTTCATAAATGGTCGTGCCTATAAGCAAAGAGAACTATTGGATTCTGGAAAATATAAAGTACTTCGTGTCGGTAACTTCTACACAAATGATTCTTGGTATTATTCTAATTTAGAGTTAGCGGATAAATATTATATTGATAAAGGTGACTTAGTATATACTTGGTCAGCCACTTTTGGTCCTCATATTTGGAATGGAGAAAAGGTTATTTACCACTACCATATCTGGAAGATCGTACTTTCTAAGTTTTTAGATAGAGATTTTACTTTACAAATATTAAAAGCTGACAAGGCTAAACTATTAGTAAATACAAATGGATCAACAATGATTCACGTGACAAAAAAAGATATGGAAAGTAAAATCATCTCACTACCAAATATTGAAGAACAAAAACGAATTGGATCATATTTAATAAAATTTGACTCCCTCATCGCCCTTCAGCAGCGTAAAACAGATAAATTATCTAATCTGAAAAAATTTTGCCTCCAAAAAATATTCATTTAGAAAAATCTCTATCAAATACGCTCGTATTGTTAAATACTTAATTATTTGATGGAGATTTAATTTTATAGAATCAATTATACAAAAAGCTTTTGAAGAAAAAATTTTTTTAGAATCTTGAGTTGGCTAATATTATTATTTTTTTGTGTGATAATTTTATCAATTTTAGCTAATAATTCGTAAATATCATTCTGCTCTTTTAATTGTGGGAGAGCTATAGATAAATCCAAAATGCTTTTTTTGGATATGTTAAATCTTGAAATTCCTTGAGCTAATGGAAATATATTTTTACGCAAAAAGGGAGTTCGTAAATAATAAGACAAAAAGAATGGATTAACTTTATTTTGCATTGGACGATATCCAAAGCAAAAACTATTTAAATATAGATCTTTACCATTATCACCAGGCCAAACAGAATTTAATGCTACTTCTTCAGGAATTTCAGAGGAAATAGTAAACAGTAAATCTCCTTTTTCTACCTTGTGCTGCCTCAAATCCCTTTCAATCCTATCAACGCCTGATGTTTTAGCAACAACATTATCATGAATATTTAGATATGTGATGTATCGAGCTTCACCGTGACCAAAATCATCTTTTGTTTTTCCGGCTATACCTGAATATACAGAAGTTTGCAGTTCGTTAAGAGACTTTATTTGCCATTCACTATTAAAATTATTAAATCTGACTTCTGGCATTGTTTCGCTTTTATTTTGTACAAACAATTGCTGTAACATTGTCTTTTTCAACTGCTTTAGTTGCTCTAATTTTCGTTGCTGGAGAGAAATAAGATTATCTAGCTTTGTTAAAAATGTGCCAATTTGTTTTTGTTCATTAGATTCGGACGGTATTTTTATGTTTATTTGGTATAAATCTTTACTACTTAAATTTGGAGGATCACTGCCTGAAAGATTATTTTCTATTTCAAGCACCACTTTTTTCTTTCGAGAAGATGCACAATGTATTCTAAGTTTTCACTAGTAGTTAACTTTGCCACACGTTGGTTTAATAGTGCATTTCTATCGAGTTTACTTATCTTTAATCGATGCTCTAATATAGGACGAGTCAAAGCGACCACATAGTTACCTCTTTTTAGCTGATATTTAGGATAATCATTCCAAAAATACTCTGGTAGATATGCTTCAGTATTCCAACTAATACCATCAACACCAACATTAACAATTTTTAACCATGGAATACCCTTATTAACACTATCGTTACTCTTGAAAGGACCTCCACCTATCAAGTTAATTACATCCCCTAACTTACGCTGCTCCCATTTGATATTAAATAACCCCACTAAAGAAATAAACGTTAAGTTATAGAAAAAGGATGTAAAAATTACTGTATAATTACTAATGAAATTTATATAGTGGGTGAGAGAAGTGGCAGAATATAAAAGAAGATCAGTCGAGAAAGCAATCATCTTAGCATTACGTGACTTAGGTGGATCAGCTAGTCGAAAGGTAATTAGAAAATCGATGGCTGATAACGGGTATGATGGTCTAACATACGAGCAAGTGTATTCAACAAAGCAGGGGAAGACAGGATTGTATTCACCTTTTATGTTTGATTTTAATTTCGGAATTCGGAACTTACATAGTGTTGGTTATATTGAACAACCGCAACGTGGAAAAGATATTGTGCTAACTCATGCAGGAACAAATGATGATTTAACAAACTATCCAAATAAAGAGCAAGAGAAACTAATAAGAGCCTACTGGGACAAAAAGGATCGGGAACGAGCTGAACGAAATAAAGCTAAGCACAATGATAGAGTAGCGGACAATGGAGATGCAACTACTGGGGTGGAAGATCAAGAAGACACAGATGACTTGAATTGGAAGACACAATTGATTAACCAACTAATGAAATTTGATCCTGGTAAGTTTGAAAGCTTTTCTCGTTTGCTAATTTCAAAAATGGGAGTCGTAATTGATAAAGAACGGGGAATCGTTCGTTCGGGCGACCATGGTATCGATGGGTTTGGCTATTTTACTTCTGATGAATTTAGAACAAATCGGGTTGCTATTCAATGTAAAAGATATACGACTGGGGCTGTTACTGAGCCTGATATAGATAAGTTCAAAGGTGTCATGGATAGTTTTAATGCAGAGTACGGCATCTTTATTACAACCAATTACTACACGGATCGTGCTCGAAGGAAAGCGATGCAGGGAAATAATACTGTGACATTGATTGATGGACAAGAATTAGCAGAATTAGTAGAGAAATATCAATTGCATATCACGCCGGTTCTCACATATGTATTGGATGATTATTATTTTGATTTAAAATAGGGCATTTAGGAGGACAACGAAAAGAAGTGGCGTAGTAATTATTCAATATAAGGTTGGTATGGAAGTACAGGTACAGTATAATCTTTATTGAGTAGATAGAGATATATTTATAGAATAGTCTTTTTAGGGTTAAATCTATTTGTGAAAGCGTTATAATTAAATTAACTTATACAAGGGAGCGATTAGGTATGAAATGTCCATGTCATAATTTATCAAAGAAGCAAAAAATTGTCCTTATTACTTTAGTAGCAGGCGCGGTAATTTGGCCATTGGTATTAATGTGCAAATTATTGAAGAAGTAATTATATTAAAATTGAGAGAAGCAGGCTTATAGTCACGACATAATGGTGAACTACGAGCCTGCTTTTTAGAATTATTTTCTTTCTAAATACTCTGTTGCTTGTTTATCGGTTAAATCATATTGTTTCTTTAATTCTTGCTTAATGGTATCTTGGTCAATGTCTAAATCACGTAATGAACTAATAAGTCGTTTAATTCCTTTCTCACGACCTTCTTCACGGCCTTCTTTAATTGCTTCCTCTAAGCGGCGTTGCTGATCCATTTCATATATTGAGAGTCGCATATATTCTGCCCTCCATTTCCGGTTGTGCTTGACGTATGCTATTCTTTTCTTCAATTTTACGACAAGCTCATCATGAGCATCAACCTTTCGTTTAGCGATTACATCAAGTAAAGTTTGCATTTTGGGGTTAACATTATGTTTTGGTGAAGTAATATTAAATAAAATATCGGTTTGTCCGTCATAAACAATTTCTTCAGGAACGTTATCAATATGTTTATGGAGAGTATAATATTGTAATCCCAATCCAAACGGGTCAAAATTGCAAAAGAAAATAACGTATGAATCGTCAACATGATTATAAGTATTACCTTTTTCATATGATTCAATCGTACTAGCTGTTTGGTAGTAACGAATTCTTTTTGCGATGTTATGCTCGTCAACTACCTGCATTTCCACGTCATAGTGATTACCATTCTCATCGGTAGTATAGATATCGAAACGAACCGCGTGAGCATCGGGAGCAATTATGATTTCTTGTTGAGCGTTGGGGAATTCGATTTCTTTAATATGCAAATGTGGTAAAATTCGTCGTAACACTTCTAAGCAAATATCAGGATCGGTCATCACCCGATTGAAAATATAATTGTCAGTAAGATCAGCATTTTCCCATTTAGGGCGTGCATGATAGGTCATTTGTTAATATTTCTCCTTAAGTGTATTTTGAGGATTACCCTCTAAAATTATATATACGTAAAAAAGCTGCTTTTGCATTTTGTTTTAATCTATTTTGTGCTCATCGCTTCATGATATAATTTGAAAGTTAACTGAAAAGGGGCGGTTAAAATGTTGGATATTCTAGATTACACGAAACAAAAATTGATTTCAGATGCTGACTTTTGGCAATTTGCTGAAGAACACCTTGATAACCCGGTTGAATTTAAAGGTGTTTCGTTTGTCTCATCGATTAAGTTTATTGAAGACCAGCTCTTGCCACGCTATGATAAGGTTACTTTGATCCTAGGACTAAGTGATAATGGAGCAAATTCAATTGGTAAACGGATGATGCAATTAACTGACCGTAATGAATTTGTAAAATATGGTTATGAACACCAGGATAGCGAATTTACGAAACGGATTTTAGATGGGAGTTTACAACTTTTCTTTACGAAAAAAGAATTAATTCACACTAAAATGTACTTATTGACCAATAAAGATGAGTATCTTTCATTTGCTGGATCAATGAACTTAACTGAAGCAGCTATCCATCAAAATTTAGAGCAACTTGATAGTGACTATGGGATGCAGGCTGATCCGCTTTATCAATGTCATTTACAAATGTTTAATGATAATTTTGCCCACGCAGCAACCTATTTAGATGCAAAGAAAATGACTGGTTTCATTAAAGCTAAGAATAATGAGCAGCTTCAGGTTAATGTTTATACTGATACTGTTAATATGTTTGAAAATAAAGATAAAGCCGGTCAAAATACGATTGTTTACCAGCTGCAGAGATAAAAGAATATAAGGATTCTTACAGTTCAGATGAAGAGCTTAAGAATTTATCTGCTAAAGAGAAGTTGAGTGTTGCACAAACGGTTAAGCTCTTTGGGGACGCAGGTTATAAAAAACGTAATCTTGAAAACATTGGGAAAGAACTTTACAGCCTTACCCAAGTAGTTAAACGTGTCACTCGTGACGAGGATAGTTCAGGAAAAATTAGCCGTGAAGAAGATCTCTACCCAAAGCTAGTCCTATTTTATAATGATGGTCAGTTATTTGAGGCACCCCGCGTGGGAGATAATGTGAAATCCGAGTTACTGAAATCCAATTTGTCAGGAGATGCTCTCCGCCAACAACTTCAACTATTTAGCGACATTGCCCATGAGTACGATAACTATAAAGAAGTCGGTGAGGGTTGGCAGGCCTGTGACTTTATGTGTTTCCTATTTGAAGCACCCTGGCTATGGAAAATTCGGAATATGTATGAAATGTCGCCTAGTAGTAAATCTCGTGAAGATGTTCCGCTGGGGGTAGCCCTAATCGGTCAAGGACGAACAGGAAAGTCAACATTGGGAAAGAGATTAGCAGCCAAATTAACTGGAAGTGGTAATTTCCTTGATGGCGGAATCTTTGATGCCAAAAATTATGCTCTGGGAAAATCAAATATTAATATGACGATTACGAGCGTTTTAAGTGACTATATGTATAGTGACGGACCAGTTAATCCAATGATGATTGATGATATTAGCCCGGATTTAACAACGCGGCCATATTTTGATCGATTCATTAAAGAGATTACAAATAATCGGAGCTTAACTGGGCCGCTTCCATCATTTATTTTTACGATGAATCGGCGTGAAGGGGATAGTAAATCACAATTTTCTCTTAAGCCAGAAATTATGCGGCGGTTATGGTACCTAAGTTTTGAGTCAACTTTTGCTGGAAATGAAAAAGAACGTGAAGATGAATTAAACGATTTATTGGGGAGGGCTAATGACCAGCTCTATCGTTACTGTCAGGTTGAACTTGCAAAGTTTTTCAATAATGTATCACATGAAACGGAACAAAAGATTGAAAAAGATTATCTCTATCCAATCAAGCATGTTTTGAAACAAGCAATGGATCAATTTGGAATGTTTGACCTAGTAAAGGACTATTTTACAGATAATTATGATTATTCGCTTTTTGTTGGGCGTAATGACTGGACTATGCTAATCAATCAGGCTGAAGTAGGTGTTGATGTAACATTTATTAAGCAGGACGGTGAATTAAAGGCACAGATTAATAAGCAGCTCTTTAATAAAGTCTCTGACAGCACGGCGAGAAATAATGGTTCCATGATGATGGAAAGATACTTTCAATACCTGCCACGAAAGTATCGGATCAGCTATCAATATACGAGTACAGGTTTTATTGTTGATGTTAATAACTTTGATCGGTGGTTAAACAGCGATACACTTAGGCAAAAGTATGATAGTAGTAAAGTTGCCTTAGCAGCACAAAAAGTTAATACTGATGCTAAAATGACTGAGTTGCTTACCCGTTTAACGGAGGCCCAAGAAAAGCAGGCACACCGTCATGGCATATTTAGTTGGCTCAAAAAGAAATAGGGTGAAATTATGAAGCACATTTGGAAACTTAACTTATTTCAAAAAATAATTGTCTGGATTTTTATCATTGCCCTTGTCACCTGGCCCATATATTTTTACGTAAAGGCAAAATGGGGCTAAAATAAGAGTGTAGGTAGTGATAGGTTATTTGAAATAAAGGAGCCGATTTTTATGAAGAAAAATAAAACTACACAGCCTAAAAAACATTCTAAAAAGAAATTTGTTGCTTTAGCTCTATTAGCTGGAGCCGTTGCGTTGCCGACATATTTATTTAAGAAAGCCTAAATGATAATTTTTGAGGGTCACGTCTGTGTGGCTCTTTTATTTTGTTATAATTAATGTAACCGCTATATTTATGATCAATTAGGAAAGGATAAGGATAGCAAATGACTAAAAAGATAATTCTTGACTGTGATCCGGGGCACGATGATGCATTAGCATTAACGATGGCTGTTGCTTCACCAAAGATTGATGTGCTTGCTGTAACGACTTCTGCGGGTAATCAGACACCCGATAAAACGCTGAATAATGCAATGAGGATGCTGACCTTGTTGCATCGGGAGGACATTCCGGTGGCTCAAGGAAACCAAACGCCATTAGTGAAACCGCTCGAGACAGCTCCTGAAGTTCATGGAGAAACAGGACTTGACGGTGCCGACTTACCTGATCCAGATTTTAAGGTTCAACCAATTCCGGCTATTGAATTGATTGCTAAGACACTACAGGAAAGTGATGAGAAAGTAACATTAGTTGTTACCGGTCCGATGACAAACGCAGCCTTATTCCTCAGAGTATATCCTGATTTAGCCAAGGAAAAGATTGACCAGATTGTCTTTATGGGTGGCGCTATGGGACTAGGTAATTGGCGACCATCAGTTGAGTTTAATATCTTCGTCGATCCTGAAGCAGCCAAAATTGTGATGAACTTTGGTTTGCCTTTAGTAATGGCTTCATTAAATGTTACTCATAAGGCACAGATCATGAAGAATGAGATTCAAGCAATTAAACAAATTGATAACCCGGTTGGTCAGGCTTTTTATGGACTATTAAATTTCTTTGAGCAATACCACGAAAATCCTAAATGGGGGTTCAAAGGCGCACCGCTTCATGACCCATGCACGATTGCTTGGCTGATTGATCCGGCAATGTTTGAAACCGATAAAATGAATGTTGACGTTGAAACTCAAGGAGATTTAACACGGGGAGAAACAGTTTGTGATTACTATCAATTGACTGGTAAGCCGCAGAATACCGAAGTCCTTCTTGATGTTGATCGAGATAAGTTTATTAACTTGATTATGGACTCAATCAAGAGTTTTGCCAATTAGCCAACATATTAGTAAGCTAAAAAGACTCAGTTCAATGAATGTTAAATTCACTGGACTGAGCCTTTTTATTAATGCTTATTTTTGATTAGATTCTTAATCTCATCTAATTCTGCTTTTAATTGCTGATTTTCTTGTTGAATCTTAGCTAGTTGAGAAGAGATTTTTCGTTCATCTTTTTTGGCGAAAAACTCAGTGATCGTACTGGTCAACATTCCGATAAAACCAATTCCCAAAAGCATAAGGACAATTGCTGCTGCACGTCCGATTCCGGTCTTTGGAATTACGTCCCCATAACCGATTGTAGTGGCAGTAGTAATTGCCCACCACAATGCCGTCTCATACGATACCTTTTCTGAAATGCAAAACATTGCAGCGGCAACCATAATAACGGCGATACTGATATAGAGATAATATAGTAATTCATTTCGCTCGAAAAATACCCCTAAACGACCAGTGAAACCAACTAATCGCATGATGCGGATAAGTTTGAGCAGGCGGAATGTTCGGCCAATCTGGGCGATGCGGAAAAAGAAGAAAAGACTGCTTGCAGGAATAATCGAAAGAAGATCAAAGATGTTATCTTTAACAAATTCACGCTTATTTGGCGCTATGATAAGGCGAATAAAGTAATCAACGAAGAAAATTAGCCAAATGCTATTATCAATCGTGCTGTATGGATATGCGTCAATATTAATGCGATTTGCGTAATAAGCAATTAGCATTCCAATCGATATAATTGCCAAGATCGCCATGATGATTTGATAGATAACGTAAGTAAACTTTTTATGCACAATCTTTCCCCTGCCCCGTAAATATAATTTTATCTTAAGCGTCCCCGTGAGATGATGCAAGATTTAATTATGTTATTTACGCTTATAATCCCAGATGAGTGTAACAACACCAGCAATTAGCGTCCATCCAAGACCAATTAAACTAATAATAGCCCCAGCTTTTATCCCGGGAAGTTGATAGTTGAAGGTTATTTGATGGGTGCCGGCTGGTAAGTATACTCCTAGGAAAGCTTGATTTGTTCGCAGGGTAGGGGCATCTTTGCCATTAACTTTGACTGACCAGCCAGTAGAATATGGGATAGAAGATGTTAAGACACCTGGACGGGTAGTTTTAATTGATCCTTTAATTTGGTTACGACTAAATTTAACGTTTTTTAGCCGGTCTTTTTGTAATGTCTTAACTTCATGATAATAATTATTATCAAGTTTTTCTGCGACAACACGGTATTTGAGTTGATAAGTTCCTAGCTTTGATGGTTGGAAGGTAAGTGAGGTTGGGAGCTTTCCATCATAATACCCGATATTCAGCGTTGAATTAGTAACATGCTTAAATAAGGATAAGGTACTTTGACGGGCTTGCTCAATCGTTGCCGTACCAAACTTACTACCGATATTCAGCTTAAAACTAATATCAGGTGAGCCGTTTAAGACATGGTAACGCCAGTAACGGTAATGAGTATAGCGTTCATTAATAACGCTGCCAGGGTTATTTGCAGTTTCCTTTAGGTGTGCTTGTTCATATGCAATCTGCTTTTTCATTGAGAATGGCGTGTACTTAATTTTAGAAAATTCAATGTGCAGCTCGCTTCCCCGTAATTTTTGTTGCATTTTCTTGCTTTGTAGTTCCGGCAACTGCAATTGGTAGGTTTCTTCGCTATCAGTATAGTTTAGCTTGGCAGGATTAACCTTATTTAACCGATTAGAAACTAATTCACTCTTAAGCGGGTAAACGTGGCTATTGAACTTGGCTGCCTTCATCCCCCGTAATTCTCCTTGCTTATCAACGAGGACACCCGTAGCTAAAGCCCGTTCCTTTTCGGTTGGTGAGAGTGAGCGGTAATCTTTTTGGCTAATGTAGTTATCTTGCCAGTAAAGTAATGGGAATGCGTAGTTTGTTTTATACCGCATGGTTTGTGTGGGCACAAAGTCATCCTTGCTTTGCGGGTTGCTTGGCTGTCCTTCATCGTAATTAATAACCGGGTCGGTAGCTTTATCTAAAAAGTAGCCAGCAGGAATCTTTGTTGCATTGTCACCGTTACTTTGTACAAAGAGATATTTTACCCCAAAGAAATTATTCATAATTGTCCGGTCATCAGCCTGCCGAATAGGGATATTAGCCTGATACTGATTGTTTTGCAGGCTAGTATTGAATTGCCCCAGATACTTATTTTGTAGTGAGTAATAGGAATCGATATTATGAAGACCCGAAGTAAGGTCATTATCTAAATTAGGACCATCGATAATTTTATTTTGACTGATTGTCGATACGCGATAGAAAGGGTCTTTACCGAGGCCTTGGTTAAGATTTCCATAACGGTTATTAGTAATGGCCTGGTACTCTCCACGGTTAAGCATACTGCTAGAGAAATCCCCGTTATAAGGGAAAGCAGCGTAAATTGCATTAAAGCCGGCATTAAGCATGGTAATCGCTAATAGCCAGCGATAGGGGTGGTCAAGCTTGTTTAAATGAATTAACCAAATCGCCATTAGTGAGATAATGAGAAAAATGACTGGCATAAAGATGTCATCTTCATTTTCAAAAAAGAAGGTCGCAATGAGAACGACAAGGTAGATTGCGGTTGCCCAGCTTAAAATCTGCATGGTCCGGTGATCAAGCGTCAGTGCGTTTTCGGCTAGAATGCAGACGGCCATTGCTAGTGGCAGGTAGATCAAAAGTGTCCACCGATTTGATGCAGACATCATCCCGTTAAAAAATGCGCCAACAGCTGGAATTAATAACATAATGAGGGCTAACCCTAGGCTAATCGTGATCAATGGATATTGCCGTGGACGTGAATAAATGTAAACCAGTGCAATAAAGCCGATTGAGACAATCCCAAGGGCTGACCAAAACATAAAGTACCATTGACCACCGTTAATCAATGATTTTGGCAAGAATAAGTAATAATAAAGCGGGTAAGTTTTTAGCCCATTTGCAAATAAGGACCCGGTTCGCGTTGAATTAGTTACCGCAATTAACTCTGGCACAAGCAAAACTGCTGAGAGAAGCACACTTGTAACCGTGGCAAAAGCAAGCTTCAAAAAAGTCCGGCCATAGTTAAGTGTTCGTCGATACTGAGTTCCTACGCGTAGCACAAGGTAAAGAATGGAACCAATTCCTAAGACGTATGCTAAGTAATAATTACTAATTAGCATCCAGGTGAAAGCGCCTGCGAGTGGCCAAGCGGATCCTCCTTGTAAAATTCGCTCAATTTGCACCACAATTAGGGGAAAGATAATGAACGGGGTAGTAAAGAAAGGCTGGGCAATACAAGCATATAGCAAAAATGAATTAACGAGATAAGTAGTTGCACCGATTAAGATGACGCTATTTCGAAATTTAAAATGCTGGGCAAAATAAATAAACGCTAAGCCTACGCAATACATCCGAATAACATTAATAACCTGGTATGCTAAAGTGATTTTTGCAGCAGGAAAGAGGAGTGCTAGGTAGGCAAAAATATCCCCGATCGTATAATACGAATAGACTTGGAAAGCATCACTCCCTAGACCCATTTGCCATGACCAAAAATTTAAATGGGGGTGGTGAATGAAACTAACTAGCGCTTCACGATATTTGGCTAATAATGGCAGGTGCTGGTTTAAAGCATCCTTGTTGAGAATAAAAGTGTGACCGGTTACTAAATAGGTACCGAAAATACAAATAGCTAAGAAAATAAATAAAATGGAATATTCAATATATAATTTCTTAACTGGTCGTTTTTTAAATGAGAAATCCATAATTACTCCTTGAACTAACAATCATTTTTAGGATATCTTCACTATTCTATCAAAAAAAGACAGATCATGTTGATATTTGAAAGAAAGATAGAAAAGTCAACATAAAAAGCTATGGTCACGTTATTAAAAACATGGTCATAGCTTTTTAGCATTATTTTGTTAATACATTTAGAAGTTTAATATGACAACGATGCAAAGCACTCTGAATGCTGCGCTTAGAGCATTTAAGGGTCGCAGCAATTTCAGTAAGTGGAGATAAACTAATACTTTTCGCTCAAACTTAGAACAATAATTAAGAAGATAATTTAGGCTTTGCCGGCAGTAAATAATATCATCAGGAGAATGGCGCAAATAATCAATAATTATTTCTGAATACTCGTCTGTTAAAGCATAAAGGCGCTCAGCGGGGATGCGTTTATAAGCTTGTGTCTGACGTTGTAGGTCACGAATACGGTTTGTTAAACATTCCTTAAAAAAGCAGCTAAACATTCGCGGACCCTGGTTGTTGTACAAACGAATTACTTCTAGCATGACCACCCTGGCTTCTTGTTCCCAATCGGCAAGTTCTAAGTTGTTGACATTATAACGTTGCCATAAACGTCGGACCAGCGGCCAGTAACATTGAAATAATTCTTTGAAATCCTCATTGCTTCCTCGCCGAGAATTATTAATTAATTTAAGATATTTTTCTTCATTTTCCTTGAAGCGCATCTCAAAATGCTCTCCTTTAAAATTGTAATTTACGCGATATGCTTCCCATCATACTCCTATTTACTCTTTCTCCCAAGAATAGGTAAACTGACGACCTAAAAAAGGGGCTCAATCCTTTATTAGGCAAGATAAAACGTTTTAAATTTTATCACGCAGTTCGCCTCGCGTTGGTACTAATTTATCAAACGTCCCATTTTGAGACAATATTAAAATGAGCGGAATTAGAACGGTCAATCGAACGTTAAGGATTAAAAAGGGCGTGAGATAAAGGCCATAACTATTTTTAATAATTATAATAACTTTGGCTAAGTTAAAGTAGTTAAATAAATGATCAGAAAAATACTGAATTTAACTTCTAAGGATGCGGTCGATTGATCAAAGTAACGATACTTGTGCTAGTTCGCTGGTTATTACAGTAAACATCAGCTTGCCAAGTTTGAATTCGGCGACCACATTTAATTGGTACCGCAATAGTATTTAATTCGCCATCAGATACCGCAATTAAATGCTCTGTGGTAATATTAATTCCGAGAGCTATTTGATCTTGTTGATGATCAGCTAGCCACTGATTTGCACCTAAGGAAGCGGCCGTTTCAGCGAGGACGGCATTCATTCCCCCATGGACGATACCATAAGGCTGTTTGATTTTATCGCTTACTTTGACAGTGATAACGCATTTGCTAGCTGTGACTGATTGAGTTTGAATATCTAAATTTTCTAATAGATTCATTATTATTAACCTCACAAAAGGAGTAGATTGATTATGACAACAGTTGATTGGCAACCAGTTAAGGATTATTCAGAGATCATTTTTGAACGGGCAGGAAAGATTGCGAAAATAACGATGAATCGTCCGCAAAAAATGAATGCCTTCACGCCGGTTACAATCCAAGAAATGATCGATGCATTTACGATCTGTCGTGATGATAGCACAATTGGCGTAATTATCCTAACTGGTGCCGGTGATAAAGCCTTCTCATCTGGTGGTGATCAAGGTGTTCGGGGGAATGGCGGTTACGTAGGTCCAGATAAGATTGCGCGCCTTAACGTTCTTGATTTGCAACATTTGATTCGGATCATTCCTAAACCAGTTATTGCGATGGTGAAAGGCTGGTCTGTTGGCGGCGGAAATATTTTACAATTAGTCTGTGATTTAACCATTGCAGCTGATAATGCAAAATTTGGTCAAACGGGTCCTAAAGTTGGGAGCTTTGATGCTGGATACGGATCAGGATATTTAGCACGGGTTATTGGTCATAAGCGGGCTAAGGAAGTATGGTTTCTAAATCACTTTTATAGCGCAGAAGAAGCATATCAGATGAATTGGATTAATAAGGTTGTTCCGCTAGACCAGGTCGAATCGGTTACTCTTGACTGGTGTAATGAGATCCTAAAGAAGTCACCAACAGCTTTACGGTTTATTAAGGCGGCGATGAACGCTGATACTGATGGACTAGCTGGTCTCCAGCAATTAGGCGGGGATGCAACGATGCTCTTCTATACTACTGATGAGGGTAAAGAAGGGCGCGATGCCTTTAATGAAAAACGGGACCCAGATTTTGACCAGTTTCCAAAGTTTCCATAAAAGAAGGTTGTTAAATGGAAACACAAAATTGGCTGCTAAAACAGGCGGCTACTCAACCATATCATGTTGCGGTTGATGATGGAAATGAACAGTTAACTTTTGCAGAATTAAAAAAACAAGTTGAGCTGTTGAAAGGAAAAATTGACCAGCTTAACCCCGGTTCACGCGTGGGGTTGCTTGCAGCTAATACCCTTATCAGCTATCAGCTTGCATTAGCGATTATTTGCAGCGGACGAACAATTGTCTGGCTCAATTGGCGGTTGGCTGATGAAGAATTAAGACGGCAAATTAATGATAGTGAATTACGTTTATGTCTAGTTGAAGACTCTTTATGGCGTCCAAAAATGGAAAAACCATTTAAAGCATATTCGGCATTTATGGCAATTGTGGCTGAGCCAAGTGTACTCGTCCCAACGTTTAACGCCGAACAGGTTGCAAGTATTATGTACACTTCAGGAACAACCGGCAATCCTAAAGGGGTATTACAAACTTTTGGCAATCACTTTTATTCTGCCGTGGCCTCCACATTAAATCTAGGATTATCATCGTCTGATAAATGGTTGTGTGTAGCGCCGATTTTTCACATTAGTGGTTTTTCCATTATTATGCGTGGCCTGATATATGGGATGACTGTTCGGCTTGTAAAAAAATTCCGTGTTGAAGAAATTGAAAAAGTTCTAGCAAACGAAGCTGTAACAATTATGTCAGTTGTCCCGTTTATGCTCAAAAAACTAATCCTGCAACAAGAACACACCAATATTCATTACAACCCGGCATTTCGTTGCATGTTGCTTGGCGGCGGGACCATTGACCGGCAAACGTTAAAAAAGTGTTTTCGGTTATCAATTCCAGTTGTTCAGTGTTACGGGATGACTGAAACATGTTCCCAAATTATTGCATTACGTTCGGCGGATGCATTAGAAAAGGTTGGTTCAGTTGGTCAGCCTTTATTCACTACACAATTAAAGTTAAGTGAAGAGGGAGAAATACTACTAAAAACGCCAGCCTTAACTCCCGGTTACCTTAATCTACCAGCAAAGTTACCAGCCAAAATGATTGATGGCTGGTATAGGACTGGTGATATTGGACACTTAGATGCGGACGGCTACCTTTACATTGATGGACGTGCGGATGAAATGTTGATTTCTGGTGGTGAAAATATTTTTCCGCAAGAGATTGAGCAGGTATATCAGCATTACCGCGGGATTAAAGAGATTGCGGTCGTCGGAAAAAACGATGCCGAATGGGGGCAAGTCCCAGTTGCCTTTATAGTCAGTGAGCATCGCTTTTCACCAGCACAATTGATAGATTATGGATATCAGCACTTGGCCCATTATAAGGTGCCACGATGCTATATTTACGTTGATAAATTGCCTAAAAATGCTAGTGGCAAGATCCGTCGCTTTATTCTTCAAGAAAAACTTAATAAGAACTAGAAAATGAGTGTAATTAACTGCTTGTAATAGTAGCGGTTAGTTACACTCATTTTAATTACTTTTTATTTTTTACCAGCTGTTTCTTTAGCTCGCAATCGTAATCACAGGCAGCACATTTGCCCTGTTTTCCACGTTGAAAGGTCTTGATAAGGAGATAAAGAGCAAACGCGATAATTAACATAATAATAATGATATTAATAATAAGTTTCATTTGAATTCACCCAAAAAATAATTGTCCAACTTGAAAGAAAATAAACGCAATCGCATAAGCAATCACTAAACTTGAAGCAACTGAATATAACATCCATTTAGTTGAACCAGTTTCTTGCTTAATTGTTGCCAAAGTTGCAAAACATGGCGCATATAGCAGAATAAAAATCAATAGTGCATAGGCAGTCAGCGGCGTCATAAATTGGCTTAGTGATGCAATCAAGAATGCTTTACTGCTTGTATGAAACATTACCATCATACTAGAAGTAATAACCTCTTTTGCCAAAATTCCGGTAAAAAGAGCACTAATTGCCTGCCACTGGACGAGGCCAATTGGTTTAAAGACGGGTACAAGAATTCTTCCAAGATCGGCTGCAAAACTATTAGCTGAATTAGTCACAAACCCGCTAGTACCAAAACTTGATAGTACCCAAATTAGCACGGTTCCTGCAAAAATAATGGTACCTGCTTTTTTGATGAATCCTTTACCTTTATCCCAGGTTCCATGCCAAATTATATCTAAGCGGGGGAGGTGGTAGTGAGGTAACTCAACGACAAAAACAGAACTTTCTTTTACCTTAAAAAGTATTTGATAAAACTTTGCCATTCCTAAAGCTACAACTATCCCCAAAAAGTAAATAGACAATACAATTAAGGCCTGGTGACGAGGGAAAAAAGCAGCAACAAACAAGCTATATATCGGCAGCCGGGCAGAACAACTCATAAAAGGCATAATTAAGGTCGTTATCAACCTTTCTTTAGGCTGCTCAACCGTTCTTGCTGCCATAATCCCTGTGACATTACAACCAAAGCCGATGATGAGGGGGATAAAGGATTTACCGTTTAAGCCAATCATTTGCATAATCCGGTCCGTTACAAGTGCCGCCCGCGCCATGTAGCCGGAATCTTCAAGAAGCGAAATGCAAGCAAAAAGCATAAAGATTTGCGGAATAAAGGCAAGGACACCACCAACTCCCGCAATAATTCCATTTACTATTAAGGATCTTAGTGCGGGAATAGCGCCTAAATTGGTTAAAAAATTATTGACCGTTGATGAAACAGGTCCGGAGATAAAATGATCAAGCATATCCGAGAGCGGAGTGCCAACCCAATCAAAGGATAATTTAAACATAATAAAAAAGATTAAGACAAAGATTGGCAAACCTAAAATAGGGTTAGTAACAACTTTATCGATCCGGCTGGTTAATTCTACTTGGTTGCTGCCGCTTAAAGGCTGGCGGGCGCTTTTTAATGTTTCTTCAATGAATTGTAAGCGAACTTCAAAAATTTTATCAGCGAACTTTTGTGCCTCATAATATTTTTGCTGATTAAGCAGTGGTGCTAACTTTTTTTCTTGAGCAAATTTATGAATAACTTTATTTTTACTCATAAACTGGATAGCCAGCCACCGTGCAACTTGGGGCGAGAATGAAAAATCATTAACAAGAGCAGTACTTGCCTGCCTGATTGCCTGCTGAATCATTGGCGGATACTCCAAATTCAGTTGGGCAGGGTGGAGTGCTTCATAACGGATCGTTTCTTCACGAACCTTATTAATTCCTTGGTGTCCCCGCGCATTAGTTGCTGTTACTTTACAACCGAGCGTCTTTTCTAGGATATCTAAATCATATTCGTAACCAGCACGGCGTAAATCATCAATCATATTAAGAACTAAAACAACCGGGTAGCCAAGTTCAAGTACCTCGATTGTTAATAATAGGTTTCGTTTCAGCTGACTAGCATTAGTTACATTTAAAATCATATCTGGATGATTATGCATCAAATAATTAGTCACAACTGCTTCATCTTTGGTAAGCGGGTCAAGGGAATAGACACCGGGCAAATCGATGATTACGATGTCTGTTCCCTTTAATGTTCCTTGTTTCTTTTCAACAGTAACACCAGTCCAGTTGCCAACGTATGCATATTTATCGGTTAAAGAATTAAAAAGCGTGGTTTTACCAGTATTGGGATTCCCAATGAGTGCAACTGTTGCCATATCACTCGGCCTCCGTAAGCGATGTAAAGACAGCATACCGTAAGCCGATTCGTTGGTGGTCATTTTCGATTATAACCGGTCCATGAAAAGGATATTTTTGTACGACTTTGATTGGACAGCCTTCACATAATCCCATGTCGTGAAGCCGAGCAGCCGTTGCGCCATTTAAACAATCAAAAGAATGGAGAATATAATTTTGTTGAGCCATTGTTACTATTCGCCTCAGTAAATATTCCTAAAGTATATAAGTGACATATTATATATGTTTATTATACACTTAAGATTATTTATAAGAAAGCGCTTGAAATAATTTAAAATGCATAGTTTTATTTTTTTAATATTCGGATATAATAAGAATGTAAAGGAATTATAAGTATTTTATAGAATATTTACTATGAATATTTTGGAATATTTCCGATCAGGAGGATGAACTATATGGCAACATTAGAGATAAAAGACCTACACGTTTCAGTTAAGGATGAGGAAAGCAAAAAAGAAAAGGAGATCCTTAAAGGGGTTAACCTTAAGATGAAGACTGGTGAGATCCATGCGATTATGGGACCGAATGGGACAGGAAAATCGACCCTTTCACAAACAATTATGGGGCACCCCAATTACCATGTTACGCAAGGAGATATTCTCTTAGATGGTGAAAGTATTGTCGATATGCCTGTTGATGAACGTGCACGAAAAGGCTTGTTCCTCGCTATGCAATATCCGGCTGAAATTCAGGGGGTTACCAATGCCGAATTTCTCCGTGCAGCGATTAATGCTCGTCGTCCTGAAGATGATCAAATTTCGGTTATGGACTTTATCAAGAAACTCGATAAGAACCTTGAATTACTTGATATGAATCAATCAATGACTGAGCGTTATCTTAATGAAGGATTTTCTGGTGGTGAAAAGAAGCGAAACGAAATTTTGCAGCTTTTAATGATTGAGCCTAGTTTTGCCATCTTGGATGAAATTGATTCAGGACTTGATATTGATGCTTTGAAGGTCGTTTCAAAAGGTGTTAATTCAATGCGCGGCGATAATTTTGGATCATTAATTATTACCCACTATCAGCGCCTATTAAACTATATTGTCCCTGATACTGTTCACGTAATGATGGGTGGCCGAATTGTCAAAACCGGTGGACCTGAACTTGCAAAGAAACTTGAAGACGAAGGTTATGCTGGACTACGTGACGAACTAGGCTTAGACATTAAACTTGTAGATGATGAAGACTAGGAGGCAGTTTAATGACAGAATTAAATTCAGCAAAGGAACAAATAATTGCTGCTAGTAAAGAAAATAATGAGTCTCAGCAATTGCTTGATCGCCGCCTGACTGCTCGGGATTTGATGGAAAAACTGCAATTACCACGAATGCAGCGTTTTAACTTCCGTAACTGGCCTTTAATACCTGATCATCCGTTAACATGGCTTAAATCTGACCCGGCCTTGGTTGAAATGCCTGCTTCGGATGATGAAGTGATTAAGGTAACTCAATTTGGGCAAACACTGCTTCATGTTAACTTGCCACAAACGTTGAAAGATCAAGGAATTATCCTCACTGATATCTTTACTGCTGCTCGTGAATATCCTGACCTATTTAATAAGTTTTTTATGACTGCAATAAAGCCGGAAGAAAACTTGTTAACGGCTTATCATCTTGCATATTTAAACTCGGGGTTATTTTTATATATTCCTAAAAATGTTGAAATTAAAAAGCCAATTGAAGCAGAGATTATCCAAGACAGTACAAGTAATGAACCACTAATTTCCCATATTTTAGTGATTGCAGATCGTGGCAGTCGGATTAAGTTTATCCAACACCTTACAACAGTTGGGGATCATGAAAACACAGCTAATATGATGATTGAATTAATGGCTCAGGAAAACAGTGAAATTGACTTTTCTTCTCTCGATGAATTTGGTCCTCATACTCATACTTACTTTAAGCGCCGAGCTGATATTGGGCGTGACGCGCATGTTGAATGGGCAGTTGGGCTGATGAATAATGGCAATACTGTTGGTGATATGGATTCTGAGCTTCTTGGCGATGGCGGTTATGCTAATTCAAAGATGATTGCAGTGACGACACGCGATCAAGAAGTTGGTGTTAATAATCGTGTTACTAATCACGGTCGACATACAACTGGATTAATTAATCAGCGTGGTGTTATCCTTGAAAAATCTGAACTAATTTTTAATGGAATTGGTCAAATTATTCATGGTGCGCATGGAGCTAAAGCAGACCAGCAAAATCGAGTATTGATTATGTCTGATCAAGCCCGCGGAGACGCCAATCCGATCCTTTTGATTGATGAAAATGATGTTGAAGCTGGTCATGCTGCTAGTGTTGGTCCAGTTGATCCTCATCAAATGTACTATTTAATGAGTCGTGGAATTCCATGTGCTCAGGCTGAGCGAATGGTTATTCGAGGATTCTTGGGTGCCGTTTTAAGTGCAATCCCATCTAAAGATGTACGTAATAAATTAATAACGATTCTCGAAAGGAAGCTCGCTGATGGACAACAATACGAATAATTACTTAGCAGATTTTCCGGCACTGGACCAGCAAGTTAATGATGAACGTCTGGCGTATCTTGATAATGCGGCAACTGTTCAACGTCCCCGACAAGTGATTAAGGCGTTAACCGACTTTTACGAGCAAGATAATGCAAATGTGCATCGCGGGGTTCATACATTAGCGGAAAGAGCTACTAAGGACTACGAAGAAGCGCGAAAAAAGGTTCAGCAATTTATTAATGCGCAGAGTTCTGATGAAATAATTTTTACTAAGGGATGTACTGATGGGTTAAACTTGGTTGCATCAACCTATGGAGAGCAAAATATTCAATCTGGTGATGAGATTGTAATTTCAATAATGGAACATCACAGTAATTTAATCCCTTGGCAGCAATTAGCTAAACGAAAGAATGCTATTTTAAAGTATATTGAGTTAACTCCAGATGGGGAGCTTGATCTTACAGATGCCAAAAATAAAATTACTGATAAAACAAAAATTGTCGCTGTTACTCATGCAAGTAATGTACTGGGGACAGTTACACCATTGAAAGAATTAGCTGCGATTGCGCACCAGCATGGGGCTATTATTGTCGGTGACGGAGCACAAGCTGTTCCACATATGGCGATCGATGTGACAGACCTTGATGTTGATTTCTATGCTTTTTCTGGTCATAAAATGATGAGTCCAATGGGGATTGGTGTTTTATATGGCAAAGCATCATTACTCCGAGAAATGCCCCCGTATCAATTTGGCGGTGAAATGATTAATGATGTTCACCGTGATCAAAGTACGTGGGCAGATATCCCGTTTAAATTTGAAGCGGGGACGCAAAATATTGCTGGTGCAGTCGGCTTAGGTGCAGCAATCGACTACTTAAACAATATTGGAATGGATAATGTTCAGAAAAAGGAGCAGGAACTGGTTGATTACGTGCTCCCACAATTAATTGCTATTCCAGATGTTCAAGTTTACGGACCACAATCACCAGCAAAACATACAGGTGTAATCGCATTTAATATTAACGGGTTACACCCGCACGATGTTGCAACGGCTCTAGATATGGATGGTGTTGCTGTACGTGCTGGTCATCATTGTGCCCAGCCATTAATGGAAGATTTAGGCGTAACTGCTACAGCACGTGCTAGTTTTTATTTCTACAATACTAAAAACGATGCAGATCAACTAATAAAGGCAATCAAGGAAACAAAGGAGTTCTTTAACATTGGGACTATCTAAGTTAAATGGTTTATATCGTGAAGTGATTCTCGACTATGCTAACCATCCACATAATAAAGGGGAGTTAGCAACAACGACAAATGCAATGACTCTTCATAATCCGACATGTGGTGATACAATCAATCTCCAAGTCGAAGTTGAAGACAATAAGATAAAGGACATTGCTTATACTGGTGATGGTTGTACGATTAGTCAGGCTTCTGCCAGTATGATGACTGATGCGGTAAAGGGGAAAACAACTGATGAAGCTTTGGCAATGGCAAAAACTTTTTCAGATATGGCAATTGGAAAAGAGCATTCGGCAGCGGACTTATCTCAATTAGGAGATGCTCAAATCCTGACAAGCATCATGGAATTCCCCGCAAGAATTAAATGCGCTACGTTATCGTGGTGGGCATTGCAACGAGCTTTATTAAAAGATAGCGAGGAGGAAGAAAATAATGAGTAATGACGCGGCCAGTATCATAAATAATAATGACCAGTATGAATACGGTTTTCATGATGATGTAAAACCCGAGTATTCGACTGGAAGAGGGTTAACAGAAGAAACCGTTCGGCAAATTTCAGCAGCAAAGCATGAGCCACAGTGGATGCTTGATTACCGCTTAAAAGCGTATGAAATTTATAAAAAGTTGCCAATGCCTAAGTTTGGTCCTGATTTGTCAGAACTAGACCTTAAAAACATGCTTTACTATCAAAAAATGACAGATAAAAAGTTTCGGGATTGGGAAGACGTTCCGGAAGATTTGAAACGAACCTTTGACAGATTAGGTGTTCCGGAAGCAGAGCGAAAATATCTTGCTGGGTCATCTGCTCAATATGAATCGGAAGTTGTTTATCACAACATGAAAAATGAGTTTGAGAAGCTAGGGATTATCTTTACTGATACTGATACGGCATTAAAAGAATATCCTGAACTATTTAAGAAATGGTTTGGTAAGCTAGTTCAACCAACCGATAATAAATTTGCTGCCTTAAATGCGGCCGTTTGGTCAGGCGGGTCCTTCATTTATGTACCAAAAGGGGTTAAAACAAAGACCCCAATTCAATCTTATTTCCGTTTAAATGCTGAAAATTCTGGTCAGTTTGAACGGACACTGATTATTGTTGATGAAGGAGCAAGTGTTGATTATGTAGAAGGGTGTACAGCCCCTAATTACTCATCAGATAGCCTTCACGCTGCGGTTGTTGAGGTAAATGTATGTAAAGATGCCTATTGTCGGTATACTACAATCCAAAACTGGTCTGATAATGTCTATAGTCTTGAAACAAAGCGGGCTGCTGCTGCTGAAAATGCAACGATGGAATGGGTTGATGGTAACCTTGGTTCAAAGGTGACAATGAAATACCCAAGTGTCTACCTTAATGGTGAAGGTGCTCGTGGAACGATGCTGTCTATTGCAGTTGCAAGTAATGGTATTCACCAGGATTCAGGAGCACGGATGATTCATAATGCAAAGAATACTTCTAGCTCAATCGTTTCAAAGTCGATTGCTAAAACTGGCGGTTCGACTGATTACCGTGGAACGGTGCGCTTTGGCAAGCATTCTGATGGTTCAAAAGCCCATGTTGAATGTGACACGATTATTATGGATGACCAGTCATCCTCTGATACAATTCCGTATAATGAGATTGATAATGCACATGTAGCCATGGAGCATGAAGCAAAAGTATCTAAAATTTCAGAAGAACAGCTTTATTACCTGATGAGTCGGGGTATTTCTGAAGCAAAAGCAACTGAAATGATTATTATGGGCTTTGTTGAGCCGTTTACTAAGCAACTGCCGATGGAATATGCAGTTGAATTGAACCGCTTGATTAGTTTTGAAATGGAAGGTTCAATTGGTTAATATGTGTTTTTGATTATGGCAATTGAACTAACAAATAAAGTTGGGAGGAACGTTTATGGCTGACGAAAAAGAAACTCCTTTTTCCCCCATTGAAAACAAAGTAATGGACGCCCTTGAAGAAGTTATTGATCCTGAACTAGGGATTGACCTTGTTAATTTAGGACTTATTTATGATGTTAAAGTTGATGAGAGTGGGGAATGTACTGTTACCATGACATTAACTACAATGGGATGTCCATTAGGTGATATCTTGAACCGTGACATCACTAAGGCAGTTACTTCTGTTGAGGGAGTAAACAAGTGCAATATTAACTTAGTCTGGGAACCGGTTTGGGATTTGTCAAGGATGAGCAGGTTTGCTAAAATTGCTTTAGGCATTCACGGTTAAAGATCAATAGGGGGCAAACATGGATATTAAGCGCTTTGTTCATCAACGAAAAAGACTTGGCTATTCACAGGTGGCTTTAAGCAAGGGAATTTGTACGCAATCAACCCTAAGCAAGTTTGAAAATAATGGCCAAATACCATCACTTTCAATTCTTGAACAGCTTTGTGACCGGCTTGGCTTAACAATTGATGATTTAAATAAAAATAATACATCGTCTATTCGCTATATTCGTAATCTTCTTGATGAGATTGAATTAGCCTTAATGATCGAACAATTTCCGCAAGCAGTAAGTAAGTTAAAGAAGGTTCAGTTAGCGGACTTAAAATCCCCGCAAGATAAGATGCAGTATTATTACGTAAAGGGAATGATATATACTCTTACTAATAATAATGCGTCGACTAGCCTATTTAATTTTACTAAGATCCTTGATGAGCTAGATGAACAGCATCGAACTATCTATTCACCATTGGCTTATCTTGGCTCAGGAATCCTTTATGCGCGGCAGAATTCAATGGAACATGCCGATTTCTTCTTTTCAAAGGTAATATCGTACTTACGTTCAAAAGCAGATGAAGATTTAGCTGGTGCTGAGCGGAATTATTACTTGCGAATTGTAACAATGATGTATTATGCTGCAGAATACCATGCCCTTAATAAACGATTAGCTGTTAGCAATCGGGTGCTCGAAACGACAACTAAAATTTGTGCAGGTAATCACGTCACGTACTTCTTGCCACGAATTAAATTGTTAGAGGCCAATAATGCAATTGAACTGGGCGAAAGTTCTGACAAGGTTCGGCGGTTACTAACAGAAGCAGAGGTCTTTGCTCGTTTCAATTCAAATAATGTAGTTGAAGTTCAGGTAGCGGCGTTATTAAATAATCTTGATAAGACTATTAGCAACAAATAATTATAAAATCCAAAAGGGAAGAAACTAGAATTATAGCTTCTTCCCTTTACTTATATTATAAGTCTACTAAATTGTGATGAACGGCATAATGGAGCAACTGGGCGTGCGAACTAAGATTAAGCTTTTGCATGATATTAGCCTTATGTGCCTCAACTGTTTTGGGTGAAATAAATAATTTAGTTGAAATCTCTTTATTTGTATAACCTAAAACAATAAAGGGTAAAACCTCGCGTTCACGTTTTGAAAGTGTAACATACTTGTCTAAATTTAATTGGGTAGGGCCGCCTTTGATAACTAACAGGTCTTCTTTCGTTACCATGATATTATTATCTAGGTATTTCTCACCCTTAGCAATCCGCTTCAGACCATCAACAAGTTCGATTACAGCAGAACTTTTTAGTACATAACCCATTGCACCATTATAGATTGCCTGATTAATATATTTTGGTTCGCTTTGCCGTGAGAAAATCATGATTTTAATATTTGGAAATCGTTCATGGATCCGTTTTACAGTAATTAAGCCATTCTCGCCAGGAGGCATCGATAATTCCATGATGATTATGTCAATATCTCCTTGCTCTATTCGCATTGAGACATCAATCCCGGATGACTTTTCACTTATTACTTTAAAATCATCTTGTTGGTCAATGAGATTTTTTACGCCCATTCGTACAATTGGATGATTATCTGCAACAAGTACTTTATACATCGTAAAGCCCACTTTCAATTTAAAAATAGTTACCCCCTACAAAAGCTATTATAAAGTTATAGCAATTAAATTACCACTAGCTAAAAGCTATTTGAAATAGTTTTAGTAAACGGCTGGAATAATTATGAAAATTTATTGCAGAAAATCACTAATGCTGTAAAATAAAAGAGGATCATTGATGACATGACAACACCAATGGTCCACAGTAGAAGTATGTTGGCGAAAGTGATTGCAGAATCACCTTCGCCCTTTATTATAACAATTTTTTATAGTAATGTAATTAAGATTTTTCTTTTGAGTATAAATTATTTTATAAAATTAAAGAAATTAGTTAACGGCTGCTTGTTTTGACTTGCCAAGCGAGAAATAAGTTCAGAATATAAAAATTTTTAATTACGAAACGGTAATATCAATGAAAGAAATAATAACAATAATCTAATAATTGGTGCATTTACTAACCTTTTGAATTAGAATATAATTATTAGCTATTCTTGAATCATGGAAAGGTGAATTATTAATGGCAGAAAAAACATTTACAACAACCGAACTTGCTAAGTTCGATGGTCGAAATGGACATCCTGCATACGTTGCAGTTAAGGGCATTGTTTATGATGTCTCTAACGTACCTGTATGGAAGAATGGCAAACACCATGGAAACCTTGCTGGTCGTGATCTAACTTCCGCGATGCCACGCTCGATTCACATGGAATCAGTATTAAAAGACATCCCTGTTGTTGGAAAACTCGTTGACTAGGAATAACTATGTAAAAAGCTGAGATTACATTTTTTTGTAACCCCAGCTTTTTATTATTAAATTGCAACCTTAAAATAATCCCGCAAGTACTTTGCCAGTCCATTATGGTCATTATCAATTGGCGTAACATCATTAGCGATTTTCTTGAGTTCAGGGATAGCATTGTTCATAGCAACACCACGTCCAGCAGCATCAAGCATCTCAAAGTCGTTGTGTTCATCACCAAATGCAATAATGTTTTGACGATCGATTTGATATTGTTCTGCAATATAAAACATGCCCGATTCTTTATGAGTCCCACGATGAATTAATTCTAAAATATTGTAGGGGCCACCCCAAACTCGCGGCTCAACAAAGTCACCGTATTTTTCGTTAACTGCTTTAATAATCTCTTCTTCATGCTCAGGCTGGTATTGGATTGTTAGAGCAATAGGGTTACTTGTTAAGTTAGCCGAGTTTAATAACTGGTCCTTTCTTAGTTTATTCGGTAAAAATTCAGGGAGATCATTGCTTGCCTGGTTCGCCCAAACATGATATTTATTTTCAACGGTGATTGTATTAATACCAAGTTCCTGGCGGTTAGCAAGGAGGTCAAGGGCCAGTTCCCTTGTTAATTCAATATCATATTCTTTATCCCAGTGTTCATGCGGGATGTGAGTGAGCGCGCCGTTAAAGTTAACCATTGGCGTTTTGATTCCGATTTGATCATAAATATGTTGAGCGATTCGGTATGGCCGCCCGGTAATGATACTAACGATATGACCTTCACGTGCTAGGGCGCGAAGAGTTACGATTGTTTCATTAGTTAATTTAGACTGATTATTTAAGGTTGTACCATCAAGATCAAGGGCTATTAAATGTTGATCCATTGCCATATCACTTCTCTTTCCATAAAATATACAATTATAATATTTTATACAAAAAGTTAGCGCTTTGCCAAGCATTTTGGCTCAAAAAATAACAAAATAAGTTACAATAAAGACACTAAGATATAGAGGAGCGAAATAACGTGCAATTACCGGATAAATTTGTCACGAAATACAAAAAATTAATGGGGGCAGAAGCAAATGAATTTTTAGCAGCTCTTAATCAGCCAAGTTATAGTGGCTTTCGCGAGAATCCCCTAAAGAACGGCCAACCGACATCAGCGATTAATCAATCTATTGGCAAAGTACCGTATGTTTCAACCGGTTACTATGGTCAAGTTAATGGTAAATCATTAGATCATGTTACTGGATGGGTTTATAGTCAAGAACCTTCTGCAATGTTTGTCGGGGAAGTAGTTGATCCGCAACCGGGGGACCGTGTTTTTGATTTGTGCGCTGCTCCTGGCGGCAAGACTACTCATTTGATTGGAAAAATGAATAATGAAGGGTTACTAGTTGCAAATGAGATTTTTCCGAAGCGCGCTAAAATCTTAGCGGAGAATCTTGAAAGATGGGGAGCAAAAAATGCTGTTGTTACTAGTGAGAGCCCTGCTGATCTAGAAAAACAGTTTCCAAAATACTTTGACCGTATTCTTGTGGATGCTCCGTGTTCTGGAGAAGGAATGTTTAGGAAGGAACCAGCAGGAATTGAATATTGGTCGCCAGATTACCCAGCGGAATGTGCTAATCGCCAGCAAAAGATTTTAGCTTCAGCGATGAAAATGTTAAAGCCGGGCGGGGTACTTGTCTACTCTACCTGTACATTTGCTCCTGAAGAAGATGAGCAAAATATTTCATGGCTGCTTAATAATTATCCGCATTTAGAATTAATGGCAATAAAAAAGGCCGCCGGAATGGATGACGGTCGACCGGAGTGGGCTGATAATAATAGCGACCTAAAGAAGACAGTGCGACTATTTCCTCATCATATTAAAGGTGAAGGCCACTTTATTGCTAAATTGATTAATAAAACTCCAGCCGCAGTCCCAGAAAAGCATAAAAAGAAAAATAAGCGCAAAAAACAATCTATTGTAAGACCGGATAAAACGCAGCTTAAGTTGTTTGAACAATTCCAGACGAAGGTATTTCCTAATTATCAACCTCATCAGCTAATTTTATTTGGCGATCAGTTATATGATTTGCCACTTGAGGAAGATAAAATGGCGGGATTAAATGTTTTACGTCCCGGTTTACATTTAGGAACTTTTAAGAAAAATCGGTTTGAACCATCTCTTGCGTGGGCCTTAGCTAGCCTCCCTGATGAAACAGAGCAGGTAATTGAACTCGATGAGGATCAATGGCGCCAGTATGTTCATGGAGATGTGATAAATATTGCTGATAATCAGGCAAATGGATGGTATCTCTTAGTTTGCAACCGTCATTCTGCTGGCTTTGGGAAGCTAGTTAACGGGACTGTTAAGAACTTCTATCCAAAAGGTTTACGATTCTAAGGGGGAGAAATAATAAAATGAAAGAAAAAACTGCTGTTCACGTTAATGGTTATTTAGGACTCTTGTGTGCAATCCTTGTTGGTGCAGCGAGTCTTTGGCTTATTTTTGCTGGCTTTACTGGTAGTATGCCAGTGTTATTAACAATCGGCATCATTCTGCTGGTGGTTGTGATTCTCTTTAGTACATCACTGACTATTATCCAGCCTAATGAGGCCAAAGTACTAACCTTTTTTGGTAACTATATTGGAACCATTCGCGATGCCGGCTTATTTATGACAATTCCGTTTACGAATAAGGAGACGGTTTCTCTACGGGTCTGCAACTTTAATAGTCAAATTCTTAAAGTAAATGATTCAAAAGGAAACCCAATCGAAATTGCCGCCGTTATTGTATATAAAGTTGTTGATACGGCCAAGGCGCTTTTCTCGGTTGATGATTATGAACAATTCGTCCAAATTCAAAGTGAATCTGCTGTGCGACACGTTGCTAGTGAATATCCTTATGATAGCTTTGAAAATCAAGATGTTATTACTTTACGGGGGAACCCAACAGAGGTATCGGAAAGGTTAACTGCTGAACTTCAGGACCGCTTAAATGTTGCAGGCGTTAAAATTATCGAAACCCGATTAACGCACTTAGCCTATGCAACTGAAATAGCGAGTGCAATGCTTCAAAAACAACAGTCATCGGCGATCCTTTCAGCACGTAAAATTATTGTTGAAGGAGCTGTTTCAATTACTGAAGAAGCAATTAATCGTTTGAATAAGGAAGCCAACCTTAACTTAACCGATGAACAGCGCCTTCAAATTATTAATAACATTATGGTAGCAATAATTAGTGAACGTGGAACGCAACCAGTAATCAACACAGGAAACCAAGGATAGATGATATGTTTAACGATTCTAATGGCTGAACAGGTATAGCTGATGGAATGACTAAAGCCGGATTATTAAATTATCTTTGGAAATAATGAACGGAGACCACTAAAATCATAGTAGCCTCCGTTTATTATTTTTAAATATAACTATTTATTTTCTTCAACTAGTTGTTTTGCTAGGGCGAAGTTACCGAGGGTTGCTGAACCGTTTCCAGGAACCGAGGGATTGACAATATATTCGTCAAGCGGGCCAACTGGAAGATAGTCATTCCATAACATTGCAAACTGTTTACGAACACGCTCTAAGAATGCTGGACGAGAAACGCTTCCACCGAAAATAATCTTTTGCGGACGTAAAATTGCTGTAATCTGAACAGCGGCTTGAGCAACATAGTAAGCCATGATATCCCAAACCGGGTGATTATCCGGGACATCTTCACCGCTGATCCCCAGTCGTGCTTTGAATGTTGGACCAGATACTAAGCCTTCTAGGCAATCATGATGGTAAGGACAAATCCCAGTAAAGTTCATATCTGCAGGGTGACGTTGAAGGCGTACATGACCCATTTCAGGAGTGCTTATTCCGCCAATAAAATGACCGTTTTGGATTGCGCCAGCGCCAACACCGGTTCCTAAAGTGTAGTAAACAAGTGCCGGATTATCAAACTTGTTTCTTAAATTAACATATTCGCCGTATACTGAACCGTTAACGTCCGTTGTCCAGTAGATTGGGATATCAAGGGCATCTGTCATTATTCCAACAAAATTGCAATTTTGCCATTTGACCTTAGGCGTATCCGTGATATAGCCATACTTCTCACTAGCCGGGTTCGTATCGATTGGCCCAAAACTAGCAATTGAAAGGGCGGCTAAATCTGGATACTGCTTAAAGAACTCGATACAGGCACCTAACGTTTCTTCAGGGGTAGTGGTAGGAATAATCTTTTTATCAATTTCGTTAAACTTTTCGTCACCAACAGCACATACAAATTTAGTACCGCCAGCTTCTATACTTCCTAATAGCATAATTAAAACCTCATTTAATTTAAAGTGAACGTTTATCAGATTGATAACTATGTTTGAGTATAAACCTTAGAAAGCGGTATCACAAGAACAATTATTAGCTTTTTGTGTATAAAACGTTTCACCTAGTTAATTAATTTTGAACTTTCCCGCCATGTAATCTTAGCAGGGAGGTTAATATGAATCGGTACTTCATCAGTATTGATAATTCGCTGAACTAGTCGTCTTACGGCTAATTGACCCATTGCTACGCTAGACGGGTTAATGGATGAAAGCGACGGGGTCATATATGCGGCAATTTCCGAATCATTATAACTAATAACGTGAATATCTTGTGGAACAGTAAGTCCATACTGCTTAATTGCACGGTATGCGCCAACTGCTAACTGATCACTAGCAATTAAAACTAATTGTAAATGATTTTTAAGAAGGCGATTCATCCCTTCAAAGCCATCTTTGGGAGTCCAGCCCTTAATTACTAAATTAGGGGTTAACTGATGAGCCTTCATCCACATCAAGTAAGCTTTTGCACGGATATCTTGGTAACTGTCAGGTACGATTCCAGTTAAGGACATTGGCTGAATATTACCGCCAAGGAAGCCGATATCAGTAATTTTATTTTTAAGAAAATGATCTAAGATGGCTTGGGTTTCTTCAAAGTACGAGTTGCGAATAATGTCATACTGTGAAAAATAACGGGTCTCATCAATCAAAATAAGGCGGGGATTATTCTGATAAAGTTCTGCGTAAAATTCTTCAGTGAATACACCTGCCACAATGATTCCGTCATATTTTTTTACGTCAGCAAACTGAAAACCTTTATTAGGAAAACGAATAAAGCCTTTAACTTGAATGCCTTCTTTAGATGCTTCCTGAATTATCCCATCATGAACTTGAATAAAATATGGATCATGAGCTTCATTTTCAAGGGAATGGGTAGTAATAACTAAAAGCGAAAGAGATTTTGGACGGTTGACGGTCTTATTCGCGTGTGGCTGATAGTTATATTTTTCAACAATCCTTTTAATCCGCTTTTTAGTTTGATCACTAACTGAGAAAGACGGATCGTTATTTAAGACTCGTGAAACAGTTGCTGGAGAGACGCCAGCTTCTTGGGCAATTTTTCTAATACCAATCATATGCTCACCTCTACTATAATTACCATCTAGCATACCACATTTTAGTAAACGTTTAGTAAGCCGTAATAGCGCCTTATCTAACTTTTGACAGTGATGAAAGCGCTTGACTGAATTTAGATAAACGTTTATCATATAATCGATTTAAGAAAGGGGTCACTAGCAATGATTACATTTGATGAAAAACAACGTGTATTTCACTTGAAAAACAAGACCATTTCATATTTATTTTCGATTGAAGAGGGAAATCTTCTTAGTCACCTTTACTTTGGACCAGTAATCCGAAATTACCATGGTGAGCGAAAGTATCCTCGAGTAGATCGTGGCTTTTCTGGTAATTTACCGGAATCAATGGATAGAACCTATTCTAAGGATGACTTATTACAAGAATACTCCGGTAACAATACAGGGGACTATCGTGTACCAGCAATTGTTATTAAAGCAGAAAACGGATCACGATTAACAGATTTTCGCTACCAATCATATAAGATTATCCCTGGTAAGCCTAAATTAGCTGGACTACCGGCCTCCTATGTCAAAAGCGATGATGAAGCTGAAACATTAGAGGTCACCTTAGTTGATAACACAATTGGAGCACAACTCGTCCTTTCATATACTATCTATAACGAGCGACCGGTTATAACAAGGAATGCGCGCTTGGTTAATAATAGTAATCAAAAATTGCAAATTGAAAAGATAGCTTCAATGCAATTAGACTTAACTAAGCATGATTATGATGTTATCTCAGTGCCTGGTCAATATGCACTTGAACGGCAACCGGAACGGCAAGAATTACGGCGCGGAATCACTGAATTTTCTAGTCGTCGTAATTCCAGCTCGCACCATATGAATCCATTTGTAGCATTAGTTGATAAGAATACAACTGAATTCACAGGAGATGCAATGGGGGTTCTGCTTGTTTATTCCGGTAACCATCAATTTACTCTTGAAAAAGATCAAATTGACCAAATCCGTTTGCTAACAGGAATTAATGATTACGATTTTGAATGGGTTCTTCAACCAGGAGAAAGTTTCCAAACGCCAGAAGCAATCATGGGCTTTAGCCAGCAGGGGCTGAATGGAATGTCGCATGTCTTCCATAGCTTGCTCCGTGACCGGGTTGCTCGTGGGAAGTACCAATATGCGGATCGTCCGATTGTAATTAATAACTGGGAAGCAACATTCTTTGATTTTGATGATGAAAAGCTTGACCAAATTATTGATGAAGCAAAGCCGCTAGGAATTGAAATGTTTGTATTGGACGATGGGTGGTTTGGCCATCGTAATGATGATAATTCTTCCCTTGGCGACTGGTTTGTTAATCAACAAAAGCTTACTGGGGGACTAAAGCGGGTTGCAGATCGAACTCATAAGAGCGGTATGAAGTTCGGGCTGTGGTTTGAACCAGAGATGATTTCAGTTGACTCTGAACTTTATAAAGAACATCCCGATTATGCCTTGCATGAGCCTAATCGTGGCATGACCCTTTCGCGAAATCAGTTAGTTTTAGATTTTAGCCGGAAAGAAGTAGTTGATAACATCTTTAATCAGATGTGCTTAATTTTAGATAAGGTGCCGCTTGATTACATTAAGTGGGACTTTAACCGAAACTTAACAGAGGTCTTTTCTAGTGCAGCTGACCCTGAACATCAAGGCGAGATTAGTCACCGCTATATTTTAGGGCTATATGACCTTATGGAACGTTTGGTAACCCGCTATCCTAATATTTTATTTGAAGGCTGTTCAGGCGGTGGTGGACGGTTTGATGCCGGAATCCTATACTACATGCCGCAAAGTTGGCCTTCTGATGATACGGATGCGGTAGAACGGTTGAAAATTCAATATGGGACATCCTTAACTTACCCAATTTCTTCAATGACTGCCCATGTTTCTGTGTCGCCTAATCAGCAAACTGGCCGTTCCACAAGCTTTAAGATGCGGGGCGATGTTGCAATGAGTGGTGTTTTTGGTTATGAATTAGATTTAGCAGACTTAACTGATGAAGACCGCCAAATGGTAAAGGAACAGATTAAATTTTATAAAGCTCACCGTCATCTAATTCAATACGGAGATTTCATTCGCCTTGAAAGCCCGTTTGACAGCAATACGGTTGCTTGGGAGTTTGTAAGTCCAGATAAGTCTGAAGCATTATTATTTATGTTTAAACAATTACACACAAATCGTTTTGAGATAAATAATACTAAAATGGCTGGACTTGATCCGACAATTGATTACCATGACGAAATGACGGATAAAACTTATGGCGGGGATGAATTAATGAACGTTGGTTTATTCCGTGACCCAACTCACACAGGAGATTTCCTATCCGAAGTACATTATTTCAAAGGTAAGTAGGTTTAACTGCTTTTAAAAATTAAAGAGAGCGTGAAGACGAGCCATTTGCGGGTTCGTCTTCACGCTCCTTTTAGTTCTTTAAGTTACTATTTTTTAGCTTTAATTAACGCATCAATTGTCCACATCCAGATTGCGTGACCCAAAAACTCAGAAATATGTTCTTCTAATGGTTGGTCCTTTGGTGATGGAACGGTTCCCATCATTGGCATTAATTTAAGATGGAAGAAATCCCAAACTGCAATACCAAATGGGACTCCATTGCCCTTTTTAATCCATGGTGCTAATTGACCGCCGACACTATAAATAACACCAAAGCCAGCAGAAAAGCTAAAGTGAACTAGGTAGCTCACCCATGGTAATTGTTGTCCTGAATAGGTATAAGTGGCATGGGTTATTCTAGCTGGTACACCAAATTGTTCGAGTAATTTTTGTGGCGGGTTTGTTTGGTTACGTTCTGGCGTACGAGGGGGAAGAATATTCTCCCATCCTAACTTAACTAAACCAGCAACTAAACCAGCTGTCACACCGATACCGATTGACTTACCCCAATTAATTTTATTCATATTAATCACCATCCCAAATATGAGTTATCAAATTAATTGTACCAATCTAGATTATAAATTCAATTAATTGAGCTAGCGTAGGTGTCTTTGCCGTGCATAGGATAACAAATCTGTTCCTAAAACATATTCAACGCGTGACAATTCAGTGAAGGATGTACAACCAAGGAGCGCTAATGAACGCTTTACGATTACTTGCCATTCCTCTAATGTTTGATCAAGGGCATCATATCCTTCACGTTGTAAGATGTTTAGGAAGTAACCAGCAACACCGACTGCGCGGGCACCAAGTACACCGGCTTTAATAACGTCAAGGGGGGAAGTTATTCCTCCAGAAGCAATAATCTCTGTTTTGCCCCGCCGAATAGAGTGTGCTTCTAGTAAGGATTCAGGAGTGGTTTGACCCCAATTAAGAAGACTATCGAAATTGATATTATGATTACGTCGATTTTCAATTGCAGCAAAGTTAGTGCCGCCACGACCACTAACATTAATTAGGTGAACGTCATGGGTTTGCAATTTAGCAATTGTAGTTTTGCTCATTCCAAAACCAACTTCTTTAACAATCACTGGAATATCAAGTTCATTCACTAGAAATTGAATGTTATCAAGCCAGTTAAAATCTCGGTCTCCTTCAGGCATGATTAGCTCTTGAGCAGCGTTAATATGAAGCTCAAGTGCGTTTGCCTTTAGAAGTGATATTGCCGCTTGCGCTTGGTCAAGACTAGTACTGGCACTTAAATTAGCAAAAATAATACCATCTGGATTCTCTTCTCTGATTACTTCAAATGAAGAAAACGCTTGAGGATCTTTATTAATAATGCTTAATGAACCGGTAGCCATTGCGAGATGGTGTTTATGTGCTAATTGAGCAAGCTGACGATTGATCTTAAGTGCTTGATCACTTCCGCCTGTCATTGCTTCAATATAAAATGGATTTTCAATTTCGAGATTATCAGCCAATTCGACATGGAGATCAACATCATCGGTGGTCATTTCAGGCAAACTATCATGAATTAAGCGCACTTGGTCAAAATAATGTTGCTGGTGAACTTGGTCATAGTATTTAGCTGCCAAGGAAAGATGTTCATTTTTACGCTGGGCATGACGTGATTCCATCATGGTCCTCCTTTAAGTTATTTAATATATGAAAGATGATTTTTAACGGATGTCTTAAGGCTTTTAGCACTATCAATAAAATGAACTGAAAGAGGAAGCTGCTCAATATGGTTCTTAGTCCAGCTCTTCAAAACATTTCCAAAATTTGAATTACTATCAATTGCGACAATTCCGCAATCACCACCGCCAGCACCAGAAGTTTTTGCTGCGCCACCAAAGGATTCCGCAATTTGACAAAGCTTTGCCAATGCTTCTGTTTCAATATTTACTCCTGAGTTAGTGCCAAGCTGTTTTAACAGGTCGCGATTATAACGAATTTCGTTTTTGATCGCCTCAAGGTCTTGCTGATGAAAACCGTCAACCATTCGTTGGATACAAGACTTACTCTTCTCAAGAAAACGCTGGTATTCACTTTGACGACGGGCCTTAAAGAGTGAAATCTTATCAACTAGTTGGGAAGTGGAAGCTGGTTTCCCAGTCCACCCAATTAATAGTTCTAGATTTTTAGGCGCCTTTAACGATTCAATATCAAGGTCAGGCCAGGGTAGGTCAATAATTGTTTTTAAATCTAAATACTTACGTTGTTGTGCTAACCATTGACGGTCAAATGAATGATAAGAAATCCATCCGCCATATACGGAAGCAGCTACATCACCAAGTGAACCGTTACCTTGAACTTCAAAGTGGGCGATTGCCGCTAATTTAAAAATCTGGTCCTTATTAACTGGCAGGTTATAGAAGTGGCAAAGGGCCTTAACGGTTGCTACCGTAACAGCTGCTGAAGATCCTAAACCATATTTTCTGCCATTAGCGCTGTCAAGCTGACTATCGATGTGAATATTAAAAATTCGCAAATCACGGCTAAAAGTTCGTGCATATTCTTCTGTTACTTTAATCGCTGAAAGAATATAGGAAAATGGGTTATCACGCTTGTCAACAACCATTTGATCACCGCGTCTCCGCCATGAAAGCTGATCATTATTATATTGGCGGCTGATAATTTGGCCGACTTCCTCAGCACTTTCTTCAATAGTACAAGTAACGAATTGATCTAATGCAACTAAAATAGCCGGATAACCATTTTCAACAACGGCATATTCACCGGCAATATACAATTTACCTGGTGCTTTTTCAGTAATCAAAATTTAAAGTCCCCTTATCATTAAATTTTATTCATTCCAAATTTTTATTCCGGGTCCCGGTTGTGAAACCACCAACCGATCATGACCAATAATATTGCTTAATTTAGTAACGATTTTTTCTCGGTTCATACGGTCATAGATAACTTTTACATTTGGACCGGCATCCATCGTATAATAGCAGTTTATCCCATTATTACGCAAGTCCTGAACTGCCTTAATAATGGTTAGTGTTTCGGCATTAAAGTAGGTAAATCCAGGATCGGCAGACAGTGTTAGCGCATGCATTCGCAAAGCATTTTCTTCGGCAATATGTCCGATTAGGTCAATATCTTTAGCTTTGATTGCTTTTTTAATGGCGGTCATATCCCGAGCTACCACTTTTCGCCAAGCATCATAGTAAGGTGAAGTGGCAACACTAGATTGCATTCCAGACCGGCTTGAGATTTTTTTCTTCTTGGTATTGACTAACACTGCTAACATTTCAATAGGGAAATCAACGTCTTCTAAAATTGGTTTGGCAAATGATGATTGATCATCGGTTCCTTTTTGCCATTCCACTAAGCCACCATAGATAGACCTAGTGGCAGAACCAGAACCACGACGCGCTAAACGAGAAAGATCACGGGACGATAATTTTAATCCCGCGGCAGAACTAGCTGCTCCTGCAAGCGCGGCAAAAGCTGATGCAGATGATGCAAGGCCAGCAGCAGTAGGAACATGATTGGTAGAATTAACCTTTGCAAAATAATTAATTCCGCTCAGTTCCCGCACAAGATTTAAAATATGAACAACTTTTTTAGCATCCTGCTGATCAAGCAATTGTTTGTCAACGTAAACTTGGTCGGAAGTGAGCTGATCGTCAAAGTTTACGGTGGTTGTCGTATAAAATTCGTTAAGCGTGAGGGAGAGACTATCTGTTTGCGGAATGATTAGTTCTTGATTTTCTTTTCCCCAGTATTTGACGAGCGCGATATTTGTATGTGCTTTTGCTGTTGCCATTAGTCATTACCTCGCTTATCAAGTGGTTGAAGCCAAACTTGTTGTGCTCCGTTTTCTTTTAAAATACTTGCCAGTCGACGAGCACCCATCGCTGTTCGTGCAAGTGCAATCATACAGCCACCACGGCCACCACCGGTTAATTTAGCACCTAATGCGCCATTATCTCGTGCAATATGGATTAAATGGTCTAACGGAGGATCTGATACATTGAGTGCTGCCAAATCGGTTTGTGCAAAGTTAAGTGCTTCTCCTAAATGTTCAACGTCATTTTTAGCTAAATAGTTCTTAGTTTGATTTACTAATTCGCCAAGATGGCTGATACGGGTTTCAGCATATTCTTTATTAGTTTTTAGTTCATCTTTAACGGCAGTAATTGCCTCTTTAGTAGCGCCTTTTATTCCGGTGTCTGCAATAACTAATGAAGCGTCTAAATTCATTTCGATTGGGACGCCAATTCGACCTTTGATATAAAAAAGCGGCTTTTCAGAACTAACGGTAGCCGCATCTAAACCTGAGGGACTACGGTGGGTAACTTGTTCCTCAATGTCAGCAAGCTGAAGCAGTACTGTTCGATCGAGCGGTTCATCATAGTAATCAAAAGATGCACGAATGATTGCAATCGCACTTGCTGCTGAAGAACCCATACCGCGTTCGGCAGGTAATTGACTTTCAACGGTTAAATCCCAGCCTCTTTCTTGAGCATTAAACCGAGCAGATAAAGCTTCAACTAATTTTTTAATCCCGGCCATAGAGGATGGTAAATTCTCTAAATCACCATGGTAATACCGACTTTTAATAATTTGCTGGTTATCTTGGCGACTAGTTAATGTAGCAGTTAGGCGGACACTTGGCAATGGAAGGGCAATTGCTGGTTGACCGTATACTACGCTATGTTCTCCCATTAAAATGATTTTCGCATGGCTAGTACCAATCCCTTGTTGTTTCACCATCGTAACCTACTTTCTACTTAAAAATTCAAATTTAATCATAGCATAAAACATTGATTCTAGCTAAAAACGATTACGGATGTTACCAAATCTAAATATTTTGCTATGAAAATTTATGGACTATGTAAAAATGAGAAATTTATAGTAGAATGGTGTATTATTTACTTTAGAATATTTAGTAATTTTGTATATTATAACTTCGGAGAAATATGGTGATATTGTGGCACAGCGTAGTAGTCAGCGCATAAAGAAGCATGATAAAAAAGCGCCAATCTACTCAGTTGTTGACTTAGAAACAACAGGAACAAATGTTAATCACGGTGATCGAATCATTCAAATTGGGTGTGTTCTTGTTCAAGATGGCAAAATCATAAATCACTTTGAAACAAAGATAAATCCACGAGAGAAGATACCGCGCTCGATTGTCCAATTAACAGGGATTGAAGACAAAGATGTCCGCAAAGCACCCTTATTTGAGGATGTTGCCGGTACAATATATAGTTTGCTAACGGGGACAACATTTGTGGCACATAATGTTAATTTTGATTTTCCGTTTTTAAATGCAGAATTGGAAAGAGCCGGTTATCCCTCATTATCAATTCCAGCAATAGATACAGTAACTCTCAGTCAGATTCTTCTGCCAACAGCAAAAAGCTTTCGGTTACGTGATTTGACAAGTTCACTGCATATTGAACACGATCATCCGCATAGTGCCGTATCAGATGCTGAAGCAACAGCAGAACTGCTTAATGATCTGTTAAAAAAAGTCCAAGCTCTTCCTACGCTTACACTTGAGAAGCTTTCGCAACTGAAGCTTAATTTACCGCAACAAACGGCAGGCGTTTTTGATGCTGAACTACAGCAACGGCATAAAAAACCACGACCATTAAGTGAAGAATTGTATGTTTCTCATGGAATCGTTCTTCATAAGTCGCGTCCGATAACCGCAACTGGCAAAAGAGAAGCATATAAATATCCTTCAACTAAAAAGGCTAAAGAAAAAATATATCGCGATGCCTTGAAACTACGGCCTATTCAGGCAAAGATGATGAATAGTATTTACAATAACTATACTCATGATGAACCTAAAAATATGATCGTTGAAGCAGGTACAGGTGTTGGTAAAACATTGGGCTACTTATTCCCGCTAAGTTATGCTGCTTATCCAAATAAAAAGATCGTGATTAGTACCGCAACTAATGTTTTACAACAGCAAATTATTGACACTTCAATTGCACAATTAAATAAGGTTCTTCCTTTTAAGATGAATAGTGTCATTATTAAAGGAAATCACCATTATTTAGACCTTGCACGATTTGTCCATTCTTTAAGCGTAATTGAAGATTCAAAGCTTGTTCAATTATTAAAAGCTAAAATTTTAGTTTGGCTATTATCAACCCAGACTGGCGATTTAGATGAACTTAATTTGAATTCCCAACAGTCACCTTACTTTACTGAAATTCGTCACCAAGGTGTTCGGACCCTTAATTCATCAAATGCTTTCTATCATGATGATTTTCTAGTTCGGCGTGAAAAGCGTTTGCACCAAGCGGACATTATTATTACCAATCATGCTTATCTCGTAGCCCATGCTCAAGACCTAGGAGATGGAACACGGCGTCCTTACTTAGTGATTGATGAGGCACAGCACTTAAGCGAAAGTATTTTGAAGCGTTCTCGACGAACATTTAATTTCCAGCGATTGCGGACAGCTGTTCATGTGATGTCGAATTTAGTTAATAATGGGAGCGATCGTAATTTAACCGATATCTTTGCTGAGCAAGCATTGGGGAGTTATAATGTTGAACTGCTTCGGGGAGATTTGAATGCGGTTGAAGAAGCAGTAGATCTCTTTCAACAGGCTCTTTACCGTCAGTTTATGGCAAATTCAACTGGTAACCCGGATAATGAACTTATTGAGCAGCCGCTCCGCAATGACCAAGTAATGGAAGTCTTAGATATTGGCGGACCGATCATGATGAAATTAGAGCAGGCACTAAGTAGTGTTCAGTTGCATTTCTCCGCTTTAAGCCATCTTTTTACTAGTCAAAGCGATCGTTGGTTACTAAGTGATCGTTACCTAATGAGTCAATTTCAAAGCCAATTAGCAAAATTAATTGAAGCAGATCAAACATTGAATGAGTTTAGTGACACCCTGCAGCAACAAGGGGATGCAGCGGCTTTTTGGATAACCATCCGCCAATCAACTGAACAAAGTACTTTACAGCTTAGTGGAGGTTTATTGGAAACAACGCATTACTTAACTAAAAATGTCTATCCTTATTTTGCTCAACCGCTATTTGTAGGTGCTACGCTTTTTACATCGGCACGGTCACAATATTTATACAATCAATTAGATCTGGATCGTAATAATACATTAACTAGACGATTTGCATCGCCGTTTGATTACCAGCATAACGCAAAGCTGCTAATTGCTGAAGATGCACCGGTTCCTAGTGCACAGAACAATATTGACTATATTAAATATCTTAGTAATACGATTTATCGGTTGACTAAAAATGCGCGGTATCAAACAATGATCTTATTTAATTCCCTAGTAATGATTGAGCAAGTTTATAGTCAATTAAGGGAAACAGACTTATTTGATCAACGTGATATTTTAGCGCAGGGGATTACGGGTAACCGCGATAAAATATTAAAGCAATTTAGTAGCGGCCAAAATTCCATCTTACTAGGGGCATCGAGTTTCTGGGAGGGGATTGACCTTCCTAGCTCGGCATTGGAGCTGCTAATCATTACAAGATTACCATTTGACTCACCAGATGAGATTATGAACCGTGCCCATAATAAGTTGTTGCAGCAACAAGGGAAGAATCCTTTCTATCATTCAGAACTACCAAAAGCAACGATGCGGTTACGGCAGGGGATTGGTCGCTTGTTAAGAACAGAAGAAGATCGTGGTATTGCAATTGTGCTTGATCCGCGGCTGAAAACTAGACGCTATGGTCAGACCATCCTCAATAGTTTGCCGGCTGATTTGCCAGTTAGCGCACAGAAAACGAGTGAGCTTATAACAACAACGCAAACTTTTTTAATGGGTAACGGTAATGAAAAAGTTAAATAAACTTTATCAACTTTTATTTAGTTATTTCTGGTATAATCAAAACGATTGCCAAGCAAGGTCAAAAAAGTAAAGAATAAGAGGGAATTATATGCAGAGTCGACGAGAAGTTCAACGTGAACAGAGTCGTGGTTCCTCGATGCGGACGATTCGTAACCTTTTAATTGCGATCCTACTAATTTTATTAATCGTATGGAGTGTATTTGCTGTTAGCAGCCAGCCACGAAATGCGGCACGCCGACAAACTATATCGCTTGCGGAAAAATATGCGCATTTACGTTCGCCTGATCAGTTTTATATTTATAATCGGGAAAGCACTTATTATGCAATTAGTGGTAAAAATCAGAAAAATCAGCCTATTCTCGTCATCGTTCCACAACATGGCGGTAAGATTAGAGTATTAAAACAATCATCTGGGATCACTGCTGCTGAGGCACGAACAATGACTAAGGAAAATAGGAAGCCACGCGAAATCTTAAAAGTTGCTCCAGGAATATTTAATGATAAGACGGTCTGGGAAGTTACATATCGTAACCAAAAAGGAAATTTATGCTACGATTTGATCAATTTTAAGACTGGACAATATGTTCAAAATATTAATAATCTTTAGTATAAATTAGGACTGATAATTTTATGGAGGCTGGGATTACTCAGTCTCTTTACTTTTGCTGAGAGTGATGTAAAGGAGTTGATCAAATGGCAGATGTTGACTTATTACAGCATTATTTACAAGCTGGTGAAACGAATATCAGCAATTTATTATTGCACCATTATAAAGAATTAGGGATGACAACTTCACAGTTTGTACTTTATCTGCAATTTAAATCTTATCAAGATCGGGGGATAATGAACCCTGATGTAAGAACTATTGCAAAAAATTTGGGGACAGAAGAACGGCAAGTATTTGAACAGCTTCACCAAATGATGACAAACCACTTAGTAGAGCAAAAAATGCGGAAACTAGATAATGGTAAAGAAGATGCAATATATGATTTTTCTTTACTAATAAATAAATTAGTACTACTAAATGAGAATGATAACGAATTATCTATTAAGGTTGAAAATACTGCCACACGAGCCGAAACATTTAATCAGCTTGAAGCAGAATTTGGGCGACCGCTTTCATCAATGGAACTGCAAATTGTTAATGACTGGCTTGATAAAGATAATTATTCCGCAGTAATGATTAAGCTGGCACTGCGACAAGCGGTAATGAATAGCGCCTTAAATCTCCAGTATATGGATCGAATCCTTCAGAGTTGGAATCGTCAAGGGTTGAGGACCGAACGGGATATTGGTGAGCATGAAAAGCGGTTTGAGCAGCGAAAAGCATCAGGACAAAAAGCAATAAAGAAGACATTGGGAAAGCCTAAAATACCAATTTATAAATTAGGCGAATAAAATAATTTAATATAAGGGTGGTTGACATGGAAAAATCTTCTTCTCAGGTAATGAAGGGAATTATATGGGCAGCAGTTGCGTCTGCAATGTGGGGGATTTCTGGAACAGTCCTTCAGTTGATTTCACAAAATTTAGCCATTCCTGCCACGTGGATGCTATCTATGCGTACATTCTCAGCAGGGATCATCTTATTAATAATTAGTGTAATTTTATATGGAAAAAAGATTTTTAATGTGTTTAAAACGCGGGCAACTGCGATTTCAGTTATTAGTTATGCCATCTTAGGATTAATGGCTAATTTACTAACTTTTTACTATGCTATTCAAACGGGGAATGCATCAGCAGCTACGATTCTCCAATATCTTTCGCCGCTATTTATTGTGCTTGGCGGAATTATTTTTATGCATCGCCGCCCATTTAGAAGTGATATTATTTCGTTTGTTATTGCTTTAATTGGGGTTGCATTATGTATTACACGCGGGAACTTTACACAATTAGCATTACCGCTTGTTTCGTTGCTGTGGGGGTTAGGTTCAGGGATTACTGCCGCTTTTTATGTTGTATTGCCGCAACGGGCTGCCGATGAAAATCCGCCGATTGTTGTTTTAGGTTGGGGAACAATGATTGCAGGAATCCTATTTAATTTATATCGGCCATTTTGGGTTAATCCACCACATATTTCTACAACATTGGTAGCATCGGTTGCTACTGTGGTACTGTTTGGCACAATTCTGCCATTTGGAATTTTACTCCACGCAACTAAGTATGCTCCATCAGATGTGGTTAGTATTATGGATGCTGTTCAGCCAATTACAACTTCGATATTAAGTGTCATCTTCTTCCATCTGAACCTTAATTGGGCAGAAATTTTAGGTATTGTTTTAGTTATCATTGCCGTTTATGTCTTACAGAATGGTCGAAGAAAACATACGATTCATTATTAAAAGAAAATGAAAAAGGACTCAAAGCTTCTCCAGAGTACTGGTTGAAACTTTGAGTCCTTTTTAGCTGCAAATTATTTATTAAATAATTATTGTGGAGTAGCACTTGGCTGTGTTGCTGGCGCAGAAGCTGAACTTGAATTTTCTGCTGGTGCAGAGGAACTAGAACTAGCTGCTGAGGTGCTACTCGATGATGAAGATTGACTAGAGCCATTATTTCGTTCTTCTGCTCGGCTTTCACTACTGCTTGAGGAAGAACTTGATGAGCTTGATGACGACTCGCTGGAACTATTAGAAGAACTGCTATTATGATTGTCTGATGTGTCTTCGGTATATTCAAAAGCCCATTTAGAGTCACGAATGACCAGTTGACGCTTACCTTTAACACGAACTGCTTCAACTGTATCAGGCATTGTCCAATCAGAAGCATGATTTTGACTATCAAGATACTGCATTAGATCTTTGTAAAGCAATTGCGCTGATTTTACATATTGTTCAGAGATACTGCCACCTGGTTCAAGCGGGTGATCATATCCCGTCCATACAGCAATTGAATAGTTCTTCGTGTAACCAGCCATCCAGGAATCCATAACGCCAGATTGTCCTAAGTTGCCTGGATAGTTAGTTGTACCAGTTTTACCAGCTTGATTTACACCATCAATTTTGGCAGCAGTCGCACTACCTTGAGAGTCTGTAAATACTCCTTTAAGCATATCGGTAATCATGTAGGCAGTTGCCTTATTCATTGCCCGTTGACCCTTAGGATTGAATTGCTTTACAGCGCCATCTTGTGTAGTAATTGAATTGATGTAGTAAGGCTTATAGTAAGTACCGCCATTAGCAAAAGCCGCGTAGGCAGCAGAAACTTGAAGAGGAGAAATATATAAGGCAATCCCATTTTGTAAGGTATATGGTTGCTTTTGAGAAATTCCTAAACCATCTAAAAAGCTAGTGGCACGTTTAATTCCAACGGCTTGTAGTGCGCGGATAGCCGGGACATTTCGTGATTGAACCAGGGCATCACGCATTGTCATTGTTCCTTTATATTTCTTATCAAAGTCATGTAAGACAGTATTAGTACCAGGGAATACAAACCGTGTATCAGCGATTGATTTAAATGTTGGCCATTGAAGGTATTCAATAGCAGGCCCGTAATCCATTAATGGCTTAGCGGTTGAACCAGAGCTTCGATTGCTTTGAACAGCTCGATTAAGTCCATAAACAACATTACCTGTATGACGTCCGCCAAGCATTGCGATAATTTGCCCGTTGTGGGGATCAGTGACCGCAACCCCCGTTTGCATTTTATCGCTTTGGAACTGTACACCGCCATTTGCAGCATCGTATAGGTGTTGTTGAGCATCTAAGTCTAAATTAGTATGAACTTTTAACCCATCACTATAAGGGTTATATCCTTGTGCCTGAAGATCTGCTAAAACTTGTTTTACGTATGGATCAACAACTTTTGCTTTAACAGCAGTGCCGCTACCAGAAATATTACCATGGTCTGGGTCTAACCCAGCAGTAACGCTTTCACTAGCAGCCTGGTTAGCTTGAGCCTGGGTAATATAATTGCTCCGTACCATCGCATTTAGAACTTCATTTCGCCGTTGAGTGGCGTATTTAGTATTACTTACTAACGGGTTATAGTAGGTTGGTGACTGTGGCATCCCGGCGAGGAGTGCTAATTGTGAAAGATCGAGGTCGTTTAAATCTTTTCCGTAATAATATTGAGCGGCAGTTTGCATTCCATAAATCCCATTTCCCATATATACCTTGTTAATGTAAAAACCGAGAATTTGATTTTTGCTAAAGTGACGCTCAACGTTGATTGCTAACCACGCTTCCTGGGCTTTTCGCTTTAACGTTCGATCTGATGCAGCAGTAGAAAAGACGGATAATTTAACCAATTGCTGGGTTAAAGTACTTCCCCCCTGCATTCCGGATGAACGGCCAAAAATATTAGATGTCGCAGCACCTAAAATACGAATGGTATCAACACCGTGGTGCTTATAAAAACGACGATCTTCAATCGAAACAACGGCATTTTTAAGTTGCTTTGGAATTTGATTGTTCTTAGCATATTCACGTTTTTGTGCTCCTAAACGGGAAATTACTCGATTTTGATCATCATAAATAGTCGTAATGCTTTGACTTGTTAAATCATTTCTACTAATTTTAGGAGCACTTGATGCATAGTAGAAAAATAAAGCTGCACATGCAACCATTAGTAGGACGACAATTCCTGCTACCCAAAGCAGAATTTTCTTTATTAAGCCGCCAACATTGCGTTGTTGATTGTCATTGTTGTTATTGTTATGACGCTCACTACGCGTTGACTGATTATCATTTGACATAGTAAACTCCTTTACGCTTTTGCAGCAATTATTTTATCAACAGCATTTAAATATGGTAAACGCGGATTAAGTTGATAATGAATTTGGTAGCCTTCGTTAGCTATATCTGCTCGTAAAATTGACTTACGTCCGCCGTTTTGCTGCTGATCCCAGTATTTAAACAGGTTTGAAGCGGGAAGCAAATAAAGCAGGTCAAGCTCAGTGAACTTTATGAAGGCAAAACAAATTCCTCCCTGTGCTACACACTCACGCATATGTTGAATCTGATGAGGATGGAAGTTCTTTAATGGAAAAGAATTTTTATTACGTGTCTCTTTTGCATCAAAGTCAATATAGTACCCTCGATATACGCCATTATAGTCTGTTGTAGATGGCCGACGAAAGTAAGCCTCCCGAATAACGGCTGCACTTCGTTTTGGATAGTCAACCTTAACTAGTTGAACTGGCGTCGGCTTCTTATGAATTACGGCAATATGGCGCGATAAATAATACTGATTACTATGATTGATTTCATCTTCAAGCGACATCCCACGCTTAGCATAGATAGATTGATGTGGTGTCGGTAATTCATTATGTGTATTATAGTGTTGTACAGGTTGCTGACCATTGGGATAGTGAATGGTCACGATAATCACTCTCCTAACTAGAGCTATATTATACCAGACTACTTGCCTGATGATTGATACAAGATGATTACAAGTTTTTAGTAAGATTATTGTTATAACGGTGACTGCTAACTGATATAGTTCGGAGGCGCTTCAACTTATACCTTAAAATAACTGTAATTATGATGGAGGAATTTATGAAACGAGTATGGATTACGGGTTATCGCAGTTATGAATTAAATGTTTTTAAGGATAATGATCCAAAGGTAAAGATAATTAAAGAAGTACTAAAAAAATCTTTAAAGGCACGATTAGAACAAGAAAGCGATGAGTTTTGGGTGATTTCTGGTCCGCAAATGGGAGCAGAAAGGTGGGGGATTGAAGTTGCACTGGAATTGAAATTAGAGTTTCCCGAAATCAGAACAGCATTAATGCAGCCATTTGCCGAATTTGGCAGTCAATGGAATGATAGTAATAAATTAAAACTTACAAATATTGCTCAACAAGTTGATTTTTCAGCGGACGTTTCAGATAAACCATATCAATCACCACAACAATTGCGAAACTACCAGCAATTTATGCTCACCCATACCGATGAAGCAATTTTACTTTATGATCCAGAATTTGAAGGAAAAACAAAATATGACTATCAGGCAATTAAAAGATATGAGGAACAGGCTGACTACTCCCTTGAATTAATCGACTTTGATGAGTTACAAGAGGAAGCCGAAGTCTGGGAGGAACGTCAACGTGAAAAAGGCGGATTTTAGTCTTGCAATTTGTTTGAGGTTTGGTATTATAGTTAGTGGACTACGCAAACTAAACAATTGAGGTGTTTAAGTTGGATAACATAAAATTTACTCCACAAGATATTTTGCATAAGCAATTTAAGGAGAGAAATATTGGCAAAGGCTATGATGAAGCGGATGTTGATGCTTTCTTAGATGATGTTATTAAAGACTATGACACCTATAATAAGGAAATTGAACGTTTAAACGATGATAATGAACGTTTAAGAGCTAAGGTTGACGAACTTAATCGTCAAGTAGAAGTAGGTTCTTCTATGAGCAGTCAGACTGCTTCTCGTCAACCAGTATCAAGCGCTACAAATATGGATATTTTAAAGCGCCTGTCTAATCTTGAACGGCGAGTATTCGGTTCTCAATTAGACGGTAATGAAAACAATAATGACTCACATTTGCTTTAGTGCGTGTCACATAGTTTATTAATAGTTATTGCAAGTTTTGGGTAATTGAGCACAGCTATGTGTTGTGTTAGGAAGGTCCATGCTCGCACAGGCTGCGATGCCTGTAGTGTTTGTGCTCGCTGAAAAAATAAGGCGGGGCACCATTTATTTGGTGACGGCGGAAAAACAGACTAAGGTTTTAACTATGTCTTAGTATTCCTGAAAAGTGCCACAGTGACGATACAGTATTGGAAACAATGCTGGTGGAACGCGGTAAACCCCTCAAGCGGTAAACCCAAACTACGGTAGGGGAGCTTTGGATAACGAATTGAAGTGATTCCAGGGGAGAGTATTTTATACTCTGAGATAGATGATTACCTCGATATAATTTTGCCTGATAATTATATTACGACAAAACATGGCCTACAGATACTTGCATACAGGCACCCGGGTTCGCTCGGGTTTTTTTATTTTAAATTTTGTCACATACTATTTGGTGGTTAAATCAAATTTAATTTTCTACTGATAAATGAATTGCTAAGAGATTTTAACTATATAAAAGCAAAAATAACAATAGTTTTTAAATAACTATTTCAATTATTAACAATACAGATTATAATAGTGTAGGAATAAATTAAAAGTAGCTTTTTAGAAAATAGTTATCAGATGATTAATAATATAGGTATTAAATTTAGGGAATTATGAATAAGAAAATAAAAATTGTATATATGTCATTTTCTGGGAATGTTCGCTCATTCACTCACCGTCTCCAAGAGTATGCTACTCAGCAGCACCACTTAAATAATGAAAATCCAATCATTGAACTGCTAGAGCTTTCCGAAGATACTATTCCGACGAAAACCGAGGATGAGTTTTTTGTGATTTTACCAACTTATATGGTTGGAGGAACCAGGTTCATGCCAACTCTGACAGAAATTTTGACAACTCCGATGAGAGATTATTTGGAGTGCGATGAGAATGTAGAACGTTGCTTAGGATTAATTGGTAGTGGTAACTTAACGCTTGGAAAAATGTACGTTATAACCGCCAAAACTTATGCTCATGATTATGATCTACCATTATTATCAGCATTTGAATCACGTGGCACTACTCGTGATATCGAACGGATTTATAAGACCTTAAATGAAAAAGCATTTGGATAAAATTCCAGATGCTTTTATTTATACACGTCTTCTTTTTATTTTGCGACTAATATAATGTAAAATAGATAATTAGTAATATTGACTTAAGGAGAGTTTAATGTGCAAACATATCAGTTAATTGCTACTGCAGCTTCAGGTATAGAGGCTTTAGTAGGTAAAGAATTACGAAATCTTGGCTATGAGGTCAAGGTTGAAAATAGCCGTGTCCGATTTCAGGGGACGATGAAAGATGTTATTCGGACCAATTTATGGTTACGGACTGCTGACCGCGTGAAAATTATTGTTGGTGAGTTCGATGCTCGTTCATTTGAGGAACTATTTGATCGGACAGAAAATATTGCTTGGGAGAATTTGTTACCTGTAGACGCAAATTTTCCGGTTGAAGGGAAGAGTCATAATTCTCAGTTACATAATGTTCCAAGCGTGCAGGCAATTACTAAAAAAGCGATTGTTCAGCGTTTAAGCAAGGTTTATCATCGGCGGACTCGTTTGGCAGAAACAGGGGCTACATATCCTTTAGAGGTTGCCATCAATAAAGACCATGTGTTATTAACGCTCGATACTACTGGTGAAGGACTATTTAAACGTGGCTATCGAAAAAATAAAGGTGGTGCTCCGCTTAAAGAAAATATGGCAGCGGCCTTGGTAATGCTTGCTCACTGGTTTCCTGATAATCCCTTTGTTGATCCAGTATGCGGGTCTGGAACTATCCCGATTGAAGCAGCCCTGTACGGTCATAACATTGCTCCCGGAATCAATCGTTCATTTATTAGCGAACAGTGGGTAAACCTGGTCCCAGATGGTTTGTCTGATGAGGTACGCGATGAGGCAGATGCATTAGCTGATTATGATATTGAACTAGATATTCATGGATATGATATTGACCAAAATATGATTGATATTGCGCAGGAAAATTCACGTGCCGCAGGGTTAACGCATGATATTACATTTAAGCAGCTTGCGGTAAAGGATTGGCATACTACTAAAGTTAATGGGGTTATCGTTGCTAATCCGCCATATGGTGAACGATTAAGTGATAAGGAATCAGTTCATGAACTTTACCGGCAAATGGGTGACCTTTATCGTCCTTTAACTACGTGGAGTAAATATATTTTGACAGCTGATATGGAGTTTGAAAAGTATTATGGTGCACAGGCAACTAAACGCCGTAAACTTTATAATGGAGCCTTGCGAACTGACCTTTACCAGTATTGGGGCAAAAAAGATCGTTCTAAGTTCAAAACGTTGAAATAGCAAGGGGTTCAAGTAATTTGAGCCGCCTTAAATAAGTGTGAGGGGTACACAGGGGGCAAACTAATATATTTAATTAAATAAAAATTTAGCCCTGATAATTGCTGGAGGTTCTTCAACAATTATCAGGACTTTTTGGCTTAGTTAAACTGCTCTTGAAGCTATATTAATCATCAGTAGCCCATCAGTTATGTGAATGATATAATTAAGACTGTATTTTCTATATCAAAAAAGGCTATTTTATTTTACGGAGTGCTTGATTGGCAAGATTATGAGCACCGTGATTTTGCTGCTCTGGAATCCATTGAGTAACAACTGTTGTAAAGTTTTGCAACAGGTCATTAAGCTTATTTAATTCATTTTGGTAATGTTTTGTATAATTTTTGCCGATTGCATCGCTTAAAATCCGACTATCAGTATAAAATAAAACTGTTTCATTTTTACTAAAATGATCACTTAGATATTTAAATCCAAATTGCGCTGCAGCAAATTCGCCATGGTGGTTATCCATCATTTGTAATTCTGCCGGAGCTGCGAGCTGTATTTGCTCATGATTAGCAATAATTACAACTCCTAATCCAGTAGGACCGGGATTACCCTTGGTAGCAGCGTCTGTATAAATTTTAATCATAAAAAATGCCTCTTTTCTGAAAGGAATGTCTTTTAAATATTATGGAAGAAGAAACTCGCTATTTTTACCAACCAGATCTTACAGGTACAATTATTTGTTGGTGTTGGACTTTTCTCTTTTTTATTGCCGGATTAGTGGTTTGGCTTGAAATTACTCACTTCCAATGGCTAAGTGCTCTTCTTTTTGCAATTTTTGCAGTTTTAGCAATTTTAGAATGGCGCCGGCGAACAGTTGTGATAACGCCAACCAAGATGATATTTAATCGCTTGCTGCAAAAAGACTATCTTATTATTCCGATTGCTGATATCCGTCAGCCACAATTTACAAAGCATACGGTCACAATGACAGTTAATGGTGAGGTGCTTAACTTTACGTTCACTTCTAAAGCAGTTGCGCGGTTAAAATTAGCACTCAAACAACAGGGGGAACAGTAATTGTTACTTTGTCTAACTATTGGAATTATTATAATTTTAACAATTTGTGATCAATTATTAAAATATTGGGTTGCCTCTTCCATTGCCTTAGGAGGAAGTAAAACATTAATTCCGGGTATTGTTGAACTAACTAATTTACGAAATACCGGTGCAGCTTGGAGCCTGTTTGAAGGACAGCAGGTTTTCTTTACGATTGTCACGATTGTAGCAATTATTGTTATTAGCTATTTTATTTGGAAGTATCGAAAAAATGGTGCGATGCTAACAGGTTTGGCTTTAATCATGGCGGGAACGATTGGTAACTTTATCGATCGTCTTGTACATGGGTACGTAGTTGACATGTTTGAGACAATTTTTATTAATTTTCCTATTTTTAATATTGCGGATATGTGCCTAACACTTGGAGTTATTTGGCTGATAATTTGTATTTTGAGGGAGAAGGACTGAAATGTCAGAACAACTAGAATTAGTGATTGATGACAAAATGACTGGTCGTATTGATAAAGAGTTGGGGCATCATTTTGATCAATTTTCACGGTCACAGCTTCAACACTGGATAGAAGATGGTCATGTATTAGTTAATGGTAAGCAAGTAAAACCTAAATATAAATTATTAGTTGGTGATCAGGTAAAAATAATCCCAGAAGAACCGCAGAAGATTGACCTTGCTCCGGAAAATATTCCGCTTGACATTGTATATGAAGATGATGATGTAATTGTTGTTAACAAACCTCAGGGAATGGTTGTCCATCCTGCACCTGGACATCCAGATCACACCTTAGTTAATGCCTTATTATTTCATTCACCGCTATCAACAATTAATGGTGAATTTCGCCCAGGAATTGTTCATCGAATTGATAAGGATACTTCGGGCCTGTTAATGGTTGCTAAAAATGATATGGCACATCGGTCATTAACAGCACAATTAAAGGCTAAAACAAATAAACGTGAATATGTTGCGTTAGTTCATGGCGTAATTAAAGAAGATAAGGGAACAATTGATGCTCCGTTAGGTCGATCCTTAAAAGACCGTAAAAAGCAGGCTGTTGTTTTAGATGGGCGACATGCTATTACCCATTTTAAAGTATTAGAACGATTTAAAAATTATACACTTGTAGCTTGTCGATTAGAGACAGGCCGAACGCATCAGATTAGGGTACACATGAAATATATTGGTCACCCATTGGCTGGCGATCCTTTGTATGGACCACGGAAAACCTTGCCAGGTAATGGTCAGTATCTCCATGCTCGTTTACTTGGATTTAAGCACCCGCGAACGGGAAAAGAAATGGTTTTTACTGCACCATTGCCATCGTACTTTACAGCAATGCTTGAACATTTGCGTAAGACAGACCAATAAATTTCTTGTTTTTGTCAGGAATAACGTTCATAATAATATTGTTCAAATAGTAACAAAGTTGTTTAGGAGAGTGGTACAGTGGCAGCACGATACCTAATATTTGAAGATGGTTCAATTTTTGCAGGAGAAGGCTTTGGATCTCCTGCGGTTACTTTTGGTGAAGTTGTGTTTAACACTAGCATGACTGGCTATCAAGAGATTATTACTAATCAAGTTTATAATAATCAAATTGTCGTTTTCACCCAGCCTAATATCGGTAGCTATGGAATTCAGCGAAACATTTATGAATCTATTGTTCCCACGATTAAAGGAATTATTATTCGCTCTATATCAGATGCGGCTAATGACAACGATCGTCAATTAACTTTGGATAAATATCTTCAGCAAATGAATATTCCGGGAATTACTAATATTGATACCCGGGCGGTCGTTCATAAATTGCGAAAGGCTGGAAGACCTTTGAAAGGGAGCATTGTACCTGTTCCTGATGATCATGCATTTGACCAGCTACATGCAACCGTACTAACTAATCAACAAGTTGCTCAAGTATCAACCCCTAAGCCATATCCTAATCCAGGAACGGGGTTAAGTGTTGTTGTAATTGATTTTGGATTGAAGCATGGAATCCTTCGTGAATTAAGTCGCCGTAAATGTAACATTACCGTATTACCTTATACCGCTACTGCCGAAGAAATTTTACGTTTAGATCCAGATGGGGTGGTCCTATCCAGTGGGCCAGGTAATCCTCAGAATGTACGAAAATCTGTCTTGGAAATGATTCAGACAGTCCAAACCAAAGTACCTTTGTTTGCAATTGGATTAGGGCACGAACTATTTGGGATTGCTAACGGTGCAAATGTGCAACAAATTCCCGTAGAACATCATGGAATGAACCATCCTATTCATGAAATTATTACTGATCATGTTGTATATGCTACTCAGGCAGAGGGTTATACTATCGCTCGGAATTCTGTTGACCGTTCTCAGCTATTCATTACGTATGTTGATATGATTGATGATAGTGTTCAAGGGCTTCGTCATCGTCGCTATCCCGCATTTTCTGTTCAATTTTTCCCTGATGGTGCGCCGGGACCGGATGAAACAGATGGTTTATTTGACGAATTTGTCGATACGATGAATAGAAGGGAGGCTCGTCACTAGTGCAAAATTTAAAGTCTGTATTAATTATTGGGGCTGGAGCAAATGATGTTCAGCACGGGGATGAGCTTGATTCGGCTATCTATCAAGTCTCACAAGTCTTTAAACAAATGAAGATTAAAACAATTCTCGTTGATGATAACCCGTTTTCAGTAAGTTTAGAAAAAGTGGATCATGGATGCATTGTGCCGTTAAAGGTTGAGAGTCTTGTAGATATCATTAATAAGTTCCACCCTGATGCAATTTTACCTACTTTAGGGAATCGACAAGCATTTGAGCTTACACAGGAACTGTTAGAAAAAGGAATTATTAGAAAAGAAAACATTCAACTATTGGGTGTTCCTGAAGCCACCGTTCGCCAGGTTAATAGTGCGGTTCTTCTTGAACGGACCCTTCGTCAAATGGAAGCACCGGTCAAAAAGATTATTACTGTTAACAACTATCAAGAAGCGCTTGATGAAGCTACTAAATTAGGCTATCCGGTCATTATTCGGTCGGTATTGCCGAAAAGCAGCAGCACCCGGAAAATTGTTCATGACCGTAGTGAATTAGCTGATGCGGTAAAACAATGTTTAAGTCAATCAAGGGCTGAGCAGGTTGTTGTTCAGCAAAGTTTAGCTGGATATAAGGAAATTGAAGTTGTCGTTCAGCGGGATAGCTCGGGGACAATGATGATGCTATCGATGATTGAGGATATGGACCCGATTGGTATCCATGCTGGTGATTCAATTGCTTTTAATCCAGTTCAAACACTTCTGGACCGTCAAATCCAAGACATCCGTGATACTGCATTTGCTATTACCCGCAAGCTGCGGATTGTAGGGACAAATCACATTCAGTTTGCACTTGATACCAATAGTGACCGCTTTTATGTCATTAAAAGCAGTCCGTATTTTGATCGCATCACTGCTTTTGCTTCACAATCAACGGGTTATCCAATTGCACAGGTAACAGCACAATTATATGCAGGTAAGCGCCTTCGCGATATTGATTTAGGCGAGAATTATATTCATCATGCAGCATTGGTTGAGCCAACAATGGATCATATTGCTGCCCGTGTTCCGGTTTGGGGGTTTAGTGAATTACCTAAAGCAAGCCGATTGCTGGGGACAGAAAAGCGTTCAGTTGGGACAGTGTTTGGTGTTGGGCGAAGTACAATTGAAGCACTTTTTAAGGCGATTGAATCACGTTATAACGAACCTGCTGATTTCCATTTGGCAGCTCAAAAACAATTGACAGATGATCAGTTAGTTGCAAAAATTGTTCATCCAGAAGCTGGCCGGCTCTTTGTATTAATCGAAGCAATGCAACGCGGATACTCAATTAGTGAGCTATCAGAGATGACAAAGATTGATCCCTTTTATTTTGATCAAATTGATAAGATGCGCTCATTAATTCAGGAAATTGCTAGCCATCCTAATAAAGAACCATTCTTACAAAAGGCTAAAAGCTATGGACTGAGTAACCAGCTCATTGCCAGGTTATGGGAAACTACTCCTGAGCAGATTTATCAAATGAGCCTAGATCATCAATTAATGACAAAATATAAAGAAATTGAACCATCTGCGGGGGAATTTGATCAGCATACTAATAGTTTCTATTCTGCTTATGAGGAAGAAAATGAGATTGAACGAACTCCCCAACCAAGTGCACTTGTTGTTGGAACAGGGGGATTACGATTAGGTCTAAGCAATTCTAGTGATTACTTTGTAGCTATGTTATTACAAGAATTGCAAAATGAAGGCTTTAATAATGTTGTTATTAATTCCAATCCTAGTTCAGTAACCCTTAGCCCGGAATTGGCAAAAAAACGCTATATTGAACCTGCCACTATTGAGAATATTTTACAAATTTTACGGATAGAACAACCTCAATATTTATTTATTCCCGCCAGTTATGGCAAATTGTTAAATTCTCTTCAAAAATATGATTTAGATGTAAAAATGGTTATTATTCCAGATGAATTACCATCTAATGCAGCGGGGAGTGATAAGCAGCGTTACGGATTTAACTATGTTTATGATGGTAACTACGCATATCCACTTGGAGCAACGACAGAGCTTTTCTCGCCAATTGCATTAAACTACCAATCAACAGCCCTTCGTTATCCTGCTGATCTTGTTTCGCCAACTTACCAAAAACTCAATGATCAGGCTAATGCGGCAGTATTACAAATGGAGAAACCAGGGTTATATCAGGTAATCTTTGAACAGACGAATGATAAATTTGAATTATTAAAAGTTCAACCATTGTCATTGCCTGAAGTAGCTTTTCTCTCTAAAGCGTTACGGTTGAATTTACCTGGGATTTTCGCCCAATTATATACAAATAATTTAGATACTTTGCTAGAAACTAAAGCAGTGCCAGGGATTGTTACTTATCGGGCAACTTTTCCCTTTAAGGCCCTTCGAGTAAAAGGAGGAATTCCTGCTCGCAATCGGGTAATTGGTGCGCAAATGCAGTTTCTAGATGAATAATGAAAAAACCTTCAGTCTTTAATCTATGGAAGACTGGAGGTTCTTTTATGTGGCGTGGTATAAACTTTTGTCTTATTTCCCTAATTTATGCGGGGTCACGTACAAGGTCTTTTGCCCTGTGAATGTGACGAAACCGGGTTTAGCACCATTTGGCTTATGAAGGCGTTTTGCTGGAAGATAATCAACGGGCACATTGTCGGAGTCACGACCTTTTGAAAAGTATGCGGCTAATTGGGCAGCCTCAAGGATCGTTTCCTCGCTTGGATTAGTTGAACGAACGACAACGTGGGAACCGGGAATATCTTTAACATGAAGCCAAATTTCATTTTTGTTAGCAATCTTAAAGCTTAGCCGGTCATTTTGAAGATTATTTTTACCGACTAAGACTGCCGTACCATCACTGGTATGAAATTCTTCAGGAGCGCTTACTTTAACTTTTCGCTGTTTTTTACCATGCTTTTTTTTCTTAATGTAGCCCTGTTCTTGTAACTCAAGTTTTATTTCTTGAATATCATCGGGGGCCGCAAGCTTAATCTGATTTTCAATACTTTCAAAATATCGAATTTCATCTTCTGTTATTTTAAGCTGCTCATTAACATAGTCAACAGATGTTTTTAGTTTATTGTACTTAGTAAAGTATTTTTGCGCATTACGAGATGGGGATAGCTCGGGAGAAAGCTTAATTTTTATTGGTTTGTTTTCATCATAAAAATTTGGAAGTTCGATTTCTTTCATTCCAGGGGTTAATTTACTAAGATAAGTAGTAAGGATTTCACCACAAATACGGTATTGGTCTGCAGTAGCGGCATCTTGTAACTGTTGTTGGAGTTTTTTAACTTTTCGTCGGTCTTTTTTAAGTTCGTTTTTCAACACTTTTAATACTTGACCTGCTAATTCTTTTGACCGGTCCTGTTCTGCTTTGTTAGCATAAAAGGCGTCAAGAAGAGCTGATATCGAATTAAAGTGCTGCAACTGTTCTTCAGGGGTATCGACGGGAGGGAAAGCAGCAAATTGCGTTTTTCCATTAGCCATTGTAATAATAACCGGATCGGGATTTTCAAAATGATTAAGAAATTGCTGGTAAGCAGTTGGTAAGTTATCGCTTTGTAATAGTTCAGCTGCAAACTCTCTGGCTGAATCCTTGCCTAATCCCTGATAATGTTGCTGTAGTTGATGACCTAATTCTGTTAAATCAGAAGTCTGTTTTACAAGGTCAGAGTAAATTTGATTTGGAAGGTAAGGATTTACTTTATCTTGTTTAGGAGGCATCACAAATGTAGCACCTGGTAGTAAGAGACGGACACGATTTTGATCTGAGCCGACATGCTTGATTGTGTCGATGATTTTACTTGTTTTACGATTAACTAGTGAGATATTACTATGGCGAGCCATTATTTCGCTAATTAGAACTAATTGCTGACTATCGCCCAGTTCATCTCTGGTATCAAACGTAATCTTGATAATTCGATCGTTGTCAACTTGCTCAATCTTGTTAATAATTGCTCCTTCAAGGTACTTCCGCATTGTCATGGTAAAATTAGTTGGCACAGCTGGATTCTTATATGGAATGTCTGTGATTTGAATTCGTGGGTAAGTTGGATTAGCGGAAATAAGTAACGGGTAATTATGCCGATGAGCGCGAATGGTGATAATTAATTCGGCAGGGTAAGGTTGACTAACTTTGGCTACCCGACCAGTGGTTAATTTTTGATCTAACTCATGGACGATTGCGTGAGTAAAAAAACCATCAAAAGACATTAGTTAAACCTCCTATATTAATTGTTAAAACGAAAATAGCACTATTAATTATACAGTTTTGAATCATTAATGAAAAGTAATGTTACTTTAGTGGACATTTTTTTAGTTGGTTTAGAAGCGTCAATGTGGTATGCTTTTTGTATTATGTGGGTAAAATCCGCGTAAAAACGCAATTATTTTAAATTATACAATTTTTAGAACATGGAGTTGATAAGATGAAAATTGCTGTTGTTACTGACAGCACTGCCTACCTTTCTCCAGAAGAGGCGGCGGCTAATAATATTCATGTTGTCCCAATCCCAGTAACATTGGATGGTCAAACATACCGTGAAGGTGTTGATATTTCCACCAGTGATTTTTATGAAAAGATGGCAAATTCAAGTTCTTTTCCTAGTACATCGCAGACACCAATTGGTCAGTTGATGGAAGTTTATCAGGGCTTGGCTGATGATGGATATGAAGCTGTGATTAGTATTCATTTAACGCGGGCAATTACAGGTTATTTAGATACCGTTGAGCAGCTCGCTGAACAAATGAAAGATATTATTAAGATTGTTCCGATTGATTCGCACCTAACCGTTAAGATGATGGGTTATTTAGCTTTAGAAGCAGCAAAATTAGCCAATGAGGGCGATGATTTAGACGATATCGTTAAGAAAGTAAAAGAATATCGCGATACTTTCAATAATGTTTTTGTAGTTGATGATTTACAAAACTTGGTTCGTGGTGGTCGCCTGTCTAACGCTTCTGCATTTGTTGGTTCAATTTTAAAAATCAAGCCATTATTAACAATGCATACGCCAACACATGCAATTGAAGCATTCGAAAAAGTTCGTTCAATGAAGAAAGCTAAGCTGCGTTGTGAGCAAATCTTTGATGAAGATATTGCTAAACTTGACTACCCGGTTCGCGCAATGGTCATTCATGCTGATGTTCCTGAAGAAGGGCAAAAATGGCTTGATAAGCTTCAAGAAGACCATCCAGATATTTCTTTTGAATTAAGCTACTTTGGTCCGGTTATTGGAGCGCACCTAGGTAAGGGAGCTTTAGCATTGGCGTGGATGCAAGATACAACAAAGAAGCCTTTAGCATGAAAAAACAGACCTTAATCAAAACATTATTGGCAATTGCTGCTGGTATTTTAATGCTGTTAGTTTCATTTACCGGATTCCAAACTGTCCTGCCAACGGGCGAGGCATTTATGCCATTAGCTGGGGTAATCGCAGTTGGTACGGCAGTTGCATTAGGAATTAACATCTCGTTTATTGTTACTATTATTAGTACAATTATTATGTTCGTTTTGGGAACCGCTGACTGGGTTATCTTAGTTGATTTTATTATTGTTTTAATCGTTGTTGGATTGATTTTAAAAAAGCAGGTTCCACTAAATATTGATCTTAACCATCAGCAATTATTATGGTTGGCAATTTTTACCGGATTAGTACAATTATTTTTTATTTCAGCTTTCTATGGCTTAATTGGATTAGTGCTTACCGGCAGCCCAACAGGTGGTTTAACATTCGTGCAGCTAATCATTCCAAATGCGTTGCTTACAGGATTATTATATGGCTTTTTGGTTGCACCAATTTCTTTAATCTTTCGCTGGGTTGCTCGAAAAGCTTTACATATTGATAACCACCATGATGATTCTAGTAATTCTGCGGATACCAAGCACCAAGGATCGATAATTGTTGATTTGAGAAATTCTAAAAATAAAGATGATAAAAAATAAAGGTTTCAGGAACTAATCCGAATTCTAAAAACACTAAAAATAAACGACCAAGATTAGCTTCATTAGCGGATTTTGGTCGTTTATCATATTTACTATTTTTTAGCATTCCATTCGGCATGAAATTCAGCAAGATAATCAAGCATTACTTGTTGCCGATGGGCTGCTATTTTTTTAGCAGTAGCCGTATTCATCATATCTTTTAGATGTAGTAGCTTTTCATCAAAATGGTTAATAATTGTTTCATTAGCAAGGTTGCGGTATTCTTCACGAGACATGTTATACCGTGGCTTAATTGCTGGATCATATATTTTTTCGTGATGACCACCGCCATAGTAGATTGCTCTTGTGATCCCGATTGCGCCGATTGCATCTAACCAGTCAGCATCACGAACAATTTGACCTACAATTGATAGATTAATTTGTTCACCATCGAGGGTATGGGCAAAGGAGATATTATCAATTACATCCATTATTTGCTGAACTTGGTCAGAAGAAAACTCATTTTGGTTGAGATACGTAATTAATTCTTCTTTGGCGGCATTGATATTTTTGACTAGCTTTTCATCGATCGTGTCATGCAGGTATGCAGCAACAATTGGTAAAAACGGGTCCACATTCTCACCATTTGCTAGTCGTTTGCTCATTCTAACGACTCGGTTGATGTGATCCATCCCGTGACCAGTGCTATCCTGACCGAGCTTGCTAATCGTATATGCTTTGACCGCTGCTAATTGTTCTGTTTGATTCATTTTGTTACCTCTTTTATCTTTTACTTATTTTATTTTAATACCTAATCAAAGAGGTGCCAATTCTAAAAAAGCCCATAGTCAAAAATAGGGCATCGCATCTCCTGAAAACCTCTTGTAAAATAATATATGGAGGGGAATCAATAATGAACTTATTATTTTCAATTAACGATAAATTTGTTACGCAATTGGCGACTGTCCTGCTTTCAATCAAGCTTAATACTAAACAGCAGGAGTTTAATGTTTATGTATTGCAAAAAGAAAGACTACAACGAACTGCGGAGTTAGAGCAAATTTGTAGTAGATTCAATATGCACTATCACCCAGTAACAGTAGATGATGATTTGTTTAGCAAGGCACCGGTCACTGATCGTTACCCAACAACCATTTATTATCGTCTGCTTGCACATGAGCTGCTGCCGACAAACTTACATAAGGTTTTATACCTCGATGCCGATGTTTTATGTGTAAATGATCTGACAAGTCTTTATAATATTCCATTAGATGACTACCTATATGCTTCTGCAATTCATACTAATCTTACTAATACAACCGATGTGATTAATAAGATTAGACTGCAAAATTTTGATGCAGACGGCTATTACAATTCGGGAGTATTATTGATGAACTTGGATAATATCCGTAAAAAAGTACAAGCAAAGGATATTTTTGAGTATATCCGAAGCCACATGCTTTTATTACCAGATCAAGACGTTCTCAATGCTCTCTATGGACGCGATATCAAATCGGTTCCAGACCAGTTATACAATTTTGATACACGGAAAGGAACGATTTATGAAACAATCTCATTTGGGGAATGGACGACTGATTGGGTGTTAAAAAATACGGTTATCTTACATTATTGTGGTCATGATAAGCCATGGTTAGCCGATAAAAATACAGGACGATATACGGCGCTTTACAAAAACTACTTTCAAATGACCAACCGAATCTTGAATAACTAATAAAAGCATCGTGCTAATGAATGGGTTTCATAACACGATGCTTTTACTGATTAAAGACGAGTTAGTAAAGGATAACGGCAGCTGGCACAGTAATCCAGTAAAGGAGCGCTAGTATAATCAATGTTAAGGGGATGAGTATTAAACACCTTTTCTGCCATGTGATTCGCTGTTTATAGGCCTTTGCCTGCTTGACCAATTCAGGAGAAACTTCTAAGTGCTGTTCAGTAATTTTTGCTTTATCTAGGCTAGCCTGCTTATTATAGTCTTTTCCGTTGAGGTGGAAGTGAGCGCCATAAACAATATTGTAGATCTTCCATTCAGCGTTTTCGGTTTCTCGTCCAAAGACAACATAATCGGTCCATTGCTGACGCTTAAATGAGGAGTTGAATTGTGATAAAACATTAACTTCATTGTCTAAGCCAAATGCTTGTAATTTTGCAATTATAACGTTAGCTGATACTTGTTTAGCAGCTAACATTTTACCACGATTTACCATTACATCGTCGATAATACCTTCCGCAGCCTTATTTTTAATTTCAACCTGCATTGTCTTAAGAAAAGTGTACCCTAACTGTTGCTTTAAAATATTTAGATAATCACGATTACCGGTAAAGCAACGACGAATTGATTGTCCGTAGGTAAACTGAGCTTTAGCATAAGTATCAATTAAAGTTTGAACTAATTCATCGTCTAACTGGTGGGTATGTCCTAAGCTAATTTGATGTTCTTCCAACCTATTCTTAAATTGGGAAATGGTCATATTAGGCATTAGCATCCATTTAGCTAACCCGACAACTTTATGGGTATCGCTAGTTTCGCGAACGCTAATAATTAACCTTTTTACGAATGAATAAAGGTAAATAATGACACCAACTAGAAAAATAAGGAGAATAATGCTGTTTGCGCCATTAGATGAACTACCAGAATAGCTTCTTCCTGTTCCGCCCCCAGTAGAAGTATGGTGATGACCACCACCGCCAGTCGAGCCCATTGATGCGAAAGCTGATTGGATTGTCAACAATTTGATAATTATTATGAGGGAGATTATTTTTAAATATTTAAATGGTTTAATGATAGTAATCCTCTTCTAAATTTATTAATCGGCTTATTATAGCATATTGCTGGGCAGTCGATTAATAGGCTACTTCAAAAGCAGCTCATCATGGGCTAAAAAGCTTTCGTTAAATTTAGTGAGGGGATGAAAGTAAACTTTGCCAAATTCATCAATTAATCCGTGAAAGTCTTTTGCCATTTCAACTGTAAAATCATTATTTAACTGATACAGTTTAGCAAGACTGCGATAATCGGTTAAGTTTTGAATCCCAAGAAGGGTAAAAAGGGTGCGGGCATACTTATCACTGATAAAAGTTGGAACTTCAAAGACATAAGTTAGCAACACATCCGCCGTTTCTTCACCGACCCCGTGTAATTGGAGCAGGTGGTGACGCAAATCAGCGCCAAAGGTATTCTTTATGGCAGAATAATCAAAATTATATTTATTAAGCCATGAAAAAATATTATAAATGGCTTTGCTCTTATTACGGAAAAAGCCGGCTGGGCGAACAGCGTTCTGTAATTCTTCGGTTGTCATTGCAAGGATTAAAGAAGGGATAAAATCGGTTTGTTTCTTAAACAATAACCGTGCGCGATCAGCATTTCGCCAGTTTGTATTCTGAATCAGGATTGCACCGATAATAATTTCTTCTTTGGAATCAGCAGGCCACCACCCAGAAGGTCCCATATTTTGACGCATTTTCCAATAAAGTTCTTGAACAGTTAGTTTCATTTTACTTTCCCCAGAAAAATTTAATTAAGATCTTATTGACTTGTGGACTATGGTGAAGCAGTTCATGTTTAGCATCTGGTCCGGTAATTTTAATTTCACGATAAGAACGGGTGCGGTTATTAATGAGGTATTTAAGTGATTGGCAAGAAGCATTTGATACTTGACTATCATTGCCATCCTTTAAGTCTCCGTATATATTTAAGAGTCTGATTTGAGTTGGGTAACGGTGACGGAGAGGTAGCAGTTTTTGATAAGTATCGTTCATTGAAGATGGCTTCCCGGTCTTTCTGTTAGTTGTCAGGTTAGCTGGTTCATTCCAACCAATTGCGCCGTCGAATGTTCCAGCCATCGCTACTTGTTTTTGGATTTGCGGCAGATTACGATTGCCGGCATTAGCAAGCAGGTAATACATAACAGCCATATTTCCCATTGAATGAGCTTCAATATTTACTTTTTTAAAATGGTATTGTGATTGCAATTCTTCAAGGACATTTTTAACCCATTGTCCCTGGAGTGCGTAATCTGTTGTTCGACTATTATCAAAATTAACCATTACTAAAGGATTAATTGCGTTATGGGCAATATTTCCCTTAAGCGTAACAGTTCCATTACTTGCTACATCGGCTGTAATAACAGTTTTTGAGACACCGGCTTTCACAAACTCATTGACCATGTATTCTTCAGCGTGGGCACCACTTCCGTACCCATGAAAGAAAAGGGTGGGTGTAGTGGAATGGACATATTTGTTAGAGATATCAGCATGGACACCTGTTCCTATCAGACTAAAGCACATGGTCGCCACCAGGAGGGTAATTAGTGATAGTAGGTTAAATTTTTTTAGTTTAGTCATAAAAAAGCCTTCTTTTACTATTTAGTGATATCATAGCATATTGAAGGACTAACTTTTAAGAGGTAATGCTTGTATTTAAAATATAAAATATGTTACAGTATTATGGTTGTCAAACGAATAACACATTAATTATGGAATGAGAAGGGAAGGTAATACGATGGAAATCAAACAAGCTAAAATGGATGATTTAAATCAAATTATGGAAATTCTGCGAGATGGTCGTAACCAATTAGCTGAGCAAGGAATCGATCAATGGCAGGGTGATTACCCGAACGAAGAACATATTAAAGAAGATATTGAAAAAGGTTTTGCGTACCTTGTTCAATCTGACGATGATGAGACTGTTGGGGCACTATCAATTGTTGAAGCACCGGATCACTCATATGACGAACTTCATGGTGACTGGTTAATTGATACTGATAAATATGTTGTTATTCACCGAGTAGCAATTCACTCAAACCATGCCGGTAAAGGATATGCTTCTCAGTTGTTTACCAGTGTAATCGACTATATTAAGAACAATCGAAAAGAAATTAAGACAATTCGGATTGATACGCATGTTGATAATAAAATTATGCAACATTTGATTGCTAAGAACGGCTTTACTAAAGTCGGGGAGCTTCATGGTGTTTACAGACCTGAAGAAAATTCATACGTTTACGCTTTATTAACAGGTAACTAATAAAAAGCGAGGGATTAGGAATTATTTCTTAACCTCTCGCTTTTTTTAATTTTTAAAACTATGAACTGGGGCAGGGATTAAACCGCCACGGTTAATCATAGCAGTGCTTGCTGCTTTATTAACAGCCATCACGGGGGCATGGCCTAATAGCCCGCCAAACTCAACAGTATCGCCTACCTTCTTGCCAGGGGCTGGAATAACACGTACTGCAGTTGTTTTGTTATTAATCATTCCAATGGCGGCTTCATCAGCAATCATTGCACTGATAGTTTCTTTTGGTGTATCACCAGGAATTGCAATCATGTCAAGACCAACTGAACAAACCGCAGTCATTGCCTCTAATTTTGAGATGTTTAGAGTTCCGGCATTAACAGCCTTAATCATTCCTGCGTCTTCAGAGATGGGGATAAATGCTCCCGACAATCCGCCGACGTGACTACATGCCATAATTCCGCCTTTTTTAACGGCATCGTTTAACATTGCTAGTGCGGCAGTTGTACCATGTGTCCCGACCTGAGCAACACCAATTTCTTCTAAAACTTCAGCAACTGAATCGCCCGCTGCAGCAGTTGGTGCCAACGAAAGATCAACAATTCCAAATTGAACTCCTAATTTTTCGGCAGCAACAGTCCCTACTAATTGACCCATTCTTGTAACCTTAAATGCTGTTTTCTTAATTGTTTCTGCGACGACATCCATCGAGGCACCCTTTACTTTTTCAAGGGCTGTTTTGATAACTCCCGGACCGGAAACACCAACATTAATTACAACATCAGGTTCACTGACACCGTGGAAACCACCAGCCATGAAAGGGTTGTCTTCAACAGCATTGCAGAAGATAACTAATTTAGCATTAGTCATCATATCAAGCTTGGATCCTGCAACAACTACTTCACCCATTTGCGCAACCGCGTCCATATTAATTCCGCTGCGAGTAGAGCCGACATTTACAGATGCGCAGACGAAATCTGTTTCAGCTAGTGCTTCTGGCAATGAAGAGATAAGGGTACGGTCACCACTTTGATAGCCCTTTTGAACAAGAGCGCTATAACCACCGATGAAGTCAATTCCCAGGGCCTTAGCAGCCTTATCCAACGTTTTTGCATACTTAACATAATCATGATCATGAGAAGCGGCAGCAATTAGCGAGATAGGGGTAACAGTTACCCGTTTATTAGCAATCGGAATTCCATACTCGGTTTCAATCTGATGGCCTACCTTAACTAAATCTTTTGCTTTGGCAGTAATTTTCTCATAAATTTTTTGGCAAGCAATATCACTATCGCTGTCAATACAGTCAAGTAATGAAATTCCCATTGTAATTGTCCGAACATCGAGATTTTCATTTGAAATCATATGACTGGTTTCATAGATTTGCTGTGAATTCATTAAAATTTGCTCCTTAAATTAAAGATTATGCATTGCATCGTAAATTTTGGCATTTCGTAAGTTGATTTCAACACCAATCTCTTTCCCAAGCGCGGTAAAATCGTTGTTCAATTGATGGCTATCAAGATTATTAGGAATCATTACCGACATCATCATAACAAAGTTTCCATCCATAATAGTTTGCGAGACGTCTAAAATGTTGATTTTCTTATCAGCAAGGAGGGCGCTAACCTTGGCAATAATTCCAACTTGGTCTTCTCCTAATACAGTTACTACAGCTTTCATTAAAATATCCTCGCTTTCTTTTAATGATTTTAATTGTAATATAATGATATGATCATTTCTAGACGATTATTGGAATTCTTAATAAAAAACAAGGAGCCGGAAATTAACATTTTTCTCGGCTTCTTGCTTCCTAAAATAAATTATTCAATCCTAAAACGCGCCTGGCTTAGCGATGTAGTCATCAACACCGTCAGGATTACCCGACCATTTAAACTTATCATACCAGATAGAGTGTTTTTCCGTATCTAGCTGGTCAATTTGCTCAATCTCGTGTGGTGATAGGGTAAAGTCGAAAATATCTGCATTCTCTTTCATTCGTTGCGGATGAGTCGTCTTAGTAAGGACAACAAAGTTTTGCTGAATTTCCCAGCGAAGAATAACCTGCGCCGGAGTTTTCTGATGATGCTCAGCGATTTTAGCAATAACATCATTTGCCAACAGTCGTCCATTGCCAAGGGGCGACCAAGCTTCAAGCTGGATATTCTTTTGATGACAAAAATCAACAATCTCTGGTTGATGAATGAGAGGATTAAATTCAATTTGGTTTACAGCCGGCAAAATTTGGGCATGATCAAGTAAGTCTGTCATTCTTTCGACATTAAAATTACATACTCCAATTGCTTTTGCTTCACCATCGGCATATATATCTTGTAGTGCGCGCCAGCTTTCATTATATTTATTGTTTACTGGCCAATGAAGTAAGAGTAGGTCAACATAATCAGTCTGCAGTTTCTGTAGTTGTGCGGAAAAAGCTTTGCGTAATTTATCATAATTGCCTTGATCGCCATTAAAAATTTTAGTTGTTAAAAAGATGCTTTCTCTTTTTCGACCTGTAGAAGTTAAACCGTCCTGAATTCCTTTTCCAACTGCTTCTTCATTGCCGTATTGTTTGGCAGTATCGATTAGAACATAGTCGTTTTCAATAGCTTCTTTTACCGTTTGGCGGGTTTCATTCAGTGATGTCTTCCAAACGCCCAGACCAAGCTGCGGTATAAGCAATCCGTTATTTAATTCGATTTTAGATTGAAGATTTTGATTCATTTATATCACCTTTACTATTAAAGAAAACTTTATGCACACATTAATCATAACATTATATAAGATAACTTGTATACTAAAGCGTATTAAATAATTGACATGATAAGTCAAAGTTATATAGAATTGACTTATTATAAAAGTTGGAGAGAGAATGTTATGAACGATAAAGTTACGATAAAGACAATTGCAAAGATTGCAAATGTTTCTCACACCACCGTATCACGAGCCCTAAATGATAGTCCTTTGGTTAAAGAGAAAACTAAAAAGGAAATTAGGGACATTGCAGAAAGACTAAATTATTCGCCTAACCTAAATGCTAAGGCGTTAGTTGAGCATCGATCGTTCATTATTGCCGTTTACTTCACTGATCTAAATAGCGGGACATCTCCTAGCTTCATGTCGGAAATGCTCCATCAAATAAAAGAAATGTTACCAACCGGGTATGAGATAGCGGTAGATAGTTTTGCCGGATTGCGTCAGGCAAATCAATCAATTAATTTACGATTTGATGGAGCGTTAGTTGTCAGTCAATCTGTGAGTGATGACTTGTATATTGACCAGTTAGCAAAAACGGGAAAACCAGTAGTAGTCTTGAATAGAAAAATTGATCGTGATGATCTTTTTAACTATGCCTCTGATGATTATTCAGGAACTGTTACGGCAATTGAATATTTGTTACAAATGGGGCATCGAAAGCTAGGGATTATTTCCGGTAAAGAGGAGTTTACATCTTCTCAAAATCGGTTAGCGGGGTTTCTAGACACACTACAAAAGCACAATATTACTCGTAATGATAACTGGGTTGCAACTGGTGATTACAGTGTGCAGTCCGGCTATAACGTAATGGAGAAAATCTTAAATTCTGGTGACCTTCCTACTTGTATGTTTGTGTCAAATGATGATATGGCAATGGGGGCAATGCGCGCTTGCGAAGATTATGGCTTTAGTATTCCAGAGCAAATTTCGTTTATGGGATTTGATGATAGTGCATATTCAAATTACTGCATTCCGCGACTAACGACCATTCGAAAGCCGGTGCGTGAAATTACTAACAATGGAATTAAAACATTAAATAGCCTAATTAATAATGAAAGTCCAGAAACAATTCAGGCAATGAATATAAAACCTTCTTTAGTCGTTCGGGAGTCAGTGAAAAAAATAAATTAGTTATTTTTTTCACAAAAATTGTTAACGTTTTCAAAAATATGTGGTATTATACAATTGTTAAGGAAATCGCTTTCAATCAATGCAATGATAGAACTATCCTTAGCGATTGCAATCATTCACAGTAGTTACTGTTAAGAAGTTGTGAAAGAGCAACTTTTAATTTTATAGATAAATGTTCACGTGTGCGTTTTCTTGCTCTTTAGATATTAAGGGAGGTCATACCGTTGGATACCACATCTGTTAAAGACAATACTGGAAATGGATCAGCAAAAGATACCACGGTAACGAAAACGGATAACTTTAATAAAAAGATTCCTACTCATCAGAAGATTTTTTATGGTTTTGGTGATTTTGGAAATGGTTTTATGTTTGATTTGGGTCAAGCTTACTTGACAAAATTCTGGATTGATGCAGCTGGAATTGGTGCTGGTGCAGTTGCAGGAATTTTCGCCTTTACTAAGATTTTTGATGCCTTCATGGATCCAATTGCTGGTTCCTTTGTTGATGGACGGAAAAACATTGGTAAACGGGGAAAGTTCCGTCCAGTGATGATGATTTCAGCAATTATTCTTGGTATTATGACAGTTATCACGTTTACGATGCCAATGGGGTTAACAACAACCCAAAAGATTATCTACGCTTATGCTGTTTATATGATTTGGGGTGTTGTGTACTCATTTACTAACGATCCATATGGGTCACTAGCATCGGTTATGTCGCGAAACCCGCAAGATCGAAGCTTTATGGCAACTACTCGTCAAGTTGGTTCTGTTGGTGCCCAATTTATTGCTGGGGTTGCGTTTATTCCACTAATGGAGCTTGTCGGTGGTGGAATGAGTAGTAAAGATCAGCTTCATGGTTACTTCTTTGCTGCTGCTGTGTTTGCTGTCATTGGTGTTGCTATGTTTGCGGTTTGTTATTTTGGAACAAAAGAAAATGTTAAGGTTCACCGTGATAAAAATGCCAAGCGTGAAGGATTTAAAGACTATATTAAGGTTGTCTTTACTAACGGACCGCTTGGGGCGTTAATTTTGATGACATTGTTCACGATTTCAGCCATGAATACGAATAATCAAATGATGGTCTTTTATGCTCAATATAATTTAGGAAACATTGGGTTACAGCCAGTTATCAATGCTGTAATGATGGGCTGCTCAATCGTTGGGGTATTCATGATTCCAGCGTTGACTAAACGTTTTGGTCAAAAACGAACTGCAATGTTGTCGTTTGTTGTTGGTGCAATTGCTAACATCTTAAACTTCTTCTTACCAAGCAATGTAATTACTTTTATTGTGCTGGTAACAATTGGCTATACTGCCTTAGCTATTCCAAACGGGATTACATGGGCTATGGTTTCTAACGCCATTGATTACGGTGAATGGCATACTGGAATGCGGAAGGAAGGTATTACATACGCTGCCTTTAACTTCTCGCGAAAGATTGCGCAATCAATTGCTGCTTTGGTTAGTGCCGGTGTATTAGCAGTTACCGGTTATGTTGCTAATGCTCATCAGACTGCCCGTACATTGCAAGGAATCAAAGCTGCAATGACCCTTTATCCCGGCTTTTGCTTAATCATGGCTGCAATTATTATTGGTTTCTTATACAAGATTAGTGATAAGAAATTTAAGCAAATTGCGACTGACCTTGATAATGGTAAGTGGGAGCATGGTGTCATTGGTGATGAAGACGTTAAGGACTAAACTGATTGGTTTTGATGTAAGATAAGGATTATAGGAGGAATAATCATGACATTACTTGATAGAGATTTCTTACTAACTAACGAATGGGGTAAAAAGTTATTCTTTGACTATGCTAAAGATATGCCAATCATTGACTTTCACTGTCATTTAAACCCAGAAGAGATTTATGAAAACAAAAATTATGCAAACATTACCAGGGTGTGGATCAATGAAGACCACTATGGCGACCATTACAAGTGGCGCTTAATGCGGGCAAATGGCGTGCCAGAAGAACTAATTACTGGAGACGCTGATGATTATGAAAAGTTCTTAGCATGGGCAGGGACAATCGAAAAAGCCGTTGGTAATCCGGTTTATGAATGGACTCATCTTGAATTACGGCGTTTCTTCGGGATCGATAAACCTTTGACACGAAAGAATGCGCCAGAAGTTTGGAAGAAAGCTAATGCCCTCCTTCAAACAGATGACTTCAAGCCACGTAACCTAATTAAGCTTTCCAACGTTAAGGCCGTCTGCACAACCGATGATCCGGCATCAGACCTTCATTATCATAAACTATTGAAGAAAGATGAACGTGAAAACGGTTTTAGAACATTACCAGCAATGCGGCCTGACAATCTAATTCAAATTAATAAACCAACATTTGCCGAATACCTTAAGAAATTAGGTAAAGTTTCCGGTGTTGAAATTAACTCTTTCCGTGATTTAATCAAGGCAATGGATCAACGTTTCCAATACTTCAATGATATGGGCGGTCGTCTCTCTGATCATTCACTTCTTACTTACCATTATGCTGAAGCTACTGATGATGAACTTGATGCCATTATGAAGAAGGCGGAAGCAAATGAAGAAGTAACAGGGATTGAATATGATAAATGGCTTACGATGTTCCTTGAAGAAATGATGAAATTAAATACCAAGTACAATTGGACAATGCAATTCCACATTAATTCAATTCGGGACCTTAATCACCCAATGTTTGAACAGCTTGGTCAAGACACTGGTTATGATGCAATGGGAACTCAACCCGATATTGTTTCTCATATGCAAAAGCTTTACACTAAGATGCGTGATACAAATGATATCCCAAAGACTATCTTCTACTCATTAAACCCAAATGACTGGATGCAACTAGTTACACTAATGGGCTGCTTCCTTGAAGGTGGTAAGCAACGGATGCAATTAGGTGCTGCTTGGTGGTTCAATGATACTGCTGAGGGAATGACTACGCAGTTACGTGATTTTGCTCAACAAAGCCTTTTGCCAAACTTTGTCGGAATGCTAACCGATTCGCGGAGTTTCCTTTCATATCCACGTCATGAGTACTTCCGGCGGGTATTATGTAACTTTATTGGTAGCTTGGTTGAACAAGGGCGGGCACCTGAAGATAAAGAATACCTTGGTAAAATTGTCCAAGATATTGCTTACAACAATGCTTATGAATACTTTGGCTTCTTTAATGATGCTACCCCTGATGAATTATTTACTAAGCATGAAAATCCATTTCAATATTAAAATTTAAGTAATACGAGGAGTGATGGCGGAGATGTCATGACTCCTTTTTAGTAAAGGAGGAATCTGATAATGAAATATCCAGGAGAGCCATTAAATATCTTACACACAATCGGACTAAAAGAGTTATATCCGCTTATCCGAATCAGCTTTTCGGTTGATGAGCGATTTGATGTGGGGCGGTTTAAAAAAGCAATAATACAATGCAATGAGGTTGTTCCAGAGCTTTTTTCAAAGTATGTGCTTGAAGATAATTCGTTTATCCCAGTAACCGATGATTTGGAAGGGGTTCTATTTATGGGACTTGATCCCGATATTGACAGTGAACGCTGGGATTTGTTTGCGGATCCTCAATTGCGAATTTATTTAAATGAGTCAGAAGATGGGTATGATGTTACTATTTACCTTAGTCATATTTTGACCGATGGGGCCGGTGGCAAACAGTTTTTATATTTATTGGCATCGGCATATAATACAGGAAAAATTAACAAGGTGAACCACCAGGATATTGATTGGTTGCGACAATTACTTAAAGAACATCCGGTTAAGACTAATCGGCAGGCAGATCACCCTGCAAAGCCATTAACAATGCCTGCGCTCGCTAATGACCAAGGGAAACGGCGGAGAACGCTGACTATTAGATTGAGCAAAGACGAAACAAACCAATTGTGTCAAGCCGCTCATCATAAGCATGTAACCCTAAATGACCTCTTTATGGCTGCGTTTGGGCAGGCGGTTCAGCGTTATGCCGACACTGATGAAATAGCTTTAGCATGTCCAACAGATATGCGGCAATTTATTCTGGGGGCTGAACAGCTACGAATGGCTAATCATACTTCGCGGTATAATATCGCAATCAAATCAGATTTGCGACAGCCATTTGAAACGGTCGTTAATTCAGTCCATCAAGCAATGGCAACCAACAAGCGGGAATTCCAATGCTTCCAGTCAGTTAAAGAATTAATTGATAAGTATGAGCAGTATCCGCTTGCTGAATTACAGCAGATTGTGGAGGATAATTACCATGTTCGCAATATTTCATATACAAATTTTGGCATTATTGATCCACAACGCTTTGCTTTTACTGATTGTGCAATTACAGATTTTTCAATGCTGGGAACATATCGAAAATACCCGATGTTTCAAGTGGCAATTAGCACTTATTGCGGACAGGTTAACTTATCTTTTGCAATGATCGGTAATGATGCGGAAGAACGAATGGGCAGAGCAGTAGTGTTAACCATGTGCGACTTATTGCGTGAATATTTCTTAAGATTTAATTAGTGACTTAAAGCGGCTATTTAGTGGCCGTTTTTTTATATTTTCAAGGTTAGTCGATATTGACTAATTAGTTAAAAGCGATTACAATTCTAATATACTAATATATCAGTTATCAACAAATGGAAGAAGATGGTACTCTGGTTAGCTGGCAGATTGCTTTTATAAACATTTGTCAGTATGACTGTTAAAAGGTCTTTTCAATTATTCTCCTTGCATCTCAGTGAAGTTGTAGTAAAATACTGTTTGGCTAATCTCTTGTTCACGTGAACATAGAGATTAAAAAGAGTGAGAGGAGAGACTTTTAATGAATCTAATTAAAAGTATTATTGTTGTTATCATTGCTAGTATTCTTTTAGCAGGCGGTGTTAGTGCCAGTTCGATTTATACTAGCAAGCAAAATATGAATAGTCATAATCTAAGCTACCAGATGACAAATATTGTAACAAAGAATAAGGAAACAGTTGACTATCAAATGAATAAGTAATGCAAACCGTTAGCAGACCGGCAGTTTGTGTTGGTCTCTTAATTTTAAAATGACTTGATCAATCCTAAACAATCTAATTAATCCTATTGAAATTTTCACGTTAACATTTTATAATACAAATAGATTGATAGCGCATTCATCAACTGCTGTAGTTGCACATATGACTACGTATTCAATATATCGGCTTAATTTGCAAGTTATTGCACATCATCCTCTCACAGATGCGACTAAATTTAGCAAATCAAACCGGGCGCACAGTAGTTAATTTGGTTTGGAGGTTTTTTAGGATGGAGAGTCTAAATAACAGTTTTCGTAAGTTGCCACAATATCCAAATAAGGTTATTCAGTTCGGTGAAGGAAATTTCTTACGTGCATTCATTGATTGGCAAATTCAGCAAATGAATAAGCAAGGCCTATTTAAGGGCGGGGTGCAAATTGTTCAACCATTGCCAACAGGTCGAGTAAAAGATCTCGATGAACAAGATGACTTGTATACAGTATTGCTTGAAGGAATTTTAGATGGCAAGAAAATCCAAAGTCATGAAATTATTGAATCAGTTAATGGAACTGTTAATCCTTACACTGAATATGATAAGTACATGGCTTTAGCTGAAGATGACAATATTGAGGTTATCTTCTCTAACACGACTGAAGCAGGAATCGCTTTTGATAAAAATGACACTCTTGAGAAAATTAAAAATGGTGAAAAGAGTTCATATCCTGCTAAGCTAACTGCTTTACTTTACCATCGATTTGAACTTGGTAAGAAGGGATTCCATATTATCCCGTGTGAATTAATCAATCATAATGGTGATGCATTGAAGAAGACCATTTTACAATATGCGGATCTTTGGAATTTAGGACAAGACTTTGTTGACTGGATTAACAAAGATAATAAATTCTATTCCACATTAGTTGACCGGATTGTACCGGGTTATCCACGTGATCGAGCAGCAGATCTTGAACAGGAATGGGGCTATAAAGACCAGAACATGGTAAAGACAGAACCATTCTTAATCTTTGTAATTGAAGGCGACAAGGACATCGAAAAAGTATTACCGCTTAAAGAAGCCGGCATTAACCTCGTCGTAACTGACGATATGCAGCCATACCGTAATCGGAAAGTATCGATTCTTAATGGCCCGCATACCACGATGTCGCCAATTGGCCGTTTAGCCGGTCTACAAACAGTTGGCCAGGTAATGGCTGATAAGGACTTTTATAAGTTTATTGATGATGAAATGCATAAAGAAATCATTCCTGTTGTGCCGCTACCAAAAGAAGAATTGGAAAGTTACGCTAAGGGAATCCAAGAACGGTTTGAAAACCCATATGTTAAGCACCAATTAAGCGCTTTGGCCCTCAATAGTATTTCAAAGTACCGTGCGCGGTTATTACCAAATTACAAGCGCTATTATGAAAAATATGGCAAGCTTCCTAAACGGATGACCGTTGCCCTAGCAGCTTATCTTTGGATCTATAACGGCAAATCTGAATTTGAGATTAATGACACCGCTGATATTGTTGACGGTTTTGCGAAGATTAAGGGTACAGATGATTACATCCATGCGGCTCTTTCTAATCATGATTTCTGGGGTGAAGATTTAACTAAGATTCCCGGACTCGAGGACTTAGTAACCAAGTATTATAACGAAATTGGCAAAAAGGGAACACGTGAGATCGTTCAAGAAATTAACGTGGAGGAGTAAGTTTTATGGAAAAGCTACTTATCTTAAACCCTAATGATAACGTGGCCGTTGCGACCGTTGATCTTCCTGCACAAACAACCGTTGAAGTTAATGGCAAAAAGATTGTTATCAGTGATAATATTCCCGTTGGCAATAAGGTTGCGCTGACCGATTTAAATAGCGGGGCTAATATTATCAAATTCGGACAACCGATTGGGCACTTAACAACAAGTGTGACTGCTGGTGTATTGATCAATAAACAAAATCTTATAACAAATCAAAATAACAACAAAATTAACACACCAAATATAAAAGTTGATTTTCCTGATATAGGTCAAAAAACTTTTATGGGTTATCGTCGGCAGAATGGCAAAGTTGGGATCCGCAATGACCTCTATATTGTGCCAACAGTTGGTTGTATTACACCTTTAATGGATGTGATGGTCCAACAGTTCAAAGCCAAACATCCTGATAATGGAGCATTCGATAATATCATTTTGCTTAAGCACCCATATGGCTGTTCGCAACTGGGTGATGATTTTGAACAAACGCGGCATATTCTTTGTGACGCAGCTTTGCATCCGAATGCTGGTGGTGTATTAGTATTTGGTCTTGGCTGTGAGAACAACCAAATGGACGGAATGAAAGCTGAAATTGAGCAAATGGCAGGAATTGACAGCCAAAGAATGAAATTTCTTGTTGCCCAGGAAGTAAAAGATGAATTTGCGGACGCTCAGCAGTTACTAGAAGAGTTAAATGCGGCAGCAGCTGATGATAAGCGAACGCCGGTATCGTTGAGCGAACTGAAAATAGGATTGCAAAGTGTTCGTCCTGATGGGCTAAGTGCGATTACCGCTGACCGCTTAATTGCTGATGCGGCTAGTTACATTACTGCTAATGACGGGACGGTTGCATTAACCGGAATCCCTTCGCTATCTGGAGCAGAGCAGGAAATCATTGCACGTGCATCGAATAAAGAAGTTTCTGAGCATGTGACTTCGATTTTTGATAACATTAAGCATTATTATGCTCATTTTGATGCTCAGATGAACAAAGTACCAAGTGACGCAGAAGATAAAATTGGCATTTCAACTGCTGAAGAACGCGCACTTATGACCCTTCGTCTTGCTGGTAATGGTGAAGTGAATGATGCTTTACCGTATGGGCATAAATTAACAAGAAATGGGATTAACCTAATTGAAAGTCCGGATAATGACCTTATTGATTCTTCGGCAGAAGCTTCTGCTGACTGTCAAATGGTTGTTGTCAGTACAGGTAAAGGGACGCCATATTCTACCTATGTCCCGACAATTAAGGTTTCCTCTAACTCAGCGCTTGCAGAAAAGAAGAACCGCTGGATTGATTTTGATGGTGAGAAAGCCGCAAATGATCCAAAGGGGATTGAAAGATTTATTAACTATATTATTGATGTTGCTAATGGTACCAAGACAAGTAATGAAAAAGCCGGGCTTCATGGGTTAGCTATTTTCAAGATTGGTGTCACCGAATAAGCGGGGGATTAAAATGCAAGTTATTGAAAACAAAGAATTTCGGGCTGAGATTGATGAACATGGCGCGCAATTAACTCACCTCATTAATAAAACAGCTGGTTTCGATTATATCTGGAATGGAAAAGAATGGGGGAAACATGCTCCGGTTCTCTTTCCGGCAATCGGACGCTCGAATAAAGACGAATATGTATTAAATGGACATACTTATTCTATGCCGCAACATGGTTTTGTGGCAGATGAAGACTTTTCAGTTATCTCACATGAGCCTAATATTCTTACTTTAGGTCTTCGTGCGGATGATAAAACTAGAGAAATGTATCCATTTGATTTTGAACTGAAGATTACGTTTACTCTCCTTAGCACGGGTCTTACGCTTAGCTTCGATGTTAGTAATCATTCAGATGAGGTCATGCCATTTTCACTTGGCTCTCATCCCGCATTTAATGTGCCAATTAATGGCATCGGTAAATTTGATAATTACCGGGTAGAATTTATCGGTACAGAAGATCCGTTAAATGTTTATGAAATTGTAAAAACACCTGCTCCATATCGGACAGGAAAACAGGAACCGTTAACTAATTCAAATGGTAACCTATTTGAACTTAACTATGAAACGTTTAAACCAGGATTGCGAATCATTACTAATTCAGGAGTCAAAAGTGTTCGTCTCTTCTCACCTCTAACTAGTCACCAAATTCAATTAGATGTTGACCAGTTTAACAATATTTGCTTATGGACAAAAGAAGACGAAGATTGTTCATTCCTATGTATTGAACCATTTAATGGCTTACCTGATGTACTTGGTGCTCCTGTTGATTGGAAGGATAAAGAAGGCAACTTGTTCTTACAACCAAGTAGTTCACAGGTATATCAATATGAAATTCATTTATCATAAAAAGGAGATTATTTAATTATGTTACCAAAATTTGAAGCATTAGAAGCCGTCAAAAATGCTGGTGTTGTAGCGGTTGTTCGTGGTCGTAGCGAAGAAAATTCTTACAAGATTTCAAAAGCAAGTATTGAAGGGGGCATTAAGGCAATTGAATTAGCTTTCACCTCGCCAAATGCTGACGTTACAATCAAACGTTTAAGTGAAGAATATGCTGATGATCCATCGGTAGTCGTTGGCGCGGGGACTGTTCTTGATCCATCAACGGCGCGAATGGCAATGATTGCTGGCGCAAAATTTATTGTTAGTCCTTCTTATAATGAAGAAGTTGCGGAATTATGTAACCTCTACTGTGTTCCATATATGCCCGGATGCTTTACACCAAGCGAAGTTCAAAAAGCATTAAGCACCGGTGCTGACGTTATTAAGATCTTTCCTGGTGCAATTGCTACTCAAAAGATGATTCCAGAATTGCAAGGACCATTCCCTCAAGCCAATATTATGCCTAGTGGCGGTGTTTCTCTGGACAATATGGCTGAATGGTTCAAGGCTGGTGCATTTGTTGTTGGTGCTGGTGGTAGTTTAGTTGGTCCTGGTGCCGATGGTGATTACTCTAAAGTAAAGGAAAATGCACAAAAGTTTCATGCAGAGTTTGAACGGATTCAACAAGAAGCAAAGTAACAAATAACCTTTGCTTCAATAAAAAAGGAGCTTGATACTAGTGAACAATTTCATTATTCTGAACGATCATGACACTGTCGCCGTTGCTCTCCAAGACATCAAAAAAGGATCTGTTCTAAAGACAAAAATGCATGGAGACGTAATCGTTTTAGAAGATATTACTCGTGGTCATAAGATTGCCCTTGAGAATGTTGCAGAAGGCGAAGACATTATTAAATACGGGTATCCAATTGGTCATGCGACAAAGCCTATTAAGCGTGGCAGTCATGTTCACGTTCACAATATTGCAACCAATTTATCCGGCGAATTACAGTATCACTATAATCCAATTGAAATAGAGTCTAAAGTAAAAAAAGATAAGCGGACGTTTATGGGCTACAAGCGTCCAAATGGTAAGGTTGGCATTCGCAATGATTTATATATTATTCCGGTTGTAGGTTCTGTTAGTGAAACCCTCGATCCGCTAGTCGAGCAGTTTAAAGCCTTACACCCTGACAACGGTAATTTTGATAATGTAATTCCGTTAAAACACACATACGGTTTTGACACGCCTGAAGATAATTATGAACATGCTCGTAAGATCTTAGTTGATGCTGCCCGTCAACCTAATGCCGGCGCAGTACTTATTTGCGGATTAGATTGTGCCGATGATAGTGAGTTAGAAAAAATGAAACAGGCACTAGTTGCAGCAGGCGGGCCGATTAATACCCAACGAATCAAGTTCCTTTCATCTGCTGATAGCGACGATGAACTTGCTGATGGATTAGCGATGCTGGAAGAATTAAATAACGCGGTAGCAGACGATCAGCGAACACCGCAACCGCTTAGCGAATTAAAAATTGGCTTAAAGTGTGGCGGTTCAGACGGGTTATCTGGCGTTACTGCTAATCCATTGCTAGGACGACTCTCTGATTTTGTTGATGCTCAGGGAGGAACGACCGTTTTATCAGAAGTACCAGAAATGTTTGGTGCAGAACAGATTTTAATGTCACGAGCACAGGATAAAGAGACATTTGACAAGATTGTGAACCTGATTAATAACTTCAAGGCTTACTTTGAGAGTTTTCACCAGCCAATCTATGAAAATCCTTCACCAGGTAATAAAGCTGGTGGAATTTCTACACTTGAAGATAAGTCATTGGGATGTACGCAAAAATCAGGATCATCAGCAGTTAATGATGTCCTGCAATATGGTGATAAGTTGAAGACAAAAGGATTAAACCTATTGCAGGCACCCGGCAACGACCTCGTTTCTTCTTCAGCCGAGGCATCGGCAGACTGTCAAATGGTTCTATTTACAACTGGCCGGGGAACGCCATTTGCTACTTATGTTCCAACAGTAAAAGTATCTTCTAATTCTTATATTGCTAACTTAAAACCACGGTGGATTGATTTTGACGCAGGACGATTAATGAATGAATCAATGGATGATTTAGCGGATGAATTTATCCAATTTATCATTGATGTCGCAAGTGGTAAAAAAACTAATAATGAAAAATATAATGTTCACGGTATCGCAATTTTCAAGACTGGTGTTACTGAATAGTAAAAGGGGTGATATGCGATGAGTAAAATTGTAACTTTTGGCGAAATGATGATGCGTCTCAAACCAACTGATAAGAAACGGATGCTGCAAGCAGATAGGTTCGATGCAAATTATGGTGGTTCGGAAGCCAACGTTGCGGTTTCATTAAGCCTATTTGGTGACCAGGCAGCCTTTGTATCAAAGTTCCCTGAAAATGTGTTAGGGAAAGCTGCCACTGATAAATTACGTGAATATGGTGTGGACACCTCATTACTGCAATATGGTGGCCCGCGTCTTGGAATTTACTTTTTTGAAAAAGGGGCTAGTGTGCGTTCAACCAAGGTCACCTATGATCGTGCGGGTAGTTCTTTTGCAACGTCAAAGGCTGACGAATATGATTGGGCGACATTGCTAAAGGGCGCGGATTACTTTTACTTCAGTGGAATCACAGCAGCCCTCTCCAATGAAATGCGTAAAACAATTTTAACGGCTTGCGAGTATTGCAAAGAACATGGAATTAAAGTAGCCTGTGATTTAAACTTCAGGGGTAAGCTTTGGACCCCAGCAGAAGCACAAGCATATATGCAAAAAATAATGCCATATCTTACTGTTTGCTTAGTAAATGACGAAGATTTTGAACAAAGTCTCGGCATTTATGCTTTTGATGGCGACATGGCTCGTGGAATTGATCAAAAAGACACCTTTATTCATGGAATGAAAGAAATTGTTAAGCAATATCCTAATGTGAAGGTTGTTGCAAGTGTATTAAGAAACATTCAATCTGTCGATAAGTCGACGTGGATGGCTTTGATGTTAAAAGATGGAAAGGTTTATGAAAGTCCAGCGTATAAGATTGATGTTCTTGAAGGTGTTGCTGGTGGTGATGCCTTTGGTGCAGGATTAATGCACGGAATTTTGAATGGTCATGATCCGCAAGAGACGATTGATTATGCAATTGCGGCGAGTGTGCTTAAGCTAACCGTTCTTGGCGACTTGAATATCTCAACTAAAGAGGATGTTGAAGCAGTTATGCAAGGTGGCGCCGGTACAAGGGTTGCAAGGTAAAAGAAAAATATTTTTAGAATAATTAAGACAACAAGTAATTATCTATTTTAGGTTATTACTTGTTGTCTTTTTTAATAAATTATTCAATTCCGTTTTTAATCAATATTATCAAAATAATCTGGGAAAGACTTAATAAGCGACTCTTCTTCATCAAGCATTCGGTGCATGTGATTAGCTGTCAAACGATCCGCCTCGTTAACATCGTTTGTCTTAATAGCTTTATAAATTGCGATATGTTCCTCAATCAATCCTTGCCACGAAAGTTTTTGCACTTTTAACCGTAAGAACCGGAAACGATTAAACTGAATATTAATCTTTTTTAGCCAATCCCATACGCGTTGGTGATCGGTAAGCTTATAAAAGTACTCATGAAAGACATCGTCACTGTCTAAGAAGGCAGGGAAGTCATCACTTTCACGAGTTCTTTTTTCATTTTCAATGATTCGGTCGAGATAAGCTATTTGTTCTTCATTAAGTTTCAGCGTTGCAGCTTCTCGCATAATTCGCCGCTCGACACTAGCACGGACAAAACGGGCATCTAAAACGTCTTTTAAATCAATCTTTGCAATATAAGTGCCTGATTGTGGGATTACATTGATAAGCTGCTCTTGACGTAATTGAAGTAACGCTTCTCTAACGGGAGTCCGGCCAATCTGAAGGTCTTCTTCGATTTTCTTTTCTGATATCTTCTGACCAGGTTCATATTCGGCATCGATAATCTTTTTTAAGATGATGTCATAAGCCTGTCCAGTTAAGTTATTTCGTGAGTAATTAGGCATTCCTACAACGTCCTTTCTAGTGTTTTTATTATAACGTTTCTTGTGATAAAAAAGCAATTTCTGTAAAGATATTGACAAAACTACTGAAAACGTTTACTATAAAGTCAACTGATATATTAGTATATTACTTTGAAAGGAAGCGCTGTTAATGGTGAAATTAACTGACGACTATCTTAACAATCCAACACCATTTGAAGAAGCTGGAGTGCGGGTTCCTAAGTATGCGCAAGATAAATTAATTGAACATACTAACGAGAATCCGGTATGGGTTCATTTTGGTGGCGGTAATCTCTTTAGATGTTTTCATTCTGTCATTGCTCAGGATTTAATTAATAAGGGCGAATTAGATAGTGGAATTATTGTTGCTGACACCTATGATGATGAAGTAATTAATGAAGTCTACAAGCCTTATAATAATCGCTTCTTATCAGTTGTGATGAAAAATGATGGCCTGGATAAGGAGTTAGTAGCGAGCGTAACTGACAGTATTTATGCCAATAGTAAAAATAAAGCAGGACTTGAAAAACTAAAAGATATTTTTAAGAAACCAACACTGCAATTAGCGACATTTTCAATAACGGAAAAAGGTATGCCTTAAAAGATATGAACGGCAACTTGACTAAGGGAGCTGAACATGACCTTAGTAATGACCCGGATTCTGCGGTTACTAATATGGGAATAATTGCCAATCTATTACTATCACGGTATAAGGCAGGAAAATTACCAATTGCCATGGTCAGTACCGATAATTTCTCACAAAATGGGAAACGGTTGGAAGAAGCAGTCCAACTTATCGCTAATGGTTGGGTGAAAAATGGTTTCGCCGACCAAGGATTCCTTGAGTACCTCGATGATCCTAAGCAAGTATCATTTCCGTGGAGTATGATTGACCGAATTACACCAAATCCGTCCGAAAAAGTATCGAAAGAGTTAGTTGAAGATGGGATTAAAGACGCGGCAATCGTTCATACCGATAAGCATACAAATATTGCACCGTTTGGTAATACCGAAGAAACTCATTATCTCGTAATTGAAGACAGTTTTCCAAACGGACGGCCAAAGCTTGAAGATGCCGGTGTATTTATGACCGACCGCGAAACTGTTAATGATGCTGACCAGATGAAAGTTACTGCTTGTCTTAATCCTCTCCACACATCACTAGCAATTTTTGGCTGTCTGCTGGACTTTCATTCAATTGCTGATGAAGCAGTGGACGATGACCTCCTAAAGATGATTAAGAATCTCGGTTACGGTGAAGATTTACCAGTCGTAAAGGACCCGAAGATTATTAATCCCAAAGAATTTATTAGTACTTTAATTACTAAGCGGTTACCGAATAAAAATATTCCTGATACACCACAGCGGATCGCGTCAGATACGTCGCAAAAAGTTGGTATTCGTTATGGAGTAACCCTTCAGCACTATGTTGATAATCCTAAACTTGATCCGGCAGACCTTGAATTTATCCCAATGATCATTGCTGGCTGGTGCCGTTACTTAATGGCAGTTGATGATAATGGAAATGCCTTTACTCCAAGTCCAGATCCGTTATATGACCAGTTACATGAGTACGTTAAGGATATTAAGATCGGTGGTTCAGAAAGCAATATCCATGAAAAATTACAGCCAATTTTAAGTAACAAGTCAATTTTTGGTAATGATCTTTATGAAATCGGTCTAGGAAATAAGATCGAGGATTACTTCAAACAGATGATTACAAAGCCAGGAGCAGTTCGGGCGACAATTCATCAAACTGTTGAAGAAAAAGGAAAATATTAGTAGAAGAAGGTATTTATGAAATGAAAAATATGGGATTTCGCTGGTATGGCGATGGCAATGATTCAATTAAATTGTCAGATATTCGTCAAATTCCAGGAACAACACAAGTAGTAGGAGCGTTGTTCGATATTCCGGTTGGCGAAGTTTGGCCAAAGGAACGAATAGCAGCACTAAAAAAAGAAGTTGAAGATGCTGGATTAAAACTTGAAGTAATTGAATCGGTTAATATTCATGACGATATAAAGATTGGATTACCAAGTCGTGATAAATATATTGAGAACTATAAAGAAACAATTAAGAATTTGGCAGCCTATGGAATCAAAGTCATTTGCTATAACTTTATGCCAATTTTTGACTGGGTACGGACTGACCTTCATTATCCGCTTCCTGATGGATCAACGGACATGGCGTTTCAACATAAATATGTTGAAGGATCACCAGAAGACATTATTAAATCTGTAGAAAAGAATTCTAATGGTTATGTTCTTCCAGGCTGGGAACCAGAACGGCTAGCAGAAGTCAAACGCTTATTTGAAGCTTATAAGGATGTTGATGAACAGAAGCTGCGTGAAAACCTTAAATACTTCTTAGATGCGATTATTCCAACCTGTGAAAAGTATGATGTTCGGATGGCAATGCACCCTGATGATCCGCCAATGCCATTATTTGGCTTACCGCGAATTTATAAAAATCGAGAAGACATGCTAAAAATCGAACAAATGCATGAATCAAAATACAATGGTTTTACGATCTGTACAGGAAGTCTTGGCGAAAATCCTAATAATGATGTTCCCGCTATCATTAGAGAATTTGTCAAGAAAGATCGGGCACCATTTATTCACGCTCGTAATATTAAGTTTATGGGTAATGGTGATTTTCATGAGTCAGCACACTTATCTTCAGAAGGTTCATTAGATATGTATGAAATCATGAAAGCTTTATATGACACTGGGTTTGATGGTTACATTCGTCCAGACCATGGTCGTGACATTTGGGGCGAAGAAGGTCGTCCAGGATATGGATTATATGATCGCGCACTTGGAATTACTTATTTGAATGGTCTTTGGGAAGCAATTACAAAGGAAAATAAGTAAAGGATGGGAAGGTAGTGATTAACCATGCCGGCCGATATAGTTTCGCTAATCTGGATTGGTCTTGGAATTGGCTTATTGGTTTATTTAATTGTTGGACTTAAGCTTCATAATATTATCGCACTGCTTTTAGCAGGACTCTTTATAGCTTTTGCTGAAGGAATGCCAATTACTAAGGTTGTTCCGACAGTTGAAAAGGGAATTGGCGGAGTTTTATCTACTCTTGCCTTAATAGTTATCTTTGGAGCAATTGTCGGGGAACTGATGACAGAATCAGGCGCTTCTCAACAAATTGCGGATACAATTGTTTCAAAAATGGGACGTAAATATTTATCATTTGCTCTTCTTATTATTGGAATGATTTTTGGAATGTCAATGTTTTATGAGGTAGCATTCTTAATTACTGCGCCACTTGTTATCAGTATTGCCCAAGAAGCAAAAATCCCGTATATGAGATTGATAATTCCAACTGTTGCAGGGGCAACGATGGGACACAGTATATTTCCACCGCAGCCTGGTCCAATGGCATTAGTTACTGCCTTTCATGCTGATATAGCGCAAGTATATATTTGGGGATTTGTAGTAGTTATCCCGACAATTATTTGTTCTGGTATTTTAGTTCGACACTTCATTACAGGACTGGATTCGATGCCTCTTGGCAATGTTATGAAACCGGCACCAAAGAAACCTAAAAATGAACTTCCAAGTTTTGGGATAAGTTTATTGGTACCATTATTGCCTGCCATTATTATTATAATTTCATCGCTATTTAAATCTATTAGCAGTGAACAAAGTATGGTTTATAAGGTAATGAGTTTTCTGGGTAGTGCTGATATTAGTATGTTAATTACTGTAATTATTGCAATGATCGTATTTGGTTATGCAAGAGGCAAGAGCGGTAAACAAGTAACTGCCCAACTTACAAAAGCGATTCAAGGAATTTCTAATGTTTTACTTGTGATTGCAGCTGGTGGGGTAATGAAAGAAGTTATTATCGATACCGGTGTTGGTAATATTATTGTTCAAATGTTTGGAAAATTACCAGTATCACCTTTCATTCTTGCGTGGTTAATTACTGTATTAATTAGGATTTTAACAGGACAGGGAGCAGTTGCTGCTATTACTGCTGCGGGAATTGTGGCCCCAATGGTAACAATGATGCACGTAAGTCCTGTGCTAATGGTACTAGCATGTGCCTGTGGTAGTAATACTATGACTTTAATGTATGACGGGGGATTTCTCCTCTTTCAACAATCATTCGGTATTTCCTTAAAAGATACATTTAAAACATGGGATGCTTTAGAATTAGTTAACTCAGTTGTAGGGTTGGCAATGGTATTACTATTAAGTTTATTTGTTCATTAATTGTGAATTGGTGAGCTATATGAGACGCTGAAAATAATTTATAAAGATGGTTGGTAAAAAGGCAATTAGAACGCATATTTAAGACGACATTATCTATGGATTAGATATGTGTTTTAATTTTGCTTCGATTGTGAAAAAATTAACAATTTTAGTATTAAAAGAAAGTTGTGAATTAAAATGAAAAAGAAAGGTAAGACTAGCTGGGTTTACACACCAAAGAAAATCAATGTTTGGCGTGGAATTGGTTTTGGGATGAATGACTTAATGGGCGGTGGATGGAATAACATCGTTTCTGGAGTTATCTTTGTGTTTGTTATGAGTAATGGTATTAGTCCCGCACTTGCAGGAGCGATTACGGGAATTGGACGAATTTTTGATGCTATTTTTTCGCTATTCTTTGGGGCAATTACCGATGGCTTCTATCGAAATAAGTTGGGACAAAAATTTGGTCGCCGGCATTTCTTCATTTTAATTGGTGGAATCTTATTTGCTATCGTATTCCCATTATTCTGGGTAAAGTCAACTAATTGGATTTATTACTTGATTGTGTATGTTGCCATTGAATTGATTATCGCTATGATTTTAATTCCGTGGGAAACATTACCAACTGAAATGACAACGGACTACAACTTGCGTACTGTATTATCTGGATCACGGATGGTAATTTCAGCTACTGGTACAGCACTTGTATTCTTTATACTTGCAGCATTGAAACATGCTCAGAACCCTAACGCTTATTTGGTAACAGGAATTATTTGGACAATTATTTTTGTCATTGCAATTTTTGTTTCATATCGTAGTACCTGGGAACGACCATTAACAGAGGACTTTGTTAAAAAACTTGATTCAAAGCCTGACTTACCCTTAGGTACATTTCTTAAAAATACTGTTGAGGATTACTTCTCGACGTTTAAAAACAAATCCTTTAGACAACATCTGGCAATTTATTTACTATCATTTACCGGTAAAGACTTCTATTCAATTATGCTTCCAACATTTATTCTTTGCTGTATTAATGGCGCAAAAGATGATCTTCCATGGACATTGCAAGCATTATCAGCTATTGGTATTTTAGCTACATTAGCTGCAACTAGAATGATGATTAAACGCGGACCAAGATTTCTTTACGGTCTAAGTTATTCAACGATTATTCTTACAATGATTGGTTATATCCTTACTTGGATGTTTGATGTTAATAATCCGGTTGTAATTTTAATTGCTATTTCATTAGTTTATCAATGCGGACGTGCAATTTTGGAATTCACGCCATGGAACGTTTTCCCATTTATTCCTGATATTGATCGGATTATGACGCGTCAAGATCGTGCTGGTATTTATGCAGCTGTCATGACCTTTTTCCGTAAATCTACCGGAGCTGTTGCCTCATGGATTGCCGGTATCCTCTTGGAGGTGATTGGCTTTAATTCTAAAACAATGCTTAATTACAATACAACCCCACGAAGTATTCAACTTGGAATCATGCTAATTTGCTTCATTGGACCTGTTGTTTTGATTGGCTGGGCATTAATAATTGCAATGAAATTCAAACTTAATCGTCAAACGCATGATGTATTAAAGGCTGAACTTGAACGGCTTCAAGCTGGTGGTTCAAAGGCGGATGTAACCCCTGAAACAAAAGAGGTTGTTGAAGAATTAACAGGGGAACCATATGCAAAAGTATGGCCTAATATAAATGACGATAACATTAAAACAAACGGAGGTAAATAAACATGACACTAGTAGGAAAAGACTTTTTGTTAACTAACGAATGGGGTAAAAAGCTGTTCTTTGATTATGCAAAGGATATGCCAATCATTGACTATCACTGTCACCTTGTACCGAAAGAAATTTATGAGAATAAGAATTATAAAAATATTACTCGTTTATGGCTTAATGATGGTACTTATGGTGACCATTATAAGTGGCGGTTGGAACGAGCAAATGGTGTTCCTGAAGAACTAATTACTGGTGATGCTGATGACTATGAAAAGTTCTTAGCATGGGCTGGTACAATTGAGAAGGCTGTCGGTAACCCAGTTTATGAATGGACCCATCTTGAATTACGCCGCTTCTTCGGAATTGATGAACCACTAACTCGTAAAAATGCGCCAGAAGTTTGGAAGAAAGCTAATGCCCTCCTTCAAACAGATGACTTTAACCCGCGTAACCTTATCAAACTTTCCCATGTAGTTGCTGTATGTACAACGGATGATCCGGCATCAGACCTTCATTATCATAAATTGCTGAAAAAAGATGAGAGAGAAAATGGCTTCCGCACATTACCAGCAATGCGGCCTGATAATTTAATCTATATTGATAAGCCAACATACGGTCAATGCCTTAATGAATTAGCTACGGTATCTGGAGTTAAAATCGACTCATTTAAGGATATTATTAAAGCAATGGATCAACGGTTTGGTTACTTTAATAAAATGGGTGCTCGGCTTTCTGACCACTCGCTAAGTACTTATCATTTTGTTGAAGCAACCGATGATGAACTTGATTCAATCGTTAATAAAGCTATCAATAACGAGCAATTAACTGATCGTGAGCGTGACCAATATCTCACAATGCTTGTCGAAAACTTAATGAAGCTTAATAAAAAATATGATTGGACAATGCAGTTCCATAATAATGTTTTACGAAGCATCAATCACCCAATGTTTGATCAAATTGGTCCTGATACTGGTTTTGATGCAATGGGAACACAACCTGACATGGTAGCAGAAATTCAAAAGCTCTTTACTAAGATGAAGGATGAAGATAGTTTACCAAAGATTATTTTCTATTCCCTTAACCCGAATGATTGGCTACAACTGGTAACGCTGATGGGATGTTTCCAAGAAGGTGGTAAACAACGAATGCAGTTAGGTGCTGCTTGGTGGTTCAATGATACTGCTGAAGGGATGCAGCAACAATTACGGACATTTGCTCAACAAAGCCTTTTGCCTAACTTTGTCGGAATGCTAACAGATTCACGAAGCTTCCTTTCTTATCCTCGCCATGAGTACTTCCGTCGAGTATTATGTAACTTTATCGGAAGTTTGGTTGAGCAGGGACGGGCTCCAGAGGATAAAGAGTACCTCGGTAAGATCGTTCAAGATATTTCTTACAATAATGCATTAAATTACTTTAACTTTTTCCCTGATGAAAAGCCAAGCGACTTGTTTGGTAAGCATGAAAATAAGTTTCAATTTTAAATAAAGGAATCCTCAATGAGTACAAAAAGTATTTGTTGGGGATTCCTTTATTTAAAGTGATAAAACTGATTTTTTACGTATTTAAACTATAGAATCAAAATTGATTCAGAATTCACATACCGATATGGTATAATAAATGAGCAACTATCTGTAAATAAGAGTGATATTGTAACTATCCAGATTATTAGTATTGAAGATTACCATTAACATTATTTAGAGCAAGAGGAGTTGATACTATGCTACATCGAGAAAATAGAATTAAAAAGTACCACCTTAGTTCTGCTGCTGATTTAATTAAAGAAACAATGGATTACTATAGTATTACTCAGTCAGACTTAGCAGACCGGCTAGGCGTCAGCCAAAAAAATATTTCTGATATTCTTAATCGTAAACGTTTTTTGAATGAGGTAGTGGCGTTGCGGATTGAGAAGGTAATGGGAATATCTAGTGAGTTATTACTTGCACTAGACTCTAATTACAAATTACGACTTGCAAAAGAAAATAATGAAGTAACAAAAGCTGATAGTAAATCACCGTTATTTTTGCAACAATATGACTGGGTAACTGCGTAGTTGCATTTAGTATTAAATCTTATTCAAAAAAACCGAATAACAAATTAAAAGTCTTATGGTATACCTACTGTAGGGCTTTTATAATTGCCTTGGATTTTTTCTCAGCTTGATGAAATACTGCTAGTGCTGAATCTAATTGATTCTCCTTTGTCGCCTCAAAAGTTGCAAAAGTAAAGGGTTTGAGTTGATTGATAAAGCTAATATATCGATCAACATCGATGATTCCAGAACCAAATGGAACCGTTACTTTTTGACCATTAATAAAATCAACATCTTTTAAATGAAAGGTACAGATTTGCGGGCCGTATAATCGAGCTGCCTCGCTTAAGATGGTGCCCTGATCTTTATAGTTATCCTTTGAAATAAGGTTGGCAAGGTCAAAAATTACAAATAGGTTTGGGCTGTTTACTGCGTCTAGAACTCGGCGAACTGCGTAATTATCATAAAGGGGATGATTTATCCCTGGTTCAATTGCAAATAAAGCTCCTAACTTTTCTGCAGCACTGGTTATTTGTTTTACAGAATCAATTACCCGCAGCAGGGCAGAATCTGTGAAATTATGCGGCGTATAGCCATTAGGAGAAAGAACGCTGCCGGTTTCACTGCCAACAACTGCTGCATGCAAAAACTTTTCTGCTACTAAACTGTTTTGATAGCTTTGTAAGTTCTTATCGCGAACAGTGGAATCATAGTCAATCATATTAACGTAATTGCCAAGTACAGATATCTTAACTCCGGCTTCCTTAAATTTCTGATCGATCATGGTTAACAGGCCAGGGGAATACTGCAAACTATCTGTGATCAATTCTTTTGGCAAAAATTTGAACGGAGCAAACTGCACATTGTTAAATCCATAGTTAGCAGTAACACTTAATAAATGATTCAAAGTATGCTCACTGACATCATGGGCACGGATACCAATATTAATACTCATTTGTAATCACCTCTATGTTTTTATCATATCACTAAATTATTTATTGGAAATTTAATTTCTTAAATAGAAAGAATTTAATGAAATCGATTGCAAAAAGTGTCAATAAGATTATAATTAATAGTGAATAAGGAAATGTTATTTCTAATTAAGAAACGAAGGAATGAAAACAATGAGTTTCAAAATGGTAACTCGTTACGCACACAGTCCTAAGGATATTCAACATTATGATACAAAAGAATTACGAGACGAATTTTTAATGGATAAAATTTTTTCTTTGGGCGACATTTTATTAACATATACCTATAATGATCGGATGATTTTTGGCGGTGTTACACCCAAGGCTGGCGAACCACTAGAAATTAAGCTTGATAAAGATCTGGGAGTTGATTACTTCTTACAGCGTCGGGAACTTGGTTTTATTAACATTGGTGGTTCCGGTTCAGTAACTATTGATGGACAAAAAGACAATATCGTAAAGCATGATGGCTATTATATCGGAATGGGTGCTAAACATGTTGTATTTGAATCCGATAGTTCTGACGATCCTGCTAAGTTCTATGTCGTATCAACTCCTGCTCATAAGACATACCCAAACAAGAAGCTTCCGTTTAAGGACGCGATTGCTATGCCAATGGGGAATCAAAAGGATATGAACAAACGGACGATTTACAAATACATTGACGCTTCAAGCATGGATACCTGTCAATTGCAAATGGGCTATACAGTGCTCGAACCTGGTAATGGTTGGAACACAATGCCGTGTCATACTCATGCACGTCGGATGGAAACGTACATGTACTGTGAATTTGGCTCTAAGGATACCCGCGTTTTCCATTTCATGGGCAAGCCGGATGAAAGCAAACATATTGTGTTAGAGCCGGAACAAGCAGTAGTAAACCCTAGCTGGTCGATTCATTGTGGTGTAGGGACTACCAGTTACTCATTTATCTGGGCAATGTGTGGTGAAAATCAAACATATGATGACATGGATATGGTTGACATGCATGATTTAAGATAAAGAAGGTATTGTAATGGCTCAATCACAAGAAGAAATCAAACAAAATGAAGCAGCACTTGACAAGTTTAAGATGTCCGCATTTGACTTAAGCGGTAAGGTTGCAATTATTACTGGCGGGAATACTGGTTTAGGTCAAGGCTATGCTGTTGCCTTAGCTGAAGCCGGTGCTGATATTTTTATTCCAACACATGGTACGCAAGGCTGGGACGCTACCCGCGAGATGATTGAAAAGCGTGGGCGCAAGGTTGAATTTATGCAGGTTGACTTAACTAAGCCGGGTGTTGCACAAAAGGTTGTTGACCAAGCAATTAAGGCATTTGGTCATCTTGATATTTTGATTAATAATGCGGGAATGATTAAACGTAACCCAATTCTAGAATCAAAGGACGCCGACTGGGACGCGGTAATTAATATTAACTTAAATGCTGTTTACCATATGTCGATGGCCGCAGCAAAAGTTTTCGCAAAACAAGGTCATGGTAAGATTATCAATATTGGTTCAATGCTTTCTTTCCAAGGGGGGAAGTTTATACCATCTTATACTGCATCTAAACACGGGGTTGCAGGTTTAACGAAATCATTTGCTAGTGAGATGGGAGCGTATGGTGTTCAGGTTAACGCGATTGCTCCTGGTTATATCAAAACAGCTAATACCGCACCCATTCGGGCAGACAAAGCGCGAAATCAAGAAATCCTTGATCGAATTCCGGCTGGCCACTGGGCTGAACCGCACGAATTAATGGGTGTTGCAGTGTTCTTGGCAAGTGATGCTGCTAATTATGTTAATGGAACGATCATGCCGGTCGACGGCGGATATTTGGTTCGATAAGTAGAAAAAATATATAAAAGTGGGAGTAAAGCATGACTTGGCAATGATTACGGCTTTACTCCCATTTGCAGTTTTATATTATTTGGCTTGCTAAAAGAAATAAAATGTTGTTTGATAGAAATTAGTTAATTTTTGACGAAGTGAGTGAATTAAATGGAAAGTAAATTATACGGTGCTGTGTTATTAAAAGCACGTCAGATCCTTGATTATATCGCAAGTGCTTCCGAAGCGCCGACCCTCCGTGAATTAGATGAACAACTTGATATTTCAAAGCCCACAATCTATAAAATACTAAAAACTTTAGAATACTGCGGATATGTTCGGGTAGAAGGAGAAGATAAGCACTACTACTTAGGGACGATTTTTCTTCAGTATGCGCAAGCAGTTAATAATTCTTTCAATATAGAAGAAATTGCTAAACCATATTTAAAGGAGCTTCGTGACGCAACCAATGAAACGGTTAATCTTGGTATTATCGAGAGTAAAAGTGTCGTCCTTCTCTCAAAGCTGGAAAGCACTAATAGTATCAAACTGGTATCGTATATTGGCGGTAAGATGCACATGTACTCTTCTGCAATGGGGAAAGCGGTGTTAGCTACTTATAACGACAAACAATTATCCGAATACTTAACGGGCATCACTTTTGAAAAGCTAACCGCAAAGACAATCGATAATGAACAAGCACTGCTAACCAATCTAAACGAAACAAGGGCGCAGGGATATTCAATTGACGATGTTGAAAATCAGCCAGGGGTATACTGTCTCGGCTTTGCCTTAGTAAAAAATGGTCATACTTTTGGCGCATTTAGTATTAGTACTCCTGAATACCGGATGAACGATAAGAAAAAAGAACAGTTCGTAAAGCTTGGGCAACAAACCCAACAAAAGATTTTAAATGCAATTTAGGATTCTTGAATTTCTTCATTAACAAATTGTAAAAATTTCTTGATAGCTGGTGAAAGGACGGTATTCTTACGCCAAGCTAGGACATCCCCAGTTGATTTATTAGGAGTAAACGGGACAAATGCTAAGTCCGGATCATGAAAATTATCGTAGACCCCTTTAACCGTTAAGACATAATAGTTGCTGTTTCTTAAAAGTGCAATGGTATTTCCTGGCAGGCTAGTAGTTGCACGAACATTTAACCGCGTTTGGTCAAGTTTTAAAATATCGCTAACCTCATCCCGAACAATGCTACGATGAGGAAGGATTAAGGGAAGCTTGTAAAGATCTTTTTTAGTGACAGTTGGATACTTGGCAATAGGAGCATCTTTAAGCATTATCAGTCCCCATTTTTCACGAACGGGTAATTCAAGGAAGTTATACTTAGCGGCTTCAACCGGCTCTAATAAGCACACAAGGTCATCCAATCCTTCATCTAATTGGCGTCGAAGAACATCACCATCACCGTCAGATAAATTAAAGATAACATTAGGATAAAGTTTTTGAAATTCAGCGATTAATTTTGTGATATATGAGGAGACGCTTGAGACAGCTGAACCAAGATTGATTTCCCCAGTTAACTCTTCTTCGTGCTGGTGGAGCTCATTTTCTGTTTGATGTAGCAATTGTACTATTGTTGTTGCTCGCTGTTGGAAAATGATACCGGCCTTGGTTAATTGCAACCGACGATTTTCACGATCAAAAAGCTTCACGTCCAGTTCTGCTTCTAAATCCATAATTTGTCGTGATAAGGTCGGCTGCGTAATATGCAATTGTTCCGCAGCTTTAGTGATATTATTAGTTTGAGCAACAGTTAAAAAGTATTTTAATACACGGGTATCCATAATTTATCCCTCGCTTAGAATTGATTAAGGAGTATTTGAAATGGCAAGGCAAGCATTGATTTTATACTATTCACAATTTGGCAACACGGCTAAGTTAGCTGGCCAAATTCATGAAGCAACGAGTGCTGATATTGTTCGGGTTAAAGTTGCTGCTAATGTCTTTCCGCTTGATATGCAGGAAACAGGAAGAATTTATCAACAGCAACGTAAAAATCATGATTTACCTAAATTGGTGACGGACGTACCTAACTTGGCTTATTATGATTTGCTTTTAATAGGCGGACCAGTTTGGAATGAAAAAGTTGCTTCTCCCATCTTATCTTTATTACAACAATTGCAGAGCTTTAACGGTGAAGTGGCACCTTTTAGCACCGGCTGGAGTGAAACAGGTAATTATCAGCAAGATTTCATTAATCATGCTGGCAAACTAAATGTCACTGATGGCTACCACATTCTAACGCACGGCACGCCCGCATTTAACCAAAAATCATTATTTTCTTGGTTACGAAAATTATAATTCACTTTTTGGATAATTTATTATTTATAATAAGCTTTTTACATTCTTTATTCTAGTAGTTATTATTAAAGCACTAATTTAATTGGAGGTAATAACTATGGCTAAGAATGAACATGAAGTGAAAAATGACCTTTTTGGTTTTGGCGATATGAACGTTGCATTTGCAAAATACTTTGTTGGTACGAGTTACCTTAACGGACTAGTATCACCTGATGATAATATTGATGTAAACATTTCTAACGTTAATTTTGAACCCGGTTGCCGTAATAACTGGCACATCCATCATAATGGCTTTCAAATTTTACTAGTAACTGCTGGTGAAGGATGGTACCAAGAAGAAGGTAAGCCAGCACAGTTACTGAAATCTGGTGACGTTGTAGCAATTCATGAAGGCGTTAAGCATTGGCATGGTGCTACTAAGGATAGCTGGTTCTCTCACATTGCAATTACTAAGGGAACAAGCGAATGGTGTGAAGAAGTGGATAATGATACATATAATCGCCTATCTGAATAATTGAACAGTCAGTTTTGTTTGTTCTCTTGTCTAACTTTGATATACTAAATAAGGTTTGAGGAGGAGATCAAATGGAAAGCTGGCTCTTTTTAGCTTTAGTATTATTAATCGCAATTTTCGGTCATAATTCATCTTTGATTATCGCAAGTATCGTTGTAATAGTTTTGAAATTAATTCCTTACACTGCCAAATGGCTCCCGTTAATTCAACAAAAGGGGATTAATTGGGGCGTAACAGTAATTTCTGTGGCTATTTTAATTCCGATTGCTACGGGACAGATAGAGTTTGATGATTTATGGGCAGCATTTAAAACGCCTGCTGGCTGGATTGCAGTTGGTGCCGGAATAGCTGTTGCAATTTTATCAAAGTATGGTGTTAATCAATTAGCTGCCGTACCCCAGGTTACAGTCGCCTTAGTACTGGGAACAATTATTGGTGTGGTTGCCTTTAAAGGAATCGCAGCCGGACCGGTAATTGCTAGTGGGATGACTTATTGTATCGTCACTTTATTAAATTTGCATTTTTAGTAAAAAGAAACAAGATCAAAATTAGCTAAATAGCTGATTCTGATCTTGTTTTTCGTTTACTAGTTTTTATCCGTTTTCTAACTTCACTTGCGAAGAAATTTTATGGTAGAGTTTCGTACTTAAATAAAGAGAAGTTAATAGTAAGCATAAACATAAAATAAATCCAGCTTGAATCCCCAGGTGTGATGAGGGGTTATGTACAAGGTGGTTAACAATTCCAACAATTGCAACGATTAACGCTGTCCCGAATGAGGCGGCAATTTGACGTAAGGTATTAAAAGTTGCAACCGCATCTGGAACAATCTCATTCGGTAAGAGGGAGAGGGCTTGTGTTTGCAAGGGGATTAACATTGTTACCAAACCAAATTGACGAACGGTTTGAAACAGGGTAATCATAATTACTGAACTTCGTGCTCCAATTGCAGCTTGTCCGATTGTACCGAGAATATCAATTATTAGCCCAACACCGACAAGTATTTTAATTGGGTAGATATCATAAAAGTGACCACTGGTTGTTGAAAGCAATCCGGTCAAAATTGCCCCTGGCAAGACTGCAATAGCAGAAACAACTGTACTTTTGCCCAGAACAATCTGAACCAGTAATGGAATTAAAATGGCATTACCGTACATAGTTGCTGTGATTAACATATTAATAATAGTGGCAAGAACAAACTGCTTATGAGTAAAAATTCCAAAGTTAATTAATTGCTTATTACTGTGCCGTTGGTTGAGGAAAAAGAAAAGTAGGAATAATAAACCGATTAAAACATAACCAGCAACATTGAACGACATAAGCGGGTTATTAGAAACATTTGAAAGGCCCATTAATAGCGACCATAAGCCAGCAGTAATTAAGATTAATGCTAGGGTATTGAATTGCGGATGCTCATTGTGCGCGATTGACGGTAAAAAGAAAAATGATAAGAGCAATGTTGCAACGGCAAAGGGAATAATTAACAGAAATAAGTACCGCCATGAAAAGAAGTGTAGCAAGAAGCCGGAAATAGCTGGTCCCAGAATTGGTGCGCAATTAAATGCCAGTCCAATAATCCCCATAATTTGGCCCTTTTTACCTGGCTTAGCATAACGAATTGCTAGTACATTTACTAGGGGCATCATCATTCCTGCTCCCAGCGCTTGAATCATTCGGGCAATCACAATTAAATTAAAGTTCCAAGCTGCTGCTCCTGCAATTGTCCCGATGAGAAAAATTCCAGAAAAGACAATGAAAAGGTTTTTAAATGGAAATCTCTTTATTAAAAATGAACTGACGGGAATCATCAGGGCATTTACAAGCATGTATCCATTTGTAACCCATTGAACTTGCGCTTCACTGATATGAAAAACATTCATAAAAGTTGGCAATGCAATGTTCATTAAGGTTGAACAAAGAAGGCCAAAAAATGTACCAAAAACCATGATTATTAATGCATGGCGAATTCGTTGATTTTCCATTAGTTAAATATATCGCTCCTTGGTATTAGTCAAACATTATAGAGTTTACTAGTTCGATTATTAAAGTCAATACGCATTGAAAATTTGCAACAAAGTAAAATAATGATAGAATATAATTATAAATAATTTACATCTGTAAACGCAGGAGGTATTAGATGAACAGCGATTTAGAAATAACTCCCGCTGAATGGCAAGTTATGCGGGTAGTTTGGAGCTTAAGACAAACAACCAGTAGTCGAATCATTGAAATCTTGCAACAAAAAGTTGAATGGAAACCAGCCACAATAAAAACACTATTACGACGCTTAGTTGACAAAGAGGCTCTATCGGCAACTCGTCAAGGTCGTGGTTTCATTTATGAGCCGTTAGTTCCTGAACAGCAAACAATGGATCAAGCCGCTGATAACTTATTTAATAATATTTGTGAGCGGCACGTTGGTAGTACTCTTGAGCATGTAATTAATAATGCAACTCTTAGTAAAGATGATATTGCGAGCCTTCAAAAATTACTGGCAAGCAAAGTAGCTGATTCGCCTGATAATGTTAAATGTAACTGTATTCCGCACATGCAAATGAAATGCTGATAAAAGAATTAAGAGACTGGAAAACACTTCTTCCCAGTCTCTTAATTCTTTATTTATTTTTATCGTCTTTAGTTGAGCCTTGTTTTTTTCTAGGTTTGATAAAGACTACCTTGAATTTGTTAACATACGCGTTCTTTAAATCAAGTGGCGTAAATGAAAAGTTATCTACCCTAATAGGCTGACCAACCTTTAAATCGTATTGGCGTTCAAGGAAAAAGCCAGTTAATGTTGTTACCTCGGAGTTATCAAATTGTTCAATGTTAGTATTGAAGTAACGTTCAAAATCATCAAGAGGCATCTTACCAGAAACCTCAAATGTTGGATTACCCTTACTATCAGGATCTTTCTTTTCAATCATATCAGATGTTGCATGATCTATTTCTTCACCCACAGTGCCGAATAATTCTTCGTAAATATCCTTATCAGTAATGATTCCTGAAGTACCGCCATATTCATCTTGTACGACAACAATCGGTACTTGTTTTTTCATCATTTCAGCTAAAACATTAGTAAGCTGTTCATTTTCATAAACAATTGGGATCCGCCGCATGATTGTCCGGACAGATTGTTGCGGATTAATTTGATTTTGCCGCATAATGTCATATGCAAAAACATAACCAAGAATGTGGTCCTTATCATTATTGGCAACAACCGGAAAACGTGTAAATTTCTTTTCAAAATAAAGTTTTGCTGCGTCTTCAATGGAGGCCGTAATATCAATGACCGCTAATTGTGTCCGATCAACCATAATGTCTTCAGCAACCTTATCATTCATTTCAAAGGCACGTTGCATGAAGATAACATCTTCTTTATCCATCTCACCAGCTTTTTCTGACTGTTGAGATAAGGTCATAATTTCATTTTGTGAATACGTATCTTCTTCCGGTTGGACATTGTATCCTAACATTTTTGTAATTGCAGCAGCGACTACCGCGAATAACCAAACAAATGGGTAGAAGACAGTATGGAAAAATTGAATTGGATGAACAATTGCTAAAAGAATCGGTACCGGTCGATCAATCGCCATGTTTTTAGGAACCAAGTCAGTAAATACTGCATGGAAGAATGTGAAGATCAAAACTCCGATAACCGGTGCAATTGCTTGAAGAATATCATGTGGAATTACATTAATCTTTAGTAACAGGTCGGTGATAAACTCGTCACCTAACCAACCTAAAACTAAAGAAGTCATAGTAACACCGACTTGAGCTGTTGATAAGTACTCATTAAGGTTTGCTACCATGTGTTCCGCACGTTGAACCTTACGTGTTTGACGTAGTTCTTTTAATTCACTGGGGCGGACTTTAACAACTGAATATTCCAGAAGCGTAAATAAAGCCGCAAGCAGTAAAATCAAAATAATGATAATTAATTTAAACCAATATGAATCCCATAAACCATTCATCGTTTAAAAATTTCACCTAAACTTTCTTAAATAATTTATCGACTACTATTGTATCAGTAAATCATCGTGAAGGGGGAGTTTAATTATTTTTTTATAATTGAAAATGCTAAAATAGAGGAAAATAAGTAGGAGAAGAGCCATGTCGAGCAACGAAGAAGAGATAAAAAAATCAGCACGATTACGCGAAATCATGCAAATAATGCGGAAGTACCATTTTGTTAGTAATTTTTACCACCAAACCAATCCACAAGCGATTTGCCAGGCACTCCAAGAGTTGGGGCCAACCTTTATTAAACTTGGTCAGATTTTGTCAACTCGTCCTGATCTTGTATCGCCAGCATATATTAAGGAACTGCGCAACCTGCAAGACCAGGTTAAATCTGATAGTTTTACAACGGTAAAGCAGACTTTTGAAGAAGAAACCGGAAAGAAAATTGATGATGAATTTGCCAGTTTTGCAGAAGAACCTTTTGCGTCTGCATCGATTGGTCAGGTTCACCATGCAACACTTAAAGATGGCACTCCAGTTGTTGTTAAGGTTCAGCATCCAGAAGTTGGTAAGCTTGTTAATACTGACTTAGCCCTCTTAAGAAAAGCAGTTGTCTTATTTAAGTATGTTCCTCAAGATATTGCAGTTGTTGACTTAAATAAGGTAATTGATGAATTAAGCACTTCATTATTAAGCGAGGTTAACACCCTTAAGGAAGCAAAAAACGGGGAAGAATTTTATACATTAAATAACGGGGACGGCGCAATTTTAGTGCCTAAAGTATACTTGGATTATTGTGCGCCTAAGATTCTTGTTAATGAGGCGATGGAAGGGAAGAGTATTCGTTATCGGTTTAAACCATCAAACGATATTGATCAAAAGACAGTGGCAGTAAATCATGAGATTGCTATTACCCTGGTTAATAACTTTCTGAAACAGGTTTTCGTGGACCACTATTTTCACGCTGATCCTCATCCGGGCAATATATTGATTCATGAACTAGGTCCTCACGATGCGCAAAAGAAATACGCAACGACCAAGCACCGTGAAAAAACAATCTATAATACAATGATTAGCTATGATCAACAAGTTGAATTAACAAACTATCGAATTGTCTACCTTGATTTCGGAATGATGGGAAGATTGAGTCCGGCAATGGCCAATAGTATTGCTAATATCGTAATTGCAATCAACACCAAGGATACCCGTAAAATTGGAAAGGCAGTTTTAAATGTTTGCAACCGGATCGGTGAAGTTGATGAAAATGCATTTTATCGGGAACTCGGCGCATTTATCCAACCATATTTTTCAACGGGTCTTGGCGATATTGACTTTGTAAAAATGTTGTATCAAATTATCCAGCTATGCAAGAAAAACCATCTTCAAATGCGGGGAGAGGTAACAATGTTGATTAAGGCATTTGGCACCCTAGAAAGTTCGGTTGCTAAACTTGACCCCGAAATATCAATGCTCGAGGTTGCACAGTCTTTTGGCCGGCACTATTTAAAACGAAACTTTAACTGGCGGTCTGCGGTTGATAATAATTTGATTAATCTTTTCTTTGCTAGTAAGGCAATGAGTAAGATGCCAGAACGAATTAATGAACTGATTGAAACCTTTGTTAGTGGGGATGCAAAAATTGACTTACAGTATAAGAATGAACAACGAGTATTAAAGCAAGTTGAACGATTGATGAATCGGTTCATGATCGCAATTATTTTAGCTGCGGTAATTCTTGGTTCATCATTATTGATTCAGGGGACTCCGGCTGGTTCTCATATCTACCGTTTTGGGGTAACTGGTTATATTATTGCGATTATAATAATAATCATTTTGGTTATTACGGAAGTTATTCATCGATGGCGAAATTGGCGAAGGAAACGATGATTAATGATAATTTTAAGTTTAGTTAATGAATTACTATGTGCTTTATGCTGGGGAATTACGATTCGATTGATTTTAGTTCGCCATCTGCACAGTGAATCGAGGGCAATCCAATTTAACGCTTTTGCCTTTATTTTAATGTTGATAAACCTCATAATTATTTTGCCCGTTTTTGCCTTTTTAATTATGAATATGCCTGCTAAGACTTTTAGCTGGCTAACCGTATTAGTGGTAGCAACACTTGACGTCTTAAGTACATTTAATTTAATTTTATTTTGCGTTTACAGTCACTATACCCGTATGCTAAAATGTCCACCCACGGTTCATTATTTTCTCGTTTTAGGAGCGGCAGTTAGGCACGGGCACGTTCCACCGGTTTTAGCTACGCGGCTAGACAGGGTAGTCGTATGTTGGAAAAAACATCAATCTGCGAAAATTATTGTTTCAGGCGGAAAGGTACAGAAAGAAAAAATATCTGAAGCTGATGCAATGGCAGCTTATTTAATTAATCAAGGGATTCCGACGTTAAAAATAATTCGGGAGACACGGGCACGGAATACATGGCAAAATTTAACTTTTACCAGTCAACTTATTAATCCTCATGCGTCTGTAGTAGTTGTAACTAGCGATTTTCACGTGCTTCGTGCTAAAACTTATGCAAGAAAGCTTGGCTTGCTGTGGTCCTTTGTAGGAAGCAAGACACCCTGGCAGTATTGCCCGTTAACTTTTATTCGCGATTATCTTGGCCTTATTCGTGATCATCGTTGGCTAGCCGGTAGCATCTTTATCCTGCTGCTTTTGGTTGAATTTAGTTTGATATAAATAAATGGGGAATAGCCGTCACGAAAACAGCTATTTCCCATTAAAATTTACTTATTCTTATAAACAGCAATCTCAATTAAATTCTTATCAGGATCATAAACATAGAGAGAGGTCATTTCACCTTCAGCTCCATGCTTTTCAACAGGCCCAGCAATAATGTCAATGTAATAACTATTAAGATGATGAACAATATCGTCAATGCTATCACCTGCAACCAAGCACAAATCGGCAGAACCGGTCGTTGGGTGAGCAGCCTTTAGAGTAGTTGGCCGTTCACTCTTTTGTAATCGAATTAATTGGTGTCCGCACCGCATTGTGATTAAGTCATCATTACTTTGTTCCTTAATTACGGGCATATCAAATACCTCATGATAAAAACGCATTGATTGTTCTAAATTCGTTACTGTTAGAACAATATGATCAATTCGTCGCATTTTCATAATTCAAGTCTCCCTTAAATTTAAGTCAATATCATTATACAAGTTTCTAAATTAAAATAGCAAAAGTTGTATAATGGAATGACTATTGGATATAAGGAGAGCGACTATGGATTCAAGGACGATAATTAGTGTAGCGGTTGGGGGCTTCTTAGGCGGAATTACTCGTTATGAGCTTGGTTTCTTATTAGGGAACAACGGTGTTTTATGTGCTAACCTTATTGGCTCATTTTTATTATCATTTATAACCTACTACTTCATAGATCGAAAGCCACTAGCAACATGGTTAAATGCCGGGATTGGAACTGGATTCATTGGTGCATTTACGACTTTTTCATCACTAATAACAACAATTATTAAGCTTGAGAGTCAGGATCTAATTGCTAGTATTGCCTATTTTTTGGTAAGTTCTCTGGGCGGGTTAACGTTAGCGTTACTAGGATTCGTGCTGGCGCGAAAATACGGGAGGCATCAGCAAAATGATTAACGTGGGTCTTGGGGCAGCAATTGGGGCGGTTATCCGTTACATAATTACAACCTGGTGGAAGCGGCTAAAAATAGATTGGCCATTAGCTACTTTATTTATTAATATAACTGGGAGTTTCTTGTTAGGGATCCTTACCGAAAATTTTGCCAGTAATTCGCCAATTATGCTTTTGTTTGGTACTGGTTTAATGGGTGGTTATACTACGTTTTCTACTTTTAATGTTGAATTGATTTCGATGATTGATGAGCGGAGATGGCGGACATTGACCGTTTATTTAGGATTAAGTTATATTGGTGGAACTGTCGCAGCAATATGCGGGCTAATGATATGAAAGAAGCGATAAAGAATGACAAAAAATACCTTACCATCACAAATTGAAGTGAGAGGCGGTAAAGTACATAATCTTAAAAAGATTGATATTAACATACCGTTACATAAATTTGTTGCAATCTCCGGTCTGTCCGGATCTGGAAAAAGCTCATTAGCAATGGGGATTTTATATGAAGAGGGTTCACGTCGATACTTAGAAGCCCTTTCAACTTATACAAGGCGTCGAATAAAACTAGGCGCGCAGGCAGATGTCACCAGCGTTAAGCATATTCCCTCAGCGCTGGCCCTCAAACAGCGGCCATCAATCCCATCTGAACGTGCAACTGTCGGCACAATGAGCGAGATGCTAAACGTAATTCGGTTAATCTTTTCGCGGCTTGGGGAACCGGTTTGTCCAAATGGTCACCGTTTAAAACCAAGCCTTGAGATTGCTGAGGTAATGAGTAAAACCGGCGATGCGATGGGCCAATTGACATGTCCGGTTTGTGGTGAAAAATTTTATGCTTACAGTGCGGAAGATTTTGCCTTTAACTCTGACGGGGCGTGTCAACGATGTCAAGGAACTGGGCTGGTTCGTGAACTTGATGAGAGTAAGCTTATTGGTGATGAAAATCTTAGCTTGGCTGACGGTGCAGTTGCGTCATGGCATTTACCGGGGCGTAATTTTATGCCAAGTGTTGCTGAACAAGCCGGTGTCCGAATTCACGTTCCATATAAAGACCTAACTGCAAAAGAAAAGGATTTTGTCTTAAATGGTCCGCAAAAGAAGTTTAAAATGGATTTTCGTTCAGGAACTGGCCGCGTTTTTCACGATTTTAATGCATTATACGAGAATGCTCACGAGGCAGTTCTTGCATCTGCTAAAAGCAGTAAAAGCGAACGGGCGCAAAAACGGATTAGCGAATTTTTTCATTATTCAACATGTCCAGTTTGTCATGGATCACGGTTAAAGCCAGAATTATTGAAGCAGCTTGCCGGTGGCTTAAACATTGCCCAAGTTAGCGATCTTACGCTTGGTGAATTGAAACAGTGGAAGCAAGATGTATCAGCCGCACTTCCTCCTGAAATGGAAAAAATGGCAACTTCGCTTTTTAAGGAGTTTGATGATAATTTACGGCCGTTGCTTGAATTGGGGCTTGACTATTTAACTTTATCACGGAACGGCAATACCTTATCAACCGGAGAATTACAACGAATTCAACTGGCGCGAACCTTGCGAACACAAACTACTGGCGTTTTATACATCCTTGATGAACCTTCAATTGGTCTTCACCCGGATAATATTAATGGCCTTCTAAACGTGTTTAAGGAATTAGTGGCACAGGGCAACTCGTTAGTGGTTGTCGATCATAATGTTGATATTATTAAGGAAGCTGATTGGATTATTGAAATTGGCCCTGGCTCTGGCGAAAAAGGCGGAAAAATTCTTACACAGGGAGCACCATCCCAAATTGCTGATGATCCACAATCAAAAATCGGTCCTTATATAAAGGGAACGGCAACCTTAAATAGCCGACCATTAGCAAAGAATCCCGCTAATCAAAATATTTCATTTGAAGTGAATAATTACTATAATCTAAAGGACGTCCAAGGCAAAATTCCCGTTAATCGGTTAACTGCAATCACCGGATTTTCTGGTGCCGGTAAGACTAGTTTAATTTTAGATAGTCTAGTTCCAGCTATTCATGCACAATCAACGGGAACTAAATTACCGCAGCAAGTAAAGAACTTATCAAGCCCGTTAAAAGAAGTTGTAAGTGTCGATGCGGCACCAATCGGTAAAACCAATCGTTCAACGGTAGCTACCTATACTAGTATTATGGATAACCTGCGGAAACTATTTGCCGCCCAATCATTAGCAAAAGAAAAACATTTTACGCCTTCATATTTTTCATATAATAATAAGCAAGGTGCTTGTCCAACATGTGGAGGTGCCGGCATCGTAACACTCGACATTCAATTCTTACCGGATATGCAGCAAACTTGTCCAAAGTGTGGCGGAAGTCGATATAATGAAAAAATCCAAAAGGTCAAATGGCATGGATATTCAATTGTTGACATCCTAAAGCTAGACGTACGAGTTGCGATGAAAGTGTTTGAAGAAGTTCCCAAAATTGCTCGCGAACTCCAGTTATTAGATGAAGTTGGCTTAGGCTATCTTCATTTAGGTGAAAGTACGCCGAGTCTTTCTGGTGGTGAAGCTCAACGTTTAAAACTCGTTAAACACCTGAACCATAATCAAAGCGAGACCCTATTTGTATTCGATGAACCAACTATTGGGTTGCATCCCCTTGATGTCAAAACGCTTTTAGCGGTAATGCAACAGCTGCTTGACCGGGGAGCAACAATTATTACCATTACTCACGATTTAAATCTAATTAGCAATGCTGACTACATGCTTGATATGGGTCCGCGTGGTGGTAGTAATGGCGGGGAGATTGTTGCCCATGGTAAGCCATCGACCCTGATACAAGATCCGCAAAGCCTAACCAGTAAGTATCTGGCAGAATACTGGGCAAGATTTAAATAGAAAAAGCAGGTATTTATGCGCGTTATAATTTTCCGTACATAAATACCTGTTTTTATGTTATTTAGCGACTTCTTTCTCCTCATGGTTTTGCCAAATCTTACGCACGAGCAGATAACAGCCGATTAGGATTAAAATTGCGATTGCGGCACCAATTAATCGTCTCATGTTGCCCTTAAAAATTGCATCTCCACCAAAAGCATATAGGAATGATGTTGGTGCCATTCCGACAGCTACCATTGCAAGATAGTGCTTTCGGCTGACGTTTAGGCGAGCACCGGCATAGTTTACAAGTACGCTAGGAATAACGGGGACCATAAAGCCGATTGTTAGGGCAATCAGGGGATGCTTCTGTTGTAAAAGATGCTGAAGGAGCTTATTCTTTTTTACTCGTTTAGAGAGATCAATTTTCCGAATAATACTCATCACAGTACAGTTTCCGAGAATATTCCCAGACCAGTTAATTAAGAAACCGACGATTGGTCCATAACATAATCCGGCAAAGATACAGACAACAGAATTAGACATTCCTGGAATTGAATTTAGGATCCCGACTAATGCAACAAGAAGAAAAATATCTGTAAAGCCATGACTTCTAATCATATGAAGGAGCTTTGTCCTATTGTGAGAATTAAAGTTTAAGAGCAAGTCAATCTCTGGTTTATATGTTCGATAGATAAAGTAAAGGACGATTATTGCTAAGATGATTGCCCCAACAATTAGCCATGTTTTATTTAATTTACGCTCTTTCATAGTTAATGTTCCTCCTTTTGAAACGTGAGACCGGCTTTTTTAAATAGCGAAATGAGAGAATGGCGTAAAAGAGGATCATGAGCGTAAAGATAAGTTCCATAAACGCCACGCTTAAATAAAACATTCAGTGAGTTCATAATCATTCGTTTTTCTAAACTTTCAATCTCTGCTGGGTCAGTAAGGTCGTCTCGTTTTTTGAATGCTTCAATATCGGTATAGCGATTGAGATTAACTTGAAGCTGATGTGTTTGCGGGGTCTGACTGATGGGCGGACCGATTATGATCCCCGTGTAATTTAAGTCAAAACCTTGGCAGGTATAGATTGAACCGACTTCATTAATTGTTTGCGGCAGTTCTGCCCAGGGGGTAACGGTATAATTATATTGATCCCAGGGCATTTTGAATCTGCCTTCTTCAATATAATGTTTGCCACCATCAAGAGTTGACGGATATCCTGACGTAGAAAGAATTCGCGAAAGTCCCACTTCCTCATTACGATGCACAATTGCCTTTCTCATTTCCTCAGCGTCATCGTAAATGCGGAAATCATAATGATCACGGGCGGATGCTGGTAGAGGGGTTAATTTATAGTTAGTAAAGTCGTTAAACCACTTAACTAATTTATCGCTTGCATTCATCCGAAACATATGTGTAAGATGATAGTCTTTATGCGGGTACTGATTAGTAATTGCCTGAAGTCGTTTAGGTGTCCAGAGACTCTTCATTCGTAAAACTTGATACTGGTCAAAAACAATCACAACCACTTTTGCTCGTTTAATAATCTCCACAAGCTGATTATCGTGGTAGAAATTATTATAGTGGTCCGGTTTGGATAATAAAAGATGTGCCTCATCAATGACAGCGATGTCAATAGTCTGCTTTTGTTTGTCCAGCTGGTTAATTAATGAGGTTGGCCGCGCAAAGTCTTTTTTATACAGCTCCTTTATCGGTCCTGCAATCTCTTTATATACCTTCAAAATTTCCGGGTGGTTAACAAGAAAATAATTATTGGTATGATAGAGCAAAGAATTTTTCTGGGTACGAGCTTCTGTTTGAATTCGCGCAAATAATTGTGAAAGAATTACGCTTTTTCCAGTACCCGCATCCCCGTATATTGTATATATTGCAGGATAATTTTCAGTTAAATGCTGCTTAGTAAATGTAATAATGTCATTTACAAGTCTTTCTTGTTCTGATGTTAGTTTTTTAAATGGTGAAATTTTGCTAGTTGCAGCGTTATCAATATTTTTCATGACTATTTCCTTTTTTACGAATTACTCTATTTAATGGTATCGAAATGCACTAATTTCGTCAATTTGAACCTGAGGGTAATTTACTCAATGCTTGCGAAAGTGTTAAAATAATAAGAGCAATAAATATTACTACATTGATTAAATGTAAAATTAAGAAGGAGTGGAATAGATGAATCTGCATCCTGATTACCTCTTAAATGAAGTTAATGAACCAAGTGATATTAAAGGGATGTCACTTGATGAATTAAAGCAATTAGCAACCGAAATGCGTCAATTAGTTTTAGAACGTGATGCCAAAATCGGTGGACATGTTGGCCCTAACCTTGGTGTAATGGAATTGACAATTGCTTTCCATTACGTTTTCGACTCACCGCATGATAAAGTTATTTGGGATGTTTCGCACCAAAGTTACGCCCATAAGATGCTGACCGGACGTAAATTAGGGTTCTTAGATCCTGATCATTATGAGGACATTACAGGATATACGTCGCCAGAAGAAAGTGCCCATGATTTCTTTGAGATTGGTCACACTTCAACTTCAATTTCACTTGCGGTAGGAATGGCACAAGCACGTGATTTGATGAAGCCTCAATCACATAACAATATTATGGCGGTAATTGGGGATGGTTCCTTAAGTGGCGGATTAGCATTTGAAGGGTTAAATAACGCTGCAAAACTTAAGTCAAACTTGATTATCCTAGTTAATGATAACCAGATGTCAATTGATGAAGATCAGGGCGGATTATATAAGGGCCTTAAAGAACTTCGCGATACTAACGGTCAGTCACCAAATAACATTTTTAAGTTTATGGGGCTTGATTATAAGTACATTGCTGATGGTAATGACCTACAGACGATGATCGATACATTCAAAGAAGTGAAAAATATTGATCACCCAATCGTCCTCCATGTTAATACGCTAAAGGGAAAGGGATATAAGCCAGCTGTTGACAATAAGATGAAGTACCATTGGCGCGCTCCTTTTGACCTTAAGACAGGCGAGGATATTTATAAAGCAAATGGTGAATCGTATAGTGATGCGGTTCTTGCAGAATTAGATAAACAGATTGCGGAAAAGAAACCGGTTGTTGCTATTAATGCCGGTATTCCAGGAGTTTTTGATCTTGGTAAATTTAAAGCTAAACATCCGGACCGTTACTATGATGTTGGAATTGCTGAACAAGATTCTATTACGACAGCGGTTGCAATGGCTCAGGCTGGTGCGCGCCCCGTTGTTTTCCAAAACAGTACTTTCCTTCAACGGGCATATGACCAGTTAATTCATGATATGGCATTGAATGATGCGCCGGTTGTAATGATTGTTCGTGGCGGCTCGATTTCTGAAAACTCTGCTACTCATCAGGGAACATTTGATATTTCAATGATTAGTGATTTGCCAAATATTGAATATTTAGCACCAACAAATGTTGAAGAAATGATTTCAATGCTTCGTTGGGCAATCAACCAAACTGATGAACCAGTTGTCATTCGTCAACCAGAAAAACCACTTGTCCATGGTACGCCAACTCAAGAGGACTACAGTACAATTAAGTATGATATCGCTCATCGCGGAAGTGAAGTTGCGATTATGGCAGTCGGCGATTTCTGGGAGCTTGGGGAAAAGGTAAGAAAAGAGCTTCAAGATAAGTTGAATATTGATGCTACCTTGATTAATCCGAAGTCGGTAACCGGAATTGATTCAGATGTTTTGCATCATTTAGCGGAAAATCATGATGTCGTTGTAACACTAGAAGACGGAATCTTGAGTGGCGGCTTTGGTGAAACGATTGCTCGCTATTACGGACCCAAGAATATGAAAGTTTTAAACTTCGGAGCACCGCGTGAATTTGCGGATAATGTTCCTACAGATGTACTATATGAATGGTATCACTTAACTCCTAAACAAATTGTGGATGACGTTGAACAAGTTATTCACTCGTTGTAATAAAGAACTGTCATTACAGGTTTTTGCCTGGTGGGTGACAGTTTTTTTAGTTTAAAAATGCAAATAGCTTCTTTTTACGTATATATATTTATAGTGACCTAAAAAGGAGTTATTTAATTATGAAACTTAAAAATAATACTTACTCATTACGCAACGCCTACTTATTAGGACTAGCAACGGCAACATCGATTTTGACAATCAATTTTACTAACCCTCCAGCATTGGCCGATAGTCAGGTTCTTCCAGCAAATTCCCTTGTTAGCAAATCAGATAAAGGCGAAACTGTCCCTGTAAAACGAGTGATTTTCTTTAACCTTTTAAGCGGTGTTCAAAAGGTGGAACAAGTGTCTTATGCTCACCGTCAAGTATCAAATGATCCTAAGCAGCCTTCTGTTTGGATTATTGAACCGTTTGAAGAGATTAAAATTCCAGAACAAGCTGGCTTTGTTCCTTCAATTAGTGAACTACCGATAATTACTAGAACGACTGATCTTTCTTGTTTTAAGCATCCCATCGATGTCTTTTACCATCCCCTTGACGCAGGTTATCAATTAGATAAACCAGCAAAGCAAGAAAAACAAAATGAGGAATCCTTTACTCAAACAAGTATTGCCACAGAGGATCGGCAAACTAACACAGAATATTATCAAGTAAAGAGTGAAGGAGTGCAGAGTGATAATACCGGGTCAGCAGACAAATCGACGAATACAATGGTGAATGAAACTAAAGATGAAGCAATTCAGGAAGGCAATCAAGGAATTGATGCAGGTACGGATCCACTAGAAATAGGGCATAAAGATCAAGATACTCAGGTTACGAATGAGGTAGAAGAACAGGGAGTAGGAGAATCAATAATCGATATTAAAGACACAGCAGCCGGAGATAGTGACTATCACTATCAGGACCAAAATTGGCAAACAGACGCCTTACCACAAGACGATGAAAGTACAATGACTGACTTTAATCCCCCAATGCTAATATCGACTGAAACAGGGGATGCTGTAGTGAGTGTGAAGGAGCAGGGGACCCAGACAAATGATTATTCTGGTGAAAAACCTAAACAAGACACAAGGGATACCCAGACGCTAATTGATAAAAAAGAAGCAGGGATGCAAACAATGACTTCAGATGTTGAAAATAGCGAAAGTCAAACAAATTATATTGAAACAGGTGAAACTGCAACACAAACAAAGATAGAAGTAATGGATAAAGAAGTTCAAACGGAAAATAAACTGTTGCAAGATCAAGAAATAGATAAGTCGAAAGAGGATTATCTTGAGCAAGGAAGTCAAACGGACCAGGTATTACAGGAAACTCGAGGAACACAAAGCAGTATTCCAGCGCAAGATGACAACCAGCAAACGGATAATTTTAGTCAAGAAGTAGCGGTACAGATAGATCCTATTGAAACAAAAGAAGAAGGGACTGATCCGCTAATCAGTTATCAGGAAAGAGATACTCAAGCAACGTTAAAACAAGCAGAAAAAATTACCCTGCCAGAAGATAATCAAAATAAGGAAATCAGTTTCAGGAGCCGTCCTCAGTCAACGATCCAAGAGATTAACGAGGAGTCTGCGGGAATTTCTCTACCCGATAACAATAAGCGCAGTAATTTTCACCAACAAATAACGAAAGCTAATGATAAATTGAGGACTTTAGTTAAGCATAGAAATAATAAACATCAGCAGGAAAAAGGGATGCTTCCGCAAACGGGTAATAAAACTGATTCGTTAGCGACATTTATTGGTTTGGGAATCACACTTTTGATTGCGGGGATGGGCTTATTTTCCCTCAAGAAGATAAAAAGCAGAAAATAAAACAAGAAATTTGCTAAAAGTACTTGCATTCTTAATTTTCTAATAGTATTCTAATGTTATTGAAAAACAAATGGAGGAAATTAAAATGCAAATTTATAATCGATCTATTATTCATCATCTAACCTCCACCTCAACCACAACAACATTCATCGTGGTTGAGTAGTTTTAATATATCTTAAATCTGTTAGCAAATGGCTATCCAAGATGTCTCAACCACTTATCAAAATTGACAAGGGTTGTTTAGGGACGTAATGGGTAGCTTTTTTATTTGAAATGAGGTTAGAATGATGGACAATCAAGAAAAGAAAGTAAAATTAAATCGGACGATGACACCTGGTCAAATGGAAATGATTGCAATCGGGGGAACAATCGGTAGTGGTCTTTTCATGGGGGCAACATCAACGATTAAATGGACAGGACCATCTGTACTACTGGCGTATGCGTTTGTCGGTTTAGTTCTTTATGGTGTTATGCGTGCGCTAGGAGAAATGATCTATATTAGTCCAGGCACCGGGTCTTTTGCGGATTATGGTTCAAAATACATTCATCCCTTAGCAGGATATTTAACAAAGTGGAGTAATGTTTTCCAGTTTATCATTGTTGGTATTTCAGACATTATTGCAATGAGTCAATACTTAAATTATTGGTGGCCTAAATTACCAGACTGGATTTCTGGATTAGTAATGATCACTATTCTGACGCTTGCTAATCTGGCTTCTGCTAAGGCTTATGGACGACTCGAATTTTGGTTCGCGATGATTAAGGTTGTTACAATTATCGTAATGATCATTTTAGGACTTTTGGTAATTGTGCTAGGACTTGGAAATAACTGGCATCCGGTTGGTATTTCCAACTTATGGACACATGGTGGATTCTTTACTGGCGGATTTATGGGATTCATGTTCTCATTATCTGTTATCGCAGGTTCATACCAGGGAATTGAGTTACTTGGTATTACAGCCGGTGAAGCTGCTTCTCCACGTCACGCAATTGTTAAATCAGTGAAATCTGTTATTTGGCGGATCTTGATTTTCTACATTGGAGCAATTTTTGTTATCGTTTCAATCTATCCATGGGACGAATTAAAAGCAGTAGGTTCCCCATTTGTTGAAACATTTACTAAGGTTGGTATTACCGGAGCAGCAGGGATTATTAACTTTGTTGTGCTAACTGCCGCTTTATCTGGTGCCAACTCAGGAATCTACAGTGCTAGTCGGATGTTATTTAAGCTTTCGGTCGATGGTGAAGTTCCTAAGGTATTTAGTAAGTTATCAAAACGGGTTGTTCCTAATGTAGCCATTCTAACAATTGCATTTTGGATCTTCCTTGGCTTTATTGTTAACATGCTGCTATCAATGTTTAATGCTGCCTCGGCAAATATCTTCGTAATCGTATATAGTTCAAGTGTTCTTCCCGGAATGGTCCCATGGTTTATTATCTTAATTTCGGAATTAAACTTCCGCCGCAATAATCCTGAAGAATTAACTGACCATCCATTTAAAATGCCGTTGTATCCAGCATATAATTACTTCAGTTTAATCGCATTAACCGTTATCTTGCTCTTTATGTTCTTCAATCCAGATACAAGAATTTCGGTTAGCGTTGGCGCAATCTTCTTAATTATTATGAGTATTATTTATAAACTAAGAACTCGCCGCCAAGATAAATTAGCATAAAAATATAAATGCTCTCAAAATAGATTGTTTTGGGAGTATTTTCTTTTGCTAAGGAAAATGATAGAATATTTTTACGAACGTACGTTTAATTAGAAAGGTATTTACGAACATATGCGATTTCGATTTAATAAAAAAACAAAGTATCTAATTTTAGCATTAGTAGCGATTTTCGGTATTGGCAGTTTTACACAGCAGCCAGAAAAGGGGAATGCTTCTCCGCAAGGGATTCAACGACTTGTCTCCTGGCGGCATAACAGCAACCATAATCGTTCATCAACATTAACGCCTCCTACGCAATCTCAGGCGACAAGTGTACTCTCTGATGGTGTTCGTCAGCAATTAGGAACCTCCAATATAAAATGGAATGGATATGGTGCATTTATCCTCAATAATAACCAAACTAATTTGAATGCCAGCATTAATAACGCTCCATACGCTGTTAATCGTCGCGATTCTCGAGGACGCGCATGGCAGGGTGATGCATGGCTTAACCGAACAACACGACAATATCGTAACCGTAATGAAACGGGGAATGGTGCTACTAATTGGAAACCGGTTGGATTTTTGCAGGCCCATAATTTAAAGGGTGGTATTTCTCATGCTTATGATCGCGGCCACTTGCTAGGTTATGCTCTGGTTGGCGGGATTCGCGGATTTAATGCTTCTGAGTCTAATCCAGCAAATATTGCGACACAGACAGCCTGGGCAAATGAAGCACGAAGCAGTTCTTCGACTGGGCAAAATTACTACGAAGGCCTTGTTAGAAAGGCACTTGACCAAAATAAACAGGTGCGTTACCGAGTAACTGATATTTATGATGGCAATAATTTAGTGCCTTCCGGTGCTCATATTGAAGCAAAATCAAAAGACGGGAGCTTACAATATAACGTTTTCGTGCCAAATGTACAAAATAATATCAGTATCAATTATGCTACTGGAGCGGTAACGGCGATTGATGGATAAATAACTATTACTAAGCTATAAAGAGGCTCTTCCTGATATTCAGGAGGGGCCTTTTTTAGTTAATCACTCTATTGATAATTCAAAATATTTTAATGGTTACTTGCAAAATTAATGTAAATAACCGAAAATAAAGGAAGTTAATATTGTTTAGAAAAGGACTACGCTAATGACAGATTCAGATCTAAAAAAGATTCATATTGTTTTTAATGGTCAAGACACGCCACCATTAAAAATTAGCCAGCTTTTTGATGCAAATAAGTTTAATCGTATGACAGCGGTAACGGGTAATATTACAGCTGATTTTATTAATCAGTACTTAAGTCGATTTATTAAAGTTGAAGTTGCCCTCAGTACTCCTGAAAATCATGAAGTCAAGACTGGCGAAGACGTAATTACAAAAGTTGCTTTAACTGATGCATTGCTTGTGGCAGCAAATAAAAAGCCAGCAAAAATATTTGAAGCACTTACCAGCGATAATCAGGTAAATGTATTGAATAACCTTTTTCAGGTTGCTATTGCACCAACTCAGGCCATTCATTCGCGTTTTTACCTTTTGAGTAATTCTGAAACCCATGATACGCGGGTAATTCTGGGAAGTCTTAACCTAGATAATGATTCATTTGATAGTCAACGTAACCAATATGAAGAAATTCTGGTTTTTGATAACGATATCCGGCTATTTCAGAACTTAGACAGCCACTATAAAAATGATATTAAGCCAGTGTTGCGACCATTTTTTACAGAAAACCTCTTAAAGGCCGCACAGAATCAAATTGATGAGAGTCTTAAAGATAATAAAGGCGCTACAAATGCAGTTGTAATTCTTGATAATGAAGTAACCGACCAAATTGCCGCTGCTGATATGACTGACTTAATTAGTCATGATATTCAAAAACAAATCGATGAAAATAAGATTCCCGCTATGATTACAAAGGCTATGCGGGATATTACTACTAATCGATCCCAAGACAAAGAAGAAGCAGAACGACAAATTCAACAGCATGACACTATTTATACCTTACAGAAGACAGCAGTGTCACCACGTGCTGCTAAACCAAAATTAAAATCACGGGAAAAGATTTTTAAACAGGTTCAGGATGCGCTGATTAGTGGCATGACACCACAACAACGATCTGCAGAAAAGAAATATACAACCTTCTTGTATGACCGGCCAATGGAAAGAAACCTAGTTAACAATAATAGCGGACTTTATGTACCAAATGATACTGGTACTCACCCGATTCCATTTGGCAAGGTCGCAACTATTAGTCAAATTCGTGATGGATTAAAGAGCATCGACGCGATTATGAAAGGCTACCAGCAATATGTTGTCGATTATAATGATGACTACGGCAAGCGGTTTTATGAGGCTATTTTATATAGTTTTACGGCGCCATTCTTATGGGAAATTCGGGCTAAAGCTAGTCTAAATCCCGAAGATGGTAACGATATCCCTAATTTCCTGATTCTAGGTGCAACTGCCGGTTCTGGAAAGTCAACCTTATTGCGGATCATTAATCAGTTAACGTGGAATACCGACCGTTCATTAATAGACTTTGGAACTATCTATCCAACTGAAACACCTCAGAAAAAGGCAAAGACAGTTGATGCAATTGAACATTACATGAAACTAGGCAGTTCATATCCGGTTTTAATGGACGAAATTGAACCATATTTCTTCCAGCAGGACCAATATAGTCGGCACTTGGTCGTTGATACGATGAATGAATTAGTTAATAATCCTCATGCAATTGCACCATTAATCGGAACAACTAACTACGATTCAGGCTTTACCATGCTTCGTGAAACCGCTCGGCGAACTTATTACCTACAAATCGACAAGGTTATCGATGAACAGCAGAAGGGTGAGGCTAATAAATATATCTATAACGTACGTCAAACCTTAAATAATACATTGTTTAAGGATTTTGTAATGCGGATGGCAAGTTTATTAGAAGATGACGAAACCCCATGGCGGGCCTTTGATGAAAAGACTGGTAAACTAGATTTCTTAGCAAATACGCGAAAGCTATTCCGTGACTACTACCAAATGGCTGATATGGAAATTCCGCCATATTTTGCTGATGAAATTTGTGATGATTTTAAGGAGAGTTCACGAAACCGTTGGGCAAAACTCTATTTAACGCAAGAAGAAGATTTCAAATATCGTCAACAAGATCATAGTTTGTTATTTGATATTTCAAAGCTTAATACTTTTAATGGATTTACAGCTGATAGTATTGAAAAGTACCGAAATGCGCTTCCAATTGAACTTTGCGTTGATGGGATTAATGGGAAACGTGGTAAATTCGTTGAAATAAAAGCAAACGAATTCTTTAAGTGGATCGGTGAGCGTAATCCATATGCTGACGAAAAAGATATGGATAATAATGAAACAATAACCGCAAAGCCAGCTAAAAAATCTTCAGAATCCCTTGCAAGAGAACCAAAGAGAGGATTCTGGGCACGTCTATTTGGTTAATATTAAAAAGAAGGTCTAGGACGCAATTAAGCATTCAAGACCTTTTTATTATTTACTATTAACTTTAGCGGCTGCTCGTTTAGGCTGCCGTTTTAAGTTTTCAAGTCGATTTACCAATGGTTTCGCATATTTTACGTAAAGCGAATTGCTAAGGAGCCAGTTATGAAAACGCGGCGATACCTTAGTAATACACCATATTGTCAGAAGGAAAAAGGGCACTTGAGGAATTATCGGAAGTAAGACCCCAATTATCCCGCCAACAAATGAAATACTGCCTAATACGATCCACAGAAGTTTCATTCCTAGTTTTAAGAGCATTAATAATTCCTCCTTCTTTCGATGTTAAAGTTATTATTATTCTATCATGCTAACACAGAAAAAGGTTGGGCAGTGTTTTAAGTTTTTATTATATTTAGATTAAGGAGAGAAAAATGACATTTTATACAATTAGTTATTTATCAAATCATCAACACATGAATCAACTGTTTAATTACATTGCAATCCTCATTTTTGCGATTTTAATTGGAGTAATGGTGCTCTTATATTTACGTCACCGGCTTATTACCCGCTATCGTGATTTAGGGATAATTTTCTTTTTATTATTGCTGCTCTTCATTGGTTTTCAGGTTACCGATATGGAAAAGAGTACGACCCAGCAATCGCAGACAACCCAAATGATTCCATTTATTAAAGCAGTTGCCCGTGATCATAATGTTTCACCACAAAAAGTAGTTGTTAATTCGACAACGTTAACAGATGGTATCCTTGTTCGGATAGAGGACCGCGATTACCGGGTTAACTTAAGTCAAACAGGAGACAACTATACTCTTACGCGGGCACACGTTGTTAATCACAAGGTCAATTTAATGAAGTAGGAGGGCAGCATGGATAACTATTCATTAATTATTATAAAGTTTGTCCTTGGTATGTTATGTTTGATTCTTCAGATTAATTTGTTGGGGAAGGGAAATCTTGCACCTACTTCAGCTATTGACCAAGTACAAAATTATGTTCTAGGTGGTATCATTGGTGGAATCATTTATAACAGTGATATTTCAGTTCTCGAGTTTATAATGGTTCTTTTAATCTGGACTTTAATTGTCTTTGCTGTAAAGTTTGCTAAAGACCATAATGTTTGGATAAGGCGCCTAATCGATGGCCGACCACAAATATTGATCCAAAATGGCAAGGTATTAGTAGAAAACTGTATGCGGGCAGGAATTAGTGCAAATGACCTCATGTTCCGTCTTCGTGGCCATGGGATATATGAAGTTGCAAAAGTAAAAAGCGGGATTTTAGAACAAAATGGCCAGTTAGTAATTATTGAAAACGATGAAGCAAATGTTCGCTTTCCTTTGATTAACGATGGACAAATTAATATCGATGTGATGGAACTAATTCACCATGATGAGCAATGGGTATTTGAACAAATCCATAAAGCAGGTTACGGTAGCGTTGACGACATATATCTTGGAGAATATATTAATGGTAAGTTAACCTTAATTCCATATCCTAAAGTTTAAAAATCTCCCTTTATAATTTTCAAACGTATAAAACGTATAATAGGATATAAATCGATATGATAAGAGATGATTTGATGAAAAAGTCGCTAAAAATCGTCGGAATTAGTTTAGGAAGTCTTATTCTTCTTGCTTTTGGCATTCAGGGATTCTTATTACAAGGAACTCCTGGTCAACGCTTGTCACCACGAAATTATCAAAGCAAAATAGAGTATTCTTCTATCCCCACTATCCTTATTCCAGGATGGGGCGGAAATACGACCACTTATAATAAAATGATCAAATATTATCAACAAAAAAATATTGCTCAAAAGGTATTGACTATCTGGGTTGCACCAAATGGGCAGATTTGGACTGAAGGTAATTTTAATGGTCAAAAGAATGCATTGATTCAGGTTTTATTTACCTGGAATTATAATGTTACTTATCATCCGCAAGTTAAGCAATTGACGCTTGTTCTTAAATATCTCCAACAGCACTATCATATTCAAAAGATGAATGTGGTTGCTCATTCGTATGGAGGAACTGAATTTATTCACGCCTACATGGGATCAAAATATCTCCAACACCACATTCGCTTAAATAAACTGGTTTTCCTTGGTGTTCCAGTAGAAGAAAGCTTAAATGACCAGCTGAGATATCGGTATCATTTAATTAGTAAGTCAACAGATAAGAATTTCCAAGAATTGTTTTTGCAAATGAAAAAATGGCAATTAAATTATCCGATTAAAATTTATAATTTAATGGGAAGTGAAGAAGAGGATAAGAAAACTGATGGATCAGTTCCTCATATTCAATCGGAAATGCTAAAGTCATTAATTAAGACCCATTCGTCAATTGAATATCATCAAAAAATCTATCCTAAAACTACACACTTTCAATTACATCACCGGACAGTGATCATAAAACAAATCGCTAATATTTTATGGGGGAAGGGTTCGAATGAATAAAGAACATGGGCAAGTAACTGGTTTGATCTGGCGTGGTACATCTGAATTAACGACATACCAGCAATTAAAGGCATATGCAGAAAAGAACGGTCTTACAGTTTCAATAGCTGCTAAAAAGCTGATCCAGCAGGCATTGATGAAAAAATAGTTGCTTAGTGTTGACAGTAATTAATTAATATTATATTATGATGACAATAAAATTAATAATTAATTAGAGAAAGATGAGTAATGCTTTGATGCTATTATAGAGAGTCAGGGTTGGTGAAAACTGATATAGCAGAGATTCATGAAGATGGTCTTGGGATTCTAATAGTATTGTGAGCTTATTAAGTGAGCAAACTACGCCTGACACCCGATAAAGTGTCTAAGTTTACCCTGACAAGGGTGTACTTATTGAGGGTAGTTGTGTAAGCAGCTACTAAATTTAAGGGTGGTAACACGTTAATGAACGTCCCTAGGAGCTAGTACAGTTCCTAGGGATTTTTTTATTACTTATTTTTACTGAGAAAGGAATTGATTGGTTATGACAGAACAGATTACAGCACCTTACCGCTACGATATTGTTGGTAGTTTTCTCCGTCCTAGTAAATTAAAAAATGCTCGTGCAAAGTTCAAAGCGGGAGAAATTGATTATGGCGCCCTAACAAAAGTGGAAGATCAATGTATCGCAGATTTAATTGCCAAGGAAAAGCAAGTCGGCCTTCATGCGGTTACTGATGGTGAATTTCGTCGTAGTTGGTGGCACCTTGATTTCCTGTGGGGACTTAATGGGGTAACAAAATATGATTATCAACAAAGCTATAAGTTTCAAGGAGCAAAAACACGAACAGATAACGCTGAACTAGGGGGCAAAGTCTCGTATAATCCTAATCATCCGTTTTTTGAAGCTTTTAAATTCACACAAGAGCAAGCTGATGATGATGTTATTGTTAAACAAACAATTCCCTCGCCAACAATGCTTTTCCGTGACAATCGTTCTGATAATTGGGCTGAATATTATGACCGATGGGAAAATTATTTAACAGATTTAGCAACAACGTATAATAAAACAATCCAACACTTTTATGACTTAGGTTGTCGTTATCTTCAAATCGATGATACAACATGGGCATTTTTGATAAGCAAACTCAATGCAAGCAAAGACAATCCTCAGGAACATCAAAAATACATTAAGTTAGCTCAGGATGCGGTAACAGTAATAAATAAAGCTTTGGCAGGGTTGCCAGCCGATTTAACTGTTACTACTCATATCTGCCGTGGGAATTTTAAATCAACCTTCCTATTTTCTGGAGGATATGAACCAATAGCTGAATATTTAGCGCAACTGAATTATGACGGTTTCTTTCTTGAATATGATAATAATCGTTCGGGAGATTTTGCACCATTAGCTACTATTTGGAATAATCGTCCTAATGTTCGTATTGTCTTGGGCCTCGTCACTTCTAAAAGCGGTCAGCTGGAAGATAAAGAGTCAATTATTGCACGAATTAACGAAGCAACTAAGTACGTTCCCTTAACGAATTTAGCAATCAGTCCGCAATGTGGGTTTGCTTCAACAGAGGAGGGAAATATCTTAACTGAAGAGCAGGAATGGCAAAAAATCCGATTAATCAAAGAAATTGCTGAAGAGGTTTGGAGATAGCATCGGAAGAAGGGATTATAGATGAATATTGTGCATTACCTAGATACAAATTTACTTATCTTAAAAAAGCAGCAATCTGCTTCTAAACTAAATAGTAATTGGTTAATCCATCTATTTCATGATAGAATTTAAATGAACAAAAATTAAAGGGGAGTTCATTTAATGACAAATCAAAAGAGTAAGACTGTATATTTTTGCGCAGGATGGTTTACTGATAAGCAGAATAAGGCTTATGAGGACGCAATGAATGCAATCAAAACAAACCCAACAGTAGATGTTGAGAATTCATATGTGCCATTACAACACCAGTACAAAGGATTACGGGTCGACGAGCATCCTGAACTTTTACAAGATCGTGAATGGAGCACGGCAACCTATAATGGTGATCGAGTAGGAGTTTCAACTTCTGATATGCTATTGGCGGTATATATTCCAGAAGAAGAGGATGTCGGAATGGGCGTTGAATTAGGAATGGCACGCGCGCTTGGTAAGTATATTATGGTTGTTATCCCTGATGAAGATTTTGGTAAACCAATCAACTTAATGAGTTGGGGGATTGCCGATAACTTTATTAAAATGTCCGAACTTCCCCAATACGACTTCAATAAGCCATCCTATAATTTCTACGACGGCGGAGTATATTGATGAAAAAAGACCGGAGAATAATTCTCCGGTCTTTTTCTCAAACAACTAGTTTACATAATATTTCTAATGCTGTTGACTTAAAAATAACTGTTCAATTTCAGTTAATAAGCCATTATGATTATTATCATTAACAGTAACTTTATCAGCGACTTTAAGTAAATCACTAGTCGCATTCTTCATTGCAATCCCACAACCAGCCTCTGTCAACATCTCGATATCATTTGATGTATCACCAAATGCGACAACTTGTGCTAGCGTTCCATTTAAGTATCTTTCAACTAATTCTTTTAGTCCGCGTGCTTTATTAACACCTGCAGGTAAGATATCAATTCCATATGCACCGCTATAGGTAGCTTGAATGGCACTACAGAAGCGATTTAGTTGTTGGACGTAATCTTGAATTACCTCTTGTGATATTTTCTGTTTAGCCCAACCAATGTTCAAATTGTAAATGGGTTCATTAATTTCTTCTAGGCTAGTGAAATAAGTATGATGCGGATAATAAGGAACTGAAACATCTCGATATTGGTTTGCAATAATTGTCTGTGATCCTCCAGATAGCGATAAAATATCAGGTTTTGGCAATTTTTCTTTAATAAAAAATAGTACCTGCTGTAACGTCTTTTTAGAGTGAGTTTGATTATATATCGACTTTTGATCTATTACTATTCGACCACCATTTTCAGCAACAAATTCTTTTACAAGAGGGCAAGGGCGGAAAATAGTTGTCAATGCGTCATAACTGTTTCCGCTGGCAATAATAAAATGGTATCCTGCTTGCTGGAGAAGGGCGACATCCTTATTAAATCGTTTAATATCAAAATGATCATTATCATCTAGGAGAGTGCCGTCTATATCAACCGCAATAAAACCGTATTTCTTCATCAATATTCCTTTCTATTTTACAGGTGAAGCGGCTTTTTGACTGTTTTGCTGTTTAATCTGTTGCTTCAATTGTGAATTTTCTTTTTGAAGTTGATTTATCTTCTTTTGATACCTTTTTAGTTCATCTTTACTAATTCGTGATGATTGTAATTCTTTTAGTTCCTTAGTAGTTTTTAAATGACTAGAGAATGATAATAAGTAAATAGTCATTGCTCCAATTAACAAACAGATAAAGATTAGTAATACTAATGGTGTTTTCACTCGTGCTCCAAAAAGGTTAACTACCACCGTTGCTGTATTAAGCAAGGCAAAAATAGCAATAATAATCAAAATAATGATTGAAGCAATAGTTGTTGATTGCTTTTTCAACTGAAGTTCCTCCTTATGCTTTTACCGTAATACATTCATTATATTAATTTAGGAACTAATGGTAAAGAAAGATAAGGGAAGGAGAGGCATTTAATGAGTATTAGATAGAATGTTACTAGGACTTTGTTATCTTCATCGGTGAGCATGTTCCCCAAAATTACAAATTTATACATTTTTATACAATTTCAGCAAAACAAAAGCTCTACCAAAATGCCGTTATATCAACGTTTTGATAGAGCTTTTGTTTTATACGGTTTTTCAAAAATGCGTCCCCCGAGAGTCGAACTCGGATCATGAGGACCGAAATCTCATGTGCTATCCATTACACTAAGGACGCTTTACATTTTTTATTTTAGCGCATTTATTAAAAAAATAAAGAGTTTTTGTCAATTTTCCTTAAAAATATAATACTTAATGATATATAAAATGTCATGATGTTAATGAATCAATTAACTGAAACCGCTTTTAATATTGGCGCTAACAAAACTTTGGTAAATAATTATCCATTCAGTCATCGTCAGCAAAACTTAAATTAACCGGATTACAAAAATCGTTGTTACTTAAGAACTTATTTCCATGTAACATCAAAAATAAAGGGCGCATTTTTATTAAAATAAAAACTAATTTGAACGTAATTCTTTTATATATAAAGGAAGTCAAAAATTGCTAATTTGAGGGGCTTTTTTGTTTCTGTAGCATTAAAACTATAATTTTAATGACAGGTTAATTTTGAATTAAATCATGCCCTCTTTGCAATCTTTACTAGTAACTTTGCCATTTTTATGGTTAGATTTAAATGATACCTATTTTTTAAGGAGCAATTATTATGGAAATTAAATACTGGGCTGATATTGCTTGCCCATATTGTTATATTGGTATTACTCAATTACAACGGGCACTTGAAGAGCTAAAAATAGCTGATCAGACGCCACTAGAATTTATGTCGTTTCAATTAGATCCGACATTACCAACAACAACGAATAAGTCGATGACTGAGTACTATGCACAAACGCATAAGCTAACTACTCAGGAAGCTTTATCTCAGCTTGAGCAAATTGATAAAATGGCTGCTAACATTAATTTACCCATTAAAATGGAAGCGGCAATTCCCGTTAATACATTAGCGGCCCATCGATTAATCAAATATGTCGAAAGCTTAAATAATCAAGCATTATTAAATAAAACCGTTAAACGTCTTTATCAGGTATATTTTAATGATAATAAGTCAATTGCTGACAATAAGGTTTTAACTAATGCAATGTCAGCAATTGGATTACCCACTGATGACGTAAAAAGCGTCCTTGAATCTGGAAAATTTGAGACTGAAGTACGAAAAAACGAGCGACGCGCCTTTATGATTGGTATGCCAAGTGCGCCTTTATTCGTCATCAATAACAAATATTCTATTACTGGCGCTCAACCCTATGAGGTGTTTTTAGAAGCATTGAAAAAAGTAATTAATAAAAATGCTTAATTAGCTATAAGTTTGTATCTCCCTCCTTACTCATTGTTAATTCTTTATAATAATTTATGTAACGAGTAAAATGGTTGTGAGGAGGTCTTTTATAATGAAAGTGACTAAGATAGTCGTAGGAATTATTATGATTGTACTCGCTATTATTATATTTGTTCAATCAATTGTAGAAGGATTTGGTAACCCAATTTCAGCAATTCGAGTTTACGCTGGTACGGCAGAGCTTATTGTAGCACTTTTATATCTTGCTTCTGGAATTGTTTATATTGCTACCTGTGGAATCGATGGACTGGGCGGCGATATTGCAGGACTATCAATGATGTTAATAAGCTGGATTCTTGGCTTATTAACTTTTAAGATATACTTACCGCTACAACTATGGGCATGGTTAGCATTAATTGTTGGTGTAGGATTTTTTGTTTGGCATATCATATTAAATCGTGAATAAGCATTACTTTTAAATGTAAAAAAGCCGCTGTTAAGAAAACATTTCTCAACAGCGGCTTAAATAATTGGGCTAGCTGGATTCGAACCAGCGCATGACGGTACCAAAAACCGTTGCCTTAC